>ERZ824598.120-NODE-120-length-129616-cov-5.244719_pt1 | contig 129616 bp, 153 predicted proteins | sample MGYA00519934_ERZ824598 | MGnify/ENA primary metagenome ERZ824598 (study PRJEB31778, sample SAMEA3449177) | human gut metagenome | biome: human gut; feature: human-associated habitat; material: faeces | place: United Kingdom | collected 2010/2012 ... | reverse complement strand
ATGTCGTAAGGAAATTAAAAGAAGAAGACGTAAAGGTTGTGGCGGCATGTAGTCACAGAATGGTCGAGGAAACAATAGATGCAGATAATAATTCGGTGAAGTCATCGAAGTTTGTATTTATTCAGTTCAGGGAATATTAAAAAGTAAATATTGATAAAACGAATGTCCACTTTACTGAGAGTATATTCACCACAGAAAGAGGAGAAAAAACAATGCAAAAGAAACAAAAAGAAATTTATGAACAATTTAAATATTTAGATTATGCACGTATTGTTTTTACTTCAGCTAAAACAGGTCAAAGAGTGGATCAAATTTTCCCATTAATTCAAGAATCTTATGAAAATTCAAGAAAACGAGTGCAAACGAGCGTTTTAAATGATGTTTTAGTGGATGCACAATTAATGAATCCAACAACGACATTTAATGGTGGAAGATTAAAAATCTTCTATGCTAATCAAGTAGCAGTTTGCCCACCGACATTTGTTTTATTTTCAAATGATCCACAATATTTACACTTTAGTTATAAACGTTACTTAGAAAATAGATTAAGAGAAGCATTTGGGTTTGAAGGAACACCAATTCATATCATTTGTAGAAAAAGAGACTAAGTCTCTTTTTTTAACATTTATTTATTTTTTTCATAAACTCCTCCTTGTTTTCGACACTTTGTTTTCCAGTATTGCACTCGGAATCCTGTTTATCTCGCAGCTTTCTACGCCGTCCACTCCATGCTCTCGCTCTGGAGCTGCGCCATGTGGCGGAACAGGCCGTTCTTTTTCAGCAGCTCGGCGGGAGAACCCATCTCAACCACGCGGCCGCCGGAGAGCAGGACGATCTGATCGGCGTTCATGACGGTACGCATGCGGTGCGCGATGATGAGCACCGTCTTATCCTTGATCAATCCGGACAGTGCCGCCTGCACCGCCGTTTCGTTTTCCACGTCCAGCGAGGCCGTGGCCTCATCCAGCAAAATCACCGGCGCGTCCTTCAAGATGGCGCGGGCAATGGAGATGCGCTGCCGCTCGCCGCCGGAGAGCCGGGAGCCGTTTTCCCCGATCAGGGTATGGTAGCCCTCCGGCAGCTTGGATACAAAGGCGTCGCACTGCGCCGCCTTTGCCGCCGCCAGCACCTCCTCGTCGGTGGCGTCCCGCTTGCCGAGGCGAATGTTTTCCATCACGGTATCGGCAAACAGCACCACATCCTGAAATACGATGGCGTAGTTTTTCAGCAGTGCCTCGCCGTCCACCGTGGACACGTCCACGCCGCCCAGCCGCACCGTTCCCTCCGCCGGGTCCCAGAAGCGGGCTGCCAGCTTGGCCGCCGTGGACTTTCCGCCGCCGGAGGGTCCCACCAGCGCCGTCACCTGCCCTTGCTTCGCCGTAAAGGAGACGTCCCTTAGCACATCCTCTTTTTCCCGGTAGGCAAAGGTCACATGCTCAAAGCGGATGTCGTAGCCATCGGGATCATATTCGGTCAGTCCGGTCATGCGCTTTTCGTTCTCGATCTCCTGCATACGCTCGATGCGCACCTCGCAGGCGAAAACCGCGGCCATGTTGGCAAACATGGAGCCGATGGGGTCATATACCCGGGTGGCGGCGATAAGGAACATCAGAAACGGGATCAGCGCCAGGTCGCCGCGGCCCATCAGCGTTACCCCCGTGAGGACGGTGGTGGCGATACCCAGCTTTAAGAAGGATTGCGCCGCCGTGACCACGGAGCCTGTGAACAGCTCACCCCGGATGGTGTCCTGCTCCGCCTCATCCAGCCTGCGGTTCAGGTCGGCGATATACCGCGCCTTCTGGTTGCACGCCTTGATCTCCGGCGCGCACTCCAGCACCTCCTGCATGGCGTCGGTGGCCGCGCGGCGGGTGACAAGCCCTTTCTTTATATGCCGCTTTTCCATGCGCCGGGAGAGATAGACCATCAGCAGCGACGCAGGCACCACCCACAAAAGAGCCAGTGCCATCCGCCAGTCGTAAAGCAGCATGCCTGCGGAAATCAGCGCCGTGGAGATGAGCGCGCCGTGCATGGCGGGGTAAAAGTGGGAGAATGCCTTTTCCAGCGTCTCCGTATCCCCCATGATGGTGGTGGTCAGGTCGGTCAGGTCCCGGTTTCCGAAGAAGGACAGCGGGAGCTGGCGCAGCACCTCCGCCAGCCGGATGCGGCGGTTGGCGCTCTCCCGGTAGGTGGCTTCATATAAAGCTTTGTATTGAATCAGGAAGGTCACAAAGAGTGCGGCGAGGGCCAGAACGCCGGAGATCAGAAAGCGCGTAAGCCCCGCCCTTGGGTCGGTTCCGTTTGTCAGCGCCTCGACGATGCCGGAGAGCGCCGTGGCCAGCACGCCCACCGGCAGCATTTTGCTGATGTTGACCAGTACGGACCAGAACACGGCGGCCACATAGTCTTTTGCGCCCTTCTCCGTCATGGCGTATTTTTTGCTGATGCGTTCGATCATGCAACACCTCCTACCTTCCACTGCGCGGCCTTTTGGTATTCCTCCCACATGGCGGCGTAGACGCCGCCCTTTTCGAGAAGCTCATCATGCTTTCCTTCCTCGGCGATCCCCCCGTCCCGGACAACAAGGATGCGGTCCATGTTCCGCACCGTGGACAGGCGGTGGGCGATCATCAACACGGTCTTGCCCTTCATCAGCGCCTCGAAGGCCTTTTGTATCTTCGCCTCGTTCTCAGGGTCTGCAAAGGAGCTGGCCTCATCCAGCACCACGATGGGCGCGTCCTTTAAGATCGCCCGGGCCAGCGCGATGCGCTGCATCTCACCGCCGGAGAGGTACACGCCCTTGGCGCCGATCACGGCGTCCAGCCCGCCCGGCGTCTTTTCCAGAATATCGCTGCACTGGGCAAGCTGCGCCGCGTGTAATATCTCATCCTCGGTGGCGTCCGGCCGGGCGGCACGGATGTTGTCGCGGATGCTCTTCTTGAAAAGCCTCACCTCCTGAAAGACAAAGGAGATCTGCTCCATCAGCTCCGCGGTGGGGATGCTTCGCACATCCCGTCCGCCCAGGAGCACCGCCCCTGCCTGCACATCGAAAAAGCGCGGGATCAGCCGGGCGATGGTGGTCTTGCCGCCGCCGGAGGGGCCCACCAGCGCCCACGCCTCCCCCTGCGGCAGGTGGAAGCTCACATTCGTCAGTGCAGGCCTGTCTGCGCCGTCATAGGAAAAGGTGACATTCTCAAAGGAAATGCTGCTGTCCGCGGGCTTGCTTCCGCTGTCCGCCGCAGGCTCGGGAAGGGGCGACTCCCGGAGTATCGCCTCCAGCTTGTTCACTGCCTCGGCGGCCTCCATCTGTGCGTTGACCGCGTACATCAGCCGCTCCATCATAAAGGCAAGCTGGGGCGCGAAGAAGATGTAAAACACCAGATCGGCCAGCACCGCCCAGCCGTCTGCCGCGCCGCCGATGAGAACCATTCCCAAGGGCATGAGAAGCAGGAACATGGCGTTCAGCACCACCGTAAGCAGGGTGTAGGGCATACGGCACATCATGGCGTAGCCGCTGGCAAGGTCGCGGTAGCTGAGGATGGCGGCATGAAAGCTCTTGAAGGAGTAAACCGTCTGCTGGAACACCTTCACCACCGGGATGCCCCGGACATACTCCGTGGCCTCGGCGGAAATGCGCTCTCCTGCCCGCTGGTATTCCTCAAAGAACTTCATGCTGGTGCCCGTCATCATGGTCATCAGGCAGACAAGCCCGATGACCATGGGGATCAGGCAGGCAAGCCCCATGCGCCAGTCAAAGACGAAGAGCAGTCCCACCGCCAGTATCGGCGTTACGATCCCGCCCACCGCGTCGGGGATGGTGTGGGCAAGGAGCGTTTCTGTCAGCGCCGCGTTGTCGTCGATCTGCTTGCGCAGCCGCCCCGTGAGGTTGGCGTTAAAGTACCCCAGCGGCAGGTCAATGAGATGGGCGGCCGCCGCCTTTCGCATATTCGTCGCCACCCGGAAGGCCGCAAGGTGCGTACACATGAGCCCGGCGAAATAGATCGCCGCGCTCAGAAGTGCCGCCGCCAGCGCGTACCAGCCGTAGCGGGCAAGCCCTGCCGGAACGCCGCCTCCCGGCGTTAAAATGCCACGGGCCGCGTACCAGACAAAGACGAACGGGAAAATGCCGACCGCCGCCGAAACGCCGGACAGCCCGCAGCCCAAGACGGACAGCCACTTATGCCCTCCGGCGTATTCCAGCAGCCTGCCCAGCACCGGCGGCTGCTTTTCTTTTTTCTGTTTGCTCATATTCCGTGTTCCTTTCTTAAAATATATGGATTTGTTGGAGGATGCGCCGCATCGGTTAGAGACAACTAACCGACAGTTATTTTTTTAAGGCTCATTCGAGCCTTAAAAGTCCGCTCCAGCCGGAGTGGAAAAAGATAGCCAGTTCATCGACGTATTTCATGGCTTCCTCTCTCGGCATATCGTGGACGATGGTTTCGCACACCGCCGTAAAGTAGGCTCTTGTGATCATGTGATGAAGCTGACGAGTCATGCTCCCGGAGAGCATACCGTTTTTTCTGAGGAGGGCGTAGTATTCTTCGGATCGATCGACCTCCAGCTCCACCAGCACCTCGATGAAATCCGCATAGCCCGTTCCCTCCGCCCGGCAGAGGATCAGCTTGAATTCGTCGAAATGGTCGTACATGAACGCGACAAGCTCGTGCAGGTGTTGGGTGGAAAGCTCCAAACTGTCTTTTGCTCTCCCCTCCGGGACAAGGTCAAAATAATCGTCCTGTGCTGCCTTGAAGCGGGTGAGCAGCTCGCTTGCGGTCTCGCCCACAAGGTCTTCAAACAGAGCGGTCTTATCCGGGTAGTAGCCGTAGAAGGCACCCTTCGTGAAGCCTGCCTCCGCGACAATTTGGTTCAGAGATGCGTCCTTGAAGCCCTTTTCCAGAAATTCTTTTTTCCCAACTTCGAGGATCTTCATTTGAGTTTCTGTACGTTCCATTGGCGCCTCCTGATATACCTGCGGTATATACTGCTGGTATATTATAACCGAACAGATTGAGTTTGTCAATAGGATCTGCATTTTCCGGTTGCCATGCTTTTCTACTCTGTGGGACTGAAGTGTTATCGAGCAGTACTCTCTGCTGATTTAACATATAGCAGAGCAGCACCAGATCGAGGCCACTTTTCCTTTGGATACAGGAATATATAGAAGATTTCCATACGCTTTTGTTTTTTCGCTGTACTTTGAGAAGAAATCTGTGATATACTTTCAATTATAGGGATGAGCAAAACGTGAGTTTTGCAAAACCGATACACAATATATAGTGTTCGAGTAAGTTAAGCGGAACCGTTTATTGTATTTCTTCTTGAGCAAATCGGAGTTTTGCTCAACCCTGTATTTAATTACTGTAGGAGGTGATGCGAATGATCACGGTCGCGGATGTCATGAAACTACCATCTATGTATGGCGCAACTATTCTCGCAGGCCATGCCGGAATGTCAAACCCTGTTGAATCAGTTACCGTTTTGGAGTATGGGTGGATTAGCTATACAATCAACATACAACATCTTTTAAGCCTCGTGAAACTACTCAATCCGAGGCGCATACATAGAAATGTTCGTTTATAAGACCGCTGTTTAGATTAAACAACGCTGTTATAAGTGAACATTCAAAAGCTGAATTTATAATGGACAGTTAAACAACCTCAAAGCGAACGCACACTTTGACCCCTACAAATAAATAGCGCAAAAAAACAGGGCAGGAACGGAGTAATTTCCGAACCTGCCCTAATTCATTTTCGCACATTTCCTCAACTGAGAATATTCACACCCACAAAATATCCTCGGATAATTATTTGCCAAACATGACGATTGCACCGATGATACCACTCACAAGCAAAGTGCAGATACAGGTGATAACTGCAACTTTGATAGAGTTCACATTGCTGGCAATCTGCTTGTACGGTTTGTTCTCAGCCTCATTGACCTTTTCCGACAACTTACGCTCGGTTTCCTGCCAAGCTTTCGCCTGTGCATCGACTTTACTGTTTGTGTCGTCCACCTTCGTTTCAATGTTGCTGACACGCTGTGCAATAAGCTCGACAGAAGTAGCAATCTTGTAGATGGCTTTCTGTTCGCTTTGGATTTCCTTCAGCTCATTTTCCAGATTATCAATTCTATGCGTATTGGACTTACATCTCTGTTCCGTCTCAACGAGCATAACAGTTTCCTGGTCAGTCATATGAGCACCTCCTGAATAAAGTTACTTCCCCTCTTCCTTCTTGGCAGTAACCTTATTTGCGGGTGTGGCAGGGTTAATCACCTTGCTCATGTCGCACAGACTATCAATCATGTCGGCAATTGCGTCATAATCAATGTCGTAGTTAATGCCATCTGCGCTCGCCTTGAGCATTGCCAGAACCCACTCTTTTCGTTCTGCACCGTCCTTGAACTTAGTCTCGGCAGTTTCCATCAGCTTCATAACCTTCTCCAGAACGACGCCCCAGTTCTTCTCCTTGACAGCCTGCTTGATGTATTTCACAAGCTGAATAACGAGAGGAATGGCGGCTGCCAGACCGGAAGCGATTGCTGCGATGTACTTCAGAATCTCCAACCAATCCATAATCGTACCTCCATTTCTTTTTCTGGCAGAGTGTTATACTCTGCTTGTATAATCAAGAGAAATCCATCCAGCGCCGCTTTTAAGTTTTCCCCATGATTTGGCGCCAGTTCCGGCTTTCTCTTCGACGATGGTATAAACCCCACCGCCCTTAATCTGACCAGCCACGGCGTATCCCGTACCGGCACCCTTGCGAATGTTCAGTACATCCGCCGTAACACGCACACGATACGGAACCGCAGAAGGTTTCTGTTCGGGCACAACCGGAGTCTTGCCTGCGTATTTGTCATAGAACTTCTGGCCGTATGCCGCACGCTTATTCTGGACTGCCGCACTCTGGTTCGCAGGACGCTCAAACTTCATCAGCACGGAATTGGATGCGGCAAGAATGGTTTTGGCGGATTTCAAATCGGCAAAAACGCCCTTATAGCTCTCGCTCAATTCCTTGTACAGGAATTCAAGCTGCATACCCAAATCTCCAACAGACTTCTTCTTGCTCTGCGCAAAAGCAAGTAGTGCTTTCTTTCTTGTGTGATATGTCCACTGTGCCAAGCCGTAGCCTGCGCTATCAGTCCCAAACTTTTTGTATGTGCCATTGTCAACAGCAGCGGTATAGGAAGCATCTGTATATCCAAGCCGCTTCTCATAGGCATTCTGGAGGTTGTCAGGGCGTAATCCAGACTCGGCATAGAGATTGCCCATCATACCTGCAACACCGTATTCGTTCCCAATCTTGCCAAGCAAGAAGTTCCAAATGATTTCCTCGTTTGTATTACCAGAAGGAGCGGACGGAGTAGACGGTATTGTCGGCGTGGTCGGTTTTGCGTTTGCCAGCGCAAGGTCAGAGGCCTTGAACGGACTCATAATGGAGTTTTTACCGTCCTCACTTTTGTTGATAACAACACGATTTCCACTTACAGAATGTACAATCCAGTTCTTTGCCCGAACCCAGCCAGGAACTGACTGACCGGAGTAATACTGTGTGCCGATAATCTTGACAACATCTCCCGCCTTAAATGTGCTGGTTGTAGGCGTGGTCGGGTTTGTCGGCTGTGTAGGTGCAACGCTGCCAGAGGTTTTCATTAGCGCAGCGACATCGGCACGAGCCGTCGCCATAGACTTACCAAACTTCGGGAACCAGTGGTTGACATCGCCGTGGTTAGAGCCAAGCCCAAGCGCATGACTGTCTGCATGGCATAAAATTGTAGGAACGGATACACCATTCATATTTACCGTGCCGTTTGGGTCAATATTGAATATTTTGCAAAGGTATGCCGTAATTTCACAGGCCTCTTTGTAGACCTTGTTGAAATATGTAGCATCGTTCAAACCGTCTTCGCAAATCTCAAATTGAATCCAACCATTGTTACAGGAACCCTTGTTGCCAGAGCCGCAGCCCCACGGGCGATAATTCCACGGCATAGTCTGTACTGTAGTGACAGTCCCGTCCGCCAATTTACCAATCCAGCAATTCAGGCCAGCCTGACGGTTGATATGGTTCCAGTCGTTTCGGTTCCCATTTGTGCCGAGAAGCGCCAAAAGCTCTGCTCTGTTTGCAGCATTATCATCCGGCTGGACATAGCGCCGCAAATTCGGATTGTTTGCACCGGTGCTGTGCCAAAGAACGCCTTTGACGGTCATGGTGCTTGTCCCTTTGTAGCAAGTACTCTGGGTCATCATGCATTCCAACGGTCTATTCGTTGAACTGTATTTCATTTTTCCTCCACTTGTCGAGGGAACGGTAGTGACCGGTTTCTCATCTGAAACAGCCGGATTATAAATAAAGCCAAGGAACTTGTACGCAGCTCCTTGACCCCAGTTACCGTTTCCCTTTATTCTTGTCTTGTTCCAAAATGGATTGGAACTGCCCCATCCGCTTTCGGATGTATAGACCTCCGTATCACTTACGACCTTCTCAACAATAGCAACATGACCCGCCCCATCAGAGCCGTTCAGCGTAGCGCCTTTCTGCCATACCATGCAGGCACCAAGTTTCGGTGTCTGTCCTGTTTTCAGAGAGGTGCCCTTATACTGAATGAAGTTCTCTGCATTCACGGGTCTTAGGTACTTGCAGTATCCATACCCGCCAATTTCGTTAAATCGTCCGTAAGCATACCCTACACAGTTAGAAAGGACATCGCAGTCCTTATCTGTGGGACTGCCTTTAATGGCGTCGGAGTAGCCGCCATTTGCTTTGGTTATGTAATACTTATTACCAGCTTCCGGTTTGCTGGTTCGCATCTTAAACGCCACGATACATCACTCCTTTGTCCGTTATCCAACGGAGCCGTTGTCGGCACCGTAATCATATACATTGACGGTTGCACCGTTTGTAAACGGCACTGGCTCGGTGCTATCAGCGGCAGCAGAAAGAATCTCATTCAACGACCCGTTATTCTCTTCGTCAGATATGCCAGCGTAGCGTTCTCTACGCAGCTTCACATTTTCGCTCTGCTTCTTCGCACAATACGCTTTCAGGCAATAAATCGCATAGATGAGAACCTGTGCGGCAATGTCGGTGATAAGGACACCGAGATAGGTTAAATCATGAAGTACCCACATAGCCGCCATCGCATAAATCATTACGGCGTTAAATAACACGAAGAGGTAAATAGCAAGCAGCTTGCTTGTTTCGATGCGCTTGGTATCATATTTCCGTTTTTCTTCGCGGAGTGATTGCTTGTACTGCTTTTGAACATTTTCTCTGCGAATCTCAGCCATCTTAAGCTGATACTCTCTTTTGGACATTCTCATGTTAATCACCACCTTCTGTATAAAAGCCAAGTTTTATATGCCATAAATGCATTGTGGGAGCCTGCTGGTGTAGCACGGCTCCCACTTTTTATTTCTTACACATTTCCACCGCTCAGGATTTCTTCTGCTTCCTCAGCTGTAATCCATTTGCCAACGGCATTCATCACCATCTGCCGGTTCCAAAGGCCACGGTCATAGTATCCTTTGACTTTTTCAAATCTTGCACTGTGCTCATTCATTGGCGTTTTCCTCCTCTTCCGTAGCAACATAGGCCGGGTCATCCACCGTGTCATCGTAGACAGCTTCACCCTCAATGTCGCCTACGCTCACAGCCTGCGCTTCAGCTTGCTCTTCCATAGGCAGGTCATAGCCGGTCATCATGGAAAGGTAGTCCAAATTTGCTGCATTCTGCGCGGCGACCTTATCCTGCTGCATCATATATTCACCGCTGGGAATATCCTTGAAATCGACTTCGCCGTTCTCACTGATGAGGTTTCCAGCAAGATTATAGACGATACCATTGATAGCGACGCCCTGTGCGTTTTCATAATCACACAGGCCATAGGCGCCGTTCTCCTGCAGGTAGACCCAGTTCGGCTGCTCAACAAGCGCGAGCAAGCTGCCGTTCTTCAGAAACTTTACCATGTCCTGAATCCTCCTTGTTCTTGAATAAACTGTTGTAGAAAGCATCCATCTTCCGCAAGACAAGCGTGCTGTTTCCACGAATCATATGTCCGCGCCAGCTTTGATAGGCTGTCTCTACATCTGTGATAGTGAACCTTCCTTCATCTATCCACCTTCGGAATATTCTGAGCTTCTTCCGCATCTTGACCGGTGATTTTCGGTTCATCTTGCGAATGACCGCACCGGTTTCATTCAGAAAAAACTTCGTTTTCAAGAATTTGACTCCCTTGCGCAGCGGCGCTATCTTTGTCTTCTTCTCGTTCAAAACAAATCCGTATTCCTTGCACTTCTTTCTGATTTCCTCCATGCAATATTTCAGATATTCTCTGTTCTCATGTATCAGATAGAAGTCATCCATATATCTTCCATAGTATTTGATGTGTAGCTGTTCCTTTATGAAGTGGTCAAGCGGGCTTGCGACCATAAGCGCATCTATCTGCGACACCTGACTGCCAAGTCCAAAACCAACATCTCCGAAGTCCTCCATGAACTGGCAGGCAATACGACGCACATCATCGTCATGTATCCTGCGTTCCGCTTCTCTATAGATAATAGAGTGCGGCGCACTGTTAAAGAAATCGGAAAAATCGCCCGTGAGAACACCGCCAGATTCTACGCCTTCGACGCCAAACTTTCGATAGAATCTATGCAAGTGCCTATCCAGCCTGTCCATAGCAAAATCAACACCTTTGCCTTTCAGACTTGCGGCGTTATCAAAAACAAATGAGTGAGAAAACACAGGGACAAGTATATTGTCGCAAAGACATCTCTGCACTACGCGCTCGGAGATATGAACGCTCCGAATATGCCGTAGTTTTCCGCGCTCAATTAGGTCAAAGTCATGGAAGCCACGGCTCCTGAACTCTCTGCGTAACAATGCGTCATGCGTGCTGGCGGTGTTCGTGGTAATGCGGCTCATATAGCTTTGTGTACTGTTCTTCCACATAACCCCTTTGCAGCAGTTCTTGCCCGCCTGATAAAGGTGCTCATAGGAGAACACATCTTCATAACGGCCAAAGCTTTCACTGTAGGCAGTCCTTTTCGCCTGACGAGCCGCCACTCTGCGCTGATATCTAATTTCATGTCTTTCCTTACTGTTCATACCTCATCCCTTATATACAAGAAAATTGGGTGTGCCGTACAGTCTTATTGTAGGCGGGAGTTCTAACTGCGTAGTCCGCACCATGAAACCGACTATTCCCGTATTCATCGGCCGTGCAAGAAGCGTCATCCGGTGCATATCATCGACACACTGTTTTGAGCATATTTCACTATGCTACAGGAACAAGTCTCCCTTCTGCAGAAGTACAAATTTCGCCACGAGGGTTACTTTGATTGACCTATAGACCTACAGAATCCGAAAGCGACGCCATTACTGTTGTTGGCGTTGTTATTGTTGGCGTTGCCGTTGCTGTTGACATTACAGAAATTATTGCTGTTGCCAGAATTAGGAGAACGCTCCCACCAGTTGTTAGCGGAGCCACCACAGCAGCCCAAAAGCCCACAGAACACAACAAGACGAGACTTGACCTTAGAGTAACTTAATTTGTCGGAATACTGTTATCTTCGTATTCCTTGAATTTTTCCTTGAACCGTTTCCGGTCTGCCTTCTTGACGCCCGTAATAAGGTCACGCTCCTTCTGGATGAGCCGACCCCATTCAAGCATGGCGTTAGGCAACCACTTAAACTCCGTCTTGAAATTCGGGTTGTCTGAAACGATGTCATACATCAGCTGAAGCTTATCATCCAAGCTGTTGAGCAAGCCGAAAGTGTAAGTGAGCTCATCACGCTTTAGCTGTGCTTCATGCAGATTGGTCGGCATCATTGATTCTGCCACGCGCACATGGGTGTCAATGTCTTCCACAAGATTCGCAATTTTTTGCACGACAATATAGGTATATCGTTTGGGGAACTTCACGCAATTCTTGATGGTAAACACCTGTAGTTGCCGTGCGTTCTCGACATACTGGATTGCGCTCGTACTGCGCTTTGATTTATATACGGACATTCTTTCCTCCTTTTCTTCCGTTTTACTTATGCGAATGGGATTCCCACACCTCTAACCGCAAGGGGTGTACCCCTTACACAATGCGGCATACGGGCAGCCGTCTCCCCTGACCGGGGAGAGCGGGCTGCCCTTGTTTGCGCACTGGGCATTCTGCGTCAAAGCAAATGCGGCGGGGTGGAGAGGTTAGACGCAGAAGCCGAAAGCGACGCCAAGACTGAAGCTGGCGTTGTGAAAGTCGGCGGCGCCGGAGCTGATGACACGACAGAAATTATTGCTGTAGCCAGAAGAAGGAGAACGCTCCCACCAGATGTTAGCGGAGCCACCTTTGTTCTTCACCTTCGAGTTGCCTGCCTTGTAATATGCGTACTGCGTTCCTTCTCCAGAAACGGAATAGGTGGTGGAACCGAAGATTTCGATTTCGGCCAGCAGGAAGCAGCTGTCGGAGACTGTTTCCGTACCGCTTGAAGAACCGCCGCCAGTGCCGGAAACTTTATTGACCGGCTTGATGGCTGTCTGCCATGCTGCGGGCAGATACCCCTTCATAGTCACCATCGTCGAGGTGCGCATAGCGCTACTCTTCCAGCCGCCGCTGTTTGTGTTAGAACTGTTCATCGCATAGGCCGTTGCAAACAGGTCATGCATCTGGAATGTGATACCAGCCTTGCCGGTCTTGGTGGTAGCACCATACGCGGTAGATGTTGTCAGCGTATCATGGTTAAAACCAATTACATCAAAGGTGTAATCCGTACCATTCAGGGCGAGCGTCACCTGGTCGCCAACACTGACCTTACGATGAACGCTGCCGAAATCAATGTACACCGTGGATGTCGCGTTTGTGATGCTGCTGTTGTTAGAGATTGCCTCAGCAAACAGCGTTACATCCGATGCTGCTACGCCGGAAAGACCGGATGTATAATTCACGCCAGAAGTAGCCGCAGTGGAAGCCGTAGGTTTGAAGGATGCAGTCACAGCGCAGGTCTTGCTGGCGGGTGCGGGATGGTTTGTGCCAGCCGCAACACTGATGGTAATGGTCGCATTACCAGTCGTGTCATTCACGCTGGAAACCGTAACAGTCGTGCCGGAAACGGTCACCTTTGCCACGCCCGTATTATTGGAACTCGCACTGACAACACCGTTACCAGCCCGCGTAACGGTAATCGTTTTTGACCTGTTGGAGGCATTCAGCGTAATGGAGGTAGGGCTAATGCTTAAAGAGCCAGCAGCCTTGCCGATTGACCACACAACTGTTTTTGCCATGGTGCTCCCATCTGACCAACGATAATCCGCAGTCGGAGTAAATGTAGCGTTGTAATTATTAGCATTTGTTCCTGATGTGGTGCCTCCAATGGTGGTCTTGGTAGCACTGTAGTTGCTCCAAGTGGGAGACTGGCTGTTACCGTTATAGGTCAATGTACCGCTTTGTGAAGGGATTGCTGAAATGGTAATACGGTTTGCCTTACCGGTAGTCCGCTGAGATGTAGAAGTATTGATGCCACCGTCTGTAGTCTCGGGATAGAAACTGATATAGTAAGTCGTCCCGTTCGTCAGGCCTGTAATGGTCAGCGGCGTATTGGCGTACTGGTTGCGAGTCGTGGCCTTTCGTGTAAACGCAGCCCCAGGGTCGTCCTTACCGGATGCATAACCATCAGCCTTAACAACAATCGTAGTGCTTTCCCATGTTGCCAGTGTAACACCGTCCGATGTAATGCTTGCAGCGGGGTCAGTCCACTTAACAGTCATTTTGCCGTTGCCAGCTTCTTCTGATGCAGTCATACCTGTCACATTCCAGCTTGAAATGCCAGTGACCTGAACGGTAGGCGTTGCTGTAAATGCATTATCTTCGCTGTCTGTGTAGGCATTATTTGTGGTATAAGGGAAGAACTTATAGTAGTAGGTAACACCGTTGGAAAGACCGCTGTCGCAGAAATAAGATGTTTTGTAGGCATCTCTCGTCTTGCTGTCCAGCACTACAGTGCCATCGCGGCGGCTCTTAGGAGCGGAACCGGCCTTGCGCACAAGCAAGGTTCCACCCCATGCTGCAAGCGTAGAACCCGATACCACAATATCGGAAGGGTCAGTCCATTTCACATATACCTTGCCTGAAGCAACAAGCACATTGATATTGGAAACCGCGCCGAGCGTCACGCCACCGCTGCCGGAGCCAGCTCCGCCGGGAAAATTTGATAAAATAGGCATGAAATCATCCTCCTTTTAACCTAACAAAATGATGTAGACCGGGATATCAAATTCGGGCATTTCACCATCTGCGGCGATAGTCAGCTTGCCATCCTCCTGCCCGATAACAGACAGCATTGCTTCTCTGGCAATTTCGCGCTGTTCTGCCGTGGCACTGTGCGCCACCGAGATAGTCCCATTCTGTAAAGCCGTAAGACCTGTTACGGTGAGCTCCTGCGTGTATGGAGCCTCGACACCAATCCATGCAGAGGCGAGTAAAGTTGTATTCACTGCCACGCTGCTATTCGCTTTCTCACCGAGAGCAGCATCGATTTTCACCATATTGGAGTTATCGGTTCCGTTCATCTTTTTGCGCCAGTCAAGGAAGCGTGTCGTGCTGTCATCTTCAAGATAGAGGTTATAGTTTGTCGTGTTCATAAAGGCCTCCTTCCCATTAAGACAGCAAAATCACGGTAACGGGAATGTCACATTCCGGTACTGTTCCGTTGGCCGCAATCGTGATAGAGCCTGCACTTTGTGAGCAGACATACAGGCAGGCTTCCGCAGCTGCGGCAAATTGTTCATCAGAAATACTCTGTGAAATGCCAATTACACCATTCTGCTCTGCGCCAAGCCCAGCAACGGTCAGCGTCTGCTGACCATTTGACCAACTGCCTGCCACCAAAGTGGTATTGATAAATACGCTTGCGTCACATTTCCCTGCAAGCGCATTGTAGATGTCTTCATCGTCAAACGGGAGCTGTGAGTAGGTCTTTGTCCCATCACCAATCTTCCTGCGAACGCTACCGCTGGCCGTATCGACAATGATGATTTCCCCGTCCAGAATGACAGGGTTACTGTTCGTCCAGTTTGCGCTCGTATCTCGTTTGAGTCTGATTCGTGTGTTAAATTCAGCCATGTAGGTAGCCTCCTTTTAAGCGAAATCCCCGCCGTGTATGACACACGACGGGGTTGCTTTTATTTTATCGGGTCTCAGATATTCAAAGTGGCGCTGCCGCAGTTGAAGATGATATAACCGGAAGCCTGCTTCAACTCGGTAATATCGTGCTCATGGTTGCCAGCAGCCTTGCTGTCCCAATCCGCAACCTTCTCGGCGGAGATGCCGTCAAGCACAGTCTTGTTTGCGTGCTCATGCTGCTTAGTAACAGCGCCGTCCCACGCATCGACCTTATCCTGAGAGATAGCGTCGAGAATAGTCTTATTCCCATGCTCGTGAGCCTTCTGTTCAGCAGCGTCCCACTTTGCCTTATCGCCAGTAACAATCTTGTCCAGCTCAGCCTTATTCGTATGGCTATGAGCCTTGCCGATAGCGGTCTGCACATCAGCGTGGAGCTGTGCCAGAGTCACAGAGCCTTCCGTAAGAGTAGCAGTTACCTTATGGTCGGCGCTAACATCAATCACAATCTGGTCGCCAACTTTGGAACCAGAAGTGACATACTCAATCAGGCTGCCAACATTGATGTAGATGTTGTCTTCAGTAGCGTTGGCAAGAACCAGATGCAGGTATGTACCAGCCTCGCCCCATGCACCCGCCTCAGCCTTTGTCTCAACCGTACCAGACTTCACAACCATATCCTTCGGGATATCGATGTTCACATCCAGATTGGTTGCGGTCTGCTTGATGTTATAACGCTTTGCGATGCCTTCGGGTGTAGAGGCGGTAACAGCAACCGTATAGTCGGTCTGCGCAGGAATAGCACCGACCTTCTCATCCACATAACCCACAACGGTGGTAGCAGTCACACCGGCAGGCAGAGAACCGACCAGCTCTTCCAATGCGTCCACATCGGCCTGGGCGTCTGCACCGGCTTTCTTGGCCGCAGCGATAGCGGCGTCTTTACCATCGGCGTATGTCTTTGCATCGTCCAATGCGGTAGTGGCAGCACCGGCGGCATCGAAAGCACCCTCATCCTTATAAGCAGCTGTGCCCAGACCATGCACCTTCACATCAGTACCATTGAACTTAACGGTACCATTGGCGCCACCCTCAATCAATGTATAAACGGTCTCATCGGGGATGGTGATAGTGCTTACCAGAGACCATGTTGAACCGCCCTTTGCCTGAGAATACAGATGGAATTTGCGAGCATTGTCCGCATCAACCTCCAGCTTGTACTGGGTATCAGTGTCCTGAATTTCGCCGGAGATGTAGTCGGACAGGCCGGTAATCTCATTGGCGGAATAAGTCGGCTTATTCTCAGCCTTTGCCCAGTCGTACACATCGGCAGCCAGACCAGCGGCAAACTGCAGCTGGCTGAACTTAGAAGAACCGTCACCGGCCTTGAACAGGATGGCAGGTTCTTTAGCCACAGCCCCGGTGGCGGCAGGCACAACGACAACCGCAAGCTCACCTGCCAGCAACACAGGGTCTTTTTCAACCCAGTTAGCATAAGTATCATACTTCAGGGAAATGCGGGTATTAAAAGTAGTAGTAGCCATATAAATCACCCTTCTTCATTGTTATAAAGATAGGACGGGAGAGTATATACCTCCCGCCCATAAACGATGTGCTTGCTTACACAGAAGCGTTGCCGCCATCAAGAATCAGCGTATCTCCCTCGGACTGCACCAGCTTGCTCATATTCAGGCTGTTGACCTCCATGCTGCCATCTTCCGCAACGGCGACCTTGTTCTCATCGGCAGAGCTGGTAACAACGCCCGCAGTCGCACCTGCAACCGGAATATTGACGGCCTTTTCGGAAATGTCCAAAGCGGCGCCGTTCAGCTTAACGATTTCAATCAGGTTCTGGTTTGCGCCAGCTTCTACGCCATCGAGCTTTGCTTTTGCTTCATCGGTAAAATCATTGGTACTCAGACCCTTACCCTCGACCTTATCGACCTTACCAGCAAGAGCATCAGGCAGACCAGTAACCTTGGCCTGGGCGACCTCCTTGACTTCGAGCTTGCCTTCCGCAGAAACAGTAAACTCGTCAGAAACGCTCTTGACGAAATTCGCTTCTGCATCATCAGGGAGAGCAACCAGCTTCTCTTTCAGCGCAGTCGTGAAGTCCTCAGTGGAAAGACCCTTGCCATCCACCTTGTCAACCTTGTTGGCAATAGCAGTAGCAATCGCCTCATTCATCTGCTCGGTGGTGGAGTAGCCATCAAGATTGACGCTCACATCATCCAGACGGACGACTTCATTTTCTACTTTAGCGTAGATGTCATAGAATCCGGTGTCAGCATTCATCACAAGATAGAGAACATTATCCTGTGCCTCAGCCGCTGTGGGTACAGTGCCAACCTTCTTGAAACTGGCATGACCGGTGGCGGCGATGGCCGTCTGGATTGCCTCTGCGATTGCGGTGGCGGTCATAGCATCCGTGATGCCGTAACCCTCCAGCGTTGTGGCCTTATCAGCTTTGCCGGTCTGAAGATTCTGAATATCCTGTGTATGGCCTGCAACCGTGTCAGCCAGACCGGATACGGTGCTGGTGTCAGGCGTGTACCATTCCAACGCAGTACCAGCCGCGTTGATGCGGGGCTGCTGACCAGCAGTGGCGGAATTGAATCCTTTCAGCGTGACCTTGCCATCAACAATTTCGATGGACTTGTCATCGCCCAGAACAACAGTACCGACGGCCTTCAGAGTTTTATCCGGCTGGATGATATACAGGTCTGCGGCAGAGTCAGTCACAACGCAGACATTCTCACCATAAAAATAAACGCCGTCCGAACTACCAACTTCAACAGCGGTAGCGGCGGCAGCCTGAGCGGCGCTCAGGGTAGAGAAGTAATACCGTGCGTCCAGAGGGAACGCAGTCTGCGGATTAAATGAAACCGCAAAATTCAGTTTACCGAAATCAGCCATTATGCGTCACCTCCATGTTAAATTGTGACCTTGTAGGTGTTGACGGTATCGTTGGCATTTGCCATGTCCATCACATACACCTTGTAGTCAATTGCCTGATAGCCGTTTGCGCCCTCAACAGAGACGACGCTCTTGGTGAAAGCAGTCTTGACTTCGGCGTTCATACCGTTCACATCCTGCACAGAGCTGACATCACGCAGCGTGGCAGGATAAGCAAACACAACACGGATTGCACCGACAGGAATCGCAAGATTGAAGCTGTTGCCAGCTGCCAGAGCCTTACCGCTCTTGCCGCTCAGTCCGCGAACCAGCGCAGAGTTCACCTCACCGTCCTTCGCCTCCAGCGTACCGTAGAAGCTATTGCGATAACCGGTGATTTTGCCCGTTGCCTTGCTCTTGTTACCGGCAGCAATCTTACCGGCTGCATACTCGTTGCCGAGATTCGTTACAGGAACAGCACCCTCACCGTGAGTCGCCGTAGCGGTAATAACATAGCTGGTAGCATCGCCAACCGTCAGTTCATCAAAGGAACCAGAGGCGGTATCCTTGGTGGCAGTGCCATCCGTCACGCTCCATGCGGTAGCCGTGATGCCAGTTGCGGGGCCGTATGTATAGCTGCCTGCACTCAGAGAAGCAGTGTATGCGGGAGTTACTTTGGAACCAACCTCATACGCAGCAATCTGCTTGCAGGTAATCGTCACGGCAGGCTGGGTAGCGGTAGGATTCTTTTCCTTCGCCAGAATAGAGGCCAGCACATCCTTGACATTCTTGCCGGAGGCGGCAATCGTACCAGAGCCGGAACTGGGAACAGTCAGAACGCCGATGGCTGCTGTATAGGTTAGGTCGTCGGCGAAGTACACATTCTCTGCGCTATAGTTACCATCCATAGCAGCCCACACGCTGCCATCATAGACATAGGCAGTATAGGAATACTTTCCACCGGCAATCAGCTCCTTGACGACAAAGATATCGTCCTTCTGAGCCTCGGCACCAGCGGCTGTCAACACGCGACTGATAACATCGGTATCGCTCTCGCCGTCACCCTTTACGCCCTCATAATGTGCGGCCTGTCCGCCGCTGATTTCCTTCAGATTCTCATAGCTGGTGACGCCGTCGCCAATCTTGAGCGTGCCCAGTTCCAGGTCAAAACAGGGCTCGCCTGCGGCAGGCACAACATCTTTGTTGGTCAGCCAATTCGCCGTGGTGTCACGCCGAACCTGAATTTTAGTCTTCATAGTTTTATTAGGCATAACTTTCCTCCTTCAAAATATTTTGCAGAATGGTCTCATTGAATACCGTGCGCCGTTCCGCCGTCGATGGTTTTAATATCCTCAACACTGATTTCACCGGAACCAACAGGGGTTAATGCACCTTCGTCAGAAACAATGTAAGGCACCCAGTCAGAGCCGTTATGCACAGAAATAATATTTCCATCGCAGCCATAGGCATCTACCCATGCCTGCGCTTCGCTAATGGTCGCAAACTGCTTGCGCTCAGAGATGCGCTTCATATTACCGGCAGCGTCATAGAAGAACAACTCTGACTCCTCTGCGTCGCTTGTGATAATCAAACTATCCTTTGGTATCACACCAGACGCAATCGCGCTTGTAATCTTTGACTTCTTGCCGTATGCAACCCTCACACCCATCTCATCTCACCTCCCATTAGCCAAAATAAATAACCGCTTCAGTATCTGCTGTCGGGTCGTTATTCTTATCTCCGAAATGAATCGTCTCGTCGTCGTTGACCATCTCGCTCATATCGATGGCATCACCAACACGCTTCCCGTTGGATGACATCTGCAAGACCTTCTTCTCAGAGTCGTAAACAAGGTTATCACCCTTTTTATCCATTTCCACACGGATGGTTGCCACACCGTTTTCTGTCGTTTCTGTCTGTTTCTGCAAAGCGTAGATGGCTGAGAGCTGATGGTCACAAATGTAGTCATCCATGTTTTTGGAATCTTCCACATACAGCAAGCATTCACCACTCTTGGCGATTGTCGGGTTAGATGGAGTCCCGGAAAAAATCTGCAACCAGGTACATACCTCACCGGGGTACTTGCTCAACCGACAAGATACAGGGAAGACATACTGGTAATAGGCCTCTTTATACTTTTCCTCTGTTCGTTCCAGGCGAACAATGTCAGCTACACCGTCTGCGCGAATGTAGCTCAAATACGGAGTGGCAGCCAACATATCCACCTCGCCGACCTGCAACGGAATCAAATAAACGATTTTCTGATTCAGGTTATCGCCCCGATAAATCGGCTCATTCACTGTCATAACGAGATTCATACTCTCGTCCAGCTTGATATAAATCACTCATATCACCTCCGTTTCTATAGAATGACAAAGTCAACTTCGTCCAGCGTCATGTTGTTAAATTCTGAAAGCTCGTCTGCGTCCATTTCAGCAAGCAGCCTATGACGCTTCAAAATAGGGCTTGCACTCACGCTAATGTCAACCGCCGTTCCATCCGTGGCAATAAACTGCCGGATGGACTCTGTGATATCTGCCAGAATACGCAGGTTGTTCTCTACAAGTTCATATTTCCGCAAATGCTCACTGGACACTTTTGCGTCAAAAGCCATACCGCCATACGCCCGGCCAAAAGAGAAATGCAGCTCTGTACCAAGAACAAGAGCCGCGATTTCCATAGCCATACTTGCGGTACTCGTTATACGGTAGCAGAGATTCACCATCTCTGCTCCAGGCACCACTGGCGCATCCACCTTGATATAGTCGATTGCCTGTGTCCCAGATACAACAGCGTCCAGCACAATGCTGTCCTCCGGGGACATCAGACCCCATTTCAGCGTATCACGAACGCCACCGTCAAACGCAATGGCTGTATGCCCGTGTCCAAGTGACTTGGCAATATTTGCAAGAAGCGGAGCCGCATTCAAAACCATGCAGCTCTCCGCTTCCGCAAACATCGTTTCCAAAGCCGGAATATCCTCAACCGCCAGCTCAACAGCGCCAGCTTCTGGGTTCATGATGTAGTGTGTCTGAAACACTGCGTTGGCACTGATAGCCGTACCCCAGTTCAGCCTCTCATAGCAAGTCTTAATCATCTTGTCAATGTGCGAGACCAGCTCGGAACCGAACTGCATCGCTACAAACTTTTGCAAGGTATAGCTTTCAATGCAGCTTTCCAAAATGATGCGATTGGTAGCCGTGAGACCGTCACGATATGGAAGGGAGTAGACGATAAGGTCGCATTCAGTGATGCGCCTTTTCAGATAAATATCAAACTCCTTTACCATATTGCATCAGCTCCTTGTTACGCAGGGTTCTGGGCAGACAGGCTTAAATACCCTTCCTTGATGGTCATAATGGTTGCCGTCTCAACGCTTCTGGGTGTGGACAACACGCCATACATCAAAAGATTGCCGCCGCCGACGGTGTCGGAGTCATAAATGACAAAATGGGTAATGGTGCCCCAGCTTGCAGTACTCTCATTAAAGTTGATTGCCTGCGTGTTGGTCACAACGCCGGATGCAGGCTCACTCAGAGTGGTCAGCTTCACCCTTGCGTAACCGGCGGAGGTAGAGGGCTCATTCACATTCGTGCCATTAACATTGGGAGCAGAAGTGCTCAGGCCAATGTAGTAGTTGCTGGGAATCTCTGGACTTGTTTTGGTTCCGAAAAGATTGCCCGCCGCCAGGTTTAAGAAGTAAGTTGTATTCATAACTGGTTATCCTCCTATTTTCTGATTAAGAACAAAGATTATCTTCGCACAAACTCCTTGTTGATATTGTTATGGATGTAGATAACGCCCTGCTGGGGAATATCTACATTGTTGTCAATATCCTTAATCGTGATTTGGTACACAAACTTTCCAAACAAATCAACGGTGTCATCCGGCTGAAGTGATACGAACAGGATATTGTAAAAAGTCTCTGATTCGTCCATACGCACGGTCATGGTTTTAGAAACCACAGGAGCACCGTTTTTGTTTACGAAGTTGATAATAGAAAAGTTTGCCGTACAGCCCGTTAGTCCAAACGGTTTTGGATTGGTCTTATCACAATACACATGAAACACCAAATCCTCAGAAGAGCCGCCGACAAAGTCAAGCTCCGGCAAACTGTAAACATTGTTAATCATCATTACCCTCCAATGTTCACAGGGAACTCACAAATGAATTTCACCTCGGCATTTCCGGTTATCTTCAACAGATTGTCGCCCTTGACAAGCCGCATGAACTTCATGTTGAAGTATGGGTACAGGTTCAAATCCATGCTGTCTGTGATAACCTGATTCTTGTTGTCCACATATATAGTTAAAGAGTTGCCTCCCGGCAGCTCTTTGAACTGAAATGTTCGGTTGTTATCCGAGAGGTTCTGGATAGAGATGCCGTCTCCTCCATACATGGTTATCTCCATCTTCGGCCTGTAGAAACCATTATAACTGCTTCGGTTGAATAGGCGAACCTGTGACTGCCCACTGACTGTATATATGTATTCGTCTGGCAAGGTATAAGCAAATGGCGAATCACAGCTAACCTTACATGAGAAAGCCCAGGGTAAGTCGCCGTAGGTTATCAGCTTCAGCTCTGAAATCGTGCATTTGTATCGAAACGGTTCCATATCATTTTGCACAATCACAAGCCATTTTCTTGTGCTGTGTCCGGTGAGCCATGCCGCAATCGCCTCGACTTCAAACCTATCCAGATTTGCGTTTGCGTCAAGTGACTCCATGTTTGCCCCAAAGACCAGCGTATATTCCAGCGACTGGTTCTGCACCAGCCCATAGGTGAGCGCATCGTATCTTCCCGGAATCCTATCCTCGATGATTTCTCCGTTCTTGAAGCTCACATCATCTTGCCCGTTTGAACCGAAGTGGTAAACCATGAGTCCGAACTCGGAGCAGGGAATATCATCAAAAATGAACTCAGTTCCCCAAAACGCCATAGTCCACCTCCTTGTGATTATGTGAAGTCAACAAAGCCCTCTAAGTTAAAAATATCCGCAGGCGAAAGTGTTTGTTCGCCGAGGTCATTCTCGTCCAGCTTTACAACATCGATTGCAATATCCACTTCCATATTGCACAGCTCGTCTACTTTTACTTTGAATGCAGCGCAATCGCTGGGGGTTAAGAAGGTGATATTACCATCCTCATTCAGCGTACCGTGGAACTCATCCAGATACTTGCGCTCTTCCGAGAGGGCAAACTGATATGCGTTGTCAGCCGCCTGAACCAGCTTATATACCGCATACGCCTTTTTAACAGGCAGCTTAAAATTGTTCAGCTTCATCAGAGACTCATAGGCTCTGTTAATCTTTTCCTGTATCATATATATTTTCCTTTCTTACACACTGAGACTCACCGGCCAAGCTTGGCAAGGTATTCTTCGGCATCCTCAATATAAACACCCTTTGCCAAACCCTGTTCAATGATGTCTCTGTCACTTCTCTTCAATCGCTCTTCGAGCAAATCGGGGTCAAAACAACACAACCCCATTTTCCCGTCTGTTTCCAGATATTTTTGATAGGAATCGTAAAGATGCTGTGTACTTTCACGAACCTCTTTAATCAAAGCTGCCGCCTTCATCTTTTCCTCCAACTCTTACTTGTTATTACCGTAACCAATACAAATACCCTGGAAGAAATACATCAGCCATTGGTCAATCGTATTGTTCATATATGGGATTGCATCGGTAATGCCAGAGTGCCATCCGGTGTATTTACCGGCGCGGCCATAGATGTAGATGCTCCCGTCACTTTTTACTTGAAAACGACCCCCGATACTAATGGAAATACCGGAGAGTGTGCCGCCGCTAATTCGGTTGGCGGAAAGTGTTCCTGTCGTAATCTTATTCGCAGATAAATTCGGAATGCGCACAGGGTCAAAAGTTCCAGAAGTAATCTTGGAGCAGCTCAGTTCCGGAATGCGCACAGGGTCAAAGGTGCCCGATGTAATCTTGGAACAATTCAGTTCTGGAATTCTGGATGTTGTAAATTGCCCAGAGGTAATCTGGCTGGCTGGCAACCCGTTGATTTGGCTTGCGTTTATTTTGCCGACTGTAATACTGTCCGCTCGCAAGTGGGTAACGGTAATATTGTTACAGTCCAGCGTACCAGATTTAATGTTACTTGCATTCAAGTTTGTGACACTGATGACATTACCGTTAATAGTACCCGATGTAATGTTGCTCGCATTCAGGTTCTTGATGGTCACATCGGTTGCGTCAATCGTGCCGCCGCTAATTCTGTTGGCAGACATAGTGCCCGCTGTAATCTTACTGGCATTGATACTGATGATGTTTGCGTTAGTGACCTGTAGTGTTCCGTTGGAGATTTCGCAACCGCCAATAACACCGCTGTTCGCCTCGATATGACCGGAAACATTCACATTGTTTGCAAGCAGATAGCCGTTCTTGTTGGCACGGATATAGTTGCTTGCCGTTCCAAGAGAAATGCCGTCCGTTCCAATATAGATACCGGAAGCGGTACTGGAGAACGAAGGCTTCCCGTTGTAAATGGCATCGCTAATAATAGCCCAACCCTGTGACGGCTGGCCGATGTAACCACTCAACGCAGTAACCTCACCACTAAAAGAACCGGCTGTAGCATAGATAGTGCCTTTCAGTGTAAGGTTGCCATTGGTGTCTGCGTAAAAGAGCTTCTTGCTGTCATCTACAACGCCCTTATTGTTGATAAGCGGATACTTGCCAATCATCAGGCCATGCATCGGGTCTAAGAGAATATGCGAGTTGCTCTTCTCGTTGGTAATGCTGAAGTTGCTGTTGTGCAGCACACACCCCTCGGCATCCACCTTAAACACCGATACGCCGCCGTCCTGCTTTGCACTCTCGATAACAAGGTTGCTGCCAGCGAGCAGGGTGCCAACAATGTTGGGGGCGACGATGCCCCAGCAATCTCCGAGGTTTTCATCGTAGAAGTTGCCGATAGCCAGTTCTGCCGTTGACCAGTTGTTGCTGGTCATCAGAATACTGTTGTTGTTCAGCCACACCTGCTTCGGCTCGTACTCTGTGTGTGCCTCATCGCTCCACTTGCGCAATCGAATACCGGAATCGCCCCACGAAATAGCCTGCTCCTTAGAAGACATGATGGCGTTTTTGGATACATCCAGTGCCGTCTTCATAAAATCTTTGACCTTTGTAGAAGCACCGCTATCCATAAACGCAGAGTAGTTGTACTTATTTAGGTCTACACTCTTACCCATCGAGACGCTTTGCTCCAGCAAATCAGCCAGCAGGAATGAACTATCGCCAGAGGTATAGGTATCGCTGAACTCCAGCGTCAGGTCATTAGGGGAATCAAAGTTTACCTTCACACCTACGCAGATAGGCGCCAGCGTCTCATCCTCGCTGATACCGACATAAAGCTTTTCACCGTGACGCAGCTTATTCTTGAACTTCACGAAATCGTCAAGGCATAAGAAGTTTGCGCTTGTCACACCGAATGTATAGGAGGGCTGCGATACCTTGGTTAGAATCTCGTTGCCGTATTCAAACAAGTCCCATGCGACAGCACGCTTTTCATACTCGCTGGTGTTCAGTGTGAAGTATAGATACCCCTCGCTGACCGTAATGTCCAGCCTCGTACCGACCAACAAGTCAGGGATTTCAGCGTCTGCTGCCATGTCATGTGCAACGGAAGACACCGTCCCCGTCAAAGAGATACACCCCTTCGGGAAAGACCGGTCGCCAGTTGTACCTGCACCGAGATACGCCGTCATCACAAAACTGTTGTTTGGCGCTTTTTCAAATGCCGCACTGATAACCTCTGCGTCAATAAAGTCGGTCTTGATTCTGCCGCCCTTGACATCATAGATTTCCTTATTGCGTGTATTGGTTACATAAGTAATGTTGGCGTTGCTAACACCAATCAACTTGTCGGCAATATGGTTGCCTGTGTCCTCGTCGGTATAGGAACCAGTTGTTTGTGCGACAAAGCTGCTCTCTGATACGGCATCATCCTTCAAGTATCGGTCAAGCTGCAAATACTCTTCCTGCGTGAAGTATGATTTGAAATTAGCTGCCTTATTTATCGTAACCAGTTCACTGTATATGGATGCGGCCTGCGCTTCGATACTTTTGATTTCCTCGTTCTTGGCGTTAATTTCAGCTTGCTTTGCGGCAATTCTGGTGTTTACATCATCCAATTTGCTTTGCGGAACAAGGTCGCGTGCAATACCCTGGATGATGATTGCCTGTTCGTTTTCCAAAATCGTCCGTTCGCTTTCCAACTCAACCAACGCCGTCTGTTCCGTGGTTTTACGCATAATTTGCAGAACATATTCCACAGACAGATTGTAGTAAGGGAGCTGATAGTTTGCGTAGCTTTCTTTCCACGCATAGTATTTATCAATCAATGCCTGATTAAAGTTGTCGGCATTCATGAAGTAATCCAGATTGATAATTTGATTGGTTCCGCTGGGGTTCACATCACGAATGTTTACGCCGTCGGCACCGTTGACATCCAACCGGGTGACAATGCTCTCCGTATTCTCTTCGACCGTAATCTCTTTTGCAAGATTGGCGTTAGAGATGTAAATTGGATTGGTCGGAACTGCAGAAGAAGCATCCTTAACATTGATTCTACGATGATAGGTATCAAAGTCAAAAATGCAGTTATATGAAGTCTGTATCGTACCCTTGATAAAGTTATAAAGGTTTTCGTCAGAAACTTCAAAGGTACGATATTTTCCAACAAGATTGTTGTCAATACTCCCGACACTCCACGATGGCATCAGCTCAAGGATAATACCGAGTAGAGTACTGTCCGGCGTAACAGGGTTCCAAAAATTATAGGTGGCGTTTGCCAGTGAAAGCTTTTTGAAAGTAAATTCGTACTCAAGGGAATACCCCTTGCACGCCTTTATCTTCTTCACGCCATCGCCGGTCTCTTTGGGATTCACAAGGATAAACTGGCCGATATTCTGCAGTTCAACAATGCGCATACCAATGACCGCATCATAGTACGGGGTTGGTTCGCCATCCACCTGTGCCGGAAGATTAAACTCAATCACAGAGGCTTCATCATATTTAATATCAGCAGTGATATTCATGGCATAGCCCAGCACGCCAATCGGTACATCGGTCGTATTTTTAAGAATCAACATTGGCGGCTCCCGCAGGTCTATCTTTGAGAAATCAACTACCATACTTTGAGAAAACCTCCTTTCTGAAATAGGGGAGATACAGTTGCCCGTATCTCCCCGTTGGGTTACTTATGGTTTCAGCCTTGAGCCTCGCGTACTGTTGATGCCGCGCCGCTCAAATGCGCTGTAAAGTTTGTCAATTGCCACATCGGCAATCCGTTCGCCATAGGCTTTTGCGTCCGTGTCGGCCATTTCACCACTATGGGTAATGTTGACCTCGAAGTGCGGTTCAAACACGAGACTCTGTGCGGCACTGCCAATAATGTCTTGCGTCAATCCACTCATGGTGTCTCTGATGCCTGATGACGGAGCCGAGATTGTCGGTAGCGCACCGATAACCACGCCAAGGCGCTTTGACAGTTCCGCCTGGAAATCGATGATACGATACAGGCTCTTCTGCTTGGCCTCATTCAATACGACTTCGCCCTTTTGCAAAATAGCAAGAGTTTCATCCTTGCTGAGGTTTGCTTCATCAACAACGCCGCCATCATGGTATTTGGGGACATTGCTTACCACGGTGCCAACGCCGCTTACGCCGCTCACTGCATCGCTGTATTGTCTTACAGCTTCCGCAGCCCGTATCCATGCAGAAGAAATCTCCGCATCGATAGATGCGCCAACAGATACGCTCTGCCCAAGAAGTGTCTGGTAAAATGCCGTCCAGAGTTCTTCGGAAGAATTGACGGTACTTCTGAGCAGCTCTAATTCCGCTTCTTTATCAGACTCGTAGTCTTCGCCCATCTTGTCCAAGGCATTGGTCTGAGCCTCGACAGAGTGGTCTCTCTGTGTGTCTGCAAGGTCTTTCTGCTTTTCTTCCAGCTCCTGCATTAGCGTATTCCGCTCTGCCTGTGCGCTTCTGCTGTCATCCAGAGCAAGCTGGTCGATTCTGGCTTGCAGGTCTGCTATCTCTTTGACCTTATCGGCAATATCAGCTTCATAGTCGAACTCGTCCTTGGCGGACTCAATCATCTCTTTTCTCAGGTCTATAATCTTTTGATAGGCATCTATCTGTTTCTTATAGACTTCCTCGATATAGTCGATGATATTGTTCTTTGTCTCCTGAACCTGATAACCCAAATCCTCAATGGAGCCCGCAGCGTCGATGTTGTCATCGTTGAGCTGCTCCGTCACATCTATCAGGTCTTCCGTTTCCTTGCGGAGGGCATTGGTCGCTTCCTGCAGCGTGTCATACTTGCCAGCAGATGACGCCGTAAGCTCATTCAGATGTTCAAGGTTCTTAATATACAGCTCATTTGTTTCGCTGTTATACTCGACCTCAAACCCAAGCGCCCGAAGAGCACCGACATTGGATGCGATGGTGCTCTTTTTCAGCTCCATCAAATCCTTTTCAGCGGCCATCTCTTCTTTATAGGCATCAATCAAATCGCTGGATAGCTTAATTTTCTCAGCTGGGTCTTCCGCATACTTCAGCTTTTTCGCCAGAGAGTTTGCCCGTTCTTGTGCAGCCTGCAGCCGCTTCTCAGCTTCGTAATAAGCATCGATATCAGCGATATATTCTTCGACTGTTTTAATCTTGTCTTTTGTATCGCTGTCGCCATCTGAACTGCCTCCGCTACTGCTATCGCTTCTACTGCCATAAGAGCTACCGGCAGAACCATAGATACTCGTCAGGTCAAGCCCACGCAGCGCCTCAAGGTTCTTGTAGGCGTTGACTGTCCGCTGTTTGAAATCTTCCAGCGCGGCGATACGCTGGGCGGACGCCTGCTCCTGTTGTGAAATCCAATTATCAAGCGTTTCTGTTCCGACATAGGCCGCTGCACCATCAAAAGTTACGATAACATCCCCTGCATCAATCGAGGTATTACCTGCGGCGCCAGATACTGCGGACTGGAAATAGTGAGAAATACCCTGCCAGTTACCAGTCGTAGCATCCTTAACAGCTTGACTCAGTGCGCCCCAAACGCTGGAAGCAATGTTGCGAATCTTGGCAAACAGGCTGTTGCCGTAGCTGTTGGTTGCCTCAAGCGACTTGGAGAATCCTTGTGTATGTGCGCTTTTAATGGTATTCGCATACGGTTTCCAAATGTTCTCCGTTGCCTGCTGACCATACTCGTTCTCTTTGCCAAGTTTATTATTCAGAGCCTCTTCGTTTACGGTCAGCATACCGTTTTCCATCGCAACATAATTCCGGCCTTGCAGGTCGTTGAGCTCGTTCATTTTAGCGATAAGAGCCTCTTCCTGCTGAACCTGGCCGTTCACAGTCATGTTCTTGATATCGGCAATGATGTTCGCCTTTTCCGTTTCCATCGCAAGCTGGTCGTTGATAACCTGCTCGGTCGCTTTCAACTCTGCGATTTTCGTGTCAAGCTGCGCATCATATTCAGCTTCATTCATCTCAAGAACGCTGTTTAGCAACTGTCGCTGACCATCGATAGACCCATCAACAAACAGGTCGGCCTGCTCCAAAAGCTTCGGATACTGCAAGGCGAGATTGGCAAGCTGCTGCTTTGTCATGGCAGTGCCAGAGTTCAGTCTGTCCATTGCAGAAATGATGCTGTCAAGGCCATCCTTCGCACTATCCAGGCCGGATATCATATCGGAGAAATCGAGGGTGTTCACCATATCGGCGTTGGCATATTTCAGCCATTCGATTTTCTCCTGTAATTCCTCGAAGGTCATGGAGCCTTCTTCGGAAATAATGTTATAAGCGATTTCCAGCTCCTGTGCAGACATCTCGCCTAACAGTGCATCGTACTTGCCGCCAACGCCGCCGATGGCTTCTTTGACGGCAGCAAGCTGCCGCTCGACGGTATCTGTTTCCAGTGAGAGCTTGAGGTATTTGATGGTGTCATCGTCAAACCCAGCTGCTTCAAGGTCACTGATAATCGCATTGACAGTTTCCTGGAACTCATCGACATTGATGTCACCTGCATCGAACAACCCCTTCAGGTCGAACAGACCGGACATTGCATTCTGCACTTCCGGCGTCAGCTTGTCGATGAAGTCGTTTATCTGAACCTTAATGTCGGTAATAGCGTCTTCATCAGGGACAATCTTTCCCCAGAAGTTTTTCTTTGTGACATCATCGACACCAAAGCGGTCGATAAAATTGGAAACAATATTTTGCGCTTCTGTGCTTAAATCGTCATAAGCAGCGTTGTTCTGCGCAACAAGCTTCAACTGGTCAGCAACATCCTGATTGGCCTTTTCAAGCCCATCTCGTGCCTCACCATAACGGACAGCAGCGTTCTTTGTCTTTTCGACAGCAGCCTCAAAATCAGAGAGAGACTCGAAGCCAACTTCCGTATAGTCAATAGAGGCCGCAATCTTTCCAATATTGTGAGATACCTGGTCTGCATAGTCGTCCCAGAAATCGCCCCATTGGTAATAGCCGTACTCGTTGGTGTATTTTTCCAGCTCCTTGCCAATATCGGTTACTCCAAGAGCCTTCATAATCTGCTCGGACAAATATCGGCTCTTATTGTCTCCAGAGTTTCCTGCAAACTCGGGCGTCACATCTCTATCATTGACACGGAACATACCCCACATATTGTTTGACAAATCCGTATCAGTGGTTATAATATCGCTGTTTTTCAGCTTATCGTAAGATGCTGCATATCCTTTAATAACCTCAGAAAGTTTTTCTGTGGTTGTCATCTGACGAAGCTCGCTCTTATACTGCTGCTCCTGCAGCTCGATGGCTCGCTCAATCAGTTCATTCTTGTCTGCAAGATAACCGTTTTCAATGCTATAGCCTTCTGACAGTGCGGGAGAGATGTCCACAATCGTCTGAACGATTTGCTTATATCGGTCATACTCATCTGCTGTCAGTGAAATATTCTCACCATAGCGAGAGACACCGTGTGAAAGCGTCTCAAACTCTTCCTTCAACGACTGCAATTTATCGATGTTATCGGAGTTTGTTTGCCGGAACTCATTAAACGCATTGGTCAGCTCGTTTGCTTTTTCAATCGCTTCATCGCTGGCGTTAATCAAATGCGTAATGCCCGTGATGATTCCCTGAATCACCAATCCGATTCCCAACGAAATAAGCATATTGATGGCCGTATTGAGCGCCGTTACACCAATCGCGGCTGCCTTTGAGCTTGCACCAAACGCTTTGGTCTCTATGCCAGCCTGTTTGCAATATGCTTTGTAGCCGGACATGGAGGCTTTGCCGCCCTTCAGAGACTTTAGATAGCCAGACAGAGCGTCGTCAGTACCATCAAGATATTTAATGAATATCTGCTGCGTCTGTATAGATGAGCCGAGAACCTTGTTATACTCGGCCATGTTTTTGCTTGCCGCAGACCAATCCGTAATGCCTCCGGAAAGCCCTACTTTACCGTCAACAACATCAAAGATTCCAAGGTTCTTTCCTTTGGCACCGCTATACGCAGTTACAGCTCCGGTGATTGTGGAAATCAAAGCAGGGAACGAACCCAGTTTATCAATGATTGCAGTCAGTGTTTCAAGAATCGCCGTCCCGCCATCTACAACACCCTTAACAAGCCCGGAGTTTACAAACGATGCAGAGAGTTTTTCAAATGCGGCCTGGAACTGCGCAACCTTACCATTGATAGAGTCGAGATACTTCTCATTTTCATTCAGTGCAGAACCCGCTGAATTCATCGCCACTTCAAGAACAGCCTCCGCATCTGCGAAGTTGTTCAGCAGCGATGCTACCACATTGCTGTTTCTTTTACCGCCAATCATCTCCATGATGTTGGCTTTGGTAATATCCGTAAGGTCTCCCCAAACTTTGGAAAGTTCCTTCAAAATCTGATAAGTGCTCTTGAAGGTGTTTTCGTCCAGCTGAATATCAACCCGTCCGCTGGTTAGCGCAAGAATTTCCTTTCTCAGCTTGGAGACACTTTCTGCCATACCTTCTGTGCTTTCACCAGCTTCTTCCGCTTCGGTCTTTGCCGCACGAAGATACATGGAAACGGTCTTCATAGTTGTACCGACCTTCTCAGGGTCTTGCACAACATTGTTTGCCGCCGTTACCAGGGCAATGCTCTCGTCTAAGCTGTTACCGGCAGCTGCAAGAGCGGACGCTGAACGCACTAATGCGTCGCCCACGCCCTTAGAAGAAATGGCGAATCGGTTGCCGACCTCATTGAATCTGTCAACAATGGTCATTACATTGGCAGCCTCAATGCCGAATGCTTTCATGGTAGAGATGACGCTCTCCGACGCCTCGGAAATATCATTGATACCATCGCCAACATTTTTGTAGACCAGCGCAGCATCTGCTAACTCTGCCGCTTCGCTAATGGAGTAGCCCAGTCTCGCAAAGTCTGCTGTTGCCGTAATCGTATCAGTCAGCGTTGCCCCAAGACTCTTGGCACGCACAGCCGCTTCATTGAAGAATCGAGTATAGGTCGCTCTGGTTTCATCGGTAACTTTCTTCAATTCGGTCATGGCCGCATCCAGCGCCCGTACATTGGTCACCATCTGCTTGAAGTTGTTGACCATGACCATCAGGCTTCTCGTCACCAGCATCCATCCGCCGAACTTCTTATAAGCGGATGAGATAATTCCAACGAGCGTATTGCCCTTCTTGCCGGACTCCGTAATGGAAGTATCCAGTGCGGCAAAATCAGACAGCAGCTTTCGCAAGTCTGTCTTGCTCATGCTCGTCATACCATCGGCAGCATTCTTACTGTCGTTCCATACACCGAGCAGCTGCTCTCGCATTAGCTTGAGCTGTTCCAGCTCCGTACCGTCAATGCGAGGATTTTTGTCAATGTAAGTGCTGACTTTCTTATAAGCACTGATGACCTCGTTGATGGTCGCCATCTTCTCTTTGTTGGCGGCCTCTGCGCTCCTTGCCGCAGCAGCCTCTGCCGCAGCAGTTTCTTCCGCAGCCTGACGCTCAGCGTAAATCCGGTTGATGTTCTCCAGAATGGCTGCACCTTCTGCTTCCAGACTCAGTCTGTACTCATCGCTTGTAGCCTCTTTGGACGCACGAACCGTCTCCACGCTCATCGCCCACAGGCGATACTGCTCCACCAACGATGCCACACGCTGGCTCTCGCTTTCAGACACACCGCTGTCAACCAGACCGTTCAAGCTTCTCTGTACAACAGTCTTCTGATGCCCAAGCGCCTCCATCTGTACCTTGAACGCTGCAACCTTGCGGGCGGCTTCGTCTGCTGCGTCGCCTGCGTCCTTCAGTTTTGACTTGACTTCGCCGATGTTTTCGGCGGTAAGGGTGACACTTGTCCCCTTATCAAGGTTGATTGTGTTAATGACGGCGCTTAACTGTTTCCTGAAATCAGTAATGGCACCGGCACCGATTTTAATCTTCGACAAATTGACATAGAATTTGCCGCTGTTGCTAATGGCATCCAGTTCCTTACGCAGCTGCTCGCCAAATGTTTTGGTGTCAACTGTCACGGTAGCCTTGATGTTCTTCATGATTTCAGCAAGCTCTTTGCGAATCAGAGCTTCACTGTCACCGTCTGCACCACCGCGAGCCACGCCGATTAGTAACCGTACATCTGCATCCATTGCCATCGTCATCACCGTCCTTTACGAAGAAAAGGCTTGGCACAAAGCCAAGCCTTTCAAAATTTATTGTTCATATATCTCTGCGGCAACCGCAGTTACATTGTAGTCAGAACCATAGTTCCCGTTGAAATCACTGATTGCCTGCTGGATAAACTTCAGCGCCTCACGCTCTTTTTTGCTGCGCACCCATGCAAAGTCTTCGTTGTGCAGCGAACGGCCAATCGCCTCTCCGGATGGCGAGTGACCGTTCCACCAACCATATACATAGTTGGATGCGTGGTATCCGTTATTAAACAAAGCCACAATGTTGTCGATTCCGCCATAACTCGTAGCGTCGTTCTCAAGAGAATCACGATGTAGGTCGCCGCCAAAATATAAAGGAACCTCGAAGCCGTCTCCAATACGAATGATGCTTCCGCTGTCCATCTCGTCAATGTGCTTCATCACAGATTCAGGCAGGTCATAGCTTTTAGCCGTCATCTGAAGAACCTGTATAAACTTTGCGGCAGCTTCCCAGCCACGCTTTTCAGGAACGATAGAATCTCCGGCGGCAGTTTTTTCTACGCCGTCTCTGGTGTATTCCGCCATCTTTTCCTGTAAGCGGGCTTGCCCCTGCGGAGACCTAATCCATGCGTTTAGCTTGCTTGACAAGCTCATTCCTTATAATCCTCTCTTTGTTCAAGAAAGGCCTGTACAAGCTTCTGCTCATCTACGCCGCCCTTATCAATAGCACCAATCAGCTTCGCAACATCGCTGCCGTTTACCCCGGCAAACATCTCTGAAGTCTTTTTGGAAACATCCTCAAAGGATGCCGCAAGCTGCTGCATCTGCTTCTCAATCGCCATGATGTTGGTATTGCAGATGTAGTCGATTTTCTCATCAATCGCCCGAAGGATTTCATCAAACTGGGCGGAACTGATATGCTTGCTCACCATTGCCACAGCGTCCGTGTTGTAAATAAGCGTGTATCGATGCTCCAGATTCTCAGGGAGCGTGAAGTTTGCATATCGAGTCAAGAGGTTACTTTTAATCAGCAGGTCTTTGACCTCCGGCATATACCCCTCATCATGAAAACAACTGGACACAACATTGTCCACAAATGCCAGCATCTGTGCAATCGAAATCGTATGCTTGATAACGACCTCGTTACCAAACCAGTGTTCTGTAGTATTCGGAACAGCCTGCTCCTTCAACACCTTATCAAAAGATGCAATCGAAATCTTCTTCTCTTTATCAGCCATTGTCTGCGTCCTCCTTTTTGTTCTTATTGCGCTTTTGTTCTTTGCGCAAAGTCTGTACGGCCTCATAGTCCAGCCAGCCGCCCCATTTTTTTACATAGGTAATCCATCGATAGCGCACATCTGGATAATTGTGCCAGAACATTTTTCGCTTGATTTTAGCAACGCTGTCCGGGCAACCCTTGGTATCAATCACCTCTGTATGTCCGTCGGCATACTCTATGTAGAAATCTGCCACATAGGTAATCGGTAACACCGTCTTTCCATCGTGTGTGAACTTTGGTTGCAGTTCATATTTTTTCTGTAGTTCAAAATGAACCACATCACCGCTTTCCACTCTGGGACAAAGCACATCACGAAAATATTTCATCTCAAGCTGACTGTCGAACACAATTCCTGCGAATGTTCGTTTGTCTTTGTCTTTGTCAACATTGAATTTTGTTCTCGCCATATCTCTCCTAATAGAAAAAGGGAGGGCGGATTACTCCACCCTCCCGGTTACTTATTCCTCTTCCACAGGTTTCTCGCCGATAAGCTCAGCACTAACAACCACCTGTTCAATGACAGGTTCTGCGCACTTCTTGCGCTTGGTCTTCTTCTGCGGATTAACAATCCCACGAGATTCGTTAATCTTTTGCAGATAGATTGCACCGCACTCAGGCGAACAAGCTACTTCCTGCCAGCGAAATACACCTGCAGCTCGATTGGCACTACGGCAGGCTTCATATTCCTTACCGCATACCCGGCATTTTTTGACCGCAGAAGCCATCTGTGTCACCAACTTTCTTAGGCAACATCCTCAGCGTTTGCACCGAAGATGGTATAAGTCCACAGGGCGCCGCTGGTGCCGCAGGCGCCAGACAGAGATTCTGCCTCAAAAGCATGAACAGTCTGGTTATCGCCCATCTCGAAGCTGAACTCGCCGTTGAAGTCAGCCTTGGGGATATAGAACTGAATACGGAACACATTGGCGCACTTATCCTCGGCGAAAGCGTCAATGTACAGAGCACACTTGCCAGAGTAGTGGTCGCTCAGGTTCTCCAGAACATCGGCCTGAATCTGACGCATATAGAACACGACAATTTCAGTGCCATCGGCAATCTCGCCCTCGTTGAAGGCAAGCGCCTTGCTGGTGGGATTGTAGGTGAACACGCCCTCGGCAACTTCGGCGCCCTGAGTCAGCGTCTTGCCAAGAGTGCCGTTAGCGTTCTTGACATAAACAGACTCAATCTCGTTGCCGGTCGTACCGACGGCCTTGTACTGTGTGGCAGCCGCATTACCGGTAACGGTAAGATAATCCGTCCACTTCACAGTGGTCTTCTTATTCTCGAACTCGCTGCCAACCTGCAGTTCGAGCAGACCACCGGACACAAGACCATTGGTGCCGCTGACGGTAACAGCCTTGTTCTTCTTCAGAGAGTTCAGCTTGCGACCCTGCTTACCGGTAATATCGGTCTTCTCCTGAGTCTGTGCAATGGTCGCATTCTGCAGCTCATCCAGAGTGAACTTGTAGGCGCCTGTCACGATATCAAAAGCATTGATGGTCTCAAGGCTGGTGATAGTGATATCATTGATATTCATATAGACATTCCTCCTATTTATGGGTTAGCCAATTCCAATCGTCTTGGCTTAGGTCTTTTGCGCTGACTGTGCCAGCATAGATGCCGTGCATCTTGTTGTCATAGTCGATTTTCTTGATAATCTGTCGCACGCTTTCGTTGAACTGATAGATTGAAAGTTCTCGTGTCCCCTCAAATCCATAGTGGTACTGTTCTGTATTGACGAGCGCAACAATCAACTCCTCAAGTTGAGAAGCGTTTTCTCGGTTGCGCTGTCTGCGCATTTTTTTGCGTGCGCGTTCAATCATGTATTCTTTGGCTTCACCGTTGGCTGGTTTGCGATTATCCTTCTCAAGATGGTGAATTTTCCTGAGCGCACCGGCAATCTGTGCGTGAATGGCTCGGTCGATAACTACCCCTGAACTTTCATCGACCAACACGATGTTCCCGTTCTGCTCGTTTACGGCAGCTTGGAATCGTTTCAAATCAAGGTCTGCAAAAACAAGAGAGGTATCTTGTTCTTTCAGGGTGCCGACCAAAAGAAGGAAAAGGTCATATTCATCAATGGTGGTAAAGTCGATTCCGATATCATCAAGCTGAACCATCATATCAATCGGCATAGCCGTCAGCATCGCCACAATGCTGTAGTACCCATCTTCACATTCCAGGATTTCTCCAACCGTTGGAATCTTGATGTGAATAGCATCATTGATGTCGTACTCACGCCGATAAAGCATATTTCTTGTGCGCATTTATCCGGTCTTCCTGTTGGATGGAACGGGCTTGCCCGTGGGCGATACCCGGTTGAAATCCTTTGCCTGGAATGTCATGACCTTTCCCTGATAATCCGTCACCGGAGCGAACCTTTTTACTGCGTATAAATCCATCTCGCCAAGCCCGTAGTACCTGCTTCCGTTTACCGCTTTGGCAATTTCAGAACACAGCCTGTCCACTCTGACGCCACCCTTTGGCAGCTTCATCTTGCTTTTATGGGTAAAGACCCAAACATACAGAACGGGAATTAAAAAGGTTTTATTCAGCGACTTTTGTACATCCACATCACAGCAGATAAAGGTCTGACCATGCTCAATGGTGTCCGGTACATATTCAAAGGGAAATACCTGTGAATATACAAACCTCTCCGGTTGGTCGCTGTCCTTGTAGTTGTCGTCCAAAAGGCGAATGATTTCTGCATTTGTCAGCAGGTCATCCATCAGTTGGTTCTTATAGTCATAGAACTCTTCAAGCTGCATCAGAACCACACCTTCTTTCCGCCGGGAGTGTCACCGCCCGGTGTTTCTTCGCCATCTTTGCCGGGCTCATCAGGCGTACCTTCCTGCCCTTCTCTCGGGAAGTACTTGTAGTAGTTGGCAATGTTCAGTTCAAAGTTATCGGTGTCCTCGGTATTACATTCTGTCAGAACATAATTCAGAACGCCGGTTCCATTGAAGCTTCCGCCAAGCTTAAACGGCTTTGTCAGACGATAGGCGAGAACATTATGAGAGTCATAGTCATCAATCAAGAATCTGCTTTCGCGGTTCAACTGAATGGAGTACTCATCCTTTGCAATCGTCATGGACACTCTGGAGTCACCACGAACGACAATGTATTCGTTGTCGCCGTATTCACCGGTCAGGTATTTTGTTCCGTCTGTGATGATACACCATCGCTCAACAATCGTTCCATCAGCCGCTACCCAACGCAACAGATAATTACACTGCTGCATAGTGCCTTTGGCGTACAGTTCGCTGTTGGCATCCTTTTCTGTGATAAGCCAATAATTGTCCATCCAATGCACAAGGCCGCCGTGCGGCAAATCTTCTCCCGGCATTGTACACAGTGTTTTCATATTCAGATTGTCCGAATTGATAACTGCTAACTCGCGTGGCTGCCCATCTATAGTCAGCTTGTGGTAGGACAGACTTGAAGGAAGCTTTGTGTTCAAAAAGGCACACTCTCTACGCTTTACGGCGTCCCTTTTATTTGTGCCGTTTGCCGCCATTCTGGCCTGATAAGTACTCCAGGGATTCATTATGACACCTCCTGCTGTACGGCATACCTCGCTTTCAGCTTGTTGCAAATCGAAATGGCGCGAAACACCTCTCGCTTTACAACGCTTACTTCGCATTCGGGCGTATCAATCAGGTATTGCAAAATTGCAATCAATGACAGAAGAAGCGGGTCGTCGTGAATTGCTTCGATAAGCTCCTTACACCCAAGCAGTTCCGCCTGGAGACTTCTCATATAAACTTCCAATGAACTTTCTCCGCTTTCCTTAATAGGAAGAATCTTGAAGAAAAGATTTACGAGGGCGCGGAAATAGTTATTCAGCATCGTGGCGTCCATCGGCACGCCCACCGTGGTCTGAATCATCATATATGCAAGTCCGTCAAATCCCCGTGGTTGTACGAATACTCCCTCATCATATTCGTAAAATCCTTTTGAGCTGCTTTGTATGCGTTTCCAATCCGCATCAGCAGTTCGGCGGGGGAATAGGTGGTAAAGTCTCTTGTGTTCAGGACGCTCTCAAGACTTTCCTGCCTGTATGTAAAAGGTTTCATCCACTGTACCAGCATACCCTCGGAAATAATATCTGCCAGCTCATCCAAATCTCCGTCGGCAATATCGATATCAAACTCACGGATAACATCATCGCCGGTAGTCGAGAGGTCGTACTTGCAGATTTTTCTGAAAGCTGCAATGGCTCGCTTCATGTAACCGTCAATCAAAGAGTTGCGCTCAAATACACGCATATTGACGAAATCAAATTCTGATACTTTAGAGAGGAACGCACCTGTGAACACATCATAAGAAACACTCATTCACCGTCACGCTCCTTTATCGTTCCACCAGCTCAACACCAAGACATTTCTCCAATGTGTTAATCACCCGGTTTGAATCGATTTCCTCCTCTGCGATAAGCTGCTTGGCGCGATACGCCACAGACTTCCGCTGTCCCTCCGAGAGCTTGGAAATAATATCCTCAATCTCGCCAACGGGTTTCTTGAACAACTGGTCGAAATCCTGAATGTTCAAAGAGTTCTTGTAATACTGTCTCATACCGAGATAGTCGATAACCCAGTCCTCATCAAACATGAACCAGTTGTTGATGAAATATTTCTTGTTGGAGTTCCTTGCGTTTTTCAATTCGCTCAGCTCCATATCCTGCTCTGCTCCAAAAGACTCCCAGCTCCAACGCTCGCCGGTGCGCTTGCTCTTATAAACAAGCCGTCCCTGAAAGCCGTTGCGAACAGTGATAATCTGATTGGGGTCAATCTCCTTCGGAACCACAGGCTTTTTTGTGGTTTCGGAGACTTCCGCAGCAGGCCGCTCTGCGGCGGTGCTTGTGCCCTCTGCCGGGCTGCGGCGTGTTCTGGGCTTGCTTACTGTTTCGTTAGACATAACATCTCCCTTTCATACATAATGCGGGGCTCGCAAGGAGCCCCGCTTTTGTCTGTTGTCTATCCGTTAGGCGATTTCGTAACGGCCAATACCGGCGTTGCCGCCAGCAAGGACGATGCCCATGCCGTACTTCTCGCCATACAGGTATTCCTGCGTCAGGTCACCGTTGGCGGTAGGCTCGCCCATGATAACAATGGGGTCACCTTCGTACACGCACTTGATGGGCTTGTCGTCACCGGCGATAATGGTCAGCATATCGTCTGCCAGCACGAAGTCGGTAGAGCCGACCTTATGACGCTGGGGAGCCACAACGACAGGAGTGCCATAGAACTTACCGGCGTAGCCCATGTTGTACAGGTCTTCCTTCGCTTTGTCACCCAGAGGAGTGACATCCAGATTGCGGATTGCCTTCTTAGTGCCGATAATAGTAGCAGCCTTGCCACCGGCAGCAGCCTCAACATGAGCAATCAGGTCGAGCAGTTCGTCCTCATCGTATGCACCAGCGGCGGGGAAGTAGGTCACGCCGCCGAAGTCCTGTGCAGATGCATTGCTCCACAGAGCATACACATCGTTGAGCAACTTCTGACGGAAGGACTCAGCCACCTTGTTGATAAAGTGGTTAAAGTCAACACGACCGGAAAGCACACGGTTGAGTTCTTCGTAAATCTTCACAACCTTCAGTGAAGTGGGAATAGACACTTCGCTGAAGCCGCCAAGACGCTGACGACGGATGCCCTGAGTGCCGTCCGCTGCCTCGGATACGATGAACAGGGTGCTGTCCTCCACTTCAAAGATGTTCTTGTCACCCTCAGCGACATTGCGGAAATCAACCAGTGCGTTGAAATATTCATCGCCCTGCAGACCCTCAACAACGGTGCGGCTGAGGACTTCCTCAATCAGGGTAAACAGACCACTGCACTTGCCGTCACGAATATTTTTGTAATTCAGAGTTGTGCTGCCGCCATTGGCCTCAATCAGAGCCTTCTGCAAAAGCTCCATAGACTGACCAACGGAATACTGCTCAACATTGCCGTGATAGGCATCGACGGCAATCTTGATGATATCTTTCATTTCAGCCATAGTTATTCTCCTCCCTTCAAATTAACCGCCAACACTGGGGGTAGATGCCGCAGTGGTTTCAGTTTTGCCAATCTTAATGGCATAGTAGGTGTAACGACCGGCTACCTCGACATCCACGCAGGTGCCGAAACCAGTACCAGCAGCATCAATCTTGCCACCAGTACCAATGCCGACCTTGGCGCCCTTGGTGGGAGCAGTACCGCCCACAAAACCCTCTTTGGTCACGGAGAAAATGTTGCGGCTGCGGGGGATATAACCACGCACTGCTTTACCGGCCTCGTTGATATACTCATCGAGATTCTTCTTGCGCTCATCGTACATAACCTCAACGCCAGCAACGATAGCGCACTCATTCAGGTCATCGTCCGCAGTAGCGGCGACAGCCTTCATCACCTCGCGCTCACCATCTTCATATCCCTGAAGCTTGACGATAACGCCGTTTTCAACCTCGGCAGGCTGACCGTCCGCACCATAAAAGCGCAGAGAAACGAGGTCAGCAGGCTGTTTGGTACCGCTCATCAAATCGGTACGGATAACTGTATAAGCCATAATCGACTCCTCCTTGTTGTTTATTTAATTGTGCTGACTGGGCTTAGAAAAGCCATACTCAGCAAACGCACCGCCATAAGGCTCCTGCGTCGGTTCTGCTCGCTGGATGGGCAGTTTGGGGGCTTTGGGTTCATAAGAGAACTTTGCGGTCACGCCGCTTCTGCCACGGATTGCGTAGCATTTTTCCTCCAAAACATCTGCCGTGTAGTCCATGCAGTGCTCACGCAGATTTTCAAATGCCTCGACGCCGACCAAGTCTTCAAACTGAGCGAAGACTTCATCCCGCTCGCCCTTGGCAATGGCGTTCTCGGTGTCTGTCTTAAACTGGCGCAAAGTGCCAAGCTCGTTCTCCATAGACGAAATCGTGTCGGAGGCGGTCTGGTACTTCTCCGCCCACTGGGTATCGTTTGCGGTGTACTTCTCAGCAACCTTTGCAAACATACCGCTGATGGGGTCAGCCTGCCCGCCCTCGTCAAACGGGACAAGTGCAAGCTTCATGCGTTTCTTACCGGCAAAATCAATGACCACATGGTCGCCATCCATTGAGTAAGGGAAACCGTAAAGATTCCAGTCCGTGACATCGGTTGCGTACACTTCGGACGCATCCCGGTCATAGTCCCAGAACCAATAGTGAGAATCCATGCCCCAGCAGGTCTCAACCTTTTCTGCCTCCAGAGCGCCAAACAGCTCCTGACGGAACTGGCTTTCCAGGGCAAAGTTTTCAGTACCTTTCTCGGGTTCTGCTGCGGGAGCAGCGGTGGCGGGTTTCAACTCTTCAAACTTAGCCCGAAGCTCTTCCACGGAAAACTCCTCAATGTTGAAGTCAAGCATATCGGCAGTCAGGCCGAATTCTGCCATCAGTGCAACTTTCTGTTCCAATACCTCTTCTCCTCCTTCCGAATAATTTTGTGGGTGTATGCCAACCTCTTGCGAGGGTTGTGCTGTAGTAAACGAATCCTTGAATTCTCGCATCATCATTGCAAGCTGCTGTTTGAAATCATCACATGAGAACATCTCCAACGATGCTAATTCATAGCACGGCTTTGCCGTACCCAAGAGACAAAAGGCGGTAAACTCAAATCGGTCAATAACATATACGCCATCGACCATTCCGCCCTCTTTCACGGTAATCTCCATAGACTCATCCGTGATGCCGTCATCTTTGATTTTGCGGTATGCTTCCTGCCGCTTCCAGATAAGCGCATCCACGCAGAGGTATTCATGCAGGCCGGAGTCATCTTCAATTTCCTCCCACCAATACTTTGCGCTTTCAGGAATCACACCTACCGGCTGCGTGATATTCACAATCCGCATTCCATTATCGTCAGAGACAAGCTCCATATCATGTGACCCGATGGTATCTGATTCCCTGTCGTAGTTGCACACAATAGGACAGTTATAGATACTCGGCATACATCGTTCAAAGGTTTCCTTGCTGATGAAGCTGTTATTGCGGTTTTTCCCGGTGTACGCTACACGGAGAACGCCACTGTCAAAAGACGAATTGCGTTCAACAAGATTGCGTATTCCGGAAGAGAACACAATGCTCATGTTTCTCTCGCCCATATCACAGTTCACCACCTTTGGCTAAAATAAATCCACGCTTTGTGCAAGCGTGGGTCAGAATGTCAGCGTGTCTGACAGTACATATCGAATATCCTCGTCTTCAAAATTCAGATTGCCTGTATTCAAAAACACAAAGATATGTTTCTCGTTATTTTGCCCCAGCATTTCACACCCTTTGGACAGCAACTGGTCACGAGCATTCTCATCAAACACATAAATGAAATTCTCCATATACATACCTCCGATTAGCCCCAGTCGTCAGAGTCTTCTCTGGACTGTTCGCCGGAGTCGGTCAGGTCACCCGTATCCTTCTGCGGAGCGCCTCCCTCATCGGTTGCTGCAGTGCTTGCAGAAGAACTCTGCGTAGAAGAACTCTGCAGCGGCTTAAACCGTTCAGCAAGACCGAGCACATCATTTTCAAGGAAGCTCATGCAATCAACTTCGCTCTGAGACAACCCCTGCGATGCCGCATACATGGAAATAAAAGGAAGACCATACTGACACGCTTTGAGATACATATCTCCCAGCTCTTTTCTGTTGAAAGGACTGCAATCAAGGAATGTGATTTTGAAATTCTTTCCGTACCCCTGATACTGAATGAAGCGGTTGACCATATCCTCAATGCTTTTTACAATGCCAAAGGTAACCGCTTGGTCTGCCTTAATAGAAAGCAGCAGCGCATTTGCGGATGCTTTATCATTGTTGAACAGGAGTGAAGATACACCAGCCGCTGTAAAGAGATTCTGTTCTGCGTCAGAGATGGTATTCGTATCACCAGTATTGGATTTCTCAAAGCTTATCTTGTTGATAGGCATGGGGGAAAGGACACTGCCGATTTCCTCTGGCAGTACGGAATCCAGATTGCGCCAAAACTCTTTGGCCTTGTCCAAATCCATCTGCCATTCGCCGTCATCATTGATACCAAGCGTCATAACCAGCATGGCATAGTTCTCAAGAGTGGTCTTAGTGAGCTTTAGCTGTTTATAATCTTCGAGGTCATACACCTCCCGCAAAATACCTGCGAACGGAGGAATGGCATAATCCAGAATGTCGTTGTTGCACTTGATAGCGAAGGATGTCGGGGAATCCAGCTCTTGCCACTTTTTCTGCCTATTCTTCTGATAAACCTTATACTTTGTCTGGAACTCTGTCGGATAGAACTCCAGATACTGTGAGTGACCATCAAAATAAGAAAAATCGAATGTCACATTCAGCACATTCCCCTCAATGGTCGAGATAGCGCAGTAATCAGCCGGAAGCTGCTGGATGGTGATACTGTCGCTTGTGACCCACAGCGTCCCATAAAAAGTGTCCTCGCGCAAACACACTGTCAGTATTTTAGGGAACTGCGACCGCACATTCATTGCAGACATGGTATTCAAGACCTTTCTGTAATTGCGGTTGACCGATTTCATATTAACGGCCTTCGGGTCAATATGGTATGGAGATACGACATACGCAAAATCGGAAAGGCCAGTGAAATACTGGATGAGCCTGCGGAAATGAGAACTTGCCCCGTAGATATAAGTAACTGCCTTGCGCAGCTGCTTCTCATATCGGTACGGGTCGGTCAGATATGTAGCAATGTCGTCTTTCTTATATAGAGAAAATGTAGGCGCATTGGTGTTGTTGTTCAAATCCCTTGTAATCAAGTGATTGAGTAGGGCGAACTTTCTGGAGATACCAATCATGCCCTCCATATTGGTAGACTTGCCGTTTTCAGAACTACTCACTCAGGTATCACCACCTTTCTATTTTATTTTGGGCGGCTTAAACATGAAGATATCGCTGGAGTTAAACTCTGCCGCCTTTGTGCGGATAAGCTTACTCTCAAGCTGCGCCGCCACATAGTAGTTATAGCTAAGGCTGGAATAGCGGTCTTTCCGCATACCCGCCCGTTCAAAAATCTTTACCCGCCCACCAGACTCGTCATGCTGTAGTTTGACAAGCTCGTCAACCAACAAGGTCGTGTGGATGTACGGCATTTGTAGTCTGACCTTCTCAGCCGGTGAAAGGCTGGCATATCCCCTGATTTCAGACAGGATATTTTCCGCCTCATACTCTGTAACGAGAAGGCGTATCTTACCGCTTCGGAAGCCCTCACGCAGCAGGACAGCGCATTCGGAGTTCAGCGCAGGATTACCCTTGATTGCCCAAATTACTTTATCTGCTCCCTTTACCGTGCATCTGTCCGCCATCTCCTGATTATTACAACAGGACAGCGCAGGATAAATTTCGCCGCTTTCCGGGTCAACCATATCACGAACCAAAGCATCATACACGCCCAGGCCAAGTCCTGTGCAGTCCAGCACAATATAGTCGCAATCGAACTCGTCGTAAAGCTTGCGGATAACCAGAGCCTGGTCTTCTGTATGAAGTCCCTCTGAGGAGTCACCATAAATGATATTGCTTGTGTACCTTCCGGATTTGGTTGGAAGCATCTGGTTGATGAACACAGCCGTCGCATCGTTGTTATGCTTTTTGCTGGACATCAACGCAATATCCGCAGATAAGATTCGTTTTTCACCAAGCTGCTTGGGTTGAATTTTGATTTTGTTGTTGCCAAGAAGAACTGAGACCCTCTCGGGTAGCATGGGATATTTAATACGCCTGTTCTTCGAGATAGAGTTGAACTCAAAGAACGAACCGTCAGTGTCGCCAAACCAAAGGGCGTCCATCTCCATGCTCCACTTCACTTCACTGAAGTCAGACTCTGCCATCTGGTCTGCCACATCCTCTTTGAACAGTAGCCCCTCTTGAATTGCCAGCTGATACGGGAATCCACACACAAAGTCCTTTCGCTTATCGTCCAGCATAAATCGGCAATTATCCTCAGCTTTGGTATAAGACCAATGGTCTTTGAAGTAAGCAGAAGAAAGATACAGCGTTTTATTGCGCTCTGCCAAATGCTTGTAGGCGGGATTGTTCAGGTATCCGGGAAGTCTCGGATTCGTCAGGAACTTTCGGAGAATCGTATCAATAATATCCTTGGAGACCATGCGATACTCATCAATCAGCAGAATATTGGCACGATTACCTCGTGCATTATCGCTGGCAGTAACGACCTTAATAAATGAACCGTTCTTAAAAACAATCTGTGCATTGGTCGCATTTATCTTGGTCTGCTTATCGTCAATCTCATTACACAGCTCCGGTGAACATGGCCGCAATTCTGTTTGTATCTTTTCAAGCACATTGATACTCTGACCCCGTGTACCGGAGGCGATACATATCTTTGTACCTGGGTATAAAATACAGCGGATGCAGCAGAAGATTGCCGACAAAAATGTTTTGCCAAGACCTCGACTCGCAATAAAAACAAATGTCGTGGAGACATTCATCATTACCAGCAGAATTTTTTGGAAAAGATGTAAGTCAAGGTGCAGGTAGTCCTTTGCAAACCGATGGGGGTTCGCTCGGTAGTAGGCGCACCATACGGCGGCGCCACTCATAATGCGCTCTTGTCGCGTCACTCAGTCACGCCTGCCTTGTCCGAACTGAAAATGTCGTTAAACATTGTTTCGTCATCTTCGTCCTCATATTCAGGTCGTTCAATGCGCATCTTGGCAATTTCATCTTCATACAGCTTGCAGTATGTATTCTTGATGCCAAGCATTTTGCAAAGGTGACCCAGGAACCAAACCGTGATGTAGCGGACAATTCCGTCCACATCCTTCAGCTCCGGGTCTGGTTCTGGAATGGGCTTTGTGTTTTCCCACTTCCGAATCCACACGCCGAACGGCGTCCCATCGACCGCCGCATCTGCGCCTTCTTTTTTCTGCGCGGGCTTCAAGTTCATACTGCCAAGCAGCGTATTGAGTGCGTTGACATTCTTGTCAATCGCTTTACCCTGCGCACTGTCACGACTGATTGTCGCTTCCAAAATGCAAATCTGTTTATATAAAGACCGTTCGCTCGGTTCCACAACAGGAACGCCGTTTGTCCAGTCCTGGTAGCGCCGCTCAAGCTCTACATAAAAATCAGATGTAAATCCCGCACCCCAGAAATCGACAATCTTCTGGTCAACTGGTGTCTCTTCGATTTCATCCAATGCTTGGGGGTGCTCTTGGTAGATGGCGCCGGAGCGCTGACAATCCAATGCATTGCCCTCGGCGATAGTATCGTCGAAAGTCTTGTCAATATATCGAATCAGATTGGTCTTCCCAATATAATTACGAATACGAGAATTAACGCCTACGGTGCGCTCCACCATATTGTAAATGTCTTCATTCCAATATAGGTCAAGCTTCATACACATCCGGCGCATAGCCTCTTTGTCATCACCAAGAGAATCTCTATACTGTTCGTACATATCCTCTACACAGTCGTTGCAGACAGGTAGATAGCCGGAGCCACGATACATCAGGCTGTGGCTAACAGGGAAATACCCTTTCTTGCGGCTATACGATGTGCCGCATCTGCAGCAGTAAAACTTCTGAGAAGTTTGGAGTAGCATTGAGTCATCTGTCGTCTTTTCAAGCTTTCTGCGTCTCGGGGCGTCTGCCATTTACATCAGCCCCCTTTTATGATTTCCCTCCCACAGCTTAACGGCCATACGCATTTTGTTGCCAGGGTAAAAGCGGGGAATCCAGTGCGCAGGGACATCGACCTTCTCCCCGGTCTGTGGGTTCGGACAGCTTCGCGCCTTGCGTTCCAAAATATCGAAACAACCGAAGTTGTGAATTGAAATTGTATTGCCCTCTTCGAGATTTTCCAAAATAAGATTGGTAAAATCATCAACAATGCTTGTGGCGGCCTTCTTCGTGTAGCCATGCCTGTCCACAAGCTGCTGGATTAAATCGACCCTTTTAATATCCATCCTTGCCTTCCTTTCCGTTACAGGTCTGACAGTGACTTCTGTGCGTCAGACCGAATATCACCATTCTCGTCAAAGTACTGCGAAATCTGTTCCTCTGCGCTCAGGTCTTTATAAACGCGAACCATGTCAGCAGATTCCCACCCGATGATGTCTTGAATGATATTGTCTGGCAAACCGAGCTTGGAAAGGTGCGTTGTAAAGTAATGCCGCAGACTGTGCCAGTAAAAATCTTCACCTGTCATCCTGCTAAAGGTGTTCGCCCAGCTGTTGAGCGTTGTCTCACTCATTTGTTCACTTGTCGTTCCAGCAGGAAACAGCCACTCACTTTCAATACCAAGTTCCGTCCGTTCACGCATCCATGCATCAAAATATGGTTTGAACTTTTTTGCCAGCGTGTAGCAGTAAATGTATTTGCCCAGGCCGAACCCTTTTGTCTGAATCGGCTCACTGGTCTTGTACAACGCCCCGCCGCATACAAGGTTGTCGTCTTTGAAATCGTCAACCCGGAATCGGCAAAGCTCTGCCTTACGCCGTCCACTGCACATAGCGAGAGCCACGGCACAGGCTTTTTTGTTTTGCCCGGAAGCAAGCAGGTCATCAAGTAGCTTATCCAGCGCCTCATCGCTCCACACCGTTTTCTTTCGCACCTGTTGCATAGCAGGGTTCTCTATCTTTCTTACGGTAGAACGGAACCCCTTAAACTCATCTTCATCATCCAAGATGTTCTCCACATAATTGGAGAGCGAGGAAATCGCAGACTTCAATCGCCGCACACGAGCGGGAGAATTACCGTTCTCATTGATGAGCCAATGCTGATATGCTGCGTAATCACGCTTGGAGATTTTCGGGAAAAACTTGTTCCCGTTGTTCTGTAAATTCCAAACCCAGAAAATATCAAGGTCATTTGCATAGCCCGCAATCGTCTTCGGACTGCGCTGCACAGACTGCAGATAGGCAATAAAATCCTGTTTTAGCCGGATGTTTTCCGAGTTGACCTGACTTAAAAGCTCAGGGCTTGTGATTTCGTTTTGCTTTGTTTTTCTGGGCATACAAGCCACCTCACTTTCTATAGAATTAAAAACTGGTTGCGGGCGCCGGAGTTGAACCGATTCCTCAAGGTTTATGAGACCTGCGACTTAACCGCTTGTCCTGCCCGCAATATGGTGGGAGAGGTTGGATTTGAACCAACGCAGCCCGAAGGCGGCAGATTTACAGTCTGCTGTAATTGACCGCTCTACCACTCTCCCAAAGTATGGTGAGGTCGGAGGGAATCGAACCCATCGTTACCGCCGTGAAAGGGCGGTGTCTTAGCCGCTTGACCACGACCCCATGTAAAAACTTATATTCTGCGTCAAAGCAAATGCGGCAGGGTGGAGAGGTTAGACGCAGAAGCCGAAAGCGACGCCAAGACTGAAGCTGGCGTTGTGAAAGTCGGCGGCGCCGGAGCTGATGACACGACAGAAATTATTGCTGTAGCCAGAAGAAGGAGAACGCTCCCACCAGATGTTAGCGGAGCCACCTTTGTTCTTCACCTTCGAGTTGCCTGCCTTGTAATATGCGTACTGCGTTCCTTCTCCAGAAACGGAATAGGTGGTGGAAACAAACCAAAATTAGAAGAGGGCTGCCCATTGCGGACAGCCCTCGCGGGTTGTTTATTGAAGTGGGACGCCGTAAGAACAGCGAACTCCCTCTGCATCGCAGATACATACCATCTGCTCAGCTTTCCCGTAAATTCGTTTCTGTACGCAGTAATCATCCATTCCGAGAAAGCTTCCAGCCATGATGGTCTTGACGCCTTGCACTTCATCAATCTTGTTATGGTGCAAGTGCCCGGACAGCACAGCGTACAACGGAGTTCTTGCCATTGTCTGCAATGCCTGCACTTTGCTGGTGGAACCATCAAAATCTCCGTGGACGCCACAGTATGTCTTGCCACGGATATTGATAAGATACATGGTGCTGTCGATTTTGACGGAGTTTCCTTCCGCTGCACCAATCGTTACATTCTCAAAGTTCTGCAATCGTGCGCCGAGATACCACTCGACCAAGTCGTCTAAACGCTCACTGAGCAAAGCGTCATCCTTGTTGGGCGTAATGCGGCTGTGATTGCCCGCCACACTGACAAACACCACAGACTTGAAATGCTTGCTCAGTTCGGCAATGAACTCTGCAATCAATTCTGAAACACCCTTGATTTGCTCAATCACATTCTCTTTGTTGGTGACAGCAATAGACTGGTGAATGTTGCCGCTGATAGCGTCGCCGTTTGACCAGACAATACAATTCTCGCTGCCGTGAGTCTCACCAATAGCAACGACCCTGTCCAGATATCGGCACATCATCTCTCTGCACACATCTGAGTTGTATGTATTCCAATGGTTGTCCACATCCGCACCGTAATGGATGTCGTTGAGACTGACCAACAGGTCATTGTCGGACGGCTCGATGTGGCACGGCTCATAGGCAAGACGAGGTAAGTTTCCGCTCCTGACTGCCTCCACAAGAATCTCGTTAAGTTCCTCCTGTCGGGAACGCTCACGAATTAGTTTGTTGAATGCATTTCTCTGGTCAAAGAACTTCTGTCGCTCCTTGAGCAGTTCAATGCGTCTGGCCTCCAGTGCAGACAGCTGCTCTTCATCGCATACGGCGCCCTCGCCGTCACGCTCAATAGCTTCGATGATGGTACGCATCCCGTACATCCTCTTCCGGACTTCACTGGAGTTGAAGCAGTTGCCCTCACCAAACAGACGCTCGCTCAAGTCCTCGTACTCATCGTCTATGGTGTGGTCAACCAGCTTTCCCATAACGATGTTGCGCATTTCTTTATAGCTTGCTGTATTGGTGCCTATGGCTTACACTCCCTTTCGTTTGTCACGAGGACGCTCCTGCCCACGCAGGCCGCGCAGCAGTCTCATGGGGGCGCCCTCCTCAACCATATAATAATGATGCCGTTTTGAGTCGCTCTTCATCGTGCGCACAATGTGAACACGGGGGAACTTCTCACGAATGGCCTCTTTTTCTGATAAAGTAATTGCAATCACTGAACTATCATCCTTTGCTTCAAATTTTTATTTTATAGATTTGCTTTTATCATTCATTACAACACCCCATCAAACACGCCCTTTTCCCTTGTGGCACAACGGTTTGACGGGGGTACTTTTTGTAAACAGATTCAGTTTTTCAAAGCCTGTCTTCGGCGCATTACTGAATTTACAATCTGTCTTGTGTGAAGCTCCACAGCGCAGTTGGGGCAATACTTCTGCGGACGGCCTTTGGCGGGCTCCTGCACCTTTACCGTCAGGCCACAGTTCTCGCACTCAAAGTACTGCCCACCATAATGCTTCATGTACTGATAGCCCAGGTTGCGGAAGTCCTGAATATGTATCGCTGTTTTACCGTTCTCCATAAAACACACCTGCACATTCAGGTTGTCAATCTTTTTGGAAAACCGAATAAAGCCAGCACTGCGCAGCTCTGCAAACATAAGGCTTTGCCTCTTGATAGAGGTGTTGATGTTTGCCATCTGCATGACTTCCTTATCGGAACTGTTGACCCAGTGATTGTTCTTGTCGGATGCGGCGTCCCAGTACTTGGCAACACACAACAGCGTGAACGCCAACCGCCGAAGCTGCTTTCCTTCAAGCGACTCAATCTTTCGCAGTTCGTTCTCGGTGATGTCAACCCCGTCCAACCGAATCAATGGAAACTTGGCGACATTCTTTGTCAGCTTGTCCAGAATATCCGACCACTGGACAAGCGAGACGGACGGGTCACACTGCAGCATAAAGGAGTCAAGCAATCGCCGAATCTCCTTTTTGCTGTACTGGTTCGCATAGTAGTATCTCGAAATACGGTTAAGCGTCTCCACGGGTTTCTGACCAAGCTCGTGGTTGTTCAACATTCTCTCCGCCCAGTCATATTCGTTAAGAACAATGCTCATTGAATTCCTCCAGTCTTTTTTGTCTCAGGGTAAAGCGATTCCCGCAGAACACGATTTCTCCGGCGGGGTCGATAGTCGGATAAGAAATCAATCCTTCGTGCTTGTTCAGCAGATTGCAGATGATTTCATTTCCGCACATCTCCCATGCAAACCGTTTGGTCGAGCTCTTCCGGTAACAAATGTCCAATACAATGTCACACAGGGCAAACCGATTGGAGCAAATCTTGCTGCACTCCTGCTCAAACTCAGTGCGCATTTCCATCATCTTTGAGAAGGTGTCATACTCGTCTACCCGTTCGTAGTTCGCAAACACAGCATAGCTGCGCAGCCGGTGGTTGTAATTCTCATATAGTTTCAAGATTGCGTTGTACTGTGAGCGGGTATAGGCGGTTCCACTTTTCATGACGGTATAATCAAACTCTGTTTCGGCGCCATGCCGTCCGAGATACCCATCAAACTCTTGCTCGAAACGGCGGCATATCCGGTTCATCACACAGTCGTGATTACCCACGGGCATCCGGGACTCGTAGTAGCGAAGGAAATCTTTCTGCCGGTCACTCAGTTCCGCAGGCGGCAGCTCCAGTAATTCATCTACCGTCATCTGGAATTCACGCATGGCATTTTTATTGGTGTTTTTTATGTATGTATTGTACTGCTTCATCAGCGCAGGATAGATAATACGCATGAAATACGGTTTCTTATCCGCTACGATTTTCTGATAAAAGCGGCGCTTGACAGGCTCGTCAATGGTGTTGACGCTGTGGCGGTCGTGCCATTCTCTCGGCATGGGCTTGGCAATAATACCTTTTGCCTTGTCGATAGCATTCTGCTGGAACAATTGCCCGCACTTGATACGATAATCAAGCACTTCGTATTCCTCGCTGCCCTTTTTGAATTGCGCCCGCACATCAAACATGGAGGTAATCCAGTTTGTTGTTTTTCCGATATCGTCGCCGAAGCTGTCGATATTCGCCTGAATGAAGTCTGCCTCGGTGACGATTTTCTTTTTGGCATTACGCTGCACACACATCAGCGCAGGAAGTTCTCTCAGGTTGCGGACGAGAACATCGTTATCGGTCAGCATCACAAGGTCGCCATCTTTGTCCATGCCATTCAGGGCATGGGCAGCAGTGTCCCACGAATTGAAGATAGTGCAGGTCGTCATATATTGATACCAGTAAGCAGCCGCTTCGCTGTGATTCGGATACACCAGCCGAATGTTATTGTGGCAGGTCATTGGTGCTCGATAGCAGGCAAGCTTCTGCGTGCCCTGTCGGCACCAGTACTGGTTATAGATTTCACCGGCTTTCAGCAGTCCCGTCACCGGCATGGCAAAGATGTGCTGGCAGAGAGAATAGGGGTCGCCGGATACGATGGAATAATTTCCGTGTACCTTCAATACACCTACCTTTGCCTCATTGATGCGGTTCTTTATCATCTGGTAGACGCTGCTCTGCACATAGGGGTCGTTGAGAATATGTGGTTCAATCATCAGTGCCTTTATGAAGTCATTTTCCATGCAGCCGACATTCTCTTCGTTCAGCCCTGCGCCTTTGAGAAACAGAACGGTTTTTGCCCAATCGGCATACAGCACATCCTTTATCTCATCCATTGTTGGCTTGATGAGCTGCTCCATATCTGCGTCATCCAGTTCATAGCTCTGGATGAACTGATAGTTCAGTGTTCTCTCACTTTCCAGCTCTCTGGGACAGGTCTTCGCCACGCCGAAGGTATAACCGTTGCGGAGACAATTCTGCACATAGTCATCGCAGCTGTCATAGGCGTCCCACAGCTTCAGCATGGATGTTGTCAGTATCAGTTCCACATTCCGCACATCCACATCGTTACCCCATGCGTCCTTGACAATGTAAGTCCCTGCAATATTCTCGGCGAAGTCCAAAAAGTCAAAGGTAAATACCATACCCTTCTCCCATGAGAATCTGGTGTTCACTCCGCTGACAAGATAGTCAAGTTCAAGCTCCTCTGACCAACGCCTTGCCAGAGATGGAAGCATCAGGCCATATCCGTCTGACTCCTTAAGCTGCACCGTCGTTTGCTTACGCTCCTCCATCACAGGTTCGCCGTCGCCCTCATCGTTCAGGTAAATGATATCGGACAGGAACTCCGTCTCACAGTCGCTCACCACCAGAATACCGTGCGGCATAGACACGGGGATGGATGCGCTGCAAGTCAATGCGTTATAAGCTTCCAGTTTGGCAGGCACCATCGCCTTTTCCATATTGCGACCGTTGTTGATACGCCTGCGGATTTCATCTGCGTGCCGTTCGCTGACAAAGACAATCGTCTCATTCTTGACGCCGCCATTCGTCCCCAAGAGCCGCTGATACTTGATGCCGTTAATGCTGAATCCACGGCAGGCACGGTGGTAGTCTTTTTCCTTGTCGATGATTACGCACAGATAATCCGGCTTGAACTGGATAGTATCCAGCTGAGCATAAAGCTGCTTGATACGGCGGCGGTTCTGCACACTGTTCTGCTCTTTGCGCAGACGCCGAATTTCCATCTTGATTTCCTTCGCTCTAACCTCAGCATCGGTAATCCCGTTCAGCTCATCCAGCCAACGCAATACCTGGCTGTCTGCAAGCGAAATGACCTCATCGTTTCGTCTCGCCTCCGCTATGGGCAGCGTCAGCTTCCACTTGGCCTTTCGCAGTCTGCTGCTATGCAGTTTAAAGATATACTTCTGACATACTAACTGTTTTGCCAGACTTGCTCACCTCACAGTTGTATTATATTTAATTGCTATGATAAGGAAAAAAATAAAATCCTTACTCGTAGTCTTCGGCTGTATATTGAAACCATTCTCGGTAAAAGCGCATCCGCTCGCGCTCTATGTATCGTTCCAGCTCCGCTTCGTTTTCAAACGGGTTCTCAAGAATCTCCTCCTGCTTGAGCCACAGCTCATCGGAATCTTCATATGTATAAGGGTAACTATTCTGCAATCGTCTTTCCTCCGTTCGTTGTGTCTATCCAATTTATGAGCAACTCTCTCATGCGCTTGCTCGGTATGTATAGGTTAATGGGGCGGTCATCACGAATGGCGCTTCTCCATATCCACTGCAGCATCTCTGACAGTGCGAAGGCATCCGCATCAATAGTAATATTCTGGGCATGGAAGAATTTCATGATGTTGGGGTCTGCAAACCGGTTGACCATGTATGCCACATCGGTACGGTCTTTGTACTCATTGGTCGCTCTGGCACTGGTCTGTAAAAAGTTCTTTCGGAACCTTCCTGTTTTGCTGTCCACCAGTTTGTTTACATCGCTCTTGTAGCAAGTCCACAGTCGTGTATCCTGACCACCGCCTTGGACACTTTGAAAGAACTTCTTCATGCCGTTTCGCAGCGTGCGAATCTCAGCGTTGTTATACCCCCGTTTGTCGTACCATGACTTGGACAGGGTATAAGTCTTGTCCCCAACAGCATTGAGTTTTGGGCTGTCCACAATATGTATCAGGTCGTGGTAATCCAGGGGCGGCGGTTCATCCGGCCTGTCAGAGAATCGATAGCCATTGGCGTCGCTCTCCACGCCAACTACTCTGTAGTCAAACCCGAAATAATCCAGGTATGCTTTCTGGTACTGCCCATTGAAAAGATAGGTCAGCATGAACACTTCGTCAAATGAGCGAAGTAGTTCTGGGTTGAGAATGTTCAGCAGCGCATTGTCCAGCCGGAATAGTGAGCGGGTGTTTGCCATCTCCTTGTAATCGCTGAACCGCCCGGTGTACTCCTCATCTTTCCACTGGATGCATCCGTCTTCTAAAACTTCAGCGAGCTGTGTGACAATCAGGTCGAAATCCTTATCAGTGATATTCAACCTCTCTATCACCTGGATGCTCTCATCTACGATAAGAGAATAGTGCTTCTCTCGAATTAGTTTCAGCGCCTCGTCGTCCATCAGATAAAACAGTGAATGCGTTGCGGAGACATTGTGTCCAAGACGAAGGTGCAGCTTCAACTCAGATGACTTGCTCATGTGGTCACTGTCCGGCTGGTCAAAGTCGCAGCGTTCGCAGATACGCCCGACCTCGTCCAGATATGGGGTAATGTACAAAAACCGCTTGCTGTCCTTGTGCCGGTTCATGTAACGAATAGCTGCCGACGATTTACCTCTGCCCATACGGGCATCAACAATAGTTATCTGGTTCATTTGGTGGTGTCATCACATCCTTTCTGCGTATTTTTGATTAACCAAACCATCCAAAAAATTTTAGGACACAAAAAAGCCGCTCGACTGGTTATACTGTCGCTATCAACGCAGCTCCTGTAACCTGCTTTGAGTAGCTTTTTTAATGCTCTTTTTTCAAACTCCTCCTTCTTTATAACCTTTGAATCGAAAAGCCCTGTGTCACAAGGACTTTCCGAAACGGCCAGGACACTCGGTGTGTCCTAACTTGTTTATCCGATATGCGATTATCAAGGTGCAGCAGATGGTCATTAGGCCATCAAAATCTCAGTCTCTCCAATGTCACTATCGACCAGATAGTTGTGATTGACGCTGCCGAGGTTGAGGTTCCGATAGGCTTCATCAATCTCTTCGCTGGTGATGCCGATGTAGTCCAGAGTCTGAGCAGCGGTGGAGTGACCAAATATTTTCTGGAGAAGCAGCAGCTTGCGGGGGTCGTTACCACTCATCACCATCTGATGATAGGCGAAGGTCTTACGCAGTGTGTGGGTCGCCATACGATTACCAAGGCCAAGGTCTTTAGCAATACCCTTAAGCATAAGGTCAACGGCCTGTTTGCTGATAGGCTTGTTTTCGTTCACTCCATTATTGGACTGGCTGCGGAACATATAGTCGCTGAGATGAACACCGGTCGTGTTCTCAAGATACAGGGTCACAGCTTCCACAACTGCTGTGTTAATGGTGATGTAGCGGTTGCGCTGACGCTTGCGGGTGTTTCTCGTCTTCTTTTCCAGAACCGGAAAGCGGTCACGGAAAGTACAATCATCATTGATGATGTGAGTGAACCGAAGCATACGGAGGTCACTGATACGAAGTCCAAAGTTGATACCAACAATGAACAGCATATTATCTCTGAACCGCTTTTGTCCAATCAGGAACTGAGAGATGCGGATGATGTCATCCATGCTCTTGATAGGTTCAGCGGAGTGCTCGACAGCAAGGTCGGTATGTACCTCTTCAGCAGCGGGGGCGATGAGGCCAGCCTTGAGCTTACGACAGCTCTGCTGGACGGTGGCGATGTCGATGACAGATGAGGGCTTGGCCTCCTGTGTGAAGTCGATGTGGATTATCTTAGCCATCGTAGCTCTCCTTTCTCAATCAAAATGTAGTCTATTTAATTATCTTGATTATACCGATATTATACCACATTCCTTTATGGAATGTAAGTATAATTAGTAGACAACATAGGGAAAACAGTGAAAACAGAAGCGTAAATAACAGGCGGCGTAGTTAAGCCCTTTTCTCTTTTGGACAAGTTGAATCCTCCTCACAAGCATCCACGCAAAGGGCTTAACCAATCATGTTACTCTGGACATTCTTTGCCGAGAAAGCAAGTAAAATCAAGGTGTGTGGGGCTTGCAATAAAAAGTGATGGTTTGGGTCAGATGAACCGACTACATCTGTTTGCGCTGTCGGCGGGGGCTGAAAAGACCATAACCACCCCCCTACTTGCCATAGCACCGAAAAGGCAAGTAGACACCACAGCGGCAACGGCGGCATGACAGGCGGCAAGCAAGGCGGGGACAGTTTCAACAGGGTACACCCCTTGCGGCTATGGGTGTATGTCAAAAAATTGTGTTGACATTGTATGCAAGTGGTGCTATACTTGTTCATGCCGAACAAGGCAAGCGGGACACCACAACACCACAACACCACCGCAAGCCAAAAACACCAACGGCAGAAAGGAAGCACAAGATGAACACGAACACGAAAGCAACCGCACAGGCGAAAGCCAACACCACCACCGAAAGCGCATTTGAAACCGTCAAGCGCAACTATGAAACCGCCCTTGCACAAGGCAAGGACACCGCACAGGAATTGACCGCCCTTGCAACCGCCGTTGCATACAGCGTTATCAACAAGTGCATTGACCCACAGCGCAAGACCGCCGCACAGCGGGACACCGCAAGCAACACCGGATTTAATCCCGCTATGGTAGCACTGAAAAGAGGGATAGCCGCTGACCTTGCCACGCTGGACAACACCCGCCGCAACGCCAACGCCGCAACCGCCACAACCTACAACGCCGACGGCGATTTAGTGACAGTGACGGCAGACAAGGACGCCGCCGCCGCCCTTGTTGACCTTATGGAAACCACCCTTTCGGACGGAATAGACCTTGTTCAGACCGCCGCCCTTGCCATTTTGGAACAAGCCGCCGAACACGCCAACGGCGAAAGTTGGCTTGATAGCAAGTACACCGTTCGCCGCTTGTCCCGCCGTGTCTATATCCGTTCGGACGAAAGTGCCGCATATAGGGACGATGAAACAACACCCATTCAAGAGGTTTACAGGGCTGTGCGGCAGGCCGTCCAAAATTCCCGCGCCGTTCAGACAGACCCCCGCAACGGGTACAGCTACATAGAGGACTTGACGGCGGACGGACTGGACACAATTTATCACCGTTTGAACAAGTACGCCGATTTAGGCGGGTACGATTGCAACGGCAATTACACCACCGACAGACAAGCCGCCGCCGACTATGAAACGCTTGTCGCAAGTCTGAACCTGACCGACAGACAAGCACAGATTTTGCGGTTGCGTATGCAGGGCAAGGGATACAAGGCGATAGCAACCTATTTAGGCGTAACGCAAAGGGCGATTGCAAAGACCGTGGGACAGATACAGACGAAAGCCACGGCGGCGGGACTGACCCCGCACGGACTGACCACCGCACAGGACTAAACCGAACACAACACCGCACGAAAGGCGGGGGCGAAAAGCCCCCGCCCTTTTCTTTTGGACAGCCCCGCAACCGCAAGGAACGCCCCGCCGCCCCGCCGCTCACAGGGTACACCCCTTGCGGTTAAGGGTGCAGGGCAAGACCCCGCAAGGCAAGCCACGGAATACAAGCGGAGATGTTCGCCACTTCCGGGAATGGCAAGCCAACGCACTATTGAGCGAATGTCAATAGAGTACCTTTGCTATCAAAGGCGTCGCCGGTGCATGAGAGTTAGGCTCATGGTACGAGATAGTGAAAATCCCCGGAGGTTTGCGCCTATGAACCTAAGTGCGGCTTGCATAACTGATGGCTATACAAGAACGACTTTTGAAAGTAAGTAGTATCGTCCGAGTTTTCTACCCAAGGGTATTGTGCTCCGAGGAGCCGAAAGCAAGGGCATATAGATATGAAAGCCGAATTTGGTCAAGTATTGCGAATTGAACAGAACAGTCCCCGATAGAAATGAGTATCGGAAATGGTGCGTGTTCCGTTCGATACTGCAACGGCTGTGGGGAAAAATATACCCCATGCGCCGAAATGCAGAGCCGGAACCATTTCAAATATCGGGTTTATCATTGATAGAGCCGCCGAGGGTTTTCTTCGGCGGCTTCATTGAGTGATAAACCTGTTATCACCCAAGAAAAAACTGTGAAAGGGGCATTTCAAAATGACCAGAGAAGAAAACATCGCCAAATTGGCACAGTTGCGCTCTGACGCCGAAGCCCTTGTCAAGGATTACAATGATGCAATCCAGAACGGCAAGTATGAGGACGCAACCAAAGCGGAAAAGGCTATGACCGAAAAGGTCAACGAGTACACCGCTACTGTCCGGGATATGTGCTTTGAGGACTGCAAAAACACTGATAATCCCATGCTCACCGCAGTCACGACCTTGTCCTATGTTACCATCGGGGTCAAGGACGAGCAGAAGGGCGATGACAAGGTTCCCGTCCGCGCTATCGTGGATAAAGAGCGTCAGATTGACCTGCTCAAGCTCCACAAGTATTGCGGCAAAATCGGTGCCAACGAGAATTGGGCGCATATCGCCCAGAAGATGAACTTTCTGCTGACCGCGCAGAAAGCCGTAGATTTGGGTATCAACCCCAAAGCGGTCAATGATAGTTATGCCATGAGCGAGATTGCCCGCGAGTTTGACATGGGCAAGAACCCCGTGAGCAAGACCAATCTGCTCAAGACTTTGCAGACGGTTATCACCGCCATGCTGGGCGAGCAGTATAAGGCGACATCTCACGATGTCAACTTCCTTATGTCCGTGTATTCCAAGAAGAACCGCAAGGCTCTGACCGTCACCTGTTCCAATCACCGGTATTTCCGCAATTATCTGGCTGAGGTTTGCCATCGCATCGTCACCGGCAAGTCCTACGAGTTGGACTATCGTACCAAGAAAGACAACTAACTGCGGGTTTTGAAGAACCGCCGCCGAACCCATGCCAATGCTGGCAGTTTTGTAGAATGGGTAATCGTCCGGCGGTTTTTCTTATGCCTAAAGCCGCCAATCCACAAAAGGAGTTTTTCATATGTCCTATGATGTTTTCAAAGAACGGGTAAAAGGGCTTGTGAACCGTTCCGGTTCTGCTGTGAGGTTTTCTCACGAGGATGGGCGGCATATCGCCCGCTGCTCCGATGGCGTGACCATCATCGGAAATGTGTCTTGCCCACGAGTTTTGGTCAAATGGGGAAGCGGTCATTCCGCTTACGCTGATATATAAGTTTTTCGCATTGGTACGCCGTATGTAAAAGGGAAATTGGCGGCGTTAAATGAGGTGGGGAGCCAGTGCGGTTGCCGTAATGCGGCTTATCGAGTTTTCGATAAACGGTCACAAGCCCGTGTAAACGCAGAGTGTGGTAATTACATAGTGGGAGGGTTCCGATATGGCAGGTTATGCAAGAAAATCGCTCACAAGAAACCAACGCCGCCGGAAAGTCGTCGTGCAGAAGCTGATGGGTATTGCACTCATCGCAATTTGCGCCCTGATGTTTTGGCTTGCGTCCACCGGAGTTACGCCGGAGGAAAAAGACTGCACGGCGGTTCTTCTCATCGCCCCTATCGGGTTATATATGCTTTTCTCAAAGCAAATTGTAATCCTCTGATTTCTCAGTTTGCCGCCTTTCACCATAGAACTGTCGAACTCAGCGCAATAAATTGCAGTGTTTTCTGATATGAAAAACGATAGGAGTTTCAGAACGGTCATGGTGAATGGTTCGCAGACACATAGGAGGCAATATGGTTTGGCACTTTGGTATCCACGGAATCTTTGAAATCCGGCGATATGGCTTTGGCGGAGTGTATCTGACTATCGGGGAAACATGGTTCACCTTGAAGCGAGGTTCGATGCCGTAAGGCTGGCACGGTACGATTCCGTGGAGTGGTTTTCCGCTTAACGCTTAGTCCTTGTATTAGTGAAGGTAAGTGAGGGGGCACCCAAAATTCTGAAAGCTTTACAAGGCGTTGGGGACTACGAAAGTGTCCAAGTGTTATGGAAATGCTGCCATGACCACGGGATAAGATTAAAAAGTGCATCCTTGGAAGTCGGAGTATCGCGGCTGTATCCGTTTGGTGAAACTTCCTCCCGTTATCAACAATGGAAAGGGGCTTACAATGAAAAAGTTCTGGTCTTTCCTTTTGATTTTACTCATGGTTTCCTGCTGTGGTTGTTCCAAACCTCCGCAAACACTGACGGTAAGCGTCTACGGCGGTGAAACGGAAATCAACCATTACGAGGAAATTGAGAATGGCTTCCTGTCTGCGCTGGAGGCGAATGGTTTGCGCGGCTATCGGCTTGTCGATTCATCTGAGTTGACCACAGAACTGCTGGAAAACCGCAACGGTATCACAGTCATTGAGCGTTGTATTGGCATGGCGATAAATGCTGAAGCCGGTGATGGCGTGATTTTGAACTCCTCGGCAAATAGCGGATGGTATATTGCCTGCCCGACAGATGGCTGCTATATCCCGTACAAGATTGGGGATTACCAGATGCGGGATGGAACAGTTTTTCTGTCCTATATGGTATATAACCCTGACAACAATTACATAGACGACATTATGGAACGATATGATTTCATTCTTGATAGAGGATTGGAGGTCGGCGGTATGTATGAGTTCCGTCATATCAATGGGCATATCGAGGTTTTTCTCGATGGCGAGTTTCAGTTTTCTGCCGATACCATGCAGGAAGCATATAGCGAACTGAAAGCGGGTTGACTGGCTTACGGTTCATCCAATAAAGGAAAGGGGCTGATTTATTGAACAAGGAAGAGATGATTTCTGCTCTCGCACAGCGCACAGGGATGACAAAGGTAAACGCCCGTGTTGCTTTGGATGCTGTTTTTCAAATCATCACAGACACTTTGTCTGCCGGTGAGAAAATCAAGCTGACGGAGCTGGGCGTTTTTGAGGCAAGAGAACGAGCGCCGAGGGTCGGCAGAAATCCCAAAGCCAATGTGCCTGTCCCGATTCCTGCCAAACGGGTTCCATTCTTCAAGCCCAGTGAGGGTTTGAAAGCAGCCGTTGAGCGCGGCAAGTAATTTATCAAAAATCAAAGATTAGGAGAACAAGTTTATGACTACTGAAAAGATGACTGTCCATAAGGCGCTGTGTGAGCTCAAGACGCTGGATTCCCGTATCCAGAAGTGTATGCAGCAGAACCCTTTCGTTTTTGCCAACAAGCACGCCAACAGCAAGGTTGCCGGTGTGAGTGTCGGCGATTATTGTAAGGAAGTTCAGGCTTCTTACCAATCCGCAAACGACCTCATTGCCCGCCGTGATGCTATTAAGCGTGCGGTCACGCTGTCCAACGCCACCGTCAAGGTGACCATCGGCGGCAAAGAGTACACGGTTGCCGAGGCAATCGAGCTGAAGAACCACGGCGTTCCCCTGAAGCAGATGCTGCTCAAGAAGTTGGACAGTGACAATCGCCGTGCCCGCATGGAGGCCGATAAGAACAATGGTGATGTTCTGGAGCTGCGTGCCGATGAGTATGTCAAGTCTCTCTACGGCAATGTCGATATGAAGGGTGCCAGTGACGAAATCAAGAAAGTCCGTGCCGACTTCATCGCCGCACAGACGATGGAAATCGTTGACCCCATTCACATCGCCGATGAGATGGCTCGTCTGGAAAAGGAAATCAACGACTTCATGGTCGAGATTGACTCCGCTCTGTCGGTTTCCAATGCGCTGACCGAGTTGGAAATCTCCTACTGATATGAGCGAGGTGTGCAAGCCGCAAAGCGGCACCATCTATACCCGCGATGAAGCGATGCTCATTGTCGAGATGTTTGAGGATGTCCTTGACACCTACAACATCAAGGTTCCCTCTCCCGAAGATGACGAACGGGAGCCGGACAATGAAGCAAAGCTCTACGGAAGTGTCTACTCCGATTTGCTGGATAATGTTGAGGAGTCCCTCATCGAACTGCTCAACAGGCGTAAGAAACACACAGCAATCGTGACAGACGAGTTTTCCGGAACCGTTTAAGCAATCAACTTCGTTGCCGTCCGAAAACCCCAAATCATATGCCTTCTCTGTTTTGCCAAGTACAGATAAGTAAAGTGAAAAAGAATTGGCTCCAGCCTGCTATGCTGATATTTAATTTTGTTAAAAGGTTCTAACAAAATCAAATCTACATTTTTGGATGAACATAGCCGCCGTGCTTCTGACTGGTTAGACATAGAGAGCTAACCGGGAGCGGCGGCATTTGAACTGTAAAGTTCAAAACTCAAAATTAAATATTCAACGCTCAACTCTTAAAGCTTTTATTGAAGAAAGCTCAAATACCAAAGCATAAACACCAACCTTTTGCAAAATCCAAGGGCAATGGTTTGTCGGGTGTATATGTGACCGTGGGGAGTACCACTTGGCTGGGCGGTAACGAGTTGTTTATATATATGACCTCCGAGTAAGTATGGCAAAGCGGAAAGACGCTTGGCGGTTCGGACAGACGAGCAATCCGGGAAAGTGGCGAAACGGTTAGACGCGGGGTGAGTTAAGCCCTGGGAAGTTGCGCAACCCTTGTTGGTTCAAATCCAACCTTTCCCACCAATAGGGAACGATGTTCATGCTTTGTTTCTGGAGCAAAGAATGTCCTGTATTTCCAGAGTGCAGGAAGCAGCAAATTGGGGAACATCATGCGGCTGAGTAGCAAAGGGTTTTAAGCCGCTTCCGAGATGGGGATATAGCTCAGTTGGGAGAGCATCTGCTTTGCACGCAGAGGGTCGCCGGTTCAAGTCCGACTATCTCCACCAATAGGCAAGCCACTTGCCGAGTTACCCTTGAGGACTGGAGCAACAAGGTTAAACAAAGTCTCCAGGATGTTTTCCGGTATCAGAACACAACCGGCACAGAGCAGAAGTGTTTAGGGTCTGTGACCCCATGTGGCATTAGGGGTAGACGGTAAGGACAATGCGTGGAAATCTGCGGCAGCGCGAAAAACCCTAAAAAACAGCTACCTTATTGCAAAGGAGGACAACCGATGAAACCAATTAAGGTAAATGGCGTGGTCGTCTGTTGCAGTAATTGCATAAACCACCAAGTATCGCCACTGGATGAGCCGTGCAAGGACTGCTGGAAGGCAATATTTCACTCTGGCAATATCGACGAAGTTCGATTAGATGATATTGTTTTCTATCCTGCGGACAAAGAGCGTTTCCTTACACTTGAAAAAATGGTCAAGAAATATAAAGACCAGTTTGCGGCAATGAAAGCGGACGCAAAAGCGCATGGTATATCTATCGAGGAACTCTGCAAGCAGTTTGCAAATCGCCGCACAATAGAGGTGTGGATAGATGGCATTCAATAAAACATGACTTTGGTAAGGAGGCGAAAGCGTGGAGCGTAATGATTTTATATCCGGTGATGCGTATTATCGATACAAATTTGAGCGTGAAAGCAAGAACGAAGAAATCCAGCGCCTCCGTACAAAGATGGAGCGAATGAGAACCGACAACTATGTTCGAGTAGCTTATGACAGTGTCGTAATAACGGTTCTTGTCGCATTTATAGCCTTCCTCTTGGTGGGCAGAGGCTGAGAAACAATTCATAAGGAGGGGCGCCGATGAGCAGCAAGATGAACTACATACCACACATATCTTCCTACGAGGATATTCGAGCCGAAATGAGTAACGACTTGCAGTATAGGCTGGCGAGCAGAACTGCCAAAACTTCTCTTGGACGCCCTCTCTATTACCGCATCAATGTCCAGATGATTACGACACAGGAGTGTCCGTTCCACTGCCCCTTCTGCTTGGAACGACAGAACCCTATGTCGGGAGACAATGATTTCGATGCACAAATCGAGGCGTTGAAGCGGGTTTTGCAGGAGCATCCCAACGCACGGCTGTCTATCACGGGCGGCGAACCCGGTCTTTACCCGAAGCACATCGCCAATATCGTTGAGACTTATCGTAAGCACGGTAATGGCGTGTTTTGTTCCATCAACACTACGGGATTTAGCACGGAGCTGAATGGGTTGGCACACATCAACCTCTCCCGTAACGATTATGTTTGGACAGACCCGGCTGGTTTTCCGGGATGTACTGTTCAAACGGTAGTCGAGAATCCTACGCTTGCTTTTATCAAGGACTACATGAAGATGGATGCCAGCAGCTTTTCTTTCCGGTTCCTGAGTGGCCTTGAAAAGAAAGATTACCCCGTAGACATTTGGAACGATTTGCAGCAGGATGCGGATGTCGATGTGCATACATTCAGAATCGGCGATTTCTTTGTGTATGCGACCTTTGACTATGCGGGCAAACACGCCCGTGTGACACTTGGCGATATGTGGCAGCAGCGTCACAATAATTATGGTGATGGTTACTCCAACATTATCATCCATCCAGATGGGCGTGTGTCTACCAACTGGAGATAAGTAGAGGGGAAAACAATGGACATGATGACAGAAGTTTTTAATGTTGGCGATAAGGTCGAATGCGTTCGAGACTCGCCTGATAACAATGATAGCATTGCTATTGGAGTGCAGGGAGTTATCTGTGTTATCGTTGACTCCTCCCCGCATATCGGAGTCAGATGGAACGAAAAAGTCGTTGGAGGTCATGACTGTCACGGGGCGTGCTCTCATGGATACGGATGGTTTGTTACTCCCTGTGATATTAAGCGCATTGATGACGATGACGAGTTTGATGCTGACACAACAGAGTTTGACAAGCTCTTTGAATCTTTCTCAAGGGAGGCCATCTCATGACGGTTTTGGATTTTATAAGAGCGCACTTTTCGCTGGACTCTCAGGTAGATAACCTGCTGGTTCGGCGCAACACAGACGGTTTCTGCGAGACGCTGTACAACGGAGCTATCGATGACGAGCGTTACATGAAGCCCGAAGTGAAGTGTGCCACAATCAGAAAGTGGTGCCTTCCTCGGCGTGGGAGTTCCGTTATCCTTATTGTCGAGTAAAGGTTCTGGCCTTATGCGGGTATGCTGGAATCGGCAGACAGGCAAGCTTGAGATGCTTGTGCCCATCAGGGCGTGTGAGTTCAAATCTCACTACCCGCACCACGGAGCCCTTCTAACAAATATGACTGGGGCAAGATTACCGGCTAACGGCTTTCCAATAGAGAGTACGCCTGTAATGACAAAATAGTTAGTCAGATGGTGGTTGGCCGACCTAAAGGCCACTTTCAAACGCAGGATTGGTGGAATTGGCAGACACGGCGGATTCAAGTCCCGCTGCCTTCGGCGTAAGAGTTCAAGTCTCTTATCCTGCACCATTAGCTTTGCCACGGTGTTGTGTCCTTTCAGTAGCTTTCTCCTTTTCGTCCGTCGTTCATCGTTTTCCTTTCAAACGGCAAAGCTGCTGTGGAATCCAAGCGTGTCCACCATTCAGGGCGCTCCGTAACAGCCGGTTTATGCTTCCGTAGCTCAGTTGGTAGAGCACCGCCCTTTTAAGGCGGGTGTCATGGGTTCAAGCCCCATCGGGGGCACCAATTCTATTTCGTGAGGAGGTCATCTATCATGGGGGTTCATATTTATGTGGCCGCAAATACAGTGTGGGCTTTTTTTCAAAGTCATAAAGACCGTCTGTCAAAGGAGATGGTCGTCATCGCAGAGAACAAGGACACAGAGTACGCAGTATATCTTACCGAGGATAATGCACTTCCTTTGTTTTCCGTGTGTAAGGGCGATGCAAACCCGGAGTATGAGGAGTGTGTTCTGACCGAGACAGGTTGTAATGAAGCGGCGAAACGCCTGTATGCACAATATCTTTTCCCTGTTATGATTGTTGATGGGAAGAAATGCCCGCTGGAATTGCCGGAGGAAGAGCCAGAAGATTTGACTCGGCAGGATATGGAGGATGCTCAGTATGAGCGCGAGGACGAGCTTTCTCTCGCTCTGTGTGATTTCCTGTCCGTTGCCTTGCAGGAGTCGATAGACAACAGTCCTGAAATCATGGATACATACGGAGAAATGTTTGTAAACGAGGTCTTAGACCACTTCTTGGAGTACCTCGCTCAGGAGCAGTGCTTGCCAATTTACCGCCCCATGATTATCACGGATGAAGAAACTGGCTGCGAGGTCTATACGGAGTTTCCGTATGAGGATGATACCGGTTATCCAGTGGACGATGACGAGTTTAGAGGTGGCTTTTGGGATGATATTAAGGGCGGCGGTCTGAGATGACCCGCCCTTCTTTTATGGGGAGTTGGCCGAGTGGCTTATGGCGGCGGTCTTGAAAACCGTTGACGGTGATAAGCCGTCCGTGGGTTCAAATCCTACACTCCCCGCCACATTTTTTGATTGGAGGTCTGTGAAATGCCAAACTGTTTGGATAATATGCCCTGGCGTTCTTTGAAAGGGCTTGGAAAATATGCGGCTGATTTCTTGCAGCTCGGAGATTACCGCAATGTTGTGCTGAAGAACGGTGCGCAGGTTCAGTTTCGCATCATCGGCTTCAATCATGACAAGACGAGCGATGGTTCTTTGGTTCCCATCTCGTGGGAGATGGTGGACTGTCTGCCCAACACTTACCCCTGGAATAGGCGCGACACCAATGAAGGGTCGTGGGAAGCAACGCAGATTCGCCACCGGCTCAACGATGCGGACGGCGACATTCATCGTCTGATTCCCGACGAGATTTTGGATGTTGTCACACCAGTCATTAAGCAGACAGCTGATGTGTACACTGGCGAGAATCGTATTATCGAGACGCTGGACTCTTTCTGGATAAAGTCTGAGAAGGAATTGTATGGACGCAATATTTACTCCGCTCCCGGTGAGGGGCATTGGTACGAGTGGTATCGTCAGGAAGATGTCGCATGGTTTAAGCTCCGCAACGGTAATTCTGAGTACACCATGTTGCGTTCTCCTCGTTCTGGCTACAGCAGTTATTTCTGTTGTGTCTACAGCGGCGGCAACGCCAACGGTGGCTACGCCGACGACGGTTGTGGCGTCGCTTTCGGCTTCTGCACTTAAAGCTGCATGGCGTAGCCATCAGCTTTTGCCCGAACCAGTAAAATCAAATAGCTTTTTACAAGCGCCCGGCGCTCCGCGAAGGAGACCGGGCGCGTTTTATACCCACAACGGCTCCAACCTCCTCGTGGTGTGGGCGGATAACCGAAAGGTGAACAAATAGGAGTACATCAGTATTGAAGGAGTACATACATCATGGCAAAAATCACTATCGCAGGCGACGCAGCTGTCGTAACTTCCGCAATGAAGCTGGAGGACATCAAGACCATTGAGAAGTATCGCCCCAAGGAGCTGGTTCTCAAGGGTGGTGAGGACGGCAAGGAGCCTATCTTCGCTGTAGGTACCACCAATGGTGCCGGTAACATCAACGCTTTCGGCGCTTCTTTCGGCGCTGAGACCCGTGACGATGAGAAGCTGGCGTGCATCACCCTGTTCCTCGACGGCGTGACCGGCGATGTTAAGGACTGGGTCGCTGACCGTCTGGGCGCCGCCATCATCAACCTCAACAAGCTTGAGGAGAAGCTGCCTGCCGTTCTCGATGAGATTGCGGCTGAGAAGGCAAATGTGCTGAGCAACATCACGGTCGCTCAGTAATCACTGGTCGCAAGGGGCGGCTCATGGCCGCCCCCTTCCGTTCACAACAAAACAAATTTTGAATTAAAGGAGAAACATTATGATTAAGGTTACTGTTGGCAACAATGTCAAGCGCGAGTCCGTTATCATCGACGAGTCCACCACCCTGCGTGCCTGTCTGGAGGCGAACGGTGTTGACTATACCCGTGGCGTCATGCACCTCGACGGGTCTTCCCTGAACCCCGGCGACCTCGACAAGACCTTCGCTCAGTTCGGTATCACCGAGAAGTGCTTCCTGCTGAATGTGGTCAAGGCCGATAACGCCTGATTCACAAGCAATAAACCAATTGAGCCGCCCATTCGGGCGGCTCTTTCTATGGGGAATTGGCGGAACAGGCAGACGCTGCGGACTTAAAATCCGCTGGTGCATACCATATCGGTTCGACTCCGATATTCCCCACCATATAACAAAATGAATAGAGGTGTTCCTATGTTCAAAACAAGCATTTCGTCAACGCCGTTTACTACGGAAGCTGCCAATAGCTACTTCACCAACATCACCGGCGGTGCTTTCGGAAACGACTGCTCTTTCCTTGCGACGCTTCGTGCCTTAGTTGCACCTCGAATCAAAGAGGGAGAGTCCGTCAATTTGGTGTTCGGTTCTTCCGATTATACGGCAGATACCATTCGGAGTGTCCCAGCAGATAGAGCCGTCATGGCTATTTGCAACAACTATGATATAAACACGACCGGTCAGGTCATCATTCACAGTCTGCGTGCAGATTCGGATAGCAACCTTACCAACATGAAAATTATTGTTGACAAGTTCGTTTCCGTGTTTGAGGGGTATCACCGGCTTGAAAAGTTCGCCGAGTTTTACCGCAAATCCTTTGCCGTGGATTGCTACATCAATCCTGAGCTTAAGAGTGTTATCATCTTTGCGGACAATCTTGACATTCGCAAAATGCACTACTTGCAGGTATCTATCCTCGCATTCCTGCCGTGGTATCTGAATCAGCAGGAGGGTATCACCGAAGATGAGCTTGCATTGGTCAAATCTCTCCGCGAGAAGAACTCAGAAGACTATGAACGCTGTCTTGCCAAGCTTGCAGAACGGTACGATTTCCGCACAGCAAGAATCCGTCAGCTGCTGAAGGGGTTTGAAACTCGCTATGAGCAAGTTGAGTGTGACCGTGTCAGGCAGGTAATTCAAAATATCGATAGAGAAATCACCCGTCTAAATGACAATATCGGTGAGCAGTTCACAAAGCGTAATGAACAGTGTATTCGCTTGCTGGGACTTGAGCAGAAAGTTGCCGATGGCGGTGAGGACTCTGAAATCATGGAGTACTTCCTGTGTAATACCAAGCTGGTTCTGGAGCGTGTGACCAATACCGATATGTACTTCACGGTCAAGGATTGTCTGGAATATTTTGACCGGGATATGGCAGAACAAATCATCAACCGCGCTACGAGTTTCGTGTACCGCCCCGATGGAGGCTCCGGTCATACAGGCGCAGCTGCTGAGAAAATGAAGAAGCTGATGACTGAAATCTTTGTCAGTGAAGAGCCGCGCCTGAGAATTCGTGTCTGTGCTTCCTACCGTTTTGACCTTAATGGTAGTGTTGCTCCCAATGGGCATCGGGATTTTGGCGCGGAGTATGGTGACTATCTCCCCAATCCCCATATCAACGATTACAACTGCATGGGTAATTATACCACCACTATCAATCGGCTGCTTAGGAACCACGACTATATCGGCGCTTTGGAGCAGTGCGTTGCTTCCTGCAAGAGCCTTAACTGGGGAGACTCTGCTGTCATGACTTCGTTTATGCGGTCTATGTGGGGCAACGGTAACAACAATCGCTGCATTGAACTGCCCGATGGCCGTATCGTAAAACCCAACGAAGCCATCAGCTGGTTGGAGCAGCAGGAAACGCAGGCAAATGAGTAAGCGGAGGAGGCGCAAAATGAGTAAACCCATTAAGATGACCGAACAGTACATGGCTGAGTGCCGTGCAGATTTTGAAAAGGCTTTGCAACTTACAAAGCTTGCAGATGGGAAACTGTCTTTCACAAAGGTGTTCACCTGTGGCGACAGAAAAGCAACTGTCGTCTTTACCGCCGGAGCATGGGCGAAGATGGCGCTCCTCGTCAAAGAGTTTGATAAGGAGGTCGCTTGGCATGGTGTTGCACATCGTGCAACCGACGAAGCCGTAGATGAGTACATCATCGAAGACATCGTGGTTTATCCGCAGGAGGTCTCCGGAACCACGGTTGAGATGGATACCGAGAAGTACGCTGAGTGGCTGATGCAGAACGCAGACGATGAGCGTTTCAACAACATCCATATGCAGGGACATTCCCATGTCAATATGCCGACCAGTCCTTCCTCTGTAGACCTCAATCATCAGGAGGAAATCCTCAATATGCTGGGGGACGACGATTTCTACATCTTTATGATTTGGAACAAGTCGTTTGTCAGTACAAATAAAATCTATGACCTCAAGAAGAATGTCCTGTTTGAAGATAAGGACATCACCGTCAAACTTGAGGGCGAACATGAGGGGTTGGCCGAGTTCCTCAAGACCGCCAAGGATATGGTCAAGCAGAAAAGTTATACCTATGGGAACTATGGCGGATATAGCGGATACAGCGGCAATCGTCCGCCTTATTCCGGCACCCCTTATAATCCTCTTCCGGGTAGTAAAAAGGATGAGAAAGAAGACAAGGGTGGCAAGAAGTCCGATAAGAAGTCTGACGATAAAAAATCAGACAAAAAAGCCGAAAAGGCTGAGAAGCCGCGCACAAGAATCGGTGCAGGTTGGCAGGGGAAGAATGGCTGTCAGCAGTCCATGTGGAATGAAGACGACGATGATTCAGTATATCCCTATGGCGGCTACAGCGACCAGTATCTTGGAGGTGAGTAACAATGGCAATGGATTTGTCCAAAAGCTACGAGTACTTCCAGCCAGAAAAGGTTGAGGCTCGCATTAACATTGTTGGATGTGGTTCTGTTGGTGCAACGCTGGCAGAGAACCTCGTCCGTCTTGGCATCACCAATCTCGCTCTGTGGGATATGGATGTTGTTAATCCGCATAATCTGGCAAACCAGATTTTCCGCCAGCAGGATATTGGCCGCCCCAAAGTGGAGGCTCTGGCAGATATCCTGTTTGAAATCAATCCCGAAATCAAGGACGACCTCAAGCTTTATGGCAAGGGATGGAGTGGGCAGCAGCTTTCCGGGTATGTCTTCCTTTGCGTAGACAATATCGAACTTCGTCGCCAGATTGTTGAAAAGCACTTCGACAATCCCTATGTCAAAGCGATGCTGGACTTCCGCACTCTGTTGGAATCTGCACAGCATTATGCTGCCGACTGGTCTGACTACAAGATGAAGAAAGATTTGCTGAACTCCATGAACTTCAGCCATGAAGAGGCATCTGAGGAAACACCCGTCTCCGCTTGCGGCGTTACACTGGGCGTTGCGCCAACCGTCAGGGCTATCTGCGCACTCGGCGTCGCCAACTTTGTCAACTTCATTCGGGGCAAGGGACTGAAAAAACTGATTATCTTGGATGCGTTCAACTTTATGTTGGACGCTTTTTAATCAGCAATGAGAAACGAAAGGAGGGCGGTGCATTATGGATACTACCGTCGAACGCCTTAAGGTCGGCACACAGGTCATCATTGGTTCTTACGGAGTCAACAATGATGAACCGCACCCCGTTGTTTGGTTGAAAGGTAGTCCAAACTGCGATTTTATCACCGAGTGCGCCGTGGATTATCTTTGCTTTGATGCACCGGAAAGAACTGGAGACGGCAGGCGCAATCTTGGTAATCCCGACTATCGTCTGTCCAATATTTATACATACCTAAACAGCGACAGAGACGATTGGTTTCGCAAAACTCATGAAGCAGATGTCCCTCCGAATAATGTTTTCAGCAGCCGAGCACAAAGCTATCGCAACCATTATGGGTTTCTATACTTCTTTGAAGATTATGAACTCGATAGCTTGCAGATGCAGCAGTATGTGGTTGACGGTGAGACGCTCAGTTCCCTCATTCGACTTCCTACTATCACCGATATCCTTGATGACCAGTTGAAGCTGAAGCTGTTTTCCAAGAAGGGTATTCGTCCCAAAGCAACAGAAGACTGTGCTGATAAAAAAGGCCGGTTTGGTAATTTCAGTTGGGAGTCTTACATGAACTTCTGGTTGGCAGGCAAGCAGGATGGATTCAGAGACTATGCTTTGGCTCTTAGTAGGTCTGGGTATTGTGAGAGGAAATATCCCCGTGACTGCGCGGGGCTTAGGCCGATGTGCCGGCTGAAACCGGAAACAGTGGTAAAGGTTGATGAAAACGGCGTAGCCCACATCAAACCATACGCATTGAAAAACGAAACCTGCACAGATGCAGAACTGTTCGAGCTATTAGGTGTGGCGCAGCCTTAAAATGCGCCATTGAACTGTAACGAATTACCCTTTTCGGGGGCTTCACGCCAAAGGCTGAAGTAACAAATTGTCGGGGAGGAAAACACCGCCTGCCCAGAGGCCGAACCAGTGACTCCTCCGGAGCCACCGAAGGCCTTGGACATCCACCAGGGAACCAACAGCCGGAATAACACAGCAAACCCGGCTTGTCAAGTATTATCTTTCACAAAACTCACCCAAATCACGACAATTATCCTCAACTTATCAAAAAAAAAAGATACTGGTAAATGCAGCTCACTCAGCTCGCTGCAGATGAGCGTCTTTTGATTCAAACGCAGCAACACTCATGTAGGTTACAGTTACGACTATGAAAAGGAGGCATAGGGCGATGGTATATATCACGGTCATGCAATCCCCGATTTATCACCAAATGACACTGGAAGAGTTCCTCTTTCAAAACTTCCAAGCGCAAACCATATTAAACACAAATGTTTCCAACACACGAACCTATGCATATGAAACGGTAAGTGAGCATTTTACAAGCCGCATTGATACGGATGCTCTTATCCGCAAACTGGTGCGCTTTAATGACCAAACGGAGGCGCTTCGCGCACAAGAACGCAGTACTTTGTATGAAACATTCCACATCCCCAAAAAGTCTGGTGGTTTGCGTCGTATTGATGCCCCTAAACCGGAGCTGATGAACGCATTGCGGAATCTCAAGACTATTTTTGAGGAAGATTTCCATGCGTTGTATCACACTTCTGCATTCGCCTATGTAAAAAACAGATGTACGGTTGATGCGGTCAAGCGTCATCAGAAAAACAACAGCAAGTGGTTCGGCAAGCTGGATTTGCACGATTTCTTTGGTAGCACTACACTGGATTATGTTATCAAAATGTTTTCTATGGTGTTCCCATTCAGCGAAATCGTAAAGTTTCCCAACGGCGAGGCAGAGTTGCGGAAGGCCTTGGATTTGGCTTTTCTCAATGGAGGTCTGCCGCAGGGAACTCCGCTTTCTCCTCTGATTACCAATGTGATGATGATTCCTGTTGACTATAAGCTTGCCAATGCATTCCGTGATTTTGACAAGCAGCGGTTCATTTACACCAGATATGCCGATGACTTCATCATTTCGTCTAAGGTTGATTTCGATGTGCATCGTGTAGAAAAACTCGTGGTGGATACGCTGCATGAATTTGGAGCGCCGTTCACCATCAACGAAAGCAAAACGAGATACGGCTCTTCCGCAGGTCGTAACTGGAATCTTGGTGTTATGCTCAACAAGGACAATGAAATTACTGTCGGCCATAAGAAGAAGCGCCAGTTCCAGTCCATGCTTTACAACTACATTACCGATAAACGCAAGGGCATCTCGTGGCCGAGAGAAGATATTCAAACTATGCAGGGCTTACATAGCTACTATCGCATGGTAGAGCCAGAGACTATCGATGCCATCGTGAAGCACACCAACGAAAAGATGGAGACAGATGTCCTGCGGCTTATCAAAGACGATTTAAGATAATCCCTTTGGCGGTTTGAGGTTAAACCGCCCTTTCCTGTAATGGATAATTGCGAAAGCAATGCTTATCGCCAAAGGCATAAGTAACAACTTGCTGGGGAAGAACACCCACGCCCCTTCCTGAAGACCGGCTGACGACGCGGTGCCGACCCAGTCGGACTCGTCATCAGGCATGAAAATAGAGTCAACCGCCATTGCGGCACAACGGGCTCCACACCAGCAGAGAATTAAAATAGGAACAAACCGCACCTGCCGAGAACTCCAGGCGCCTCGTATCCGGCACGCTCATCCTATGTAGATTACAGGAATACAAAAATCATTTGCAATGAATAACATCCCGAAAGGAATGTGCTTTGCGCCAAAGGCCAAAGTAACAATTTGCTGGGAAGCGAAGGCAGCCCGCCAGCGAAGGCAGAGATGCTCAGGTCACCGGTCTAAGATTCATCGCACCTCGTAAGTAAGCAACCAAATCCCCAACCATAGGCAAAAAGCCTGTAACACAGCCGCTTCCTCGAAACAGCAAACCACAACCCAAGGTTCGCCTGTACATCCGGGACCGAAGAGGGCACCCCGCATACAGCCCCACACTTCATGTAGATTGCAAATGAAGAAAGGAATCAGATTCCATGATATATGTAACAGGCGATACTCACGCCAATATCGACATTGAAAAGCTCAATACAACAAAGTTCCCGCAGCAGAAAACCCTGACAAAGGATGACTACCTGATAATATGTGGCGACTTTGGATTGTGCTGGGACGGTTCACGCAGAGAAATGTGGTGGCAGGACTGGCTCACAGCCAAAAATTTCACCACTCTCTGGATTGACGGAAACCACGAAAACTTTGATATGCTATACCAGTTCCCGTTAGAGGATAGGTTCGGCGGTAAAGTCAGGCAAATTGCACCGGACATTTATCATTTGGACAGAGGTCAGGTTCTTACCATTGACGGTAGAAAAATCTTCTGTATGGGCGGTGCTCGCTCAGTGGACAAGGCGTATCGCACGGAGCATATTTCATGGTGGCAGCAGGAGATGCCGTCAAACGAGGAGATGGAGCGTGCAGTTTGTGCTCTGGAGCAGAACAACTGGACAGTTGATTATGTTGTAACGCACTGCGCTCCCCGCAGCATCCAGACAATGCTGGCAAGTTGGTATGAAAACGACCCGATGGTCAGTTTTTTGGAACGCATTCGTCAAGACCTTCATTTTAAGCGGTGGTACTTCGGTCACTACCATGTGGACAAACAGCTCAACGACCAGTTTGTCGCCCTGTACAATCGGGTAATTCCGATTTCAGATATGCAGATGTGGCGGAATAGGTAGACGCTACAAATTACAGACAGGATGCCGACCTCTCAAATGGCGGAGACCGATGCGCTGTAAGGTCATGCGGGGTGCAAATCCCCGCCATCTGCGCCATCGGCATGGCATTGCCGTGGAAAGGACTAATGTTTCTCCAGAATTATGCCGGTGTGCCGACACATAGAAAGTGGCTGGGCTGTGCAGAGCCTGTAGAGACGGAATCTGCAACGCAGATACAAACCTGCGTTACCAAAGAGTCGCGCTGGCAGACCGCAAGTTCGCAATAGTCTGCCACTTATACGGGCGAATGTTCCAAGGCTGGCGAGGCGGTCTCCAAAATCGCTTGTGGTGGGTTCGATTCCCAACCGTCCGTGCCAGAGGCTGGGTAGCGCCCAGATGATGTGAGAGATTATCGGCTTACCTCACAGAGAATAACAATGCCCGCTGAAAACTGCGCGAGGAGATGCGTCTCCCTTGTGATTTAGCCCAGGAGTGGCCGGTTGGTATGCTTGCGGGGCGCCAGCCGCACATGAGCGTGTGACAATCTAAGCGGGAAGCCGACCAATGCTGGAATAGCTCAACTGGTAGAGCAACGCTCTCGTACAGCGTAGGTTCTCGGTTCGATTCCGAGTTCCAGCTCCATTTGCTGGTGTAGCTCAGTTGGTAGAGCATCGGTTTTGTACTCCGAGGGTCGCGGGTTCGAGCCCTGCCACCAGCTCCACAAAACATATGGGAGGGTTGGTAATGTATCTGTATCATGGCACGCCAGTTTCATTTACTGTACCGTCCTTATCTTTTTGCAAGCCGTACCGCGATTTCGGGTGCGGCTTTTATCTTACCCCAAACTATTTTGACGCATTACCGATGGCAATCAAGCACTCAACCGCAGGTTTCATCCAGACATATACCGTAAAGGATTTGGGTGGTCTATCGGTGTTAGAGTTTGCGGGCTACTCCGAAGCATGGCTGCGGTTTGCTGTAGCATCTCGGCTGGGCTATACTTCCACTGAGTATGATTTGGTTATTGGTAATATGGCTGGCGGCGGAGCAAACCTCAAAAGTAAGTTCTCTAAATTTAGACGGGCAAGTATGTCCATAGCAGAGGTCATGTCAATAATGAAGCACGACCTCACCAGCACTAATCTTGGATTGCAGTATGCGTTTTTGACAGAAAAGGCGCTATCCAAATTAACATTGATTGATACCGAAATGGTAGAAAGAGAGGATGCAGTATGACAAGAAATGATTTCCTTAACGATGTAACCGAATGGTGGGAGTTGCTTGATTTCTGCTCCGACGAGGGCTGCAATATCTGCGAAGACATTATCGACTCTGACCAGCTTGACGAGTATGTCGAGGAAGATATCCGCGACACCAATTACTCATGGAGAGACATTCGAGACTCGCTTTCCGAAATCCCAACCGGATATGGTTACTACCGTATGAACGGCAGCTTCGACTATGACGGTATGGACGAAAATGACTTTGACAGTTATAAGGAGGATGTCCTGGAGTGGGGCGACAACAACGGCGTTTGGGAAGATGAGCCTGATGACGAGGACGATTTCGATACCGACACCATGTTTAATGAAGAAGATTCTGAACCGGATGAGCCTCCTGTGGAGGAAGAAGATTTTTCCATCGGTGAACTGATGGGTTTCTGCGGCGTTGTTCTTCTGGATATCCGCCGAGAGGAAGCCGCTGAACGAGCAAGAGAAGACGAGGCATTGAATCAACTCATTAACACCAATCGACCGATGATTCTTCACTAACTTTGTTCTTAAGCGAAAAAAATCTTTCGCTTTTGATATGACCGCTTTGTAGATTTTCCGCACATACATACCCCTTCTCTGTGCGGTATCTTCTCGCTCAAAGCAGAAGAAATACTTTGCGTTCTTCATTTTTAACTTCGGATTTAGCCAGTATTAAAAAGATTATCCAGCGGATAATCATTTTAATACAGCCAAAATCTCTCGTTAAAAAATGTCACTTGATGCACAGGGTCGCGCCACAGGACAAACGCGCTCCCCTGCGGAAAGCGGTCGGATACAGGTAAAGGGGCGCAAGCCCCTTTTACCTGTGCTATAACAGGACTATATACCAAGCCAAAGGAGGGCGATAAAATGCTTGAGCTTCAGGGAAAATACGCTTCGGCAAAAGTGTTTACCGATGTGGTCGATAGCGAATCCATTTCTCAGGTAATCAATCTCTTGAACCAACCCTATGTCGAGGGAAGCAAGGTTCGTATGATGCCGGATATTCATGCCGGCGCTGGATGCACCATCGGAACCACCATGACTATCAAGGATAAGATTTGCCCAAACCTTGTTGGCGTTGATATTGGATGCGGTATGGAAACCATCCGCCTGAAAGAGACCCACATCGAACCGCAGAAGTTGGACAAGGTTATCCGTGAAGGCATTCCGTCTGGCTTTGCAATCCGTTCAGCACCGCATCGTTACGCAAAAGAAATCGATTTGTCACAGTTGTGCTGCACAAAAAAGGTCAACACTGACCGTGCCTATCACAGTATCGGTACATTGGGTGGCGGCAATCATTTTATTGAGGCGAACAAGGACGATGATGGGAATATCTATATCGTTGTCCACTCCGGCAGCCGTCATCTGGGTTTAGAAATCGCCAACTTCTATCAGGAGGCTGCTTTCAAGGCGCTGACCTCTTATAGCCATGAAGAGGTTGAGGCGGCTATTGAACAGCTGAAAGCGGATGGCCGCCAGAAAGAGATTCAAGCAGTGCTGAAGTCCATGAAATCTAAGCATTCACCCGTTCCCAAATCGCTTGCATATGTGGAGGGTGAGCTCTTTGAACAGTATCTTCATGATATGAAAATTGCACAGCGTTTTGCTGGGCTGAACCGTCAGGCGATGATGGATACCATTGTCAAAGGAATGGGATTCCATGTGATTGAGCAATTTACAACGATTCACAACTACATTGATGTGGATAACATGATTTTGCGTAAGGGTTCTGTGTCTGCACAAACCGGTGAGCGTCTGTTGATTCCCATCAATATGCGTGATGGCAGCCTGCTTTGCACTGGCAAGGGCAATCCGGATTGGAACTTCTCCGCTCCTCATGGTGCCGGTCGGCTGATGAGCCGCAGCGCTGCAAAAGAAGCTTTCACTGTATCCGAATTCAAAAAGCAGATGGCGAGTATCTACACGACCTCCGTTGGGCGCAGTACGCTGGATGAATGCCCGATGGCCTATAAAGGCATGGACGATATCGTCGGTAATATTGAGCCGACCGTAACCATCGATGCCGTTATCAAGCCCATTTATAATTTCAAGGCGGGTGATGAAGATTGATTACTGCAACGCCGCTGTCAGATTCCATCGTAAGACTACGCCGTTTGCAGGAAGCGAACGGCTCAATAAGAAAGACACAGCTATTACGGGAGTTCCAAGACGATGCGAACTTCCGTAATTTTTTATATTACGCGCTCAACCCGATGCTCACCTATAAGATTTCGGAGCAAACGCTTCGCTCTCCTACCCGGTATGACTCAGCCATCACACTGACAATGACAGACATCTTTTCTGTCTGCGAACTGTTGTCTAAAAGAAAAGCATTGGACGCCGGTACGGTGTATCAGGTTTGTGCATTCGTTCAGAGCAGCCCGCCGGATGAAGCTGATGTTTATATCAAGCTTCTTTCCAAGACACTCAGGCTGGGCGTCACGGCAAAGACCGTGAACAAGGTTATCCCCAATCTGATTCCAGAATGGGAAGTTCAGCAGGCGTACCCCATTGATAAGTATCCTTTGAAGGAGGGCACGGAGTTCTGGCTAACACAAAAGCTGAACGGTGTCCGGGCGACCTATTACAAAGGCAGGCTGTACGCAAGAAGTGGAGTCCCCTATGAAGGACTTGACCATATTCTGGATGCTCTCTGTTTTGATGAAGAAGATAGCTATGTATTTGACGGCGAGCTGACTCTTCGTGAGAAGGGCAGTCTCTCAGATAACGAGGCGTTCCGCAAAGCTACCGGTATTATCAACTCAGACGATGGTGATAAAACGGTGATTTGCTACACGATTTTTGATGTTCTGACGGTCGAAGAGTTCCACCGTGGGCAGAGCGACGGCAGTTACGGCTACCGCCGTGCTTTCTTAGACCAACTTCACCGCTTCATTCCGCAGGATGGTCGGGTCAGTATCCTACCGGTTCTGTATCACGGGAAAGACCAGGATAAAATCAGTGAACTGCTGGAGCAAATGGTTCGTGAGGATAAAGAGGGGCTGATGGTAAACCTCGATGTTCCCTACCAGTGCAGACGACACAATGGAATCCTGAAGGTCAAACGCTTTTACACGATGGACTTGCGTATCCTCCGCTGCGAAGAAGGCAGCGGAAGATTGGCAGGGACTTTGGGTGCGCTTGTACTCGACTATAAGGGGAATGAAGTCAAAGTCGGCTCCGGGTTCACCGACGAGCAGCGAGCAACATTCTGGCAAGGAAAAGATAGCCTGCCGGGTTTGCTCTGCGAAGTAAAGTACAAGGAAATATCCAGTGATAAAAACACCGGTGCTGAGAGTCTTCAGTTCCCGGTGTTTATTTCTATCCGAACCGATAAAACCGAGGTCAGCTTCGGATAAATCAGAGAGGAGGTCTTGCATGAAAAAACAATCAAAGCCACCGCAGTTCTCTGAATCCATCGGGGCGTTCTGCCGAATGATGGAGGATGCGCAGAAAGATTATGCGTGGAATTATAGCGAGGTCAACCGCATGGACAGGCTTACGCAGGACTACCTCCACAAACTGGAACTTGATGGCCTCGACTATAAGGAACGGGCAAAGGTTGCCACAAGTCTTGCCAAATGCAGGCAGGCACGCCGTGAATACAAAGACACGGTAGAAATCCTTGAACCGCTCGTTCAGTTTTTGGAAAGCGACAAAGGCAAAAACCTTTTGAACTTGATGCGCGAGGCACTGGGAAAGACCAGAAAGGTCGAGAAGTGCATGGAAACCCGCACATACATACCACGAGTTTTAGAACAGGAGGTAAGCAAGTGAACATCGTGTTCTGGCTCATCGTCATCGTTGCGCTTGTGCTGCTATGGTTCTGTCTGAGCTTTGCTTTTAAGGGCATTGGTGCATTCGGCCTGCGAATTTACAACGATGCGAAAAAGGAAATCTCCGAGGAATCGGAGGAGAAATCTGAAAAAACAACAGAGGAGTTAAAGGATGAAGGGTAAAATCGGCGCAATTATTTTGGGTATCGTGATGGTCTTCTGCCTGATTGCTTGCATTGTGTGTCTTGAGAAAATCCCCGCCGGTTATGTCGGCGTCGTGTACAACATGAACGGCGGCGTTGATGGCGAGGTTCTGACACAGGGGTGGCATCTGGTTGCCCCGACCAAGAAGGTGACCCAGTATTCTATCGGCATTGAACAGTCTTATTTGACCGCTGAGGATAAGGGCGATTCGCCCAAGGATGAGAGTTTTAACATTCCTACCTCAGACGGTAAGACAGTCCGTGTGAATATCGAGTTCTCATATCGTTTTGATGAGGCGCGTGTCTCCGAAACCTTTGCTATGTTCAAAGGAAAGTCAGGCGAGGCAATCAAGGATTCATTCATCAAACCCAAGGTCATTGCATGGACACAGGAGGTGTCTGCCAACTATCCCGTCACTGACATCTTCGGCGACAAGCGTACCGAAATCAATGCCGAGTTGGACACCTATCTGCGTGAGAAGTTCGACCAGTATGGCATTATCATCGACACGGTGAACTTCACCGATATTTCCGTCGATGAGGAGACTGCTGCCGCTATCCAGAAAAAGGTTACCGCCCAGCAGGAACTGGAGCTGGCGAATATTGAGAAGCAGACCGCAAAGATTCAGGCGGAAAAGGACAGAGAGGTTGCCCAGATTAACGCAGAAAAAGCGGTTATCGAAGCGGAGGCAAAGGCAGAAGCTCTGCGTATTGCAGCCGAAGCCGAGGCTGAGGCAAACCGTATGATTGCCGGTTCTCTGACCGGTGAGTTGATTGAGAAAATCAAGTATGAGCAGTGGAACGGTGAACTGCCTACTGTGACCGGTTCCAGTTCCATTATCAGCATCGAACCCTAATAAACGCTAAGGAGGAATGAGTTTGACGACCGCTTTTTATATGTTCATTTTGTTTCTGGCAAAGGTTCTGGACAATACGCTCAATACAGCAAAGACAATTCTTGTTCAGCGCAACCGTTGCCTGCTTGCCGGTGTCGCTCTCGGCCTGTCAAACTTCATTTACCTGAGTATCACAAAAGACATCGTTACCAGCGACAGCACACTCGCCCTTGTGATAGTTTCCATAGCAAGCGGCGTTGGGTGCTGTCTTGCCGTTGCCCTCAGTAATCGATTCTCAAAAGACAGAACCTATGTGAATGTCATCTTGTCGGATGACAAGGAAGCGATGAAAGAGTTCCGTGATTTTCTGGCTGAAAATCATATTACCAATGTTGCCACCGATAGCTACACATTGGACTGGAGCCGGAAATCCATTTCCATCACCGCTTATGCTCAAACAAAAGCACAGAGCCGTCTGATAGACGAGTACATCGAACGAAGTTTATTGAAATGCAAGAGAGTCATCCGAAAGAATTGAGAACGATGGTTTCAACCATTGAGCATTTCCTTGCCCGTTTTCATCTGGCCGATGATGTCGATACGGTATTTACCAACGGCTGTTGCTACTGGTTTGCAGTTATTCTGCACTGCCGCTTCCCTGACAGCACACTGATGTATGACCAGGTGGAAAATCATTTTGTCACCCAGATACAAGGTCGGCTTTATGACATCACTGGTGATGTGACTGAAAAGTACCAAGTAAAACCGTGGGATGCGTTGGATGATGAACTCTTAAAAAAGAGAATTGTCCGAGACTGCATCCTGTTTTAATTAGGAGGAAAGTTTCATGCGACACTTAGCTACTATTCGTGAGATTACAACCCTCCGTCCGATTGCAGGAGCAGACCGCATCGAGGTTGCTCAGGTTGACGGATGGGAGTGCGTTGTCCAGAAGGGCGAGTTCCACACTGGGGAACACATCGTCTATATCGAAGTTGATTCCATTGTTCCAGAGAGACCGGAGTTTGAGTTTTTGCGTGACCGTAAGTTCCGTGTTCGCACCATTAAGCTTCGTGGTCAGGTTAGTCAGGGCTTGGTTCTCCCGCTGTCCATTCTGCCGAATGGCGCTCCCGCCGATTTGGGTGCCGATGTGACCGATGTTTTGGGCATCAAGAAATATGACCCTGAAGCACAGCAGGAGGCGCAGCTGCTGACCAAGCAACCCGCCAAACCTAAGAGCGCACTGGTGCGATTCCTTATGCGCTTCAAGTGGTATCGTAAGCTGTTCATGAAGTCCAAGCGCAAGGGTGGCTTCCCTGACTGGATTGTTAAGACCGATGAGACTCGCATCCAGAACCTTACTGCGCTCTTTGAGGCAGAGCGTAACAAGGGAACAGAGTTTTCTGTTACGGAGAAGATGGACGGTCAGTCAGCGACTTACTATCTGCGTAAGGTTTCCAGACGCAAGTATGAGTTCGGCGTGTGCAGCCGCAATATCTATCTCGGTACACCGGACAACAGTTCCTACTGGACAGTTGCCAAGAAGTACAACATCGAAAATGTGCTGCGGCAGCTCATCGGTGATTATGAAACCATCGTTTTACAGGGTGAGATTTGCGGCAATCAGATTCAGGGCAACAAGTATCACATCAGCAACTACGAACTGTTTGTGTTCAATCTGATTTTCCCTGACCACAAATGCACTACTGCGGAAATCAAGGAACTGTTGGCACCTTATGGTATTCGCTCTGTTCCCATCGTTGAAGAGGGTAAAACGCTGCCTGATACCATTGCGGAATTGGTGGAGTATTCTAAGGGGTATTCTGTGGTTCGCAATGGGCAGAAGCGTGAGGGCGTTGTCATGCGGAATGTCAAAAACAACATCAGCTTCAAGGTCATCAATCCTGACTTCCTGTTGGCAGAAAAGGATTGACCCGTACATCTGCGAAAGGAGATGCAAACCATGAGCGGAGTATCTATCGACTTGACAGGCGAGACTTTTGGAAATCTGAAGGTCATTCGCCGTGTCAAAAACAATCACAATCGTCAGCCACGGTGGCTTTGTGAATGTAAGTGCGGCAATACATATATCGCCGAGGGGCGCTACCTCAAGTCTGGTAAGACAAAATCCTGTGGTTGCATCCCTCGTGGCGCAAAGAGCGCAACAGCCATGACAAGCCGTGAGGAATGGGACTCTTCCGAAAGCAGGATGCGCTTGCAGCACGATGGAGCAGACCCATATCAGAGCTTGGCAAACGCCATTGTTTGTGTTGCTGCGGATGATTATCGTACCGCGCTAAAGGATAATAACGAATCGCTGCAGAAAGAGTTGGAAAAGTTTTTTCACTCAGCGTGGTATAAACTCTTGACGAATACAGACCCAGATAGACTGCTGGCGCTTTTGCGCCGTGAGCATCGTGGAACTTTGAGCGTAGCTTATATCTAATTTCCAAGAGCCGATTTATTCGGCTCTTTTTCTTTGGCATAATTCAATGATTTTGCCAGAAGAAAAAATCGATGACATAGGAGGCGGTTCACTATTGAAAGTTAGTATTAGTCGAGGGAATGAAAAGCTCGGCAGCATCCAGAGCGTATCGCTTCCATCCGGTTTGACCTGCCGGGAGTGTGATTGCAGCAGGAAGTGTTACGCAAGACGCATAGAGCGCCGTCGGCCAAGTGTTGCGGCGGCTTATCGAAATAATCTACAGGTTTTAGAGACAGAACCGGCAACATACTGGCGGGAGGTCGAGGCGGCGATTATGCTGTCTCGATTCTTCCGCTTTCATGTTTCCGGAGATATTCCAAATACCACTTATTTTCACATCATGATGGAGGTCGCCAAGCGCAATTCCCATTGTGAGATTCTATGCTTCACAAAGAAGTATGAAATCGTCAATGAGGTTCTGGCGTCTGGCATACCATTGCCTTCAAACCTACATATGATTTTCAGCGCATGGAAAGGTCTAAGGATGGATAATCCTTTCCAACTGCCGGAAGCCCATGTCCGATATAAAGATGGGACAACTACCGCAAGGTCAGACGCAAAAGAATGTGGCGGCAACTGCACGGAATGTGCCCGCACATCTGGTGGCTGCTGGTCTTTGCACACAGGAGAACAGGTGGTATTTAACGAGCACTGACAGGAGGGATTGAATGAAGCGGATACTTCCGCCGATTTTTATGCTGATGGTGGTTGTGGTAATTGCATTTGCCACACCTATTGATGCACAGAAAGAGCAGCAGGTCGAGCCTATAACAACAGCACTGCATACAGAAGGAACTTTTGAGACAAACCTTGCAGCCGAGCCGGAGACCGTCGAGGTTGATGACGGTTTGCTGACCTCCCCGTCAGGATTAGCGGCAGAAGACTTACACCTTCGCCATAACCTGATTGGATTGGAGCAAGTATTCATTGATGCTGAGGTTAAGCATGGGGTTCGTGCAGATTTTCTTGCTGCTGTTGCGGCGCTGGAAAGTGGTTGGGGACGCTATCAATTCCGCCCAAATAACATTATGGGCTTCGGGCAAAAAGAGTTCTCAAGTATGGAGGAGTGCATTGACACAGTCGCCGCATATCTCGCCAAACATTATCTCAGTCCCGATGGCAAATATTATAACGGCGAAACTGTTGAAGGGGTCTGCGTTCGGTATAACGGAAACCCCGAGTGGGCAGAAGTAGTCCAGCAAATCATGGAGGAGGTGCGGTCTTGACAAAATTCGGTTTGAATAGCTTCCTTGAACGAACAAAGGGGGCGTCTCTGCGATATAAGCTGAGAGAGCTTTGGTGGCAGCTGCGGTATGCATGGCAGCGTGCATGGCGCGGCTATGATTTCACCGATGTCTTTGAGCTTGGGTACAACTTCACAGCTAAGATGCCCGTTCTCCTTACAGAGTTTCTGAAAAACAATGTCGGCCTGTTCTATGATACCGAAGCGGATAAGCAGCTCGATGAGGAAGAAACAAATGCGGTTATTAAGGAGATGATTTTCTACTTTGAGAACTGCGATGAAGACCATGTGTATCAACGACTGCACCAGAATCGCTACTATGAAGATGGTGAGTATGACCCGGAAAAGTGGGAGTCAGTTCGTGTAGAGCTGGAGCGGTGCCGAGCCGAAGCGCTGCGCCTGTTTTCCAAGTGGTGTTTCCATCTTTGGTACTAACTTGCAACACAGAAGAAAGTGAAGTGGAGGTGTCTAAAAATGAGTATGTGCTACTGGATTTGTCAGGGTGTCGGGATTCGCGCCAATCAGCTGCGCCCTTTTCTGAATCCGCAGAAGTGTATCCAGCTTTTGAAGGAGCAACTGCCCAGTGAAGAAATCTCGGAGGATGGGTTTGACATTGATGACTACCTTTATGGCGAACCTTTTGAGAATCTTGCGGATGTCTTTACTTTTTGTGACGATACGGATTCCCTGACATACGGTGACAACGGCAACGGGGAATCTTACTTCTATTATCCGCCTTCTTACCCGTGGGAGCGGACAGAAAATGAGCCATCAAGCATTGCGGAAGTCCATGAGCGCGTTATCAAAGCCGTCCTCCGTCTCTGCGACATGACAAGGGAGCAGGTAGAGGCACTGATTGATGATGACATCTATGACTACGGTTGCGGTTAATCAGGAGGGTGCCTTTATGAATGTAAACATCATCGGGAACAAGGTTTTTGTAAACGGGTCTCCCCTGCCTCCGATTCCAGGTGCGAAATCAAGCGTGAGCCTGTCGCAGGTGGGCAATAGACTGTATGTCAACGGGTATGAATACCGTAATGGCCGCTGGAAGCGAACGCTGCGTGCAATTATTCACGCTTTGTTTTGAGGTGCTCCCAAATGCGTAAATGTACTATGTGTCAAAACCATGACTCCTGCTCTGAGCAAAGAAGAAGAGAGTGTCGTGTCCGTGATTATCTCTTTTTCCGTCCTACTTTTGTTGGTAGGTGTGATAATTGCGGCGCCCCATTGTATGCAGATAGTGTTCGCTACGAAGCAACGATTGGCAGGCAGACACTGGAGTTATGCGAAAATTGCTGTAAGAAAGTGTAGGTCGCTATGAACACAATGCTTTTCCCCGAAGATGTCGCCAATGTAATTCAGTCCTTTTACCTCTGCAACAAAGGCGATGAGGCAACCACCGACTTGCTCTTGACTGTCGGTGCCGAGATTCTTGATATCTCCCCTGACAAAATGTTGGAGATGATTACGGAGGGGTTCTGATGAAGAGTGGCGATAATCGTATTACCATTGAGTTGCCTAAAGGATTGAAGTTGGTTGCAGAGCGGAATATTGACCCGGAATATCAGAATGAAATCTATGTTGGCATCGAAACTCCGGACGGAATTTGGCACCAGGACTTAGCCGTTATTAGGAACGCATACTCCATTGACGATAATCTCATTGTTAATTGGAACCCTGGTAAATTTGAGGTTCTCGTCTATGCAAACAAGGATGATGTGGATTATACAAACAAATTCTCGGTTGAACTTCGTGACGACGAGGAACAGCTTTCTTTGCCTCCGCCAAACCGATATCAAGACAAAAAACGGTGGTAAGGGTGGTGATTATATGAGGTGTGGAAATATTCGGATTCATGTTGAAATCCCTATATATGCGGACAAAAACAACTGTTTTTGCGATGATAACCATGTTTCCTATTCAATCCCTGCCATTCGTAAAGCCTGTGAAACTGCTTCAAACTTACCAATTATTCAGTATGATGAACAAGGGACAGAAAAAGTCGTGGGCGTTGCACAATCAATTAAATGGAATCCGCATGGCTTTATAGAGGTGGACGGACAACTGTTATTTGGAGGGACAAATGAAACTGTCGAGTTAGGGAGAGATGATTGCGTCGTTTCAATGGAACTTAGCACAGTCGGACTTGGATGAGAGGGGGAGAATTCACGATTTCGATGATGAGCAAAGAAGAAATGCAGGTGTTCAGCAAACTGTTCAGCAAGTATTGTAGGCAGGAAATCAACAGAGGACACTGTGAGCCAGACTGCTGCGACTTCTGCCCCGTCAATAGTGCATACGATGAAATCTTTAATCGTTTCACAGATGATGAAGAAGATAGCAATGACGATGACGAGTAGAACCTATTATGAAACCGGCATTGAAACGCCGGAAATCCTCGGCTCTGGTTCTTCATTCTCCAGCGTTATCACAACCTCTGATGAGAACGAAGCGTTTCAGGTGTATCGTAGCGGCAACCGCAATTACCTGTTGAGAGTAACCTTCGGCATTGACCATCCGAGAAAGGTTGAGCGATGGGACGAAGAACAGGAATGTTGGAGAACATGAAAGGCCGCTTTATGACAAGACATTATTTTTACTGTCCCCAATGTGGGTTTGAAGAAGTCATCGGGGCGATGCTGCCAAAGGGGTCTGTTCCGAATATCAGAGACGGCTATGGAACGCCCATTCACCATTACGAATGTCCCCAATGCCATAACTTAGATGCGGGCTATATGCGATTTGGGTTGGGCGAGATGAGCAAACTACCCGACGAAGAACAAAAGGAATATTTCAAGAGTGTAATCGGTATGTATCAAAACATTCGAGGTGTGAAAGGCTGATTTGATATGCGATATGAAGTGTACGATACAGTTAAGCAGAAGTTCATCACTGATGACCCCTCTCTGATTCTGAAACCTAATGGTCGGCTTGCATTAAATGATTATGGCGACGAAATTGGTATCCCGCATTGTATCGCCCTATTTTATCCGACAGATTCAGATGATTGCTATATTGATGAACTTGGCGGAGTGCATGATTCTGGGTGTGGGTGGGCACCGGATGGTACATACTGCGGGGAATGCTCTAACATGAGCTGTAAGATTTGCGGCGTGTGGCGTGAAATGAAAGGTTAATTCTATGAGATGCCCATACTGTGAGTCTGGGACAAATGATTTTGTTCCAATGAACCAAGCCGTTGAATACAGCGGCATTGAGATGGCTGTAAACAGGCAGGGAATGTTGAGGGTGAGAGTGCTTGACGACGATGGCAGTTTCACGACTCAAGATATCATTGAGATACGCAACTGCCCGCTGTGCGGGAAACGATTTATGAAAGGTCGATGTGTATGAGCGGCATCGTCCATTGTCCAAGATGTGGGCACCATATAAACATCCCTTCTGATGGAACTGCCGGGTACTGCCCGATATGCGATAAGGAGGTTCCTGACATGGGGAAAAGAACAATTTGGGTAAAGTCATCCTGCTTTGCTCCGGAGTTTGAGATGATTATTCCCATCCCGACAGACCGGGATGATGAGGAGTACATCGACGAACTGTTGGACGGAATTCTGAATACTGAGTTCCGATACAATGTCGAATGGGATTTTGTTGATGGATTAAGCTGATGTAAGAAAGGAGCGGGTTTCATGAAGCACAGAGCAACAATCGATTTGGAATTTACAAACGGAGACCTCTTTGAACAGGAGGTTATCAAAGCTATGCGTGCTTACGCAAAGACAATCGCACGAGAAGCATTCCAGAACGAAGTCGAGGAATGCGTTGCTGATACCGCCAAAGTGTGGGCAAGGCGTCTTTACGAGAGCAGATACACTGAGCCGATGACCGACAAACTGGTGAAGGCAGAAGTCCAGTCTTACATCAAAGAGCAGATGTCGCACAAGGAGATGCTGGATTTGATTCAGGGAACCGTACAGGCGGCGGTGGCTGAGTGTAAAGATAAAACGAAGCAGTTTGCCCAGACCGAAGTTGAGAAGTACTTAAAGGGCGCAGTCGTGATGAATGCAATTCACGAGGAAATTAAGCGGGTTGTTCCGCAGGCAGTTCTCGACGCGCTAAGAGGAGTGTGAGATTTTCGATATGACCGATTACCAGAAGTACCAACTTCAATGGATGATTGACCACGGTTATTCCTTACAGGACTTGATGCGTGGGTTGACAGAGTTTCAGTATGATGACCCCGAAGACAGCGACCGCATCTCCACCCCCATCTCAGAGCTATTTAACGAATGGGAGTTTGACCGTGGTTTCGGTTCGGAAATCTGGGCGTGCGAAGGAGAGTGGCGCGAAGTGGAATGCCCGCAGAGAAAGGCGGTCAACATTCAGTGGGATATTGACCCGGAGGATGACGACGGCGTTGAGTTGCCAAACGAAATCACGATTCCCAATGACATCGAAGATGAGGAAGCCATCTCTGACTATATCTCCGATGTAACTGGATTTTGCCACAAGGGATTTGAGTTGGAGGAACAGCTGTGAGAACTTGGACAGACGAAACAACTGGCTGTAAGATGTGCGAACCTGACTGCGCCGATGAATGGCTTTTTGATATCTGGGCTATCGGCTGCGACTACGATGGTGAAAGTACCGTAGACGGATTGAAGAAGCTGGTGGACAGCCTCGTCGAAATGAGCCAGAAAGCCAGGGACTGCCTACATGATGGCAAACTATTCCCCGCAGATAAAGCATAACGACCAACCGCTTTGTAGATTTGCTGTTATACATATTCACTTTCAGCAGCTTTTCGCCAAAGGCAAAAGTAAGAGTTCGCCACTTATGTTCGCAATCCGACAAGCCCGCTTCGCGGGCAGTCAACTTTTTCTTGCTCGCATTGCAAGCAATGCTCGCAAGTGTCGGATTGGCGAACAATGTTGATGCATATCGGTTTGGGACTTTAGAAAAACGACCGATACGGAAAGCGGTATAGAAACGGAGGTAATTTCAAATGCCTGATTACAAAAAATTCTTTGAGTATTGGCACGACCTGTACGGAACGGGACTGAAAATCGCAGGATGGCATCTCAACGGGGAGCTGGAAGACTTCGATAACTTCTTTGACTCCGCTGTTGAGAGTATGGACGGCGTTACCATCATGAGAACCTTTCAGGGTAAAACATACACGGAACTGTGGGAGGAGTTCGGCGATGTGCCGATGAATCCAGAAACCGAATGTATCGAAGTTGCCTGGTGCGGGTTCCCAAAAGGCACACACCGTGAGGATATCTGGCATTGGTTCGAGGAAACCTTTGGTGTGGCCGTTCATGACCTTATGTATTCATGACAGTCGAGCTTCTCAATACATACGGAATTCTGCGTATAGGCGTTGCCGAGTTCCTCTTTGACCTGGATGACCTCCCAATTATCAAAGGCCGAGACAGTTGGTACTGCGACAAAGACGGTTATCTTGTCAGCAGCTACTTTTACTGCGGTGTACGGCGGTTTGTCCGCTTTCACCGGCTGGTTATGCACGCAAAGCCAGGCCAGTTTGTTGACCACATCAACAAAAACAAGGCCGATAATCGAAAAGAGAATCTGCGCTGTTGCCAGCGGTCAGAGAACGACAGGAACCGCAGCCTCTATATCACCAACACATCTGGCGTTTCCGGCGTTTTCTTTGATAAGCAAAGAGAAAAATGGGTCGCCAGTATTACCTATAACAGTAAGAAGATTTACCTCGGCAGGTACGATGCAAAAGAAGATGCCGTTATGGCACGGCTCACAAAAGAGATTGAACTTTATCGGGAGTTCGCTCCTCAGAAAGCACTTTTGGAAACGCTTAGTCTTTGTTCCAACGGAACTCTGGCATAAAGCGGTAGGGGTCAAGCTTCAAAACGGCACACACAGATAATCCAATCCTCATACTGGCACCGCTTATGTTGCGCTCTCCGTTTTCCAGTCTCTGATATTGGCGAACTTGAATGTGTGCAGCATCTGCCACCTGCTGCTGGGTCATCCCGAGTTCCTCCCGCCGATTCTTCAAAATATCCTTTTCGGTTTCAAGGAAGAACCACTGCTCACCATTGCTCAACAGGTCTTCACTGGGAGTTTTATAGGTGTCTTGAAAGTTCATATCAAAATCTATCATAATCATATCTCCTTTCAGCACGACCGATTGGTCGTGCTTTTCTTATATCATACGACCAAATGGTCGTGATGTCAAGCAATTTTCAAACTACATTTACAGGAGGGTACGCTTATGGGAAATCAACGCGATTCGCTGGGCGACAGGATGAAACGGTATGAGTATGTTTCACGCAATTACCTGACCCGTCGTGTTCCTGTCATCATCCGTATTGACGGCAAGGCTTTTCACACCTTTACAAAGGGAATGAGAAAGCCTTTCGACCGTGTTCTTATGTCTGCCATGCAGGAAACCATGCGTTTCCTGTGTGCCAACATTCAGGGCTGCGTCTTCGGATACACGCAGTCTGATGAAATCACATTGGTTTTGACCGATTACGCCTCTATTCGTACAGATGCATGGTTCGGCTATAATGTCCAGAAGATGTGCAGCATTGCCGCATCAATGGCGACGCTGGCGTTCAATAAGGCGTTTGCCGAGCAGACGGAAAAAGAAGACAGCGGCATCGACCTTTCCGTTTATCGCCGCAAGTTCCAAACTGCCATGTTCGATGCCAGAGCTTTCACCGTTCCTCTGGACGAGGTCTGCAACTGTCTGATTTGGCGTCAGCAGGATGCCACACGGAACAGCATAGAAGCTGTTGGACAGGCGAATTTCAGTCAGCGAGAGCTGCACGGGAAGAACTGCAACAAAATCCAAGATATGCTTTGGAAAGAACGCAATATCAACTGGAATGATTTCCCCACGGATTGCAAGCGTGGCTCCTGTTGCATCAAAACAAGGATAACAGAGGCCGTCTCTGTATTAAACGGGGATGCGACTGTGGAGGTTTCCAGAAGCCGTTGGGTCGTTGACCGTGAACCGCCTGTCTTTACACAAGACAGAGAGTATGTGGAGCGACGGCTATGACAATGGAAGAGAAAGTCCAGCAGCAGGAAATCATGCTTCACGAACTGATGGAGAAAAACAGGGAATCCAAACGAGAGCTTGCAGCATACCACAATATCATGCAGGGAATGGTGGGAAGCGCCAATGAACGCATTGACCGTTTGGAAATCATTGTCGAGACCGCCATTACAAAAGCGGTTCATGAACTGATTGAACGCCTGCGTTACGATGATATTCAGGCAATCGACGAGGAAGAGTTTGCCGCCGCCGTCAGGAAACTGATTTTTGATGCAGACCCCGGTGTTCAGCTGCCGTTCTAAGGAGGACTTTATGAAGTGTTATAAAAGCGGCGGCTGTGGTGTATATGAAAACCGTTCATGCTATGAATGCCCAGCCAGCAAACCGGAGTATCTGAAACGCTATGAGTTTCCTGACAAGGGTCTCGTAGAAAAGCTTCGGCTGTACGGCAGCACCCAACCTAATGGGCAGATGGGTGATGACTGCCGTATTCCTAAAAATGTGCTGCTCCAAGCAGCAGATAGAATCGAGGTGTTAAGCGGTGTCCGAGCAGCAAGCAGCTAACAGAAAACTATATATCTCCGATTGGCATTACGGCCATAATAACATTCTGGCGTTCGATAATCGTCCTTTCAAAACAGTTGAGGACATGAACGCTGCACTTGTTGAGCGATGGAACGCCGCCGTTCATCCGGGTGACACCGTCTATGTTCTTGGCGATATGTTCTGGTGCAATATGCAGGAAGCGATTTCTGTCCTTAACCAGTTGAACGGGCAGGTATTTCTGATTAAGGGCAACCATGACCGCTGCAGCGATGGGCGGTTTCTCAAGAAGTTCGTCAAGGTCACGGAGTATCTGGAGGTTGAGGACTCCGACCGTAAGGTTGTCCTCTGTCATTACCCAATCCCGTGTTTTAAGAACCACTATTACGGCTGGTATCATCTGTACGGTCATGTTCATAACTCTTTTGAGTGGAACATGATGGAGCATGACCGCTTCCTGATGCAGGAATTATACGGGCACCCATGCCTTATGTATAATGTCGGCTCGATGATGCCGTGGATGGATTACACCCCGCGAACACTGGATGAAATCCTGCGGCTTGAAGCTGTTTACAAAAATGAAACGGCGGAACCGCCTGCCGCACAGTAGTTTTGCAGCTGCTTGATGGGCTGTATCAATGCAACACAGAAAAGAAAGGAGCGTGGCGCACATGATTTATCTGGACAATGCGGCCACCACGCAGATAGACAAGCGTGTATTGGATGCCATGATGCCGTATCTGACTACTCAGTACGGTAATGCTGGTACACTCTATAAGTTTGGACGCAGTGCAGGCGAAGCCGTGAAACAGGCACGGGCTCAAGTAGCTGAGTTCCTTAATGCCAAGCCGGAGCAGATTCTCTTCACCTCTGGCGGCAGCGAAGCAAATAGTCTTGTGTTTCAGGGCTTAAAGGAATATCTTAAAAGTATCGGAAAGACGCATATTCTGGTTTCTGCCATTGAACACGATTCCGTTCTGAAAGCGGCTCATTCGCTTATAAAAGACGAGTTTTATATTGAATATCTGCCTGCACATAGCGACGGAAAAGTGTTTGTGCAGAGCGTAGAAGATGCCATTACCCCCAAGACAGGGCTGGTATCTGTTATGTATGTTAACAATGAGACTGGCGCCGTCAATCCGATTGAAGAAATCGGCACGATTTGCATGAAGCGTGGCATCCTGTTCCACACAGATTGCGTCCAGGCCGCCGGTTGCCATCCCATCGATGTGGAGAAAATTGGGTGCGATTTTCTTTCGCTTTCTTCTCACAAAATCCACGGGCCAAAAGGCGTCGGCACGCTGTTTGCCAAGGATAAAAGTGTGTTGACTCCCATCATCTTTGGCGGTGCGGAGCAGGAGTTCGGACTCCGTGCCGGAACAGAAAATGTTGCCGGTATTGTAGGCTTTGGTGAGGCCTGTGAAATATCATCCAAGAGTCTCCATGAGGATTGTATCTGGGTTTCTACGCTTAAACAGCGTTTTTATATGGCATTGACAGATGCCTTAAAAAAGAGTGGGCGCACTGATATTGTCCGCACCAACGGCCCGTCCGTTCTCAATCCAGGGAAGACGCTGAACCTGTGCCTTTCCGGCATTGATGGGCAAACTCTGCTCTTGATGCTTGACGGAAAGAACATCTGTATCTCTGCCGGCTCCGCTTGCCGTAGCCATGAAGCTGAGCCAAGCCATGTGCTGACAGCGATGGGTCTGACAGCAGACGAAGCAAGAAGCTCTATCCGAATTTCATTCTCCAGAATGAATACGGCAGACGAAGCAGTAGATGCAGCAAATATTATTGCGTCCTGCATTGAGATACTGGCAAATGAGGTAGCAAAATGAAGAAGCTGTTTGTATCAGACTATGTTGGCTTTGATGAGTCGGCAACAAAAGCTGCGATGTATTCCTTTGATTCGGAAGAAGAGTGCAAAGAGTTCCTTGAACTGTCGCATGACGAGCGTTGCCAAGTCTTCAATGTTTTTGATGAGAGCGACAACTATGGGGTTCTACCCGGAGCGGCTTACCACATATACGAGTTTGTTGTTGTCGGTGGGATTCTTACTATGTATGATACTCTTGCCCTGAATGTTTAACGAGGAGGGATAACATGACCACAGAACAAATCAGAGAAATGCTGCAAAGCCCTGCGTATGAATTTCTCAGAAGTAATGAACACCTGAAAAGCAAAATCATCTTTCTCACGCTGGGCGGCAGCTATTCCTACGGCACAAATGTCGAAACCTCTGATGTGGATATCCGTGGTTGTGCCCTGAACAGCCGTTCCGATTTGTTGGGGTTGTCCAATTTTGAACAGGTCGTTCATACAGAAACGGATACCACAGTCTACTCATTCAATAAGCTTGTAAGTCTGCTTCTGAACTGCAATCCCAATACGATTGAGATGCTGGGCTGCCGTCCGGAGCAGTACATGGTTTGCACTGACATTGGGCGAGAAATGATTGAGAACAGAAAACTGTTTCTCTCCAAGCGAGCGGTGAATTCCTTTGGAGGATACGCTAACCAGCAGCTGCGGCGGCTGGAGAATGCTCTCGCCAGAGACAAACTTCCGCAAGCACGGAAAGAAGAACACATCCTAAACTCTATGAAGAGTGCTGTCAAAGCGTTTGAGGGCAGGTATCGGGTCTTTGAGAATGGCGGCATCACTCTTTACACGGCTGAGAGTTCACGCGAGGATTTGGATAGAGAGATTTTTGCAGACATCCATCTTACAAAGTATCCGGTGCGTGAGTTCAACAGCATTCTAAACGACTTGACCAATGTGGTCGGCACCTATGAAAAGCTGAACCACAGAAACCATAAGAAGGATGACAATCATCTCAACAAGCACGCCATGCATCTCATCCGCCTGTATCTGATGTGTCTGGATATTCTTGAGAAAGGTGACATCATCACCTATCGTGGCGCCGACCTGCCTCTCCTTATGAGTATCCGCAGAGGAGACTATCAACTGGAGGATGGCACCTACCGTCCAGAGTTTTTCGAGATGGTCTCAGATTTTGAAAAGCGTCTTGATTATGCGAAGCGGAACACAAACCTGCCGGAGCATCCTGATATGAAGCGCGTTGAGGAGTTCGTGGTCAGCGTGAACAGGAGGTCTCTTGATGCATAAGATTTCCATTCCAAAGGGTGCAAAGGCGATTATTCTTGGGCTTCGCTATGAAAACCATGAGGCATATATTGTCGGTGGCTGCGTTCGAGACAGCTTGCTCGGCAAAGAGCCGAAAGACTGGGACATCTGCACCTCTGCTACACCGCAGGAGGTTAAGGAGTATCTCAACCGCTGTAGCGTCCGGACGATTGATACAGGATTAAAGCACGGTACAATCACAGCTGATATGGAGCGAGCGGGCAAATACGAAATTACGACCTTCCGCATTGATGGGGATTACTCAGATAATCGTCGTCCTGATTCTGTTACATTCACAGAGAGCATTTATCAGGATTTGTCCCGCAGAGATTTTACCATCAATGCAATGGCGTATAACGGTGCCGGTCTTATTGACCCCTTTCATGGCGTAGACGATTTGAAGAATGGCATTATTCGCTGCGTCGGAAATCCGAATGACCGATTCAGCGAAGACGCACTTCGCATTCTGCGTGCATTACGGTTTGCTTCTGTCTATGGGTTTTCGATTGAGAAGAACACGGCTCAGGCCATTCATGATAACGCATGGCGGCTTACGAATATTGCTGCGGAAAGAATCCACAGCGAACTTTGCAAGCTGCTTCTCGGAAACGGCGTCCTCCCCGTCCTGCTGGATTATCCCGATGTGATTGCGACTATCATTCCAGAGATGAAACCGTGTATCGGTTTTGACCAGAACAACAAATACCACCAGTACACCATTTATGACCACATCGCTCATGCAGTTGCCAACTATACGGGCAAGGACATTGCTGTTAAGGTAGCACTGCTGCTGCACGACATCGGAAAGCCTTGCTGTTATACCGAGGATGAGAACGGCGGCCATTTTCACGGACACGGAAACTATAGTTATGATATTTCCAAAGTTGTTCTGGAACGGCTGCGCTTTGACACCACAACAAAACAGGAAGTGCTTGACCTTGTTTTGTACCATGATACCGTCATTGAACCAACAACGAAAACAGTTCGCCGATGGCTTTGCAAAATCGGCGAGCGCAGATTTTCTCAACTATTGGATGTCAGGATGGCGGATATCAAAGCTCATGCAGAGGGCACACAGGAGTCCAGAATCGAGCGGTGCGTGGCGCTCGGCGTGCTGATGGCAGAGATACTTGAGCAGGAAAAATGCTTTTCCTTAAAGGACTTGGCAATCAACGGCAAGGATATTATCTCTCTCGGCGTGCCACAAGGGAAGCAAATCGGAGATATTCTCCATGAGCTGCTGGAGGAGGTTATTCTCGATATGCTTCACAATGAACACGATGTTTTGCTGCGAAAGGCGGTGGAGCTTATTGAGCGAACCTAAATACCCAAAAGGCGAGCGAGTGTGGGTTGGATACTATAATAGTAATCACGAGCTGCGCTTTATCCTGACCAGTAAAGACAGCCGCGACTTTTACTTCTTGTATGAGCTGGTAGAGGATGGCTTTCGCAAGCTTGGAAAAGCACGGTCGCCAACGGAATTGGAAGAGAAGTTCCGTGTATATCAAAGGATGGAGGAACACGGTGGATGACTTTACTTATGATTGCTGGCAAAAGAAACAGCTGGCTCAACAGGCTCGCCATCGCAAGCGTGGCAGCAAAAGTCGGAAGTGTTCTCTCCCGTCAGATAACTTGACGAAAAAGCAGTGGAAAGAAAGGAATGGGAAAACATTGTCTATCAACTTGAACCAACCTACTTCCTGGGAGATTTTTAAGGAGGTCTCCAAGCCGACGCAGGAAGAATATCTCAACCACCTACTGGCTATTTACGGGGCAAACGCAACCAGTCTGGCAGCTATGTTCCATGTGCAGCCGCTTACCATACGGCGGTTCATCCAGACAAACGGTCTTGCAGTAAAGTTCCCGGTAGGGCACTCCATGAATGCCGAACAGCGAGAAGCATGGGGGCAGTTCCTGAAGGGCGAGGTAAAACCTGCCCCAGCTCCTGTCCAGCCAGTAGCATCTCGTGCCTCAGTGCCTGATAAGGATGAAATCATGTCCATGAAGAAGGTCTCTCTTTCTTTTAGTGGAAAAATCAACGCATCTATGATTGTGAACTCTCTGTTGCAAATTCTCGGAGAGAATGCATCTGGCGATGTGGAAATCACCTGTCAGCTCTGCAGTTGACTGTGTGTGGTATAATAGATATTGGAAGGAGTGGTCTTTATGGATAACAATTTGGATTTGCAGTATGCGCTTGATGCCGACATTGAAACGGCGTTCGACAGTTTCGTCGATGCCATTTATGATGAGGTGATGAATGATGAGATGAAGACAACCATCATCAGTCTTCCCAAGCATCAGCAGATGAAGTTCGTCTATTCTGTGCTCAAGCATTTCGCCAAAGGAACGGATGCCGTTCTTTCATATAAACTGTGTGAACCGTTCAAGACAATGGGCAGTGTCTCTATCGAGGCAAAGAGGTTGGACTTTGATAATCCGGAGTGGTTTGCCAGAGCCGCTGAGTTTGCCAGCAATACAGAGGTCTATCCTCTGGCAAAAAACAGGATTCGGCTGACATTTACCTTTCATGGTATCACAACACCAATCGAATAAGGGGGCGGACAATATGGAATACAAAGGTTGTTTTGACACGGTGCATGGTTTGATTGAGGATGCCTCCAAAGAGTTCGGTGCGGCTTTTGTTGTCTCACCGGAAAAATCCGAGCAGGTCAGCAGAGCTTGCGAGAAAGTCGATGCGCTTTTTGAAGAGATTGATTGCTCCGTCATTGACGCGAGTGTCAATATGGATAACAAAGTGCTGACTATCAGCATCTTCTGCGACGAGGTCATTTTAGAAAACGGTAGAGAGAATAGTTTCTGTAAGCTTTTACAGGAAGTCACTTCGTTCTCTATCTCTAAGGCGGCAGAAGATACTCTGCGGCTCGATATGAATATCGCTGGTGTATGGCAGACGGCCTAATTCACTATGCAAATTGCTTTCATAGGAGGAATTGAGTGGATGATAGAAGACGGGGGCAGCTCAGAGACGCCCTCAATATGTTGAGCAATGCCGCTTCTGTGGTAGAAAGGGTTTGCGACAAGGAGCAGGACTGTGTTGATAACTACCCTGAAAATCTGCAAAGCACAGAACGGTTTGAAAAGATGGAAGACGCATTGGATAGTCTGAATGATGCGCTCGAAAAAATCGACGATGCAAAAAGCCACATTCAGTCTGCTATCCAGTAAAGAAAAAGCAGGGCGTGATTGCCCTGCTCTTTTACTCCTCAAACAAATAGTCCGGCAGTTCCAGCTTGAAGCCCATCAAAACTTTTCCGTAGCATTTTACAGAGCTGCCGCTATCCGACGACACAAAGACATTCGTGTTACGAAGCTCTGGGTTCGCGGATACTAACTCAAGGTTCCCATTTTCATCTACATAGTACTGCTTGCAGTACATTGCGCCATCCACACAGAAGATACCGACATCGCCGATAGCCATTTCCGCATCCTTTTTCACATATACCATGTCGCCATCGTGAATATATGGGAACATACTGTTTCCCTGGATGTTTACGGCGTAATCTGCTTCGTCTGGGACACTGTTGTCCACCAGAATCATCTCAAAGTCAGCGCCGTCAAGCGGGACAGATGTACCGGCTGCGGATGGTGTAGTATATCGTGGGATATACCGCTCTCTCTCGGTATTTGCAAGCTGGATAACTTTGCTGCGGTTCTTCGGTTTTGCCGCCAGGTCAATACGCTCTTTCTCCAAAGAGCATACGGTGTTCACGATTTTTTTGCCGTGGGAATCAAGCTCACGATAGTCCTGTAGGAAGCGTTTCTCTGCGGGAGAGAGTATAAAAGTGTAGTTTTGTTCGCTTCCTTTCGGCTGAATATCAAGAAGCGTATCTATCGATGTGTTCAGAAAACGCCCAAGCGCAATCAAGGCATCCATGTTCGGCTTTTTCGTGTTGTGTTCCCACGACCTAACAGCAACGGTAGAGACTCCGACAGCAGAACTCAAATCCTGCTGTGTATATCCGCGCTCCAAACGCAGATTTTTCAGGCGCTGGCCGAAGTCCATGATGACTATCCTCCGTAATTTGAGATTGGTTGTTGACACGACCCATTATTTGTGGTAGCATTAACACCGTAACTACTGTTTGCATTGACAGGATAGCATAAACTTATGTTTCTGTCAATAGGAAAAAGAATAGCCCGCCTTTCGACGGACTATCCCATGTTGCATACTGCCGATGAACACAAACTCAAGAAAACAGTATGCGAGCAGCCCATAGATTTACAGGCCGTGGTCATAACAACACCACTCATCATGACCCACTTGTAGTATAACATGGGCTTCCTCATAAATCAATGGAGGTTTCTGACTACGAGATGAAAAAAAGAGTTTCTGTGAGGGAACTGAAGGAATACTGTTCCCGAAACAAACCGCAACAGGTTCTCTTCTACACGGAGAATCAGGAATGGTATCGTGTGGCAGACCCCTGCAAAATCAGATTGTCCTTCCCAATTATGTTGATATGCGAAAATCCCAATCTGATTTGCCTAAAGTCCGAGACAAGTACTATGTGCATCGACCGGATAAAATTTGCCGAAATCAATAGCGACGCCAATCCTTTGGGTACTATACTCACGGTAAGCTGCGGTAACATGAAAGCTGTGGAGCCCGAGAAAACCTACACCCTTATTTTCTCATAAACTTTTTATGTTGTCTATATAATTGACTTGACTTGAAACCGCCATTATGCTATACTCCAACTATCAACATAATTGAATTGAAGGAGTTAGTACCTTGGGTTTTCATCATAATGAGCAGCGAGTCCCTCAAATTGGGGAAGTATATCTGATGGACTTTGGAGGAAGCGGCTGCGAACAAAATGGCTGGCGCCCCGGTGTTGTTTTTCAGAACAATGTCGGCAACGCACACAGTCCAAACATCATCGCCCTTCCCCTCACCAGTTCCATTAAGAAAGCCGGACAGCCCACCCATGTTGTTATCAAGTCGGCTGACAGTGGCCTTCGTTTGGATAGCATGGTTCTGTGCGAGAATCCCGAATGTATGTCGAAAGAACGCATCGGTCAGTATATCACCACATTGTCCAACCGCTATATGCGGCAGATAGCAGCAGCAAATCTCCTCGCTACCTCCGCTATTTCATTTCTGGATACTGAGGTGCTGCTTGCCGTTTGGCATAAGGCAATCCGCTTGAATGCTGCCGTTCCGGCATAACCCTACATACAATTAACGGGAGGTTCGCCATGTACAATGAAGGGTTAAAGATAAACTTCATCCGCAACTATACACAAAGCATCAATACCGCGAATGTGGCAACAACGGTATTTACCGCGTTTGAGCCGCATGAAGAGGCATGGGGTGCTGATTTGTGTACGAAAAGCACCGAGGAACTACAGCCTGTGATTGATGAAATCGTAGGATTGCGCTCCAAAAGTCAATGGATGTCGCTGACGATACTGAAAGAGTATGTCAAGTGGTGTATCACCATGAATGTGCCGGGTGCCTGTGATGGGATGCTTCGCATCACAGCGGTCGGTCTTGACAAGGTCAGAAAGCAGATGGTCACAAGCCCGCTACATCTCCAGCGGTATCTCAACGAGGTCTTTGACCCAGAGGACGACGAGACTATCGATAATCTCTACCGCTGCTACTACTGGATGGCGTTTTCCGGTATCCGGGAAGAAGATACGCTGAGCATCACAGCTTCGGATGTAGACTTCATGGATATGTCCATTCGGTACGGCGAGAACTGTGTTCCTCTTTACCGCGAATCCCTTCCTGCATTTCATAATGCGGTGGAGCTTCCTGGTTTTTTGTACAAACATCCGAATTACGCAAAAGAAATTCGGCGTGACAGAGTTCCTGGCGATACCATTATGCGTGGGGTTCGGGCTACCACAAAAACCATGTCCATTCGCTCTATGCTTTCGCACCGCTCTGCCGCCGCACTTCAGGATGGCAAGACAAAGCAGCAGTTAAGCTTCTACAGAGTATGGATGTCCGGGCTTTTCTATCGGATGTACGAGAGAGAGCGGGCTGGTATTCCAGTGGACTTCTCTGACGCAGCAGTTGATTTCATGTCCGGGCGGACATATGTTGTTAAAGGCAGGGTCAAGCTGGAGCACAAACAAAACAAAATTGAAAAAGACTATATGGAAGACTACCAGCGTTGGAAGCTGGCTTTCCTGATGTAAGGCGGTGAAAAAATGGGTATCGGAGATTTGTTTTCAATCTTTGCAGGCGGTGCTTGGCTTGCCACAGAAACAGCCAAAGAGATTGGTGAACGAGCTGTCGGCGAAGAGCGCAGCCGTTTAATCAAGGCATATATCGCAGAACATACCGACCCCGAGCTGGAGCAGCGTATGATGGAGGATGTAAAGAATCCCGATATGTACGATGCGGTTTGGGAGCGTATCGAGTCTTTTAAGCGAGACAATCCTGTTTTCTGCGATGAGGAAGCCAAGAAGTCTCTTATCAAGAAGTACGATGGTACTTATGGTTATACCAGCCGTTTTGGCTGGCAGAATGTCGGTGAAGAGAGGCTCCCATTCCGCACCGCAAACGGAAGCCTGTATGGGAAAAGCCAGTATCAGGATTTGGAATTGGACGGAAACCGTAATATCGCAGTCATGCTTTTGATGCAGACATACGGTAGAATGAAGTTGTCCCATGCAAAGACAACGGCAGAAAAGCTTTATCCCATTCCCAAATCCAACCGAAATTGGTAATCAGAGAACCTGCATCAAGCAGGTTTCTCTTTACATATATCAACACAATTAAATAAAATACAAGATTGAAAGGAGTGGTTCCTATGGGCGAGTTAAAGGAGAGATTTCTTTCTGTGTACAATAACGCAGTACACAGAGATGGCTCCGATATGCTTCTGCGATGGTTGGAGGATTCCGACTTCTTCGTTGCACCAGCATCCACAAAGTTTCACGGCTGCCATGAAGGTGGGCTTCTTCAGCATTCCCTGAATGTGTATGACTGCTTAAAGAGAGGGCTGGCAAACGCCGGATTGCAGAACAGCTACCCCGAAGAAACTGTCGCAGTTGTTTCGCTGCTTCACGACATTTGCAAGGTCAACTTCTACAAGAAAGGTTTTCGCAATGTCAAGGATGAGGAGACCAGCCAGTGGTACAAGAAAGAGGTCTATGAAATCGATGAGAAGTTCCCCTGCGGAGAGCACGCAGACAAGTCTGTCATCCTTATTCAGAACTTCATGCATCTTGAGCCGGAGGAAATTCTCGCTATCCGCGCTCATATGGGCGGTTGGGACACAGCAGTAAAGGGCGGGAATGCTTTTATCGGCAAAATTTTCGAGCGGAGTAAGCTTGCTGTCCTGCTGCATCTTGCCGATATGGAAGCTACCTATCTTTGCGGCGAATAAAAGGAAAGAAGGTTATTTATGTCAGAGCAGACAGGCAACATTTATCAAAAGCTTGCTAAGGTCAGAAAACAGGTCGAGGTCATTCGGAAAAACAAAAGCGGCTACGGCTACAAGTATGTCACCGAAGATGAAATTCTCGCAAAAATCTCGGTTTTTATGGACAAGTATCACCTGTCACTGGTTCCCAGTATTCAGTCTGGAACTACAAGGGTAGAACCCTATACATATAAGAAAACCAAGACAACTGGTAAGGGCGAGTTTTACGAAGAAAATAGCAACGAGATTCTGGTAAGCGCCGATATGACATGGTCTTGGGTCAACAACGACAATCCCGAAGAACGCATCGATGTCAGTTGGGCTCTTGTTGGACAGCAGAGCGATGCTTCACAGGCATTTGGTTCCGGGTTGACTTACTCAAGTCGGTACTTCCTTCTCAAGTATTTCAACATCGCAACGCCGGATGACGACCCCGATAATTTCCGCAGCAAGCAGCGTGCTGCTGAGGCGGCTGAGGATAAGATGATTGCGGAAGGTATCATCCAGAGTTTTGACGAGACAGTCAAGCACTTCCTTGAGTCCAATAAAGATAAGGCGGAGGATGTGAAAAAGTTTGTGTCCAAGTACGCAAAGGGCGGCAACTATTTTGCCATCACCGAGTCAGCTCTTGCCGGTAAATTGCTGGCAGATTTCAAAGAGACATTCAGTATTAAGGAGGAGTAACACATGGGTTTTCGCACAGGTGCTTATGCAAAAGTCTGGGAAGTAACGCCGATGAGCGACACCAGCACGAAGGTTCGTATGTCCATCAGTCGAAAGAACAAACAGTCCGGCGAGTATGAACAGGATTTTTCCGGTTTCGTCCTTGCCATCGGAACGGCGGCAGCAAAGAAAGCTGCCGGTTTGAAAGAGGGCAACCGCATCAAACTCGGCGATGTAGATGTGACGACCAAGTACGACAAAGAGAAAAAGGTTACATATACCAACTTCAAAATGTTCTCCTTCGAGCTTGACGGAGAGGAACCTCGTGACAGCAGTACAGAGCCGCAGCCCACAGTTGATGAGGGTGAAATCGACGACAACCGCCTGCCTTTCTAAAGGTGGCAGCCTATGGGAGAAATCAATTACGCACCGCTCATTGACGATATGGTCTGGAGCTACTCCCGTATCAAAGCTTTCGTAGACTGTCCGTATCGATTTTATCTGAAGTACATCCGGCATATCCACGGCAAAGAAATGTTTTTCGCAAGCTATGGCACATTCATGCACAAGCTGATTGAAACCTACTTCAAGGAGGGAAAATCCCCGCGTCAGTTGACAGACATTTATCTGCGAGATTTCAAGAAAGAGGTTATCGGTCGGGCGCCAAATAAAACGGTCTTCGGGAACTACTTTACTGGTGGCCTTCGGTATTTGCGGGGCATCCACCCGTTCCCGTATCGACCTGTAGCCATTGAAAAGAAGGTGGATTTCAAGGTGAATGGAATCCCCTTCATTGGCTACATTGATTTTCTTGGAGAGCTGGATGGCTCCCTCTATGTGGTGGATAACAAGTCCAGGGTTTTGAAGCCTCGGAGCAAGCGGGAGAAACCGACCAAAACGGACGAGGAACTGGATGCTTACCTTAAGCAGTTATACCTCTATTCGGCTGCGGTCGAGGAGGAATACGGTGTTCGGCCTCGCAAGCTTTGCTTCAACTGTTTCCGCACCGATACCTTCATCGAAGAGCCTTTCTTGGATAAGGACTACGAAGGTGCGAAACAATGGCTTGCAGAAATGATTTCCGAGATACGGCAAGAATCAGATTTCAAACCGTCATGTGAGTTTTTCAAATGTACCCACCTCTGCGAAATGCAGGATGAGTGCGAGTACTATCAGTTGATGAAGAAGAGGTGATGAGAAATGCTGGCAAATGAAGATATGGCGCGGGTCGAAAGCGAAGCGGGTATTATCGCCACGCTGATTCACCATCCTGATTTTTCATACTACTCCGAGCAGCTGCTGCCAAACCATTTCACAAACGAAGAGAACCGCTATATCTATCAGGCGATTTGTTCTCTCGCAAGAGATGGTATTGAACGCATTGACCCATACAATATTATCCAAGCGTTGACTGCTAAAGAGGCTACCCGGCGTTTTGCGGATGAGCTGAGCATCGACCAGCTCTATACGCTCATGGAAAACAGCGAAAACATCAGCCGAAATACAGTCGAGGAGTATAAGCTTCTCGTAAATAATGTGATGGACGCAGCGTTTCGCAGAGATACATACCAGCAATTAAAGGAATGCCAAAAGCTGTGTACACAACCTTCTGCCGAGAACATCGAGCAGAAAATCTATAAGATGCTTGACGATGTGATGATGGAGTTTTCTACAACCAATGATGTCCCGGCCTATAAAGATGTGGTCGATAAATGCTGGGAGGAAATCAAAGGCCGTCAGGGCGCCGGTTACGCAGGAATCCCCTTCAAGTTCCCCGCTTTGAACGATTACGCCACCATTGAGCGTGGAGAGTTGTTCATCTTTGGCGCCGAACAGAAGCAGGGTAAGAGTATGATGCTGCTGAATTGCGCAGTGGATTTGCTTAAGCAGGATTACGCCGTGCTGTATTTGGACAGCGAGTTAAACACACGGCTTTTTACCTCCCGTATTCTCGCTCATCTGTCAGGCATTGAGTATAAGCGCCTCACCTCCGGTAACTACAGTGAGGAAGAGGAACAGCGGATTCTGGCGGCAAAAGAGTGGCTCAAGACTCGTAAGTTCACCCATATTTACATCCCCATGTTCGACCAGCAGAGTATTTATACCGCTGTCAACAAGGTCAAGCACACTCAGGGGCTGGATGTCCTTATCGTGGACTACTTCAAAGGTAAAGGCGAGGGTGATGCCTTCGATAGCTATCAGGAACTTGGCCGTTTTGTGGATATGGTGAAGAACCAAATCTGCGGAGAGATGAATATTGCCGGTATCGGTGCGGCACAGGCAACTATCACAGGTAAGCTTGCCGACAGCGCCAAGATTGCACGAAACGCTTCGACCATTGCCATGATTTCCGATAAAACACCGGAGGAAATCGAGGCAGACGGTGCGGAATGTGGCAATAAAAAGCTGCGTGTCACAGTCAATCGTAACGGTATGCAGATGACACAGGACGAATACATAGACTTGCTGTTTGATGGCAATCACATTCTCTATGAACAGGCTAAACAGCATATTCCTCAGACGCCATTTTAATCCGTCATCACAATTAAATAAAATGCGAAAGGAGGAGACGGTTTGGAGCTGTCTGAACTGATAGAGTCAGTCGATATTCTGGATTACATTTCTCAATATACGGATTTCACAGAGAAAAACGGAGAATACTGGGCACTGTCACCTCTTAAAGATGAAAACACGCCGTCTTTCTCCGTTCGTAAAGAAACAAATTCGTTTTTTGACTTCTCCTCCGGTATCGGCGGCAATGTGCTGACATTTATTCGGTACTATGACAAGTGTAGTATGGCAGAAGCCGTAGAAAAGCTGAAAAAATACAGCGGATTTAACGGCAAAGTAAGTTCAAGGAAGCGTCTTGCAGCTACAGAGGTGGCAAAACGGTTTGCGCCACCCCATAACACAGCAAAAAAGGCCAAAGGAACGGTACTACCGGACGATTACATGGAACGGTATGAAAAACGAGACGATAAGCTGGCCGTTTGGGAGCGCGAAGGAATTTCCCGTGCATCCATAGACAAGTTTTCGGTGTACTACGACAGCTTTTCCGACCGGCTTGTCTATCCCATACGAAATCCAGATGGGAAAATCGTCAATATCGGTGGGCGAACCCTCGACCCGCACTGGAAAGAGAAGGGTTTGCGTAAATACACCTATTTCATGTCGTGGGGTGAGTTGAAAACCATCTATGGTCTTGCAGAAAACAGAGATGCTATCCTCCAGAAAGGGGAAATCATCTTGTTTGAGGGCTGCAAATCCGTTCTACTTGCCGATACTTACGGAATTCACAATACCGGGGCGATTTTGACCTCGCATCTGAACCCAAATCAGATGAAATTGCTGGCAGCACTTGGCTGCCGTGTGGTTTTTGCCCTTGATAAGGATGTCTGCATCCGAGACGACCACAATATCAAGCGGTTAAAGCAGTTTGTCAATGTGCAATATCTTTGGGATAAGGATAATTTACTTGGTGAAAAGGACAGTCCTGTCGATAGAGGCCAAGAAACTTGGAAAAAACTCTACGAAGGGAGGCTGTCGTGGCGATGAGTGGGCAATACACCGTCTATCATCTACATAGCGACCTGTCAAATGGCGTTACCAATATTGATTCGGTCACAAAATACGGAGAGTACATTGCAAAAGCCAAAGAATGCGGTATGAATGCGATGGGCTTTTCCGAACACGGTTCTGTTTTTGAGTGGTGGCACAAGAAAAGTGCGATTGAAGCAGCTGGGATGAAGTATATCCACGCCGTTGAGTGCTATCTCACCACAACGCTTACAGAAAAAATCAGAGACAACTATCACTGTGTTCTTCTCGCCAAAAACTACAGCGGCTTTTTGGAATTGAACCGTCTCGTGTCTAACAGTTTTTGTAGGAAGGACAACCATTTCTACTATGCTCCCCGCATTACCTTTGACGAGTTGTTCCACACATCGGATAACATCCTTGTCACTACCGCTTGTGTCGGCGGTGTGCTTGGGAAAGGTGACGAGCAGGTACAGCGGGTGTACCTCGATTTTTTGACTCGTAACCGGCATCGCTGTTTTCTGGAAGTCGGACATCACATGGATGAAAAACAGATTTCCTATAACAAAAAGCTGCTTGCGTTAAGTCAGGAACTCACCATCCCACTGATAGCTGGAACAGACACTCATGTTTTGAATGAAGAGCACGAGAAAGGTCGCAGTATCCTACAGGCATCCAAAAATATTTTCTTCGACGGCGAAGAGCGTTGGGATTTGAAGTTCAAAACTTATGATGAATTGGTCGCAGCCTATCGAGCACAAGGTTCGTTACCGGAAGCCGAGTATATGCAGGCCATTGAAAACACAAACCTGCTGGCAAATATGGTGGAACCTTTTGAGCTGGATAGAGGAACCAAGTATCCTCACATTTACGCAGAGCCGGAAAAGACTTTCAGAGAAAAAGTCCAGTCTGCTATGGAGACGCATCCCTATGCGCTGAAGAACCATACCAAAGAGGAGCTGGAGCGTGTTGTCGAAGAAGAGTTTGATGTCTACAAGGCGACAAAGTCTATTGACTTTATGCTCCTGCAAACATATTTGCGGGAATGGGAAAATGAAAACGGTATCCAATGCGGTTACGGAAGAGGCTCTGTGTCCGGCAGTATGATTGCCTATCTGCTTGGTATTACACAGATGGACAGTCTGCGGTTCGGGTTGAACTTCTTCCGCTTTATGAACCCCTCCCGTGTGACCAATGCAGATATTGATACGGACTACTCTGGCAAGGACAGAGACACAGTCAAACGGTTCCTGCTTCGTGACAAGATGAACCTGCCAAGCATCCGTTCCGCAGAAATCATTACCTTTAACACCATTGCGTTGAAGGGAGCTGTTCGAGATGTGTGCCGTGCCCTCTACAAAGACCGTCAGGACATTAACTATATTCAGGTTTCCAACCACATCTGCAAAGAAGTTGAGACGCATGAAGAGGCAGTTCGCAAAAAGTATCCGGAGGTTTTCCGGTATGTGGATATTGTCAACGGCACTATTGTTTCCATCGGAACCCACCCAAGCGGTGTGCTTATCAGCGACCTGCCCATTGAGCAGACCGTAGGCCTCTGCAGCGTATCTACATCTGAGTATCCGGTCTCCATGATTAACATGAAAGAACTGGACGACTTGATGTATGTCAAGCTGGATATCCTGGGGCTTGATAATATCGGTGTCATCAATGAGACTTGTAAAACTCTCGGCATTGAGCGGCTTACTCCCGATAACACAGATATGGAAGATATGAGCGTATGGAAAAGCATCCGCGATGATACAACGCTTATCTTCCAATGGGAGTCAGACAGCGCACAGCATTATCTCCGGCAGTTTATGTCGGACAGCACACTGGAAACAGCTCGCTCTAAAATTCCGAACTTCTCCATGCTGAAATGGATGTCCTTTGGCAACGGACTTCTCCGCCCTGCCTGCGCCAGTTTCCGTGATAGCGTTGCAAAGGGCGAGTTTTACGATAACGGTTTTGATGCGCTGAATGAATTTCTTTCCCCCGAGGCCGGACGCATTGCCATGCAGGAGACCATCATGCAGTTCCTTGTTAAGTTCTGCGGTTATTCTGCGGCAGAGTCCGATAATGTGCGCCGTGCTATTGCAAAGAAGAAAGGCACAGAAACACTGCTCCCTGAGATTGAGGAACGGTTCGTTGCCTATTGTTCGGAACAATACAGCATGACTTCGGAACAGTGCGAGAAAATCATCAAGCCTTTCTTGCAAATCATCCTGGATGCTTCCGCCTATGGCTTTTCATGGAACCATTCTGATGCTTACTCCTCCATTGGATACATCTGTGGGTATCTGCGTCACTACTATCCGTTGGAGTTCCTCACTGCGGCACTCAATATCTTTGGCGATAACATGGATAAGACCGCCGCCATTACCAATTACGCTACCAGCGTCGGCATCCGCGTCACACTGCCAAAGTGGGGATTGTCCAGAGGTGAGTATTTCTTCGACCGAGAAAAGAGAATCATTGCAAAGGGGCTCACCTCCATCAAGTATATGAGCGCCAATCTTGCCGATGAACTCTATGACCTTGCCAGAAATAAATACTCCTACTTCATGGATTTGCTCAGGGATTTGGATGAAAAGACCAGCATTAACTCCAGGCAGCTTGACATCCTCATTAAGCTGGATTTCTTCTCTGACTTTGGTAATCAGCGTGAACTTCTCCGCATAACAAGTCTGTTTTCCGAGATGTTCAAGAAAGGACAAGCCAAGCAGATACGAAAAAGCGATGTGGATGGAACGCCGTTGGAGGAAATCGTAAAGCGATATGCGGTGGGCGTAACCAAGTCAGGCGGCATCGCAAAGAGTTATACGCTTCTTGATGTCGCATCTATCCTGCGAGAGGCAGAAACCGTCATCAAAGCAGCAGGAATGGATGACTTGAGCGACCTTATCAAGGTGCGCAACTTCTATGATGTTATGGGCTACATCGGCTATGTGTCCGGCAACGAAGCCGACCGGCGCAAACTCTACATCACGGATATCAAGCCGCTGTATCGTAAGCGTGACAATAAGCAGTTCGGGTATAGCTTGTTCACGAAATCTATCGGCAGCGGCAAGGAGAGCCGGTTCACTGTCTTCAACAGAGTCTTTGATAAGGAGCCTGTCAAAGAGGGCGACATCATTTACTGCAAAGGCTATGAGAGAGATGGCGAGTATTACACGCTGACAGCGTATCAGCAGGTTTTTTGATTACATATAAAACATGGATTTTATAAGCATGGAGGTGCGAATTTTGCAGGACAAACAGGTCTGCAATCTCTGCGGCAAAGAGCTTGATTTCTTTGACCGGCAGGAGAACTTTACAATACATACAAGAATCGGTTATGGCAGTGTCCATGACGGCGACAAGGTTCATCTCCAGTTCTGCTGTGACTGCTTCGACAAGGTCGTTGCCATGTGTACCGTGTCACCCATTGAGGAGGTAAGCTGAGAATGGATAGAGCAGAATTTCAGAGATACATTGATAATGCCCTGCAAGAGGCAGAGCGTGTGAGGACTTATTGTACGCAAGACGAAATCGTCCTCATTATGACAGCGGATTTTTATCGAGAGCTTCTTGCCACCGCAGACATTCACGCCAACAGAGACGGCGACCACTACGGCTTCCTTTATGGCTATCGTATTGCGCTTATCAACGAGCCGACTGAACGCACGATGGTCTCGCCTGCGGTTCTTGGGATGACCTATCATCCGGGCATGGCGTTGGATGACATCATTGTTGTCGATGAAGAGAACCGGGTATTCCGGCTTACCAGTCGTGACCCTGTACAGTTTACGGATACCGGTATGACTGTCCGCTTTGATGCACATACCCACACTACCAGAATGGATGCTGCTGTTATCGATGCCGGAAATATTGCGGCTGAGGCCATGCGTGTCGCCACTGCACAAGCCGCTACGACAACTGCTACTGTAGAACCTTTCTACTACAATCCGTTTGAAACGATTACTACCACGGACACCACGACCGGTGGCAACTGGCAGCAGTATTGGGTGAACCCAGCAACATGGGAGTACAACCCTACGGTTACTTTCCATGTAGATACAGCAGAAATCAACCACAGCGTATTCGACAGACTCACAGGTGGTGGCAGAAAAAAGAATCGTGTCAAAGAAGATGCGGAACTGTCCGCCGGAGACACCAAAGCAATGGATGAATTTCTTGATGGATTCGCCATCAAACAGAACCTGCAGCAGGCGTAAAGGAGGGTACCAATGGGTAAGGTAATTGTTCAGGACTTCACCTGTAAAGAGCCAATCACCATGATTGGAACGGAGGCTGGTGTCTGCTGGGGCGCCGATATTTCCGACCAGAAGAAAAACTATCGTCGAGGTATTGACTGCCTTGAGAGTGAACACGGAAGAACTTTTGAGTTCCCCGATGCCTATATGATTCTCGATGGCTACTCCGCACGGGTCATTCGTGAGTGGTACACCCACATTGGCGGTTCACCTACAAGATTGCAGGCAAGTACGAGATATATCGACTACGAACATGGCTTTGATTATGTCGTACCGCCCAGCATTGAAAAGGACGAAGCGGCGTCAGCCGGGTACAAGAAAGTCATGACGATTCTCCAAAATGCGCTTACCGCACTGGATGCGTTCGGCGTTCCCCGTGAGGACACAGCACTGCTGTTGCCGTTGGGAATGACTACCCGTATCGTGTGCAAGCACAACGCCAGAAATCTCATGGATATGTCTCATCAGCGGATGTGCTCTCGTGCTTATCATGAGTATCGAAAGCTGTTTGACGATGTATGCAATGCTCTCCGTGCGTATTCGGAAGAGTGGGCATATCTGGTTGACCACTACTTCATGCCGAAGTGTGAGTATATGGGCTTCTGCAAGGAGAAAAAGTCCTGCGGTAAGATGCCGCACAAAGAGTGAGGCTATGAAAAGCAAAATACGAAACCCCAAAAAGATGCGCCAGCTTATCGACTTCAAAGGCCTGGAGCTTGATGGTGGCATCTACCCAACAGACATTGACGGACTGATTGAACTGCGCAATCGTGAATACATAATCCTTGAAGTTAAACACCGTGGCGCCGCTGTCCCTTACGGGCAAAGGCTTGCTATTGAAAGAATGGTAGATGACTTCACAACGGTTGGGAAGAGTGCGGTCGCTATCATATGTGAGCACCAAGTCGATGACCCGGACAAGCCTGTTGTCGCGGCATACTGCAAAGTAAGAGAAATCTATTATGGCAAGGAACATATATGGAGGCCGCCGGACGGCTCCATCAATGTACGGCAGGCCATCGATTGTTTCTGCCAGTACGCAACACATAAAAAAGGAGGCTGATGCCGTGAAAATTATCGCTATCTCTGGCAAAGCACAGCACGGAAAGGATACAACAGCCGGGTTTCTGAAATCCACATTGGAAGCAGACGGCTATAAAGTACAGGTCGCTCACTATGCAGACCTGCTCAAATACATATGCAAGCAGTTTTTTGGATGGAACGGGCAGAAGGACGATGCTGGACGCCACATTCTGCAGTATGTCGGAACAGATGTCATTCGCACACAGAAGCCTGATTTCTGGGTCGATTTCATTATCTCAATGGCAGAACTCTTCCCTGATGCATGGGATTATCTGCTTATTCCCGACTGCCGCTTCCCCAACGAGATTGACTGCATTAAAAGTGCCGGACTTGATATGGTTCATTTGCGTGTCGTGAGAAAGAACTTCACAAGTCCGCTGTCCAAAGAACAACAGGCGCATCCGTCAGAAACCGCGCTCGACAATACAACGCCGGACTACTGGATTGCCAACGATGGTACGCTGAAAGACCTGCAAGAGCGTGTCATTGCATGGCTTACAGATTACACAGGCTTTCACCAGACAACATTCGATGAGTTGTAAGGAGGTGTGATATGCGTCATCTGACAATTCTTGTTGATATGGATGATACTATCGAGAACCTCGCTGAAGCTTGGGTCGCCTACCTGAACGCACGGCATCAAACCAGTACCAGCCTCTCGGATATTACCGATTGGGATATTTCAAAGGCATTCCCAACCCTTACAAAAGAGCAGGTATATGCTCCATTGTTCGAGGATACCTTTTGGAGCTGGGTCAAGCCAATGAAAGGTGCATCAGAGACGCTGCAAAAGCTGATTGCAGATGGACATACTGTGCTGATTGTAACTACATCGAACTACCAGACCCTGGCGGCCAAAATGGAGCAGGTGTTGTTCCACTACTTCCCATTCCTGACATGGAACGATGTCATCATCACAGCCCATAAACAGCTTATCAAGGGAGATGTGCTGGTAGATGACGGTATTCACAATCTGGAGGGCGGAGATTACTTCAAAATCCTCATGACAGCCCCACACAACCGCAATTATGACGCAGATAAAAACGGAATGTACCGTGTCAGCTCGTGGAGTGAGACTTATTCCGCTATTCAAGCACTCGCCTGTGCAGATTCCATGTCAAAATGGCAGGATGACCCCGCCGCTTTCGCTGAAGAAGTCCTGCATATCCAACTAAAGCCGTATCAGCGGCTTGCTTTAAGGCTCAAAGGAGGTCTGAACCGCATTGAAAATCATTCTGTATTCAACCGGTTGTCCCAAGTGTAAGGTGCTCAAGCATAAATTAGAAGAAAAGGGTATTGCGTACACAGAAAACAACACTGTGGACGAAATGCTGTCGCTCGGAATCGTACAAGTTCCTGTTCTTAGTGTGGATGGAGAACTTCTTGACTTCCAAACAGCAAACCAGTGGGTTAATCAACATTAAAAGGAGGAGGACAGGAGCAAATGAACATTCCACTCAAAATGAACCGAGACTTTGAAAAGGCAATGGCAGCTCTCAATGAGCGCTACGGTGAGGATTTCGAGTTTCTCAACGGTTTTCATGAAACCCAGTTGAATTTCTCTGACTTCATCGATGGCTTTATTGATAAGAATGTGGCCGATGTGACCATTGACGCCAATGCAAACGCCTCTAATAAGGATATTCGCAGTCTCTTGAATGAAAAAGGAAAATCCCACGACAAGCTGTTCGCTTTCAACAAGATTTTCTATGAGATGAAGAAGAGGTACAACCTCCGAACGGCAAAGGAATGGCTGGAAACAGAATATAACGGCGGCTTTTATCTGCATGATGCCTCGACTTCCACCTATCTGCCGTATTGTTACGCCTATGACCTGTCCAGATTGGCAACCGAGGGACTTTTCTTCCTGAAAAACTACAATAATCAGGCACCCAGGCACCTCACCACCTTCATGGATGATGTAATCGAGTATATCAGCTACATGAGCAACCGCAGTTCCGGCGCTGTGGGCATCCCCAATGTCCTGATTTGGACATATTACTTCTGGAAAAAAGACTGCGAAAGCGGTCACATCATCAAAGACCCGGAATATTACATTAAACAGTGCTTCCAGAAGTTTATCTACCGCCTCAATCAGCCGTTCATGCGCATCGACCAGACCGCCTTTGTCAATGTGTCTATCTTTGACCGCAATTATATCGAAGCTCTGTTTGGCGGCGTACAGTATCCGGACGGAAGTTATGTCATTGATTGTGTGGAAGAGCTGATTGAACACCAGAAACTCTTCATGGAGGTCGTTTCACAAATCCGAAGCGAGAATATGTTCACCTTCCCGGTACTGACTTATAGTCTTCTGTACCGTGACGGAAAGTTTGTGGACGAGAACTTTGCCAGATGGTGCAGCGACCACAATACCACATGGAACGACAGTAACTTCTTCATCAGCGGTGATGTGAATACGCTTTCCAACTGCTGCCGTCTGCTGTCAGATACCTCAAAGCTTAATGCGTTCATCAACTCCATCGGCGGCACGGCACTTTCTATCGGTTCTGTCAAGGTCAATACCATCAACCTGATGCGGATTGCGCTGGAAACGGAATGCGATGAGAAAAAGTATCTGGCTCTTCTTAAAAAGCGTGCGCTTCTGTGCTGTAAAACTCTTGATACCGTGCGGCATATTATTCACCGGAACATCGAAAAGGGTTTACTGCCCAACTATCAGGATGGTGCAGTAGAGATGGACAAGCAGTACTGCACGATGGGCATCCTCGGCCTGTATGAGGTAATCGAAGCTTTCGGTTATACCAAGACAGACGAATTCGGTTATATCAGCTATACCGATGAGGGCGTCACTTTCGCAAGCAAAATCTTTGAGGTGCTCAACGAAGTTAAGGACAACTTCACCGAGGAGTACTCATTCAATATCGAAAGCGTTCCTGCAGAGCGTGCCGCTGTTATCCTGTGTCAGAAAGACAATGTCCTGTACGACCACAACGATAAATTCATTTACTCCAATCAGTGGATTCCTCTGTCGGCCAAATGCACCATTCAGGAAAAACTGCGGCTGTGCTCCATTCTGGATGAGAAGTGTTCCGGCGGTAGTATCGCCCACATCAATCTGGAGTCGAATTTCCCCAATACGGATATGGCATGGGAGATGCTCAACAAGATTGCACAGTCAGGCGTTATCTACTTTGCATTTAACACCCGCATCAACGAATGCAAGCATCATCACGGTTTCGTAGGCACAGACCATTGTCCGGTGTGCGGTGAACCTGTATTCGATACATATCAGCGCATCGTTGGCTATCTTGTCCCGTCACGCGCTTATTCCAAAGACCGTTTCCGCGAGTTCAACACAAGACAGTGGTACACCTATGCGGAGGCAATGAGCGAATGAGGGTAAAGACGATAGTTGATGAGGACTTCACCAATTATAAGAAACCGGCCATGTTCATTGGCACGATTTCCTGTGGGGGCAAATGCTGTATCGAAGCTGGTATTCCTCTCTCTGTTTGTCAAAATGATGGGTGGCGCTCTTGCGCCCCCATTACGATTGACGATAATGAGCTCTGCCATCGGTATTTGACAAATCCCCTCACCAAAGCGGTTGTCTTCGGTGGGCTTGAACCGATGGAACAGTTTGAGGAACTTCTCACATTTCTGGATTTGTTTCGTGACACCTATGACTGCGAAGATGATGTCGTCATCTATACCGGTTATTATCCCGAAGAAATCCCAGACCAGCTTCATACCCTTTCTCTTTACGAAAATGTCTTCGTAAAGTTCGGACGCTATATCCCGAACAAGCCACACCGTTTTGACCCTGTGCTTGGCGTAGAGCTTGCCTCGGACAATCAGTATGCGGCCAATGTATTCTGGCCGTTCTGGAGGAACAACGAATATGCAAATCAACATCAATCCTGACAAAGACTTCGTCGCTCATATGCGCAAGGCACTTAAAGACAACAATGGGTTTTGCCCGTGCGCTATTGTTAGAAGCGAAGATACCAAGTGTATGTGCAAAGAGTTCCGTGAGATGGAGGAAGGAACCTGTCATTGCGGACTGTACATCAAGATTAAGGATAAGCCCACCGCTGAAAATGTAGACCGCTGCATTTGCTGTGGTGCAGTAATTCCAGAGGGAAGAATGGTTTGTCCAAACTGTGGTGAATAACTGGGAGGTACTCATTGGAGTCAAAAGTATTTGACCTTATTGCAAAAGAACAGCACCGACAGGATACGACTATCGAACTGATAGCCAGCGAGAACTTCGCAAGTGAAAACATCATGCGAGCAGTTGGCTCCTGCCTGACCAACAAGTATTCAGAGGGATACCCCGCTGCGCATCACTCCGGCAACCGAGGCAGATATTATGGCGGATGCCAGTATGTAGACGAGCTGGAGGAATACTGCTGCGAAATGTGGCAGAAGGTGTTCCAGACTAACTATCATGTCAATGTGCAGCCGCACAGCGGCACGAATGCAAATATTGCGGCATATTTGTCCGTACTGAAACCAGGAGATACTGTTCTTTCTATGAGCCTTGATAACGGCGGGCATTTGTCCCACGGCTCTCCGGTGAATATCAGTGGTAAGATTTTCAACTTCATCCACTATGGAGCAAACAAATCCGGCTGGATTGATACAAACGATTTCATCGACAAGCTTTATAAGTTCAATCCAAAGCTTGTAGTCATTGGGGCTTCGGCATATAGCCGTACCCTGTACTTTGACACCTTCAGAAATGTTATCGACTGCTATAAAAAGCAGACAGGAAACGAGTGCTACATGCTGGTGGATATGGCACATATCGCAGGACTTGTAGCGGCTGGCGACCATCCGTCCCCATTCGGGCTTGCTGACATCATTACTACCACGACACACAAAACTCTGCGGGGCACAAGGGGCGGGTTGATTTTCTGCAAACCGGAGCTTGCCAAGCGCATCGACAGCGCAGTCTTCCCCTGTTGTCAGGGCGGGGCGCTACAGCATATCATCGCTGGTAAAGCGGTAACAGCTGAGGAGGCTTGCACAGACAAGTTCAAGAACTACATCCACGCCGTTGTGCGTAACTGTAAGGCGATGTGCGATGCGTTTATTTCGATGGGCTACAATGTCGTTACAGGTGGTACAGACAATCATCTGTTCCTGCTTGACCTGACGGAAACAGGGTTGACCGGCAAAGCGGTACAGGACGAATTGGACAAGCATGGCATTACCCTTAACAAGAACTGTGTTCCCAATGAAACTCGTTCTCCGCAGCAGACTTCCGGCGTTCGTATCGGAACGGCAGCTATGACGACTAAGGGCTATACCGCCGAAGACTTTGTCAGCGTCGCTCACATCATTGACAACATTATCAAATCCATGCAGGAGGAACTACATGACTAAGAAAATCATTACTACATATACCGAGTACGATGAAGACGGCAAAATCAAAAGCCAGAGCGTCACAGAAACCCCTTACCCCGAAGACGACTGCGACCTTGATTGCGAATGCTGCGACGGTACAGAGGCGGATGAAGACGATGATGATGCCGTATATCAGCTGACACCCAAAGGCATTGCGTGTCTGGCACTGCTTCGCACCGGTCTTGTTGAGTCTATTGAAGACCCTCGAATTGATGGGTTCTGGGAGCTTTTCCAGGCAGACATGGACGCACTTGGTTACACGCAGGAGGTTGAAGAATGAACAGAGTCGGTGAGTTTGAAAAAGTCAGCTTCGAGCAGTACTACGAAGCTATCAAAGATGAATTTTATAAAGGGCAGGAAATGACTCCTGCTCTGCAAGAGAACATCAAGAAGTCATGGGAGGCTCTCCAGCTTCCGTCCAGAGCCACATCCGGCTCTGCCGGTTATGACTTCAAGGCGCCGTTCTCCTTCTCACTGGACGCCGGTGATACCATCAAAATCCCCACCGGCATTCGGGTTAAGGTCGATGAAGGCTGGTGGCTTGGCTGTCTGCCTCGCAGCGGCCTTGGCTTCAAGTACCGCCTGCAACTGGACAACACGATGGGCGTGATTGACAGCGACTATTACTACTCAGATAACGAGGGGCACATCTTCGCTAAAATCACGAACAACAATCATACAGGCAAAACACTTACCGTAGAGGCCGGTAGCGGCTTCCTACAGGCGATTTTCATCCCTTATGGGGTAACATACTCCGACGATGCAACAGGCGTCAGAAACGGCGGTATGGGCTCTACAGACAGCAAATCATAATGAAACCCTGCATTGCAGTGTAATGATTTCGTTCAATAGTTTTCGGTAGAGACAGCGTCTCACGACCGAAGAAATATACATAGAAAGGGAAAAGACTATGAAACGAATTTTCTCACTGCTTCTGGTTGTTGTACTTGTATTTGGTACAACTTCCGTTTATGCCCTCTCTTGGACTTCCACCTCAGAACCATGCAAGACATACACAATCAACATCGTAAAATACGAGTTGATTCCCGGCGATGTCGGCAATAGCTTCCGGGTAAACCCGAATACTACTGCACGCAAAGGTGAATACGCCTACTACAGTATTGAGGTGTACAATGCCGACAATCAAAAGGTAGACCCCGGCAAACTTATTGTGACCGATATGGCCGCACCAACAAACCTGGACAACGGCTTGTATGCAGCTCTTGTTACCGGAAGCCGTCCGATGCTCACATATAGCATCGAAGAAAAAACATCACTTCAGGAGCTACATTACAACAATATGCCAATTACCATCAGTGGTGATACCGTTACAATCGGTAAATTGGTGTTTACACGGTCAGTGTCCGGAGTAGTAACAGATGTGCATTTTGATGGCAACATTTTGGAACTGACAAAAGAGTTGACTGCGCTCAATATGACACCGGAAGATGTCTACAATGGTAAGGTTTGCATGAGCAACGATGTGTTAATTCAGAACTTTGGGATGATATGTAAGCAAACCGCAACATCCAAATGGTATAACGACGCAGATGCTATCAAAAACATTACCATCCCGAAAACAGGAGATGCACCGTTAAATGCTTTGTTTATTGCATTGGTAACATTGGTGACAACAGGCGCGGCGATATGCTTCAGCTGTCGCTTCAAACAGAAAAAGGATTAAGACCCTGAGTACTTCATGTAGAGATGGGGCTGGTGATAATAAGCCAGCCCCATTATTTTTTACGCCAACAAGGAGGTTGGTCATCATAGCCGCAAAGAAATATACCGAAGAAAAAGTCAACGCCGTATATGACGGCGATATTTATACCATCATCAACCTCACGCCAGTTATACATAAAGACGACCGACAGGAACAGAAAAATGAAATTGAAAAAACCCTGTACACCGTCTTTAGCAAATACACACCGAAAAAGAAATAAGACGGAGGATACCGATGGAAGATTTTATTTACGCAAGACAGTCTGTTGATAAAGAAGACAGTATCTCTATTGAAAGCCAAATTGAGTTGTGCCTGCGTGAGGTAGGAAATAATCCGCACAGAGTATTTCGAGATAAAGGGTACAGCGGTAAAAATACAGAGCGCCCTGACTTTCAAGATATGATGGCCGCCGTTCGTGCTGGCGGCGCAAGACGAATTATTGTGTACCGCCTTGACCGAATCAGCCGTTCAGTTCTTGACTTTGCAAATGTTATCAGTGAGCTGCAGAAGTACGGCGTTGAGTTCGTGTCTATTACAGAACGATTTGACACCTCAACACCTATTGGCAAAGCAATGCTGATGATAGTCATGGTGTTCGCCCAGCTTGAGCGCGAGACGATTCAACAGCGTGTCATGGATGCATACCGCTCACGCAGCAGAAAAGGCTTCTACATGGGCGGCAGAGTCCCTTACGGGTTTGAACTGGAAAACACCGTTATGGAGGGCATCAAAACCTGTATGTATAAACCCATTCCAGAACAGATACAGGTCGTGCAGCTTATCTTTTCTCTGTATGCTATGCCGCAGGTTTCCTTTGCAGATGTGGTGCGCTACCTCAGCCAGAATGGAATTAAAAATCCTAACGGTAAGAACTTTAGCCGTATGCGCATCCGAGATATTATTACAAATCCTGTGTACGCTAAAGCAGACGCTTCTATTTTTGAATTCTTCCACGGGCAAGGAACCGAAATCATCAACGACATCTCTCAGTTCATTGGAACAAATGGAGCTTATCTGTACACAGGGAACAAAGCGGCCAAACGCAAGAGCATTTCTCTTGACGGTCATGTCCTCGTTCTTGCTCCACACGCAGGCTGCATCGATGCTGATACATGGATTCGATGCAGACGCAAGTGTCTGAATGTGCGCCAGATAGCCAAACCCGTAAAAGCAAAGAACACATGGCTTGCCGGTAAAATCAAGTGCATCGATTGTGGGCACGCCCTCTCCCTGAAATCCTATCCCCGTAAACGCAGTGCAGACGCAAGATACTACATCTGCAACAGCAAGTATGTCTCCGCCTCCTGCGACGGTGTAGGCGCAATACAGGCGGCTGGAATTGAAGACATCGTCTTTGACGAGATGTCCCGCAAGCTCAAAGAGTTTAACAAGCTCTCTTATAAAGAGAAGCACGGAGACCCCATTGAGCTTACCAAGCTGAAAATCCGAGCAGAAGAAATCGAAAAAGAAATCGCTACGCTTATAGACAAAATCGTGTCTGCAAGCACAGCGACAATGGAATATATCAATGAGCGCATTGATGCACTCGACGAAGAAAAGAAAACGGTAAAAGAAAAAATCGCTCAAATGTCAGCCGAAATGTATGACAGACAAAACATCGGCGTCATCAGCGATTACATGAGCAAATGGAACGATATATCTATCGACGATAAATTAACCGTGGTCGATACCCTAATTGAATCTATTCATGTTGGACACGGTAAAGTTAAAATTGCATGGAAAATTTGATGTGGTAGTCTGATTGTTTTGCTTTAACGAAACTCAATATTTTCCGTTCAGTTTACAAGCATTTCGGTTTTTCCATTCTAAAAATCTCTCTCGAAGCACTTGAACATCTTTCTCGGAATCCGTATGGAGGTAAATATGATTGCGGATAAACAGCGTTTTGATTTCCGCTGCCATTTGCGAAGTATCCGTAGTTCTTTTAATAAGGTAGTAACCCAACCGGTTTCTTTGACAAATGTGAGCTTTCACGCTTGGCTTAACACACCGAAGTAGTCAAAGCGTATGACCTGATAAGGATTTCCTGTGGCCCTGTTTCAGCCCGACCTTACCGTCGTTACGCCGTATTTAATTGTAGGCATTTAATTTTCAGATGTTCTCGTATCTTTCATGCCCAATTTTAGCAAATAGATCAATCGTATCATGTCGCCTTCCTTTCTGTACCCGGACAAATTTTACCGTGCATTGTACGCACTCATATTTAATCCTATTATCCTCACTTTTGTTTCCATAGTTCAGCCTGCCGCAATTTGGGCAGTACATCGGATATGGCTTCCACACTTCTTTCATTCCACAATCACCTCGCTGTGAATATTAAAGTATTCGCAGTTTTGCGAATACATGGGCTAAAAAATCCAGAAGGATTTTTATATTAGGGCGAACTCTCGAAGGCGGATTTCCATTGCCTGTTTGGATACCTCGAAGATCTCAGCCATCTTACAGACAAAGTCGCTCTTAGATTTGCACACGGGGCGGAGCGCGTAGAAGCAGCGTTTAATCTGTCCATTGGGCATCAGAATGGCTTTTGCAAGATAGTTTGCCTGCCACTCGGTAGCATCCTCATCGGTATCTTGGTTATATAAAGCGGCGGCAACACCCGTTCCGCTGAATATACGCTTGTGAAGAATATAATGTGCTAATTCATGAGCTAATGTAAAACGCAGTCTGCCATAGCAGGCCTCGTCCTCCAGCAGCGATGCTTCAATAAGCATGGTCCCGCCTTCTACCCGCATCAGCGCATAGTCCATGCTCTCTCTGTCATAGTAGGTAGTGATTCCGTTGTCATAGATCATCCTACCAAGCTCACGGCCATCATTGGTAAGATACTGGTACTCAATTCTCAGGCCAAAAGTCTTTTCGATAATCGTTTCTATCGGCACAGCGCGAGGTTTTCCGTTGAGGTACATCTCATCGTACTGCGTCAAGATATGGCGAGCAATGGTTTCCAGTGCCTGCGGACGATAGTACAGTGTTGCCATCGGCTTGCTCCTTTCTGTCCGAAGGCTCAATCGGACTCTTTGGTAATGCGACGAATAAAATCCTCCCATTGCTTGTCCGTCGCATTATTCTTCTTGGCGGTTCTGAGTGCCGCCCGGACAATATCCTTTTCCATAATATACTCCGGGAGATCTGCGCTCACGGTATTTCTTGACTTCGCAGCCAAGTCATACATTTCATCGGTTTCAGTCTCATTCAAATGCAGTAATGTGGGGAGCCTTTCGAGGATCTCATCGGGAACAGGGCGGCGGTCCTTTTCAATATCGCAGATATACACTGCTGAATAGTCCAGCGCAATCGCAAGCTGACGGGCCGATATTTCATTTTCTTGCCGCTTTGAAATCAAAAACCTCCCAAAAGTTTTTTCGTTTTCCATAAGGCAACTCCTCTCAAATTCGCTGTTTTGCGAATACCGTGGCTTTATTATAATCGAACAGGCGTTCTAATTCAATAGGCTGATGAAAAGCGAAAATGAGTTGGGCGTTTTTGCGCCCAACTCATTTTGCAGAACATCTTCAAAAGCCTTATTTTTCAAGGTCTTCTTCCTTCTGCTGAAGATAAAACATTGCTTTCTGTGTTTCAATTTCCGCCCGCAGTTCCTCTTCTGTCGGTAGGTACAGCTTATACTTGGAGGCAAACAATTGCTCACTCCCATGCATAACGGAATACCGAGCAATGTCCTCATCTGTATCAGAGCAAAGGACAATACCGATGGTTGGATTGTCTCCTTCGCTCCGCTTCATCTCATCGTACATACGGATATACATATCCATTTGGCCCACATCACCGTGGGTAATCTTTTCGGTTTTCAGATCGATCAGCACAAAGCACTTTAGAATATAGTTGTAAAACACCAGATCGATATAGTAATCCTGCTTTTCGGTGTGAATGTGCTGTTGTCGCGCAACAAAGGCATAGCCCTTTCCAAGTTCCATCAGGAACTTTTGAAGATTGGACAGGATGCTTTTTTCAAGGTCACTTTCGGTGAAATCCGTGTTAGAGGATAGCCCCAGAAATTCCGTAACGAGGGGATTCTTGATAAATTCCAACTTGTCGTTCTGATAGGCTGAGGTTTTTTCCTGCATCTCCTGCTCCACAAGCGCCTGCTTCTGCGTTTTCAGCATCCGGTAGTAATACTGAGACGAGATATTCCGCTGCAAGGTGCGAACGCTCCATGTCTGCTGGGCTGCTTCCTGCTCATACCATGCACGGGCAGCCGGGTCGTTTACCTGCAACAGAGCAGCATAGTGCGACCAAGAAAGTGCCGCAAGAGATTTTCCAGACGCTGTCTGGAAAATCTGCGGATAAGCCTTATAGAAGGAATAGAAGCTGTAAAGATTTGATTTTGTGAAGCCCTTTCCGTATTCTGCGGTCAGTTCCTTTGCCAGCTTTTTAATAACACCTAAGCCATACTCCGCCCGGTCTGCACCTTTGACTTCTTCTTCTGCAATACGATAGCCGATCAGCCAGTTCCGCTGAATAAGGGCGGTATTGACGGCTTTGTACGCTCTGTCCCGCGAAGACTCAATGATCCCGCACATATCCTGGAGGATGTCATCGGTTTTCTCATAGTTCGCCATAAAACTATTCTGTGCGGGACTTGTAAGTTTATTCTCCATGATTTTAAGCCTCTTTCAGAAATTATTCTCATCCTTACCTAGGATATGCGCAACTGGCTTTCGTGGATGGAAACCGTATTTCTCAACGGCGAGTCCATACTCTTTGGAATTCTTCGGATGCGGGCATCCGTCTACTCCGGAAACATCGCCGTTCTTATCAGGTTTGACCGGAAAGCCCAGATTGCAGTGTGGTTCATACTTGCCCGTATCCGAATTAAAAACTGGGGCATAAGCAAAGCAGCATTTTCGCCTGCCCCAGGTATGGTTGCAGTAGGCCTTTTCTTTCACATCATATTCTGTCAGCAGTTCTCCTACCCGTGCATTATATACACTGCCAAGCCGCATCAGTTTCACAAGGGAACGAGAGGAGAGCGTTTTACCTTTGATAAATCCTTTTACGGTGTTTAGAGAAAGTGCTGTTGTATCTGCAACCGTCTGCGGAGTGAGTGATTGCGTTTTCATATATTCCATCAAGGCAATACGGTAAACTTCGTTGGCTTTTGCTGCAATGTATGCTTTTTGCCAGCTGAATTCCACACCTTCTGCCATAGGTTCAGCTGTAATCATATCCCCATAATCGCAACCAAGATATTCCCGTATCAGATCTATCGTCTCCATGGACACCGTCTGATTTTTTCGCATTTTCGTAAGCGTTGCTGTGGAAAGGTGCAGGTTCTCTATCAACTCTCTCTGCGTAATATTTCTGCTTTCAAGCATATCCCACAGTTTGTAATAGTAAATCCCCATACCGGTACTCCTTTCAGCGTGGGTATAGGGATTATATCATATTTTGCGCAAAATGTAAATAGCTTTAGATGTGCAGCCGTTTTGATTCTATTTGCCCAATGCGTTTGTCAGCATTGCCTTGTATCTATCCACCACCAATTCCGGACTTTTTATCTGAATATCGCCGTCGAACTGAAACACCCATGCAAAGAAAGTCTGACTGACGGACACCTCTGCAACCGCCGCAAAGTGTTCGTAATCTATCGGAGAGGTCTCCACTGCATCGCCAAAGCGGTCTACGATATAGTTCATCATATCATTTTTGCAAAGCAGGGTAACTGTTTCAGAAGAGCCGTCATACATATCAAATACCTGACGAGTAAATTCCGGCAGATTGAAATCAGTAGGCTTCTCCACTGCATCAGCCGTTAAAATATTGACCTCTTTCATTCGGTCCACACGGAATGTGCCGATTTTCTGATGCTTCTCGCTGTATCCTACGGTGTAATAATGATCTTCATTCCATACCAGAAAGTATGGAGAGAAACGGTAACGTTTACCATCGTTATTAGGAACTTCCTTGCGATGCTGATCGTAATGAAAATAGCGGAAGGAAATTTGTTTTCTGTGGTTGATGGCCGTATTGATATTATCTACTAGATAGTATATCTGCTCATTCATTGGCTTTACTCGCTCAGAAATATACAGATTACTTTTCAACTCTGTCGCCTGATGGGTGCTGCTCATCTGAGATAGTTTCTCTATTAGCTCAGTGCTTTTCTTCGTTGTGATGAACTTGGACGACTCTACAGCGTCGATCAGTAGTTTTAATTCCGGCAACGTAAACAGATGACTGCTTAAAGAATAGCGATTTTCCCGGCTCCGTTCTTCCTCAATATCAACGCCAATGTCACAAAGCTTCTGAATATCACCGGGAATCGTCTTACGGTCGCAGGAGATGCCACGTTCATCCAAATACGTAAGAATATCCGCAGTTGTAGCGTAATGCTCTGCATCCGTGTTTTGCCACAAATAGTTCAGGATATGTAATATGCGACTTTTGGAATGTGACACCAGATCATCCTCCAAGCATTGTAGAAATTTTTGCGGTTCCACCACCGTCAGAGCTACTATCTTTTGTGTATATACTCAACAGGGATAACTTCCAAAAGCAAGCACAATGGTGGCTTTTCATCATATTATATCAGATTTTCCCCATTTTTCAACCAATTTCACTTGTTCATATTGCAGAATTAAAGGCGTAGCCTTTTAGCTACACCTTTAATTGTTGTTTGCGTTATTGAAGTACCTGGGCAGCATTCTAGCTTGTTCATCGTCCGATTATTATCTAATTATTAGAAGTCAAAAAGCAGAATTCTATGCTACCGCTTATCAAATTGAAGTTGAGCAATTACCATAAGCCAGACTGTCAAATGAGTAGGGTGGGACCGACGATATAAGAACATACTACTGCCGATCAACAAATTTTAACTTTGGTTCTACTATTTTTTCAAGCATCTGATAAAAGTCTGAATTGGCATCGTAGGGAATGTATAGAAGTAACTCGGAATTTTTGCATTTCCTTTTCTCAATGCCGATTTCCTCCACATAGTCACATATTAACCGGAGGCATTCGAGTTTATCACTGTACTCAATGGAGCAGATACTATCAATGGCGATGGCAATCGCTTTATCCTTATTCGGGAGAAAGGTTACCAGTAAACTGTTCTCCTGAAAGGTTATCGAAAGGATACAAAACTCGTAGTGCCCCTCTTTTCTGTTATTTAATTTAAGACGATATCCAACAGCAATTGCGACAATACATCCACTAACATTACCAACACTTACCCCTTTCGCAAACATAGATACCATACTGAACATCACCACAAAGATTATAGCAATATTAACCGAAATATACAGCACCTTGTCTCGTTTGCTCGGCGGGCAATATGTTTTGCTTTTTATTTCAAAATTGTTCATACAATACCTCTTAAAGGAAGGGAGAAAGTTTAGCCTTTCTCCCTTCCTTACTAGATACTCTCAATTAGCCTTTGAAGGCTTTAGCAACTTCCTCATCAGCCTGCTCAATAGCATCGGCAGCACCGTCAAGCTGACCAGAGATACCCTCAATAACCTGAGGGAGGGTATCTTTAAGGATGGGATACATGTCATTCTCAAATGTTTCAATAAACGAGCTCTGGGAAGCGCCTTCCCAGTTGCCGGTCACTTCGTTAATCTTGGACTTAAGCGAAGCGACCTCATTGTTGATCGCATCGAGACGCTGCATCAAGAAATCAGATGCATTTCTCAATTCTTCCGGTGTAATTCTAATCTGTGCCATTTGTTTTTTCTCCTTTATCTAATTTTTAATGCATCAGCTTGCTGGGTGACCTCTGAATACCGTCCGCTGGCAACGTCTAAGTTCTCTGCCATATGTTGCAAAACTTCTTTATATTGCTTAAATCCCTTGAGCCACTCATTATCGTACTTGTCAAAAAATGCATCTCCTGCTTCGGATTTCCATGCATCTCGCACCTCATCAACCATAGTTTGCATCTTTGACTGTATTGCATCCATATCAGCTACACACGCATTGTATGTTGTCTTTACGGATTCCATCTTTTCGGTGTCATATTTTAAATAAGCCATGATGTTCTCTCCTACTACTTTAAGGATTCGGCAGTCGCTTTTTCAGCTTTTGCGGTATCCTCATTACCCATCGCATAGAGTATTTCAGCTTTCAGGCTATGAAATGTGCTCGAGTTTGGATCAACTTTGATTAAATACTCACTTAATTCAAGCGCTTTTTCAAACTGGCCAACTTCTTTCAAGCAGAGAGCTCGAAACAAATAACCATCGAGAAGTTCAGGATTATCAAGAGTAATGGATCGCAATTTGGAAATGGATTCCTTGTATTGCACCTTGGCCTTATCTTCCTCGCCGGCCTGTGCATAGGCGTAGGGCAGGGTATAATAAGATGGAATAGCATATGCCAATTCATCTGACGAGATCAACTCTTTAGCACAGGCAATAGCTGCAGGATAATCTTTTTTCTCCAAGTAGCAATTTGTAAGGAGAAAAGTTGCCTCCGGGTCTATGTCATTGGGGTCGGCCTCTTTTGAATAAGTCTTCGCCCTAATAAGGCTATCAACAATACTGTCAATATCAGCATCCAACGCATAGAGTCTTGCTTTCTCTAATTCGAGATGCCGTTTTTGGTCAAGATCCATCTCGTATGTATTTTCGATCACTTTAACGAGGTCACGGGCTCTATCGGCCTCTTCACGCATAACTAATATATTTACTTTATCAATTTGGAACGAGGGATCTTTTGGGAACAGCCGCATCGCCTCATCGAGAATGCTCATCGCCCCATCTAGGTTCCCCATATCTGCTAGCAGAAGCGCTTTGAGATGGTATCCATCGTAAAGGTCGGGATCTGCCAAGATCAGCTCATCAAGCGTTTCCAATGCTTCCTGCTGCTTCCCGTTTGCTATAAAGATCTTTGCTTTCCGCACTCTTGCGTCCACACGCAAAGGATCTTTCAAAATTGCCTTCGTATAGTTCCTGATGGCAAGCTCATCATTGCCGTCTTCTTCATACATAAGGCCAAGATTAAAGAATATCTGCGAATCATCAAACCCGTTAGCAATTCCCTTACGGTCACTCCACTTAAAGGCTGGTGTTTCTTTTTCCATTCCCGATAC
>ERZ824598.118-NODE-118-length-131244-cov-8.763075_pt1 | contig 131244 bp, 109 predicted proteins | sample MGYA00519934_ERZ824598 | MGnify/ENA primary metagenome ERZ824598 (study PRJEB31778, sample SAMEA3449177) | human gut metagenome | biome: human gut; feature: human-associated habitat; material: faeces | place: United Kingdom | collected 2010/2012 ... | reverse complement strand
CAACTACGCCCCTTATGGACTTTCACCACAGATGTATGACATGCCCGCCATACCAATAAAAGCGATGTGCCATTCAGATACGGCACATCGCTTTTCTCATGGGCGGCTGACATATGCCGCTTCTATCCAAAGGGAATGCTGCATAACTAAAAACTTCCGCAGTTAAAAACTGCGGAAGTTTTTAGTTATACAACTCAAGTATTGTCGTTACTTGTTGAGATTGTAGTATTCCATATATTTCATACCTACGTCAGGGATGTCGGTAGTGATGAAATCGATACCTTTGTTAATCCATTCGCCGAACTCTTCATTTGATCTGATGGTCCAGACATTGACAACAAGGCCGAGCTTATGGGCATCGTCAATAAATGTGGGATTGGAAGTAAGCATATTTCCGTTGTAGTCAATGGAAATACCGCCGTCATTGTTAAGCTGGGCTGGCGTGCGCACCTGCGATGCGTTGTCGCAAAGGAACTGCACCATTATTTCCGGATATGCAGCCGCCAGAGCCTTGCATGTAGCGTAATCAAATGCGATATACTCTACTTTGTCCTCCAGACCCGCCGCTTTTACTGCCTCTACAGCGGCCATAGCAGCCTCGATTGTACGTGCTTCGGTAGAATGTGTCTTTATTTCTACAATGAGTTTACAGTAATCGCTCTCTTTGAGTATTTCGAGATAATCTGCAAACGCAGGTATTTTCTCTCCGTTTGACAAAGTCTTGTCCTTTACATCATTATAATTGGCATCCTGAATAGTGACCCCGCCAATCGACGGGTCATGGTTGATAACGAGTACATTGTCTTTTGTCAGCCAGATGTCTGTTTCGGCGCCGTAGGCTTTCAGCTCTATTGCATTGCGCAGAGCCGCACGTGAATTTTGTGCCGCGCCCTCTTTTGCCCAATATCCGCGGTGAGCGATAATATTAGCCCTGTTTTCAAACTTTTTGACACGGAGGAAGTCCACCGAGCCGATAAGCTGAACGCGCTCTCCGCGTTTGAGCATGACATTGAACGTGCCGCTCTTCACATCCTCGGGAAGGGTGACAGTTATGCCCTCAGTCCCGTTTATCGTTGCAGGAAGTTCCCATCGGGTTGTGCCGCTCTCGAACACAATCATATCACCATCTTCAAAACCGTCGCCGTAAATCGGGTAAACTGCGCCGGCTTTTACCTGCACATTTGCGAGTAATGTGACATTCTCGATAGCGGGATGAGTAGCGGCCACACCTTCTTCTACATCCTTGTAAAGGAGCTGTGCCTGCTCGGCGGTCAGTGCATCGTCATATATTCGCGCCAGGACAATCGTGCCGTTGATACCGTTCTGTACGCCGGTAGTCTTATTGCCGCCCTGCACGCAGGCATCGCCGCCGATACAGAAGAAGTTAGCTCCATCCTTGGCCGGAATATAGTTGCTGCCGGCTATGTCGATTTCGTTCTTCAGCTTTCCGTTGACGTAGATTCTTGCCTTTTGTGCATCTTTGTCCCAGACTCCTACAATATGGTAATAAGCGTAAGGTTCGGGTACCACGTCGCTTGCTGCCCACTGCCAAGAGCTGTTGCTTCCGGTCGATACATTGGGCAGGAACGTCAGTGCATTCAGACTATTTGGGCCGTTCCATGAAGTCTTTACCATTATGCCGGTGCCTCCGGCTTCATGCGATGCGAATACCTTCGCCTCCACATTCTGTATGGTTCCGGTATATTCGGGCATGAACATCACTTCAAGGGTATGTCCGTCGGCAAGTGCGTCCTTGAACGCCTGATTGCCGCTGTAATCTACGCGGTAGAACTGCTCGGCCACATCACTGTTGCCCCATTTGTTGTCGGTCAGTTTTGTCACATAACGGTTGAATACTTCGCTCCATTCGGTCGTAGCCTCGCCACCGCGCTCTACTTCGAACTTCATCGGCGACACATCCTCCGCGCTTCCGTCGGCCTTGAACACTACGTCAAGCAGGTCGGCCTTGGGCAGCGGTGACGGTTCGGTGATGTCGACTGCCTTATACAGAAGTTGTGCCTGCTCGGCGGTCAGCGCATCGTCATATATTCGTGCCAGCACTATACGTCCGTTGATACCGTTCTGTACGCCGGTAGTCTTACTGCCTCCCTGTACGCAGGCATCGCCGCCGATACAGAAGAAGTTAGCTCCATCCTTGGTCGGAATATAGTTGCTGCCGGCTATGTCGATTTCGTTCTTCAGTTCGCCGTTAATGTAGATGTCAGCCTTTTTGGCTTCCTTATTCCAGACGCCCACTACATGGTAATAGGTGTTTGATTCCGGAACGACATCACTTGCAGCCCATTGCCACGAACTGTTGCTGCCAGTCGATACGTTGGGAAGGAACGTCAGTGCATTCAGATTGTTGGGGCCGCTCCACGACGCCTTGAACATGATGCCTGTACCTCCGGCTTCATGCGATGCGAATACTTTCGCCTCGCCGTCAGGGAGTTCTGTATATTCGGGCATGAACAATACTTCGAGGGTATGCCCGTCGGCAAGTGCGTCCTTGAACGCCTGATTGTCGCTGTAGTCGATACGATAGAACTGCTCGGCAACATTACTGTCACCCCACTTGTTATCGGCCAGTTTTGCCACATAACGCTTATAGGTATCGCTCCACTCGGTCGTAGCTTCGCCGCCGCGCTCTACATTGAATTTCATCGGCGACACATCCTCCGCCGTCCCGTCAGCTTTGAATACCACGTCAAGCAGATCGGCTTTCGGCAGCGGGTCCGGTTCAGTAATATCGACTGCCTTATAAAGATTTGCTGCCTGCTCGGCAGTCAGCGCGTCGTCATATATTCGTGCAAGCACTATACGTCCGTTGATACCGTTCTGCACGCCGGTAGTCTTATTGCCTCCTTGTACGCAGGCATCACCGCCGATACAGAAGAAATTAGCTCCATCCTTGGTCGGGATATAGTTGCTGCCGACTATGTCGATTTCGTTCTTCAGTTCGCCGTTAATGTAAATGTCAGCCTTTTTGGCTTCCTTATTCCAGACGCCCACTACATGGTAATAGGTGTTTGATTCCGGAACGACATCACTTGCAGCCCATTGCCACGAACTGTTGCTGCCAGTCGATACGTTGGGAAGGAACGTCAGTGCATTCAGATTGTTGGGGCCGCTCCACGACGCCTTGAACATGATGCCTGTACCTCCGGCTTCGTGCGATGCGAAGACCTTCGCCTCGCCGTCAGGGAGTTCGGTATATTCGGGCATGAACAGCACTTCGAGGGTATGTCCGTCGGCAAGCGCGTCCTTGAACGCCTGGTTGTCGCTGTAGTCGATGCGGTAGAACTGCTCGGCCACGTCTCCGTTAGCCCACTTGTTGTCGGCCAGTTTTGCCACATAACGGTTATAGGTATCGCTCCATTCGGTCGTAGCCTCGCCGCCGCACTCTACTTTGAATTTCATCGGCGACACATCCTCCGCGGTGCCGTCGGCATTGAACACCACGTCGAGCAGGTCGGCTTTCGGCAACGCCGACGTAAATGTTATGGAATCCACTTCTTCAGGTGAAAATGAATAGATGGTATTGCCGTCCGCATCAACTGCATTCAGCACATCGCCTTCACCCTTAACGATGCGGTCGGTATCCTCAGCGGAAATAACCTGTACTACCTCCCCGTTGCGGTGGAAATATAAAAAATCGGCTGCATATATTGATATTGCAGCTGCGCCCATGGCGAGTAACGATATTGTCTTGAACTTTTTCATGGCTATCTGACAATTTTATAAGTTTGGGAAATACCGCCTGCCTCCACTACCACAATATTGAGGCCGCGGGTGTTGACTGTCATTGTTGCCGCACATGCCGCCGGCTCACAATGGCCTGTCATTTCTCCGAGTACATTATATATACGGATTTCTGCTATTTCTGACGTGCTTGTCACTGACAGTATGTTACCGATAAGTCTTACGGTAGCAGTGGTATTTTCAATTGAGAAAACGCTGCTCGAACCGATAGGTTTAAATGCGAAATAGCCCAACTGGGATAAATCTATATCCACACTCTCTCCCTTTTCGGGTACAAGTATCATATTGCCGTTATTAAACTCAATACGTTTTACTTCCGTTGTCGTACCCAATACAGTACCTGCCGGAGAGTAAACATACACATCCTTGGCTTCGGCGTTAAACGACGCCATCAGGCCAATCCCTGCAAAGATGAAGGGGAAAATTCTGTGTTTCATGGGTAATAATTTTATTTGACAGATTGAAGCGGAGAGCTCCGCCTCTTTAAAAATTTAATTGTATTTAAGGTGTTGCAATACTCTGATTTCTACGGTTAAAGACCGCGGCTGCCACGTCGCGACGGCTGATTGTTATCAACCTTGTAGTAGCCGCGGTTTTTAACACGGTAAATTATCCAAAGGATAGCTTATCTGATGATGCTAAATCTTTACTTTATAGATTTTATCCACAGATACACCTGCAACCGATACCACGTAGATACCGCTTGAAAGATTGGCGGCTACAATCCCTTTGGTGATGCCGTTCTTTTGGGATACGACATTTCCTGCAATGTTCACGACTTTGACATTGACAGGTTCAGGGGAATAAGTCAGTTCAACCGTATGGGCGCCGCATGACAGTTCAACAAAATCTTTTTCTGCGGAACCTACACCTGCAGTCCCGTTGCCATTGCCGCCATTCGAGATAGCCTGATGGGGAGAAAGATACTCAGTGGTCATTGTCTCTTTGAATGTATCAATAGTAATCCGGTAACGACCGTCTTTAGTGATTTTCCACTTTGTATCTCCACCGTCGGTAGTACGTATCGGAGTTGTCCCTTCTGCCAAAGTGCCTTGTACGTATGGGTGATAGTTCTCATCTGTCCAACTCTTTTCAGTGAGAATCTTAAACTGGTCAGGCTCGGGAGTCCCGTCGACTCCTGTGGCGAGTTCGCCTTCCCAAACCAGTTCGTTGGCGTTCTCGGGATTAGGATAGAATGCGCAGATACTGTCGTCCGAATAATCCCACGACCTCTCCAGGCAACCTCCTACAAGATACAGGTATTTACGCTGCTTATGTTTTCTCCCCATATATTTATTGTCGCTGCATGATATATACACGATATAATCACCGGGGACTGAAACGCTCCACCCACGTGCATCGGTATCGGTCGTAACGCATAATTTGGAAATCATGCCCCTGCCGAATGACACGTCGACATCTTCAAACATCGGTACGAAATAGCGGGTGTCGTCGCCTTTGACAGGTGTATCCATCAGTATTATATTGCCGGCTTTGCACGCAAGACTCTGCTTGAACTCAAAATTCTCGATTTTCGACATCTCGATTACCTGATTGTCAACAGCGGAACCGGTGACATAATATTTGTCGGGGTAAGTCGGCTCGGGAAGCGGTTTGGTAAGAGACACGCTCATGCTCCGCAGGTCGACTGTCAGGACATATTCTCCGGTTTCATTAACATTGAATTTATTGTCGTACATATCAGGAAGCTGCCAGTTGGCATAGAAGTCAAGGTGGTGTATCTCCCCTTCCTTTATCAGCTCATCCTTGGTGGTGGCGACTATATGCTTGTGCCACCCGTCGGTTGAGTTCATGAATTTGAACGGCTCGCCGGCAGTAAGCTTACCGGTCCACATAAAGACGCCGCGGTCGATTTTATTCATCGGCGTAGCACCGATGTTCCACCCGCCCTTTACTGCAGTTCCTACAATATACAGCTGGGTGTACTCTATCGAATTTGACATGCCGGCAAATACCGACAGACTGCATAAAAAGACAGTCAATAATGATATTAGTTTTTTCATGTCCGTAGTCTATTTTGATATCTTTTCAACAGCCACCTGATTATCGGCTATTATCTTGCACACATACATCTGTGATGACGGAAGCTTTGATAATTTTTCAGAAAAGCGTGAGATATTCTGATATTTATGGCTCATGCACTCAGCTCCTGCCAGATTGAACATTGCGAGTTCAACGCTCTTTCTATTCTGACCGAATTCCGCAGTAAGTGTATCGGACGATTTGTCATAGAATATTTTGGGCGTATCTACTGTGATACCCGCTATTCCTGCCGATGATTCTTCGATTTCGACAGTTACTGCCGATGCGCATGAATTAGCCGGTACTTCCACGGTTGTACATTTGCTTTCGGGAGCATAGCTGTATTGAGTTGAAGCTGTACCGTTTATCTTAACTGCGTTAGGAGTATTGGCATTATATATATTGACGGTATAAGATCTCGTCGTGGGGAGACTCTCGGCATTACCCTCTCTCGGATTAATCGTGATTGTACGTTTATTGCCGTTCTGCGATTGGCTGAATGACGTTGTTGCGTATACCATGTCGTAATCCGAATTGTCGCCTTCGTCCTCATATAGTTTTCCTTTACCTTCCTTGCCAGCCACCACATTGATAATCAGATGTTCGGGATGCTCGGTGACATTCTTCACACTTGCCGGGTTCAAAGGCACGATAGAGCCTTCGCGATAGAAATACGGGATGTCGGTTTTCGAAAATTCCATAGTCAGCGTGCACGGACCCTCGATAAGCTCGTTGGTAGCGGCACTCCACCAGTTTCCTTCAGGGAACCATATCGTTTTTGTGCAGACACCGTTTTCCGATGCCTCTACAATAGGTGCGACAAGAATATCGTTGCCGAAGAAATATTCACCCTCGTATGTGTATGCCTCCTCTGCCTCGGGATATTCATAGTAAAGGGGACGGCACAATGCGATACCCGTATCGTATGTTTCGCGCGCCATGGTATATATGTACGGGAACAATGAATAACGGAGTTTGACTGCCTGAAGCATATCGGGGAAATTGGAGAACTTCCATATCCGGCGCTCTATACGCGAGTCGTTGGTGGCATGTGTTCTGAATATCGGGGTGAAAACGCCGAACTGTATCCAGCGGAGCACGAGCTCGGGGTCGTTGACTGTTTTTTCGTCAGTAAACGCGTGGCCTCCCAAGTCATGTCCCCAATAGCCGTAACCTACGTTTGATGCCGTAGCCGTAAAATAAGGCTGGAATGCCAGCGTGGGGAAGTTTATCAACGCGTCGCCCGAGAAGCCTATCTGGTATCTGTGGCTGCCAAGACCGCCCCAGCGGTGGAATATTACCGGACGATGATCAGGACGGTTTACAGCCATGTCATTATAAAAGACATGATTGCACCAGAATGTCTGACCAAGACCGTTGGTATACGGGCTTGTAAGATGCTGCTGCCAGTCGAGCCACCAGAAATCCACACCTTCACTCTCATGCTCACGGATTATCGTGCTGAAGAACGCATTGGTGAAATCCGTATAGTCAAGATACCAGGGAATTGTCTTGCCCGAAGAATTTTTCACATCATATTTGCCTCGTAAATCCTCATTCATGGTATTGAAAAACTCGGGTGACTCTACGCTGTTTATACCGTCGGCGGGATGCAGGTTAAGCGCAACCTTGAAATTCCTGTCATGCATCTCCTTAAGAAGACCTACCGGGTCAGGTATGAGATTGGTGTTCCACGACCAGCCGGTCCAGCCGCCGCGACCTTCCGACATGCTCCATGAATTGCCGTTCCAGTGCCAGTCCATGTCAAGTATCATCACATCCGTAGGAATTTCGTTTGATTCAAGACTATTCATGATTTCACGGTAGTCGTCTGCCGAATACGATGAATATTTACTGTACCAGTATCCGAATACGTAGGATGGCGGAAGAGGAATTTTCCCGGCTATCAGAGTATAATCGGCAAGTGCCTTTTTATAATTGTTTCCGTACCCGAGGAAATATACATCCATAGCATGCGGGTCCTTGCGATCTGACCACCAGTCATAGCCGAGTTCTTCATCAGGCTCCAGTGCGAACGAACGGCTGCCGTCGGCTCTTGCCGATGTCCATGAATCTTCGATGACAGCCCAGCCTGAACGCGAAATCAGACCGTCTTCCATCTCCGACCGTTTGTTCTGTCCGTTGCTGCCGTCAAGGGTTCTGCAGGTGCCCTTTAGATTCATAGGATCCGGCTTCCCGGGATACCAAAGCACCTCACGTCCATTGTGGTTCATTGTAATTGAAAGATTAGCCGCTGACGCCGGAAGTGTCTTGGGATTGGTTCCTTTACGGTATTTCAGATGCAGCTTCCCGGTTTCAATATACAGGAACGTGTCATCCTCCGATGTACTGTACTGCGGTACATCGAGATTGCGGTTTATGACCGTGAATGTAGCACGGTCTTCAAAAACGCCCTTATCGCTGTATTCGATACGTATCATTTCAGGTGTCAACACCGTGAACCTTGCATTACCGTTCGTCACAACAGCCCGGGGATCCGCTTTGGGGTTCCCGGTGCTCTCTCCTTTAAGCGTTATCGCGCCCAAAAAGATGAACGACAAGAGATAAAAAATACTGAATTTTACTTTCATGATATAAAAAAATGATGAATTAGAGATTCTCCGGGAGGGGTATGCCTATACCCCTCCCGGAGGAAATTGGGATTTGATTTATAATATTACTTTGGAAACCTTATTACCCACTTTCTTGATGAATATACCGTTGGAAGGATTGGCTACGGATATACCCTGGAGATTATAATATACGGGGGCCTCCGTATTGTCCTCGGCAATATCTTCAATACCGTCCATACCGGCTTTTTTTATTGAGATTAAACCCTTTTGCAGGTCGATATCAATGTTATATCTGCCCGGCTCGGCTATTTGCCATTTGCGGTCGCCCGTTCCGTCGGCTACAATCTTGGAATAATCGATATTGCCGTCCTCGTCAATTCCCGCGAAATACCACGGACCGTCCCACGCATTGTAGTTATAGCGGTTCGTCTCGATTTTGAACTCTCCTTCTTTCAGTTCGCCCGTCCATGTAAATTTATAGGGATCGCTTTCACCGCCCCATACCAGCGGAGTTCCGTCATTAGGTGTCCAGCCGCCTTCTGTCGCGTTGCCGACCATGAAAAGGGCATTGAATCTGATAGGATTATCCTGATATTCAGCTTTTGACACCGAGATTGTCATGTCGTTAAGATTGCACACTACATAGTAGTTTGCACTTTCAGCCACTCTGAATTTGTTGTCATCGCCACCCTGAACGAGATTGGATATGTCATACGCGTCAGTCGAAGCATTGCGGAACTCCTTGTTTGAGTCGGAGAAATCCTTTCCGTAGGTGAATTTGAAATCCTCGTCGGCTTTCAGATAACCGATGCAACTGAACACATTCTCATTGTCGGGATTCTGTTGCATCAGAATACCGTCCACGATATTCCAGCCGCCGGGAGTCGCGCCGCCGATGATATTCAAGTGATCTACTGCAGAAGCTCCAAAAGCCGTTGACAACATAAGGATAGCAGACGCCATCAGTTTTGTAGAATTAAACATAATGATAAATTTTTGGTTAGTTTGATTAATTTGATTAGTTAAAAAATGGTTTAGATTTAATTATCAATCTGAAAATTTCTTTCACAAAACTATACATAGACGCCCGGTTTTAAAAGAGCAAATCCCCATCGGTAGCAAATAAGTAGCCGTTTTGAATCTCTATCAACCACAATGCACTGATTATCTGAGCAATACATAAATAGAGCAGCCAAAACAGGTAGTAAAACGAGTGCCCCTTATTTGGCATTTTAAAGTGATTTTTCCTTTTTTTCACGGGAAAACTATTCATCTTTAAAATTTTTTATTACCTTTGGATATGATGTTTAAAGGAATACTGACTGTCTGGATTATATCGCTTTTGTTGACGGCAACCACCGGCTGCACATCGACGTGCGCAAAAACCGACTCCCTGATGGCAGAGCTTCACGAGACAATTCGCAACAGGGAGTTCTATATGTCGCAGAAAGAAAATCGGCTTGAAGAATTAAGGCAGGCTCTATACCGCGCACCTGACGACTCTACTCGTTTCTTTGCCTTGGGCGACCTCCTTGATGAGTTCAGGCCTTACAACACCGACTCCGCATTCGAATATTGCCGTTTGCGCGAGAACTTGGCCTTTAAGACAGGCAATCCCGAATATATAACCAACGCACGCCTCAATACCGCAAATGTCCTCGGAAGCATTGGTATGTATAAAGAAGCATTGGAAATTGTGGATTCCATTCCCGACAGTTCTGTCCCGGAATACCTGTTGCCATACTACTATTATATAAAAAGGACAGTTGCGTCTTATTTAATTGATTTCTCAGTCAGAAAAGAGGATAAAGACAAATATCTGGCCGTATTTGAGACATACCAGGACTCATTGCTTTCATTGTGTCCGCCCAACTCACTCTCTTACGTCATAGACATGGCGGATAAATACGGACGAAAAGGTGAATACAGTAAATCGGTGGAAATACTTGAAGATTATCTGGCAAACAACAAATACTCTACCCACGACAGGGCCATCGTCGCCAATTCACTGGCATTAGCATACCAGAAACTCGGCAATACCGAAAAGCAGAAAGAAAACCTCCTTATCTCGTCCATCGCCGACCTGCAAGCATCCGTACGCGAATACGTCTCGCTCCGACAGCTTGCCGTTCTCCTTTTTAAAGAGGGAGACATAGACAATGCCCACGAATTCCTCCGGATTGCAATGGACGATGCCCAAAAGTGCAATGCCCGACAGCGTATTCTTGAGATTAATGACATCTTCCCCGTCGTCAATACTGCCTTTGTGAGAGAAATACAGCTTCAGCGCCAACGGCAGATGACTTTTACCATCATTATAAGTATCCTCGTAGTATTCCTCCTTGTGGCAATAGTATGGATATGGAAACAGATGAAGAAGACATCAAACGCACATCGGCTCGCCGTTGCCGCAAACAATCAATTGAAACAGCTTAATACGGAACTTGAGAATTTCAATAACCGACTGACTGAAGCCAATCACGCCATTGCTGAAAATTCCAAAATAAAGCAGGAATATATTACACAGTACATGGAACAATGCTCCTCATATATAGAGAAATTTGATGCATACAGGAAATCCTTAAACAAACTGATTGCAGCCGGGAAGATTGATGACCTGAAAAAAATATTGAAATCTACAGATTTGATGGACGAAGAACTCAAAGAGTTCTACCGCAACTTTGATGCCACATTCCTAAGACTGTTCCCTACTTTTGTCGATGATTTCAACAAACTCCTCACTCCCGAAGGCCGGATTGTATTAAAGAAAGCAGGTCAGTTAAATACCGAACTTCGCATTTTCGCGCTCATCAGACTCGGAATTACAGATAGCGAAAAAATCGCCCAGTTCCTTCGCTACTCAGTAATTACGATATATAATTATCGTGTGAAAACGCGAAACAAAGCGGCCGGCAACCGAAAAGAGCTGGAGGAAAGAGTCATGGAAATCGGCCTCCAACCCGTCTGATCACCACACATTGCGCCATCCCCACCCAATTCAACGGCCGCAAATCTCCATAAAGAGATGCAATGCCACAAAGCTATCCCGGCTATAGAGCTATCCCGGCTATAAAGCTATATTAGCTATACTATAAAGCTATGTTAGCTATAAAGCTACCATAGCCAATAAAGCCCCGTGATGACGCGTAAGCGGAATACCCCCCACCGGCTCAATAGCCCTCGCGCAAAGCAAAAATATAAAGTTAACTACGTCAATGTCCGATACCGCAAAATTACCTCCCCACTCGCTCAAAAATGCGTCAAAAAGTTACACCCTCCACTGCCTGTATCAAATTTTTAACGATTTTTTTTAATCATCTCTCAACCATTTCATCATTACTGACGTTTTGATAATAAAATCATAAATATATGTCTAATCTAAAATTATCAAGACTATGAAAGGTTTAAACATCGCAATTGCTGCATTTGGCGGCGCTCTCGCAGGAGCTGCTATCGGTTTGTTGTTCGCCCCACAGAAAGGTAGCGATACAAGAGCTAAGATTTCACAATACCTCCGTGACCACGGCATCAAATTGCGCAAAGATAAATTTGATAAGATTGTTGAAGAAATAGCCGACGAGATTGAGACAGAAAAATAATCCCGTTCACTGCGCCGGACCATTGGATTGTCATTCTGACTTATCGTCATCATCCGGCAGTAAGGATTAAAGAGCCACCGTCATAGGAATACATGCATTTATCCGTGACAGTGGCTCTTCTTCATAGACACGCACCTTCGACTGTTTATTTATTTTTCATCCCATTATACACCATCATGGAATCATTCAAGGAATACATCTCCCCGTTTCAACGTATTGCCCGCCTGTATATCAACTCCGGCAAACTGACACTCACCGAAGTGCTGACACAGATAATGGCCGCAATAGTCATCGCCTCAGTGTGCCTGCTGTTCGTGATAATCGCGCTCGCATTCGTTTCCTACGGCGTCATCGACGCCCTGTCACAAAGCATGCCGGCTGTATGGGCATACCTTATCGTAGGCGGATTCTACATGTTGCTCATAGCACTCATGATTGTTTTCAAACGCACGCTTATCATCAATCCGATTGCCCGGTTCCTGTCAAAAATAATACTTGATACGCCAGACAGTCACAAAGAGACAGACAATGAAGAAAAATAATTCATGGAAAGGATACGACATGGAGCAGCTGCGCATACTCCGTGCCACTACCGCCATCCGCATCGACATAGAGAAAGAGCGCATCAGAAACATGTTCACCCCTCAGACCGTGCAACAGAAAAAAGCTGAAAAATTTTTCGCTTCGACCACCGATATAGTCGAAGCCGCCGAATACGGATTAAAAACCTATCGGATCGTCAAGAAAGTCACGAATTTATTCCGCAAAAAGAAAAAATAACATTAAATTTGCACAAGGAGATGTAGCTGACCACGCAGAAATGCTACATTCTCAATGATACGCCCCCTACAGGGCTGCACCACGGTGCAGCCGTCAGTCTGTTGATAAACAATTATAGCATGAATGATTATATAGAAGTCCGCGTTGACATAGACCCGTGCGACGAAACCGCCACCGACATCCTCGCCTCACTGTTGTGCGACATAGGTTACGAAAGTTTTGTCCCCGATGCGACAGGCACCACCGCATATATCAAGAAAGAGCTTTTCGACAAAGACAGCCTCGATAAGGCAGTCGCAGCTTTCCCCCTTCCGGGACATAAGTTCAATGTCACCACAAAGGAAATCGAAGGCAAAGACTGGAATGCCGAGTGGGAACGCAACTACTTTCAGCCTATCGTAGTCGACGGCCAATGTATAATCCATTCAAGTTTCCATAAAGATATTCCGGAATACCGGTACGACATCGTCATCGACCCCAAGATGGCGTTCGGCACCGGGCATCACGCCACTACATCGCTCATAATATATCGTTTGCTCCATACGCCGCTCGAAGGCAAGTCGGTAATCGATATGGGTACAGGCACAGGCATACTTGCCATACTTGCCGCGATGAAAGGAGCCGCCCCCGTCAATGCCATAGAGATCGACCCGTTCGCGCAGACCAATGCCGTCGAAAACGTCCGTCTTAACCACCATCCGGAGATTAATGTTATTTTAGGCGATGCCGATGCACTTGCATCACTCCCGAAAGCCGACATATTTATCGCCAATATCAACCGCAACATAATACTTAACGATATGGGCAGATATGCCGCCGCGATGAAACCCGGAGCATCAATCCTGTTAAGCGGGTTCTATGAAGATGATGTAAATATGCTCCTCGAGCAGGCTCAGAACTATCACCTCGAATTTCTCAGAGTAAGTTCGCGCGACCGCTGGGCATGTCTCGAGCTACAAAAAAAGGAATGACAATGACCAGATTAGCCGCCTCAATATTCATCACATCTTCATTATTGCTTTCCACAGCATCCTACGCGCAGACCGACGTCACCGATGTCATCATCCCCGCCGATACCATATCGGTAGCCGATACAGCCACCGTCGTTCCGAATACGTCGCCCGCATCCGGCCCCGTGTCACCACAGCCCGTTGAGTCAGCTTTTGCACGTCATTTCGCATGGGGCGCCTCACTGGGCAGTTCAATCGACATGACCGGACAGGACATGACCGCCGTAGACATCGACGCATTCTTCGGTTACAAAGGCGACTACATCCGCTTTGCCGGCATAGGTGCAGGCATACGCATGATGGTAAGCAACTCATCGCGCAGCTATCCCGTCTATGCCATGTTGCGTACAAGTTTCACGAAATCCCCGAGTTTTCTTTACCTCGAACTGAAAGGCGGAGTAGGTTTCACAAATCTTTACACCGACATCTACCAGCGTAATTTTGTCGGAGGAATAACAATAGGCTTCACCCTCGCCCACTCCCGCACCTTCAGCAGCAACTTCTCTCTCGGCTACGAATACATGCCCCTCTCCAACGGCACAATCGACGGCGTAGACACCCGCTTCAGCGACCTCCACTACGCCTCAATCCGCATAGGCGCCTCCTTCTGAAAAAACTATCCAGCGCCTAAAAACTTCTCCCGGTTCCCCTCTCCCGATACTTTTCGATATATTTATCAGAAAAAATGTACGGCTCAAATTATATAGCGGGGGCGTCTCGCCCCCGGAATCATGCTGTTCAATACAATATCGCACTTCTCCCATTGCAATTTAATGCAATTTTCCACAAAAATGTTTGAATATGTAAATATCTGACACTATCTTTGTGAAAAATTTACAATATCTTACTTTGTAAGCAGGTTTCCAAACAATAAAATCAAATATTGCACATGAGCAATCGTCTTTACATTTTCGACACCACGCTCCGCGACGGTGAGCAGGTCCCGGGCTGTCAGCTCAACACAGTAGAAAAGATTGAAGTGGCAAAGGCTCTTGAAGAACTCGGAGTCGACGTCATCGAAGCAGGCTTCCCGGTGTCAAGCCCGGGTGATTTCAATTCAGTAGTCGAAATATCCAAAGCAGTGACATGGCCCACGATATGCGCCCTGACGCGTGCCGTGGAAAAAGACATCGAGGTCGCCGCCGAGGCACTGAAATATGCCAAGCATAAACGTATTCACACCGGTATCGGCACTTCCGACCCGCACATCAAATACAAATTCAACTCCACCCGTGAGGAAATCATCGAGCGCGCTGTAAAGGCCGTAGCCTATGCCAAACGCTTCGTCGAGGATGTGCAGTTCTATGCCGAGGACGCAGGGCGCACCGACAACGAGTATCTCGCCCGTGTCGTCGAAGCCGTAATCAAAGCCGGAGCCACTGTAATCAATATACCCGACACGACAGGCTACTGCCTCCCGTCGGAATTCGGCGAGAAAATCAAATATCTCATCGACCACGTCGACGGTATCGACAAAGTCACCATCGCCACCCACTGCCACAATGACCTCGGCATGGCCACGGCCAACACCATGTCAGGCGTAATCAACGGCGCCCGTCAGGCCGAAGTCACAATCAACGGTATAGGCGAACGTGCCGGCAATACCTCTCTCGAGGAAGTCGCCATGATATGTTATTCCCACAAGGAACTCGGCATCACCACCAATCTCAACACGACGAAAATATACGGCATCTCACGTATGGTATCCTCACTGATGAACATGCCCGTACAGCCCAACAAGGCAATCGTCGGGCGAAACGCTTTCGCCCACTCGTCGGGCATTCACCAGGACGGCGTCCTCAAAAACCGCGAAAGCTATGAAATCATTGACCCGAAAGTCGTGGGTGTCGATGAAAACTCAATCGTGCTTACCGCCCGCTCCGGTCGCGCCGCACTCAAGCATCGCCTGCATGTACTCGGCATCGAGCTCGACAAAGAAGCGCTCGACAAAGCCTACGAGGCATTCCTCCGTCTTGCCGACAAGAAAAAGGAAATCAACGATGACGACGTGCTCATGATTGCCGGACAGCACAATAAGGAGCACCGCATAAAGCTTGATTTCCTTCAGGTCACTTCGGGAGTCGGCATCAAGTCGGTGGCAAGCGTCGGACTCGACATCGCGGGAGAAAAATTCGAGGCATGCGCTTCGGGCAACGGTCCCGTAGATGCGGCAATATCGGCAATCAAGCTCATCATACGCCGCAAGATGCTTGTCAAGGAATTCCTTATCCAGGCCATCAACAAAGGCAGCAACGACGTGGGCAAGGTGCACATGACAGTCGAGCACGACGGCAACCAGTACTACGGATTCTCGGCCAACACCGACATCGTCAGCGCATCGGCCGAAGCATTCATCGACGCCATCAACAAATTCGTGCGATAATACATGCAGGCATCAGGGAAAAATCTCCGGCCGTACTACCGTTTTTTTACACATAGCGTATAATCAATCCTTACAATGAATACATTATTTGATAAAATTTGGGACAGCCACATCGTTACAAAAGTCGACGACGGCCCTACCCAACTTTATATCGACCGTCATTACTGCCACGAGGTCACAAGCCCGCAGGCATTTGACGGACTGCGCCGCCGCGGGCTCAAAGTATTCCGTCCCGAGCGCACATACTGTTCTCCCGACCACAATATACCTACCGTCAATCAAGATAAGCCGATTGCCGACGCGGTATCACGTCAGCAGGTCGAGCAACTTACAAAAAATGCCGGCGAGTTCGGACTGACACTATTCCCTCTCGGACATCCGCGCAACGGTATAATCCACGTTATCGGTCCGGAAAACGGCCTCACACTTCCCGGATATACCATCGTGTGCGGCGACAGCCACACATCCACCCACGGTGCATTCGGCGCTGTAGCTTTCGGCATCGGAACATCTGAGGTCGAGATGGTGCTCGCATCCCAATGCATCCTGCAGGCCAAACCAAAAACGATGCGCATCACCGTCGACGGCACGCTCTCACCCGGCGTCACGGCAAAAGACATCGCCCTCTATATAATAGCCAAAATGACGACAGGCGGCGCAACAGGCTACTTTGTCGAATATGCCGGCGAAGCCATCCGCTCATTGTCGATGGAGGGCCGCATGACACTGTGCAACATGTCAATCGAAATGGGCGCACGCGGCGGTCTGATTGCTCCCGACGAAGTTACTTTCGAATACTGCAAGGGGCGCCCGTATGCTCCCAAGGGTGAAGAATGGGAAAAAGCCGTGGCATATTGGCGTACCCTCCCCTCGGGCGACGACGCCGTATTCGACAAGGAGGTACGGTTTGACGCTGCCGACATTCGTCCGCGAGTCACCTACGGCACCAACCCCGGCATGGGTATCGCGATTGACGAGCCGGTTCCTTCATGTCCCGCAAGCGCCGACGAGCAGGAGAAAGCATCTTTTGAAAAATCACTCTCCTATATGGGATTCACTTCCGGAAAATCGATTGAAGGCACCAAGGTCGATTACGTGTTCCTCGGCAGCTGTACCAACGGACGTCTCGACGATTTCCGTCAGTTCGCGTCAATAGTGAAAGGCCGAAGGAAACATCCCGATGTCACAGCTTGGCTCGTTCCCGGTTCATGGGAAGTGCTCAACCAGATTAAGGAGGAAGGACTGGACAAAATAATCGAAGAAGCGGGATTTGAAATCCGCCAGCCCGGCTGCTCGGCATGCCTTGCCATGAATGACGACAAGGTTCCCGCCGGATGTCTCGCTGTATCCACTTCCAACCGTAACTTTGAAGGCCGACAGGGTCCGGGCGCACGCACCGTGCTCGCAAGCCCGCTCACAGCCGCCGCAGCTGCCGTAACCGGCGTTATTACCAACCCGTTAAACCTCATCTGATGAAACAGAAATTCAATAATGTGACATCGTCATGCGTGCCGCTGCCTATCGAAAACATTGATACGGACCAGATAATTCCGGCTCGCTTCCTTAAAGCCACTTCACGCGAAGGATTCGGCGAAAACCTTTTCCGCGACTGGCGTTTCGACGAAAATGGCAATGCCATTACTTCGTTCCCGCTCAACAACCCGCGCTATTCCGGTCAGATACTCGTGGCAGGAAAGAATTTCGGTTGCGGCTCATCGCGCGAACACGCCGCCTGGGCGATAGCCGACTACGGATTTCGTGTAGTCGTGTCGACATTCTTTGCCGACATCCACAAGAACAACGAGCTCAACAACTTCGTATTGCCTATTGTGGTAAGCGAACCGTTCCTCGCCTCGTTGTTCGAGACCATCGAGGCAAACCCCAAGGCACAGGTATCCGTCGACCTGCCCTCCCAGACCATCACCAACCTTGCCACCGGAGCCTCCGAGCATTTCGACATCAATCCCTACAAGAAGCATTGCCTGCTCAACGGGCTCGACGATATTGATTTCCTGCTCAGCAACCGCGATAAAATTACAGAATACGAAAACAAATAACTGACTACCCGATATGGATTTTAAAATAGCAGTATTGCCGGGCGACGGCATCGGACCCGAAATCTCAAAAGTAGGTGTCGACGTGATGACCGCCGTATGCGACAAAATGGGACATACCGTAAGCTATACGTATGCTCCCGTAGGAGCCGCTGCAATCGACGAGTGCGGCGACCCGTTTCCCGAATCTACCTTCAAGGTCTGCATGGACGCCGACGCCGTACTCTTCTCTGCAATCGGCGACCCCAAATACGACAATAACCCTACCGCCAAGGTGCGCCCGGAGCAAGGACTTCTCGCCATGCGCAAGCGCCTCGGACTGTTTGCCAACATACGTCCCGTACAGATTTTCCCGGCACTCATACATAAATCCCCGCTCAAAGCCGAGATTATCAAAGATGCCGATTTCATCTGCATCCGCGAACTCACCGGCGGCATGTACTTCGGCGAGAAATATCAGGACGACGACCGCGCCTACGACACAAACGCCTACACCCGCGGGGAAATAGAACGCATACTCCGCGTCGCATTTGAATACGCGCGCCGCCGTCGCAACCACCTCACCGTTGTCGACAAGGCCAACGTGCTTGCCTCAAGCCGTCTGTGGCGCAAAGTCGCAAAAGAGATGGAGCCGCAGTATCCCGATGTCACCACCGACTATATGTTCGTCGACAACGCGGCAATGAAAATGATTACCGAGCCCGCATTTTTCGACGTAATGGTCACGGAAAACACTTTCGGCGATATTCTTACCGACGAAGGCAGCGTAATCTCAGGCTCTATGGGACTTCTCCCCTCCGCTTCGACCGGCGAGCACACTCCGGTGTTCGAACCGATTCACGGCTCATGGCCTCAGGCAAAAGGGCTCAATATCGCCAACCCTATGGCACAGGTTCTCTCGGTAGCCATGCTTTTCGAATACTTCAATCTCAAGGAGGAAGGCGCCATCATCCGCAAAGCCGTTGACGAAGCCCTTGCAGCGCATGTCCGCACACCCGAAATCCAGGTTGAAGGCCACAAACCCTACGGCACAAAAGAAATCGGCGAATGGCTCGTAAACCACATCAATCAGATGTAATCACCTATAACCGGATTTTAACCGCAGCTACTGTTCAGCCGCAATCTGACAGTAGCTGCGGATTTAATTTTGAAAAACAAAACCTTAAATTGTCACTTCCGATGTCACGACTATCCCGCATCTTAACAGTTTGCTTCATATCCATATTTACTCCATACGTAGCACCGTCACAAACCAATATGACTGATGACGGCGTGTGCCGATGGGAAACCGGAGCTATGGCCGGGCTCAACAACGACGGATATGAATGGCAGTTTCATGGAGCTTATTTCCCGATACAGTATGTCGGAGCCAAAATCGGCCTCGGAATGGCCGGCGAGATACATCAGATGGGAGATTGGGGTGAAGATGAATGGGAGACAGGACATCACTATGCGGCACGATTTAAATTCAACGCATCCGTAGCCATCCGCTCACCACGAATCATAAACTGGAAAAGTCAGGGTGCCGGTTTCTATCTTTTCACCGAACCGGGCATCGTCCTGTCGCCCGGCGCAAGCGGAAGCCGTAATCCCCGCTATTGCTGCTGGGATCTGAAATCAGGCATAAATCTCCAGATTGACCACCTAATACTCACCCTCGGCTACGGCATCTCCGACTTCTCCCTCTACTCCGGCTACCCGACCAACATGCAAGGCCTCCCCGACGACGACAACTACATAACCCACACAGCATTCGTATCTTGCTCCTATAAATTCTGACCGACAATGCCAACTAAACATTTTCCAATAGGCTAACAGATACTGCAACCCTCAAGCAACGCGACGAACTTATTGGGACGCGGTTTAAGCATTGGGGTGGCGGTGATGCCGCAGGCATCATCTATATGATTAACCCGGTCATGGCGCGAAGCGCCTTGGCCGGGACGAGACGCATCATGCTGCGTGATGTTGCCGCAGGCATCATCAATCCGCCTCATATCAGGAGACTCTTATATAAGAATAGCTTATGTAGATTGACGATGCCTGCGGCAACGTCTCATGCCACACATTAACCCGGCCAAGGCGCTTTCGCGCCATGACCGGGTTAATCATATAGAGGATGCCTACGGCATCGTCAACAACCTCGCCTACGGCATCTCCATTCATCATAATCCTCCGAACTAAGATTAAGTAGGCGTCCCCACAAATTGCTACGACTTTTAATCGCTGATTATAGTTTTTGTCAGATACGGTCAAGCACCGTTCCAATCAAGTCGTGGATACCGTTCTTATAGTTGGGATTGGAATCATTGTTCATGCGGTTGGCAATGATTGAGCATACGGTCATCGCCTTGTGTCCCATCAGTTTGCCGAGGCCTTGCAACGGAGCGCTTTCCATTTCATAGTTGGTGACCTTGCGTCCTTTGAAACGGAACTCCTCGATCGAACGGTTGAGCGCCGGATTGGCAAGTGCCAGTCTGAGTTCACGTCCCTGCGGGCCGTAGAATCCTACTGCCGAAATTGTATTGCCTCTTACCATGTCATCCTTACCGATGCGCTCCACAAGTTCAGGATCAGCATCTACCACGTATGGTTTCGCCCACAGTTTGTTCCAGTCGGTATGCTCGCAAAACGCCTGCTCAAACTCCAGATCAGCCACTTCATTACGTCCGGCATAGTAGTTGAGCACCCCGTCAAATCCTATCGACTTTTCAGCTATCACGGGAGTGCCCAACACCAGCTCGGGTTGCAATGCGCCCGATGTACCTATTCTCACCATAGTCAGCTGGCGATGCGTGTCCTTTACCTCGCGTGTAGAGAAATCGATATTGGCAAGAGCATCAAGTTCGTTGATTACAATATCGATATTGTCAGGGCCGATACCGTGGCTTATACACATTATAGGCTTGCCGGCGTATGTACCGCCGATTGTACGGAATTCGCGTGACTGCACCTCAAACGTGCGGGTATCGAAAAACGATGCCACCATTTCCACTCGTCCTGGGTCGCCTACAAGAATTATCCTGTCGGTCAGCTGTTCCGGCAAAAGATGGATGTGAAATACTGTCCCGTCGGGATTGATTATAAGTTCGGAGGGGGGAATAATTTTCTTGTTCATTATGGTATAGATTAAAAATTATTATAATAACAAATATTTTATTCGGTTTGTTTTGAAACAATAGGCAGGAGAAAATCTGGCACTTGGTTATGAAAGCCGGTAAGAGCCGCCGGGAATATTGATGACGATTCCTTTAAACTCAAGATTGACCATCAGCGGCATCAGTCGTGACATCGATATTCCCGTTTCCACCGAGATCGCATTTATCCTCGCGTCACCTTTATTCCTCAGATAATCCACAATCACGGTCTCATCTTCCGTAAGCTCGGGGAACAGGGTTTTCTGCCCGCCGTCCTCATCGGCAGTCTCCCAACCCATCACCTCTATTATATCGTCGGCACCCGTTATGAGATGCGCCACATTCCGTGCGATAAGCCCGTTGCACCCGCGGCTGTATATATCCGACGTGCGTCCCGGAAGCGCAAATACATCGCGCGAATATTCCGATGCTATGCGGGCCGTCGTCAACGCCCCGCCCCTATCCGCCGACTCGGCTACCACGACACATTCGGCAATCCCGGCAACAATACGGTTACGTGCCAGAAAATTTCCTTTGTGAATACGGGCATCATGAATATACTCCGTGAGCACCATTCCGCCCGACTTTGCCATACGTGCGGCATCATTGCGATGCGACGACGGATATATTGTGCTCAGTCCGTGCGCTACGACGCCTATTGTCGGCAGTCCGGCCGACATTGCAGCCCGGTGCGCTGCAATATCTATCCCGTATGCCAGTCCGCTGACCACAATTATGTTTCTGACCTTTTCAGCAAGTCCCGTGATGAGCTTATTGACAAAATCCACACCGTAGGCCGTGGCGTGGCGCGTACCAACGATACTGATGATATGGCTGTTATTATAATCGCAGTCTCCTATTGCATACAGCATCAGCGGCGCGTCGCTGCACTCACGGAGCAGCTGCGGATAGTCATTGTCGGTGAAATACAGTTCGCGTATACGGTTGACATCATTATATACCGCCTCACTTTCAGCTATGGCAAGCAATCTGTCACGGTATTCACGCTCAAAAAGCGGCGACTTCATTCCCATTACGGTCTGAAGCTCCGCCGGCGTAGCCCGAAAGAAATCGCACTCGCTATGCATGCGTTGCAGTATGGCGCTTCCGGTTTCCGGATTGACCCCGCGCATCATCGAGAACGCCAGCCTGTAGCAGCGTTCCCTAAAGTCTATATTTCGGTGCACGGGTGTCATATTTATTTATAATGTCAGTTTATTCTGAAATTACAGATATTTTTCAAATGCCTTGGCGAGAGCTTCACCGCGGCTCAGGCGTCCGTTTTCCACCGCGACAACAGAGACAACAGCCTTCACCACCGCCTCGCCGCGCTGATTGTAAATATCCTGCTGAAATACGAAACGCGGGCCCTTCCGCGACAGATTCAGACAGCTCGTCATTCTGTCGCCCGACGTGAGCGATGTGATATAGTCAATCTCCACTCGGTTGAGCACCGGCATGATTCCCTGCCGCCGCATATCGTCAAACGACATGCCGGTCGTTTTGCAGAACTCGTGGCGTGTCCATTCAAGGTAATGCAGGTAATTGGCATTATTTACAATACCTTCCGAGTCAAGCTCATAATCCCTTACATCAATATCAAGGCAAAATATATAATCTTCTTTTTTCATAACAGTATCAAATTTAGCATAAAAATCTGTCAGTACAAAAAAAATTGCCATTATCTTTGCAAAACCGTTTGGGAGCTATGCTCTTAAACAATCATTAATGCATCAGAAATGAAAAGATATATATTCTTGTTTTGCCTCGTAGCCATATCGTTCGTGACGACTATGGCGTGCACGTCGGCTATCGTTTCCGGAAAACTGACCCGCGACGGCCGTCCCATTCTCTGGAAAAACCGCGACACATCGCATCTCGTCAACTACGTGGCGAGCAAACAGGCCACCGACAGCACCCACGCGTATGTGGCTCTCTACAACAGCGACGACACTGATGCCCGCGAGGCATGGATAGGCTATAACGATGCCGGATTTGCCATAATGAATACCGCATCCTACAACCTCCGCCATCCTTCCGACGACTGGAAAGACCGCGAAGGCTTCATCATGTCGGAAGCGCTCGCCCGATGCGCGACTGTCGACGACTTCCGACAGCTGTTGCAGTCTCTCCCCAAACCTCTCGGCGTGGAAGCCAATTTCGGGGTCATCGACGCAACCGGCGGCGGTGGATTTTTTGAAACCGACGATTATGACTTCACGTTCTACCCTCTCGACGAGGGCAACCCGATAATCATACGCACCAATTATTCGGTAAGCGGCGGCGATGGCGGACTCGGACAGGTGCGCTACGTCAATGCCTGTGCACTCCTTGCACCCCATATCGCCAAAGCAGACATCTCGCCCGAACTTCTCACCGACAATCTCTCACGATCTTTCTACTACTCCCCTGACTGTACCGACAAATCCACTGCCGCGACAGTAGTTGACAAGGATTTCATACCCCGGCACTCCACTTCGGCGAGCGTAGCAATCGAGGGCGTTAATTCCCCCGACAGCGTAGGCGATATGGTGATGTGGACACTCATGGGCTATCCGCCTTGCGGCGTGACGCAGCCCGTGACTCTGCGCAATATCCCCGCCGACCTCTTACCCGATACAAACGGAGGCTGCAAGGCATCCCGCGACGCACAGACGCTCAAGGACGGCGTATTCTTTCGCCGCCGCGGCACATGGCGCATCAAGATGCCTGAATTGCAGCGCATTTCGAATGAAAACAAAAGCAAAAGTTTAATAAATTACCATAAATTCCGTACCGCAAATAATAAGTAACCGTTCAAAATTATTTTAAACAGCTACTTAATTAAAACAGTAAGTAAGCAATGACAGTCCCCTTCATCAATCTCGCCATCTCTCCCGCAATCCTTACAATCATTCTCCTTGTAGTGTCCAACATATTCATGACTTTCGCATGGTACGGACACCTTAAACTGGGACAGGCCGGCATATCCACCAACTGGCCGCTGATACTTGTGATACTGTTCTCATGGGGAATAGCATTACTTGAATATATGTGCCAGGTTCCGGCCAACCGCATTGGCTTCGAAGGCAACGGCGGCCCGTACTCGCTCATGCAGCTCAAAGTCATGCAGGAAGTAATCACGCTCGTGGTCTTCGTTATCTTCTGCACATTCGCATTCGAAGGCTTCCAGATACGCTGGAACCATTATCTGGCGTTTGCTCTGCTTATAGGCGCCGTCTATTTGGTGTTTATGAAATAATTGAGTAAATTTGTACCTCATTTTTGAAATATTCCACAGTATGAAAAAACTGTTATTATCACTTTCTTTATTAATATCCGTGACAGCAATGGCTGAAAATACACTACTTCAGGATTTCAATACCCCTTACGGTACAGTTCCGTTCAACAATATCGACAACTCCCAGTATGAGGAAGCTATCGACGCAGGCATAGACAAGGCGCTTCAGGGTGTCGACGCTATCTGCAACCAGCGTTCGGTGCCCGATTTCGACAACACGATTGTGGCCCTCGAGCGCAATGGCAAAGACCTCGAGCGTGCGCTCGCCGTATTCTTCAATCTCCTCAGCGCCAATTCCGATGACGAAATGATGGAGATTTCGCTCCGCGTATCACCCAAACTCAGCGACTACTCCACAAGCATAGCGCTCAACGAACGTCTGTGGCAGCGCATCAAACAGGTCTATGACAATCAGGACAAATTCAATCTTTCTCCCGAGGACAAGATGCTCCTGCAGACCACCTACGACTCTTTCGCGCTTAACGGAGCCAATCTTCAGGGCGACGACCGCGAGAAATACCGCGCGCTGTCGGCCGAACTGTCCGAGCTGACCACCCGCTTCGGGCAGAACGTACTCAAAGAGCTCAACACATACGAAATATGGCTGACTAAAGACGACCTCACCGGACTTCCCGACGACCTCGTGGCACAGGCTGCCGCCGAAGCTGCGGAGAAAGGCCGTGATGGAGAATATCTCTTCACTCTCCAGCAACCCACCTACATGGCGTTTCTAAAATACTCCGACCGTCCCGACCTCCGCGAGAAATTCTACCGTCTGTACAACTCGCGCAACAGCAAAGGCGAATACTCCAACATCGACAACATGAAGCGCATCGCCGAGTTGCGCCGGCAGATTGCCAACCTCCTCGGAAGCGAAACCTTCGCCGAGCATCATCTCAAACGCACCATGGCCGAGACTCCGGCCAATGTCTATGACCTGCTCGACCGTCTGCGCGACGCCTACATGCCGGCGCTCAAAAAGGAAATGGCTGAACTGACTCAGTTCGCATCCGATACCGAAGGTCGTCCCGTGACAATCAAGCCCTGGGACTACAGCTACTACGCCAACAAGCTGAAAAATGCCAAATACTCCTACGACGAAGAAGAGCTTCGTCCCTACTTCCCACTCGACAATGTAATAGACGGAGTGTTCGGACTCGCCACGAAACTCTACGGCATCACATTCACGCCCAACGACAGCATACAGGTATACCACCCCGATGTAAAGGCGTTTGAAGTGCGCAATCCCGACGGTTCGCTCGTAGGCATACTCTATACCGATTTCTTCCCCCGCGCGTCCAAGCGCCCCGGTGCATGGATGACATCTTTCCGTGAGCAATATGTCGACGAGAACGGCGTAAACGTTCGTCCGCTCGTGTCAATCGTGATGAATTTCACCAAACCCACCCCCGACAAGCCCTCGCTTCTCACTCCATACGAAGTCGAGACTTTCCTGCATGAGTTTGGCCACGCTCTCCACGGGCTTCTCGCCGACACCAACTATGCATCGCTGTCAGGCACCAATGTATATCACGATTTCGTAGAGCTTCCCTCGCAGTTCAACGAGAATTATCTCACCGAAAAAGAATTCCTCGACGGCTTTGCACGCCACTACCTCACCGGCGAGACCATTCCACAGGAACTTGTCGACAAGATTGTCCAATCATCACAGTTCGGAGCCGCATACGCCTGCATACGTCAGCTCGGATTCGGCTATACCGATATGGCATGGCACGACGCCAAGCAACCCATTGACGATGCCGTCGCCCTCGAGCGCAACGCCACCGAACAGGTCAAGATATTCGATCCGATTGACGACATGATATTCTCGCCCACATTCTCCCATATCTTTGCGGGAGGCTATGCCGCCGGCTACTACGGCTACAAATGGGCCGAGGTACTTGATGCCGACGCTTTCGCCAAATTCAAGGAAAACGGCATTTTCGACAAAAAGACCGCCGACGAATTCCGCAACAATATCCTTACACGCGGCGGCACCGAGAACCCCGCGAAACTCTATCGTCAGTTCCGCGGTCAGGACCCGTCGGTCGACGCCCTCCTTATCCGCGACGGCATAAAGGAAGCACCCGCCATCAAAGCAGAAATAAACAAGGATTAACCGTCATGAAGAGGGTGCCTGAAATTTCAGTTAGCAATGTAGGGACGCACGGTCTGTGCGTCCGATACTGAAGCCCGGCATTCCCGTACGCATAGTTCGTGCGTACGGGATTATTCGGATTCTTTAGCACCCTCACCATTAAATACAATTCAACCGATAATCCCCCTAAAGAACAACCGGCCACAATGAGAGGACCATTCAAGATATTAGACAGATATATCATCCGTAAGTTTCTCGGCACCTACGTTTTCGCCATCATTCTCATCCTGGCCATTACCGTGATGTTTGATGTCAACGAGAAACTTGACGCTTTTCTCAAAGCGCCGTTCAAGGCAACGATTTGCGATTACTTCATCAACTTCCTGCCTTATTTCGCCAACCAGTTCTCGCCTCTCTTCACATTCATCGCGGTCATATTCTTTACCTCCAAACTCGCAGGGAACTCCGAAATCATAGCCATGCTGTCCACAGGCATGAGTTTCCGGCGCCTCACTCGGCCCTACCTTTTTTCGGCAACCGTCATAGCCATCCTCACTTTCGTCCTCTCGGCCTACATCATTCCCCCCGCCAATGTCAAGCGTATCGAGTACACCAACACCTACGTCAAGAACAAACGCGTCGACTTCGGCACAAACATCATGCTGCAGGCCGCTCCGGGCGAAATTGCATTCTTCCAACGCTACGACAACACATCAAAAACGGGCTACAAATTCTCGCTCGAACGCTTCGAAAACAAAAAGCTCGTGTCGCGTCTCACCGCGCAGACCGTAAAATATGACACCGCCTACAACTGGCAGGTACGCGACTACGTAATCCGTGACTTCGCCGGCAACCGCGAAATCATACGCAAAGGCAACTCTCTCGATACAATCATTCAGATACAGCCGCGTGACTTCCTCATCGCCAAAAACGACCACGAGATGCTCACCACGCCCGAGCTGCAGCAATACATCAGCCGTCAGAAAGAGCGCGGCGTAGCCAACATCAAGTCATTCGAAATCGAGCTTGAACGGCGCTATGCCATGACAGCCGCCGCCTTCATCCTCACCATCATCGGCCTCTCCCTATCCTCACGCAAAGTGCGCGGTGGTATGGGCGTAAACCTCGGCCTCGGCCTTGTCCTCGCATTCAGCTACCTCCTCTTCATGACGGTAACCTCCTCATTCGCCGTATCCGGATTCACCTCCCCCCGCATAGCCATGTGGATACCCAACATCCTCTACTCCATAATAGCAATAATCCTCTACCGCAAAGCCGCCCAATAAATATATCGCCACATACAAGAATTTACATCAGTTTGCGGTCAATTTGCATCAACTAGCCGTCAGCTTGCTTTATTGTCAAAAATTTGGTCAGATATTTTTCCGCATAGAGTGCTTTATCGTACTGCGAAAGTACGGTAAAGCACTCTATGCGGAAAAGACAAGACTATATATAATCACAAGCCATGATCAGTAGAACTACAGCCACAGTATCCACAGTTACTACGGCCACTACTTCCGGCTCGATAATCATAACAGGGGTGACCTTCCTTCTTCTTAGGACAATTTGGATTTGTGCATGGACCAGTATGTCCTGTGAATGAAGGATTGCTACCATTCGTAGTTACTGTAACTTTACCAGTTCCACCACAGTTTTGACAATAATAGTAATTGCCATCGTAAGGATTTAGTACTACACCACCTCCATTGCAGTAAGGACAACCAACAGTTCTCGTTGTTGGTTGCGAATATGTGGAAGATGGTGTATAACTTGAACCACCTCCACTATCACAACTTGCCAATGAAAAGGCAAACAAAGCCATGAATAATATTTTTTTCATGTATAAAAAGTTGAGATTCAGCCCACATCTCGTTTTATGTTAAAGAAGCGTGGACTGAATTACCACACTTTGTTAGAAGGTCGTAGGAAACCTAAAGATGAAGATGCAGGAATAGCAGCCCACGCCTATGGCGTGAGAACCGCTTGTCTTCCTTGCATCTTTGAAAATTTCCTACGTTTTCTAACACAAGTAAAAGCAAACGCTTCTTGTTGTTCAGAATGTCGTTGCAAAGGTACTAATATTTCGTTAATCATACAATAACTTAAAAGAAATATCCCTTCGCTTTCTTTTCATTGCAGAGCACCTGCGGCGCAAACAACTTCGCGGTTTCCGACTGATGCCATTCGCTGAAAAATTCAGGGTTCGACCGGATATAGCGAGCCTACGCGATTTGAACGACTCCGACCGCAGGTAGCCTACTACCTGCGCTTTTACCTTTTAAACTAAACGAAGGCTTATTCGTCTGCACTCCATGATAATACTGTCAACACTGATAGGCCCGATATTTTTCTATTTCGGCAAAGGAGATATGTTTGAACTGATAGGCGATACCACCGTCAGTATGCTGCTGCTCTGCGCCCTATTCGCCATATTGATGATTCCCGCTCCTATGTCGGCCGACATACGCGGCTGGGGCGAAATCAATGCCATAAACGGCAATGCATGGACTCTCTATTACGAATACTTCGCCAATATACTCTACGCATTGGTTATTCGCCGTTTCTCACGCTTTTGGCTTACCGTATTTGTCATCCTTACGTCAGTGCTTACATTCAATCTCGCGCTCAATATCGACCTATTCGGGTTATTTGGCGATAGGGTCAACAATGCATATACTATGATTGGAGGCTGGAATCTGACAGGTCAATCAGTCCTAATCGGCTTTTCCCGACTACTTTTCCCATTCTTTACTGGTTTATTGCTGTCCCGCCTCAACTGGAAAATAAAAGTCGACAACGGATTCATCTGGTGCTCGCTGATTTTATGTACCGTTTTGTTTATGCCCCGCATAGGTGGGACCGACAACGGTATATTAAACGGTATATATGAAGCGACATGCATCATAATTGTTTTTCCTTTACTGGTAGCAATGGGAGCCGGAAGCATAACTGACACCAAAGACAACCGCCTGTGCCGTCTGCTCGGAGATCTTTCATATCCGCTCTACATTGTCCAATATCCTATTGTTTACACCTTACTTGGCGGCTGGAAGTCACATAACCCCGACGCATCTCTCGACCAAATCATATTTGTCAATGTAGCATGCTTCATGCTCAGCGTACTGGTAGCCTACGCCAGCCTTAAGCTCTACGACGAGCCCGTCCGACGATGGCTCTCCAAGCACTGGACATCAGTCCGCAAAGCCATCAAATCCCTCCTCCCAACCGGTTAGGATGCTAAAGTGACTGAACATATTAATCGCTAAGGCCCCTTATCGTTCCTCGTTTCAGTTCTTCTTTCAATATTTCATATATGTATGCCGGACTCTCGATGTACATGTCAGTCTTATGCTCACAAAGTTTATTGAACGTCTCGGAATTATGAAAAAGCAACAATGCCTCTTCGAGACCGATGTTTTTATCCCTGATGAGCCATTCCACTACTTTTGCAGTAATATACTCGACTAAAAACTCAAAAGTATTATCCACTTCTTTCATATCCGTCTGATGTACTTTAATGACCTTTCTGTAGCGAAAAAATATTGTGAATTGAGATCTTTATAAATCAATCCGGCAACAACAACATCAAGATTGATGACATCCATTTCATATAGTCCGAACAGACGGGCCATTCTATCATCTGCTACAGGACCGATGACAATATCATAGTCGTGTCTGAATTCTTCATTGTTCTGCATTCTGTTCGCCATGACAAATAAAGCCCATTCCTTGTCGGGGACACTGAATATCTTAATATTCAAATCGTCAGATAATGCCGAATCCATGTCAAATTCAAACTCCGTCACAGTTGGAGTGCCGCCGAAACGGTCTGCAATTCTTTTTGACCAGAATACAGCCTGTTCGCGCAGATGTGTTGTATAAAATCCCTGACCGAAATCTTTATACTTCTGTCCCTTAGAAAGGTCTATATTCTGAATCGACAGGTTGGAACCGTGATATAGTTTCATGATATAGCTCCCCCATTTCTTTGACATATTGCCACCATGTCATCCACGCATTCCTGCAATGACAATTGATGCTCCACCTCATAATTTTCAATCGAAAATTCCAGTCCCTTAAATCGCGACAGATAATTGCAGGCCTCTTTTCTCGTAAGTTTATATTTACGAGCAAACAGACCGAGACTCATTACAATATAGTGAATTACATCGCTCGATACCGACGAAATCGGACGAAGTTCTACTTGTGCCGACACGCCAAGAGCTTCCGACAATTTATTAATTGTTGAAAAAGTAATACCCCTCCCGTTCTCAATTTTAGAAATCTCAGACTTTGTTACACCGACTTTCTCGCCCAGTTGTTCCTGAGTCAATCCAAGTTCTTTTCTTCGCTGTAGGAATAACTTTCCTATTTCATCAAATCTGCTCGCCATATAATAATAAAATTACCCACTCGCAAAACTAACAAAAGTTTCCAATATTAGCAACATAAAATTCAACAAAAAAGTTCTATATCTGCTGACATATGGATATAAGCTCTATTACCCCCGCATTAATTACCCCAATTTATCCTTCAGGAATTGGCCGGTGTAGCTTTCGGGGGTGGCGGCTATCTGTTCGGGGGTGCCTTCGGCAACAATCATGCCACCGCGGTCGCCACCCTCGGGACCTATGTCGATGACGTGGTCGGCACACTTTATCACGTCGATATTGTGCTCGATGATGATTACCGTGTGGCCTTGCGCAATCAGCCGGTTAAACGAATCCATCAGTTTGTTGATGTCATGGAAATGCAATCCGGTGGTCGGTTCATCGAATATGAACATTGTCGGCTTCTGACCCTCCATCGAAAGGAAATATGCCAGCTTCACGCGCTGGTTCTCGCCACCCGACAGCGTCGAGGATGACTGCCCCAACTTGATATATCCGAGTCCCACATCCTGCAACGGCTGCAAACGTTTCACAATCCTTTTCTCCGTCGCGCCCGTGCCCTCCGAGAAGAATTCAATCGCCTGGTTGACGGTCATGTCAAGCACATCGAATATATTCTTGCCACGGTACTCTATCTCGAGCACATCACGCTTGAATCGCTTGCCGTGGCACTCCTCACACGTGATTGCGATGTCGGCCATAAACTGCATCTCGATATTGATGACGCCCTCCCCTTTGCACTCCTCGCAACGGCCACCCTCGGCATTAAACGAGAAATAACTTGCCGGGAATCCCATCTGCTTCGCGCCCTGCTGTGCCGCAAAAAGCTGACGTATCTCATCGTATGCCTTGAGGTACGTCGCAGGATTCGAACGGGTGGACTTCCCTATCGGATTCTGATTGACAAACTCCACGGCCTGCACGCGGTTCACATCGCCGCGCAACGCCTTGAACGCGCCGGGCGCATCGGTCGGTTCCTCCAAATGCCGCAGCATCGCACGGTAAAGGATGTCACGCACGAGTGTCGATTTGCCGGAACCCGACACACCGGTCACCACAGTCATTATTCCGAGCGGGAAACGCACCGTAATATCTTTCAGATTATTCTGACGCGCCCCCTCTATCTCGATATACGAACTTGATTTCCGGCGCACTTTCGGTACAGGCACATTGATTTTTCCTGTAAGATACTTTGCCGTATAACTGTTTTCGGCCGATGCAAGGTCGGAAAGGCTTCCCTGGTATACGATTTCGCCACCGTGGCGTCCGGCCTCGGGTCCGACATCTATGAGGTAATCGGCCGCCTCCATTATCTCCTCGTCATGCTCCACCACTACGACAGTATTGCCGATAGCCTGCAGATGCCGCAACACGGAAATCAACTTCTGCGTATCGCGCGAGTGAAGGCCTATCGACGGTTCGTCAAGTATATAGAGCGATCCTACGAGACTGCTCCCGAGCAACGTAGCCAGATTGATACGCTGGCTTTCACCGCCCGACAGAGTTGACGACGCACGGTCAAGAGTAAGATAATCAAGACCGACATCACTGAGAAACCCGATACGGTTGCGTATCTCCGCAAGCAGCCGCGAAGCTATCTTCTCGTCATTGCCGGTAAAGCTCAACTCATCGAACCATCGCCGCAAATCGCGTATCGGCATACGGTTAAGTTCCACGATAGTTTTCCCGTTAATCTTTATATTGTTGACCTCCGGACGCAACCGCGTGCCGTGGCATTCGGGGCACAGTGTCTTGCCGCGGTATCTCGCGAGCATCACCCTGTATTGTATCTTGTACAGGTTTTCCTCGACCATCTTGAAAAATCCGTCAATACCTTCTACCGACGAATTGCCGTGCCACAACAGTTTTTTCTCCGTCTCCGTCAAGTCGGCATACGGCTTATGGATAGGAAACCCTGTCGTCGCGGCCATGTGTATGAACCGCCGCTTGTATTCTCCCATCTTCTCCCCTTTCCAGCACGCCACAGCATCCTGATACACAGACAGCGCCTTGTTGGGAATAACCAGGTCCTCGTCTATGCCCACCGTCTTGCCGAAGCCCTCACATTTGGGACACGCGCCGATGGGGTTGTTGAAATTGAACATCTGCTCATTAGGCTCCACGAACACCATTCCGTCAGCCTCAAACCTATGCGAGAAATCATGGCGGTGCACACCGTCGGCACTCCACACAAACAGCGAGCAACGGTTGTCACCCTCGAAAAACGCGGTCTCGACCGAATCGGCCAGACGCGACAGTTCATCGCCATCATTAGCCACCGCAAGACGGTCAATCAGCAGCTGGTACTGCCCGATGTCAATCTTCTTTTTCTTGCTTCCCGACTCCTTTTCAAGCTGTGCCGCGACATCATCTATCATCACGAACTCTCCGTCATGGAAAAGTCGGGAGAATCCCTCACCCCCCAATGTCTTCAGCCGGCGCGATGCATCCTCCCCGTCACGTATCACTAAGGGAGCGGTCACAGCAATACGCGTACCCTCGGGATAGCTCTGTGCGGCGGCTATCACATCCTCCTCGGTATGCTTCTTCACCTGCACGCCCGACACCGGAGAATACGTCCTGCCCACACGGGCGAACAGCAAACGCATATAATCATATATCTCGGTCGAAGTCCCCACAGTGCTTCGCGGATTGTGTGTGTTGACCTTCTGCTCAACCGCGATAGCCGGCGGCAAACCCTTTATATAATCGACTTCAGGCTTCGACATTCGTCCGAGGAACTGTCGTGCGTAGGCCGACAGACTCTCCACATATCGGCGCTGCCCTTCGGCATAAAGCGTGTCAAATGCGAGCGACGACTTTCCCGAACCCGAAAGGCCCGTGATTACTACAAACTTATTGCGTGGTATCTCTACGTCGACATTCTTCAGATTGTTGACGCGTGCACCTTTTATAATGATATTCTGGCTTGACATATTCTATTTCTCTCCTTTCATGACAGCCGGAAGCCGTATCGTTCCAACCATCTTACAAAAATACAAATTTCCTGCCATATCGGCAAATATACGCACTGTCAGCAACAAACCCGAAGACGTGGCTTTCACATCTCCGGGTTCATGCTCATTACAGCACAGGGATACGATTATCTGACAGCGATTTTGCAGGCATAGCCGTCGACATTTACTATATATACTCCGGAAGGCAGCGCGCAGTCCGTATCGACCCTGCTTCCCGACAGGTTGTATACTTCGACGCTCTCATATTCTCCGTCAACGATAATACGTCCGTTCTCTATGCGCACGTCTACGTCATTGTCATCAATTTCAACCGTCGGAGCGTCGACCAGATTCATCGTACCGTACACGGCGTATGCCCCAGACGGCAGTGTCACCGTAGTGCCGTTACGCTTTGGCGTTACGTTATAGCTGCACGACATGAGCAGATATTCCTGTGTGGCCGAAGCCCCGTACATCGTCACATCAGCGCTTGCCGACACCTGCGGATTCACTACAAGATACAACGCCTTGTCACCTGATTTCAATGTGATATACCGGCCTTTGTCCCAGTCGTTCACATTGCATGCCACGGTTGTTGTAACGCCCTCTTCAAACAATTCGGGATTATCCCTGCGTATGGCGCACAACTGCCGATAGCATTCCATCAGGCCGTTGCGGTCGGCATTATTAAGCAGATTCCATACCACTTTCTTGGGCGAAGTGTCGTTGCCGCCCGACGTATTCTTGGTCGTCTGGTTGGCTCCGAATTCCTGGAACTGCCATATCATGTGCGCGCCTGGCGACATCAACATCATAGCCGCTACCGAACCGAGCCTGCGCATAGACATCGGTGTATTACCTTTCACTCCCGTAGCACCGTATTTGGTTATCTTATAGGCCATACGCTCCTCGTCGTGGCTTTCGGCATAACTTACCGTCGAGCCCCATGTACGCGAATCAAGCGGCGCATAAAAACGGTTCAGATTTGAATTTGACGAAAATCCCATGGCAAACTGGCACGACGCATCGTTTATATTGGCCCAGTTGGTCTCACCGTCAGCGGCCATCTCGTTCTCCTCCTTCGCTCCGGCGAGATTCTCGTTTATGAAATATGCATCGGGCGCAAACTCTTTCATTGCGGCGTGCAACTCTTTCATACGCGCCACTCGCGATGCGTTGTAGTCATTGGTCTTGGCATCGGTCACGCCCGTCCATGTGTTGGTCGAAGGGTTGTAGGTAGCTTTGTAACTCTGGTTGCTGCCAAGCCCTTTCACGAGGTCGAACCTGAACCCGTCCACCTTGTATTCCTCAAGCCAATATTTCAATGCGTCCTTGAACTGTTGCTGCACAAGCGGATTATCCTGATTCCAGTCGTTGAGCACCGAATAGGCGTGCGGCGCCGTGCCGTTATAGAACGGGTTGGAGGCTATCGGATACATCTGATACCATGGGTGCAGACCATCGGTCTGATTGAATACTATATCGAGTATCACCGCCATACCGCGCGAATGTATCTCGTCAAAAAGCCTGCGGTAATCATCGGGAGTGCCATACGCTTTATCAGGTGCGAAATAGAAATTGGTATTATAGCCCCATGAATTGTTGCCGTTAAATTCCATTATCGGCATGAATTCAATGGCATTCACTCCGAGTGCCTGCAGATAGTCGAGTTTTGACATCACTCCCGCAATGGTTCCTTCGCCGTTGGCCTTGTTCTCCGTGCCTGTAAAGTCTCTTATCAGAAGTTCATATATTACAAGAGCGCTTTGGTCCACGCCTTTGAAATCTTTTACCTTCCAGTCATATTCCGACTGTCCGGAGTTGTACACCGCTACGGGTACGCCATCCACGGCTGCCGACGGATATTGGGGCATATCGGGATACACGCTTTCAGGGATATATTTGTCATTCCACGGGTCAAGCACAAGCCGCGCATACGGATCGCCTGTTTTTATCGTGTTGTCGACTATGAAGTAATATATATGGTCTTTTCCGTCGGCCAGTGCCGGCATCGTAATCCAGAAATAACGTTGTCCGTCATAATCCTGATACGACATCAGTTGCGACGCGTCGTATGCATATTCGTTCCACGAGCCGACTATCATCATTGATTTCTTTCCGGGGGCGCCCACGCAGAATGTCACCGACCCGTCGCCGTTGGCCACGGGTCCCATTTTCGGCACTCCGCCGGGATAGTCCTTCGCGGGAGAGTTTCCGGCGAGACAGTATTCTATCGCATCTTCGGCAGTATTGACTCCCGTGGTTGCACGGGCAAGTATCCGCGTATTGCCCGAAGCCGATATTGTGTATGTTTTCGTCAGTTCCGTACCGTTGCTTACGGTAGCAATCGGCGTGCTCCCATAGCTGTTGACAAACAGTTCTATCTTCGCCGCCTGCGACGTGTTCACGGTAAAGTCTATCGCAGTGGCTTCCGACAGCAATGTCACTTCGGGCGACGCGCTCATGGTCATTGCGAACCCGTCAGGAGCGACCTCTACGAATATATCGCCGCCCGATTCGGTCTTCCCCTCCTTGCTTCCCGTAGCATTGCGGAACACAAACGCGAGCTTCACCGGCTCCTCTCCGGTCGTCAGCCCGTAGTATTCCTTGATTGACGGAATGGTAAGCTGCCATGTGTTGGCCGACACGTATGTCAGTTTGTATTTAGCCGAATTGTCAAGCCACGCCGGTGCATGCGACCACTCCTCGCTGCCTTTCAGTATCACACCTGTATGCGCATAGACCGGTGTCGACGCCGTCAACCCTGCCAGACCTTTGTTACCGCGGTCGGCATGAAATGTTATTGTGATAGGCGCCGAGCTGCGTTGCACTATCTTCGGACTGGTCGTGATTATTTGTGCATTTGCTCCGACCGACAGCAACAACGCAAGGAATAATAGGTAAAAATGTTTCATGTTATATATTTTTAAGATAACTTACTTATTTCTAAACATATTATAACGCGCTCTTGTTTGTTGTACGGTTGTAATTATCCGGACGCGCCTCGACCCTGCGTCCGCTACAATTTTTCCATTCGCGCCGCGCGTTATTTTTGCGGGATATAAAAAATTTATTACCTTTGTCATTGATATGACTGACAACAAAGTAAAAACATCTGCTGTTGACACTCTTGACAGGTATCTCGCCGCTAAACACCTCCGCCGCACCCCCGAGCGATACGCCATCCTCGACATGGTGCTCCGGATGAACCGACATTTCTACATCGAGACTATCTGCCGGGCTATGGCCGATACCAACTTTCGCGTCAGCCGCGCTACTGTATACAACACCATAGAGCTTTTCACCGAGGCCGGGATTGTGCGTCGGCACAGGTTTGGCAACGAACCCGCGCAGTTTGAAAAAATAGTCGATACCGCTGCCGCCAATCATCAGCACCTCGTGTGCACCAAATGCGGAAAAGTAAAGGAAATCAAGGACCCGGTTCTGCTGAAAGCCCTCTCCCAGCGCCGGTATCAGGCTTTCACTCCCGAATATTTCCAGTTCTATGTCTACGGTACCTGCTCCCAATGCAGCCGGCGCATAAAACATCGCGACAAGACTGACAATAAGTAATCAATATAACATCACATATACAACCAATAGAAAAATGAAAGTTGATATTTTGCTCGGCCTCCAGTGGGGCGACGAGGGTAAAGGAAAAGTCGTTGACGTTCTGACTCCGCGTTACGATGCGGTGGCACGTTTCCAAGGCGGTCCCAATGCCGGGCACACACTCGAATTTGACGGAAAGAAATATGTTCTCCGCTCTATCCCTTCCGGTATTTTCCAGAAAGACCAGGTCAACATAATAGGCAACGGCGTCGTTCTCGACCCGGTGCTTTTTCAGGAAGAGGCGCAGGCCCTCGAAGCATCGGGAGTAGACCTCCGCAAGGTGCTGAAGATTTCGCGCAAGGCCCATCTTATCCTTCCTACCCACCGTCTGCTCGACGCTGCCAACGAGAAAGCCAAAGGCGATGCTAAAATCGGCACCACCGGCAAAGGCATCGGCCCCACATACACCGACAAGGTGTCACGCAACGGCCTCCGTCTCGGCAATATGGAGCATGGCGACCTCTCGGCCTACAACGCCGCCCGCGACCGTCATCTCCGCATTCTTGCCTCCATGGGCGAGACTCCCGATATTTCCGCGCTCGAGGCTAAATGGCTCGACGCTGTAAAATATATACTCACCTACGACCTTATTGACTCCGAGTACTTCATAAACAACCTCCTCAAGGAGGGTAAATCAATCCTGTGCGAAGGTGCGCAGGGCACTCTCCTCGACGTCGACTTCGGTTCATATCCCTTTGTCACTTCATCCAACACCATCAGTGCCGGTGCATGCTGCGGTCTCGGTGTCGCCCCCAACAAAATCGGTGAAGTCTACGGTATATTCAAGGCTTACTGCACACGCGTAGGCTCGGGACCGTTCCCCACCGAACTCCACGACGAGACTGGCAAGAAGATACGCGACCTCGGCCACGAATACGGTGCCGTCACCGGACGCGAACGCCGCTGCGGATGGATTGACCTTGTGGCTCTCCGCTACGCCATCATGATTAACGGCGTGACACAGCTGATCATGATGAAAAGCGATGTCCTCGACACATTCCCCGAAATCCGCGCATGCGTGGCCTACGAAATCGACGGCGAGCGCGTCGATACATTCCCCTTCACTGTCGACGACTCCCGCATCAAGCCCGTTTATGTCAACATACCCGGATGGCTCACCGACATGACTCAGTTCAAGGATGAAAGCGAGTTCCCCGCCCAGTTCAACGACTACATCAAGTTCCTCGAACAGCAACTCGGTGTACCCATCACTATCGTATCTATCGGCCCCGACCGTCAGCAGACGATCGTCCGCAAGTAACACAAACCTAAATTCTTCCCACCATGGCTAAAATCAAACCGTTCCGCGGCGTACGCCCTCCCCGTCAGTTAGTCACTGAAGTTGCCTCACGCCCCTACGATGTCCTCAATTCCGAGGAAGCGCGTGCCGAAGCCGAAGGCAATCCCAAGTCGCTGTACCATATCATAAAGCCCGAAATCGATTTTGCTCCGGGCACCGACGAGCACGACCCAAAAGTCTACGACAAGGCGGTCGAGAATTTCAACAATTTCCAGCAGCAGGGATGGCTCGTTCAGGACGACGAAGACAAATACTACATCTACGCGCAGACGATGGACGGCCGCACTCAGTACGGATTCGTCATCGCTGCCAACGTCGACGACTACATGACGGGCAAAATCAAAAAGCATGAACTTACCCGCCGCGACAAGGAGGAAGACCGCATGAAGCATGTGCGCATCAACAATGCCAACATCGAGCCGGTATTCTTCGCATTCCCCGACAATGAAGTTCTCCAGGATATTATCACTAAAGTAACGGCCGGCGAACCGGAATACGATTTCGTTGCGCCCGACGGCTTCGGCCATCACTTCTGGGTCATCTCCGACAAATCCACCATTCAGACCATCACCGAAGAGTTCGCGAAAATGCCCTCTCTCTATATCGCCGACGGCCATCACCGTACGGCTGCCGCCGCCCTCGTAGGCAATGAGAAGGCCAAAAACAATCCGGACCACCGCGGCGACGAGGAGTACAACTACTTCCTTGCAGTCGCTTTCCCGGCATCCCACCTTAAGATTATCGACTACAACCGCGTCGTAAAAGACCTTAACGGATTGTCGGAAGAACAGTTTATCGAACGCCTGAAAGAGAATTTCGATGTTGTCGACATGGGCACCGAGACTTACCGTCCCGCACGTCTGCACAACTTCTCGCTCTATCTCGCCGGACACTGGTACTCTCTTACACCCCACGAAGGCACCTACAACGACAATGACCCCATCGGCTGTCTCGATGTGACCGTGTCGTCCGATCTCATTCTCCGCGACATCCTCGGCATCACCGACCTCCGTTCCGACAAACGTATCGATTTCGTAGGCGGTATCCGCGGCCTCGGCGAACTGAAACAGCGTGTCGACTCCGGAGAGATGAAAGTGGCGTTGGCGCTCTACCCGGTATCGATGAAACAGCTCATCGACATCGCCGATACGGGCAACATCATGCCCCCCAAGACCACCTGGTTCGAGCCCAAACTCCGTTCCGGTCTCGTAATCCACAAACTCGACTGATCCATTCTGCCTGTATATGCGCCATCACGCGATGACGCATATATAAAATTATAATTTCAGGCGAACAAAATCCTTGCGGCCGTGTTTCATAAGCAAAGACCTATTAAACTCTTCGCCTTATGAAAACAAAAGCTACTTTTTCAGTATGGTTTTCGCGCCGTTTGTTCAACATATTTCGATTGACTCCGATTTCTCGCCTGTTGTTATAATATACGAAATTGTAGCAAACCGCATATAGGATGGACCGGCGCCACTGCGTCATGTCCATCCTTTTTAATTTTCCCGTACTGACTGATGGTAATATCGACAGAACCGTTCAGGATATCTTCGACCGCATATATCCGGCGCATCATGAAACGCTGGTTCAGCCGTTATCTGCTCCTGTTCCTCACCGCTCTGGCGGCGTTTGCCGTCTTAGGCTTTGCCGTCGATGCCGCGTTTTTCATCGTGGCGTTGATATTCATTTTCATCATATCCCCTACGGCTCTGATGATAGTCTATTACTACTACGGCCTCATGCCCCGCATAGTCATGCTGTCATCATTCCCTGTCACCGTCTCGCTCAAGCTTTCTTCCGACAGCGTCACAGTCAGGACAGTCCCCGAAGACCGTCCAACCTATGAGTTTGCCATTCCGATCGCACGAATCAGAGAAATCAACCCCGGCGATACGTTCGATTCAATCGTCTACGACTCCTCTCCCTCCGGATTTGTCCTGATTGATAAAAACGCATTCCCGTCTGACTCCTCCCGTATACAGTTCCACAATTATATTTTTGACAAAATACAGGTAAATTCCCGCTCATGAAATTTACATTACACACCACCGACAAAAACTCCGGCGCACGTGCCGGCATCATACACACCGACCACGGCGATATACCCACCCCTATCTTCATGCCGGTGGGTACGCAGGGTACGGTCAAAGCCGTCCACCAACACGAACTGCGCGACGACATCAACGCGAAAATCATCCTCGGCAACACCTACCATCTCTATCTCCGTCCCGGCATGGACATCATAGAGAAAGCCGGCGGCCTTCATAAATTCAACGGATGGGAACGCCCCATCCTTACCGACTCCGGCGGCTTTCAGGTATTCTCCCTCTCCTCCAACCGCAAGCTGAAAGAGGAAGGTGCCTATTTCCGTTCGCATATCGACGGTTCCAAACACCTTTTCACTCCCGAAAAAGTCGTCGACATACAGCGTTCGATAGGGTCCGACATCATGATGGCGCTCGACGAATGCCCTCCCGGCACATCCGACCGTGCCTACGCCACCAAGTCGCTTGCCCTCACCCACCGCTGGTTGCGCCGAGGCTGGGACCATTTCAACGCCACGTCGCCCCGCTACGGCCATTCACAGGCATTCTTCCCCATCGTGCAGGGTTGCACATATCCCGACCTTCGACGCGAGTCAGCCAAATTTGTCGCCGACCTCGGTGCCGAAGGCAATGCTATCGGAGGTCTCGCCGTCGGCGAACCGGCCGAAGTGATGTACGACATGATTGAAGTAGTCAACGAAATCCTCCCCGCCGACCGTCCCCGCTACCTGATGGGGGTCGGTACTCCGGCCAACATACTCGAAGCCATTGAGCGCGGAGTCGACATGATGGACTGCGTAATGCCCACACGCAATGCCCGCAACGGCATGCTTTTCACCTCACACGGCATAATGAACATGCGCAACAAAAAATGGGCCGACGACTTTTCCCCCATTCAGGAAGACGGCCCCTCCTACGTCGACCGCACATACTCGAGAGCCTACCTGCGCCATCTCTTCATAGCCGATGAAATTCTTGCCATGCAGATAGCATCAATCCACAACCTCGCCTTCTACCTCTGGCTCGTAACCGAAGCCCGCAACCACATCATGGCCGGAGACTTCGCCCAATGGAAAAAATCAATCCTCCCCATCCTCACCTCCCGCCTCTAATCCCCATCCAATAATACCACATCTCTCCCATCATATTCCACCATCAAAATACACTCCGATAACAAATAAAATCATTAAGGTCACTAAGATTCCACAACCTTAGTGACCTTAATGACTTTAATGACTTACTTTAATGACTTACTTTAATGACTTTAATGACCTTATCGACCTTAAAGACCTTCTTGCCCAAACACCCCTCTCCCTTAAGCAAGCTTCCACCCACCCAATTACTAATTACTAATTACTAATTACTAATTGTCCGAGTTACTAATTGTCCGAAGCTCTAAGCATAACGGCCGCCCCTCCGCCGGGAGCTAATTCCAGCGCAATCACGCTCTTGCTATCCACCTTCTTGGTATAAATCTTATACGACTTGGGATTGCTGCAGTAATCGGCATCCTTCCCGTCCTCATACACGGTAGCCACATACTTCTTCCCTTTCGGCAGGAAATCGAGCTTAATCTTCGTCTTGCGCGCATTCTCATCAGTTATCGCACCGATATACCAGTCATCGCTGTTTTTATCCTGACGCGCCACAGTGATATAATCGCCCGGCTCCGCTTCGAGATATACCGAAGTCTTCCACTCCACAGGCACAGCCTTGATAAACTCGAATGCATCGGCATACTTGCGATAGCTATCCGGCTTATCGCACGCCATCTGCATAGGCGACGGCATAGTCAGATACAACGCTAACTGTCGTGCCACCGTCGTACCCGGCTTCGACCCGTTGCCGAAACCGTAGGAAGCCAAGTCCGTCTCGACAATACCGGGCGTATAATCCATCGGGCCGCCTTTCAATCGGGTAAACGGCAATATCGTGGTGTGTTCCGGAGGATTACCACCCATAGCCTCATACTCACCGCCACGGGCCGATTCCTGCGCCACCCAGTTAGGCCATGTGCGCATCAGTCCCGTAGGTCGTACAGCCTCATGACTGTTCACCATAATCTTATGGTCAGCGGCACGTCGCACCACTTCGATATAGTGGTCATTCATCCATTGCGACGAATGATGCTCGCCGCGCGGTATGATATAACCCACATATCCGGTTTTCACGGCATCATATCCATGAGCATTCATAAAATCAAAGGCCGCGTCGAGCTGACGTTCGTAATCAGCCGCATTGGCCGAAGTCTCGTGATGCATTATAAGTTTCACACCCTTATTCTTGGCATACATTTCAAGCTCCTCTACATCAAAATCGGGATAAGCCTTGTCAAAAAGGAAATGACGGTTCTTACGCCCCTCGGTCCAGGTCTCCCAACCTTCATTCCAGCCCTCTACAAGCACACTTTTGATACCCGATTCCGCAGCGAAATCTATATACTTTTTCACATTCTCCGTATTGGCGGCATGTCGTCCGTTCGGTTTCACCTTCGTATAATCCGTCACACCGGGACGCGTGCTGAGGTCATCGCTGTAAGCCCATGAATTACCGCCGAGAAACATCTCCCACCATACGCCCATGAACTTCTGCGGATAGATCCACGACGTATCCTCGATTTTCGAAGGCTCATTCAGATTGAATATCAGTTGCGACGCCAGTATGTCGCGGGCGTCGTCGCTTATTATCAGTGTACGCCACGGCGTGCTGAAAGGCAGCTGCACATATCCCTCCATACCGTCAGCGCCCGGAGTCAGGTGCGACTTGAAACTCAGCTTGGCTGTATCGACATCAAGAGCCATCGCCGGATACCCTACGAGCGCAGCCTCATGCACATTCACATACACCTTTCCTTCAGGATGCTTCATCATCACCGGAGTCTGCACGGCCAGACCGTCTATAAGCGTCGACTCCGAATGACGTGCACGCGGCATTTTCTCACCCAGCTCACTGATTGCAGATTTCGTATATAGGAACTCATCTGTATCATAATCGCCCGGTATAGCAAATACCGTATAGTCATCGGCAAAATTAAACTCCGTATTTTCACCCGTCACCGACAGGAAATAATTGTCACCGCTCTGAGGCAACTCATATCTGAAGCCCACACCGTCGTCAAATACCCTGACACGCAGATTAAAATCCAATCCGTCCTTCCCCCTGAACTTGCCCAACAGCTCGTTATAATGGTTCCTTACCTCGGCAAACTCTCCCCATACCGGAGTCCACACCTCATCAAACATCGTAACCTCATCAAACTCCACACCATACCCCGCACCTATAGTACCCTCCTTGGCCGAAATCCCCAATCCGCTCTCAGCCACCACAGGCATCCCCTTATAGCTGACACTATAAACAGGTTTCCCCGACCCGTCCACATCCACATTCACCTCAATACCGCCGTCAGGCGACGTAACCACAGCTGCCCCGCACCCCACGGCGCAGCCCATACCCAGAAACAAAAACAAACTCTTCATCACAATATCAAATAATTAAAAAGATTAAACTAATAAAAAATAACATTCAACATCCGACCCATCACCCTCATCCAACCTACAACCGGTCTTAAATCTTAACAATTCGGCCTATTGGCCCTATTAGCCCCATTACTCCTATTGGCCTTATTAGTCCTATTGGCCTTATTAGTCCTATTGGCCCCATTGCCCCTACCCCTCCAACCAATACCAACACCTGCCCCATCTGCAAATTTAAAAAAACTTTTTCTCAAAAAAGCGTCAAAAACATACAAACCCACCAAAAAAATTCACAAAAAACTCGCAAAAACAAAAAAAATACCGTACCTTTGCACCGCAAACGCCCTCAAAGCACATCAAGCCAAGCACATCAAGCCAAGCACAACAACATCAAATCACCAAACATTGGAGCGGTGCTCGAGTGGCTGAAGAGGCACGCCTGGAAAGCGTGTAACCGGCACAACCGGTTCCCGAGTTCGAATCTCGGTCGCTCCGCTAAATACAGACAAAACTCCTGCAAGCAGTATTTCTTGCGGGAGTTTTTTATAAGACATATCTGATATAAATTATTATATATCAACCCAATACATTATTCACCATTGGCATTCAGCCAGTCGGTTCTGACTTTATCGGGAAGATGGGTCACCTTGAAGTCGGAGAATGTAGCCTTAAATCCCTCACCGTCGGGACAGGCTGCAAACATTCCGATTTTCACGGGACAGTTGGCTGCCATCCAGGCATTGCGCATCATAATGTATTCCTTGTCGTCAAACGAATAGAATATTTCTATTGCGTCCAAGCGCCGCACCGCTTTTATCCAGATATATTCCACCGGCTTATCAAGAGAAATGACGCTCCAGTCTGAAGTATGATGTGTCACAACCGTACTCAGATTATATTTTCCATCAACAAACTCGATTCCTGTCTTGATATAGTTCTCATGATCGATACGTATCATCATTCCGGCCTGGTCGAAACGAACTTTGTAATCGCCCGAAATTTTCACCTTGGCCTCAAACTCACCGCCGTATTCCGCATAATAAAACGGTGCGTCATCGACAGTAAATCCATAGTGCGATATGCGCCAGTAGTCACTCTTCGGTGTCACGTCCATGGTAAGGGTTTTGCCGGATATTTCCCAACCGGACGGTTCATTGAACCAGTTCATTTTCTCAAGTGTCTGTCCCGATAATATCTGGCCGGTCAATGCCGCCAGCATGATTAGATAGTGTCTCACTTTCATTGTTTGTTATTGTTTGTTTGTAATTGTCCTGATTACGCGGCACGGGTTACCGACCGCCACACTGTTTGAAGGAATATCTTTTGTTACGACACTGCCCGCTCCTATCACACAGTTGTTGCCTATTGTGACACCGGGAAGCACCGAGACTCCGGCGCCGAACCATACATCGTTGCCTACGATTATCGGCCTCGCATATTCCAGCCCTTTGTTCCGTTCAGCGGCATCGACAGGATGCCCTGCCGTATAAAATCCGCAATTGGGCGCTATGAACACATTGTCGCCGAACGTGACCGGAGCCTCATCAAGTATCACCAGATTGAAATTGGCAAAAAAATTCTTTCCAACTCGGATATTATATCCGTAATCGCAATAGAACGGTTGTTCGACAAGCAACCCGTCACCTGCCGCACCGAGTATCTTTCGCAACAATGCATCTCGACCTGCAATATCCTTGGGACGCAAATCATTATAATCCCGGCACAGCTCCTTGCACTCAAGCCTCTCCTCAATCAATTGCGGGTCATAATTGGCATCATATATCATGCCGCAAAGCATCTTCTCTTTTTCAGTCATTGTCGTGTAATAATCTTATCATTTTCCTCAGCCAACCCAATACCTCACCCCGACATCTCAAAACCATTGCAAAAATAACCATTACCACAATGACATGCAATGGTTATAAATAACCATTTTTATATCACACACGACCCGCGGCATCACTGTCGCGGGTCGTGTGTGATTGAATGAAAAAACTGTCTGTATTATCGTTTGAATCAAGCGATTTCCTTTACCTTCCTCCGGTAGTTGAGCGGTCGGCGTCTGCGTTTACCTCAACAAGTTTCTGCGCGCCGCGTTTCTGTCGTCCCCACTGCACGTTGTAGCTCACCGTGATGTATGGCATGCGCATGTTCAGACGCATGTGCTGTTCGTTGGTATTCCACTTGCTCATCATCTTCGAGCCCTGGTCATACTTGCCGAATGGCATGAGTATGCCGGCGCCAAACTGCCACTGCTTCCAGTTATAACTCAAATCAATGACATTAAGGTCTTCTCCCCAGCTTATTTTCTCGCCCCATAAATCGCGCTGTGCACGTTGATATTCCCCTGTCAGCACAAAGCCCCAGTGCGCCAACTGCACAGTTGCATTGCCGCTCCAGCCGTTGTTGCGCAAGTCATATCCCACCCCGCGCATGCGCTCCATGCGAAACTGCACATAACCGCTCACGGTGAGCCAGTCAGGTATGATTTCTATCTGCGGAGCGAGGAAAAACGACAGGTTTTGCAGCCCACGGCTGTTCTCGTATGTAGTGACCAGTTTCTCGTCGTCCCACTGCAGCAAGGGAGTGATGGCATTTGGCGACGTGAATGCCCTGATGCCGAACGAGCCGTCTACACGCGGCAGGCTGAACCCGTAACGGAATGTCAGCATATACGAATTGGCCGTCTTGAGGTTCGGATTGCCGACTCTCCACTGAAATCCGTCGAGCTGCTGCGGCACGACATTGGTCTCGGCAAGCGACGGCGTCGACTGCCACGATGTGAAATTGAGCCGCAGATTATGGTTACTGTTAATCGAATATGTCAGCGTGGCCTTCGGACGCGCGCTCCACGTATGGTTTCCCCTGTTGGATTCTTTGAAAAGGAAATCGGTATACTGCGCGCCAATGCCTGCGGTAGCGGTCCATTTGCCGAAACGGCGGAAATATTCGGCAAAGAAATACACCTTGTCCTGACGCTGATGGAAAATATCTCCTCCGAGCGACATATATTCCGACCGGTTACGGTTGGCATTATACGACACTCCTGCCGTAAAACGCGACTTGCTCCAGTTCTTCACATAGTCGGCCTCGATGGCATACGCCTGGTTGCGGTCGCGTATGTCGGTATGAATGTCGGTTCGAGGTGAAGGTGCTCCGGCAAGTTGCTCTATATAGTCTGAATATGACTTTCCGTAATAAAACGAACTCTGGAAGTCGACAATAAGCATCTGATTGCGGCTGAAATTCTGCTGTAGATAGAGTGACAGCGACGGAGTCGAACCTTTTGACCCCTGAATATCTGACAGCAATATATCGTCAGAACCGTCACTGAGCGACAATAATCCTTTATAACCGGTTTTATTTGTAAAATCATGGAAAAATCCGAGCTCGGCAATGAATACGGTAGTGTCCGGTTTGATGTAATTGTATGAAGCCCATGCGTTGCCAAACGTATTGTCTATCGCGCCACCGCGTGGCGTTTCCTGTCGGGTCAGCGCTGTGCCGTCGGGATATGTAAACGTCTCTGTATAGTCGCGATGGGTCTTTACTTTGTTTGTCAGCTTGTAATTTGCCCCGACCTCCCACTGCGAGTGCCCGGTATTGAATTTGGCGTCGGCCATATAAAATCCCCACGCCTGGTTCAGTGCCGGACGAGCCTGCGTCTGGAGCGAGCCTCCGACAGTAGGATTTGTGACAATAAAATTGAGCACGTATGTAGCTCCGCCGTAACGCAGTCCGGGATTGTCAATCCACTCCACGCGCTTGATTGTTTCAGGAAGCAGCGCACGCACCTGGGTTATTGTTGATTCCCGGCCATTTATTCGTAACTGTACCGACTGCCCGGCAGCTTCTACCGTGCCAAGCACGTCGCTCACCGCAAGCGTCGGAATCATCAGGTTAGTGAGCAGCTGCAAGCCATTTTTTGAAGCCTCGACAGCGCTTTGCGACGGGTGGTACACCTCCATGTCGGCCTTGCGCACCACTCTGGGTGCCTCGACTACAATTTCTTCAAGTTCCTTGACCGGAATAGAATCCGTACTTTCCGTCTGGGCGCCGGCCAACAAGGCGCAAGGCAACATAACGGCTGCTGACAACTTATGTTTCATCTCAATTGGTAATATTTGTTCATTTCGATTGATAAAATTTTTAAAAGGAACCTTTTTACCATTAAGACGGAAAAACACCCTCGATTGTTACACCCTACGCCACATAAATAAAAAATTCCCGCAGATGAAAACATCGGCCACTACCTTTGTCGCGCCTGACAATCAGGCTCATAGCAGCCGCAGTTTTTAACTGCGGAAATTTTCAGATATAGCCCCTTTATTTCTTTAAGGCAGAGTTAAATCATTCCGGCGCCGGAATTTTATCTGAGGCTTTGACTCGCCGGTTTCCCTCAATATCATTTCCGAAGCTGTCAGCTTTTCCACGATATAATATACAGGCTCACCGACCGTCTCATCACCCTCCTTCAATACGATGTCAAGATATACCGGATTCTCGTTTGCCGGGTCTGACACATGCCATGAATACGACTTGTCATATATCGGATTACCACTGGCGCTAAGGTAATAAGTATTCAGATTTCCCCATGACCACGTAAGTTCACTCCGGGTAGTAAAATCATAGATGCACGTATATTCCGGGCTGTCTTCCGATACCACTTCCCACTGTCCTTTAATCAATTTAGTATCCATCATATCATCGTCGTCATTACAGCCACTGACTGCGACCGACAACAATGCTGTCAGAAACATCAACGCATATTTTCTCATTTTATACAGATTTAAATTTAAGACAATCCCTTAATAAACGCACCCTATCTGATTTTATTGTACGGCATCAGCAAAACCCTTTAGCATCGTAATCACGACCGTAATCACACCTACCATAATCATAAGTCATGGCGAGTTGTTATATTGACGGAAAATTCGTAACTTTGGCACAATATTTGCAATATATTTTTCCGGCCTTAGAGATTGTATAAATTTATATGATGCAGATTTTGAGAGGGATTGTCAGATGAATTTTTGCTTGCGATGAACGAGCGTAGCCGTAGCTACGTGACTGAATAGCGAGCAAAAAGACGCTGACAAGACCCTCAAAAGCAAAGTAAGATGAATTTTAGACAATCTCTAAAATTGCCGGAGCTTACCTGAAGCTCCGCAACGCCGACGCATAATTTTTTCAAAACCTGCAACTTTCAGTCTAATGAATTTCAGCCATAATAACGACCAGGGACCGATATTGTCAATCGGACATATAGAATTGGGAGAGACAAAACGCAAGGAACTCAATGTCGACCCGACAGATGTCCCTATTCTTCCGACGCGCAATGTCGTGCTTTTCCCAAATGTCACAATCCCTATAAAACTTGGCCGCGAGACCTCGCTCCACATTGCCGAACTGGCGAAAAAGCGCAATATACCCATCGGTATCGTATGCCAGCTCGACCCGTCGGAGGACGACCCGTCGCTCAACTCGCTGTTCCATTACGGCGTAATCGGCGACGTGCTTCAGGTGATACAGCTCCCCGACAATACGAGCACCGCCATAGTGCGCGGCACCGCCAAATTCAAAATCACCGGCAAAGGCGCAGGCATACTTTTGCCCGAGGCTCCGATAAGCGCGCAAGTGAAAATAATCAACGAGACCTATCCCAAGGAATCAGACAAGGAATTCTCGGCATTGTGCGACGAAATCAAGTCGACTGCTTCAAAGCTCGCGTCGGCCGGCAATAAGTCGCCTGTCGAGGTCGACCTGCTTTTCAACCTCTCCAACAGCGGCATGGGACGTGAGGAATTGGTCAATATGACCGCCACCCATGTGCCCATCGACATCAAGGTTAAGATGTCGCTGCTCGCCATGTACCGTCTGAAAGAGCGCGCGCAGACCCTGTTCAACGAGCTTGTCAAGCATGAGGAGATGCTGAGCATCGCCCAGACCGTGCATCAGCGTGCCCGCGAATCGTTTGACGACCAGCAACGCCGCGTATTCCTTCAGCGCCAGATGGAGGCCATCGACCGCGAGCTCAACGGCGACGACAACGACGCCGATAATTTCAGGGAGCGGGCCGCGAAACTCACTATGCCCGAAAAAGCCGCGGCACATTTCGAGAAAGAACTCGACAAACTGCAGCGCCTCAACCCGCAGGCTCCCGACTACAGCGTGCAGTATGCCTATCTGGAGACGTTTCTCGAACTTCCATGGGGCATCAGCAGCGAGCTTAACCGCGACTTCGGCCGAGCCGAAGAAGTGCTCAACAGCTGCCACTACGGACTGGAGAAGGTAAAGGAACGCATACTCGAGCAGATTGCGGTGCTGATGCACAATCCCGACGGCAAGTCACCCATCTTATGCCTTGTAGGCCCTCCGGGGGTCGGCAAGACATCGCTCGGGCAGTCGATAGCCGACGCGCTCGGACGCAAATTCCAGCGCATATCGCTCGGCGGCCTGCATGACGAGGCCGAGATACGTGGTCACCGCCGCACATATATCGGTGCCATGCCCGGACGCATCATCGAGGCGGTACGCCGCGCAGGCACCTCCAATCCGGTGCTCATGCTCGACGAGATTGACAAAATCGGCAATGACTACAAGGGCGACCCGGCAGCCGCCCTCCTCGAAGTGCTCGACCCCGAACAGAACTTCCGTTTCCACGACAACTATATAGATGTGGATTTCGACCTTTCAAAAGTACTTTTCATCGCCACGGCCAATACGCTCGAGACCGTTCAGCGTCCGCTGATTGACCGTATGGAAGTCATCGACCTGTCGGGTTATATCCTTGAGGAGAAAATCGCTATCGCACGCGACTATCTCATACGGCGTCTGCGCAAAGAATATAACCTCAGCTATAAAGAACTCCAGCTCAGCGACGATGCGCTCGCGCTTGTCATTGAAAGCTATACCGCCGAAAGCGGAGTGCGCCAGCTTGAAAAAGCGCTCGCTTCGATAGCCCGTAAGGTTGTCTACCGCACCATCAGCGAGAAGGAAGTGAAAATGCCGATTGAAAGCGCCGACATAAAGGAATATCTCGGTGTGGCCAAGTATAGCAAGGACCGCTATGAAGGCAATTCATTCCCCGGTGTCGTTACCGGTCTGGCATGGACGGCCGTAGGCGGTGAGATACTCTTCATCGAGACATCGCTCAGCAGCGGCAAAGGCGAGAAACTCACCCTGACCGGCAATCTCGGCGACGTAATGAAAGAGTCAGCCATGATTGCGCTGCAATACGTTAAATCGCATGCCGACATGCTCGGAATACCGTACGAACGCTTTGAGAAGACCGACCTCCACATTCACGTGCCCGAGGGCGCCATACCCAAGGACGGCCCGTCGGCGGGTATCACGATGGCTACTTCGATAGCATCAGCCTTCACAGACCGCAAAGTAGCGGAACGTCTTGCCATGACAGGCGAAATCACACTCCGCGGAAAAGTGCTGCCCGTAGGCGGCATCAAAGAAAAAATACTTGCGGCAAAACGTGCCGGTATCACCGACATAATCCTCTCGACCGAAAACCGTAAGGACGTGGAAGACATAGCCGAAAAATACCGCGCAGGCCTGACCTTCCACTACGTTGACACCGTAAGCGAAGTCTTCGCCATAGCACTGGTATAACCAAAGTCACCAAATCAGTTCTACGCCCCGGTCTGCCAATCTCTAACAAGGATGTGCAGAACTGATGTCGACAACGCATGATGTAGGGAGAGGAGCGGGGGCGTCTCGCCCCCGTGGTATTATTTTTATACACCGAAAGTTACTACGGGGGCGAGACGCCCCCGCCCCACTCAGCTCAGCTTAAGTTAATAGCATTGAATCGCGTACCTACAATTTGCTGCGACTTTTGACCGCTAATTATATTTTTCACTTCGGCAATAGACAGTATATCGGAAATAATTTGTAGATTTGTGCTATTGACAATCAACAGATATACAAATGGATATGCGAAAGATCATCTTCTCCGTCATGACCTTGATTTTCTCATTGACGGGTAGTGCTCAATCATACGACGAGCGCATTGCCGATGCCATGAACCGAAGCGACTGGTTTGCATTGGATTCAATTTATAATGAAGCCCCGAAGGATTCCATATCACCTTTTCTCGACGTATTTTCACGCTGCATGATTGGCAACAGGCTGAATCGCCCTGACATGTCGATTCCGGCATTTGACACGCTGTTCGGAAATCATGCGGAAGAACTCGGGTTAGGCAATCTGATAAACTGCTCCATGATGTACTCGATGGATCTGAGCCGTATAGGAGAAAACAGACAGGCGGCCGACCTGTTGGCCTCCATTCTCCCCTCAGTGCAGGAATATCTCGATTCGGCATGGACTACGGCAATACGCAACAGTATAGACAAATATACCGCCCTCTCCAAGTTCCGCCCTTACGGCATATCTTTTGAAAATGATGCCGAGGGAAAGATTCCGTTCAAAATTGTACCCGTAGGCCCGAAAGAGAAAGAATCCGTTTTAATGCATCTTGAAAACAGTTCGATTAACGGAGCCGCCGCCGACATAACATTTGATACCGGAGCCGGAGTGAATGTAATGTCCACCTCATCGGCACAAGAATATGGTCTCATACCGCTCGATGCCTCGTCAGTAGTGGCGGGACATGGCGTTCAGTCAGGCTACCATGCTATAGCAAAAGAGGTTAAAATCGGAAATATAACACTAACCGATGTGCCATTCAGCGTCATGGACATCACATCCGGAAACGATGAAGCTGACAAATATGTAAGCAGCTTCATGATTGTCATAGGCAGTGAAACGATGCTTCAGCTGAAGGAACTGACGCTCGATTTCATCAGCCGCGAAATCACAGTGCCGAGACAGGCGCCGGCACGCAGCCTTACACCTCCGAATATGTGTTTTTCATCCGGAATGAACTTACTTGCAAAAGGCGCCATACATGACAACCCGATGCTGATGAATATAGATTCGGGAGATGCATCCTACGGTTCATTGAATAAAAAGTTCTTTGATAACAACAAGGAATATATAACCTCCCATGCCTCGCTTGATACAGTGCGCAGCGCCGGCATCGGCGGCATCCACATCTCTCAGTGTTATAATGTTCCCGACATGGCATTGCAATTAGGCGGCTCCAGGGCTGTAATCCCTGAAATCACGGTGGGATTGGAGGACACGCTTCCGACCACGTTGGATTACGAATGTAATTTAGGGCTGAAATCCCTGATGCTTTTTGCACGGATTCGTTTCAACATGGTCGACTTCACCATCACCACATATCCCGCACATGTTTCGGAGCTTGTTTCACCACAGCGTAAAATCCAAGGATTCAAATTCACTGATAATAAAGCGACCTTGTTACAATCGGTCGAAACCGTAGCAATGTCGATAGCGAACGGATTGCTGAATGCTAACGCGCCGACAGCTCCCGACCTTTGAGCGCACTTGTCCGCCGATTAATTATGATACATCCCGGTGCGGTGGCGGAGGGCATCGCGGCGGAGGACAATGAGGCCGAGTGCTGTTACGGCTACGCTGAGTGTTATCGTGTACCAGTCGGTGCCGAGGTTGATTGCGGCGGCGTTTTCAACCGATTCGGCTACGCCGCTGCGGGCGGCAATCCATGAGAGGAGAACTACAAGGGAGTTGTTGAAAGCATGCGCTATCACGGGCACCCATACCGAGCCGGTCCACCATATCAGGTAACCGAAATATGCACCGAGCAGCAGTCGCGGCACAAAGCCGAAAAACTGAAAATGCATGAAGCTGAATATGAATGCAGCCGCCCAGATGGCGAAATGCTTCTTCACTTTCGGCATGGTCATGAACAGATTCTGCAATGCTCCGCGGAAAAACAGTTCCTCGGCTATTCCCGTAAGAATACCGATTATAAGTATACCCATTATAAGGTCGCCTACGGTGTTTCCGCCCGACAGCGCGCTGATGCCGGTCGATGCGGAGTCCTCCATATTGCGCAGGCTCTCTTCCAGTCCGCTCATCGATTCGGGAAGATGCAGGTTATTGTTCCACTCTATCAGCAATTCCATGGCAGGCAGTGAAGTCAGCATCACGATGATAGCCATAATTATCGGGAACAGCCGCGGCCTGACATTGACAGTCAGAAGCGAAGCAGGCAGACGCGTCGCCACAAAAGCGGCGACAACAGCCGGAAGGATGAAGACAAGGAGGTCCTGCACGATGGCGAATATTCTCATACCCTTGGCGGTAAAACCGTCGCCTATCAGCAGCGACGAAACGACCGACAGTAGTACGAGCATAATGAAAAACACACCGAAAAGCACACCTATGGCACGCAACGGCTGATTGACCACAGGCAGCCACCCGCTGCCGCGTTGTGAATTGAACGATGTCGAATTTATTTCCTTTATATCCATTTATTATATTATTTCAATTATTATATTATTTCAATTTTTCAATATTCGTAATACCGCCGTTCAGAAATCAAGATAGAAATCCTTGAGCAAGACCCTGTATTCATCAGTAAAAGTACCGTCGGCGTTCTGTATGAACAATTGCGATTCGACGCACGGAACCAATGCCGAAGCGGAAAATTCCCATAAAGTGCGGCGCGACAGTTTCCCGGCACGTGTAAACACGCGGCAGCATCGTGTCGGAGCCAGCCCGGCCAACGATGCTTCAAACAATGCCCCGTCATCACGTCCGGCGGGCAGTACCAACGCCAACCTCCCGTTATCCGACAGCAGCTCCGCGCCTCCCCGTATAAGCGACGCAAGCGGCAGGCTGTCATCATGACGGGCGGCTGCGCGAAGCCTGTCGGGTGATTGTATACGTTCGGTGAAGAATGGCGGATTGCTCACTATCAGATCAAACTGGCAGTCACTTGCAAACTGCATGAAATCAGCTTCACGCGCTTCAATCCTTCCGGCAAACGGCGAACTGGCGATATTGTCCGCGCACTCCGTCACGGCCTCCGTGCTGACGTCTATGCAGACAACCGATGCTCCGGGATAGCGTTGCGCTACCATCAGTCCGATAACTCCGGTACCGCAACCCACATCGAGCACGGCGGCGTCCGCTTTATCGCCCGGCACTTGTGCCCATGCGCCAAGCAACACGCCGTCAGTTCCCACTTTCATGGCACTGAGGCTGTTGGAAAGCGAAAAATGTTTGAAGCGGAATGTCGATTCGCGATTTTTATTCATAATTCATATCCACGGACTCACACACTGTGCGTCCCTACATTGTCGACTTAAATTCGCAGTTTTGCAAAATCCTCTGCATTTATTTTTGATACAGATTCAATGCAAAATTACAATTTTTAGTTCCTTTGCGCAACTATTTATCTACAAATTGGTTATCTTTGCATATAACAAACAGATAAACATTTCACAAAAGCATGATAATCAACAGCGCGCGCTTCGTAATCTCAAATACGTCGGTCGACAAATGCCCCTCCGACACCCGTCATGAATACGCCTTCATAGGCCGTTCGAACGTAGGCAAATCCTCGCTCATCAATATGCTCACCGGCCACAAATCGCTGGCCCAGACATCGTCAAAACCGGGAAAGACACTGCTTATCAATCATTTTCTGATCAACGATTCATGGTACATAGTCGACCTTCCCGGCTACGGCTATGCACAGCGCAGCAAAGACAGCCGGCAGGCAATAGACAAAATCATACGGAGCTATATCCTCAACCGCATGCAGATGACCACCCTCTTCCTGCTGATTGACGTGCGCCACAAACCGCAAAAAATCGACCTTGAATTCATGGAGTGGCTCGGAGAGAACGGTGTCCCCTTCGCCATCGTGTTCACGAAACTCGACAAGCTGTCGTCGGCAGCCGGCAAAAAATCAATTTCCAACTACTGTACCACCCTTCTCGAGCAGTGGGAGGAGCTTCCGCCGGTGTTCGCCACATCGAGCGAAGACCGCCGCGGACGCGACGCCATACTTGACTATATCGACCAGCTTAATCAGCTCCCGTTGCAAACCGTTTAGAGCTTTCCGGTGTTAATATTTCAACCGCGGCCCTGTGGCCCGGCCAAGCATCCATTACAGCTAACTAAAATATCAACATTATGGATAAGAAAGACGAAAAACTTCCGAAGAGCGAAATCGAAAAGGCCGAACAGACATATCCGGGAGTGGCAATCAACGAGGCAGACGACGATGCCGACACAAAAGAACTGGTAAAAGAACGCACTTGCACGCTCAACAACAATCCGCGCAACGAAGGAAAGCCGGTATGAGCGGTCTACACTTTAAAAAATTAAAAAAAATTTTGCAGGCTGAAACTACGATTTAATCGCCATTCAGCCTGCTTTTCTGTTTTTTTTGCTATCTTTGTTGATAAAAAGCAAAACGCACATGTCAACCGCACAACTACATCAGTCAGGCAAAACTACAATGCTCGGTCTCTGTCGCGGACTATACCGCCAGATGGAGGCTCAAGGCATCGATGCCGACAAACTGCGCACTCTCATCGGCCTGCTGCGTGAAGCAGCCAAAGAAGGTCATCTGCGGCCCGACCGCTTCGGCATAAGTCCCGTAGTGCACAATCTGTACACATCCCACGCTCTGTGCAACCGCGTCAGTCCGGACATCAACATGGTGGCTGCCATAATGCTGCGCAACCTCGTGGAGTGTGATTTCATATCCATGGCCGACGTCAGGACCCAGTGGGGCGACGATGTGGCAAAACTCCTCGGCGGTCTCCGCAACATCACCCAGCTATATTCGCGTCAGGTAGCCGTGGAGAGCGACAACTTCCGCCGGCTTCTGATGATATTTGCCGAGGATATCCGTGTCATCATCATCATGATAGTCGACCGTCTGGAGCTGATGAAACTCATCAATCACCATCCCAACGAAAGGCTTGTGCGCGAGGTTGCCTACGAGGCCAACTTCCTCTATGCCCCGCTCGCCCACCGTCTCGGCCTCTATGCCATCAAGGGTGAGATTGAGGACATGTCGCTCAAATATACCAACCGCAAGGCTTTCGACGACATTGCGCGCCATCTCAACGAGACCAAGGCCAAGCGCGACGCCTACATAGCCGATTTCATACGTCCGGTCCGTGAGAAACTCGACGCAACGGGCATAAAATATGAAATCAAAGGACGGACGAAATCGATCTATTCCATCTGGAACAAACTGATAAAGCAGAAGAACGACATAGACCACATCTATGACCTCTTCGCCATACGCATCATAATCGACACTCCGCCGGAGCGCGAGAAAGCTGAATGCTGGCTCGCCTACTCCATCGTCACCGACATGTACCGGCCCAATCCGGCCCGTATGAAGGACTGGATAAGCATACCGAAATCCAACGGCTATGAGTCGCTGCACATAACGGTATCGGGCCCCGACGGACGCTGGGTAGAGGTGCAGATACGCACGCGCCGCATGGACCTCGTGGCTGAAAAGGGCGTCGCCGCCCACTGGCGTTACAAGGGCATTAAAAGCGAGGGGGAGATGGACTCGTGGATGAACAAGGTGCGCAACATACTCGAAGGTGGCACGGAAGGACCGATGGAGCTGATGCGCAACTTCAAGATGGACTTCTACGACAAGGAAGTGTTCGTGTTCACCCCCAAAGGCGACCTCTACAAACTGCCTCTCGGAGCTACGGTGCTCGACTTCGCTTTCAACATACACTCGCGTCTCGGCTGCCAGTGCACCGGGGCACGTGTCAACGGCAAGAACCAGAAGATAAACTACAAGCTGCAAAGCGGCGACACGGTGGAGATACTCACTTCGGCCGCCCAGTCGCCCAAGCAGGACTGGCTTAACTTCGTGGTGACATCGAAAGCACGCACGAAGATACGCCAGACTCTCAACGAGCGCTCCAACCAGGCTTCGGAACTTGCGCGCGAGATGATACAGCGCCGTTTCAAGAACCGCAAGATAGAGCTTGACGAAGCCACGATGATGCGCACGATCAAGAAACTCGGCTATAAGACCGTAACCGATTTCTACAACGACATAGCCAACGAGACCCTCGACTTCACTACCGTAACCGACGCCTACGAACTTGCCTCGGGACGCAATCTGCCGGAGGCTGAGACGCGTTCGGCCGAAGAATTCATACTCCCCGTGGCCGACGACACGTCCAATGCTTCGGCAAGCGATATTCTCGTAATCGGTGACAACATCAAGGGAATAAACTACCGCCTGGCACGCTGCTGCAACCCGATACACGGCGACGAGGTGTTCGGCTTCATATCGTCGGAGGGCGTGGTCAGCATACACCGTGCCGACTGTCCAAACGCCATACACATGCGTCAGCGTTTCCCATATCGTGTGGTTCCCACCCGGTGGTCGGGTAAAGTCGGCGACCAGTTCGCCACGACACTGAGGGTTGTCGGTCATGACGACATAGGTATCGTGACCAACATCACGTCAATCATCAACAAGGAGAAAGACATTACTTTGCGTGCCATATCAATCGACTCCAACGACGGCCTGTTCCAGGGTCATCTGTCGGTAGGAGTCAACGACCTGAGCGCGCTCAAAATGCTTATAAAGAAAATAAAAACGATAAAAGGAGTAAAGGATGTACAACGCGTATAGACGTATAGCCGCGGCAGCGTATGCCGTAGCCATCGCATCTGTTGCGATGACCTCATGCAAGGGTGGCGCCGACAACAAGGGCGCCGAGGCGAAGATAGCTTTCGATAAGGCACAGAACGCCCTCAACAGCGGCGATGCCCGCGAATGCATATCGCTGCTCGATTCGCTTGACAGCAGATTTGCCGACGATACCGATATAATGAAGCAAAGCATGCAGCTGCGCCCGAAAGCGCTTATGCAGATTACCGTCGAGGATATTGCCGCCGCCGATTCCACTGTCACAGCCAACAAACTGCTGCTCGACAGTCTGAAGCCCCTTATGACACATGTCAACGTGCCCGGCACCGAGGGCTATATGCTTAAAAGCTCTATGGTCGACCCCGCTTTCATGAATAAGACGGGGCTTTCGCCGCGCGTATCGGAGAACGGCGAGTTCTATCTCGTATCGTCTGTCAATCCCGCGGGCGGTCTGAAACACTGGTCGGTATCGGCTGTCGTAGGTGACATGATTGCCACTACGGATACCGTTCCGTATGACGGGACGCTCAACTTCCGCACCAACAATTCTGAAGTCATAACCTTCACTCCCGCCGGAAGCCGCGGTATAGGCGAACTTGTGGCGGCACACGAAGGCCTCCCTGTAAAGATACTGTTCAACGGACAGAGCGGCCGCACAAGCAGCATATCGCTCAATGCCGCCCAGGTTGACGGTATAGCCACCGCCTACCGCTACGCACGCGCCGTCAACGAGATGCGCGACGCCACCATCAACCGCGACCGCCTCAACGCACGCGCCGACAAACTCCGCGAACAGATTGACGCAACCCCGGCAACAAAAATTGACACGGAGAAAACAGATAACTAAACATCGGCCAACCGTAGGGACGCGATTCATCGCGTCCGCATCCTGACGGCAAATAAAATAGCGTGAAAGGTATTGCAAAACTAAATAAACCGCGGTTGAAAACCGCGGCTACTAAATAAAGCACATGAGAATCAGCCGCGTAGTAGCCGCGGTTTTCAACCGCGGGTTATTTAGTTTTGCAACCCAATCCCCACAATAATAATACTACAATCAGTCATAACGAATGCAATGAACATTCCCCAGATAATAGAATCGACCCCGGGACGCGGGTTCTCATTTGAAGTTCTCCCCCCGCTGAAAGGCAAAAGCATAGAGACGCTGTTCCGCGGCATCGACAAATTAATCGAATTCAACCCGCGCTACATCAATATCACCACCCACCGCAGCGAACTTGTCTTCAAACAGACCGACGGCGGCCTTTACCAGCGTGTGGCACAGCGCGCACGTCCCGGCACGGTTGCCGTGGCGGCAGCGATACAGAACCGCTACAAGATACCCGTGGTACCCCATATTATATGCAGCGGCTTCTCGAAGATGGAAACCGAATACGCGCTTATCGACCTGTCGTTTCTCGGCATCACGAACGTGCTCGTGCTGCGCGGCGACAAAGCCAAGCACGACAGCAAGTACACCCCCAATGAAAACGGATACCTCCACGCCACGGAGCTGCAGCAGCAGATAAACGAATTCAACAAGGGATATTTCATCGACGGAACGAGCATGGACACAGGCCGCGGCACACCGTTTTCATGCGGAGTGGCCGGCTACCCGGAGAAGCATGAGGAAGCGCCCAACTTCGACATGGACCTGCAGTTTCTCAAAGCCAAGGTCGACAACGGCGCCGATTATATCGTGACACAGCTGTTTTTCGACAACGCGAAATATTTCAACTTCGTGGAACGGTGCCGTGCCATCGGCATCAATGTGCCTATAATACCCGGAATAAAACCGATAACGAATATCAACCAGCTCTCGGTGCTTCCGAAGATATTCAAGGTCGACATACCGAGCGAACTGACCGGCCGGCTTATGGCCTGCACCACCGACGAGGAACGCAAAGCCGCGGGCATCGAATGGGGCATCCGACAGGTCAACGAACTTTATGAGGCCGGAGCACCGTCAATCCACTACTACTCGCTCAACGCCGTCGACTCAGTGCGCGAGATTGTAAGGAACACGTTGTAACACCATAATGTAGAGGCAGCATGAAATTCAGCGACATACCGGCACACGACTCCGTCAAGCGACAGCTCGTCGAGATGGTCGACAACAATCACATACCCCACGCGCTCCTGCTCGAGGGGAAAAGCGGTATCGGCAAGATGATGCTCGCTCGCGCCCTTGCGCAGTATATCCACTGCACCGGCCGCCGCGACGGCGACAGTTGCGGAGTGTGTCCGTCATGCATCCAGCACAAATCGTTCAACCATATCGACACCCATTTCTCATTTCCTGTAATAAAGCTGAAAAACAGGACCGGAGCCGCGGTATCCGACGACTGGATAGAGCAATGGCGCCAATTCCTTACCGACTCACCTTATATGGACATGAACACGTGGGTGGAGATGCTCGGCAATGTCAACGCACAGCCGCAGATATTCGTCGACGAGAGCGGAGAGCTGATACGCAAACTGAATTTCACGTCGCATGCCGCACGCTTCAAGATTGTGCTGATGTGGCTTCCGGAACGTATGAACGAACCATGCGCCAACAAACTGCTCAAACTGCTTGAGGAGCCGCACGACGACACGCTGTTCATACTCGTGAGCAACGAGCCTGCCCGGATACTCCCGACCATATATTCGCGTCTGCGCCGCATCGAGGTGAAACGACTTGACGACAGCACTGTCGCGCAATATCTCGAAAAGTACCGGGAGGTAGGGCACGATGCCGCCGAGGGCATAGCACGTCTTGCCGAAGGCAGCATGCTCGAGGCGTTCCACCGCCTTTCAGCATCCGACGAGTCGAAGCAGTTCCTCGACATGTTCATGTCGCTGATGCGTCTCGCATATCAGAAAAAAGTGGGAGCGCTCCGCAAATGGAGCAATGACGCCGCCGACTTCGGCCGCGAGAAATGCTGCCGTTTCATGGAGTACTGCGAACGTCTGACTGGAGAAAACTACATATACAATCTCCGCGACCCGCGTCTCGTTGCACTCGACAACGATGAGAGCCGATTCAGCGCCAACTTCGCCCGCTTCATCAACGAGCGCAATGTGGAGCGGCTGCGAAGCCTGTTCATCGACGCGCGCCGTGACATAGCTGGCAACGCCAACGCCAAAATAGTGCTGTTTGATGTCGCTGTCAGCATCATATTATGTCTTAAACAGTAACGGATGCCGACAGTCATTTCACAATATATCGTTACGCCATGAGTCATGACAACACCGGTGGAGATACCCCGCTCCGCATGCCGTTTCTCCGGCAGGTCGCGCAGGCATACGCCGACAACGAGCCGGAAAACATTGCCTACTATTGCTTTGTCGTGCCCAACAAACGCAGCGCCGTATTCCTGTCGAAATATTTCAGCGAAGTGCTGACTGCCGGGGGCGCGGAAGCCGCGCTCACTCCGTCGGTAATCACCATATCCGATTTCATATCCGACCTGAGCGACAAAATCGAAATATCACGCATAGAGATGCTGTTCATACTCTATGACGTATACTCCGAGATAGTAAAAAAGCATCTCTCCGACGCCGACATAGCCGCCGGAAAGGGGTTGGTCGACTTCAACCGTTTCCAATACTGGGGCGACATACTTATCAACGACTTCGGCGATGTGGACAGATATATGGTCGACGCCCGTCAGCTGTTCCGCAATATCGAAGGGCTGAAGGAGATAAGCGCCAACTACCTTACCGAGGAGCAGCTTGAGGTAATCCGCAAATACTGGAACGAGGACCTTGTGCCCGAACCGGTAAAGGAATTCTGGAATCATGCCGTGCATGTAAATTCATCCCGCAACGGGAAAGCGGGCAACAAGAATGTGGCCGGATTCGTGAAACTGTGGCAGGTGATGCAGGAAGTATATGACGGATTCAGGGAACGGCTTAGCGCAGCAGGCTACGGCTACGGCGGCATGATTTACCGCGAGGTGGCCGAACAGTTGAAAGATATGGAGGCCGGTGATTTCGACTGCGACCGCTATGTGTTCACCGGTTTCAGCGTACTGTCGGAGTCGGAGCAGTCGATATTCAGGTCGATGCAGCGCATGGGAATAGCCGATTTCTACTGGGACTATGCTTCCCCGGCAATGTATATCAAGGGGAACCGTGCGTCGCGGTTTATATGCCGCTACGTCAAGCTGTTTCCGTCACGCTACCGCGTGGGGCTCGACAAAATGGAGGACTATCCGGATATAACGGTGGTGGCCGTCCCGTCGACATTCGGTCAGGCAAAGGCAATCGTGCCGATTTTGCACCGTCTTTATCCGCAAAGGTTTTCTAAGCCCGGGACTTCATCAGGCATGGAGGCACAGGGCCCGGCACTCGAACAGACTGCAATAGTGCTTCCTGATGAAAACCTCGTGTCGCCGCTGCTCAATGCCATGCCGAGGGAAATTGACACCGTCAATGTCACGATGGGATTTCCTCTCAGCCATACATCGGTGGCATCCCTGATTAAAAACATAGTGTCGATGCAGCTTAGGGCGCGTGAACTGCGTTCGCTCGACACATTCTTTTTTGAAGATGTCATCGCACTCCTCTCCCATCCGCTTATACGCGCGCGTTATGCATCGCTATGCGACAGGATTGTCGCCACAATCAACAAGGAGCGTATATTCAACGTGCCGCTGACATTTTTCGATGCCGAAGAATACGCACCCTTGCGCCCGGTGTTCAGCATCGTGAAAAATCTTAATGACTCCGACGGTGTCATCGACTACCTCGACAGCCTGCTGCTGTGGCTCGCCGACGTCATCGAGCCGGCCGACACTATCGACAAAGATAAAGAGGCGGTCGAATCTGACAATCCCGATGATTCGCTCGAGTCGGACATGTCCGACATGTCCGACCGGTCTGACTTGTCTGACTCAACTGACTTGTCCGACTTGCCTGTGACAAGCTCCACGCGCCTCGAGATACAATATATCCGCTCCTATCGCGCCGCTCTCGACGAACTGCGGCGCCTCAACGACACATACCTCAGTAACGGACGCATATTTCTTGAAGACAAGACGGTGTTCCACCTCGCCGAGCGCATTCTCGGCAACCAGTCGGTAGCCTACGAGGGTATGCCGCTGAAAGGACTGCAGGTGATGGGTGTGCTCGAATCGCGCGGCCTCGACTTCGACAATATAATCCTGACGTCGATGAACGAACGTATATTTCCGCGAAAGCACTATGCGAAAACGTTCATTCCCGATGCATTGCGCCGAGGCTACGGCATGGCCACGGTCGACCATCAGGAAAGCATGTACGCCTATTATTTTTACAGGTTGATTGCGCGCGCTAAAAACGTGTACCTGCTCTACGACGCCCGCACGTCGGGACTGCGCGCCGGCGACATGTCGCGCTACATCAACCAGATAAAATATCAGTTCCCGGCCGGTAAGGTACGGTTCACAGGCTCACAATACCGCATGGCCTCGACTAATCCGGAAGCACTCGCCGTGAAAAAGACGCCGGCAATAATGAAGGAACTGCAGCGCTATCTCTCGAAAGAGAACGGCCGCTACCTCTCGGCTCACTCGCTCAACACATATATCAACTGCCCGATGCAGTTCTATCTCGCCAACATCGAGAGGTATTATCCCGAAAACGAGGTACACGATTTCATGGACGAGGGCACATACGGCACCATCGTGCACGAAGTGGCCGAGAAGATGTATATCGACCTCAAGGGGGACGCTCCGTCGCTGGCGCTTACACCGGAAATCTATTCACGTCTTTCCGACAAAAAGCTCGTGGAGGAGTATGTGGCCCGCTCCATACGCACGCATTATCTGAGCCTTCCGGCCGACGACCCGCGCCCGTTGCAGGGCGATGCCGCCATATTCCGGAAAATCATGGTACGCACACTGCTCAAAATGTTTGAGCGAGAGAGTGAATTTGCGGGAGTGGAATTCATATCAGGCGAGGAATCACAGTATGTCGAAATGAAAGTCAACGACCGCTACACCATCAACCTCAACTACCGCATCGACCGCATCGACCGCGTGACGGCGCCCGGCTCGGAGCCGATGATACGTATTGTCGACTACAAGACCGGCGACGACAAGATGAGTGCAGCGGGGTTCGACCGTCTGTTCGAGCACGGCAAAGCTATGGCTCAGCCCAAGGCAATGTTTCAGCTGCTTCTGTACTGCAACGCCTACGCGCAGAAGGAGAAATATGACGGCGCCATACAGCCATTCATCTACAAATTGCGCAAAGTCGCTGTCGAGCCGTTCCGCCCGCTGAGTTTCAACCGCCTGCCTGTCAACGACTACCGCGACATCAACGAAGGCTTTCTCGAACGCCTCGGCGGAATGCTCGACGAGATATACAATCCCGACATACCGTTTTACGCATATCCAGACAAGGACAACTGCAAATACTGCAAATTCAAGGAGCTATGCTCGGTATAATACCACCCGTAATCGACTGACCCACTATGGCCGGACTCTACATACATATCCCATTCTGCCACTCGAAGTGCAGCTACTGCGACTTCTATTCGGGGTTGCGGCCTGCGGCTTCCGCGGGGTATATCGATGCCCTGATTGCGGAACTGGCACTGCGTAGGAGCGAAATCAGCGAACCGTTCACCACAATATATATCGGCGGTGGAACCCCGTCGGTGATGCCTGTCGCCGAGCTGCAGCGGCTTGCCGGTGCAATCGCCGGTCATGTCGACATTTCACGTATCGAGGAGTTTACTATCGAAATGAATCCGGAGGATGTCACCGCCGACCTGCTTTCAGCGTGCCGCGATATGGGTATAAACCGCATAAGCATGGGGGTGCAGTCATTTGACGACAATATGCTTCGGGCCATAAACCGCCGCCATGACGCTCGCAGAGCGCTCGCTGCAATCGAACTGCTCGGGAATCAGGATTGGAATTACAGCACCGACTTGATGTTCGGTCTGCCGGGCCAGACTTTGCATGACTGGCAGTGTGATGTGGACAGGCTTATGGATATAAAGCCGCCCCACATGTCGGCCTATCTGCTCTCCTACGAGCCCGGCACGCGCCTATACGCGATGTTGCAGACAGGCAAAGTAAGCGAAGCCTCGGAGCAGCTCGCCTCCGACATGCAGCGCTATGTCACGGAATCCGCCCGTGCCAACGGCTATCTCCACTACGAAATCTCCAACTATGCGCAACCCGGACACCGCTCGCGCCACAACTCCTCATACTGGAATATGACGCCATATCTGGGACTCGGAGCATCGGCACATTCCTACGACGGGCGACTGCGCCGTATCAATCCCCCCGACATCAAAAAGTACATGGCGGCGCTCACCCGCGGCGACTCAGCAGCGCAAACCGAAGACGAGACCCCCGACGAAATTTTCAACGACTACATCATCACCGGCCTGCGCACCGCCTCCGGCCTCTCGCTCGAAACGCTCCGCCGCCTGTTCCCCGCCGCCTTCCTCACCGGTCTCCTCTCCGATGCCGCGCCCCTAATTGCCGCCGGTCAGCTCACACTGACCAGCACCACCCTCTCCATCCCCGAACAACACTGGCTCAAATCCGACGCCATAATGCGCGACCTCCTGAGAATATAATCAATAGGGAATTTTTATCCATACCTATTTTTTCTTATTTTAAATATAAAGCCATGTCCGAAACAATAACAGAATACGCTGACGACAACTTTGATGCGTCTGTTTCAAGACCTCTCAACCAGTCTTACCACGTGTTAGGAAAACTATATGCCGGAGAATATCCGGGCGACAAGAATAAAGATACCGCAGAAACGAAACTGAAAAGGATGCATCATTTCGGCGTAAGACATTTCATCGACCTCACGGAAGAAGGCGAACTCCGCCAATACAGCAATCTGCTGCCTAAGGACACTACCTATATGCGGTTTCCCATAAAAGACCTGAATGCCCCAGAGTCGATTGAAGCAGTGCACAATCTGATTGACCGGATAGAATATCTGACACGAATGAACGGATACACATATCTGCACTGCTGGGGTGGCGTAGGACGCACCGGAACAATCACAGCCTGTTATTTTGCCCGAACGATAAATGAACCAACTCAGGAGACAGTTCTCAACCGACTCAGAGCCGCATTTAAAGAAATGCCGAAATCAGCTCACCGCGTGACCCCGGAAACGAAAGAGCAGCTGAATTTCATAGAACGGTTTATAAAAAGTTGCAGACAAAGGAAAGAGATGGTCATGAACCGTATTCACGACCGCATACGCGGTTGCCTGACGGCAGGTGCGGCAGGTGACGCCTTAGGCTATCCTGTCGAGTTCATGAGCCGCAAGGAAATACTTGCACACTATGGCGCCCGTGGCATCACGCACTTTGAGCTGAATCGGGAAAAGAAAGCATTGATAAGCGATGACACACAGATGACGCTCTTCACAGCCAACGGAATGCTGATGGGTATAACGCGCGGCTGCATGCGCGGTATAGGCGGACGCCCAGAGGATTATGTAGACGGCGCATATATTGACTGGTATTATACACAGACCGGAAGGAAAAGACTACAGACACATGGCGATTTCCACTACACGTGGCTGCGCGACATACCGGAACTTGCTCACCGACGTGCCCCGGGAATGACATGCCTCAACGCTTGCAAAGCCATATTAAACCACAGGACAGTAACCAACGACAGCAAAGGATGCGGAGGAATAATGCGCGTGGCCCCGATGGCTTTGCTTATGGCCGCACACCCCTACTACAGCATAAATGAAATGGACGAAGCGGGGGCTAAAATAGCCGCGGTAACCCACCTGCACCCTCTCGGCTTTCTCCCCGCAGCAATGCTGACTCACCTGCTTTACAGATTGATTTGCACAAATACGGATGAAATACAATATCATATCGGGAATATAGCTCTTGAGTCAATAAATTGTCTTGACAATGTATATGCGGGCGAATACATTGACGAAAAACGCAATCTCGCCGACCTGACAAGAAAGGCCGTGACACTCGCCCGCAATGACAGGCCTGACGCTGACAACATAGCCCTGTTAGGTGAAGGATGGACTGCCGAAGAAACCTGGGCAATCGCACTTTATTGTGCCGTCCGCCACATTGACAGTGTGGCGGACGCAATAATCGCGGCAGTAAACCACGACGGCGACAGCGACTCAACCGGATCCGTATGCGGCAACATCATGGGGGTAATATACGGTTATGAAGCGATAAAACATCAACGCCTCTTCTGTCCGCATGGAACGGAACTTGAACAGATACTTGAACTGTCAGATATAATACTTGCAATCGCCGATGATTTGTACACAGGATGCATAATCAGAGAATTTGCGCCAAGAGATACACCAGAAAAGCAACAATGGTATGAACGCTACTGCGAAATGATTCCATCAGGACTACAAAAATAGAACCATAACTACTGAAAGCCGAATTTTGAGCTTTTGTTCTTATCAGTTAAAAGACAAACAACAGTATAGTATACCAAACAATAGAAACTGCCATCATGAAAACTATCGGTTTATCATTTCTTGTAATTCTCGCCGGTTGCGTCAATAAATCGCATGACACCAAGGCGGATGAAAATTCGTCGGAACTGAATGATACTATTGTGTCAGAAATTACCGACGAAGAAATATCGGAAGCAGCCGAAGATTCGACCGACAGTGCCACCGGCGATGAGGACGAAGGCACATCTGGCGGTTACGTATGCGTTTCGGAAGACGGCAAAATCGCCATCGAGTCCGGGATATATGAGGGCGGAGGCACGGCACCCGATTACTGGGCCTACTGGACTATTGTGGACGACAACGGCAAGAAGCGTAAGCTCAGTTTTTATAATACATCATATCATGACCGCGTGCATGCCATACATAAAAATGACGGTTCGACCTACTATCTTGTCAATTGCAGCGCAAAAACGAGCAGTGCGTTTACCGACGAATGGCTTGAAGCATACAGGATTGTCGGAGACTCCATACGCGAAGTGAATATAACTGACGGCGGCAGAAAGCGCGACGAATACGGTTTCCATATAAGCTACGACATCCCCGGCTGGTATTTCGCCACCAACGGAGAGGGCTATGACTGGATATTCGAATATGACCCGGCAACCCAAAACCTATATGTACCGCTCGTTGACGATGAGGAGATACTTGACCGCTACGAAGTATGGCACTTCAACGGCAATCGTTTTGTAAACACCGGACATCAGCCGCACAAGGGACTGCACGACAGTCTCGCGAAATACAACCGGCTGATAAGCTGTTTCAATACAAAGGACTATATAATACGCATTGACTCGCTCGATTCCCGCGAACTCCGGTATGCCTCATGGAAACTTCCCAAGACAATCGCCGACAAGCCGGATATAATAATTACCGGCGGCAAACGCAAAGAACACTACGGCGCCCCCGACGAACTTAAACGGTGCGACGACTACTGCTTCACTAAAGACGGCTACGAATACATCGTCAATTACTGTGAGACAAAATTAATCTCTAACGGCTTCGGAGAGCACCATGATTTCCTTCTGGTGAAAAAAGGCGACAAAATAATCCTCAAACAGCCGGAAATATAATGGCCGTAAGACTTACGACACCACTGCAAAATTATAGTTCCGTAAAAATTAAACTTAGATTCAAAAACGAAGCGCAAAAAGTTGCGAAAACATTTGCAAAATTGCAAAAAACAACCTACCTTTGCACCGCTGAGTCAGAAAAGAGACTCGGTAATGAATTAAATCAGTTTGTCAATTTACCTCTGACAAAACCAATGGAGAGGTGGGTGAGTGGCTGAAACCACCGGTTTGCTAAACCGACGTAGGACCTAATCCTACCACGAGTTCGAATCTCGTCCTCTCCGCCAAAGAGCTGCAAGTCGTTGACTTGCAGCTCTTTTGTTTATGAGAGACCGAAATGCGGACGAGCAGAGTCAGTGTGGAGCGGGGTCGTCTCGCCCCCGTGGTATTATCGGTTCAGGCCGAAATTGCAGTGCATGACAATATGACAATTGCCGGCTTATTGTCCGCGGTTAATCATCGCCTTTGGCGCTTTGCTATGCAAAGAAACCGCGGCTACTACTTGATTGATTCATAGCGCGTTATAGTAGCCGCGGTTTTTAACCGCGGAAAGCGATATTAAATGGGAGGTGGAATATGCACTGTTATTTCGGATTGAGGCGTATTATCCTTAAATGCTGAAAGTTACCACGGGGGCGAGACGCCCCCACTCCACTCAACTCAGCTTAAGTAGACAGCATTGAATCGCGTCCCTACAATTAAGTTTGTATATTTTGAGATTTGCAGGACGTCACGCTCTTAAGTAAAACAGCATTGTGGTGGGGTCATATATGACGTTCGCCGGGAAAATATTACTTGTAGGAGAGGGCGCGGCTGGGGGTGAAGTAGTTGGAGAGGTAGGTGTTGTCGGGGTTTACGGCTATGATTTTGCCCTGGGGGTCAATCAGGTAGGAGTTGTAGCCCTGGTTGACGCCGTAGTCCTGAATGAGTTTGTCAAAGTCGGTGCTGCCGGCGAAATATTGCTGGTCGGGGTCGAGATGGTCGCGGGTGACAATCTCGTTGAACAGTTCCTCGCTGCGGTCGAAGTTGACCGACACACGTTTAAGACGGCCTGTATCGGTGACACGCAGAGTGTTGTATTCATTTGATTTCAATCTCGAATTGGCATCGGCCGACGACCAGAAGTCGACAAGCACATATTTTCCCCTCAAATCATGAAGACTTACCGTAGAATCATTGCGCGTGACCGCGAAATCCGGCGCCATCTCCCCCCTCTCGGGCTGCGACTGTACGCCTATCATTCTGGAGCCGAACACCGCCATGACCCCGAATATCAATATCAGCATCAGTGTATTTCTCATATCATATACTGGGACATAAGTTTCCCCATCTCCCAATAATAACAATCCTCGCAACGGAATGTCGGTGACGTTCACCTCTTTTAACAAATTACAAAAAATGAGTCCCTATTCAGCCGACAAACTTATTGGTTACGAGCATATTGTAGGGCTGCACCGGGGTGCAGCCCTACACTGATAATGAACACTTTACATCGTACATATTCGCTGAATAGTTACAAAAAAGGCAGAATAAAAATCGCCCCGCCGGCTGCAATAGCCGACAGGGCGATATTAGCTTGTATTATACTATTATTTGGTTATTTCCAGGTGAAAGATACTGCATCGTAGTCGTAGTCGCCTTCCCAGAATTTGGTGGGGAGGTTGTTGGCGTTGAATGTCCAGTGGTAGGTCTCTGAATAGGTATAATCCGAGCCGCCTTCAGTTGATTTCTCAGAATAACCCATGGGGAGATTCTTAGTCGACTTGCCGAGCATTCCGGCAAAGTAAACAATGCCCATCTCGTCCATATCAATCCGGAAGAAGTCATCGAAAAGCATTATGTTGCCTTTATTGGCAACTGTCGATTTGAATTCATTGTTGGTATAGGCGAAGGTATATTCGCGGTGGTCGCCGTCCTCTTCATCCTGAATTACTTTTGCTATATCGCCGTTGGCATAGGTGATTTTGAATTCATCACCGCCTTCGCTGCGTTGCAGACGTGTCAGTTGCCCATCACCGTTATACTCGAACTTCCATGTGTCCTCTTCACCATCCTCAAAATATACCTGAAGGGCATAGGTCACATAACCGTTGCCGTTGAGCTGCATGTATACGTCACAGCTATCTTCGGGATATTCGGTGCTGCGCATCTTCATCAGCGCGTTGAATTCGGTTGCGCGGCTGAATTTACCGTATTCGAAAGTCACGACGTCGCTTCCGTCGGTAATTTTCGTCACCTGGCCTTTGTCATTAGTGGTGAATGTGGCGCCGTCGATTGATGCGGGAAGCCCCTGAGTAAACACTTCGTCAACCGAAGGCTGGCCGTTGCCGCTGCCATTGGGGGTGTCATCATCGTCATCGCTGCAGGCAGTGAATGTGAGTGCGAAAGCTGCAAGACCTAAAGAGGTCAGTCCAAAAAACTTGTTCATAGTGATTTTTTCCGGTGTGCTTCATGCGCCGGTATGTGTTTGATTTAGTAAGTAAGCAGAAAACGCCGAAGCAATACCGATGCATCGTTTTTTGCAGAAGTAACATCTGATATACGTTTTCTATCGGGTAGTATTTGTCCGTCGACGAACCGTTAGTTTCGAGCATTGACGTTTTTGTCCATAAACTATCAGGTTGTCGAATCGTATTGCAAAGTTAACGACTAATTTACCATATTCAAAAATTACGATAATAAAATTACCCCCTCCCCGTCAACATTAATTAACATTAATTAACCTTTCCATACATTAATTAAGCCGCACGGGATTGCTGACCGATTGCAGTCAGCAAATGCCGTGCGGCTTAAAAAGTTATCTATCGTCAACAATGACCGGGGCTGTTATCGGCCGGTCTCGTGAATCATATCGGCAAGACGGCGGTTGAACAGATCCTGTGACAGAAGCTGTTCAATCGTGATATGCATGCGGTAGCGCCAGTAGTGACGCGCATTGGCAGGCACGTTGATCTGCTCTTCAAGCGGATTGTGGCGGCGCAGATTGCCGTCCATCGACAACCAGTCCTGCAAAGGCAGGATACAGAGCATCGAGGGTGACTTCAGGTGCAGGTCTATTATTTTTTCGCATATCCACGGTTCGGCATATTGCGGTGCGGCGCCACCTTCGTGGAGCACGCTGTTGTAGAAATGCTGGGTCTTCTCGCGGTTCTCCTCCCACCACTGGCGTATACCGCCCATGTCGTGGGTCGAGGTCGTGCATACCGAATAATAGGGATAGCTCCATGTGTTGCCGAACTCGGTGCGCGGGTCCTTGGGCATACGCTGTATCTCGAGCGAAAGTATCTCGAGGGCGTTCATCACCGCGGGCACGCAGTCGGGTATCATGCCGAGGTCTTCGGCGCAAGTGAGCATGTCGGTAGCCTCGATGAGCGGGGGCAGTTTCCACATCGCTTTTCCGTACCAGAAATCGTTGTGGCGGTGGTAGTAGAAATCGTTGTAAAGGCGGTCGAAGCACCAGCGCTCATAGTCGTTGAGCGCACGGTAGGTATATGTGTACTGAGCCGAGATACGGGGATGGTATTTGCCTTTTTCGTACGGGTCCTCGATGAAAAGCACCTGGTCGATAAGGCCAAGCAGACCGTTGCATATACGCTCGTTGCGCTCGTTCTTCTCCTGTGTGGCGAAATAGTCGGCCACCTTGCGCTGGGTGCTGAACTCGGCTTTGAGCTTATAGCGGCCGTAACCCACGTCATAGAGGAAGCGGTCCTTGACTTCGGCGGTATGCTCGCCGAAGAAGTCGCCGAGGAAGTAATCCATGATAAACGGCGTGGTCTGCAGGTCGACATCAAGCCAGAAGTCATAATTGTTGCGAAGCTCGTCGGGAGTAAAGGGAAGCGCGGGATTGAATACTCCGAGCAGGCCATGGAGCGCGTCCATAGGTATCTGCCATATACGGAAGAAGCCGAGCACGTGGTCTATGCGGTAGGCGTCAAAATACTCCGACATCTTACTGAAGCGCTGACGCCACCAGGTGAAACCGTCCTTGTTCATCTCCTCCCAGTTGTAGGTCGGGAATCCCCAGTTCTGGCCGAGTACCGAGAAATCATCCGGAGGAGCGCCGGCTTGGCAATCGAGGTTGAACAGACGGGGAGAAATCCAGGCGTCGACACTGGTGCGGGATATGCCGATAGGTATATCGCCCTTGATGGCTACACCGTTGGCATGCGCGTAGTCGCGTACAAGGCGCATCTGCTTGTCGAGGTTGTATTGCTGATAGTACACGAAGTTGATGTCGTTGGCATTCTCCTCGACAAATTTTTCCATCTTCGCAGCATCATAACGGGCATATTCGCCCCACTTGCCGAAGTCGGGAGTACCGTTTTTGTCACGGAGCACACAGAATGCAGCATACGGGGTAAGCCATTCGGCATTCTTTTTGACAAATGTCTTGAACTCATCGGAAGCCATTACCTTTTCGCCCTCCTGAGCGAATATCTCGCGGGTGAAAGCGAGTTTGCCTTCATTGACGCGCTCGTAGTCAATCTCCTTAAGGCCGTTAAGCTCACGTCCGAGATTGTCGTAATATGCCTGGCGCTCGGGGTCGTTGAGTGTGCCGAGTTCGCTCAGACGCAGATACATGGGGTGGAGTGCGAACGTAGAGTTGGCATTATAGGGATACGAGTCGGTCCACGTATGGGTCATGGTCGTATCGTTGATGGGAAGTATCTGCAGGAAACGCTGTCCGGTAGCTGCCGCCCAATCGATTACCTTCTTGAGGTCGAGGAAATCACCTACGCCGAAATCCTCCTCCGAACGGACCGAGAACACGGGGATGGCCACGCCGGCTCCGCGCCACGGCGACAGCGGATTGACAAAACGCATGCCTCCGACCACCAGCACCTCGTTTTTCTGCGCCGGACGTATGGCGAAGGTGCGGTTGTCGCATCCTTCCCATGCCACTACTTCACCGGTAGCTTTGTCAAGAATGAGGAACTTGTAATCGAATACCTCGGGAAGATTCTTGAACTCGAGGTTCACGCTCCATTCCGGGAAATTGGCATCGTTCATGCGCACTGCCTTGGCGGGATCCCATTCGCCGAGAGCCTCGCACTCGCCGCATATTGCCAGCACCTGGCCCGGTGCTACCATCGGAGCGGCTACAGAGAGGTTGAGCACGCCGTTTTTCACCGAAAGCTGCTCGTCACGCTCCTTTCGGCCGTTGACGCACTCGGTGAATACTGTCGAATAGAAAGGTTTGTCCCAGGGCTGGTCCTGCCATCGGTCGAATATTTCATACGCCTTGGAGCTGCGTCCGCGGTGGAAACGATGGCCGTGTCCCCATTCGTTTTTCACATATCCGTTCTCGTGCCGGATAAAGTAGCGGTACACAAAATCGGGAGTATTGTCGGGCACTTCAACCACAGCCTGCCATGTGCCGTCGCCGATAAGGCGCATCTTGACAGCCTTGTCGTAGTCACCTGCACCCATCTCCCCGAGCGGCGATGTGATGTAGACAGCCTCGCCCCAGTTGGTACGATAGTCTATGTTAAAGGTTAGCTTCATAGATGATGAGAAGTTATAGTTATTTATGATTGTTTTTGATAAGTAAGTAACTGTTTAAAATTATTTTATACTAACCATTCTCATTATTTTAATATTCTTCCGGGGGCTTTTTTGCCGCTTTCCGTCTCGTCATCAGTCATGTAGCTCGCTACACTCCTTCTTCCTCTACGAAAATCGCCTAAAAAATCCACCCGTCATAATATCAAAATAATTTTGAACAGTTACTTAAAAGTCGATATAAACACACAAATCAGGTTTTCAAGGCTTAAATATAGCATGTTTTTTTGAAACTCAGGCCCGATTTTTTGAAAAATTTTCAAAAAACCGGGCCCGGTTGTTAATTATGGCCTGTTTTATGTTTTAAAACATAGCTTTTCCCTAACAAATGAGGCGTATCAGCCTGTTCTCAGCCGCATTTCGAAGTGCCGCAGTTGGTGCAGATCAGACACCCTTCCTGATATACGAGGCTTTCCTGTCCGCAATTGGGGCAGGTCTGTCCGCTGGCACGGGTGCCGTTGGGCAGATATTTCTTCAACGCGCGCTCCACACCCATCTTCCACGTATTGATTGACTGGCTGTCGAGTTCGAGGCCCGACACGAGTTTCAGCACCTGGTCAATCGGCATGCCGTAGCGGAGCACGCCTGATATTAGTTTCGCGTAGTTCCAGTACTCGGGGTTGAACTTGTCGGAGAGACCTTCGATTGTGGTCTTGTGGCCGCGCTTGTTGACGAACTGGAAGTCATACCGTTTGGTACCGTCCTCGGAGATGGCTTTGATAATCTTGCCGTGGTTGACCGATTTGGGACAGAATATGCCGTCGTCGTCATCGGCCAGACCTGTGAATATCTCATACGGACGACCATCTTTCAGACCTACGAATGCAATCCATTTCTCCTTGTTGTTCTGGAAGCGCACAACGTCGGCCTCAAGCTCGATGGGACGCACCAGCGGCGCCACCTTGGTCTGAGCCTCAGCCTTGTTGGCCTTCTTGTCGACCTGCACGAGCACACCCGAACGGCATCCGTCGCGATATACCGTACAGCCCTTGCAGCCCGATTTCCATGCCTCGACATACAGACGGTTGACCAGTTCTTCGTCGACATCGGCCGGAAGATTGATAGTGACCGAGATAGAGTGGTCGACCCATTTCTGCACGCGTCCCTGCATCTTCACCTTCTCCACCCAGTCTATATCGTTGGCGGTAGCTTTGTAGTAGGGCGAACGGGCCACGAGTTCATCAATCTCCTCCTGCGTGTAGTCATCCTTCACAGGAAGCCCGTTGGCCTTCATCCAGTCGACGAAACGGGGGTGGTAGACGATAAATTCCTCGAAAGCATCGCCCGAATCATCGACATAATCCACGCGCGCATCGACATCCGACGGATTTACCTTGCGGCGGCGTTTGTACACGGGCATGAACACCGGCTCGATGCCCGAGGTGGTGCGCGTCATAAGCGATGTCGTACCTGTAGGCGCTATGGTCAGGCACGCGATGTTGCGGCGTCCGTTGGCTTTCATGTCCTCGTAAAGTTCGGGGTCGGCCTCACGTATACGCTCAAGCATGGGATTGCCCTCTTCGCGGGCGGCATCATAGATTTCAAACGCACCGCGTTCCTTGGCCATCTCCACCGACGAGCGGTAGGCGGCAAGCGCGATGGTCTTGTGCACGCTTTCGGAGAAATCGGTGGCCTCGGGCGTGCCGTAGCGCAGTCCGAGAGCGGCAAGCATGTCGCCTTCGCCGGTTGTGCCTACACCCGTACGGCGTCCGAGCAGCGTCTTGGCGCGTATTTTCTGCCAGAGGTTGCGTTCTATCGTCTTGACCTCCTCGCTTTCGGGGTCGGATTCTATCTTTTCGAGTATCGTGTCGATTTTCTCCATCTCGAGGTCAATGATGTCGTCCATGATGCGCTGGGCCTTGATGACATGCTGACGGAGCAGGTCGAAGTTGAAATGAGCCTCGGTCGTGAAGGGATTCTCGACATAGCTGAACAGGTTGATGGCCAGCAGACGGCACGAGTCGTACGGGCACAACGGTATCTCGCCGCACGGATTTGTCGAGATGGTGCGGAATCCGAGGTCGGCGTAGCAGTCGGGAAGAGACTCGCGTGTGATGGTGTCCCAGAACAGCACGCCGGGCTCGGCCGACTTCCATGCATTGTGTATGATTTTGGCCCACAGTGCCTGCGCGTTGATTTCGTTCTTGAAAAGGGGCTCGGCGCTGTCGACGGGGAACTGCTGCATGTAGGGAGTGCCCTCGGTGGCCGCACGCATGAAATCGTCGTCGATGCGCACCGACACATTGGCGCCTGTCACTTTGCCCTGAGTCATCTTGGCGTCGATGAAAGCCTCGGCGTCGGGATGCTTGATTGATACCGTCATCATCAGCGCACCGCGGCGTCCGTCCTGCGCCACCTCGCGGGTAGAGTTGGAATAGCGCTCCATGAACGGAACAAGACCCGTAGAGGTCAACGCCGAATTCTTGACAGGACTTCCTTTCGGACGCAGATGCGACAGATCATGTCCCACGCCTCCGCGGCGTTTCATCAGCTGCACCTGCTCCTGATCGATAAGGATAATGCCGCCGTAAGAGTCGGGCTGACCGTCAAGACCTATGACAAAGCAATTGGAGAGTGAGCCTACCTGCAGGTCGTTGCCGATACCGGTCATCGGACTGCCCTGCGGTACGATGTATTTGAAATCCTTGAGATACGAGAATATCTCTTCTGCACTCATGGGATTGGGGTAGTTCTTCTCGATGCGGGCGATTTCGTCGGCAAGACGATGGTGCATGTCGTCGGGAGTGAGTTCGTAAAGATTGTTGGCCGAATCTTTCAACGCATATTTGCTCACCCACACGCGTGCGGCGAGTTCGTCACCGTCAAAATATTTGAGTGACGCCTTGAAAGCTTCGTCATAGTTGTAAACGGGTCGGTCCATGATATTTTTTAATTAAGTAGCTGGTGAAAAATACTTGTTTTTCTTTCGCGACGCAAATTAGGCAAATTTTTAACTGATTGCCAAATTTTAATAAAACAAAAGATTAAAATGTTGATAAGTTTTCCATTTGAAAATATTAATTGCCTAAAATTCAATGATTTAATTTTTGTCCGGCAATACAAAGTTTCCCATTTTTCTTAACCTATTGAAATTCAAACGACTAATAAATTGAAATTTGCGCTTTAAAATAATTTGCTTATCTTTGACCGTTTGTGTAACTTTTACATTATTCCCGTTATGACATACGACAACGAAAACTATTGGCGCGAACGCCGCACGATACGTAAATATTCCGGCCGCGAAGTATCCGACGAGATGCTCCGGGATATTATCGAGAGCGCTTCACATGCGCCTACCACCGGCAACATGCAACTCTACAGCGTCGTCATTTCACGCGACCGGGATATGCTCGCCTCCCTCGCACCGGCACATTTCAATCAGCCGGCTGCAACCGGTGCACCTGTACTGCTTACTTTCTGCGCCGATTTCAACCGATTCTGCCACTGGTGCGATATTTCCGACGCCGACCACGGCTATGACAATTTCCAGTCATTCATGACCGCGGTCATCGACACCGTGATTTTCACGCAACAGTTCGTCACCATCGCCGAGCGCCGCGGACTCGGGTGCTGCTATCTCGGCACCGCCACCTACAATGCCCCGACAATAGCCTCCGTGCTGCAGCTTCCGGAACGCGTCATACCTGTATGCACCATCTCCGTAGGGTGGCCGGCCGATGAAAGCGCGATTTCCGACCGTCTCCCCGTCAGAGCGATAATACACCATGAGCGCTACACGACTCCCGATGATGCCGAGGTCGCCGGATACTACGCATACAAGGAGAGCCTTCCGGAAAGCGCCGGATTCATTGCTGAAAACGGAAAAACTACCCTCGCCCAGGTATTCACCGACATACGCTACACCCGCAAAAACAACGAATACTTCTCGCGCCTCTACTACGACTTTATCGAGACCCACGGTTTTCCATTTCCCAAATAGATAAGGTAATATCGGCACAATCAGAAATTGCAGTGCAAGGCAATGTAAATCCATAATATCGGGAACCTCGGTTGAAAACCGCGACTACTATAAGATGCTGTAAACCAAGCACGTAGTAGCCGCGGTTTTTAACCGCGGACAATATAATCAGTAATTATTTAAAAACATGCACCAAAATTTCTGATTGTGCCATATTATCCGAAGGAACAGGGGCGCAAGCCAAAAAAGGGAGAACCCGCGCATTAAGCATGAGTTCTCCCTTAAATTTTATATTTATACTGTCAATTAGATCCAGCGCACGTAGGCGAAGTCCTGACGGTGCGGCAGATTGGCGTTGACAGGATAGAGACGGTAGGCGTAGCGGAATACACCCGGATCGTCGGTCTTGCCTTTGCACTCGTAAGTGAGCACATTGCCTTCTTCCTTAACAACCTTGAAGGGCGCAACTTTCCAAAGTTTTTCCTCTCCGTCCTCCACTTTGTAGCATACCATTTCGAGACCGAGGTCTTTGCCGAGACCGTTTGTATCAACGATAGCCTTGACAAGATAATCCTGACCGGTCACATTGTTGGAGGCTTCCTGAGTCTCTACATCAAATACCTTGATACCGTCCCATGCGGCTGCGACTTTCTCCTTCCATGCAACGATTTCTTTTGCAAGAGCGAAATCCTTGGCAGCGAGTTTCTTTGAGCGCGCAGCCTCTTTGTCGTAGAAACGTGCGATATAATCGTCAATCATACGCTTCATGGTGAAGTGGGGGGCGATGTCGCCGATTGAACCCTTTATGTACTGAATCCAGCGGGGCGAGTAGCCTTTGGAATTCTTCTCGAAATAGAGAGGTATGATTTCATTCTCAAGCATCGAGTAGATGGTGGCTGCATCGAGTTTGTCCTGCTGCGACTGGTCGGTGAATGTGCGGCGGTCGGTAAGCGCCCATCCGGCGTTTTCGTTGAAACGGTAGCCTTCGTACCACCATCCGTCGAGAACCGAGAAGTTAAGCACGCCGTTCATTTCGGCCTTTTCACCCGATGTACCCGATGCCTCGAGAGGACGGGTCGGAGTATTCAGCCAGATGTCGACACCGCTGACAAGGCGTTTTGCTACAATCATGTTATAGTCCTCGAGGAAGATAATCTTGCCGAGGAACTGCGGCATGCGCGAGATTTCCATGATGCGCTTGATGAGACCCTGACCGGCGCCGTCGGCGGGGTGAGCCTTGCCTGAGAATACGAACTGTACGGGGAACTGCTCGTTGTTGACAATCTTGGCAAGACGTTCGAGGTCAGTGAAAAGGAGATGTGCACGCTTGTAAGTAGCGAAGCGGCGGGCGAAACCGATGATGAGGGCGTTGGGATTGATTTTGTCAACGATTTTCATCACTGCGGAGGGATCACCCTGGTTGGCGAGCCATTTTGCCTTGAAATCGCGTTTCACGAAGTTGATGAACTTTGTCTTCAGCTTCATGCGCATATCCCAGATAGCCTCGTCGCTGACATCGAAGATGCCTTTCCATGCCTTGGGATCGCTCTGGTTCTCGAACACCTGTTCGCCGAGATGCTTGGCATAGAATTCCTTCCATTCGGAAGCGGCCCAGGTAGGCATGTGCACTCCGTTGGTGACGTAACCTACGTGTGATTCCTGCCAGTTGTAGCCTTTCCAGATGCCGGCGAACATCTTCTTCGACACTTCGCCGTGGAGCCAGCTCACACCGTTGGCTTCCTGACAGGTGTTGAGCGCGAACACGCTCATCGAGAAGCGCTCGTTGGTGTTGGGGTTCTCGCGGCCCATGTTCATGAGGTCGTTCCACGAAATACCGAGTTTTGCGGGATATTCACCCATATATTTTCCGAAGAGACCTTCGTCGAAGTAGTCGTGACCTGCGGGCACGGGAGTATGTACGGTATAGAGCGAAGACGCACGTACCATTTCGAGAGCCACGTTGAAGTCAAGATGCTCTTCCTGTACGAAGTCTACGAGGCGCTGGAGGTTGAGAAGCGCCGCATGGCCTTCGTTGCAGTGGTAGAGCTGGCTCTTGATGCCGAGTTTCTTGAGCATGAGCACACCGCCGATACCGAGGAGGTATTCCTGCTTGATGCGGTTTTCCCAGTCGCCGCCATAAAGCTGGTGGGTGATGACGCGGTCAAATTCGCTGTTCATGTCGAAGTCGGTATCCATCAGGTAGAGGTTCATGCGGCCCACAGCAACTTTCCAGATGTGGGAGTAGATGATACGTCCGGGATAGGGAACTTCGAGGATTACGGGATGACCGTTTTTATCGCATACCTGCTCGATGGGGAGCTGGTTGAAGTTCTGGGGCTCGTAATTGGCTATCTGCTGGCCGTCGACACTGAGTGTCTGGGTAAAATAGCCGTAACGGTAGAGGAAACCGACTGCAGTCATGTCGACGCAGCTGTCGGATGCTTCCTTGATATAGTCGCCTGCAAGCACGCCGAGACCACCGGAATATATCTTCAGGCAGTTGCAGAGGCCATATTCCATCGAGAAGTAAGAAACCGAAGGAACATCCTTGCGCATCGGTTTCTTCATATAATCCTGGAACATACCGTATACATGTTCAATACGCTCCATGAATTTGGGGTCGTTGATGATTTCTTTCTGACGCTCTGAAGAAAGGCGCTGGAGGAGCATCACGGGATTTTCACCTGTAGCACGCCAAAGGTCGGGATTAAGGTCGCGGAAAAGCGATTTTGCGTCGCTGTTCCATACCCACCAGAGGTTTTTGGAAAGCTTCTCCAGAGGTTTTAGCTTTGAAGGTAAGTCTGACTTAACAGTCATGTCACGCCAATTGGGGACATTTGAGTTGCTTACTTGAAGTTTCATTGTGTATCTTTTTAATTGTTGTAATAGTTACTTTTTTAAGGAAATGCAATATGTAGCTGTTATCACAAAGTATCAGATGCTATGATATGAGGCTGCCGCGGTCATCTTCGCTTTTCAGCATTGCGCAACGCTATGCGGAAAGCTTCATCGTACCATTCCATGAAATGGCTCCAGGCAGCTTTTGAGGCGGTATTCATCGCAGCTTTAGCTATTTTCGCACGTTCGGCAGGCTGAGCGCTTATCAGCGAGAACAACGATTGCGCTATGGCACCGGCCACTTCGTTGTAGTTGGAGTCGGTACGAGGTATTACATTGACGCCTGACACGGTGAACTCCGGTCGGGATGAGGCCAGAATCCAACGGCCGAAGCCTGAAAGCGACGTAGTGACGGTGGGCACACCGAATGCCACACTCTCGAGAGGCGTATAACCCCACGGTTCGTAATATGACGGGAACACGGTAGCGTCGACGCCAATCAGAAGGTCGTAATACGAGGCGTTGAATACACCGTCATCGCCGTTAAGATAGCAAGGCACGTAAATGACGGTCATGCTGTCGTTGGCATCGGCTCCGAAACCAAGCTGATGTATGCGGTTTATAATCGGATCCTCGTTGTAATTATGCAGTGAATGGGTGATTACGGCATCGGGAAGTCCGGCCGTACTGTTACTGGCAATCGCTTCCTGAAGGTCTGCCCTGCCCTTGTCGACCCATGCGGGAACCATGACGAGAGCGAGCACACGCGACTGAGTGCGTCCGCGCAGTGCATTGATGCTGTCGAGGAACACATCTATACCTTTGTTGCGATATTCGCAACGGCCCGAAGTAGCCACGATAAATGTATCGTCGTCGAGCTGTTTGCCGGTAAGGGCACGTGCCACTCCAAGCAAATTCGCGCGCGCCTGCTGCCGTGCGGCGTCGAAACGCGTACGCGCCGGCACAAAGTTTTTCTCAAATCCGTTGGGCGTTACAACCGCCGGCTTTATGTCAAGGAGCTGCTCACACTCCACCGCGGTAATATCGCTGACCGTAGTGAAGCAGTCGGCGGCGTGGGCGGCTGCTTTTTCAAGCGAGTGCTTCGACTCCATGTTGAGTTCGCGGGCCATCTGGTCGCCGTTATAACCCTTGAGATAATCGTAGAGAGGTTTGCCGTTGCCACAGATGCTGCGGCCAATGCTGGTGGCATGGGTGGTGAATACGGTGGCTATCGCAGGGACCTTCCATTTGAGATAGAGGAGTCCCATTCCGGTGGTCCACTCGTTGAAGTGGGCTATGACATCATCGGGGCAACCTTCATGGTCGTATATGCTCTGCATCACGGCTGCGGCAGCAACAGCAAAAGCGCAGCCTTCGCCATAATCGCCGTAGGCATGCAGCGAGTCAACGCCGTAGCGGCTCCACATCTCGCCGTAGATTTCATTGAGGTGAGCGTAAACGCCATTGAAATCGACCAATACGGCTATAGGCTTGCCGGGAATATCCCAGCGGCCAACGCGCACTTTTATATTATATGGGAGTTGTGCCGATTTCCTCCAGGACTTGAGCAACGATTGATTTTCGACAAAAAAAGGTGAGGGATTATTGTCCGACCACACATCGGGCCCGACGAAAATCACTTTGTCTTTATAAAGCTTTTGAAGCGTTTTGGCCTTGGTAGAGAGTACGGTATATATACCGCCAATCTTGTTACAGACCTCCCAGCTTGTCTCAAAAAGCAGATTGAGATGACATTCTTCTTTTTTTCCTTCTATCATTATACCTTTAAAATATACTTTCGGAGGAGCATGATTTGAGACCGCAAAGGTAATAAAAAATTAGAAATAAACAAAAAAATGTCGCATAAGTGCATATTAATAAACTCATTCACTCATAATTCATGATATAATGGTGTAAGGGCTGCGTATTTCAACGATTACGGAGTCATAATATATAATAACATTAAATATATGTATTGGTGTGAAAAATTTCAAAAATTACGTTTACACGGCACTTTGGTTTTGCAGTTAGGAAATTTATTATTAATTTTGTAAAAACAACGCGTTACAACCCCTCTATGAGAAAAATACTTTCAACTGTCATATTGATTTTTGCGGTCGCTTCCTTCACCGGGGAGTGGCATGCCGATGCTAAGACTACGGTTGAAAACAGGGTTGACCGCATGCCAACCGTATCGGTCGACAAAGGATATATTGAACTTACCGCACCTGATGCCGAGCCCGTGAAATTCGAGATTTTCTCCATTACCGGCCAGCTTATCAAATCGGTGACCGTCAAGGGCGCCACAACAAAAGTAGACCTTCCCAAAGGATTTTATATCATCAAGTGTGACTCGTGGACCAAGCGGGTGATGCTGCGATAACACCCACCCTTGCGCCGGTACCATGACCGGCAAGCGCTGTCGTTTGTGCATACTTCGGCATATAGATGCCATACAACCTAAAAATCAATACATTACATATCATACTAAGCATGAATTTCAAATTTAAAACAATGTGTACCCGTGGTCTGACCTTCGGGTTGATGTCAATCGGTGCCGCCGGTATCTGCGCGGCACAGAATACCGACAGCCGTTTCGACTCATTTCCCTCCTACGCGGGCGATGACCTCGAACTTGCCGTAAGCCCCCAAGGTGTCAAGTTTTCACTCTGGTCGCCCGAAGCCGACGCTGTCAGGGTGCGTATCTATCCTACCGACCGCAACTCCAAGCCTGTCGAGACCATCGACATGACGAAAAGCGACAACGGCGTGTGGCGTGCAGTAGCGTCGCCCGACCATCTCGGCCGCTTCTACACGTTCCAGATAGCCTATAACGGCAAATGGCTCGAAGAGACACCCGGCGTATGGGCAAAGGCTGTAGGCACCAACGGCGAGCGTGCGGCAATAATCAACCTCGACGATACCGACCCGGCCGGCTGGGACGCCGACAAAGGCCCCGAAGTGGAGAGCATCAACGACGTAATTCTTTACGAGATGCACCACCGCGATTTCTCCATGCACCCCTCGAGCGGCATCGTGCACAAGGGCAAATTCCTTGCGCTCACCGAGGACGGTACCACTACCCCTCTCGGCGACAAGACCGGCATTGACCACCTGAAGGAATTAGGCGTGACGCACGTGCATATACTCCCGTCGTACGACTACAACAGCGTGGACGAGACCAACCTTCCGTCCAACCAGTACAACTGGGGCTACGACCCGTTCAACTACAACGCGCCCGAAGGCTCCTACTCCACCGATCCCGCCGACCCTACAGTCCGCATACACGAGATGAAGGAGATGATAAAAGCGCTCCATGACGCAGGCATCGGCGTGGTGATGGACGTGGTCTACAACCACACCGCCAACAACGACGACTCCAACTTCTCGCTCACCGCTCCCGGCTACTATTACCGCCACCGCGCCGACGGCTCCTACAGCGACGCCTCGGGCTGCGGCAACGAGACGGCATCCGAGCGCCAACAGATGCGCGATTTCATTGTCAACTCGGTGAAATACTGGGCCAAGGAATATCACATCGACGGCTTCCGTTTCGACCTCATGGCTATCCATGACACCGAGACAATGAATCAGGTAGCGAAAGAACTCAAGGAAATCAACCCGTCAATCTTCGTATACGGCGAAGGCTGGACAGCAGGTGACTCTCCCCTGCCCGTTGAGCGCCGCGCGCTGAAAGAGAACGTAGCCAAAATGGAGGGTATAGCAGTGTTCTCCGACGATATCCGCGACGCCATCAAAGGACATTACTCAGATGCCGCCGACCGCGGTTTCGCCACCGGCAAACCGGGCAACGAGGAGACCGTTAAAATAGGTATCGTAGCTGCCACGGCTCACCCGCAGGTCGACTACAGCAAGGGCAACAATTCAAAATTCGCCTACGCCACTTCACCCTCACAGATTATTAACTATGTGTCGTGCCATGACGACCTGACGCTTACCGACAAGCTCGCAAAATCGATGCCCGGTGCAAGTGTCGACGACCGTCTCCGTGCCGCCAAGCTCGCGCAGACCATCGTGTTCACGTCGCAGGGCACACCGTTCATGTTTGCAGGCGAAGAGGTGTTCCGCGACAAGCAGGGCGTGCACAACTCCTACAAGTCGCCCGACTCAATCAACGCCATCGACTGGACCCAGAAGCATACATACGCCGACCAGTTCAACTACTACAAGGAGCTGATAAAACTGCGCAAGGAGCATCCCGCGTTCCGCATGCGCACGGCCGAGGAGATTGCCAAGAACATCGTATTCGACAAGGTTAATGAACCCAACCTCATCAGCTACTCCATCAAGAACAACGCCAACGGCGATAGCTGGAAGGAAATCAAACTCGTGTTCAACGGCAGCGACGAAGCCAAAACCGTCAAAGTAGGCAAAGGCGACTGGACCGTCGTGGCCGAGGACGGCAAAATCAACGCCGACGGTCTCGGCACCACCCGCGGCGGCAACATGACCGTAGCACCGCGTTCCGCCCTCATCCTCGCCCGCACGAAATAACACCGTATTAATCTCACTTTTACGCACTCCGCGATTAAAAATCGCGGCTACTACCATCCCTCACACCAAGAGGGCACAGGTGTAGTAGCCGCGATTTCTAATCGCGGAATACATATTATGACGTTTGAATATTTTTGCGTATATTCGCGTATGCTTTGCCGTATTACAGTCACGGAAGCGGTAATCCACAAGCAGCCATGGAAGAAGAGATAAGCAATTCGTCACTCAATTTCATCAACCCGTCGGAGATAGAACTCGGCAACAGCATTGTCGAACTGTCACGGCGGCAGACGTGCATACTCTACTCCGCGCGCTGGAACAGCCGCCGCTATGTCATCAAATCGCTGCGAGCCGAGTTTGCCGCCAATCCCGTCTATATCGAGGCTCTCCGTAAAGAGTTCGAGCTTGGCGTGCGCCTCGACCACCCCGGCATCATACGCGTGGTGGCATTTGAAGAAATCGCCACGCTGGGGCAGTGCATAATCATGGAATGGGTCGACGGCGAAACGCTCAACAAATTTCTGGCGGGAAAGCCGTCCGGACAACAACGCCGAAAGACAGCCGTACAATTAGCGGAAGCTCTCGCCTACATGCACCATGCCGGAGTAGCGCACCGCGACCTCAAGCCCGACAACGTAATGATCACCCATCGCGGACACGATGTCAGGATTATCGACTTCGGACTTGGCGACGCCGAATGTTTCACTAATCTGAAAAGCTCCCGGGGCACGCGCACATACGGTGCGCCGGAACAGCAGGGCACTCCGGCTATTGCCGACAGTGCCGCCGACGTATATTCTTTCGGGAAGATACTGCGTGAACTGCTGCCGCGATGGGAGAAGCGCCGCCTGATACGCCGATGCCTGCGTACCGACCCGCAACGCCGCCCCACAATGGCCGCAGTGGCCAAAGCGCTCTCCGACCGACGCGCTACCCATGCGATGCAGATCATTTTCCTTGCAGCAGTAATCTCTGCCGGCATAGCCGCAATATGGCTTGGCGACCGCCGCAGTTCAGACGGAAGTCAGCCACCGCACGCCACGATTCATGGAGTACGTACCGACACAATATATATCGTGCCGCCAGCTGCCCGGGAGACGATTATGGTACACAAACCGACTGGGGACAACACTCCAAAAGCCACCCCGACCGGCATCCCCCATATTCAAGACGACGGCCCGGCACACAAAATTGACTCTCTGTTCGCAATATGCCAAAAGGAAGCAGACCGCAACTTAAACTCGGCAGTTGAAGAAATCAGAAAATCAACCAATTGGGCATACAGGGACAGCATCTTGCTGGTACTCGCAGAAAACAACAAACATACTGTCACCAAAATGGAGCAAGCCTTGCGCGACGCCGGTTGCAGCGAACGCACTATACATTCTGTCGCCAACGACGCATGGCTGTATATCACACAGCGGCTCCCTGTCCTAAATCAATAAGTCCGAAGTAAGGACACGCCTGACTCCGGACTAAAAAATTGTAATGAAAAGTGTTTTTATCAGAAATTCATTCCTTCGAGAGCATCCATGTACTGATCCATGGCAGCGTCCATGTCTACGCCCGCGCCACCCGACATTTCTGAAGCTGCTTTCGCCATCTTATTGGTTATTTCAGTATAACGCCTCATCTGCGCGGCATTCATTTCTCCGGAACATTTGTCAATCTTCTCGCTGAGCGACTCGGCCGACTCCATATATGAGGCATAGTCTGCCATAGCCGACACATCACCCTTTGACGCTTTCTTAAGCAGTGAGATATATTTGTCGACAAAACGTTCGTACTCGTTAAGCATAGCATCGACATCAGATTTCGAGGCAACCTTTTCTGCCTCGCTATCGCCGGGGATATTCTCGAACATGACTTCGTCGTCGACAACCACGTCATCGGCAATAACATCGTCGGCATACGGATCCGAAACATTTTCTGTCTGTTCGGCAACTGATTCCTGCGCCGCATCATCAGCCGCTTTCTCAGATTTTCCTCCGCATGAAGTCATAGCGAAAGCCACCATTGCAGCAATAGTCAAGAATTTAATTTTCATGATTTTGTAATTTAGTAAGATTGGTTAATAATTGATTGGAATATAAAAAATTCTTTATTGGTTGTCATCATCAAGTATGCGGTAGGTGATGCCTGTACGTGTTCCTGCCACGTAGGTATGAGGTATATCACTCCCGCGACACAGCACTTTGCTGAAATAAGCAGGTGCATTCTGTGTAAGAGAGGTAAATTCCACTACATCGCCCGAATGCAACTTGGCATTGATTGACCGCACTACGTCGAACTCATTGCCGCACTTCCGGCTCAGTATGCACAGCCTGTCGGGCGGCCAGCGCAGTTCCACAAAAGCGTGGTCGGATATTTCATTGGCTTTAACTGTCTCCCCGAAATAGTTCCCTGACTGAGCAGTTATATCCTCGGCATTGTAATTCTCGATAAAATCCTCAATATCCCGGTAGCCGATAAAAACAGAAAGCACACATAGTGTGAAGCGCTCCGGATTGTAGGACGAGCCGACATCCTTGACATAGCCCCAGATGCGCTTGAGCGTGGTAGGCGAAATCGGCTGCTTGACAGCACGCAGTATAGCCGCCGAGAGGAAATCAAAATCGGCCGGCGAAACAATTCGGCGGTTGACCACATTTTCTACCTCCGAACGCAACAACGCGATTACTTCCTGTGAATATTTTGTCTTTCTACCGGCCATCTTGCTATCAGTTGAATTGTTTATTGCAAATATAATGCAATTGTTTCAATCCATACTATTCCATTTTATTCCAATTCAGTCCACGACAATAATCACCTTATTTATAAATATCGATATATGCCCGCATTGCCGCTCAGCTTCCTAAAAAACGAATGTTGCCGTTATTGCCGATACGCCAAAGAGTCAAACCGCGCGTAAAAAAAATATTTGTAAATAAGAGAATTATTTGTTAACTTTGCAGTCGCTTTTTAGCATCCCGTGTGATGGGAAATTAAGGAGCTAAACTTAATTTTGAGTAACACAATTAATTAAAAGACAATGGAAATTTTCAAACTGGCCGCCGAGCCCCGTACCGACCTCGGCAAAAAAGCTGCAAAAACTCTCCGCAGCGAAGGTAAAATCCCCGTAGTGCTTAACGGCAGCGAAGTTGTAGAACTCCCCTACACCGGCAAACTCAACGCAGGTGAGAAACTCGTGGAAATCGGCAATGGCAAAGGCATGATTACAACTGACCTTACCGTAACCAACGACGCTGTACGCAAACTCGTCTACACTCCCGACATCTTCGCTGTAGAGCTCGATTATAACGGCTCAAAGAAAATGGCCGTGCTCAAAGAAATCCAGTTCCAGCCCGTGAAGGACACTATCCTCCACATGGATTTCCTCGAAGTAAACGACAAGAAACCCGTAGTAGTTGAAGTACCCGTGAAACTCGAAGGCCACGCCGAAGGTGTTAAAGCCGGTGGTAAACTGAGCCTCTCGATGAAGAAACTCAAAGTGCGCGCCATCTACACCAACATTCCCGAACGTCTCGTCATCAACGTTGACAACCTCGGCCTCGGCAAGACTCTCCAGGTAGGCGAACTTCACTTCGAAGGCCTCGAACTGGTCAACGCCAAAAACGCCGTCGTCTGCGCCGTTCAGCTCACCCGTGCTGCCCGCGGTGCTCAGGCCAACGCTGCTAAATAACAGACTTATAGATGAAATATCTTATTGTAGGACTGGGTAACATCGGTGACGAATACCGCGGTACCCGCCACAACATAGGATTTAAAGTATTGGATGCCTTAGCCGAGGCGTCCAATACTTCTTTTACAACCGAACGTTACGGCGATGTGGCGCAGTGCCGTCTGAAAAACAAACAGATGGTGCTGCTCAAGCCGTCGACCTACATGAACCTGTCGGGCAACGCCGTGCGTTACTGGAAGGAAAAAGAGAAGATTGAACTCGAAAACATACTCGTCGTGGTCGACGACATAGCGCTCCCGTTCGGCGCCATACGCATCAAGCCGTCAGGTTCAGATGCCGGCCATAACGGGCTGAAGAACATCGCCCAGATGCTCGACACACAGGCATATCCGCGCCTGCGTTTCGGCATAGGCGATAACTTCCCCCGCGGCTGCCAGATCGACTACGTACTCGGGCATTTCACGCTCGACGAACGCCAGAAGCTCCCCGTGCGCGTCGATGAGGCTGTCGACGCCATCAAAGCCTTCGTGCTGTCGGGACTGCAGTTCGCAATGTGTAATTTCAACAACAAATAATCATGGCCAAGAGTGAGGAACGCATCGATAAATGGCTGTGGGCCATGCGCATATTCAAGACACGCACCGTCGCTACCGATTCGTGCAAGAAAGGGCGCGTCAGCGTAGGCCCGACCGCCGACAGTTCGGTCGTGGTCAAGCCGTCACGTCTTATCAAGATAGACGACATCGTGCATGTGCGCAAGCCGCCGGTCACCTATTCATTCCGCGTAAAGGCACTGACCGAAAACCGTCTCGGAGCGCGCCTCGTGCCCGACTACATGGAGAATATCACTCCGCAGGCTCAGTACGACCTGCTCGACGTAGTGAAAATATCGGGATTCATCGACCGTCGCAAAGGCCTCGGGCGTCCCACCAAGCGCGAAGGACGTGAACTGGCCCGTTTCGCCGAGGAGGTAAACGACGGCTGGGATTTCGACGACAGCGATTTCAATGCCGACAGCCGCTACGACTTCGACTTTGACGAGGAGGATTTCAATTGACCGGATCCCGACATCCCGGACTCTCCGACAACACAAATTAATAAAACAGGAACATGATGCAACCGCGCCAACTCAGATATGACGACGTGATAATCGATATCATCAATGACGATTACACCATTCTCCCGCTGCTCAGCCGATTTTCAATCCCGCTCGGCCTCGGCAACGAGACTCTCAACGACGTGTGCCGCCGCAATGACATTGATGTGAAAGCGCTGCTGCTGGTGCTCAACTACATACGTACGGGCATAATCGATTCATCATACATAAGCGTGGTTTCGCCGCTCGAAGTGGTAAGGTTTCTCAAAAACTCGCACGACTACTTCATCAACTATAAATTCGGCCATATACGCAAGAACCTTATTGCGGCGCTCGACCTCGAGACAAACCCGACAAACAATCTGATACTTAAGTTTTTCGATTCTTTTGTAAAGAAAGTCGAAGATCACTTCCGATATGAGGAAAACACAGTATTCCCCTACGTCGAAAGCCTTGTAGACGGCAAAAAATCGGCATACACGATAGAGATATTCGAACGCCATCACGAAGAAGTGGTCGACGCCCTCGCCGAACTTAAAAACATCATATTGAGGTACTACCGCACCACTGCGCCCAATCTGATGTACGACGTGCTCGTCGACATTTACAACTGCGAGGAGGACCTTGCATCGCACTCCGACATTGAGAACAATCTGCTTATTCCGATGGTGTACGATCTTGAAAGGAAATCGAAAAAATGAGGCACCTCAACGTCATATTATGCACCCCGTCGCCCATTGAATTCAACGGACTATGCAGCATCCTGCGCAACATACGCGAGATGTCAATCAGTTTCCGCTCCATAGAGCCTGCCACGCTTGCCGAAAACCCGGCGCTTCCGGCCAACGCCGACATATTCATCTGCGACCCCGTGGCACTTGCCACCCCCATGCTCCATGCCATCAGGCTCGCGTCGCCGAAAGTAAAGATAGTATTGCTCTACCACACCGCCCTTCCTCAGAATTACGTCAAAGAATACGACGCAGCAATATCTATCTATGATTCCGAATCGGCGATAGAGCAGACTGTCACTTCGCTATTCGCCAACCGCAAGACACCGGGAATGCCCTCCGAACTGACCCAAAGGGAAAAGGAGATTATCATTGGGGTGGTCAAAGGGCTGTCAAACAAAGAGATTGCCGCACAAATCAATGTATCGGTCAACACCGTCATGACCCATCGGCGCAATATCGCCGCAAAACTTGAGATACACTCCGCAGCCGGCCTGACTGTCTACGCGCTTATGAGCAATCTGATTACCCTCGACGAACTGTCGGAATAGCAAGCGCCTGCCCCATAATCTGCTTTTCACGCTGCGGCGCTCCACCACATACATATCACCTACACCGGCTGTTTATATTGTTTCACATCATAAAATACCGGTATCACATCGCTATCGAAGCTAACCATTCAAGAAAACCGACGACGGCAACCGTCACCGATTTATTCATTCACCAAAATTCAAATAAAATGGCTTCGATAAAAGTAAAATTCCGCCCTTCTACCGTATCTGGTCATGAAGGCACCATCTACTACCAGATTATCCACGAACGAAAAGTAAGGCATCTACAAAGTGAATGCCACATATTTCCATACGAATGGGACGAAAAGCGCTCGATGGTGACTACTACTGCCGACAGCGAACGCCGACCATTGATTACAGGCATCCGCCAACGCATCAGATTCGATGTAGAACGCCTCTCAATAATTGACCACAAGCTAAATGTCAGAGGATTGCATTATACCACCGACGACATTATTGACGAATACAACCACTATTCGCGTGAATATTCACTGTTCACATACATGACAGGCATCATAGACCGACTTCGGCAGAACGGCAAAATCAGGACATCGGAAACATATAAGGCCGCGCTCAACAGCTTCAGGAAATTTCTAATCGAAACATCCCGTTGCGGACAGATTACGCAACATAACGACATAATGCTCGACTGCATCACCGCCGAAGTGGTCGAATCGTACGAAGCATGGCATAAAAGTCACGGAGTTGCGCCAAATACCATATCGTTCTATACACGCATACTGCGCGCGGTGTATAACCGCGCCGTAGAGGATGAAATCATCGAGAACCGCAATCCGTTCCGCCACGTCTACACCGGCGTCGACAAGACCGTAAAACGCGCCCTGCCGATTGCGGTAATCAAAAAAATCAGGCAACTTGACCTGTCAGGCAGCCGTGCACTCGATTTCGCCCGCGACATATTCCTGATGAGTTTCTATCTGAGGGGTATGAGCTTCATAGACATGGCTTTCCTGAAAAAATCCGACCTTAAAAACGGATATGTCACATACCGTCGCCGCAAAACCGGCCAGCAACTCACCATCGAATGGACCCGCGAGATGCAGTCGACCCTCGACAAATATCCCGTCAACGAAAGCCACTACCTGCTCCCCATCATACGCCGGCCGGGCCTCAACGAACGCTGCATCTACCGCAACATGGGCTACAACATCAACCACAACCTCAAGAAAATAGCCGCGATGGTAGGCGTGACAATCCCACTGACACTCTACGTAGCCCGCCACAGCTGGGCATCCGCCGCCAAAACCAAAGGCATCCCCGTGAGTGTAATAAGCGAAGGCATGGGCCACGACTCCGAAGCAACAACCCAAATCTACCTCGCCAGCCTCGACACCACCATAATCGACCGCGCCAACGCCCTGATACTCGCCTCCATTTAGCACTTTAAACCACAACAATTAAGCGGAAATTCCGATACTATGGTTACGGTTTCGGATTTTCCGCTTAATTGTAGAGGTCTGAATAGACTGACTCTTAGACAATCTCTTAAATTGAGGAGAGGAATTCGTGGCGGAGAGTGGGGTCGGTGGCGAAGATGCCGTTGTAGTCGAGGGTTGTGGTCAGTGATTGCTGTTTTTCCACGCCGCGCATTTTCATGCACAGGTGCTCGGCCGTGCAACGGGCTATGACGCCTTTGGCTGAGAGGATTTTCTGCAGCTCGGTGCATACCTGCTCGGTAAGGCGTTCCTGCACCTGCAGCCGCCGGGCGAACATATCGACTATGCGGGCTACTTTGCTCAACCCGATGATTTTGCCGTCGGGGATGTAGCCTATGGAGATACGGCCGAAGAACGGAAGGATATGGTGCTCGCAGAATGAGTAGAACTCGATATCGCGCACTATTATCATGCGCGAGCCTTCGTGCGTGAATATGGCGCCGTTGACTATATCATGTACGTTCTGGCGGTAGCCGCGGGTAGCGTAAACGAGAGCTTTGGCGGCTCTTACGGGGGTCTTATGGAGCCCTTCGCGGGTAGTGTCCTCCCCTATCAGTTTTATTATCGCTTCGTAGTGGGCGGCTATCTCCGCTATCACCTTATCATCGACAACGGAATTGCCGACCGTCCTTGCTTCGTTAATTCTATCAGGCGTATCTTTGACCATCTGACAAATATTTCTGTTAATTTTATACCGAAACTACAGTTTCGGAGCACTCACTGCCATACCGTGTGGTATCAGTTGACGGCGTTGATGCGGTCGCGGACCACGGTTATTTCGGCGCGATATGCCGGGAATGCTTTCTTTATCTCGGCGGCAAGTTCCTCGGCTTCAGCTCTCGAACGGCAATCGCCTACGCGCAGTCTCCAATACGGAGAGTCATAGATGACGTAGGTAGCGACATCGGGAAACGCTCCCGCAATAGCGCGTTCTTTGGCTCTTGCTTCATTTTTGGCAGTACGCGCGTTGTTGTCGGAATAAATCTGCACGCGGTAGCCGCCCATTTTTTTCACTCTTCCCGTCCTGTGTCCTGAGTTTTCTGCCGCGACACTGTCGCTGTCGACCGCCATTTTGCGCAGACGCAGTTCAAGCGCTTCGGGATGCGTCACCGATATTACGCCCGAACGGTTGATAATATCTGTAATGGTGGTATCGGAAGATGCCGCCGGTGCAGGAGACTGTGCCGAAGCGGCAGCGAAAGTCATCACCAACGCGGCGCCTATTGACAGTTGTTTCAATAACTTCATCATATATGCAAAGGTAAGTGTGGACGGAATGAGTCGGTATGTAAGTATATGGTGAGAGATAAATAAAAATATGCCGGCGCCATACAGCCGATAGCGTCATGACGCCGACATTGTTATTCAAAGTTCAGCATTCGGGATTAGAATGCTTTCACGATACCCATGAACGACTCGGCGTCGAGTGAAGCGCCACCGATAAGACCGCCGTCGACGTTGGGTTTTGCGAAGAGCTGGGGAGCATTGCTCGGCTTGCAGCTGCCGCCGTAGAGGATTGAAGTGTTTTCTGCGACTTCTTTGCCGTATTTGTCGGCGATGACTTTACGGATATGTGCGTGCATTTCCTCAGCCTGGTCGTCGGTAGCTGTTTTGCCGGTACCGATTGCCCATACAGGTTCGTAAGCAAGGATAAGTTTTGAGAAGTCGGCAGCGCTCATATCGAAGAGAGCGTCCTCTATCTGTTTTTTTACCACTTCAAGATAAGTGCCGTTTTCGCGTTCCTCGAGTACTTCGCCGATGCAGAAGATAGGGGTAAGATTGTTTTCAAGGGCGAGAGCCACTTTGTTCTTGAGGATTTCTGAAGTCTCACCGTAATACTGGCGACGCTCAGAGTGGCCGAGGATTACGTAGGTAGCACCTGTTGAAGCGACCATAGCGGCAGAAACTTCGCCGGTGTAGGCGCCTTTGGCATGGTCGGCGCAGTTTTCGGCACCGAGACCGAGCTTAGCGGGATCGATTACGGCATTGACCGAAGCAAGGTGAGTGAAAGGTACGGCGATGATGACGTCGCAGTTGGGGGTAAAACCTTTGAGGGCCTCGTTGACATCTTTAGCAAGACCTACACCTTCGGCAAGAGTGGTATTCATTTTCCAGTTGCCTGCTACAATGTTCTTTCTCATTTCTTTATCTTTTATTATGAATGTTATGGAATTTCTGTTTACGCTTCCGGAACGCCGGTATCGGAGCCGACACTGCCGCCATCTGACTGACCGGCAGCCGGGGCCTGTTTTTCCGAATGCAAAGTTAATTGTTTTTTTTGTTTTTTAGGTAATAATCGCAATATGAATTCCTGCGTAAGAGCTATAATAAGCAAAAGAGCCGCGGCTATGACGGTTATTACATAAAAATTATGGCGGTCGTCAATCTCTATCGAGCCGATTGAGAGCGAACCGTTGCCGAGGGCGTCGATTGTAGAGAAGTCAAACGCCGACAATGCCCGTTTCCACATTATGACGCCATCCTTTAGATATACCATCGACATGCTTCCGCGTGCTACCTGCTTTAGAGCCGTGTCCTCGGCTATGTAGCATGGATAATCAGCCATCGACATGTCAATCCACCGCTCTATACCTTCGGGGCCGGCGGCAAGGAGGGCAATCATCGAGCCGCCGCTGCGCGTTATCGCCTTGTTCATCTCGTTGATGGCATACGTGTAGGCGATATCCACGCGGTTTGATTCCGGAATGACGAGAATAAGCATCTCGCCGCTGTCATCAATGGCGTAGGATGTGACATCCTCATTGTCGACATCATAGATTGTGAAGCCGGAGTCACGTTCAGGTGCCGGCACGTCGACACGCCGTACGAATGTCCATGTCGAGTCGGGGAGCTCGTCGACCGAAAACTCACGCTCCTCGCCGTCGCGCTTGTAGACCATCATAATCCGGTCGTGCACCGAGCTATCGTCGCTGTCGCCGTTTAGAGCGCCGTAGAGATTCGTTCCCACGGCATACGGACGGAAATCGACCATCGGCTGGATATTATAGCCGTACAGGCTCAGCACAACCGTATAAAGCAACAGCACCGTCACGACAGCCCACTGTATTGCGGGACGGTATATGCCCCGACGCAGCCGGCGGTTGAAACGGCACAAGTAAGCCAACGCAAGGACTATGGCCACGTTTTTCCAGAATGTGGCTGCATTGGAGATTTTCCACATCTCGCCGAAACAGCCGCAGTCGTCGACCGGATTAGCTATCCATATATAGGCTGTCAGCGGCAGCATGAACACCATAGACAGCATCAGCAGCCACGGCGCTACGCGCTTGAAGCAGCCGGCAAGCAACAGGAATCCGAGCACAAACTCGTAGACGAATATCGCTATCGAGACCACGAGAATAATCGTGCGCGGCTCGGTAAAATTCCATACTGCGAGGTAGTCCTCGATTTTGAATATAAAGCCCCACGGGTCGACAGCCTTTGAAAAGCCTGACACGACAAACAGCGCGCCTATGATTATGCGCAATGCCATGACCGCGTAAGGATTATACAGCCGGTCAAAGCGGCCGGTTCCCTTTTTCGGCTCAGTTACTGTAGCCGCACCGGTCGCAGCGTCGGTATCCGGAGTTTTGTCATCAGTCATTTCCTTCGGTGAGTTTGATTATGCCAAACACCGCGTAGTTGATGATGTCCATATAGTTGGCGTCGATACCCTCCGATACCTCGGTCATGCCGCCGTTGTCCTCAATCTCCTTGGTTCGCATGAGTTTTGTAAGAATAAGGTCAGTATACGATGACACCCTCATCAGACGCCACGCCTCGTCATAATCATGGTTTTTGGCGAGCATGAGCGCTTTCGTGCGTGCCATGTATCCGTCGTACAGCGCAAGCGCCTCGTCGGCAGTCATATCCTTTGTGTCGGCATATCCTTTTTCAAGTTGTATCAGGCCTATTATTCCATAATTGACCATAGCGATAAATTCGGGAAGAATGCCTTCACCTACCCACGACTCCCCTTTCATTTCAAGCGAGCGCACGCGATTGGCCTTTATATATATCTGGTCGGTTATGGAGCGCGGGCGCATCAGACGCCACGACGGCCCGTAATCCTTGAGCTTGGCGGCAAAAATATTGCGGCAACGCTCTATAGCATTGTCAAACTGAGCTTCTGTATTTGACATTTATCTTATTGATTTGATTTATGTTAAGATTTACTTATCAGCCGTTGTTCTTAAACATCTCCTTTATGGAGCCAATCGAACTCAGCACGCCCGATGCCTCGTATGGAATATAGATTGTCTTGTTGTCCTTACCGGATACCATCTGGTTGAGAGTCTCTATATACTTCACTGCAAGGAGATATGTGGCCGGGTCAGTCTTTGTTGATGATATGGCCTGTGCGATACGCTCGATGGCTTTAGCCTCTGCCTCTGCCTGCAGCACCTTAGCACGCGACTCACCCTCGGCACGGAGTATTTCCGACTGCTTGACGGCCTCGGCTGCGTTGATGCGCGATTCTTTCTCACCCTCCGAACGCAGGATAAGCGATTTCTTCTCACCCTCGGCATTAAGGATTTCGGCGCGACGGTTGCGCTCGGCCTGCATCTGTTTCTCCATCGCCTCACGCACGCTTTCGGGAGGGGTAATGTCCTGCAGCTCCACACGGTTGACCTTCACGCCCCATTTGTTGGTTGCATCGTCGAGTATTGACTGCAGCTTGGAGTTGATGGTATCGCGCGATGTAAGAGTCTCGTCGAGTTCAAGTTCGCCGATGACATTACGGAGCGATGTCTGCGTAAGTTTCTCTATCGCGTTGGGAAGATTGTCAATTTCGTAGACACTTTTCTTGGCATCGACAATCTGGAAATAGAGCAGCGCGTTGATTTCAGTCGTCACGTTATCCTTTGTGATGACCTGCTGCGACGGGAAATCATAGACCTGCTCGCGGAGGTCAATCACCTTGGTCGAGCTCAGACGCGCCACGTAGCGCCCGTTGGGCATACGCTCCATGGTGCGCGTATATATGGTCTTCGCACGGTCGATAAAGGGTATTATGATATTAAGACCTGCGGGAAGCGTGCTGTGGTACTTTCCGAGACGCTCGATTACGCGTGTCTCCGACTGAGGCACGACCTTTACTCCTGCCGATATGACCAATATCACTATCAGGACAAGAACTCCTATAAAGATTAATGTTTCCATATTATATTGAATGTTTGGATTATATTATTTTTTCGGGCGCACCTTTATGACTATACTGTCAAAGGATATGACTTCGACACTGTCGCCTTTGAGTATCGGGCAATACTCGGCATCGGCCACTGCAAGCCAGTTGTCGCCGTCCACTTTCACGCGTCCGCGTCTGCCGTCGGGATATATCGGCTCGGTCACGGTGCCTGTACGCCCTATTATGGCGTCCATGTTGCTCCGCTGATCGCTGTGCGCCGCCTTGTTGAGCTTATATCTGCGTATTATCGGAAACAGGATGAGAAACGATGCCACCGCGCCTGCGCTCGCCACTATAAACTGCACTACCGTGCCGCTCCCCGCCAAAGCCGGGATGAGCGCCAACAAGCAGCCTACAGCCAGACACATGGCGGCAACAGTTCCGGTAAAAACCTCAATGATAAGAAGAACGATAGCTGAAATCAGCCATATAAGCCAAGTTGTCATTTTTTATTATTTTAAACCGTCGTTATAACAGACAAATATAATTATTTAATTTAAAATGCACAAATACTTTCGTCCTACCTGCAAAAAACACAGGCGAAACATGTTACCGAACATGCTCCGCCTGTGAAATTATCTTTACACGGTACATTTATAGCCGTACGGCTTACGGTGTATACCGCTATGGTTTGCCGCTGTCGTTGATTAATACAATGACTCTACGCGTTTGAGGTTCTCCTCGTCCTGAAGATTGTAGTAGCAGTTACGCAGGAGTGAAAGGGCGTCGCTCATGTTGTCGGGGTCAAGCGAATAAGCTTTCTCAAGATACTGGGTAGCTTCGCGGAAGAGAGGATTGACCTCGTTGACACGACGCTCGTTGTACTGTGCTGCGGGAAGACTTGATATCTCATCGTCTATGCGGAATGCCTTGTTGCAAAGCTGACGTCCGTACTGGAGTTGGGCCTGAGCGTTCTCGGGATTGAGTTCGATGGCACGCTTATAGTTCTCGACAGCCTTGTCTACATTTTCCTGCGAGTCGTAGAGCACACCGAGCACATAGTAAAGCTGACCGTTGTTCGGGTCGGCCTGAATGTATTTTTCAAGCATTGCCTGAGCTTCGGTAAACTCCTTGTTGGCAATCTTATTATTAATCATGTAGCCGATATAGCTGTTGTCCTCGGCACCGTAGAGAGGATAGGCCTGCTCTGCATAATATGCCATTTTGGCAGCATCGTGATTGTTGTTGTAGGCCACGGCGATAGCGTAGTCATAGATATTCTTTTTGTTGTATCCTTTGGCGATAGCGTTGTCGAATGCATTGAGAGCATCGTCAAACTGATTGGCCTGCCATGCTGCGAGACCCATATTGTAATAGATGTCGCTTGCGGTAGAGTCGGGCAAAGCGGCGGGAGCATTTGCGCCGAGCACCGGATTAGAGGGGAGCTGGATATACATGTCCCATGCCTTGTATGCGCTGGGATAGTCGGCTACCTGCCACAGATTGACAGCCGCGATATTAAGGTCTTTGTGGTGGCTCTTTATAAGATTTATAGCGTCTTTCGAATATTTGGGCTTGATTTTACCCTTTTCATTTGGAATAGAGTCAAGCGGAAGTGCCTTCAGCAAGTAGTCGAAAGAGTTCATAAGCACGTTTCCGATCACTTTGTCATCTACGCCCTTACCCATCTTTTTCATCACTTCCTGGTTGTCATAGAAGTCCATACCGCCTTTACCGGCTACGAACCATACGTATGGCTGTCCGGCGGTTTCTTCATTGGTAAAAGCAGGTTTCAGCTTGTCAAGTTTTTCGGGATACTTCTCGACCGACGATTTCATCTCGCGCTCGACCTCTTTCACTAAGGAGTTCTGTGCTACGGCCGTCAGACCGGCAAAAAGGCAAATGCCCAAAACGCTTAATTTTTTCATGACTTAAGTTATATGTATGTAAGTAATATTTTTTTATCGTAAAAACTGTCCGTTATATCATTTCCCGATAATTTTGATAAAGTTAACCAACAAAAGTTTAATTACAAAATTAATAACAAAAAATATTCGAAACTGCTTATTTGTTCTGTCGGGAAGGACAATTTTTTCGAAAATAGGCCGACATCAGTCGCTTCGCGTCATGGCAAAGACAGACTGATGCCGACATGTTCAATGTTCTGAGTTATTAAATATCATCATCGGATACCTCGGTGGTGTCATCCTCGATTTCATCTACGACATCGTCATCGGCGATATCGTTGACCGATTCGTCGGCTTCGAGCACTTCGGCATTGGCGTCGATTTCCTCTACCTCCTCATCGGGGTCTGCATCGACACAGCATACGGAAGCGATTTCGTCGCCGCGTTTGTCGAGGTTGATAAGACGGACACCCTGAGTGGCGCGTCCCATCACACGGATGTCGGTGACATGCAGACGCAGTGTAATGCCCGACTTGTTGATGATGACGAGGTCATTCTCGTCGTTGACGCTCTTGAGCGTGACGAGATGGCCGGTCTTTTCGGTGACGTTAATGGTCTTCACGCCCTTGCCGCCGCGATTGGTGACACGATAGTCGTCGAGCAGCGAACGCTTGCCGTAACCTTTTTCCGATACGACCATGACATTGTTGGTAGTGTCGGCGCTCATACATACCATTCCTACGATTTCGTCGGAGGGGTCGGCGTCGAGAGTCATGCCGCGCACGCCGGTGCTGACACGTCCCATGCATCTTACCTTTGACTCATGGAAACGGATAGCGCGTCCGTTGCGGTTGGCCATCAGAATTTCCGAATTGCCGTCGGTGAGGTCCACGCCAATCACCTGGTCGCCTTCGCGTATGATGATAGCCTTCTTGCCCTTGACATTGATGCGCGCGTACTCGGCAAGCGAAGTCTTCTTGATGACTCCGTTGCGGGTAGCGAACACGAGATAGTGGCTGTCGGTGAATTCCTTGTCGTCAAGCTGCTTGCAGCTGATGAACGCGTTGACGGCATCGCCGGGCTCGATGTTGAGCAGGTTCTGGATGGCGCGCCCCTTGGTATTCTTGGCACCTTCAGGAAGCTCGTAGACCTTGAGTTTGTATACGAGACCCTTCTGAGTGAAGAAGAGCATATTGGAATGCATCGAAGCGAGATAGATATATTCTATGAAGTCCTCCTCGCGGGCCTTGCTGCCACGAGAGCCTACGCCGCCGCGGTTCTGGGCACGGAATTCACTGAGCGGAGTGCGCTTGATATAGCCGAGATGCGAGATGGTGATAATCATGTCGTCGTCGGCATAGAAATCCTCGGCGTTGAATTCGCCGGCGGTATAGTCGATTTCGGTGCGGCGTTCGTCGCCATACTGGTCGCGCACTTCGATAAGTTCCGACTTAATCAGTTCGCGGCACACATGGTCGTCGTTGAGTATAAGCTCGAGTTCGGCGATAGTCTTCTGAAGCTCGTTGAAACGTTCGCGCAGTTTATCCTGTTCGAGTCCGGAGAGCTGTTTGAGTCGCATCTCGACGATTGCCGAGGTCTGCACTTCGGTAAGGTCGAACCTTTGCGCGAGTGTAGCCTTGGCTTCTTCGACCGTGGCCGACGCGCGGATTATGCGGATGACTTCGTCGATATTCTGCGACGCGATAATCAGTCCCTCGAGTATGTGGGCCTGACGCTGTGCCTCGGCGAGGTCGAATTTGGTGCGTCGTATCACCACTTCATGACGGTGGTCAATGAATGCCTGAAGCAAATCCTTAAGATTGAGGAGCTTCGGGCGTCCGCCTACGAGAGCCACGTTGTTGACCGAGAATGAAGCCTGCAGCTGCGACATCTTGTAGAGTTTGTTGAGCACCACGTTGGAGTTGGCGTCGCTCTTGAGCTTGATGACGATACGCATACCCTCGATGCTGCTCTCGTCGGAAAGGTCGGCAATGCCGTCAATTTTCTTTTCGTTGACAAGTTCGGCGATATATTTTACAAGCTCGGCCTTATTGACACCGTAAGGTATCTCGGTCACGATTATATTCTCATGCTCAGCCTCAGCCTCGATTTCGACTTTGGAGCGGATAATGATACGGCCGCGACCTGTCTCGAATGCGTCCTTGACCCCGCTGTAGCCGTAAATGATACCACCGGTGGGAAAATCGGGGGCAGAGATATACCGCATGAGCTCGGGTATCGTTAGCTCGGGGTTGTCAATGAGAGCCACGCAGGCGTTGATTGACTCGGTAAGGTTGTGGGGGGGCATATTGGTGGCCATACCGACGGCGATACCTGAAGCTCCGTTGACAAGAAGGTTGGGGAAACGCGTGGGAAGCACGACCGGCTCCTTGCGTGAGTTGTCGTAGTTGGGCTGGAAATCGACCGTATCCTTGTCGATATCGGCAAGCATCTCCTCGCCTATTTTCTTTAGACGGACCTCAGTGTAACGCATCGCTGCCGCCGAGTCGCCGTCGACCGAGCCGAAGTTACCCTGACCGTCGACAAGGAGATAGCGGAGCGCCCACGGCTGCGCCAGGCGCACTACGGTTCCATATATAGAGGAGTCGCCGTGCGGGTGATATTTACCCATCACTTCACCGACACAGTTGGCCGATTTCTTATAGGGGTGATTGGAGGTGTTGCCCATCTCGTTCATACCGAACAGCACGCGGCGGTGCACCGGCTTCAGACCGTCTCTGACATCGGGAAGGGCTCGCGACACTATTACCGACATCGAGTAGTCGATATAGGCCGTCTTCATCTCGTTTTCAATATTAATCTTTAAAATCCTATCTTCTTCTAACATTTTATATAATGATTAATGTTTTTTATTTCCATTGCCATACGACATGCAGTGCAAGCAACGGCTTACCGTCCCGAATAACATCGTGACAATTAAGCCGCTATTGAAATCATATTAATTGAATGCCGTTTAATATTCTTAATAGTCTGTAAAATATCATACAAAGATAATGATTTTTGGCGATAAAATTGTAATTTTGAACTGCGGAATTTGAACTGCCCGACTAAATAAATGTTAATTTCATAAAGAGACTATAATTTAACTGTTTTTTGCTCGTCAGCCATTATTTTTAACAGCCTGTATGAGTTAATAGTGTTTTTTGGCACAATTATTGCTATTGGATTACAATATGTGCCATACATTATAATTATAATAAATAACCGACTGTAAAACGACAAACATACATTCAATATATGGAAATTAATTTCTCCAACGATTTCAAGACAGCTCTTGACAATTCGCGCAACGAAGCGGTGAGACACAACAGTTCGATGGTGATGCCGTCGCACCTGCTGCTTGCACTGATTTCCGACCCTACGTCAAGGGTAAGCGCTCTCATAGAGCGGCTCGCCCACGACGTGTCGGTCTACCAGCTGTCGCAGGAACTTGACAACACCCTTTTTGAGACTGCCGTCCACGACAGTGACGACATAACCATCTCCGATCTTGCCAACCGGCTTGTAAAACTTTCGGTGCTCGAGGCCCGCAACCTAAAGAGCGCCATCGTCGACGTGGAGCATATCCTTATGGCCATCTTCCACAACTCCGAGGTGCAGCAGCAGGATTTCATCAAACCGTTCCTTCGTGCGGGCGTCACCTACGAGGCGCTTTACAAGGCACTCTCCAACAAGGCCGACGCGCCGCAGGCCGGTGCCGGCACATCGGACGACGATGATGATGATGACGATGACGACTACGCACCCGACTCCGGTTCACAACGTCCCGCGGGCGGCGCACGCACCCAGTCGAAATCGAACACAGGCGACACACCGGCGCTCGACAAATTCGGCAACGACATGACCAAACTCGCCGAGGCCGGTAAACTCGACCCTGTCATCGGCCGCGACGTCGAGATAGAACGTCTGGCACAAATCCTTTCGCGCCGCAAGAAGAACAACCCGGTGCTAATCGGCGAACCCGGAGTAGGTAAATCGGCCATCGTGGAGGGGCTCGCACTGCGTATCGTACAGCGCAAGGTGTCACGCATTCTGTTCGACAAACGCGTCATATCGCTCGATATGGCCTCGCTCGTAGCGGGTACCAAATACCGCGGACAGTTTGAGGAACGTCTCAAATCGGTGCTCAACGAGCTTGCCAAGAACGACAATATCATCCTGTTCATCGACGAGCTTCACACCATCGTCGGCGCCGGCAACGCGGCCGGTTCAATGGACGCCGCCAATCTGCTCAAGCCCGCGCTTGCACGTGGCGAGATACAGTGCATCGGCGCCACGACACTCGACGAATACCGTAAGAATATCGAAAAGGACGGAGCGCTTGAACGCCGCTTCCAGAAGGTGACCGTCGAGCCTACGAGCGCCGAAGAGACTCTCACCATACTCCGCAGCATAAAGGACAAGTATGAGGACCACCATAACGTGACCTATACCCCCGAGGCAATCGAGGCATGTGTGTCGCTGACCGAACGCTACGTATCCGACCGCAACTTCCCCGACAAGGCTATCGACGCGCTCGACGAGGCCGGTTCACGCGTGCATGTCACCAACATCGCCGTGCCGGAGGAAATCGAGAATATCGAGAAACAGATTGTCGAGGCGGGACAGGCCAAAATCAAAGCCGCACAATCGCAGAACTTTGAGAAAGCCGCCGCCTACCGCGATACCGAGCAACAGCTCCGCAAGCAACTCGAGACTGCCAAACAGCGCTGGCAGGAGCATCTCGAACAGCACCGCGAGACGGTCGACGAGGACAAGGTGGCCGAAGTCGTTGCGATGATGACAGGCGTGCCCGTGCAGCGCGTGGCGCAGGCCGAAGGCGCTCGTCTCAAGGCTATGGCGCCGCAGCTCAAAAACGCCATCATCGGCCAGGACAAGGCGATTGACAAAATCGTCAAAGCCATACAGCGCAACCGTGTCGGGCTGAAAGACCCCAACAAGCCCATAGGCACGTTCATGTTCCTCGGCCCGACAGGCGTCGGCAAGACCCACCTTGCAAAAAAACTGGCTGAAGACCTGTTTGACTCGGCCGACACGCTTATACGCATCGACATGAGCGAGTACATGGAGAAATTCACCGTGTCGCGTCTCGTCGGAGCGCCTCCGGGATATGTTGGCTACGAAGAGGGTGGACAGCTGACCGAGAAAGTGCGCCGTCGCCCCTACTCCGTAGTGCTTCTCGACGAAATCGAAAAGGCGCACCCCGATGTGTTCAACCTCTTGCTTCAGGTACTCGACGAAGGCCGTCTGACCGATTCTCTCGGACGAAAAATCGACTTCAAGAATACCCTTATAATCATGACGTCGAACATCGGTACACGTCAGCTCAAGGACTTCGGTTCGGGTGTTGGCTTTGCCACACGCACCGACAACAAGGACTACGAGCAGAGCGTCATCCAGAAAGCGCTCAACAAGGCATTCGCACCCGAATTCCTCAACCGCGTAGACGACATCGTCATGTTTGACTCGCTCGACAAAGAAGCCATCTACAAGATTATCGACATCGAGCTTGCAGGTTTCTACAAGCGCATCGACACTCTTGGCTACAAACTCGACATATCTGATCGAGCCAAGAGTTTCATCGCCGACAAGGGCTACGACCGCGAATACGGCGCACGTCCGCTGAAACGTGCCATCCAGAAATACCTGGAAGACGCCCTCGCCGAACTGATAATCGACGCCACCGTCCATGCCGGCGACACAATCACCGTCGACCTCAACGAAGACGGCACCGACATTGTCACCCGCATCGTCCCCGCCTCCCCGGCCGAATAAAATCCTAAAAGGACAGAATCCAGTTTTACATAGTTAAAAAACGCGGCTATTATGCATCATCACTGATGACAAAGTGCATAATAGCCGCGTTTTTAACTGCAAATTTATTATCTGTAGCAGTACTATTTCCCATATAGAAGAAAATAGATATTCCATCTTTTTGAGGATGAAATACACCCCCTAGTAAATAACTACGATAATTTCATAAGGTCTTTTATTGAATAGACCTTACTCAAACGTTCAAATGAAAAAAACTGGTCATCCAATATTATCCATTTTTCACGCTCTTTCACAGACAGTTGCTTAATATCCGGAAAGAAAGACAACGGCACTATGATTTCACGGCCATCTGTCAGAAAAGCCGCCATCTTGCCTCGGAATCCGGTAAAATTTAGCCTCTTTATACCCACATTTATGTCTGACATCTTGCACATAAGCTATTTTATTTTTCTATATTCTTTACTCTTGTCTTTTCACCATTGAATGTACGCGTAATCTGTTCATTCAAGAAATCCCAATGCTTGTCTATGGCAGAAATAAGCATTGCATTTTCTTTGGCAGAAAGCATGCTTTCTGCTATCTCAATGTTTTTGCGACCATTTTGTTCAATCCATATTTTTGCAACAGAATGCAAATGCCTGCCTCCTTTGCGAAAAACATGTATATGTCTACGGTTGTCATTTACATCCGTAGGTATGCTTACCAGCAGAAACATTTTTATGAATGCCAATTGTCCCATGCATCTTCCCTTTCCGACAAAGATAGCGATTCTTTTCAAAAATCACATATTAGATATGCTTAATTTCAGAGAAAATATTATTGCGTTATTTATTTTTTGGCTTAAGAACAATCAAATCCTCTTGAGCGGTAAGTTTCGGGAACCACGTGATTAACGGTTTTATCAGCAGGGTGGAGACAGAAATCGCAACAATAAATATGCCTATGTTTACCGGGAAGGAATAGATGTCCATCCCACATAGCAACAGAGTGTGTGATACTGTCTCTATTATCGGCATGTGGATACAAAGAATAATTAACGAATATCTGCCTATATAAGTTATGAATGGAATTGTACCGATGACTTTACAAAGAAGTAACACCCCTATAATTGATGTAACAGAAAACAACATGAATAATGGAACACATCCAACGATTTCATTACAGGATATAGTAACATGCGGTCCCCCTCCAATAATATAGCAAATTATAGCTAAAACAAAAAGTGCCGGAATAATATAATTCTGATAACAGGTATATTTATCAGAATTAAGTATACCTGTGTTGCGCAAAAAATATCCGAAATAGAAAAACGGCATTGCCGTAAGACCGGAATCAAAGTAGGCCGGTAAATAATTTCCTTCCGAAAATAATATTAAAGATAATCCCATAAACAACAATGAAACAATTCCTAAAAATATTATATTAGAAGAAATGCGATAAATAGCAAGGAATATCATGTTTGACCAAAACAGCGCCAACAGGAACCACAGCACGCCATTTATTGTCAAAGCGTCTTTAGAAAAGAAGAATGCCACATATGAATGGGCGATGTCAGCACCGGCCCATACTTTGGCCATTACTATTACAAATGCAACCGTGTAAAAGAAGATGAACGGGATGAGGATTCTATTGCATTTTTTTACAAGATTAAGCAACCATCCTCCACTATCTTTGAAAAAGAATCCGGATAAAGTAAAAAACAAGGGCATGAGTAATACACCCAAGAGGCCTAAATTAGAAATACTGCAGTGTCCCAGCACAACCAGGAATATACAGATACCCTTTGCTGTGTCAATATATTTTATTCGTGACGTGGATTGTTGTTCGGCTCGATATTGTCCTTGAATGGCTTGATACATGTCATATGATTTTCTATAACAAATTTAGGCATTTTCGTACAATTTATCAGTTAATCCTATGATAATAAAACATAAAAAATTCTGATTTGAATTGTAATATTATTTTTTAAGGAGCATGGCCGACTGCAAATTTGGCAGTAGATTTAACAAAGTTTCAGAAAAAATGTCATGCTTTTAAGTATGGCATTTTTTTTGTAATTGTTATAAGTGAGTACGGGTGTGTCCCGCACTTCTGAAATGTCAAATACTAAAACTATATACCACTATGCAAAAAGGAACAATTGGGGTAACTACCGAGAATATTTTCCCCGTCATCAAAAAATTTCTTTACAGTGACCACGAGATATTTCTTCGCGAACTTGTATCAAACGCAATTGATGCCACTCAGAAACTGAAGACACTGTCATCGTTCGGCGAATACAAAGGCGAACTCGGCGACATGAACGTGCGTGTGACCGTCGACAAGGCCGCGGGCACACTTACCGTCAGCGACCACGGTATCGGCATGACCGCCGAAGACATCGAGAAATATATCAACCAGATTGCATTCTCCGGAGCCGAAGAGTTCCTCAAAAAATATAAAGACACTGCAAACGCCATCATCGGCCATTTCGGTCTTGGTTTCTACTCAGCCTTCATGGTAGCAAAGAAGGTTGTAATCCGTTCGCTCTCGTATAAGGAGGGCGCTAAGGCCGTGCAATGGGAATGCGACGGCTCACCCGAGTTCTCGATGGAGGAAATCGAGAAAGCCGAACGCGGCACCGACATCATCCTCTATATCGACGATGACAACAAAAACTATCTCGAGCAGTCGGAAATCGATTCGTTGCTGAAGAAATATTGCCGCTTCCTCCCCGTCCCCGTAATCTCAGGCAAGGAGCAGGAGTGGAAGGACGGCAAATATGTCGATACCGACCGCAACCGCGTCATCAACTCTACCGAACCGCTGTGGCTCAAGAAACCGGCCGAGCTTACCGACGAGGACTATCTCAAATTCTACCACGACCTCTACCCCGGCCAGGACGATCCGTTGTTCTGGATACACCTCAACGTCGACTACCCGTTCACCCTCACAGGTATTCTCTATTTCCCGAAAATCAAGAACAATATCGAAGTCACCAAAAACCGCATCCAGCTTTACTGCAACCAGGTATACGTGACTGACTCGGTGGAGGGCGTAGTCCCCGAATTCATGATGCTGCTTCAGGGCGTCATCGACTCTCCCGATATTCCGTTGAACGTATCACGCTCCTATCTGCAAAGCGACTCGGCCGTCAAGAAGATTTCGGGCTATATCACCAAGAAAGTCGCCTCGCGTCTTGAAGATATATTCAAGAACGACCGCAGCGACTTCGAGGCCAAATGGGACGACATCAAGATTTTCATCGAATACGGCATGCTGACCGACGAAAAATTCTGCGACGCCGCCATGAAGTTCACGCTTCTGAAAGATGTCGACGGCAAATATTTCACCCTCGAGGAATACCGCACGCTCATCGAGCCGCAGCAGACCGACAAAGAAGGTACTGTCATCTATCTCTACGCTACCGACAAGACCGCGCAGTACGACTACATACGTTCGGCACAGGACCGCGGATACTCCGTACTGCTGATGGACGGCCAGCTCGACAGCCACTTTATCGGACTGCTTGAGCAGAAGATTGAGAAGAGCCATTTCGTGCGTGTCGACTCCGACATCATCGACAATCTTATCCGCAAGGACGACAAGAAAGAAGCCGACCTCACACCCCTGCAGCGTAATATCCTCTCGACTCTCTTCCAGTCGCAGATACCCGCAGTCGAAGGCGCCAATTTCATAGTCACTTTCGAGGCGCTCAACTATCAGGACAGCCCCGTCGTGATTACGCAGAACGAATACATGCGACGCATGAAGGAGATGGCGGCAATGCAGCCCGGCATGAATTTCTACGGCGAACTGCCCGACAGCTACAACCTCATTGTCAACACCGAGCAGACACTCGTGAAACGCGTCAAGGATGCTGCCGACGAGGCCCTCGCCGCCAAAGTGCTCCCGATGCAGAATGATATCGACGCTAAAAACGCCGAAATCACCAAGCTCCGCGAAAGCAAGGAAGAGGCCGACAAGACCAAGACTCTTGAGCTCGAAAAAGAGGTAGGTGCAATCCGCGACAACATGTCGAAGCAGATAAGCGAATACGCTGCCACGCAGCCGCTCGTAAAACAGCTCATCGACCTTGCGCTCCTCGGCAACGGCCTTCTCAAAGGCGCTCAGCTCAGCGACTTCATCCGCCGCTCGGTAGAGTTGCTGTAAACCATCTGTTTCGCCCCACAATACACAATAAAAGCGATTGCCATGCTGCGATACCTGCAACATGGCAATCGCTTCTTTTATGCTCTGAATATACGTGTACTAATATTGTTGCGACCGGAGGGTATTGCCAAACCAAACCTTCTGCGGTTAAAAACCGCAGCTACTACACAAAGCATATTGATTATCAACATGGTAGTAGCCGCGGTTTTTAACCGCGGTCTGATAAAACTGAGTTTTGCAACGCCCACCAAATTTGATAGGTTATGGAAAATTTGTAATTTTACGGGCGAAAACAAACTATGAGCTATGGAAATGACAGATTTCAGCCGACATATTTATGATGCGCTTACTGCTATCGTATCAGAACAGATTGCCGACTCGATAATAATACCGTGCACGTTATTGGTAATAGCGGGAATGGCGGTTGCCTCCTATTACATCTGCGTCAGAATACTCACACCATTGACCAACCTTTTCACAAAAGCCACAACTACTGAATGGGACAACGACATATTGGACCATAAATTCCTTTCTGCCGTTTCCAAGCTCGCTCCGGCCATAATATTGGCATGGCTGTTGCCTCAGGTTGCCAACGGCCATGAGGCATGGACGCAATGGCTCACCAAGATATGCTATATCTATATCGCCTACACGGTAGTAAGGCTTGTGAATGTATTCCTGCAAAACATTTACAACGGTATTGAGAAACGTAAGATGTATCGCGAGCACAACCTTTCAGTAGTGGTTCAGGCGCTCAAACTCGTTGTCATCTGCCTTGGAGCGGTAGTGTGCATAGGCATACTGTTTGGCCGCTCGCCGCTGGCTGTGCTGACGGCGCTGGGCGCTTCAGCCGCCATATTGATGTTGGTGTTCAAGGACACTATAATGGGACTTGTCGCCGGCGTACAACTCTCGGCAAACGGCATGCTGCACAAAGGAGACTGGATCATATCGGAAAAAGCTCACGCCAACGGCGAAGTACTCGATGTCAAGCTGACCACGGTCAAAGTGCGCAACTGGGACAATTCAATCACTACCATTCCACCATATACACTCGTGTCAGACTCCTTCCAGAACTATCAGAACATGCGCAAAGCGGGCGCCCGGCGTGTAGCCCGAAGCATCTATATAGACATAAACACCATCGGATTTCTTGATAACAACGCTTTAGAGCGCCTCAAAGCCAAGGGATTGACCGACGGCGTACCCGACACCGAAAAGAACCGGGTCGTCAACCTGACATTGCTGCGCCGCTATCTCGAAAACTATCTGTCAAACCATCCTGCAATCAGGAAGGAGGATAAGCGCAATCCTGCAATCTTCATGATGGTACGCCAGCTGCAGCCCACCCCCAACGGACTTCCGATTGAGCTGTATTTCTTTACGTATGAAACCAACTGGAAAAAATTCGAAGAACTGCAAAGTGATATTTTCGACCATGTCTATGCAGTAGTATCAGAATTCGGGCTGAAAATGTATCAGTCACCGGCAGGAGCCGACATACGTTACCGTCTGGAAGACAACGACAGCTGTAACGCAATCACACCCCGTCAGTAATCAGTCAGAAGGCTTCGCCAATGGCGAAGAGAATGCCGGAGGTATGACGGCCGAAGCCATAGTCTATACGGGCATTGACATTGTGTTTGAACTCGAAGCGGAGTCCTATGCCGAAGTTGGGGAGCCATTCAGGCTTGATATCCTCCCGGCGGAATTCCCTCGGAGCTGCAAACAGCGCAGCGCCGCCCACCCATGCTGTCGCGCCGAGACGGCGGTAGATATTCTGCCGGTATTCAAGCTGCGAGGCTATCTGGCAGTTGTCGATATACGACCCCATATAATAGCCACGCATGCGTATGCCGTCAGACGCTATCATCTCGCGCATGGTCCACGGAGTGTGCGAGGTATTGAAACTGGCGTACAGGTCGTAGGCCAGGACGGCACCCCGCCACAGCCGGAAATATGTATTGGCTATGAACGTATGGTTGAAGAATGACGCCGGAGCCGAGCCCAATGCCTTCCAGAAAAACATCGGACGATAGGCAAGATGGAAGCCGCGTGTGGGTGTAAGCAGATTGTCGCGCGTGTCAAACTCGAACGATGCCCCCACGCCCGTGACGTAATACTGACGCCGCTCTCCGAGCAGGTATTCGGGATTGTTCACATCGCGCGCGTCCGTATAGTCGGCATGCAGGCACAGTCCCGCATAGAAATTGCGGTTCAGCTTATATATATAGTCGGCCTGGAGGTCAATCTGCCGGCGGTCATAACGCGACTTGGGATTATTGGCGGTCTGTTCGGAGTTTATGCCCCAGAAATCGAGCCGCTTGCGGTAAAGCTCAATTTTGTAGCTCAGACGCGAGCGTCGGTCGGGAAAGAGATTGTTTCCCCTGAATGTAAGCACATAAAATCCGTTGAGCGACGCGTTGATTGACATAAACACGTCGGATGGCTGCATCACCGAATCCGTACGGTCGATACGATACAGTGCCGTAAGCGCACCTCCGATACCGAAACCTGCCTCACGGGTATATGACGGCGTTATGGCAAAGCTCATGTCGAGCGGCTTTTCATGCGTACGGTCCACATTACCGCGTATGAGGGTCGAAAGATAGCGGCGCGACCATTCGGGAGCCCATTTCAGCAATCCGATAGAGTCGGCATAGTTGGTCTCCCGCGATATAAAGTCGACCGAAAGCTGCCTGCGTGGCATTGATACGGAATCTGCATTGTCATGCGTGTCCGAGCCAACCGGAGGAGTCCTGAAATAAGGATTTGTGATGATAATCCCGCCATCATTGACACATGTATCTACAACAATTGTGGTGTCGGCAGGATTCACCGCCGACACCACAATATGTATCATTAATATGAATACTGACAATATGACTTGCCGCATCTTGTTCATAGCATGTGCACTGCGCCTACTTTACATCTTCAGCCTCCACGTCTTCAATATTTCCATCGGAATCAGAAGCATCTGAACCGGAGGCACTTTCAGCCGAATCGCTTTCGCCTGCCTTGGCTGATTTATCGGCATTCTGAGCCGCAAGGATTTCGTCGGTACGCGATGTCCATGGACGTTTGCCGAATATCTTCTCGACATCCTCGGTGAAGATGACCTCACGGGAGATGAGAACATCGGCAAGCTCGTTATGCCCCTTGGCGTGCTCGCGCAATATCTGCTTGGCGCGCTCATACTGCTCGGCAATTATACGTGACACCTCTTCGTCGATTATGCGGGCACGTTCGCCGGAATACGGCTTGGAGAAACCGTAGTCCTGACCTGTGGAGTCATAGTAGCATATATTGGGCAGTTTGTCGCTCATGCCGTAGTATACGACCATGGCGTAAGCCTGCTTGGTGACGCGTTCGAGGTCGTTGACCGCACCGGTAGAGATACGTCCGAGGAACAGTTCTTCGGCAGCCCGTCCGCCAAGCGTGGCACACATTTCATCGAGGAGCGCCTGACTCGGGGTAATCTGCCGTTCTTCCGGAAGATACCATGCCGCGCCGAGAGCCTTGCCACGGGGCACGATAGTAACCTTGATGAGAGGATTGGCATAACGCAGATGCCATGATATAGTGGCATGTCCCGCCTCATGTATGGCAATAGAGCGTTTCTCTTCGTCGGTAGTGATTTTCGAACGCTTCTCAAGACCGCCGATTATACGGTCGACAGCATCGATGAAATCCTGTTTTTCGACAGTCTTTTTATTATGACGCGCTGCGATAAGGGCAGCCTCGTTGCACACGTTGGCAATGTCGGCGCCGGAAAATCCCGGAGTCTGGCGGGCGAGCAGTTCGATATCGACGGAGTCGTCAATCTTGATTTTCTTCAGATGCACTTTGAAGATAGCCACACGGTCATTGAGGTCGGGAAGCTCGACATAAATCTGGCGGTCGAAACGTCCGGCACGCATGAGAGCCTTGTCGAGAATATCGGCACGGTTAGTCGCAGCAAGGATAATAACGCCGCTGTTGGAGCCGAAACCGTCCATCTCGGTGAGCAGCTGGTTGAGTGTGTTCTCGCGCTCGTCGTTGGCACCCATATTGGGGTTCTTGCCACGCGCGCGCCCCACGGCATCAATCTCGTCGATAAATACGATACAGGGAGCTTTTTCCTTGGCCTGACGGAAGAGGTCGCGCACACGCGACGCGCCGACTCCGACAAACATCTCTACGAAATCGGAACCCGACATCGAGAAGAACGGCACATTGGCCTCGCCTGCCACTGCCTTGGCGAGAAGGGTCTTACCGGTTCCGGGAGGGCCTACGAGAAGCGCACCCTTGGGTATCTTGCCGCCGAGATCGGTGTAGCGCTGCGGATTTTTGAGGAATTCGACTATCTCCTCTATTTCGGTCTTGGCTTCTGACAGGCCGGCCACATCCTTGAATGTCACCTTGTTGGGACCGTCCTTGTCAAATATCTGGGCTTTGGACTTTCCGACGGAAAATACGCCTCCGCCGTTGCTTCCACCGCCCGACATGCGCCGCATTATAAGTATCCAGAACACTATCAGAAGTATAATCGGGCCGAACGACCATATATACGTGCCGATACTGCTGCCCTCCTCGTACTGTTCGGGGGCATTGAAGCGCTTGCTGTTTCTCCAGGCCTTCACTTCGCGCTGGAACTCGCCGACATCGCCGATTTTGGTCCATATCTTTGCCTCCTGGCCTTTGCCGGGTGTGAACTGGCTCGCATGGAAATTAGCGGCAGCCAAAGAATCCGACAGATAAGCCGTGGCACGTCCTTTTTTGGTATCTATGACCAGCTTGGTGATGCCCGACAGGTTGGTACGCGTACTGTCTTCGGGGGCTACTATATTTTCAAATTCAGTATAGGAGACTTCTTTCTCTATCGAATTGTCGTCGAGATAAAATATGCCGGCAAGAAAAAGGAGTATGATGGCATACATCCAGAACATGCTGAATTTTATCTGTCGTTTTTTAGGATTGGGTCCGGGCATAATTTTAAATGAATTTTTTCGTTGGGTTTGCAGGCGTAATCAAACGTCATGTTCAACAATATCGCACTATCAGAAAGTCAACGGAATCTCTCAGTCGAGGTCAGGAATATCCGTGACAACGGCATCGCTCCAAAGGTCTTCGAGATTGTAGCGCTGTCTCGCGTCGGGACGGAACACATGCACGAAAATATCGCCGTAGTCTATCACAATCCATTCGGCATTGGCATATCCGTCGTAATTGTAGGGTTTTATATGCCGGTCTTCGAGCAACCGCTCGCGCACATTGTCGGCAATGGCGCTGACCTGCATTGAAGATGAACCTTCGCAGATGATGAATTTAGAGGACGCGGCGCCTTCGATATGGCTGAGGTCGACTACTGTGATATTGTGTCCTTTTTTATCCTGTATACCGTCTATAATCAGTTGGTCTATGTTATTTTTTTCGCTCATTAAGAGAATTTTATGTTATGCGTCAGTTACGCTGTTGCAGTTGAAACTAAATTGTTTATTTCACTCACAAAGTTAATAAAAATTTCGGGTCACTTTTTAACTATAACAACAAAAAAAGGAAAAAAGTCGAATAGAATGTTAAAATGACAGAAACGACAAGTAATACAGCCTTTTATTCGTAACGTAAAATCGTGGCCGGTTTAAGCCGTGATATTATCATCGACGGCAATATCATTATGGCGGTTGCCACGACTATCGCCGCACCGTTGAGAGCGAGCACCTGCCAAAGCGTGATTTTTGCGGGAACGAAAGATATATAATACGACTCCGGGTCGAGCGGAAGTATGTGCAGATGCTGCTGGAGCAATATCAGCGACAAAGCTATCATATTGCCGACCACAAGCCCCTTTACAAGCACTTTGAGGTCAAGCAGAATAAACACGCGCCGTATCATCGAATTGGTGGCGCCGAGCATTTTCAACGTGCCGATCATATTGACCCGCTCGAGTATCAGGATTATAAGCGAAGCTATCAGCGTGAATGAAGATATGGCGGTCATGAGCACAAGTATCACCACCACGTTGGTGTCCAGCAGCGACAGCCAGTTGAAATACACGGCGCCGGAGTTAAGTATACTGTCGGCCTTGATATACTGGGAAAGTTGCCCCGAATAATAATATGCATGCGCCAGCGCCGACTGGAGTGACTGCTGCGCGGCGGCAATATCATCAATATCAAGCCCGCTTACCTCCAGTGCGGACGCGGCTTCCTCAGGAATACCGGCTATTTTTTTCAGGACGCGAAGCGGCGCGTATGCCACAACCTTGTCATATTCGCCAAAACCTGAGTCATAGACAGCGGCTATCTCAAAGTTGCGCAACCGCACCTTGTCCGTGACGAAAAAACATGTATTGACCTTATCGCCTACATGCAGTCCGAGTTGTGACGACACTGTGGAAGATATAACGATGCTGTTGCCCGACGCGGCAGAATCAGGCATTGCACCCTCAATTATATTATCAGAGATAAAACTATCATGCCCGTTGCCACCATATCCGCGGAACACTACAGCCGAGAAACTGTCGTCGGTCTTAAGCATGGCAGGCACCCTGACACTCTCTTCCACTACGGCACCGGGGACAACATCCTTTACGATTGACTCAACGGCATCGGGCGACGACATCACCGGCTGCGGCGAGACTACATCTACAGCCTGCGCCTGCAATGTAAGCTGCGCGTCAAACCCCACGAGCTTATTGACAATCTCATGTTTGAAACCTGAAGTTATGGCCATCGTTATCAGCATGATGACCACCGACAGAACTACCCCCGCCGTCGATATCCTTATCGATGTTTTCGTGCGGTTGCCGTTACTGTCGCTGAGCCGGAGGCGCCGGGCTATATACAGGTCAATGCGCATTTCACTGGATTGTACGTCCCGGATATGCCTTCAGCGCTTCCTTAAGCACTACCAAAGCGTGCGCAAGGTCCTCCTTGTTGAGCACGTATGCCATGCGCACCTCATTCTTGCCATGGTCGGGATTGGCATAGAAACCCGAAGCGGGAGCCATGAACACTGTAGCGCCCTCATACTGGAATTCACGGAGACACCACGAACAGAACTTCTCGGCGTCGTCAACCGGAAGGCTCACCACGGTATAGAACGCACCCATAGGTATAGGCGAATAGCATCCGGGTATGCGGTTGATGCCGTCGATGAGGAATTTACGGCGCTCCACATATTCGTTGTATGTCATCAGCATATAGTCGCGCGATGCGTCAATCGAGGCTTCGGCCACTATCTGACCGAGCAGTGGCGGACTGAGACGCGCCTGACAGAATTTCATGACATTTTTCTTAAGCTCCTTATGCTTGGTGATGATTGCTCCGATACGTATACCGCACTCGCTGTAACGCTTCGACACCGAGTCAATCAGTACTACCTGTTCCTCGATGCCCTTGAGATGGAACGCCGAGATATACGGCGCGCCAGTATAACAGAACTCGCGGTACACCTCATCGGAGAAAAGAAACAGGTCATGCTTCTTCACGAGGTCGCGTATCTGGTTCATCTCCTTCTGGGTATACAGATACCCCGTAGGGTTGTTGGGATTGCAAATGAGGATACCTTTGGTGCGCTCCGTAATAAGTTCCTCGAATTTCGACACCGGTGGCAATGCGAAGCCCTCGTCGATGGTAGAAGGGACGGTGACAATCTTTGCACCGGCCGAAATAGCGAATGCCATATAGTTGGCGTACGCCGGCTCGGGCACGATGATTTCGTCGCCGGGGTCAAGACATGCCATGAATGCGAAAAGCACCGCTTCCGACCCTCCGGTAGTGACGATTATATCATCGACCTCGACATTGATGTCAAAACTTTTGTAGTATTGCTGCAGTTTTTTGCGCAATGACAGCAGACCCTCCGACGGGCTGTATTCGAGAGTGGTACGGTCGATATGCTTAAGCGCTTCAAGACCTTCTGCAGGCGACGGCAGGTCCGGCTGCCCGATATTAAGGTGATACACTTTGATACCCTTGGCCTTGGCTTCATTGCTCAACGGCACAAGTTTTCGTATTGGGGATGCGGGCATCGACTCACCACGCTGCGATATCCTGGGCATATTGTAATTTTGTTTGCTTTTTTATTAGGACTGAAATGCCGGCATACGGCAGCCTCGTCGCGTGTAAACACCGTTTCCGGCAACACGCATGCCTGTGCCGCTTCGGCAATATCGTGCAAAAGTAATAATTTTTAGTTTATAAACATAGTTTCACGGCATTTTTTGTTTCAAAATTATTCTCAATTTTATTATCTTTGTAGCGAATTTATACCGATATGCTACGTTTTTTAAAGAATATACTACAGCTTATTGTCAATCCGTCACGCGGATGGGAAGATGTGTCGCACGACGCCGACGAGCCTGCCGAATTGTGCCGTGACGGGCTGTACCCGCTGCTCGCCGTGGCGGCTCTGTCGTGCGTGGGAGGGTTTTGGAAACTCGACTCCGAAACTACTCTTATTTCAGTCATACAGAACGCAATAATAACTTTCGCGGCATATTTCGCGACAATGTTTTTCGCGGAGTTCATGATGAGTATGACGATGGAAAGGATCTGCGACAAAGAGCCGTCGCAGCGCAAGAACTCGACGGTCGTCATCTATTCGATAGCCATTCTCGCCCTCATCACTATACTTATCAATGTGATACCGCTCGACCTGGCTGTGCTTAAATTCCTGCCCATATACGTAGGCTTCATCCTGTACAAAAGCATACGGTATGAGTCGGTGGCACGGGACAAGACCGGGCACTACATGTTCCTGACCGTATTCACAATAATCGTGCCCCCCTACCTGCTGATGTTCGTTTTCGACCTCATCAAACCTTAACAGGGGAGCCGGACGTTATTATGTAACAATATACGACAATACGACCCAATGAAACTTGCCAAAGATATAAATATAAAGAACAAACGCGCCACATTCGACTATGCCATCGGCGACACTTTCACCGCGGGATTAGTGCTGACCGGCACAGAAATTAAGTCGATACGCATGGGCAAAGCATCGCTTGTCGATACTTTCTGCTATGTCGACAACGGCGAAGTGTGGATAAAAAACATGTATATCGCCGAATATTTCTACGGCACCTACAACAACCACTCGGCGCGCCGCGACCGCAAACTCCTGCTCAACCGCAAAGAGATTGCAAAGCTGGAGAAATCAGGAAAAGAAACCGGATTCACCATCGTGCCAATACGCCTGTTCATCAACGAACGAGGCCTCGCAAAACTCGTGATAGGAATAGGCCGGGGCAAGAAGGAATACGACAAGCGCCAGTCAATCAAAGAACGGGAGGACAAGCGCTCAATGGCTCGCATGTTCGAGCGGAGCTAAGAGCTTGTCTAAGACGGAAAGGCGATACCCCCTACTCTTTTCTCATGACCAAAAGCATCTGGCTGCCGCCTTTCAGCGTCACGCCGGCCACTTTCACTGTATCACTCTCCTTAACTTTCAGTTTCGTGCGCAATGCGGCGGCCGTACACGGGAAATTGCGCACACTGACCGATGCGGCGGGATATTCTTTCGCAAAACGCTTGATATATTTCGAGGCGTAAGGTATTACGGCCTCAATCCGATACCGTTTCCCCGGGAAGCCGTCGATTTTACGCGGTGAGACATAAAGATGCGTATTGGGATGGAGCGCCCCTACATCAAATCTTTCGCACAGAAGTTTAAACGGAGCCGCCTTCATAATGGCAGGCGACGGTTCATAAAGATATTCACCTGCGGCAGGCTCGGCATAACGTTCGGCAGCCGCTGCCTCCTGCGCTCTCGTAAATGAGAATTTCCAATCCATGCTGACGGCCTCAATCTCCGTCGAGTCGCTGTCCGACTCCACATCGCGGCTGATATGCGCGAGCAGTTCGCGTACATCCCCCCTCTCCTCCACAATGCAGACCTTGCGCACATGCCGCAGGTCGGCTATTGTGGCCGATATGTCGAGCATGGGCGACAGTTTGACAAGCACATCACGTGCATGCGTCAGCATCAGTGGCAATATCTCCGCCACATCGGGTGTGCAGTCATGGATATTGTACACGCGGCGTCCGATGTCGTCACGGCGAGCAGGGTCAATGAAAATCCAGTCGAACATCCTGTCGGTGCGCCGCAGCCACTCCACGCTGTCGGCATTGATAATCTTCAAGTTGGCAATATCCCGGTAATTCTCCCCGGCAAAAAGACAAAGACGGCTGTCGCGCTCTATGGCGGTCACTTCCGCACCGTCAAGCGAAGCGATGGCAGCAGCGTCGACCCCCAGTCCCATCGTCATGTCAAGGAGGCTGCGAAGCGGCGCCACGACCGCGGCATGGAAACACGCCACCGTGGCCGACGATGCTTGTTCCACGCTCAAAGCTGTCGGAAACCATTGCGGCGCGAAGCTGCATTCCACAGTTTCGGCACCTCCGCCCATCTGACGGCATTTCATGAACTTGTCTGCCGCTTTCTGCCTGTATTCTATCTGCGATACGGCTTCCTTGATTTCGGGTGAAGCAGACGCATGGCGCAGCCGCAAAGCAGTGACATTGTCATGCACATGTTTCTCAACCCACTTTTTAAATTCATTATCAAACAATTCCATGACGATATAAGATTATCAAACAAACGGGGATACATCTCTATGCGGTTTTCTTAAGAGCGTCGGGATGTTGCAGCGCTCTATTTTTTCCGCGGTTGAAAACCGCGGCTACTACACGGCTGATTACCAATATGCTTTGCTTAGTAGCCGCGGTTTTTAACCGCGGAAAGTTTAATTTTGCCACACAAAATATTGACACCTTAGGCAACCGGCATTGTGACGCCACCCTATCTTATATAACAAAAACGGGCACAATGCAATTGTTGTTTAATTGACTGTGCCCGTTTTTTATGGTTTTATAGAGGATTATCCTTTGATAGCGGCGATACCGGGGAGAATCTTACCTTCGATAGCCTCAAGGAGAGCGCCACCGCCGGTCGATACGTATGATACCTGATCGGCAAGACCGAACTTGTTGACGCAAGCGACAGAGTCACCACCGCCTACAAGAGAGAACGCACCGTTGTTGGTAGCCTCTACGATAGCGTCGGCGATAGCACGCGAGCCGGCAGTGAAGTTGTCGAACTCGAATACGCCGGCAGGACCGTTCCAGAGGATAGTCTTGGCGTTCTTGATTACATCGGCGAATGCCTTGCGGGTCTCGGGACCTGCATCGAGGCCTTCCCATCCGTCAGGTATATCCATGCATGATACGACCTGAGTGTTGGCTTCGTTGCTGAAGCTGTCGGCAGCCACGCAGTCAGTACCGAGCACGAGGTTCACACCTTTCTCTTTGGCTTTCTTCATGATGTCGAGAGCGAGGTCGAGTTTGTCGTTCTCGCAGATAGACTCGCCTACATGACCGCCCATAGCTTTTGCGAAAGTATAGGTCATACCGCCGCAGAGGATGAGGTTGTCAACCTTGTCCATGAGGTTCTCGATGATACCTATTTTGGTAGACACTTTCGAGCCGCCCATGATAGCGGTGAACGGACGCTTGATGTCGCTGAGGATATTGTCGACGGCCTTAACCTCTTTCTCCATGAGGTAGCCGAGCATCTTGTCGTCGGAAGCGAAATTTTCGGCGATGACGGCAGTAGAAGCGTGCTTGCGGTGAGCGGTACCGAATGCGTCGTTTACGTAAACGTCGGCGTAGCTTGCAAGTTTCTTTGCGAAGTCTTTCTGACGGCCTTTCATCTCTTTCTTTGCTGCCTCGTAAGCGGGGTCTTCTTTGTCGATGCCTACGGGTTTGCCTTCCTCTTCGGGATAGAAGCGGAGGTTTTCAAGCAACAACACTTCGCCGGGCTTAAGATTGGCGGCAGCTTCTTCTGCATTGGCGCAGTCGGGAGCAAATACGACATCGCGGCCGAGAGCCTTGGCTACATCGTCCTTAATCTGAGCGAGTGAGAATTTGGGGTTGACTTTGCCTTTGGGTTTACCCATGTGCGACATGATGATGAGCGAGCCACCGTCCTCAAGAATCTTTTTGAGAGTGGGGAGCGCGCCGCGGATACGGGTATCATCGGTGATTTTACCGTTCTCGTCCAAGGGCACATTGAAGTCCACGCGGACAATCGCCTTTTTGCCGGCGAAATTGTAGTTGTCGATAGTCATTTTGATTGCTATTTTAGATTAATTTAAATAGACATATTTATCGAACGCAAAAATAATGATTTTTTTCCGTATTCAATCACAATTAACAAAAAAAAGCAATCCACTAATAATTAAGTCCGAAATACCACAACGGAGTTACTATACCATGTCCGTATTCTATATCATCTCTTACAACGATGCCATTGGCAACATCCTCAATCTGCTTTTTTCCTTTCTTTTTTCCCCCGATTTCAAATGTATATTCATTTATCATAAAGTCTGATACTTTTGATGAAATAACATCATTTTTCACCCTTATCTGGTTATAGAAAAATGTTTCTCTAATATTACCTATTTCCGGATTTCCTCCTGCAAGCACTGTCATCAGACTCGGATTATCGATATACACTTTTTCTACCTTACCGAGTCCGCGCAGACCGCCGGTATCATCTCTAAGTTGTCCTACCATTCCGGCCTTTTCAAGATATAGCAAATATTCTCCTACGTTATTCTTGCTGACTGAAATTTCAGATGCAAGATTTTCAGCATTAGGTTTGAAGGGTGCCAATTTAGACACTACTACCAACATTTGCTTCAATTTCCGTGCGGTCGTCGCTTTCATGTCGGCATATTGTGGGATATCGGCCTCTACCGTCTGCGAAACAATCTGTTGCATACGCAATTCAAATCCACCTTCAATTGCAAACGGATAGTAACCCTTTTTCAGATATTCACGAAATAAAGGCAACGGGTGAGACAACTGAGGTATATCTATTTTATGCGACAAAATTTCTTCCAATGAATAAACCGGAACCTTTATACCGTGAAACAACTCCAGATATTCCCGAAACGACAGCCCCTGCATATTGTATATCAAGGCACGGCGACTTAAATCAGCCTCTCCCTGCCTTATATCCAGGACAGACGACCCGGTAAAAACCACATGCAAATCAGGATGTACATCATATATCTGTTTCAATTCGCGCGACCAGCCTTTATATTTATGTACTTCATCTATAAAAAGATGCGTTCCCCCTTCTTTCACAAAATTATCTGCAAGAGAAATAAGGGAATTTGTGGAAAAGAAAGTATTGTCAGCCGATACATACAGATAATTTTCCATACTTTTGGAATTCAATATATGTTGCTGTATCATTGTCGATTTTCCCACGCCACGAGGTCCTACTATACCTACAAGTCTGCTATTCCAATCTATGTCAGCATATTTGTATCTGACAAAAGTTGTAGGAGTGCGCTTGAGTATTTCCGACATGTAGCTATATAACGAAGTATCTATCATAATTGTATTTTTTGCAAATATAACAAAAATCCCTCAATGAGTGCTCATTTCGACAAAAAAAGCACTCATTGAGGGATTTTTATAGGGGATATATAAATTTTCTATTTAAGCAGCTGCGACATCTGGTCGCGGAGTTTGCGTGCTTCTTCGCCGGCGCGTTCGGCGAAGTCTGCGCCGTTGGAGGCATAGATTATGCCGCGGGAGGAGTTTACAAGAAGCCCGCAGTCGTCAGTCAGGCCGCGTTTCGATACTTCTTCGAGGCTGCCGCCCTGTGCTCCGACGCCGGGCACGAGGAGGAAGCTGTTAGGAGCGATACGGCGTATTTCGTCGAACATCTCGGCCTGTGTCGCACCACATACGAACATCAGTTCGTCAGGCGTAGCCCAGGTCTGAGCCTTCTTCATCACGGTTTCAAACAGAGGGGTACCCTCTTCATCTTTAATATGCTGGAAGTCGAGACTGCCCTTGTTGGAAGTGAGTGCGAGCAGTATCACCCATTTGCCCTCATAGCCGAGGAAAGGCGTCACGCTATCCTCACCCATGTAGGGAGCTACGGTCACGGCATCGACATCGAGTTCCTCAAACAGGGCGCGGGCATACATTTTTGAAGTGTTGCCGATGTCGCCGCGCTTTGCGTCGGCGATGATGAACTGGTCGGGATAGTTCTCCTTGATATATTTCACGGTCTTTTCAAGCGCAATCCAGCCGGCCACTCCGCAGCTCTCATAGAAAGCGAGATTGGGTTTATAAGCCACGCAATAAGGCGCGGTGGCATCGATAATGGCTTTGTTGAACTCAAAAATCGGGTCTTCTTTTTCAAGAAGATGTGCGGGAATTTTCTTGATGTCTGTGTCAAGACCTACGCAAAGATACGAACGCTTTGCGCGTATGTTGTCAGCGAGTTGTTTACGGTTCATGATTATTCTGATTCCTACCGCGACGAGTCACGGGTGCTTGTTATTAAAATGTTTTCGTTACTATATTATCTTTATAGGGCTTCTTCTCATAATTGCATATACATAAGGCCTATATCTCCGATTCCTTTAGTTTTTCGGCGTTCTCGGCCACAATGAGATGGTCAATGCAGTCCTGTATGTCGCCGTCCATGAAACCCTGAAGATTATAGACGGTGTAGTTGATGCGGTGGTCGGTGATACGTCCCTGCGGATAGTTGTAGGTGCGGATTTTGGCCGAACGGTCACCGGTCGATACCATTGTCTTTCGGCGCGAAGCGATGTCGTCGAGGTATTTCTGATGCTCCTTGTCGTAGATGAATGTACGCAGGCGCGAAAGGGCGCGCTCCTTGTTCTTGGGCTGGTCGCGGGTCTCGGTACACTCGATAAGGATTTCCTCGGTGACACCTGTGTTGGGGTTGCGCCACATATAGCGCAAACGTACGCCCGATTCCACTTTGTTGACGTTCTGGCCTCCGGCGCCACCCGAGCGGAATGTATCCCACTTGATTTCGCCTTCGTTGAATTCAACGTCAAACTCCTCTGCCTCGGGAAGCACCGCCACGGTAGCGGCCGATGTATGCACGCGGCCCTGAGTCTCGGTGGCCGGCACACGCTGCACGCGGTGCACGCCGCTCTCATATTTCATCGTACCGTACACACCTTCGCCGGTGACAGCGAAAATTATTTCCTTAAATCCGCCGGCAGCACCTTCGCTTACACTTGAAACGGCCACATTCCACCCTTTCGACTCACAGTATTTGGTGTACATCTTGAAGAGGTCGCCGGCAAATATGGCGGCCTCGTCGCCACCCGTACCGCCTCGGATCTCGACAATCGCATTCTTGCCGTCCTCAGGGTCGGCGGGTATGAGGAGCAATTTGATTTCCTCCTCGACTTTCGGGAGTTCGGCAGTGGCCTCGTCAAGCTGCTCGCGGGCCATAGCCCTCATATCGGCATCGTTTTCATTGGCCAGTATCTCTTTGGCCTCGTCGACGTTCGACAGCAGGTCGCGGTAACGGCGTGTGGTCTTTGTCAGACGCTCAAGGTCTTTGTATTCTTTAGTCAGCTTGACGTAGCGGCGCATATCGGCTATCACCGAAGGGTCCGTAATCAGTGTCGAGACTTCGGCAAAACGTGCTTCGATACCGTCAAGACGCGATAAAAGGGAATTATCTGACATTATGATATGTATTGGTCAAAAAACAATTAACTTATTCAAGGCGCGAAGTTACGAAATTTTTTCCCTTTTTCCATATTCACGACGAGCAAACAACATTTTATCCATAAATATTGTTAATTTTGCATCAATATTTCAATACTCATCACATGCCTACAGCAGTATTAACATCATTATACAGTCAGGTGACAGGTACATCACCCGACAAAACCGTCGAGCTTACAGGCTCCGGCTCCAACCGCCGCTACTACCGCCTCGAAGGCCCGGCAGGCACCTACATAGGTGTCATCGGCGAGTCGGTCGAGGAGAACAAGGCATTCATCAAGCTGGCCAACCGTTTTGCCGACCGCAATCTGCCTGTGCCGCGTGTCGTGGCCGTAACTCCCGAACGCGACGCGTATCTGCAGGATTATTTAGGCGACACACTGCTCTTTGACGCCATAGCGGGCGGACGCTCCACCGGAGTTTTTTCCGACGAAGAAAAGCATCTGCTGTCGATGACGATACGGAGTCTTGCCGACATCCAGTACCGCGGAGCCGAAAGTCTCGATTTCAACGTATGCTATCCGTTGCCCGAGTTCTGCCGCCGCACGGTGATGTGGGACCTGAATTACTTCAAATACAATTTCCTCAAACTTTCAGGCATCTGTTTCAACGAAAGCCGGCTTGAAGATGACTTCGAACGGCTCGCCGACTATCTTCTTGCCGAGGAATACACCACTTTCATGTACCGCGATTTCCAGTCACGCAACGTGATGATAAAGGACGGCACCCCGTGGTTCATCGACTTCCAGGGAGGGCGCAAAGGTCCCGCGCACTACGATGTGGCATCTTTCCTGTGGCAGGCCAAAGCCAACATACCGGCATCGCTGCGCGAAGAACTGATTGACGAATATCTCGATTCAGCCTCGCAGTATGCCGCTATCGACCGCGGTGCATTCCGCCGGCGGTTGCAGCACGTTGTGCTTTTCCGACTGCTGCAGGTGCTCGGCGCCTACGGTTTCAGAGGCTTATTTGAAAAGAAACTGCACTTTCTGGAAAGCATTCCACCCGCGCTCGAAAAGGTAAAGGAACTTTTGGCCGCAAATGATTTCTCATGCTATCCGACCCTCGTAAACATACTCTGTCGTCTTGCCGAAAAATTCATTCCATCAGGCACAATTCCCGACCATCTCACCGTCACCGTGCGCAGTTTCTCCTACAAGCGCGGCATTCCGGACGATGCCTCAGGCAACGGCGGAGGATATGTGTTCGACTGCCGCGGCATGCACAATCCCGGGCGCTATGACGAGTATAAGAAACTTACAGGAATGGATACTCCCGTGATTGAATTTCTTGAGGCCCGCAGCGAAGTGCAGCCGTTCATGGAGCATTGCTGCGCGCTTGCCGACAGTTCGGTCGAAGTATATCTGCGTCGAGGATTCACATCGCTGACAATAGATTTCGGATGCACCGGAGGCCAGCACCGTTCGGTATACTGCGCGGAAAAGATGGCGGAGCACCTGAGCGGAAAATATGGCGTGGACATCCGCCTGTGCCACCGCGAACAGCGCATCAACAAACGCTTCACCACTCTCGGACAGCAGATAGTCGAAGAAGAATAACCCCCCTGACACAAATGAAAGCCATCATATTTGCTGCCGGACTCGGCACACGCCTGCAACCATTCACATTACAACATCCTAAAGCTCTCGTCGAGGTAGGCGGCAAGCCGATGCTTCAGCGTGTCATCGAACGCCTGCGCGATGCCGGGATAAAGCGGATTGTGGTCAATGTGCATCACTTCGCGCCACAGATAGTCGATTTCATCAACCGTAATGACGGTTTCGGGTGCGACATAGCCATAAGCGACGAGTCGTCATTGCTCCTCGACACCGGGGGTGGCATAGCCCAAGCAGCTGACCTGCTCGACGGCGACGAACCGTTCATGGCATATAACGCCGACATACTTTCGGATTTCGACATCAGCAAAATGATAGAGGCTCACCGGCTTTCGGGAGCCGACGTAACCCTCCTTACATCGTCGCGCAGCTCATCACGGCAACTTTATTTCGACAACAATGAGCGTCTCGTAGGGTGGCAGAATCTCAAAACAGGAGAATGCCGTCCCGCGTCATTCCATCTCGACGGCGACTGTCACGGCGCATCATTCAACGGCGTGCACATAATAAACTGCAAAGCATTGCAATCACTCAAACAACACGCCGCCGGTAATCCGGTATTTTCAATAACCCCATTCTACATCGACAACATCTCCAACCTCGACATCCGCTCCTACACCCCGACAGAAACCTACCAATGGTACGACATAGGCCGCAACGAAACCCTCGCCTCCGCCCGCACCGGCTTTCGGGAATAAACATATACAATTTATTTATACAAAAACACAAGAGCATAAAATTTTATAATTTACCATATACATGCTCCTTGTACTCCTTGTACTCCTTGTGCTCCTGTGCTCCTGTACTCCTGTTTTATTTTAAACAAGAGCACAACAGTACAAAAGCCCTGGCATGAGAATCAAAACAATAACTTTATTCTCATGCCCGGGCTTTTGTGGTGTTGTTTTATCTGTGGGGTCAGATGCTTTTGGCGTCGAAGCCGGCGAGACGTACGGCTTCGATGAGGGCGGCGCTGTCGTGGTTGCCGTCGACTGTGGCTTTGCCGCCTTTGAGGTCAACGTCCACTCCGGTCACGCCTTCGACCGACTGAATGCTTTTTGTTACCGCTGCCTGACAGTGCGGGCAGTTCATTCCTGTTATAATATATTCTTTTGCCATATTTGAGATATTTGTATGTTTTTTTGTTAATCTGACTATTACGAGGGAATAGAGAAGGAGCGCCACAAGTATGGCCGAGCATATTGTCGGGAAGAGCGGGAGCCCTGCGGCATGCTCGTGCCCGGCGTGCATTGCCGTAAGCGCGAACCATTGCTGCGGCAGCAGATAGTCTATTATAAGGCCGAATCCAAGCGCACCCACGATAATCGAACCGAGATACGTAGCGGCCGCACGGTGTCCCATCTCACGCGATACAAGTGTGTACGACGCGAAATTGACGGCCGGACCCGCCATAAGGAGCACAAATGCAGTACCGGGCGACAAACCTTTGAGCACCAAAGCGAGCGCAATCGGGATTGAACCGGTGGCGCATACATACATCGGCACGGCCACTATCAGCGCCACGAGCATTGACAGTATGGGCGTACGTCCGAGCACGGTGAAAAAATCGTCGGGCACATAGACCGTTATTACCGCCGCTATAAGCAATCCGACGACGAGCCATCCGCCTATGCTTCCCACAAGGTTTACAAACCCGTAGCGCAGCGCACTGACCACACGTGCGCCGAAACCGGCAGGTATATCACTGTCAGGTTCCACGGCCTTCATCTCCCGGCTACAACTTTGCGCCGCCCCACTCTCCTCTTTATCAAAACGCGACACCACCGTGCCACCCGCCACAGCCGTGACAAGGGCAGCGACAGGACGTACTATCGCAAAAGCGGGGCCGAGCAACGACCATGTGGCGGCTATCGAGTCGACTCCGGTCTGCGGAGTAGCGATGAGAAACGAAGCCGATGCGCCGCGCGAAGCTCCGTTGCGGCGCATCGATATGGCGGTAGGCAACACGCCGCACGAGCAGAGCGGGAGCGGCACGCCGAGCAACGCCGCTTTAAGCGCAGGCTTCCAGCCGTGACCTGACAAGTGGCGCGACATTGCGGCACGCGGCACAAACACATGGATAATGCCCGCTATCAGGAAGCCGAGCAATATATAAGGCGACATGCTGTTGAGCATTGACAATAACGATTGCAACATATTTTATCTTTTTATATAGGTTTATATTTTATGGAGTTCTGACCGGACGCGGATACCGGATTGTCCGGCGCTCTCCTGTTTTTCTGATACAAATTTACGCAATCTCCGGTGCAACCCGGTTGCAAATAACAAAATTTATAGTCCGGCAATATTTTTTATCCCATAAATTGTTTTAACTTTGCGTAAACTTTAACTTAAAAATCAATTCTATAAAATTTAAAGATATGCTAAAGACTATATTATCGGTATCCGGCCGTCCCGGACTTTTCCGTCTCGTCAACCAGGGTAAGAACATGCTCATCGTAGAGTCACTGCAAACCGGCAAACGCGGCCCAGTGTACGCCCACGACAAGGTTGTATCACTCGGCGACATCGCCATATACACATATAATGATGAAGTCCCCCTCGCCGATATTCTCGAGACAATCAAGGAGAAGAACAACGGTAAACCCGTAGATGTAAAAGCGCTCGGAGGCGACGACAAAGTGCGCGAATATTTCGCCACTATCCTCCCCGATTTCGATCAGGACCGCGTCTACACCAACGATATCAAGAAAGTGTTCTCATGGTACAACCAGCTTATCGCAGCCGGTGTCGACAAATTCAAAGAAGACGAAATCAAAGAGGACCAGGCAGCTGAAGCAGCTGAAGCCGCCGACGAAGCCGCCACAAAAGAATAACAGAATTACGAAGATATTGCAAAACTGCGAAATTTCGGTTAGCAAGTAGGGACGCACGGTCTGTGCTAACCTTTACCCACACATAAGCTAAAAGCTTGAATTACAAGCATTTACAATTTTACACAACTCACTGATAATCAGACATATATCCCATTTGTGGGTAAAGGTTAGCACGGTCTGTGCAATGCGGTCCAAATAGCTGAGAGCCGAAGGCTCGGAGGTGTTACTATCCCCGTCCGACGCGTAGCGGAGGG
>ERZ824598.105-NODE-105-length-138041-cov-7.701499_pt1 | contig 138041 bp, 131 predicted proteins | sample MGYA00519934_ERZ824598 | MGnify/ENA primary metagenome ERZ824598 (study PRJEB31778, sample SAMEA3449177) | human gut metagenome | biome: human gut; feature: human-associated habitat; material: faeces | place: United Kingdom | collected 2010/2012 ... | reverse complement strand
CGGCTATTAATTTTTTGTCACCCATTCAATTTGAAAATTCTTTATTTTACTCTTAATTCTTTTCGCCTTTTTGTGTCCAGCTTATTGACTATGGTCCAGATTCAGGCGATGTGTAACTGTACTCTTTATTGTAAACCGTATTCTTTGAACTTGCAACCTCTTTGCCATCAGAATCATGAGAAATCCTATATATTTTTTCACTTGTTGTTCTTCCGAAGTTGTCGGTCTCTGTGATATAGGTTGAATATATTTCATCATTAACAGTCCAAGAGGTTTTAGTTTGATTATCTTTAGATTCTGTTTTAGTTTTCTTTGTTTCGTTCCCTATAACCTCTATATTTTCATCTTCGGTGCTGTAAAACTTATGATATACATCGCCTGTTTCTTCAGTTATGATGTTTCCGTCTTTATCTGTTGTATAGTTTGTAACCCTGTCAGATATATTATCTTTTATTGAAATCAGATTACCAAATTCATCATAATTATAGGCATAAAGTGTTTTATCATTCTGTTTGACTGTTACTTTCTTTTTATCATTATTATAACTATAATCCACGATTTGATCATTTCCATAATCCTCACAAGAAATATAACCATTATCATTATATTTATAACTTATTAATTTTTTATCATTTTCTTTAATAGACTTTATTAAGCCAAACTCTGTATAATTAAATTTATAATTAATTTCATTTTGTATAGTTTCACTTAATCGATTACCATTGTCATACGAATAAGAATTTTCTATAGCTAGTCCATTACTAAGTCCTGAAACATTCTGTGATACTTTTGTTGTATTTCCATTTAAATCATAAGTATAATTTACAACATTTCCATTAGCGTCTTTAACATACTGAAGATCACCAAAATATTCACTGTAACCATATGTTATTTTTGCACTAAGTGAATTTTTTATAGATTTAAGATAATTTCCATTCTCAGTATAATCACTACTATTAGAAAGCGAAACACCGCCTATTATTGTTTCGTTCGACAAGTCGTTTCCGTACTTATCTACAACGCTTACCGTCTTTACTCCGTCATTTTCCTCTGTGGTGGTAACGCTTCCGTCCGAACCTATTACCGTTGTCGGTTCGGGTTTTGTAGTTTCCTGAGGAGTTGTTGTTTCTTCGCTTGAATCCTCCGTAGTTTCTTCAGCTTTCTCTCCCTTATACACAACTATTCCGTCAAAATATGCTTCGTTTATCTGACCTGAATAGTTTATGGCTATTTGTATTTGTGTATAATCGCTTTCTGCCTGGACATTTTTCATTGCATACTGCCAGTCTGTGCAATATGGATTAAAGTTTATCTTCTGAACATCACCCGATGAACTCTGACCAAGGAATGTGACCCATATTTCAAACGGCTGACGTGATGACGCATTTGCTTTTGCCCAGCCTCCGATGTCATATGTATCTCCCTTGGTTCCAGACACCTCAATTCTCTGTAATATAACCGAAGTCCCGTTTGGATGTCCCACTAATTTAACTGAGCCGCTGTTTCCGGGATGTCCCTGACTGTCCCACGGATGATTTACACCGTTAACTGTTTGCCAGCCCGATACGTCGCTTTCAAACTCTCCGTTTGCAATAAGGTTTGTTTCACTTTTCTTATGCTCATATGTATTGACAAGACTGCTTACTCCATGAGCTTCCGAACTCTTGGCATACTCGTTTACAGTTACATAGCCGTCTGAGTTATATGTAGAGATCAAATCTCCGTCATTGCTGAACACTAATGTTTCCGTATCACCTGTGTTGTTATTTATATACTCTGTCTGAAACGGAGTATATATAACTGATATATCTCCGCCCTTCGTTCCTTGACTTCCGTACTCTTTTATCCCGGTTACTCTATTGGCTTTAGATGAAGAAGTATAATTTGTATAATTAAAAGTTACATGATAATCATCTGTGTTATATGCAGATACCAAGCATTGATTGCCATAATAGTATTTTACAGATTCTCCATCAGGATATGTGACCTTTGTTAATTTAGAACCGCTGTCATACTGGTATGTAACTTTTTTCAGCACGTTATTTGTATTTCCATAGTATGAAATATCCGTCAGTTTTCCGTCTGTATAGTTAAAATCATACTTTCTTCCCACGCCGTCTTTTATATAATCTATCTCATAATATTTTGTATAATCCCCGACATATGCAATTTCTATTGCCGATTCTTCTGTCCACTTATTAATACTTATTTTTATAAGTCTGCCGTATTTATCAAAATAATATTCATACTCGCTTGAATCTGTAATGACAATACTTGAATAATCGCTGGCCTTTGTACCGTTATTCTTGAGCGTATATCCTCTGTCGCTTCTGTCTGTATATTCTCCTGTTTTCTCATCATAATCAAAATATACCTTGCTTCCGTCACCGCACACATACTCATAGTACTGAAGCTTTCCGGAATTATAAACCGCATTTATTGTCTGATTATAATTGGTTTTAAAACCAAATCCAAATGTAGGATTACTTCCGTTATTAAGGTTGTATATCATCGATATATTTACGGGCATTACTTTTCCGTTAAAACCGATATCTTCTCTTGACAGTACAAGGTTTCCCGAAAAATCGTCTATTTCCGCTTTCCCCGCTCTGCTTATATCTACTGTTTTATTTTCTCCTCTCTGTGCCGCTGAAACCATATTATATTTTATTGCTAAAAACGGAATTTTTTCTGAATCTGCTTCCTCTGACGAATAAAATACAGATTCACTGTTAGTCACATAAGTTGACGAAAGCTTTATTCCGTAATTTTCTTCTCCGTTATACCAGCTATTAACCGCATTGGTTATATCCCAATATACCCATTTATCTTTTGAATTCGGGACATTAAAAACATCAAGTATTTTACTGTCAACTGACGGACGATTCCCTATTACTGAACTTGTATCCCAATCAGAATTTACTTTATATGCATTTATCTTGTTCCCCTGTTCTGACGCTGTTTTCAGATAAAGTACCGCATTTGATACTATCCATTGTTTATCTATATGAGGCAGTTTTGTGAACTTTATATATAAATCAGTTGTATTTCTGTCATATGCACCTGCAAAAAGCCTTGAATTTTTTGATATATTCATAGATAAGGCGCTCATAACCGATGTATCAACTATTTTATCTTTATATGATCTGGTATCAACAGTCGGATCGATCGTTACCGGATATGCTCTTTCCTCATCAGTAAGCCACTTATGGTCCGGCATATATGTGAGAATATATTCTGTTCCTTCTTTTTTTAATGTGGTTTTTATTTTATCCGAAAAAGAAAAATTGCTGTCATACATATACGGTGCGGGAATAACAAAGACCGCTTTTTTGTCCTTATCAATCAGCTTTATTGTATCGTCCTTTTTCAGCTTTGCCGTTAACCCTTCTGCTTTTATTCTGAATGAATATGTCTGTTTATTTATCGGCGCTTCCGATATAATTATATTTTCCTTTAATCCGCTTCCTGAGAATATGTACTCTACCTTTGAGGCTTCATCCTGTGTATACTCTACCTTACCGTCTAAAACGGAATCAGATACATAATCCTCCAAGCTGTATTTTTTTAGACTTTTTTCACTTACACTCTTTATTTTCTTTTTTTCATTTGTCTTTTTTGAAGACAAAGATTTCATCTCCATCGGAGTAATTGAAACTGTATAACCGTCTGCTTCAACCTCAATATTGTTTTGTTCATCAATATTTTTCGGCAGTGATACCTGCATATCAGAGCCTGTTTCTTCACTTTCAAATGTTTCTGTTTCTTCGTTATATGTCAGACGGTTATCGTATTCTTCCCAGGTTTCATTTTCCTTATCATAAAAACAAATCGGAGCAGCCGACATAACAGCTATTCTGCTGCCGTCAGACTGCTCGTAGGTTTTACTGTATTTACTTCTCAATTCCGCTATTTCACCTGTTATGTATACTTCTTCCTGTGAATTTGATATAGTCTGTTCAGGTTCATTTATATCATTGCGTGATTCGGCTATTACATTCGGTATTGTACATGTTGATATTATTGCTGTGGCTATTGCTATAGATATTATTCTGTCCTTACTGCTTCTGATTTTCATTTCTTCCTTCCGGTATATATCATCGTGAATAAACTTATTTCCATTTATTACACTCTGTATCAATATATTACCATAAATACTAATTTATGTCAACACAATTAACTATTACCTCACATTACCTGTATACTTCACATAAAATAAGTGGTATAATAGGTTGGAACATATGTTTTAAATTTGAGGGATTTATATGAAAGAAAGAGTTATTCTGCATTCAGATTTAAATAATTTCTATGCTTCGGTAGAATGTTTGTATCACCCTGAATACAGAGGAAAACCGCTTGCTGTTCTCGGCGATCCGAAGGCTCGGCACGGTATTGTTCTTGCAAAAAATTACGAAGCCAAAGCTTATGGTGTTCAGACAGGCGATCCTATGTGGATGGCAAAGAAAAAGTGTCCCGATATTGTTTTTGTTCCTCCGCATTATGATCTGTATATGAAGCATTCAAAGCTGATCCGTGAAATATATTCCGAATACACAGATAAAGTTGAACCTTACGGGCTTGATGAATGTTGGCTTGATGTTTCGGGAAGTACTATGCTTTTCGGTTCGGGAGAAGATATTGCAAATGAAATACGCAAGCGAGTTAAATTTGAGTTAGGCGTTTCGGTTTCTGTCGGAGTTTCTTTCAATAAGATTTTTGCAAAGCTCGGTTCTGATATGAAAAAACCGGACGCAACAACCGTTATTGAAAGCAATCGTTTTAAAGAAATAGTATGGCCTCTGCCTGTTAAAGAACTTCTTTATGTAGGGCGAGCAACTCACGCAAAATTAAAACGCAAGGGTATTTTTACTATCGGCGATCTTGCAAATTCAAATCCCGAAAATCTTCAATTTTGGCTTGGTAAAATGGGAGTTGTACTTTGGCAGTTTGCAAACGGTCTTGATACTTCCCCTGTTTCCAATATCGGAGCAAAATCTCTTATAAAGACTGTAGGTAACAGCACAACTGCTCCCAGAGATTTGATGACCGATGAGGACATAAAAATTACCCTTATGGTGCTAAGCGAAAGCGTTTCCGCAAGACTTCGTGAATATGGCTTTATCTGCCGTACTGTTCAGATAGGCATTCGCGACAACGCGCTTGAATGGTTTGAAAGACAAGGAAAACTTGAAATTCCAAACAGAACGGCTAAGTCCATATTTGAACTTGCTTTCTCACTTTTCAAAAAACACACCAACGGCAAGCCAATTCGCTCCTTAAGTGTTAGAGCCTGCGATTTAAAACCAATGGATTTCGTTCAGCTGTCACTCCTTCCTGATGTTGCAAAGCTACAGAAGCAGGAGGAGCTTGAAGCTGCTATGGATACTCTGCGTAACAGGTTCGGGCATTTTTCTATTCAAAAAGGTATGATGCTTTGTGACTCGGAATTATCTAACCTTGATCCAAAAAACGAACATATAATTCATCCTATGAGTTTTTTTAACTAAAGCGGAGTACAGCCTTTTTATAACTGAACTCCGCTTTGTTTGCTTATTTTATTTCAATTCTTTTTGTCTGAGGCTGTTCTTTAGCTTTCTTCGGCAAGGTCAACTTTAGAATTCCGTTAGTATATTCGGCATTAATTGCATTTTCATCAATATTTGAAATGTCAAAGCTTCTGCAATATGAGCCATAAGTTCTCTACCTGCGAATATATTCTCCGCTGCTGTTCTTCTCATCGTTTTCGACCTTATGCTCGGCACATAGTGTCAAGGTGCTTCCACTGATGTCAATTTTGATGTCGTTCTTGTCAAAACCGGGCATTTCACACTCAAGCAGATATTTATCTCCCTCGTCCTTAATGTCAGTACGGCAATGGCTGACAGTACCAAAGCCTTTAATAAATTCTTTCTCAAAATCTCTGAACGGATTCCAGAGATCGTTTCTCTCAAACGGTGTTATTCCAAAAATATAAATGTCTCCTTTTTATTATCATAGTATTTCTATAAATTATTATTCGTTACAAGTACATTCCTCTTTAATTAGTATATCCGTTCCGGAACAAGAAATACTAAAAAGGGTGATTTTATGTTGCGAAAGGTTTATGTTGAAGTAACAGCAAAATTTGATACAGAGGGAAATATTACTCCGCTGTCTGTAACTTGGGAAGACGGTACGGTTTATACAATTGACAAGGTTGTTGACAAAAGAAGGGCTGCAAGTTTAAAGGCAGGCGGTATCGGTATGCGTTACACTTGCAGGATTCTCGGTCAGGAATCATATTTGTTTTATGAAGAACCTCGATGGTTTGTGGAGGCAAAGGGATAATGTGCGGAAGATACAGCTTATTTTTTGACGATGAATATAACCGTGATATTTCTGAAATTATGAAACTGATCAAAAGCAAATACGGTCAAATGGCTGTAAAATCAGGCGAAATCTTTCCGACAAACACAGCTCCGGTTTTAATTGAGCAAAACTCAACTGTTACTCCTGTTCCATACAAATGGGGTTTTCCTAATTTCAGAAACAAAGGCGTTATTATTAATGCCAGAGCTGAAACAGCAGAGGAAAAGAAAACCTTTAAAGACAGTTTATTAAATCGCAGATGCGTTATCCCAAGCACAGGGTTTTATGAATGGGACAAATCTAAGCAAAAATATCTGTTTAACATTCAAGGCAGCAACGCTCTGTATATGGCAGGTTTCTATAACTTTTTTAAAGACGAACCGAGATTTATTATTTTAACCACATCTGCAAATTCATCTGTAAGCAGTATTCATCACAGAATGCCTGTCGTACTTGAAAAACAGCAGATAGAAGATTGGATAACCGATACAGACAAAGCTGTTTCAATTCTTCACAATACCCCACCTTCCCTTATACACACTTCAGTTAATTAAAAGATAAATATATTATTCTTCTCTCTGTAATATATATATTCTATTTTCTACTTAACTTTCCCGTGTCACATTGACGCAGGGCCTATTGCGCTTACACTAATACATCTCTTGGTTTTGAAGATGTTCCTCTTTGAGACCGAGAGATTGTTTTTTCTGCTGTATAATACGCCTTAGCTTTCTGTCGGCAGACATTCTGTTTGACTTGTATTTCCGGTTATAGTCATCGGCTATGCATCTGCTTAAATTTACAAACAAACCGAATATTGTATTGGCTATTACAGCATTTTCAAAGTTTTGAATATTGTCAATCATATTCTGTGCATACTCATTCCCCTGTTCCGCCGATAGCTCAAGCCATTCCAACGCTTTTTCTTTATCCTTTTGAATATCGTCTGTACCGTATAAATACAATCTGCCTAATAAAAAAGACGCCCAATCATTGTCCTCGGCTGATGATTCTAAGAGACTTACAGCCTTTTCTGAATCGTGGTACGGATTATTATCCAACATGATCTTTGCCAGAGAATATTCGGCATACGGCTTTATTTCTTCATACTTCAAGACTTTTTCAAAATACTCCACTGCTTTATCAAGACTGTATTTTTCTTTTTCCAGGTACAGTGTGCCAAGAGAATACAAAGCATATCGATTTTCTTTCTGAGAGGCTTTCAGAAAATACTTTTCAGCCATATTCAAATCCTTGTACACTATCTCACCTTTAAAATATATTTTCCCAAGCTTGTAGCACGAAAGTGTATCTCCCCTGTCTGCACATTCTGTGAGCATCTCAAGTCCCTTTTCTATATCCAGTTCCAAGTGCTTTCCTGAGATATATTCAAGCGCCAGCGTCCTCTTTGCATTTGTATTATTCAGCTCCGCCGAACGCATGAAATAATTAATCGCCTTATCCATATCAATATCAGTACCCAGACCGTTTTTGTACATAGTTCCCATTTTATAAAACAGGTTATCATCATCTGATTCTTACTTTCAAGTTGAAGAAAACCGGACAATGCGGATTTGTAATATTTTTGAGCTGTATCTTCATTTTTAGTAACATATTCACCCTTATTGTACATTTGTGCAATGGAGTAAGAAGCGTAAGGCTGACCTTGTTCAGCAGACTTCATGTACCAATGAAACGCCTGTGACAAGTCCTTATCTGTTCCGTTTCCATAGTAATACAGATTGCCCAAACTGTACTGAGCGAATTTATTACCCTCTTTTGCCGATTTTAAAAACCATTCAAACGCTTTTTCATAATCCTGTTGCGTACCTAAACCATAGCAATGCATTTTGCCTATGCGATACCATATATATGACCTCATATCAACAGGCTTTTGATAATCGGATTCATAGGGAAATATAAAATCCGCATTGGGTTCTATCTCCGTAAATCCATTTAAAGCCTCTCTGTAATATTCAGATGATTTTTCTTCATTCTTGTTAGTTGAGTACAGTTTACCTAAGTCATGCACCGCAAGCACATTCCCCGAATCAGCTTCGGCTATTAAAAGCTGTTCGGCTTTCTCATAATCCTTTTTCTCGATTTTTTATCGTAAATAATTTTACAGGCTTCTTTGTATGAAGTACTCCACTTGATATAGTAATGGCTGTCTGATTCAAAATCAGAAGTATTATACTCAACTCCTTCATCATTCCATTTGAAATCTTCTTCCGTTATGTAATCTTCAATCGGCGTAGGCACATCTTTATCGGTTGTGATCTCTGTAGGTTCGGGGTCTATGTAATCAGCAAATCCGGTCAGTGAATCCATATTTAAAACCTGACCTATTATACTGTTCCTTACCGAATGGAAAACCTTATTTTCATACAGCGGTGGAAATTCTTTTTCTTTCTGTGTATAGGTTTTGTACTTCTGTCTTTCAAGCTCGCACCATTTTTCATATAAGGACTGAATGCTTTTGTCCTTTGAAAGCTCTTTAAAAATTGCATTGACCGTTTCTTTAACATCCGGCGGAAGAAATCCGTATACCTTTTTGCCTTTGCAGTTTTTAAGCTGTGTCTTTAAAGTTTTAATAAGCTTCTCAAGTTCAGCATTTTCAAAACTTCCCTCAGAAATTTTTTTAAGTAAATTTTCCACATACTTTTTCGATTCTGCTTTTAATTCATCACGACTGATTGTCTGCGCCTGATATATAGACTGCAGATCATCATGAAATATGTCGTTTGCGAATACCGAACGGATTTTATCTATTCCCTGATTAGTCAAAAATCCCTGTTTTACATTTGTAGAATATACAAGCAGATGAATATGCGGATGGTGCGTTGTGTCATGGAAAGCCGCATACCATTTCAGATTACATAACGGGATACGCTGTGCTTCTGATATATCCGAGATATGTCTTTTCACTAAGTCACGCCACCCATCTGAATTATCATAACCCAGACGAATTGCATCCTCTCGCCTGAGAGACACGACATGAGACCATACATTTCCGGGATGATTTGCAATTTTGTCTGCTGCCTGATTTAAAATTATAGGTTCGTCCTTATCATTGAACAAACCATGAGAGCCTCTTTTTTCAACTCCCGGACGCATTGCCATGTAACCTACAAAGTTCTGACGGTTACCGATAACATCTGCATTGCGTTCTATTATTGCCGATATCAATTCACTTGCATTTTCAACTGTTGACTTATTTTTATAATCCTCATATTCCAGATACTTTTTTGCTTCGGGAAAATCTTTAAGTAAATCAGAGAGAAGCTCCTGCTGTTTTTCTGTTGCAGGAGCTTCTCTGTCAATTTTATTCTGTTCACGGATTTCCACTGTTTCACGAGTCGCAATGTATCTTGTATAATTTTTTCGTTTGGTTTCAGTTCCGCTTTTTAAATATCGGCTTGTTACTATTATCTGTGACATTACTCATCACTCCTTTGATACCGAACTGCTTTTTCAAAATTAATTACACCGTTGATACGCTTTACCTCATCAACACACATAATTCTAAGCTTATGAAGAGTATCGTCATCTATTTCATTTATCGCCGCTACCATATGAGTCAATGCTCCGACTTCAACCGCTAACTTGAATAATGACCTTGATAATTTTTGTTCGCTCCCTTTTACTATACCCTCTGTTATTGAAGCAAGCTGAGGAGCAATAAATTCTGTTGCCGTACTTTCCTTATTGAGAAGATAACCGCAGTAAAATCTAATTGCTTTTTCAATAAATTCAGTTCTTGAACTACAATTATCAAACTTATACAGCATATCAACCTTTTCCATTGTATCGGGAAATACATACAGCGGAAATTTAATCTTTTCCTCTGTGACTCCATTGGAAAGTTCCGTATCTTCGGTGCTTTCTCTTTTTTTCTGCACATTTGACTCCATAATTTTTTCAAACCTCCCTTTTTGACTCCATTTATCTGACTCTCTCAAACCCCTAAGCAGCGGGCTTTGCCCGTTGCTGTAATTGTTTTGGCGGCAATTTTGACGCCAAAACTTTAACCAGCAAACAAAAAAAGGTTCGATTTCCATCAAACCTATCCTCTATTTGCTTTCTCAAACTTTGCGACAAATGCCCGAAATTTGCTCGACAAACCTATGGGGTAACTTACCCCACCTACCTTGTAAAAGCCTCACAAAAGGCATTGTCGTGCGACACAGGGCGAGTTAGTCGGTATCCCGACAGGACAATTATTGTCAGTTATTACTCAGACTGATTATTCAATTCATCATGCACATTGTTCTTCGATTTCCTTGCAGGCTTTTTTGCAGTTGTCATTTCAATAAACTCTCTGACATTTGACGGTACATTTTTCTGATACAATGTTTCTATGCATTTATCAAGTTCCTCTGTAAGCTTCAGATTTTTCTGTCCTAAATACATTTCAAGCGCTGAGAGCTTTTCACTCTCAATGCTTACTGTTACTGATTTTTTCATATGCCCATCTCCATTCCCATACTAAAATCCTGTGATTCATCTTCCGATATTTCTTCCTCACATTCCTCTGCAATCTCCTGTTCCTGCTGTAATGTGATTGCCGAATACAAATCCAAATTTTTTCCGTATATTACTCCATAGGAAGTTAACATTGCTCCCTTGCATTTTAAAATTTTACTTCCGAAATCATGTAAATCTATATCTTCAAGTACAGATAAATTAAAATCAGTCGGCAGATTTCTTGATAAATATTCCTTTCCAAACACACTTTCATGGCTGACATTCACATCAAAACCATATCCGTCAAGACAGTTTATACACTCAACAGCATCGGATATTTCTCTAAAGTCTTGACTCTCCATTACGGCTTTCAGCTTTATAAAATCATAATCGGACAGCTCTGATAGTTTTTCCGCAAGCAAATTCAGTTCATTTATCCTGTCCATATCACCAAACTGCTCATCGGTGATCATCGGCAAAGCTGACTGAAAATCATAATAAACCATATCTTCAATCCTGTCTGTCCCAAAGGATTTTGAAAATTCATCAAGCTGTTCTCTGTCACAAGGAAGTGAGATCCATTGTGCAAGCTTATCTGTAGGTTCTTCATCAATAGGCGCAGGCGCAATCCGCAGACGGAAAAAACATTTATCACCCTCGCCTATCTCAATATTGATGTCCGGTTTTTCATATACAGACGGCACACAATAATAGCCGTCAATGAACATTCCTTTCTCTCTGTCCTGACACAAACTGCCGATTTTCTCACGGTCAATAAAGTCTATGTATTCATCGGGAAGCTCCTTCAGTTCTTCAACCATATCATTTTCTATCATTGCTTCACCTAATTCTTCTAATGAAGAACACCGATATACAGGAACACTGTCCAATCCATAAGTCATCAATAACAAATCTTCAAAACTGCTTTCAGGATAAGCTGCTAATAGACTTTTGAATACCGCACAGTTAAGCTCATCAAGCTTTTCATATCTTTCCGCAAACAGATTGATCTCATATATATCCGCAGAAAATTCTTGTTCGCAAAGGTTTTGGGGCAATGTCGTATTATCATATTTTGAAATTTTAAACAGAACTTTTGAATCATTTTTCGTAATTTTCATCTGATCTAATGTATCCTGCAATTCAAAAACCGTCATAGGAAAATCCTTTATATAAGCAGTATATTTGCCGTCTTTTAAATATATTTTCATTACTTCTTCTCCTTTTCCTCAACATAACTGATGTACGGAATCTGTAACCAATGAGTCCACTCACGCCCTACAAGCTTGGTACGGGTAACGCCTCTCAGCGTGTTCATGGCTTCGATCACCTCTCCGTTTCCAATATAGATTCCGATGTGACCGTCACTCCAAACAGCAAGTCCGGGAACTTCCGGTATGGTGTCTATCGTACCTTTTACCTTGGCATTTTCAAACATTCCGTTTGCTCCCACATCTGCCATGCCATTAGAACCAACCGTTATCTTACCTGATTTACTGTCATACCAACCGTATCCTTTGATTAATCCAACGCAGTCCGCTGTCCTCTTTCCAAGCCAGTTTGAACGGATAAAGTCCATGTAGCTTGTTACTTCTCCCCCAAACACTGAAGCTCTGTCCTGCAGAATTGATTCGGTAAGAACATTTCCGTATGTACCATAGACATATCCCCAGCCGTTTTCGTGAGCCTGAATTGCCCATTGGACAAGTCCCAGATTATTTTTCTTGGCTTTGTCATATTCATCAAACTGAATTTCATTATTAAAATTCTTTTCCTCCCCGTACTCTATCCACGGTATTTCAAACCACGCTTTCCATAATGAATTTTTTACAGACTCTTTTACCACTCCGTCCGTAACAGATTTCGCATAGACCACATTACCTCCGCCGATATATATTCCAATGATATCTCCGTTTATAACAGCAGTTCCTAACCTTTCGGGAAGCTTATCCATACTTCCTTTGACTGATGCTGAGTTGTACAGCTCCTGCACACTCATATCGGAAATCGAATAATTATCCTTTGAAATTGTTCTGCTTTTGCTGTCATACCACAGATATGATCTCAGTAAGTTATAGTTGTCTGTCGTTCTTCGGATTTGCCATTTATCACATTCCTCTTTGATATCCTTTGGATATTTTTCTTTAAGAGCCTTATATTTTTCTTCCGTCAGAACATTTCCGTCTGTATGAGGAACATATCCCCACTGAGTTGTATATGCGTTTTCTGCCCACCTCGCTAAGTCAATATTGTTTTTCACATCGAGATTTAAAAACAAACTGCTGTCTATACTGACATTTGCAATCACAGAATACGACCTCATAAATTCTTCATAACTGATTTTCAGTCCGTATTTTCCATTTAGATTTTCTATCAGCTTTTTATTATCCTTCTCCTTAAAACAGGCACAGTAATCTGTAAAGAACTTCTCACCCTGCTTTACAGAATCAAAATAGGTGAGGTAAATCATTTGTGCTTTTACGGTCTGTGTTTTAAGACCGAGCTTTGACAGCTCATCTGCAATTGCTTTACCGTCCGATTCCATTTGTGAAAGCTGAGATTTCTGCTCAGCGCTCAGATTCTGAACATATGCAGAATAATCTATATTCTGCGTTTGAGCTGATGAAAGCTGATTTCCTATTGCCAATAAAACCATCACAGGAAGCAAGGCTATGACTATTATCATCGCTGCTAGAAATCCAACTACCTTCCATGTCCGCTTATCCTTTACCAATATCACCGCTGCCTTTTTGGCTATTGCTCCTGCCGTTACACTCATATCTTTTCCTCCTCAAACAAAAAACTGACTGTTTTTCAACAGTCAGTTATTGATCATTTTATTATCTAAAAAATATTTCTGCCATAAAGAGTCAGCGCATTTGCGGCTCTTTCTGCTTTCTACATTGTCATGTCGAAAGATAATTCTTCAGTTTCTTCCTCTGTTTCTTCATAATTCTAATTCATAGCCAAAACAAGCTTTTCATGTATTTCCTCGTAGAGCAATTTGGCTGTATCATATTTTTTCTGAGAAAATGTAATATACGGATCGTATCCGCTTTTTGATTCCCAAAGCGTAAGTGAATCCGCAATGTGTTCCAGATTATCAGAAAACGTCTCACCCAGTTTCTTGCAATGCTCTGAAAGCTTGATCATATCAGCAAATCCGGCGGTCATATACATCCACTCCTTTTGTTTTAATATCGTTTAACAGCAGCTGATTTTTTATACCATTCAAATGAATAATATCCGCATCAACGCAAACTGCTCTTCTGATCGGTCGAATGATCTGTATAAATTCATCCTCATCTGTGATATCAGGAGCATCGACTGCAATATCAAGGTCACTGCCTATACCACAGTTCATTGTTACTGCGCTTCCGAATATGGTAATGCGCCGAATACAATCAATGTTTTTTGTTGCCTCTATCACTTTCTGCACCTCTTTTTGCATAGACGGAAAAATATATTTTAACGTGTCTGCGCCATCACATCGTTTTGGAAACACATACATTACGCTCACCTCATTTCAATTTTATTATACCATATTTACCACTTCCTATCAAATATTTTTTCAATTATAATTTATCTTCCGCCCGCCTTTCCAAACAATTTTTTCTTGTAAACCGGCGCATGAACTTGCAGCAGATACCGTTCGTTACCGCAGCAATACAAGCAGGAACCTCGCTCCGGATACCGGATCAGCGAGAACTCCGACAGTTCCAATTGCAGGGTATCGGTGTACGCCATTGGCTCGATGTTTCCGACATTAAACAGAAACTGGTGGGTGGGAATTGCAAACAGCGGTTTGGTCAATTCCCGTACCTCCGGGATCAGAAAATCATCGATATTCTGCGAGGCTAATACCATTGCTGATTCTTTTTTGCGAACACGCTTCATGACGTTGCGAATGTACTCAATCGCCGTCAAATTAGTTAAAAATAAGGTATATATTAAAATTACCTGCCTCCTGCCTTACCGAACAGCTTAGCCTTATAATCGGAAGCTATTACCTGTAGCAGATATCTCTCGTTTCCGCAGCGGTACAGACACGAACCCCTTGCAGGATATTTAACTAAATCATACTCTGACATTTCTAGTTGTAGTGTTTCAATAAACGCCTGTACCTCAATATTTCCGGGATTAAAATAGAACTGATGCGTTGGAATCGAAAACAGCGGCTTTGTAAATTCCTTGATTTCAGGCAGCAGAAAGTCCTCGATATTCTGTGAAGCTATCACTATCGAGGACTCTTTTTTACGAACACGTTTCATGGCGTTTCTTATATATTCAATAGCAGTCAGATTGCTTAAAAAGAGGTAAAGCTCGTCTATTGCCGCAACGGTATTGCCTCTGCTCAGCAGCTGATTACTCATATAGCTGAGAATGTTAAACAGCAAGGTATCCTTAAGCTTTTTGTTTGTGTCCATTAAGCCTTTCACACCGAAACATAAAAACTCACTGTCCTTTATATTCGTATGACCGTTAAAATATTTGCTTTCCGCTCCTTTGCACATGGAGTGCAGTCCCAGACATATGTTCTGTAAGTTTTCTTCTGTATACAGATGCTTTTTCTCATGGTCGAATATCATATATTCCTTTTCAATAAGATTATACAGATCCTCCATAACAGGATAATCCGTTGGTTTCAGCTTATCAAGATTGGTAAGTTCATCTACATCAAATCTCGCATACAGCTTCATTAACATAATTTCAATTGTATCGATCTCTGCATCGGTAAAATCCTTGTAAGTTCTGAAAAAGTCCTTGAGATATGAGATGTGCTGACTTAACCTTGTTACTTTTCTGAAAGTTTCAGGCTCATTATCCCCCTTTTGTGCTTCGCCGAAGCTTTTCGGCTCTAACGGATTTATCATATATTCTCCCGACATTAGATCGAGATAAGTACCACCTAGATTATTGGTCAAGTCCTCATACTCGGCTTCGGGATCAAGGCAAATTATCGATTTCCCCGACTCTCTCATATTTGTCAGCACCAGCTTCATAAGATACGACTTACCCTGTCCGCTGTTTCCGAGAATAAGAACATTTGCATTGGTCTTGTCATCACTCCGCTTATCGAAGTCCACAAGAATATTTGTGCCGAATTTATCTCGTCCGATATAAAAGCCTTTTTCATCGGTTTTGCCTGAATAATTTAAAGGATACAAATTTGCCACAGCGCTTGCAGGAAGTACTCTTTCAAACAAAGTTCCGAACGCATTGTAACCAAACGGCAATGCTGACAGCATTCCTTCTTTCTGTCTTAAAATCAACTTATCCACCATGATCTTTGAACGGGTAAGCTCCATCAAAATATCCGACTGCAGTACCTTCAGTTTTTCTTCATCACTTGCTTTCAGTTCAATAAACACAGCCGTATGCAAAAGCGGTTCTTTGTTTCTTCTAAGGTCTGCTATAAGCTGTACAACATCTTTCAGATTGTTCTCCGCCTCTATTGAATCGGTCACATCGTTTACAGTTGTCATCAGCTTGTTTCTCCTTGCTGCATGCTGTATTATCTGCCTTTGTTCCGAGCTGTCTACAAGTCTGTTGTATATTCTAAGTGTTACTCCGCTTCGGTCTGCTAAGTGTGACAGTATTGCCTGTTCTTCCGTTGACGGCGGATATTCCCTTACCGCCCACACACTTTTGTAACTGTTTCCGCATATATAATGGTCTGTAAAAAACTTCACTGTACTTGGCGCTACCCTGTCGAAAAATTCCTGTACCCTTATTTCCTCTGCCTGTTCCGGTGTGAGAACCTTTGGCTTTCTCTTAAATATTTTCATTTACCGCTACCTCCAAATATGCTTCTCCCTCTGTATCCGATATATCTTCTCCGTTCATTGATACCTCAAAGTATATGGCAAGCATTCGCTTGATATCCTCCTTTTTCAGCTGTCTGACATCAAATCCGTGTTCGGCTATCAGCTTTGACGAACGGTTTATCTGCTGAAATACCTGTCCTTCCTTTTTATCGCTTATCCTCAGGCAGAACATAAACTGTCTTGCCGTAGACATTTCCACCTGAATACTGTCTAAGAACTCCAAATCCGATTTCAGTATCTTCCTTATCTCAGGATTCTTTTCTTCTTCTATCCTCTGAATGATAATCTGCTTGTTTGCGTCAAAGCACTGACAGCTATCCAGACATATCAATTCAAGTTCGGGTATCATCGACAGCAGCGACATTAAGTGATGCACTTTAACATCTATATTCTCATCTGACAATACCGATATATTTGTTGGCTGTACACTGTAAAACACAAGTTCTGCCCTATCTGTTTTCAGTCCGTACTTGCCAAAGGTCTGTAAGCCTAATAATGTCTGCGTTGATTTTTTGTTTTTCATTAATAATCCTTTCCAAAATAAAACAGGCTTTCATTTTTTCATGAAAGCCTGTTTATTTTACATATTTTGTTGCTGTTCAAAGTTTTGAATTTCCGGAGTCATATCCTGTGTCATATCTACGCACCTCTGCAGTTGTTGTTCTTCAAGTGTTGCAATCATATCCGCAAAAAGCATTAGATTATTATTTACAGCATATTCTTCCAGTGCTTCATAGTAGGACAAACGGTCTTTTTTGTCAATAGAAATCGGAAGGTATCCGTTTTTCATCAGCTGATAGTTCATAATCAGGCGTGATGTTCTTCCGTTTCCGTCCGTGAACGGATGTATCTTTACAAACTCGGCATGTGTCCATGCTGCCAGTTCAATCGGATCAAGAGTATTGGAAGATAAGTCATAATAAAACATTTTTATCTGACGGTACATTTCATTTGGTGATGGTGGAGTATGCTGAGCACCTGAAATATACACATCAACATTTCTATATATTCCGCCTGTCGTTATATTCTCCATTGTTATGGCATGAATATCCTTGATTATATTTTCATCAAGTTCTTTGTTTTCTTCTATGCATTTACGGACATATTTAAACGCTTTTTCGTGATTTACAACTTCATATATTTCACGAAGCATTTTTCCGCCGACAGAAATGCCATCCTCTATTACAGTTTTTGTCTGAATCAAGGTAAGTGTATTTCCCTCAATGGCTGTTGAATTATGTGTATATTCTATGGAAAATGCTTTAAGATAGCTTTTGAGAGTTTCCTGTGGTATTAAATTTTTTTTATCGTTATACAGAGCTTTAAGCTCGGCTAAGTTTTCATAGCTCATGAATTTCACCGCCTTTGTTTTTTATTATACCACAATTTTATTTACCAATCAACCGAACAAAGCATTTTATTTCCAATAAAATAACTGCTGTGATGTCACAAAAAACTTAAAAGCACAGAATATATAATCCATTATCGTTGTTTCCTCCATGCGTATAGACAAAAACGCAAACATTGCCGTTATTCCGAACGGTATAAACGACCATATCTGCGTTAATATTACAACCGATAATATCAGTCCTATACATATTATCAGAAAATCCTTTATGCTCCACAGCCACAGTCTTGACGCCGCTTTCAGATTCTGCGGATATATATATGTTTTCATAAATACCTCCTACGCAAATTTTGATGTAACAAATTTTCCTGCACGCATAGCTGTATTAACCGTACTTGAAACACTCACCATATTAAATCTTATACTTGTGTCCAATCCGAACTGCTGTGCTATTCTCGGAACTTCACTTGCCGAAAGCATTATTCCAAGTCCCAAAAGCATATTTGTCTGCCATGTAAGCAGTCCCAGAAACAGCAGTGTTGTCTGTAAAAAAGCTGTCAGACACAGTGCGAATATCTGTTTGCACCATCCGTTAAAACCGTCTGAAAAACCTCTTGGGATAGAGAACATATACAATGATCCCACTGCTATCTGACACAGCAGTATCCCGCCCCTTTTGATATTCGCAAAGAAAAGCTTTATTACACAGTATGCAAGCGCTATTACCGTTAATATTCCGATCAGTCCCGAATACCCTGCCATAGACTTCAAAACTACATTTGCGGTATCTCCCAGATCACCTCTTACCGAACCTGTAAACGAACTCATCAAGTCATCTGAGAATGTTGTCTGTAAGGTTATGCAGAACTTATACAGGGCAACAGGAAGCTTTGTAAACAGGCTTACTGCCATAAAACCTTTCAGAATATTCAGACAGGTACTTTGTATATTTACCCTGCCCGACTGGTATTCTATCGCAGTATCGAACACTGCTACTGCCAGTCCTGCCACGAACAACGCCCATCCGAATGACGAAAACAAACTTAAAAATGCATTTACCCAATTCAACTCAAATATTTCCGCCGCCATACCGTTTATCATTCCGAAGAAGTCTGCAACCGCTCCGTAAATTGTTTTAAACAGCCATTCAAGCATTATATCCCATACCGCTTCGGAAATTGCCGAGCCTACGCTTGATACCGCTCCCGATATCTTATCTCCTACCCAGCTTAACGCATCTCCTATCCAGTCAAACATTTATACCGCCTCCTTTTTTCTTTCCGTAAAAAAATCAGTCCCAATGGACTGATGATTTTTCAGCTTTCCGTAACGCTCACAGCTATGGATCGTTATATAATACTTTTTTGTTCTTCTGTAGCTTTTACACCGTTCGGCTTTTCTCTTTTTCATTTTTTCCTCCCATATAAAAAACCGCTGATTCTAGTCAGCGGTTTATATCATTATTTTTTTCTGTAAATGCCTTGTCTAATGCTTTATTTTTTCTCCGCATTATCAGCATTATCAACAAAGTTCTGAATAACATCCATTATTTCGTTGAGTCTGTTTTCTCCTATTCCCTTTATCTGTCCGATGGCTGCTTTAAGCTCGCTTAAATCTATATATCCCAATTCTGCGTCCTCTTTGCCTGATGTATATACATCGGTCAGTATTTTTTCCAGCTGCACTCTGTCCATCTTTTTTATTGCTCTATAGGTTTCTCGGTCTAAATTGTACTTGTTTGACATTCCTTTTACTCCTAACTCTTTTTTATATCAATATAATACCATAAAACCGCTGTTTTTTCAACCTTTAACCCTATAAAGAGTGGAGCTTCGTCCTCCGCTTATTCTGTACCGTTCCTCACGCTCAATAAGTCCTGCGTTTTCAAGATCATTTAATGCACGAAACACTGTGGACTTTGAAAGTCGGAGATCCTTGGCAATGGTTTTCACAGACGGGAAACACTCTTTCTTTTTTCCGGCACGGTTGGAAAGATACATATATACCGTCACTGCCCTGTGAGGCAATCCGTACTCGTAGATCTCCCTTGAAAATCTCAAACACTATACACCTCCTGTTTTCAGCGGCTTTCTTCTTTTCGGCAGTTCTTCATCGAATTCCACATCAAACTCCACAGGCAGTACTTTTTTCTTCTGCGGATACTTCATCTCGACCTCGCGCATTAATCCGTCTTTGCTCATATATGTGACCTTCCTTGCACCTTTATCTTCAAGCACATACGGTTCTTCAAATTCTATACCCCATTTAAAATACAGCTTTAACGGCGATATCATCGGATGCGTTCCCGTTTTCATAACTATAAACTGTCCCTTGGGCATGGATTTCAGTTCATCAGGCGTCATTAACGGTCTGCCTATCATCTGCAGGGACTGTGATTTATCTCTGCCGTGAGAAACAGAACCGGACAGAACTGTTTGTTCACCTAGGGCTTTTGACAGAACCTCCGCACTCTGACTGTTCGGGGCAAAGCCTCCGAATATAGTCAGCTGCGTGTTGTCGGTTATTATCTCCTGACCTTCTCTGCCGTAATTTTTGTCAAGCTGTGCAAAGGACTGAATAATTGCTACAATGCTGATTCTTCGGGAACGGCTTGCTGAAAACATTGCCTCTGCTCCCTCTATCTTAGGAAAGCTGCCGAACTCGTCACAAAAAAACATTACCCTATTTTTCAGCTTACCTCCGTTTTCATCTGCAATAACAAGTATTTCCCTATAAAGCTGCTGAATTATCAGCGATACCATAAAATATTTACTGATATCTTCTTCGGGAAGCACAATAAATATCGCCGACTTTTCATTGCAGAACTTCTCGGCGTCAATTGCCGTACCGAAGCACAGTATCTGTTCCAGTTCGGAATCTATAAAGCTGTTTAGCCTTGACAATGCAGTTGATATTATCGACATCATCGCCTGATCTGCCGCAAACAGTGCAGACCCTGCAAGCCATTTGGCTTTATGCTCGTCAGGGAGCTTTTCCATAAGAATTTTAAATCCGTTTTTGGGCTTGGGCTGTCCTTTTTTCTCTGCCTTCTTTTCTTCGGCTATTGGCGTTAATAAATCCTGAATCATTTTAAAAACCGACACTATATGCCTTTCATTTTTCTCGCCAAATTCAGCTATTAACAAAATGAGTGAAGCCAGTAATCCTTCAGAAGCGTCGTAGAAAAACGCATTTTGTCCCATCGAGGAGTAATCTCCACCTCCTATGTTTATTATGGTTTTGGCTGTTATCTTTGCATACTTCTCCGCTTTTGCTTTTGCCTGCAAATTAGTCTTATCCGACTTGTAAATGTCCATATACTTGTTCACAAGATGAAGCATATTATTTTCATCCGAGCGCGTGGGATTTCTCAGATCAATAACCGAAACATTGTAGCCGTAGTACTTTTTCGCTATCGTTCCGTAGTTTCTCGCTACATCTCCCTTCAGGTCTGTCGATAAAAAAGACATTCCCGACGCACAAGCCACCTCTATATTCGGATAAAGAAAAAAAGCGGTTTTGCCGATACCGGCAGCACCCACCATAAGGGTATGAACATCGCCCTCGTCAATTAAAGCATAGGTTCGTTTCCCTTTGGTTCTGCACCCTACTACAGTACCCTGAACCTTTGGCAGATTCTTTCCCTTACGCCAGTTCTCCACATCAAAAGGTATTTTTGTGTAAGTCTTTTTGATCTCGGCTTTCGTTGAAAAACGGGCAGTACCATATTGACCTTGTCCTACGGTCTTTTTCTTGATTCCGTTTAAGGAATAGTTGTTTGAACAGTACACTAATACTGCCAGTAAAACAAAAATGACCGACATTGCTATTATGCCGATCAGTTGTGATTGCGTTATTTTTTACACCTCCCCAAAATAAAAAAGCACAACAGTTTTTATTCACTGTCATGCTCATTTTTTTGTTTTAACCATTGATTCCAAAATCTTGTTTGTCTGGAACTCATATATCTGCGTACTTCATAATACGGAATCCAAATCTGTGCTTCTTCAATTTTTTCATATACTTTTTCTGTTATTATGTCGATTTCGGATTTCGTTGGCTTTCTCTGCTTCTCATCGGCAATTTTAAAAAACTCGGATTTCAGCCATGCAGAAATCTTTTCTACCTGTCTGCCTTTCAAATGACACATTTTTTTGTCTGTTCTAAGCAGTCTGCCGTCTATCATTTTATGATTTTTCCTTGACATTTTAATACCTCTTGTCTGCTTTGATATTATTTAGTATATCACATTTAACATATAATTACAATTACCCATACTCCATACAAAGTACCTCAGACGGTTCTTCCATCTGAGGCATTTCTTCTTGTAATATAACGGGAGTTTCAAGCTGCTGTTCAACCTCGCACCTGACTGCACAGTCAGCCAGTTCATACAGCGATTTTGCGGTCTGCATAACCTGTTCCTTTGTTCTTGCCTGAGTATGCCTTAAATCTTTCATCACTGATTGGTACATTCTCTTTAGGTTATCTTCTTTAGAATACATCTTGCCTTTATCGGAATATGCCCTGTATTCGTTTGACATCTTTGCTTTCAGCTTTTCAAACATTGCATTTTCGTTTTTTCTGCCTATAAAAAATGCCGAGCCTGCAAGCGCATACTCGGCAAGATAACGATATTGTCCGTTTCGGAATGCTTTTGAAAGTCTGTCGATCAGTCTATCGGGACTGCATTTAAAATGCTGTAAATCCGAAACAGTTTCATAATATATATCCTTTCGTTTGTGAGGAACAGCTTTTAACGGCTCTATACCGTTTCTCTCCTTTAAATCTTCATTGAAGTCCTTATTTTCAGGAGCAATACGAGAAATATTTTCATACCCGTGTTCTTTCAGAATATCCGTCAATCTGTCTACGGCGTCAATTCCTCCTTCATCGTTATCGGTACAGAATACAATTTCATCAAGGCTTGAATGATGTTCCAACGCCGTTAAAACGGCATTTTCATACACTCCGTTCATAGCTATATATGAATGCTGCTGCCAGTTTTCGGGATGCAAAGTCAGATACGATAAAAGGTCAATCGGCGCTTCAAACACAAACAGCTTTTCAGATTCACCGAAGTGAGCAAAGCTGTACCGTGTATCCGAACCCTCACAGGTTATTCTAAATGTTTTTCCGTATGAATTAGTGGATCGCTTATGTGCCTGACGGGGAGTTCCCTTTTCATCAACCCCTACGAACACCGCATTGTGATGCTCCTTATCCTCATACAGCGTATGCAGTCTTGCAAAATGAGTTATGATTTCGGGAGCAATAAATCGTTGCTTAATAAGGTAGGCATATACTCTGTGCATATCCGAATTCTTCTCAGGCAGTTTAAACTCTTTAGGCTTTTCTTCCTTTACTTCCGCTTTGGGAGGACTTGGGCATATGCTTGAAACGTTTCTTCCAAGTAATTCGTTCATTGCCGTTTGAAAATCCATACCGTAAAAATGACGCATGAACTTTATTGCTCCGCCGCCTACTTGATTTTTGTGGTCAAACCAAGCCGAGCCGCTTATCGTTATACTGTCATGCTTTCCGCTGCCGTCATAATATATCAGCTTGTATTCCCGTCCTGCTTTTTCAAGTTTTTCGCCTCTCATTTGAAGAAACCGTTCTAAATCAACACTGTTTGCAAGCTGCTTTTCTTCATCCGTATACGGTATATACGGCATTTCATCACCCCCAATTGAAAAAGCAGTCCCAAGACTGCTTTTTCTTATTCTTTCATTTCCCTTTGTATTCTGAGTCCGAGCCTGAATCCCATATGGAATGCGGCTTTCGAATAGATATCATTTTCCCGTGAGATTATATCAATATACCCGTCGACAGTTTCCTTTATTTCATCATCAAGCTTTTCAAACTCGTCGGATATATTTTGAAGCTTACTCTTTAGCTTCAGATATCTTTCATTACTCACCGCCTCCCTTGAGATCTCGTCTGCATACTTATCGTACAGCTCGCCCGCTATGTCCATTGCATCACCTCCGCAACACAATATACCATATCACTTGGCTGATAGCTATACCAATATCCAACAAATTTTCAGCCTCAAACCTGTTCTTTTATTACATTCCCACTATAGACCACAAATAAAGCGGCGCTGTTAATGAAAAAATCAAACATCCAAACAAAATAGCCGGAGCAGCCCATTCAAATTTTCCATGCTTGCGGTAGTCCATATATGCGGTTGCCAATTTTGCAAATAACAATATTGCCAGAACGACATCTATCACGGGAAACACTACATCGTTTACGATCGATTTTATCTGTCCTCTGGCCTTAGTCCATGTATTGCTTACTGCGTTTGCTACCTCTCCGTCCGCAAACACCGTAATACCGCATAAAATCGCCATTACTGCTGCTGTAATTATAAATATAAGTACTTTCTTCTTTTTCATATACATCCCTCCGTTAAACTTCAATCAATTTACCCGTCAGAACAGTTCTTGAACTTCCTTCAGAATTTGTACAGGTAGAAAGCGAGATCATACAATCATCATCTTCGATTTTTATTTCTCTGTCTATCACATTGAAACTCTTGAGCTTTTTAAGCCACATATCTCCTGCCCTCTGAACATTGTATACTCCGCTGTAACTCTGTGGCTGTGAAACCGAAAAGAATTCTACTCTGTATACGCTGTCCTCAGTTGTTAGCCAGCCGTATTTATGACTGTCAAAGTAATCCTCGTTCAAAAAGTTGAGAACATCCGCAAACATACTTCCGTTTTGCATATTGTGACCGTACAGCATATTCACATCTCCCGAAAAATCCGAATTACATCGCCAATCGAGAAAAACCGAACCTGAATACAAATAATTACCGTCATATGACCTGTGGAGATAATATTCATTATCCTCCGCCTGCATTATCGGATAATTGATATTTGTATCGGGAATATATATCCATCCTATTGAGTCATCATAGCTCTGATTCAGTTCCTGAACCTGTTCATTCAATTCCTTTTTTTCATCTTCCTCGATTTGCTCAGTTGGAGAAACATTCAGAACAGTAATATCGGGCATAAACGGCTTTAGCTTTTCATAGCTTATTTTCTGTGCCAGATCATCATAAAACAGAAAATATATCCCTCCTGCAATTAAAGCGGCAGCCGAAACAGCAGCCGCTATTTTCAATAGCTTACTTTTCATCTTTTCCTCCGTTCTTTTTTCTGCTTTTCAGTATAAGGATAACAAGTATTGAAAGTCCTGTTCCTGTCAGTATGATCCCCGGAAGCTTACTGCGGTTATCTCCTGTCTGAGGGGTTATCTGATTTTCTTCCGCTTCGTCTACCATAACTATCAGCGGATTTCCGTCTTTAGATACAGCAACTGTTTCTGTATTTCCTGCCTTGACAGTACCGTCCTCAAAGACCTCGAAGCTGATATCTGTGGCTATCTCATAACCGTCCGGAGCTGCGGTTTCGGTAAGCACATATTTCCCTGCCTTAAGCTTTTTAACAATATGATTTGTACCGTCTGAAGTCCATTCCTCTATTACATTACCTTTTTCATCAACTATCTGAAGCTTAGCTCCTTTAAGCTCACTGCCCTCGGTATCTCTCTTTGAAAACTCAACGGTTATCGGCTTGTTTTCAGCTGTTATTTCTACAATCTGACCGTCCTCGGTTATATTCACCTGATACACCTTATCAGACAAAATATATCCTGTAGGAGCTTTTATCTCTCTTACTGCAAACTCTCCGAACGGAATATCGGCAAAAGAAAAACAGCCCTTATCATCCGACTTGGCTGTCATTAATGCGTTTTCCTCTGTAAACTCTGTACAGTCGGGTTTAAAAAGTCCGAACACTGCGTTTTCAAGAGGTTCATTGTTCTCGTCTAGTTTCAGTCCCTTGACCGTTCCCCTTTTTAGTCTGTTTTCAAACTCTCCGCAGTCTATGCAGACTGCCTCTGTTTCCTGTCCCTGATAGGTAAAATCAAAAGAATACTTTTCATCGCCGAGAATGTAATGCTCATCTGTGAAAATTTCCCGAACATAATACTTTGCAAACGGAAGCTTTACCGAAAATACCGCTTTCATGTTTTCATCAAGACTGATTTCAGATATTAGACCGTTTGCAGGAATTTCAGTACCGTCTGCCGCTGTTATTTCTTCCTCTGCAAATAAACCGAATCTGACATTTTTGTATTCTTCATTTGTTCCGACTCCGAAGGTTTCGTCTTGTTCTAAAATCTTTTCAAGACTGATTTCAACCCTTTGATAATCGTTGACAAACGCCGCATTTACTGTATCCCTTACTTCAATTTCCTGTCCTGCATACACAAGCTCAACAAACTGAGACTCGCTATTTAACACATAACCTTCAGGAGCTTTGATTTCCTTAACTTCGTACTTGCCCAGATACAACAAGTCTGTTTCGGCATACCCGTTTTCATCTGTTGTAATTTCTGCAACTACATCTCCTGCCTTTGCTCTTACCGTACCGTCTGCTGTTATGATGTCCTCAGATGCTATCACCTGAAATACTGCCCCTGCAAGATTTCCAATCTCAAACACCGGAGTATATGTCGTAGGGTTTTCAATCAGATTTCCGTCCTCGTCTGTATATGCAGAAGAGGTTCTTTGTAGAATTATTCTTTTCATTCTCACTGATGACCACTTCAAAATCTTTCATCCATTCGGTGTTTTCCCAGCCCTTAGTCTGATGAACAATGTAAATACCGTATGGGAGAAACTTGGTTTCGTCAAATCCGTTTTCATCACATACAAGATAATCCTTTTCACTTTCCTTTGCATTATCATAAGAACCTGCGGATTTCAGATATACCTCAAATTCTGCTCCTTCTTCGGGAGTTTCTATTTGCGTTGTACCGTCATCGCTGTGCTTTATTAGTGAGATCTTACCCTTGATAACTTCCTCTTTTATTGTCATTTTTACAGCATTATTTTCAACCGTATAATTATTGGCTTCTGCACCAACAGAGTATACTGTTTCATCTAGTAAATATCCCTCAGACGCAGAAATTTCACGGATAGTCCAGTTATCTCCGCAGACATATTCCTTTGTTTTAAAATATCCGTTTTCATCGGTTGTATATGTATCCACAAGTTCATCGCCTTTGTAAACACCGTAAACTGCTCCTGCTAAGCTTCCGTCACCCTGGGCTGAGTCATATTCCCTGTCTTGCTTTATTACCTCTGCCGTAAACTTTTTAAGCACATTTTTAAATGTCTTGGTCGTTGTGGCGTCTGCTGTAAGGGTTGCTTTCTGATTTGCGGGAATAACGTATTTTATCGGAACATTTTTCTCGCTTATCGTATATGTGATCTTCTTATTATCCTTGTCATATACGGGAATATCCGAGAGCATTGCAATTCCGTCACTGTTTGTATTGATTGTATATGTCTTGCCGTTTCCCTTGATTTCAAATGTTCGGTTTCCTACTTCACCGTCCTCAGACTGTTTGTTTATCTTTATTGCTCCTTTTTTAAGGGTATTTGAAAATGAAACGGAAGCTGTCTTGCCTGCCTGAACGGTAACCTTTTTAGACTGCTGACTTTCATATCGAACAGGAACTTTTTCGGTCACGGTATATTCTCCTGCTGTCAAATTTGGGATTTTTATCTTTCCGTTACTGTCTGTTTTCACATTGTATGTTTTACCGTTTCCCGTTACCGTAAATTCTATATTTGCAACAATTCCGTCCTCGGAAGTCTTGATAATCTCTAAATTACCGTTTTCAAGTCCTTTGACAGCCGCATAATATTTTCTTTTTCCTGCTTTCAGTTTGGCTAGCGTCTGCTTTGAATTGCTTGTCAATGTCAGAAATCCGGTAAACTCGCCTGAATCGCTCAGGTTATTCTGCGTTAATGTTACAACTGCTGTTTTTCCGTCATCTGCTTTGACCTTCAGACTGTTTCCTGACTTGGAAACCACTGTTCCGTTGCTTATTGATGCGTCAAAGTTTTCAAGCTGCTTGTTCTTATCATTGAATGTATATGTTCCGTCTGCTCCTGCTTTTACTGCCGAGGCTTTCGCCGATTCTTTTGAAATCTTTGCAAAGGATACTGATTTTTTATCTTTCTGTATTTTTGCTTCATAATCGTAATAATACTCACTTACTTTCTGTCCTGCATAATCGTCTTTAAAATTACTCAGCATTTTTTCAACCGACGTATACCCGTTGCTTACACGCTTGAAATCCAAATCCCTTTGTCCTACGATAACTTCCCATACAAGCAATTGAGTTGCAGTATATTTCATATATGATTCCGCTGTGTCAAGCTTTCCCGTGTACGCATACAGAAATGTTTTTCTGAGCGCCGTCTGAATTTCCTCAGTGGACAGCGTCTTATTTTTTACCTTGTTAAGATAGTTCTCCGCTGCATTTTCGTTATACATATCTCCGCTTAAAACATGTTTTCCCGGTTCAATACAGTACACGGCTCTGGTACTGTCTGATGTATGAATAATGCACCAATAATCCTCCGCATTCAGCGTATATCCATCTCCTATGGTCATTTTGCTTTTGGTCGCAAGCTCATATGCATTTACTATCTGTACCTTTGTTTCTTCTGCAAATGCCGTTATCGGCAGCATTGTTAATATCATTACGATCGTCATCATTATTGATAATATTCTTGTCATTTGTTTTTTCATACTTTTTTCCTCCTTAAATCAAAAAAGACCAATGATTTCACCATTGGTCTGCTCACTTAAACTTATTTTTTCACGATTATTTACTGCACGGAGAACGGATTTTTACTCCTATCAAAACATTCATTTTATCACATTCCTATCTCCTGTTCGGGATATTCCTTGACTTCTTCTGCTTCTTCCTGAGACTGGTCTATCTCTATTTCCGCTGCCTGTATCTGCTGAAGCTCGAAATCGTATGCATTCAGCACTGATTGATTCAGAGCTTCCCTTGCTCCTTTGGATATCGGGTGAAATGTATCACTGTATTTGGTTTCTCCGTTTCTGTCCTTATACGGCATAGACGGCATTGATACAAATCTCCCCTTTTCATTTTCACACACCTTTATTCCGTGTACTGCAAACGCTCCGTCAAATGATACGCTTGCATATGCCTTTACCGTTGATTCAGGCTTATCCGTTATTCTGTTGATCGTTGCTTTTACTTTCATATTTCAATTCTCCTTTACATTTTCATGACTGCCGTTCACACACAGGCAGATATCCATATTTCTTTAAATAATTATACAGAAATATTCTTCCCGACTGAGTCCAATATGTATGGACAGTTGTCTTATCCTCGTCATATTGATATGTCTTTGACTTTGTATATCCGCAGTCTGCATACTTCTGATACAATACCCATGTTCCGCTTTTCAGCTTATACTGTATCCCCAGAAAGTGAAGCAGATCATTGAACACCTGTGCCGACATTCCGTAATCTTTAGCTATTACTGTTACGGGTATTGCATTTTTACTTTGCAGTATCTTGTCAAGATAACCGCACTTTTCGGCAAGCTTTGCATTATCAGCTTCAAGCTTCTTATTTTTCTTCTGCTCATTCACAAGCATTGTACATATCTGTATCACATTTTCAGGCGAACATATCATTTTTTCAAGGACTTCCGCATTGGCATACATTCCGTATTTGCGTATTGTCGGAAGCACCTCATCAAAAACAAATGATTCAAATCGTTGTGCAGATTCCAATTTTGATCTTACTATCAGACGATATAAATCTCCTTCTGAAATAAATTTTTTCTCTTGTTTCCCTCCGTTTGTTAGGAGTGAGCGTTTCACGCACCCCTTACAATGTCTGCGTACTGCTTCATGCGGATTAGAATATCCCAGTATTTCTGCACATCTCTTAGCAGGAAAATATGCTTTTCCTTTTTCCCACAATACCTCTAACTTACCGAATTCACTGTTTTCAAACACCTTTATATCGTTCATATCCTAACACTCCGTTTCAGTTGTCCTCATCTTCAGCCTTATCAAGAAAAAGCGCTATTTCAAATTCTCCGTCCAGTTCTAATCTGAATTTCAGCTTCACTCCCTCCGGCATATATACCTTCGGTATATGAATCATTCCGTTTTCAACCTCTGCATACCCTGTAATTTCATTCTTTTCTTTCATATACTTAAACCTCCGTTTTCTTCATCAAAAAGTGAGAACTGTTTTATCATATTCCTTCTCTCACTCATATCGTAATTGGATATAAATAACTCCTCATACATACATCCGCCCTCATACCTCTGTGCCAGAATGTTCAGTCTGCTTATTTCTTCAATTTGTATATTCGGTTTATCCCATATCTCCCGAATTTCCGGACAATCATTGTAGGATACAAGGAATTTTCCCTTGATATCCAACAGACTGTCACGCAGCCTTATATGATCCGCTGTTTTAAACCCAACGTCCTTGTAGTAATTCTCCGTTGCAAAATACGGCGGATCACAATAAAAAAAGCTCACAGGACGGTCATACTGCCTTATCAGTTTTTCAAAATCTCGGTTTTCTATCACTACCTTCTGTAATCGTCTGCTTGCCATATCTATCTGCGGAAAATCCGACCATATTGAATGCGGCTGACTTCCGAAGCTGTCCAGATTACTTGCATAGCTGTACCTTATCAACTGATAGAACTTTGCAGCTCTGTCTACATCATAGAAGCGTGTAAACAATCCGTTTTTATGTAAGCTTGATATCCAATTGAAATCCTCCCTTGAATTGAGAACATATCTCAGTTTGTATTTCAGCTTATCAGGTTTATCTCTCACACAGCGGTACAGATTGGCGAGATTTGAATTGTAATCATTTATTACCTCAAAATCCATTCCGGGCGGTTTATGGAATAATACCCAACCTGCGCCTCCGAATACCTCAATATACCTTTCATAAAACGGAGGAAATCTTGCAAGCACTGCATCTCTTAATGCTTTCTTTCCTCCTACCCATGACATAAAACTGTTCATTTACTTCCTTTCTGCGTTTGCCGACCGCAGAAAAGTTTATACAATAAAAAAAGCCGCTTTGCCAGCAGCAGATTTTACTCTGCAGTCGGCAAAACGACTTTAAATAATTATTTATTTATCTGATTTTTTTCTTTAAGCTCTTTATTAAGCCTTTCTATCTCCTTGTCGGCTTCTTTGGCTGTTGTCAGCAGACAGCCTGTAAACAATCCTGCCGTACCTCCTATCACCATTCCTATAAATAAGTATACCATTTACATCATCTCCATTCCCATTTCTTCTGTTTCTTCTTCATATTCATCTATTGATGTTATTTCTACATATTCGCTTATTATGCATAGTGCCTCGTCATAACTGCCTGAGGAGGTTATCCGTTCACACATTTCCTTTGCCTCATCTGCCATATCATTTTCTTTCAGCGTTTTTGATGCTATCCCCATGAGATTAAATACATTCCCGTTTTGACCTATTAGTTGACATTCAGGCTTTTTCTGCTCTGAAATAAACCCTCCAAGTCTGTTCGGTACATAATCCGATAGCCATGTACCGCCGAATTGCTCGTGTGTCTGCAATCTCCACATTGCAAGCTTTCCTATATCAAGCTGCACATCTTCAAACGGAAACAGCATGCATGTTAAGTTTTCATTTTTAAATGCATAGCATTTTTCAAACCTACTTCCGTTTTTCAAAATATCCGCTTCTGTCAGCATTTCATTTATTCCGTCAACCCATTCCTGAAGATCACCTCCGCAGCCCTGTATCACCAATCCCTCATGGTTTTCCATATTTCTCAGCTGCCGGGCTTCTATCTCTATTATTTTCATATCTGACTCATCTCCATTCCAATGTGTAATTATATTCTTCTACATCCACCAAACTATATCTTTATTCGTTCATTTTTATTTGCATTTAACTTCATTTCTGTCCCTCCCTTTCTTTATCAAATTCAAGCAGATTTCTTCCTATAGCCTCAATAACATTTACCGTTACTGCATTTCCGGCTAACTTGTACAGCTGTGCATCTGACATTCCGGATTCCTGAACCTTACGGAATTGTTCATCCGTAAACGCCTGCAGACGCCAGCATTCAAGGGGCATTAATCTTCTTATTCTTCCTCTATGAACTATACCGTGCCTATCTGTAACTGTAAGCGTAAACATCGGTTCATTCGGCTCTTTTATTCTTCTGCCGTTTTGACGGGTTTTCTCCTTAAACGGATTTATTATCGCTCTCGGTTCTTCTTCAACCAATATTCCCGAACGCTCCCCCTTATGTTTACCGTTGGTAACTCCCAAATCATACCGTGTATGCAGACACCTTGCCTTATCAGTTATCTCAGGGTTTTCATTCAAATCCACAAATACTGCTGAATGCTCTGCCTTTCTTTTACTTACTCCGCTGTCCTGCCGTGTTGTTATACATCTTGCCTTTTCTGTCAGCTTCGGTGGCGGATTCATATCTATCAGGTATAATCCTGTTTTTCCTCCCATTCCTCCAGATCCGCTGCACTGCGTTGACGCCAGTCCTTCAGCATCATATACTCTTGTTCCCTGACTTCCTCCTATTAACTGTTTTAGCTCTGCTTGTTCTCCGCATTCTGCGCTATCTTCATTGCCGCTTTCTCCGAAAGCCAATATTTCGATGGGGCTTCTTTCTCCAAGATATCCCACAAGATACACTCTTTTCCTGTCTTGGGCAACTCCGAAATTTGCGCTGTTAAGCACACGCCAGCACACGCTATACCCCAATTCGCAAATCTTTTCAAGGATGATTCCGTAGCTTCTCCCCTCCGAATGACTAAGCAGTCCGTCAACATTCTCAGCCACAAAATACTTGGGTTTTTTGGCTTCAAGGATTCTAATATATTCGAGGAACATATTTCCTCTGTCATCCTCAAACCCTTTTCTGAGTCCTGCATATGACCAGCTTTGGCATGGCGGGCCTCCAACGAGCAAGTCAAAATCCGGCATTGTTCTGTAATCGATTTTTGTGATGTCCTCATAAAATTCCTCTTTTCCTGTGTCAAATAATATTCTGTAAGCCTTTTGCGCAAACTTATCAATTTCACACCAGCCTACTATTTTAAATCCTCCTACTCTTTCCAATCCGCTTCGGAATCCTCCGATTCCCGCAAACGCTTCAAATACACGAATCATTCATATCTTCTCCTTTCTGCTTTTAGGTACAAAAAGCGGTTAAGTCTTTTTTGACCTAACCGCCTACATTGACATATCCATTTGTACTTCTTCCGTTATTTCTTCATTTTGATCCTGATTGGCTTCTTTGAGCGCCGATGACACAAGATTGGCAAAGCCTTCAGTATCGTCTACCATAGCCTTGAATCGACTCCCTAAGTCCTCCATTAGTGACAGACTGTCTGCATAACAGAAAAATCCGCCTGCCTCACAGTCAAAATAAATCTTACTTAGATTCGGTTCATCTGCAAAGGCTCTGCGAAATACTGTTTCCCACTCATATCCGTTTCCATGTGTATAGAATTGTCCGTCCTCCGTAACAGGATCGCCTATCTCTTCTGCATAAGCATTAAAAGCTTGCTGACCGTATTCCTTAAGCTGAAGGCACAGACTAAACCTGCCGTCATCGTGATCAACGATATATAACGGAGAATTCACTTTGTCAAATGCTTTGATCCTTTCCTTAATATTTATTTCTTCTGTCCCTTCCTGACTGATTGTATGGAACTTGTCCTCTCCGGGTATCAACGACAATGAACGTCCGCTGTCCCATTTCATTATTAGATTTCCTGCATCATCTATAAAATCTACTGTTCCTTTAGAGCCTGACGGTATTGGAAACGGATCGTTTTTCATACTGTCAAGGCATATTCTTGTGCCTTTTGGATATCTCTGCCTAAGCAGTTCTACCTTTTTTTCATTGTATACCAAATTTATTTCCCTCCAATTTTCATTTTTTTATTATTTCTTACTTCCACATTCTGCATCCCTTCTTTCAGACAATAAAAAAAGCCGTTCTTGATCTTGCTTTTCCTCTTGTGGATAAGCAACAAAAACGGCTTTATTTTTTCTACATATACAAAAAAGGCAGACTTGAGTTTTTCTTTCTCAAATCTGCTTTTATTTTTTTCATTTTTCCTTTCGTGTCGGTTCGAATCCCTCAAGTTGCCCAAAATCGCCCAAAAGCATCTATGGTTTTTTATCTCTTTTTTTCGCCCTCAAAACACGAAAAAAGCCCGTATTTACGGGCTTTACGGCACTGTCATCTATTTTGTCAGTGCATGATGGTGAGATATGAGAGATTCGAACTCTCGACCCTACGCTTAAAAGGCGTATGCTCTGCCAACTGAGCTAATATCTCAACAACGATATTAATTATATCACATAAAACTCTACTTGTCAACACTTTTTTGAAATTTTTTTCTAAAAAATATTATTTTTATTATTTAACAATTATCCTCTCCGAAAAATATACTTTTCGGAGAGGATAAAATCTTATTCATTATATAATTCTTTTTTTATTATATCAATATTAGCGTCATAATCTATTTCAAGGACCGATTGACCGTCAATATCTGATCCCCAATAAGTATCCTCCGCCGGTATTCTGATCTGCTCTATATCATAACCAACTAATAAAAGCGGTAATCTAAGAGAAAGTAAGTACATGCTTCCTTTACTCATATTAGTTGTCATAGAAGGAAGAGCTTCTCCGGCAAAAGAACTTAATTTCAGCGGATTCAGAGTCGCAGCATTTTTTAAAATACCGCTTAATACTTTTCTTTGCCGTTCTGTTCTTTCAAAATCAGCATTTCCGACTTTTCTAAGTCTTGAATAACACAGAGCCTGTTTACCATTCAATTTATAGGTTCCGCCGCCGTTAAGATAATCATTTTCATCCGGCTGTCCAAACATAGAAACGCCCTCTTTACTGTCCAGCAAAGCATTTATAGCATCTGCCTCGCTGTCATTCACTTCAATTTCAACACCGCCTACTGCATCCACAATATTAGCAAACGATATAAAGTTTACCGTTACATAATCGTCAATTTCAATATAAAAATTATCTTCTATTGTATCCATCAAAAGCTCAGGACCGCCGTAGGAATAAGCAGCATTAAGCTTGCAACCGCCATATCCAGGAACCTGAACATATGTATCCCTCATTAACGAAACCATGTTTATTTTGTTAGTTTTACTGTTAATGGAAAGAAGAATCATTGAATCTGAACGTCCCCTGTCCTCTCCTCTGGAATCAGTGCCAATCAGAAGAATATTTCTAACATTTGAAGAACTCATTAAAGAATTACCGGAACTTATTCTCTCCCCATCATCAACAATATTTACTTTATTAATAAGAGTCATAACAATAATCGAATACAAAATAAATAAAATAAGAAACAAGCCGATAATCGACATCAAGATCTTTGTAAGACATCCTCCCCGTCTTTTTGTTTTTTTAACTTTTACGGCTTTTTGACGCTGGGCATTATTAGCACGAACCTGCTGATTATTTCTGGTTGTATTATTCCGCTTTTGTACAGGTGGTTTTTGTCTGTTGGAATTCACATTACTGTTTTGATGACCTGAATTACGCCGATAATTAGAACGTGGCTGTCCGCTGTGCTGCTGAGTATTCTGCCTATTTATCTGATTAGAACGCGGCCCTTGAGATCGTTGTCCCTGCGGACGCTGTCCTTGCGGATACTGTCCCTGTGAATACTGCCCCTGCGGATGCTGTCCCTGTGGATACTGTCCCTGCGGATACTGTCCCTGTGAATACTGCCCCTGCGGACGCTGTCCCTGTGAATATTGTCTTTGATAATTCGGATTATTGACATTTCTGTTATTTTGCTGTGCCTCCAGTGGCACTCTGAAAGCAAGTGTATCCTTTGCGTAAGAATCCTTGTCCTCTCTGTTTTTTCCGGACATTTTGCTACCTCCAATTTAACTTCAACCAATAAACGGCATTATTATAAAACCAATAATAATTACTGCCGCAAGTATAAGTACTGCTGCTCTGAAAACTATACTTTTATTATTTTTCATTTTATCGCCTCCAGAAATCATAATTATACTTTTTTTATTTTAACATATAAATCGTTAAAAATCAACAAGAATTTTACGGAATTAAAATAAAAAGCGCCGGTTAAAACCGACGCCTTGCTTTTTATTCAGTTGTAGGTTCAAGCACTGCATAATTACCGTCATCACGTTTATACACAACATTTGTACCGCCTGTTTTAGCATTACAAAACATAAAGAAAGAATGCCCCAACATATTCATCTGCAAAATGGCCTCATCTACATCCATAGGACGCATAACAAAAGATTTATGCTTTATTACTTCATAATCAACCTGTTCTTCAACAGTATCAGAATATGCTTCTTTAAAAGCAGTATCCTTAAGACGTTTTTCTATTTTAGTTTTATTTTTTCTGATCTGCCTGATAATAATATCAATAACACTGTCAAGTGCAATATTCTTATCAGCTGCCTGTCTCTCGGAACGATAAATCATATTATTATATTTAACTGTAAGCTCCAGAATAATCTGGTTCTTATATTCTGACATAGTAATTTTTGCTTCTGCCTCATCTCCAAAAAATTTGCTGAGTTTTGAATTTAATTTATTTTCCGCATATTCAGGAAAATTTTGCGGAACCTGCATTTTTTTTGCTGTAATAGTTACTTTCACGATATATTCCTCCTTAGCCAATTTACATTGGTTATTTTGTAAATTTATTATAGCATAAATTTTATACTAATGCAAGTCCTTTTTAAACAAAATGCATAATTTTTTTAATTTTCACTTGTTTTTATTATACATTACTAATACATTTCTTATTTTTATAACATAATTTTCACTTTAATTAATATCTGAATTTTCCAGTAAATCAATTACTGAATCCAGTCTATCCAATTTTTTATATAAAAGCTTTGAGGTTTCATGATCCGGCTGAGTCAAATCAGGAATCATAACAGGTCTGCACCCTGCACGGTAAGCAGACAAAATTCCGTTAGGAGAATCCTCAAGCGCCAGAGATTCTGACGGTTCAAGCTTCAGTAATTCACAAGCTTTAAGATAAATATCAGGTGCTGGCTTACCGTTTTTCACCATCGGTCCACAAACCATAATATCAAAATATCCCAGCACTGCTACAGATCTCAGATAATTTTCCGCACGAAGTTTATCAGTAGCAGTAGCAACGGCAATTTTATATTCATGCTTTTTCAGATACTCCAGAAGCTTATCAAGTCCCGGCTTTTTTTCAACGCCATTTTCTTCTATATACTTATTCATTAGCTCTATGCGACGTTTACGTACTGCATAGTAATCAAAATTCTCACCGAAAATTCCTTGTAATTTCGGTATAGCGTATTTCGCTGCAAGACTGCGAATGCCCAATACATGTTCCTTTTTCATATCGAATCCGAACTCGTTTGCAGACTTTATCCAGAATTTCAAAAGCAGCTTTTCTGTGTCCAGCATGAGTCCGTCCATATCAAAAATGACACCTTTTATTTTCATTTTAATCATCACTTCTTTTTTTATAATAAATAACCCGAGATAATTCTCTCGGGTTATTATCTTTTATTTTAATCCTGCCATTGATTGCTCAATCTTAGCCATTTTTTCTTCCGCCTTGGCAAGCTTTGCCTTTTCAGCTTCAATCAGCTTTTCCGGAGCTTTTGCGAGAAATCCCTGATTATTCAGCTTACCACTTAAGAAATCTATATCCTTCTGTACTTTCGCCTTTTCTTTTTCAAGACGTGCAATTTCTTTTTCCTTATCAACAAGCTGGTCAAGAGGAATAAACAATCTTGCACAGTCTGTTACAGCGGTTACTGCATCTTCAATTTCATACTTATCTGCCACTTCAATTTCAGAAGCAGAAGCCAGTTTTTCAAAGAATAGCCCACATCCGCTGAACAGTTCGCCATATTGAGTTTCAATAAATATTTTTGCCTTTACTGACGGCGGAACATTCATTTCTGTTCTTCTTGCTCGTACTGCCTTAATAGCGTCAATAACCTTGGAGAAATCTTCTTCTTCCTTTGCAAATGAATACTTTTTTTCATATACAGGGAATGAAGACACCATAATTGAACCGCTTTCATTGGTAAGAACCTGCCATATTTCCTCGGTAATGTATGGCATAAACGGATGCAGAAGCTTCAGCATTCCCTGCATTACCCATACCAGTACTGCCTGAGCAGTTTCCTTAGTTTCTCCGCCCTCAGCAATTCTAGGCTTTGTAAGTTCAATATACCAGTCACAGTAAATGTCCCAGATAAAGTCATAGATTTTGGAAGCCGCAACACCTAATTCAAATTTTTCCAGATTTTCGTTAACTTCTTTTGTAAGAGTATTGAATTTGCTGACAATCCATTTGTCCTCAAGAGTCAGATTTTCAGGAAGTCCATTAATTTCAAAGTCCTCTGGGAGATTCATCATGATAAAACGTGAAGCATTCCAGAGCTTATTAGCAAAATTTCTTGCCGCTTTTACCTTATCATCGGAATAACGCATATCATTGCCCGGCGAATTACCGTTTGCCAGCATAAATCTCAGAGCGTCTGCACCGTACTTGTCGATAACCTCCAGCGGATCAATACCATTGCCAAGAGATTTTGACATTTTTCTTCCCTGCTCATCTCTTACAAGACCATGTATCAGAACAGTATTAAACGGTACTTCACCCATATGCTCAATACCGCTGAACATCATTCTAACGACCCAGAAGAAAATAATATCATATCCTGTAACAAGCGTATTTGTAGGATAAAAATATTTCAGATCATCAGTTTTATCAGGCCAGCCAAGAGTTGAGAAAGGCCACAAAGCTGACGAGAACCATGTATCCAGAGTATCCGGATCCTGACGCATTTCTTTACCGCATTTCGGGCATACAGCCTTATTTTCCTTTGTAACGACCATTTCGCCGCATACATCACAATAGAATGCGGGTATCTGATGACCCCACCAAAGCTGTCTTGAGATACACCAATCTTTGATATTTTCAAGCCAGTGGAAATAAATCTTATCAAAACGTTCCGGAACAAACTTTGTTTCACCGTTTTTAACTGCGTCAATAGCCGGTTTTGCAAGAGATTCCATTTTAACAAACCACTGCTTTGAAACTCTAGGTTCAACAGTTGTTCCGCAGCGATAGCATGTACCTACATTATGACTGTAATCTTCAATTTTTACCAATGCTCCCTCAGCTTCAAGATCAGCCACAATTGCTTTCCTTGCCTCATATCTGTCCATTCCGGCATACTTAGGATAATCATCGGTAATTTTTGCATCATCTGTCATAACATTTATAACAGGAAGGTTATGGCGAAGTCCTACTTCAAAGTCATTAGGGTCATGGGCAGGAGTGATTTTAACAACACCTGTACCAAAATCCATTTCAACATAATCATCAGCCACAATAGGAATTTCCCTGTGAACGATCGGCAGAATAACAGTCTTTCCTACTAAATCCTTGTAACGTTCGTCCTCAGGATTAACTGCAACGGCAGTATCGCCCAGAAGCGTTTCAGGACGTGTTGTAGCAAGCTCCAGATATTCGTCGCTGTCTTTGATTTTATATCTCAGGTGCCAGAAATGACCTGCCTGATCCTCGTACTCAACTTCGGCGTCTGAAATTGAAGTAAGGCAGTGAGGACACCAGTTAATGATTCTCTCACCTCTGTAAATAAGTCCTTTTTCATAAAGCTTTACAAAAACTTCCTTTACAGCCTTATTACAGCCTTCGTCCATAGTAAAGCGTTCTCTGGACCAGTCGCATGAAGAACCCAGCTTTTTAAGCTGTTCAACGATTCTTCCCCCATACTGTTTTTTCCATTCCCAAGCACGTTCCATAAAACCATCACGGCCAATGTCCTCTTTGGTCACGCCGTCTTTCTTCATTGCCTCTACAATTTTAGCTTCAGTAGCAATTGAAGCGTGGTCAGTACCCGGCAGCCACAGCGCAGAATATCCTGACATTCTTTTATATCTTATAAGTATATCCTGCAATGTTTCATCAAGAGCATGTCCCATATGCAGCTGACCTGTTATATTCGGCGGCGGTATAACAATAGTATACGGCTTTTTGTTTTCATCAATTTCAGCTTTGAAACAGCCGCTGTCATTCCAGTACTTATAAATTCTGTCTTCAAAATCCTTTGGATTATAGGACTTTGCCAGTTCTTTACTCATCATAACATCTCCGTTCATATTTTATAAAAATAGCCAAAGCAGAAAAAACAAAATACTGCTTCGGCTGTTGATCTCATTTAAGGCACAAATCCGCACAACATCAAAAGCCTATGAGAAACTCACGACTTTATAGACTATATATTCATTTTTATAAAAATGAATTCCCATAAATTTACACCTTTCATCATGATTCATTTATAATTATACTTTATTCCGTTCTATTTGTCAAGAATAAATCTCCATGGCTTTGACGCCCATTCCTCACCGGCATAGTCGATACCCACTCTTTTATCTGTTCTTATTTTCGGTTTCAGACCATCGTCCTCAATCCAGATCCTTTCATTATCTGTAAAGGATTCACCGTTAAAGCTTTTGTCAACTGCCAGCCTTTTAGTAAGTCTTGCCGGACCTTCAAAGCCCTCGCATGCTCTTATAAGAACTCCCTGAGGCTGTTCCTTTTCACCGGTAATAACATTCATAAGCCAGTGGATACCGTAACATAAATACACATAAATTATTCCGCTTTCACGGTAAAGCAGTTCTGTTCTGGGTGTTCTTCCCTTTGACGCATGACACGCCTTATCCTCAATACCCCGATAAACTTCTGTTTCTGTTATTCTCAGGCGTACTAAATCGCCGTTTTCGAACTTTCTCACAATCACTTTCCCCACTAAATCAGGCGCTACATCAAGACAATCTCTATGGAAAAATTCGGTATTGAGTTTCATTTTTTCAACCTTTCTTCAAGCTCCTTATCAGGAGTTACGTACAATGTTTTATTATTTGTAAATATCACCATACCCGGCTTTGCACCAACAGGCTTCTTTACAAATTTCACAAGACAGTAATCAACCGGAACCTGTGAGGAATCCTTTGCCTTACTGTTAACCGCCGCAATTATCGCCGCCTCTTCAATAGTACTGTCCGGAGGAGTTTCGCCGTTTGTTACTATAATCGCATGTGAACCGGGTATATTGTGAGTATGCAGCCATATATCGGTTTTGGCGGCAGTTTTCATAGTAAGTTTATCATTTTGCTTATTGTTCCTGCCTAAAAGAATAGTATAACCATCACTTGACAAATATTCAGACGGAGGATTGCTTTTAGGAGGTTTACCTTTTAGTCTTACTGCACGTATATAACCCTGTTCAGCCAACTCCAGACGCAGCTCATTGACTTCATTTTCAGTATTCGCTCTTGTAAGAGAATCAAAAACGCTGTCAATGTATTTAAGTTCTTCTTCACCCAAAGCAATCTGTTCTGCAAGCTTTTTTTCAGCAGTCAACGACTTTCGGTATTCAGAATAATATTTCTGTGCATTCTGTGAGGGAGTAAGCCTCGAATCAAGCTTGATTTCGATCTGCGGACAGGATTCGTCATAAAAGTTTTCTAATACTGCCTTTTTATCACCTTTTTGCAATCTATATATATTAGCGGATAAAAGATCTCCTTTAAGCTTCATGTCCTCCTTTTTCTCACAGTCTTTCAGTTCATTTTTCTGATTTGCAATACGCTTTGTAATTCGTTCTGTAGTATTCATCAAAAGTCTGAAAAGATCGTTTGCACGCTGTTTCAGTCTTGCAGTCCTGTCACGCTGCGCATAGAAATAATCCAGCAATTCACATGCTGAAGTATGTTCCTTTGTAATCATAAGATTACCGTACTGATTAAGCCTGATAAAAGAAAAGTCCTTAAGCAAGCCTTCTTTATTGGTTACAGTAGTAAAACGGCAATCATTTCCAATCAGTGCCTTTTTAGACATCATTATTACAAAAACAAGTCTGTCAATTTCATCACTGCTCATTTCAGCGCCATTTAGTTCTTTGCCTTTTCCGGCATAATACGCCCATTCCCTAGCAAGAACCGGAGAAATACCCTCAAACGCACTTATCAGCGCCTTTGACAGCTCCGCATTTTTCAGATTGCTGACAGTACTGCGAATAGTTTCCTCATCTGAATCAACAAATGAAATTCTGTCATCTCTGGGCGGAAATTCATAAGGCATTCCGGGAAGAACAATTCTTTCTCTTGACATATCTCCGTCCACACGCTTAATACTGTCAATAATTTTCCCCTCATTATTTATAACAATTAAATTTGAGTACTTACCCATTATTTCACACGCCAGGGTAACAGTTACAATATCCCCCAGTTCATTAATGCATTCAAAATCCAGATAAATAATTCGTTCCAGACCGTCTTGACGTATTGCTGTCAGTTTTCCGCTTCCCAGATGCTTTCTAAGAAGCATGCAAAACATAGGAGGAGTCATTGGATTATCAACGCTCATATGTGTTATATGGATTCTTGCACTGCTTGCTGACGCAGAGATCAAGAGTTTAAATCCGCCCTGTCTTGTGCGTATAGATATAATAATTTCTTCACGGGAAGGCTGATAAATCTTATCAATTCTTCCGCCGATCAGAACATCTAATTCCTGTTTTACTGCATATAAAAATGCACCATCAAGTGCCATCACACGTCTCCTTTTTTATATATAAGTATTTCAAATTCTGTATTCGTTTTTAAATAATTCAATTCAGAAAGCTTTTCACGGTCTTTTGTTCGTGTATTATAAAAATACGGCGTCATTGCAAACAAGCTTAAAATATCTTCATTGGATTCAAGTGCAATTTCTTTTTGCACATTATATCTTTTCAAGAATTTAAATCCCTCAATATACTCTGACTTAGGATTATTTTCATATGGTTTTTCGTATACAATACTTTTCAGTTCCCACAAATGTTTTCTTCCGGGAATCACCATTATCATATATCCTCCGTCATTGATAACACGAACAAATTCCTCACAGCAAAAGGGCGCAAAAACACTCAGTAAAATATCGCATGATGAATCCGAAACAGGAATGTGAAAAATACTTCCCACAGCATACTCAATATCATAACATCTTTTAGCCGCCTTATCAACTGCATATTTGGAAATATCAATTCCTCCAGAACAAACTGTCACTTTTCTGTCACACAGATAATTATATATTCCCGAAGTATAATAGCCCTCGCCGCAACCTGCGTCTAATATAACATCATTTTCAGATATAACCTCATAAACCGATTCACAAAGTTTTTCAAGCAAATGACCATAGTAACCCTTATTCAGAAAATCACTTCTGGATTTAACCATGAGCTTGTTATCACCTGGGTTTTTAGCGTTCATTCTGTCAGATGTCAGCAAATTTACATAACCGCTTTTGGCGGCATCAAAAGAATGATTATTGATACATTTATAGCTTTTTCCGTTGATCATCAAAGCATTTCCGCATACGGGACAAGCAAACAAACTTTTTTTACAACACATATTTAACCGGATCCTTATTAACTTCTGACATAACAAATTCAATATTGGAAAAATCAGCCGCAAGCATCTTACAAAGCCTTATCATACCAATATTTTCAGTATGGAAATGACCGCAATCAAACACAGAAATGCCTCTTTGCTTTGCAAGCAGCCACTGATCATGCTTAACCTCCGAGGTTATATATGCGTCTGCACCTTGATTCAAAGCCGCTTCAATCAAATTGCCACCGCTGCCTGTACAGAATGCTGCTTTTTTTATAGGTTTTCCTCCATCGGTATATCTTACTACCGTACAACCAAGGATATTTTTTAACTTCTTAGCAAGCTCATCAGCTTGATATTCCTGAGAAGCTACACCTATCGTCCCAAAACCGTAAGATTTATTTCTTTGTCCTGTAATTTCAAGAATTCCCTCAGATTTTTCAAATCCTACAAGGTTCATAAGAATATCACTCATTCCGCCCTCTGCTACGTCATAAGGCGTATGAACACAAATTGCGGAAATTCCGCTTTTCAGAAGCTTACATGACGGTTCATTCTCAGAAAGACTGTATAACGGTTTGAAAATAACCGGATGATGAGCAATTATCAGTTCAGCGCCAATTTCAGCTGCTTCGTCAGCCACTTCATTTGTAATATCCAGCGTTACAAGTACTTTGCTTACTTTTTTATTCATACTGCCTGTAAGAAGTCCTGAATTATCCCATTTTTCCTGTGCGGAAAACGGCGCAAAAGAATCTATGTACGTATATATTTCAGAAACCAAGTTCATTTTACCCTCCATCATTATGGTCAGACGCTCTGCAATTCTTTGATATTCTTGACTGTCCTCAGTTTTTCCGGCTTTTGACAATCCCATTGCTATATTATTTATCTTAGATAATTGATTTTGACAATATTTCATTCCGGCGTCAGTTTCGATATTTATCCTACCCGTTATTTCAGTCACTTTTCCAATATTAAATTTATATCCAGAATAAAACGCACGAATAGCAGTGTATATAAAACGATCCTGAATCACTGCTTTTTCTTCAGCAATTTCAAACCCATTTTTATAAAGCCATTTTCTCAGGTATCCTGCACGTGTCATAGGCTGAAGTACAAGATTCACTCCACTTTTAAGCCATTGAGTGCCAGATATGATTTCAGCAATTGTCTCGCCGCCCATACCGGCAATTACTACATCACTTACATTTTCACTTGGAATATTTTTCAATCCGTCTGATTTTAATAATCTAATTTTATCTTCAATATGATATTTTATAATAGTTTGCTGTGCAAATTTCAAAGGTCCTTCATTTATATCAGACGCTATTGCATAATCGCATATATTATTTTCAATAAGATATGCAGGAAGATATGCATGATCTGTACCCACATCACATACAATGCCATTTCCGGAAACCATATCTGCGCAAACTTTCAGTCTGTTATCAATCGTAATCATTTTAATTCACCATAGCAAACAACAGCGGACATTAAAAGTCCGCCGCTATTTTTATTTACTTGCAAAATATTCATTAAGTTTTTTAACCAGCTCGTCAGCGTCTGTACCGTGTACCTCGCACGCCTCTGCAATAGTTTCGCCTCTTGATGCCGGACAACCTAAACAATGCATTCCCATTTCAAGGAAAAAAGGTGCTGCGTCAAAATCCTGATCAAGAATATCACCGATAATTGTGTTTTTATTTACTTCATAAGCCATTTTATTTCCCTCCGTTTTTCATTTGCTTTAATATTATTATATAATCATTAAAACTTATACATAAAAATTAAAAATAAAAGTGCAACCATACGGCTGCACTCATTTAAGAATCTTAATTTAAGCTTCTTCTTTCATCTTTGCAAAACATTCGCTGCAATAAACCGCACGGTCTTCTCTTGGTCTGAATGGAACCTTTGCTTCACCGCCGCATGATGCGCAAGTAGCAGTAAACATTTCTCTTTCTGACCTGGAAGCATTTTTTCTTGCGTCTCTGCAAGACTTGCATCTCTGAGGTTCATTTACAAAACCTTTTTCCGCATAAAATTCCTGTTCACCAGCTGTAAATACGAATTCTTCTCCGCATTCCTTACAAACCAATGTCTTATCTTCGTACATTTTTTTTACCTCGCTTTAGTATTTTGGACCCCGGACGGACTCACACCGACACCTTTGTTAAACAACGCTCTGGAATTAAGCTACCTGGTCATCTCTTAAATAGAATTAGATACTGCTTGTTTAACAAATTTAAAGTGCGGAATTTCCAACAAATAAACGTCAAAACAATTTGCAATGCAATAAAACAATCCGGAGTTTCACATATAAAGCTAAAGTAAAAGAAATCAGCAGTAAGGTGACACAAACGATTATTTCTTAAAAACAGTTTCATTCTATAATAAATTTCAAGATTAATCAAAATTTATATTACATTAATCATAAACTATATTTATGATTTTGTCAAGTGATTTTTCAAAAAAAATAATTATCTTCTAGAAAACAGCAATTCAACCATATTTTACACTTTATTTTTGTTAATTATTACAAATTATTTTTCTTCAAACTGCTTTCTTCCCTGAGAAAAAATATCTCCTCCGCTGCAATCATTTGCAACTATCAGCGGAAAATTCTCAACATAAAGCTTTTTGACAGATTCACAACCCAAGTCCTCAAAAGCTATTACCTCACATTTTTTTATACAATGTGCCGCCAAAGCGCCTGCGCCGCCAACAGCACATAAATATACAGAACCATTTCTTACAACAGCATCTCTTACTTCTTTGCTGCGCTCACCCTTGCCGATCATTCCGCCAAGTCCCAAATCAAGCAGAAGAGGAGCAAATTTATCCATTCTTCCGGACGTTGTAGGACCGCATGAACCGATAGGCTTACCCTTCGGGGCAGGAGTCGGACCGGCATAGTATATTACGGCGTTTTCCAGTTCAAAAGGAAGTTTTTGTCCGTTTTCAATTAACGCTTTAATTCGTTTATGCGCTGCGTCTCTGGAGGTATAAACAGTTCCCGTAAGCAGTATTTTATCTCCGGATTTTAATTCTGAAGCATATTTTTTCAGTTGTGAAGCATTTATTTTTCGTGGCTCTGACATTTTTAATTCTCCCATAATTTTTTAATATTTATGCAAAACAAAGCAGCCTGAAACGGCTGCAATTTTTTATTTTTCAAGCATTCTGAGAATTTCATCAAGATCGTCTTCAGTAGTATCCTTTTTATCGCCCGGATTGTCAATAAGCGGGTTATCAATCGGAATTACTTCTTCATCTTCACTTGCTGTCGCAACATCATCGCCGTATCCAGCTGCGATTACAGTAATTGTCATTTCATCATTCAAATCTTCCTTAAATGCTGTACCAAAAATAAACTCAACATCTTCAGCAGCTGTATCTGTAATCATCTTTGTAGCTGTATCAACATCAGACGCCATAATATCTTCGGACATAGTAATATTAATAAGAAGACGTCTTGCGCCGGAAATAGATGTTTCAAGCAGCGGACTGGAAATAACTGCCTTTGCAGCTTCTGCCGCTTTGTCCTTTCCTGAACCATGACCAATTGCCATATGCGCATATCCTGCGCCCTTCATAATCGTGGATACATCGGCAAAGTCAAGATTTATGTATCCATCCTCAGTAATTAAATCTGAAATACTCTTTACACCAGTTTTAAGAATATCGTCAGCCAAAGAGAAAGATTCCATCATTGTAGGCTGTTTTTCAAGTCCGTCAAGAAGCTTTTCATTAGGAATAACAATAAGAGAATCAACATATTTCTTCAGTTCCTCAATACCTCTTTCAGCCTGAAGCATTTTCTGTTCTCTTTCAAAAGCAAAAGGCTTTGTAACAACAGCAACTGTCAGAAGTCCCATTTCCTGAGCAATTTCCGCAACAACAGGAGCCGCACCAGTACCTGTACCGCCGCCCATTCCGGCAGTAATAAACACCATATCTGCACCTTTAAGCGACTGCTGAATTTCATCTCTGTTTTCTTCTGCTGAACGTTCACCGACTTCCGGTCTATTGCCGGCGCCTCTGCCCTTTGTAAGTTTTGTACCAATCTGAATTTTTGTAGTTGCCTTAGATCTATTAAGTGCTTTCGCGTCAGTATTTACGGCAATATACTCAATATCTTTAACGCCGGCATCGACCATACAATTCAAAGCGTTTCCGCCGCCGCCTCCTACGCCAATTACCTTAATGCTAACCTGCGGATCAAAAGCGTCCTCAAAATTGAAGTCTGTCATTTACAATTCCTCCTAAATTTATTTCCATCCCTGATATTTCAGTCATAATTTCTAATATTAACAATACATATTATTATATTAACATACTTTATGGGATTTTTCAAGACCTATTTTAAATTTTTTTATTCAAAAATTCATCAATATTTCAATCTATTCGACATAATCTTCCGGTGGATAATAATCCTCGTTATTATCTGCATATCCGCCGTTTTCCTCATATTCGTAATCTTCCTGATAAATATCATTATTTTCGTCATTATATGAGTTTTCATAACCATCTTCATAATCGTCCTGTGAAGATTCTTCAGTACTTTCAGGGGTACTTTCGTCCTCTATCGGAATTTTAGTCATACTGTTTCCGGACGAAGTATTTTTGTCGCTGGCTGTATCGCTTCTGAATGAAATCTGATTACTTCCAATCATTTCCATAGTGCCCTTTTTATCATCACCCAAGTCATTAAACACTGTTTCTGCCAATTTTAATTTATAAGTGACATCATTAGAATTCCCCAATTCAAAGTTTATCCTGTTATCATAGTTGACTTTTATATCATATTTGTCAGTCATATCAATACTTACAATTTTATTATCATTTTCCGCTATATAATTAAAAATTTCAAAGTAAATTTCTGTTTTCTGTTCATCACTGGATTCAATATATGTTCCAAGAATTTCAGATGACGGCTCAAAACCAGTTACTGTTATAAGATCACTCTGATTGCTGTCTGCTTTTTCCAGTATTTTACCTTTTTGGGAAACAATAATATACTTATCGCCAAGCTGTATATTTGCAGCTGCAACGCATCTGGTTACATTTATTTCAAGAGTATCGGGATATTTTTTATCAATATTTACGTCTTCAATATAAATCATACTGTTAAGTATATTGTCTGCTGCTTTTTTTGAGTCCAGTCTGACCATATTGTCGCCATTACCGATTCCGGAAATTCTGATTATTTCTTCACTTGAATAATCAACATCTCCTTTTACATCTATTTTATTAATATTAAAAAACAGCGTTACAGAAAGAAGTATTCCTATTCCCAAAACCAGAATAATAACCAAAAAGCAATACAGAGGCACATTTCTCCGTCTTCTTCTGGCTCGCTTGCTGTTTTGATTTCTCTTCACATTAGTTTTAACAACGTCCCTCATTTAACATTCCTTTTCAAGCTCTTGTAATTTTTCCTCCCATAGAGGTCAATACTTTTTCTATATTTTCATATCCTCTGTCAATATGCTCTACATCAGTAATTTCCGTTATACCCTCCGCCCCAAGACCTGCAACCGCCATTGCAGCTCCTCCCCGGAGATCGGTTGCGGAAACCTTTGCACCGTAAATTTTTTTCACACCGGTAATAATTGCCGCTTTCCCAATAACCTTTATATCGGCGCCCATTTTCACAAGGGAATCAACATGACGGTAACGGTTTTCAAAAATTGTTTCCTCAAAAATACTTATGCCGTTTGCTTTACACAATGACGCCATAATAATAGCCTGTGCATCAGTCGGAAATCCAGGATGAGGCAAAGTAATTATTTTTCCCACAGATTTTAACGGCTTTTTAGCATTAACATATATACACCCGTCATATACATAGATATTGCAGCCCATCTGTTCAAATACGCACATAAAGCTGTCGCATAATGCGGGGTCAATACCATGAATACTAATTTCACCATTAGTTGAAGCCGCAGCGGAAATATATGTAGCCGCCGCTATTCTGTCCGGCATTATATAATGAGTACAGCCAAAAAGTTCGTTTACTCCCTCGATAACAATGGTACTGTTTCCTGCACCTTTTATTTTTCCGCCGCATTTATTAAGAAATGCGGCAAGATCCATAATTTCAGGTTCTCTTGCAGCGTTCATAATAATTGTTTCGCCCTTTGCCATTACAGCCGCCAAAATTATATTTTCAGTTGTACCTACAGAAGGATATTTCAATATAATTTTTGTACCTTTGAGTCCATGCTCAGCTGTACATTCAATAGTGCCATATTCATCATTTACCTTAGCGCCCATTTTCTTCATAGCGCTCAGGTGCATATCTATAGGACGGGGACCAAGCTCGCAGCCTCCCGGAAATGACAATCCGCATTTGCCGCACCTGCCCAGCAGCGCTCCCATATAAATGATCGACGAACGCATTTCACGCATTAATTCGTCAGGAATTTCAGTTTTGTTTATTCCGTCAGGTTTTATTGTCAAGGTATTTCCTTCAAAACGGCATGTGCATCCAAGATGCGTAAGTATTCTGCACGACGCATAAGTATCTGTAAGGCAAGGACAATTTTTAAGAACCGTCTCCCCCTTGCACATAAGCGATGCCGCAATAATAGGAAGAGAACTGTTTTTAGCCCCCTGAACTTTAATTTCACCGCTGAGAGCATTGCCGCCCTCAATAATAAGTCTCTGACTTTTCATTTGCATCACCACCTGAAAGTATTTACTCTATAGTATGCTTTCAGGTGTAAAAATGCTACTTTGTCTTACTTATCAGCTCTTTTATTACTTTATATATCCTGTCGTTTGTATCCTTCACAGCAAGCTTTACGGCATTATCTGACATATCGCTTAGCTTTTCCCTGTGCTCATACAAGTCCTTGACAGTTTTGATCATAAGTTCGTTTGTAACGTCCTTTTGCTCTATTACTATTGCAGCCCCGGCTTTACCCAAAACATTTGCATTATGAAACTGATGATTGCCTGTAACTATCGGCGAAGGAATCAGAATTGAAGCCTTGCCAGCCGCCTCCAGTTCTGCAAGGGTCGACGCTCCCGAACGGCATATTACAAGATCGGCAGCAGCCAGACATGTATCCATATCATTTATATACTCACTGATTCTCAGTCGTTGATTTTTCATGGATATTCCGCTTTCGATCATAGTTTTGGGAAATATTTCCCTGCCCATTTTTCCGTACCCATGAATATGATTAATTTTAAGATTATTTGACGTATGCCATTTTATTACTTCCGCCATTGTCTCGTTTATACACCCTGCACCCAGACTGCCTCCAAAAGACAAAATACAAAGTTCATTGTCAAAACCAAGTTCAGCTCTGGCTTCAAGCTTTGATTTAGAAGCAATACCGGATCTTACCGGCAGTCCGGTAATTGTATAGTCAACATCCTTATCAAGGTAATCAAGCGCTTCCTTTACAGTAAGCATCACCTTGTCAACTTCCTTTGCCAAAAGCTTATTAGTAACGCCCGGAAAGGCGTTTTGCTCATGAATTGCCGTCGAAACGCCCATTCTTGCAGCTTTTTTTATAACAGGTCCGCTTACATATCCTCCCGTACCTATTGCAATATCCGGTTTGAATTCATTTATAATTTTTTTAGCTTTTGACCCTGCTGACGCAAGATAGTAAAGTGCCTGACAGTTGCGTTTAACATTTTTCAAAGTAATTTTTCTCTGAAAGCCTGCAACTTTCATAGATGCAAAATTATAGCCCGCTTCCGGAATAAGTCTTGCTTCCATTCCGTTTGGCGTTCCGACAAATAAAAATTCCGTATCCGGATAATGCTCTTTTATTACAGAAGCAATGGCAAGAGCCGGATTAATATGCCCGGCAGTTCCGCCGCCGGCTAATAATACTCTCATATAGTCATTATACTAAAAGTATAATCTCCTTTCATTTTATTATGTTTCAATTGACGATTGTCTGGAAACATTAAGAATTATCCCCATTTCTGCCAACTGCATTATCAATGCAGTACCGCCATAGCTGAAGAACGGCAAACTGATACCGGTATTAGGAATTAAATTGCTTACAACGGCAATATTCAAAAAAGCTTGTATGCCTATCTGAACGGTTATACCAATTGTAATAAGCATTCCGAATCGGTCTTTTGCCTTTGAAGCAATATAAAATCCTCTGATAATCAGCAGTGCAAAAAGAAGAATTATTGTAACTGCTCCGATAAAGCCAAGTTCCTCGCATACAATTGAAAAAACGAAGTCGTTCTGACTTTCAGGAAGATACATAAATTTCTGTCTTGAGCCTCCCAGTCCCAGACCGAAAAGTCCTCCCGAACCGATAGCTACAAGTGACTGACATGTCTGCCACGTACCGCCCTTTTCATCGGAAAACGGATCAAGCCATGACTGAAAACGAGTCTGAAAATAAGTAAATCCGTCCTCGCCCTGAGTTTTCATATATACTATTAAAGCCAATGCTCCGACGCCCAATAGACAAAGAATAAAAATATGCTTCCATCTTACTCCTCCGACAAACATCAGGCACACTCCGATAGCACATATCAAAATCGTACATGACAGATGCGGCTGAAGCATAAGAAGTACGACAACAATACCAAGTAAAATACCAAAAGGTAAAATACCCACAGAAAATTTCTGCATTTTATTATAATTCTTCACAATAAGATACGAAAACAGAATTATAATTGAAAATTTCATAAGTTCCGACGGCTGAAAATTTATCGGTCCGATAACAATCCATCTGGTTGCGCCGCCTTCTGTAACTCCGTTTACCAATACTGCAATCAAAAGTATGACGCAGCCTACATAGCTTGTTATAGCAATTTTCGGATTGGCAAAATGACGATAATCAAAAAAGGAGAAAAAGAACATGCAGAATATTCCTATAGCTGCCATTGTGATCTGTTTGGTAGCATAGCTAGTTCCGTTTGTACCGCCGGACTCATTAAGCGCTTTCGCATAGCTTGCTGAAAACATCATAATAATCCCTATAACAAGCAGCGTCATTACAATAAGGAAAAATGTAAGATCCATTACCCCTCTTGAAAAAAGAGAATGTACCTGTTTTTTTTGTCTGTTCCTGCCGGAAGCAGACGCATGACGTTCAATTGAGCCGGCGCCGGCACCGTAATTTCCAGCCAATTTTCTTCCTCCTTTGAATTGGTAAAAAACTAAATAACAGTAAGCACACCTAATGCAGAAACAATAATTGCCGCAATTGAAAACATAATTACAATTTTATACTCACTGAAACCGCACATTTCAAAATGATGATGAATAGGAGACATTTTAAATATTCTTTTGCCTTTTCCTTTTTCACCGGTTTTTTTATAATGCTGTCTTGCAGTAATTTTAAAATATGTTACCTGTATAACAACCGATAATGCTTCAAGAATGTATACAAGTCCCACAAGAACCATAAGCAGATGCTTGTGAGTTGTCAGACCAATCGCCACAAACGCTCCACCCAGATACATTGAACCTGTATCTCCCATAAAGCATTTTGCAGGATGAAGATTCCAGATCAGAAATCCCAGACAGCCTCCTGCAATCGCTATAGCATAAATTGAAATCTCGTAGGATTTCATTATACCACATACAGCTGAAAATGCAAGCATTGTAACAAAAGTTACCGAACCGCACAGTCCGTCTACGCCGTCTGTAAGATTTACTGCATTTGAAACATAGATCATAAACAGTATCATTATTGGATAATAAAAAATTCCTAAATCAAGCTGGAAGAAAATCAGATCCAGTTTAGTAGATTTATCGCCTAACGCATAAAGTACCGCTAGAAATGCTGCGGACAGAATAAACTGAAAAATCATTTTCTGTTTAGGATTAAGTCCAAGATTCTGTTTTTTTACAGCTTTTATATAGTCGTCAAGAAAACCTATACCGGAAAACAAAACCGAAAATAATATGCACGCAAGCAGTCTTATTGCATTATAAGATGCTGTTTTCTCAGTTATATCCACCATATTTCTGGAACGATAAAGCAAATATCCAATTATAACCGCAATTATGCTGCTGATTATGAACATAAATCCGCCCATGATAGGCGTCCCCTGCTTGGATTTATGCCACTTCGGACCAATTTCAAGAATTGTCTGTCCGAAATGAATTTTTTTCAGAAACGGTATAAGCACTATACCCGTCAATGCTGCAATTGCACATGAAATAAGCGCAGTACCGATCGTTATCCAATATGACATATAAACTCTCCTCCGGTTATCCAAATATTTCGTCTATCACTTCTTCAAGCTTCATACCTCTGCTTGCCTTAAACAGGATTATATCGCCGCTTTGTAAATCTTCCTTAATTTTTTCAGCCATTAAATCCTTGGAATCCTTATGGAACGCACAGCTTGCAAGTCCATGCTCCGAAGCTTCCGCAGCAATATACATTGCATTTTCCCCATAGCAGTACAACCTGTCGGGATGACATTGTGCAGCATATTCTCCAACAAGTCTATGTAATTTTTCCGACATATCTCCAAGTTCGAGCATATCTCCCAGTACGGCAATTTTTCTTCCTTTGCATTTCATATCCGCAAGCACATTCAACGTTGCTTTCATAGAATCCGGACTGGCATTGTAACAATCGATTATTACCGTTTTATCTCCCTTTTTAACAATGTTCTGACGCATTCCGTCAGACTTGTATTTTTTCAGTGCAGAAACTATTTCATTTTCATTAAGTCCGCTGAGAATTCCAACACAGAATGCTGCTGAAGCATTTAAAACGTTATGCTTTCCTGCACATGGAATTTCAATTTCAGTATTAACTCCATTATATACAAGGGTAAATCTTGTTATACCATTTTCCTCAATAATATTTTTTGCTCTGAAGTCGCATTTATCACCGATACCATACAAATAAACAGAACGTGAACTTTTAAATTCTTCTTTTAAAGGAGCAAGATATCTGTCATCGCCATTAACGATCAGAGGTGCGTCCGACTTCATTCCGCTTAATATTTCAAGCTTTGCCTTTAAAATCCCCTCTTGGGATTTAAGGTTCTCAATATGGGAAAATCCTATATTTGTTATAACTCCTATTGTTGGCACAGCTGTATTTGAAAGTCGTTCAATCTCACCAAAATCTGACATACCCATTTCAATAACAGCAGCCTGATAGGACGAATCAAGATTAAACAGCGTTTTAGGTAAACCGATTTCATTATTTAAATTACCTTGTGTCTTTAACGTTTTATATTTTTCCGATAAAACAAGAGCTATCATTTCCTTTGTCGTAGTCTTACCCACACTTCCGGTAATTCCCACAAGTACCGGATTAAATTTACTGCGATAATATTTAGCTAATTTAAGCAATGCAGTTCTTGTATTTTTTACAACAATACAGGGACAGCCGTCAACAGGATATTCAGACACAGCTGCCGCAGCTCCATTTTCTATTGCCTGCTTAATAAATGCATGACCGTCAAATCTTTCACCCTTTATAGCTATAAACAAGCATCCGGCAGGAAGATTTCTCGTATCGGTAGAAATCTCCGTAATTACTTTTTCTTCAGGACATTCTGCATTCAAACAATGTGCAATTTCAGATAATAATAATTTTTCCATTAGTCTATCAGCTTCAGACCCTCTGAAACTATCTCTCTTTCATCAAAATGTATATGTTCATTTCCGGGAAGCACCTGATAATCTTCGTGTCCCTTACCCGCAAGAACTATAATATCACCTTTTTCAGCTATTTTAAGGGAATGATGAATAGCTTTCGTTCTGTCAACCACCACATCAAAGGGAATTTCACTGTCTTTAAGACCGGCAAGAATATCGTCAATAATGGCTTCCGGAATCTCATCTCTTGGATTATCAGACGTAATTATAAGTCTGTCTGCAAACTTTGCAGCCACCTTTGCCATAAGCGGACGCTTTTTGGCGTCTCGGTTTCCTCCGCACCCAAACAGACAAATAAGCCTTCCTTCGGTATATTCCCTTACGCTTTTAAGTATATTTTCAACTGCGTCGGGAGTATGAGCATAATCACAAATCACAGTAAAATCCCTGCCTGTAGGAATAATTTCACATCTTCCCTTTACTCCATTATATTCGGAAACTGCTTTTAAAATATCTTCTATCGGCAAACCGGCTTTCAGACAAACAGAAATTGCCGCAGTCACATTTGATACATTGAACATTCCCGTCATTTTCATATTAACAAGCTGTGATTTTCCGTTATAACAGTACCAGAAGCTTGTTCCGTCCGATTTAATTTTAATTGCATCTGCATAATAATCAGCTTCGGAACTGATTCCGTATCTTTCTTTTTTGCAGCTAATCTCACTGAAAATTCTTCTGCCGTATTCATCGTCTGTATTGATCAGAGCATAATCACATTCATCAAACATCATTTTTTTTGCCTGATAATAATTCTCCATCGTTTTATGATAATCCAAATGATCCTGAGTGAGATTTGTAAAAATTCCCATATCAAAATGTGTAGGTCCTATTCTATGCTGAACCAATCCGAAAGAGGAAACCTCCATAACTGCATATTTACATCCTGCCTTTACCATCTTATCCAAAAGACACATATAATCAAAAGCCATTGGAGTCGTATTATAGGTATGAACAGTTTCATCTCCTATTTCATTGCATATAGTACCGATAAGACCAGTTTTTACGCCGTTTTTCATAAAAATATTTTTAATAACATTTGTAATGGTTGTTTTGCCGTTTGTTCCGGTGACGCCGATTATTTTTAATTTTTTTTCCGGATGATCAAACCATGCGGCACACAATTCACCGTAAAATTTCCTTGAATTATCGGTAATGATCTGTTTGTTTCCCAATCCCAGATCCTTTTCAGCAACAATAACTGCCGCACCTTTTTCCAGCATTTCTGCCGCAGCGTCATGACCGTCAAAAGAACCGCCCTTCACACAGACAAAAATACAATCTTTCCGTACTTTTTTTGTATTATCAGTTACCGAACTGATTTCTCTGTCCGGAATATTTATATCGGCTAAACCCTCAATAAGTTTATAAAGTCTCATTATTTACACCGCCTGTATAAAATCATTAATCATCATTTATTTTTGGCTTTTACTCTCTGCTATATTCAACCTGACTGGTCATTAACGCCAAAGGTCAATTCTATAACAGTACCTACCGGAACTTTAGACCCTGCCGGTTCCGACTGAGACTGTACAACAGCAGAGCTTGAATCAGTTGAAGCGCCTCCTGCAATAAAATTCAATCCCATATTCGTAAGAATATAATTCGCATCAGAAAGTCCGTATCCGGAAAGATCCGGCACTTCAACATATTCCGGTTTATAATTATTTTCAGTATAAAGGACAACCGTACAGCCCTGAGCTACAACGCTGCCTGTAATAGGCATCTGACCGCAGACGGTATCTCCCTCACCTACGACCTGACATGTAAGACCCTTTTCTTCTACAGCTTTTTTAGCGTCCTCAAGGGATAAATCTTCAACAAACGGAACTGAAACGTCCAGATTTTCTGCTTCTTCATCAGTATATTCCGGATAATAACCAAGGTAAGGCAGAATTTCTTCCATGACTTTTCTTGAACACGGTACTGCAACCTTACTTCCGTAATATTCCCCGGACATTGGCTCGTCTGCCATAATAAGCATTATAATTTCCGGATCATCTGCCGGAGCAAAACAACAGTATGACGCAACATATCTCATAGGATCTTCGTCAGTACCCGCATATTCGTCAAGCTTTTCAGACGTACCGCTCTTTCCTCCTACATGATATCCTTTTATGTAAGCGCCGTTTTCAATTGCTACGGTTTCAAGTGTTTCACACATAATTTTTGAAGTATCTGCTGAAATGACCTGTCTCTTAACTGTCTTTTCATTTGTCAGAACAACGTTTCCGTCGGTATCGACAATTTTGCTTACAACATAAGGAGTAACCAGTTCTCCTCCGTTAATTACTGCTGCATACGCAGTTATCATTTCTATAGGAGTGACCTTATTAGTCTGTCCGAAAGAACAAGACGCAAGCTCTACAGCACCCATTCCATTAAGTCCCTGATAATAGCTGGTTGCCTCCGCAGGAAGGTCTATTCCTGTTCTTTCAGTAAGTCCGAAAGCCTTAAAATAATTGAAAAAGCTTTCTGCACCCAATCTTCGTCCGATTTCCATAAATGCCGGATTACATGAATGAGTAATAGCTTCTGTAAACGTTTGTAACCCATGTCCTGAAGTTTTCCAGCAGTGAATAGGATCAGTGCCCTCCACGACAACCAGAGCGCCGGTACAGTCAAAACTGTCGTTTACAGAAATCGCTTTTTCCTCAAACGCCGCCGAACTCGTAACTACCTTAAATACCGATCCTGGAATATACAGCTCCGTTATCGCTTTATTTTTCCATTGCTGTTCTCTTGCCGCAACATACGCTTCGTCAAGCTGTTCCTCGGTAAGCTGGTCGAGATAAGACTTTGCATTGTCTTTTTTTATAACTTCATTTTTATCAATATCAAGAAGCTCCATATCCTGTGCGGCCTGAGCTATCTGCAAATCCGGAACCTCCGACGGTTCATTCAGATTGAAACCCGGAGCTGTAGCCATGGCAAGAATTGCTCCTGTTTTGGCATTCATAATAATACCGCATGCTCTGTCTTCAATTTCAAACTGGCTTACAGTTTCTTCAAGATTCTTTTCTAAGGAATACTGCAAAGTCCTGTCTATAGTAAGATAAACCGAATTTCCGTCCTGTGCCTCATAGGTTTTTGCATATCTGTAAGGCATTTCGTTTCCGTACGCATCTTTTGCTGATATTACTTTTCCATCCGTACCGGAAAGGTAATCGTCATATTGATATTCTATACCGTACTGACCGTCTCCGTCTCCGTTTGTAAATCCGATTACCGATGCTGCCAATTCATCCTGAGGATAATATCTTTTCGTATCTTCTTCAATTTGTATTGAATTTAATGAGTTTTCGTCCATAAAAGCGATAATTTCATCGGCAACAGGTTTTTCAACCTGAGTTTTCAGAATTTTATACTGAGTATTTTCCTCCATAGCCGATCTTACAGTTTCTTCTTTAATTTCAAGCTTTTCGGCAAGAAATGAAATTATCTCTTCCTGAACCTGATCAGCCGTTTTTACCACGGTTCCGGAAGGCAATTCGCCGTTTGCTATTTGTTTTTGCTGTGCTTCGGCATTTTCTTTTTTCTTTTCCAATTCGCTTCTGAACAAATCAGGATCCATAAATATTTTATAAACCGTAGCGCTCTGCGCTAAAATTACACCGTTTGCATCATATATAGAACCTCTGTTAGCCGATATTGAAATTTCACCAAAATGATATTCGTTTGCTTTTTCTTGATAAAAGCTGTTATCAACTATAGATAATTTAAAAAGCTGAGCAATAATGGCTCCGGCAAACGCCATCATACCGATCAATATAAATCTATTGGTACGCTTTTTCATTTGAATAGTGGGCTTATCTGCCATAAAAACCTCCGTAATACCTGTTGTTAATACGACCGCATTCATGTACCGATATTGCTTATAAAAATAGCAGGGATTCCTTAAACTTCTCCCTGCCAGGCAAATGCTTAATCCATTTCTAAAACTTAAATATTTTTAAATCTTAAAAATAAAAATCATTCAAGATTCAATCACATAAACTTTTACCGGTAAACGGCAATAAGAAATTATTTAATGCGGAAGACCAGTACAGTCACTTGCAGACGTGACTGCACCTTTCTTCCTATTTCCGTACACCCGTTTTGATTCTCCAATATAGCCTCGACAGCATGCTTTTTCTTTTTATCAGCCGTCTTTCTAATTAATAATATGCCCTATCCAAAAATATATTCCAGAAAGCTGTTAATTTTCTCTTTTGCTCTCACAAATATGTTTTTATTTTCTTCAGGGATTTCGATTATATCATCAGTCTGCGTCTGCACATATTTTATTTGTGAATTATCAAGCTTTTGCAGACCCAATACATTTACTGCATAATCTTCAACATTTTTCAGAGTCATTTTACTTTCAAGTTCTGATTTTAACCGTACATTCTCACTCTGAACAACTTCAAGCTTCTGATTCTGTGCAGCAATCTGTTGATACATCCTGTTTGTTTCTACTCTTCCGTAAATAACACAGAAAAATACAAGTAAAGCAGACAGTGCAGCAATAAACACTTTTGATGCTGAACCTCTTTTAGGAGGCGTTACTTTCATAGCGATGTTAGGTACACGTACTGTTTCCGGTTCTTCGGCAGGTATTCTTTTTTCTGCATTACTAACAGGTTTATTATTTTCCGGTTTGTGAGGATTGTTTTGTAAAAAATAATCATAAGCTGAATTATCTGCCGCCATAACAAAGCACCTATCTCCTTTCTATGATTCTTAGTTTTGCACTTCTGCTGCGATTGTTATGTTCAAGCTCATAAGGTGAAGCCTCTATAGGTTTTCTGTTTACAAGCTTCCCTCTGGGTTCTCTTCCGCATACACACTGAGGAAAATCCGGAGGACATATACAACCCTTACACAAACCTGCAAAACACTGTTTTACAAGTCTGTCTTCCAATGAATGAAACGTTATAACTGCCAGCCTTCCATGAGGTTTAAGACAGTCAAATGCGGCATTTAAACCGCAGGTTAAATGGTCAAATTCACCATTAACAGCAATTCTTATAGCTTGAAAAGTTTTCTTGCAGGGATTCTTTTCCCTCTTCACCGCTGCCGGAACACTTCTTTTTATTATTTCAGCAAGCTCAAGCGTTGTTTCAACAGGCTTTACTTCTCTGCTTAAAACAATATTTCTGGCAATTCTTCTGGAGAACTTTTCTTCACCGAATTCAAATATGATTCTGACCAATTGTTCTTCGGACCAGCCGTTTACAATATCATAAGCGCTGATTCCATCCTGACTCATACGCATGTCTAAAGGAGCGTCATAATGATAAGAAAATCCTCTTTCAGGAGTATCCAGCTGATGAGATGAAACTCCAAGATCCATAAGCACTCCGTCAACAGAATCAATACCCAGTAAATCAAGAACATTTCTTAGATCTGAATAATTGCTCCTTACGACCTGTGCATTATAGCATTTGAGTCTTTCTCCGGCAGCTTTAACTGCGTCCGGATCACGATCCAGACCAATTAATTTTCCATTTTCTCCAAGCCTTTTGGCAATTTCTATTGAATGGCCGGCGCCTCCGACAGTACAGTCAACATAAATTCCGTCCGGCTTGATATCAAGTCCTTCTATGCATTCATTAAGCAAAACCGAAACATGAGAAAATTCCATAATTACTCCTTAAATACCAAGCTGCTGCATCGCTGCCAGCATTGCCGACATATCCATATTGCTCTGCTGTGCGTCCCATAATTCCTTATCCCAGATTTCAGCTTTATCATCCAGACCGATTACGACAACGTCTTTTTTCAGTCCCGCAAACTCTCTGAGATCAGACGGTATTAAAACACGTCCCTGCTTGTCCGGAACAAGTTCTCCGGCACCGGAAAACAGCCATCTTTTAATATCAAGTCCGCCCATAGAATCAGGAAGCTCTGCAATTTTATTGGCAAGTTTTTCCCATTCTGATTTTGAATAAATAGTCAGACACTTCTGGTTTATGCTTTTCGTAACATAAAATTCTCCGCCCAGCAAATCCCTTAGTTTTGTCGGAAAGCTCATTCTGCCCTTGGCATCAATATTATGATGATATGTACCCATAAGAGCCGTCAAAGCCATTCCAGACACCACCTTTCGGATTTTTTGGACTGATTTCACCAAAAAAATGATTTTTTTACACTACTTTACCACACTTCACCACCGTGTACATATTATTATAACTCAATTATAAGAAAACGTCAAGAAAAATTAAAGATATACTAAAATAAAAGAAGCTGAAAATCATGTCTTATTTTTGTTAATAATGCACAAAGCAGACTAATTTATTTAATCAGTCTGCCTATATAATATAAATTATTTGTTATTATATTTTATCACTTTTTAACGATTTTAAAGGCTTTATCACCATCGCTGCAACGAAACCCGCAGTAATTATTTCAATTATCGAATTTACACCTGCCCATAAAATTATAAAGTTCAAAAAATTTTTTCCCAGTAATTCTGAAACATTTGTGTTTTTATGAAAAAATAAATAAATCATACTCAAAACCATAACTGAGTGTAGAAAAGTAGAAAATGCAGCTGAAATACCGGCTGATACGCTTATATTTATTTTTCTTTTCAGAAAATCAAATGTCACAGATGTAAAAAATGGTATTAATAATCTTGGAATAAAGCAAATTATTATGCTGTAGAAATTTCCAAATTCAGAAAATGGAGTAAAAGCAAAAGAAGTCGGACTCGCCAAACCAATTGTAGACCACCATATGAACGAGCACAAACCCATAATACCGCCCATAATTAAGCTATATTTTTTTTCAAGTAAAAAAGCAGAAATTATAACCGGAATATGGGCTAATGTAGCAACGATTCCAGGTCCAATAGGAATAGATCCCAAAGGAGTAAAGCAAAAAATAATTTCTATTGATGCAAAAATTGCTAAAATTAATATATTAAAAATAGATTTTTTTTCAGTTCGTATATATTCCATATTTTTTCTCCAATAAAATATTCTGTTTTATATTATTACTGTAATTATTACTTTTATACAAAACAAAAACAGGAATGACTAAGTCATTCCTGTTTCATATAAAAATTTTAAATTATTCGTTAATAGCTGTAACGACACCTGAACCTACTGTACGTCCGCCTTCACGAATAGCAAAACGCAGACCTTCTTCGATAGCGATTGGTGTAATCAGTTCAACGTTCATTTCAACGTTATCACCAGGAGTACACATTTCAACGCCTTCTGGAAGAGTGATGATACCAGTAACGTCAGTTGTTCTGAAATAGAACTGTGGTCTGTAGTTTGTGAAGAATGGAGTATGACGTCCGCCTTCTTCCTTCTTCAGTACATAAACCTGACCCTTAAACTTTGTATGTGGGTGGATAGAACCTGGCTGGCAAAGAACCTGTCCTCTTTCAACCTGATCTCTTGTAACACCACGGAGAAGAGCACCGATATTATCGCCTGCTTCAGCATAATCAAGAGTCTTTCTGAACATTTCGATACCAGTAACAACTGTCTTGCCCTTTTCAGTAGAAAGACCAACGATTTCAACTTCGTCACCAGTCTTGAGCTGACCTCTTTCAACTCTACCTGTAACAACAGTACCACGACCGGAAATTGTCATAGTATCTTCGATAGGCATAAGGAAAGGAAGGTCTGACTTACGTTCCGGAGTAGGAATGTAGCTGTCAACTGCATCCATAAGTTCAATGATTGGAGCATATGCCGGATCATTGATATCATCAGGAGCATTCAGTGCAGCAAGAGCTGAACCCTTGATGATCGGTGTATCATCGCCTGGGAATTCATATTCGTCCAGAGTAGCTCTGATATCCATTTCAACAAGTTCAAGAAGCTCAGGATCATCAACCTGATCAGCCTTGTTCATAAATACAACAATGTAAGGAACGCCAACCTGACGAGCGAGAAGCAAATGTTCCTTTGTCTGAGCCATAGGGCCGTCAGAAGAAGCAACTACGAGGATAGCACCGTCCATCTGAGCAGCACCTGTGATCATGTTCTTTACATAGTCAGCGTGTCCAGGGCAGTCAACGTGTGCATAGTGACGATTATCTGTTTCGTATTCAACGTGAGCTGTATTAATTGTGATACCACGTTCTCTTTCTTCTGGTGCCTTATCGATCATGTCGTAAGCTTCATACTGAGCCTGACCCTTGAGAGCCAGTGTCTTAGTAATAGCAGCTGTAAGAGTTGTCTTACCATGGTCAACGTGTCCGATTGTACCAATGTTAACATGCGGTTTATTTCTTTCAAATTTAGCCTTTGCCATTGGAAAAGTCCTCCTTAAAAATAATATAGATTACTTATGAATATCATTTTATCATATATTAAAATAAAATTCAAGAGTTTTTAGAAAATATTTCTGATTATTTTAATCAAGCATTTTTATTTCTTGATGTCATAATCTTTTCTGCAATATTCTTAGGAACTTCAAGATAGCTGTGCGGTTCCATTGAATACTGTCCGCGACCTTGTGTATTTGAACGAAGATCATTAGAATATCCGAACATTTCTGAAAGCGGTACAAGAGCGTCAACCTGAACAGCACCAGGTCTTGTTTCCTGTCCCTGAATCTGTCCACGGCGTGAACTCAAATCACCGATTACAGTACCTGTATAATCATCAGGAACAATAACCGAAACCTTCATGATAGGTTCCATAAGAACCGGAGTCGCCTTTTTCATAGCTTCCTTAAATGCCATTGAACCGGCAATCTGGAATGCCATTTCCGAAGAGTCAACTTCATGATAAGAACCGTCATACAGTTCAACGCAAACGTCAACAACTTCGTAGCCTGCAAGAATACCGGACTTCATAGCACCCTGAATACCCTTGTCAACTGCTGGAATGTATTCCTTAGGAATAGCACCACCGACAATTGAATTTTTGAATTCATAACCCTTACCGGATTCATTAGGTGAAACTCTGATCTTAACATGACCGTATTGACCCTTACCACCGGACTGTCTTGCATACTTATGGTCAACATCGGCATTACCCTTAATTGTTTCCTTATAAGAAACTTGAGGAGCACCGACATTTGCTTCTACCTTGAATTCACGAAGCAGTCTGTCTACAATGATTTCAAGGTGAAGTTCTCCCATTCCGGCAATAATTGTCTGACCTGTTTCTTCATCAGTATAAGTTCTGAATGTCGGGTCTTCTTCTGCAAGCTTTGCAAGAGCAATACCCATTTTTTCCTGACCAGCCTTTGTCTTTGGCTCGATAGCCAGCTGAATAACCGGTTCAGGGAATTCCATAGATTCAAGAATTACGGGGTGCTTTTCGTCACAAAGCGTATCGCCTGTAGTTGTATTTTTAAGACCAACAGCTGCAGCAATATCACCTGCATATACTGTTTCAATGTCTTTTCTGTGGTTTGAGTGCATTTGAAGGATACGACCAAGTCTTTCTTTGTTATCCTTTGTAGCATTCAGTACTGTTGAACCTGCATTTACTGTACCTGAATAAACTCTGAAGAAGCAGAGCTTACCAACAAATGGGTCAGTAGCGATCTTGAATGCAAGCGCTGAAAACGGTTCATCATCTGAAGAATGTCTTACACATTCTTCATCAGTATCAGGATTAATACCCTTGATTGCAGGAACATCAAGCGGTGACGGCATATAATCTACAATAGCGTCAAGAAGCTTCTGAACACCCTTATTTTTATATGAAGTACCGCATGTTACCGGAACCATTTCATTAGCAATTGTTGCTTTTCTTATAGCAGCCTTGATTTCATCAATTGTAAGTTCTTCACCTGCAAAATATTTTTCCATCAATGCGTCATCCTGTTCAGCAACTGATTCCATAAGTGCATCATGATATTCCTGAGCCTTTTCAGCCATATCAGCAGGAATGTCTTCTACTCTGATATCTTTTCCAAGATCATCATAGTAAACATACGCTTTCATTTCAATAAGGTCAATGATTCCCTTGAATGTTTCCTCTGCACCGATAGGTAGCTGAACTGGAACAGCATTACAATGAAGTCTGGTCTTCATCATATCAACTACGTTGTAGAAGTCTGCGCCCATGATATCCATCTTATTGACATAAGCCATTCTCGGTACCTTGTATTCATCAGCCTGTCTCCAAACGGTTTCAGACTGAGGTTCAACACCGCCCTTAGCACATAATACTGTTACTGAGCCGTCAAGAACTCTCAGTGAACGTTCAACCTCAACTGTAAAGTCAACGTGTCCGGGAGTGTCGATAATATTAAGTCTGTGGCCTGCCCAGTATGCAGTAGTAGCAGCAGAAGTAATTGTAATACCTCTTTCCTGCTCCTGCTCCATCCAGTCCATTGTAGCAGCACCTTCATGAGTCTCGCCTATTTTATGGTTAATACCGGTATAAAACAGGATACGCTCTGTTGTTGTGGTTTTACCTGCGTCAATGTGAGCCATTATACCTATATTTCTTGTATGTTCAAGCGAACAATCTCTTGGCATAATTCTCCTCCTTAAATTTTACAATTGCAGATTACCAGCGGTAGTGTGCAAACGCCTTGTTTGCTTCCGCCATCTTGTGTGTATCATCACGCTTCTTGCAGGCGCCGCCTGTACCGTTGATTGCGTCCATGATTTCACCGGCAAGTCTTTCCTTCATTGTCTTTTCGTTTCTTTCTCTTGAGTACTTTGTGATCCATCTCAGACCCAGTGTCTGACGTCTTTCAGGACGTACTTCCATTGGAACCTGATATGTGGCACCGCCCATTCTGCGAGCCTTAACCTCAAGAACCGGCATAACATTTTCCATTGCTTCTTCAAAAGCTTCCAGAGCGTCCTTGCCTGTCTTTTCAGCTACAATATCAAATGCACCGTAAACTATTTTCTGTGCAACACCCTTTTTACCGTCTAACATTATATTATTGATAAGACGTGTAACAAGCTTTGAGTTGTATACTGGGTCCTGCAGTACATCACGTTTTGCGATTTTACCTCTTCTTGGCATTTCGCTTCCCTCCTTCACATTTTTTCATGAATTCATAGGTACTCGTCATTTTTCTGACGTCAAGACCAATGCAGAGGATTTAATATATTAAATCTCCACATATAATCCTGTGGCAGTTATCCTATTTCAATTATTTTGCCTTTGGTCTCTTTGCACCGTACTTTGAACGAGCCTGCATTCTGTTAGCAACGCCCTGTGCGTCAAGTGTGCCTCTGATGATATGGTAACGTACACCTGGGAGATCCTTAACACGTCCGCCTCTGATAAGAACAACGCTGTGTTCCTGAAGGTTATGACCGATACCAGGAATATAAGCTGTAACTTCGTGACCATTTGTAAGCTTTACTCTGGCAATCTTTCTCATAGCTGAGTTAGGCTTTTTAGGTGTTGAAGTTCTAACTGCTGTGCAGACACCACGCTTCTGAGGTGAGCTCTGATCAATAGCTGTCTTCTTCTTGGCATTATAACCTTTCTGAAGTGCCGGAGCTGTTGACTTAACATCAAGAACCTGTCTTCCCTTACGAACCAATTGATTAAATGTTGGCATATTCTTCCTCCTTTTCCAAAAAATCTTTAATGCAAGTACAAAATACACTTGCATACCCATTAATTATATTCCTATTTTTTTCATTTGTCAAGAGTTTTATTATTTTTTTCGCCTATTTTTAAAAATATTTATTAGTTTTACATTTTTTTGAAAATTTCTCTTGACATTTTTATTATAACGTGATATAATAATAAAGCTTTAAGTTATGCGCCAGTAGCTCAGCTGGATAGAGTGACTGGCTACGAACCAGTAGGTCGGGGGTTCGAGTCCCTCCTGGCGCACCAAAGCAGTTACGTCCTTTGAAGTAATTCAGAGGGCGTTATTTTTTGCCTAAAAAATTGCCAGTTCTGAATAAATAAAAGGCGGAGCAAAAATTCTTATTTTCGCTCCGCCGATAAAATTATTTTTCTTTCAGACTCTCCCCGAATCCTTTCTTTATAGGCTCAAGGAAATAATCCATAACTGTGCGTTTATCAGTCTTTATTTCAACACTTCCCGAAAGCCCTGAAATAATGTCGATATCATCGTGTTTATCAGTGATTTCAATTTTCACAAGATATACGCTGCCCATTTGCTCGCTTACAAAAGCGCTCGGACTTATGTATTTTACCTTACCCTTGACCGTTCCGTACTTGTTATACGGATACGCTTCAAGTTTTATTTCAGTTTCCATACCAATTTCAACATCGGCAATATCCATATTCTTTACGTAGCACACCATCTCAACAGGCGTATTGTCGGGAACGATGGTAACAAGCTCCTGAGCCGAGGTTACCGCTGCACCGATCGTATTTACGTTTATGCTGTTTATATGTCCGCTGACAGGTGCGGTTATATATTGATAATCCTTGGACAAGCTGTATTTTTCAAGGTTGGTTTCTATTTCATCAAGTTGCCCGCTGATCTCCGAAATCTTGGAATTTACTTGTGAGCTGTACTGAGTTTTAGTATCCTTAATCTTAACATCTGCTTGATCCTTTGCAAGTTCATACTGCTGTACCATCAGTTCCTGCATTTCAGCTTCACGCTCAGTTCCGTTTGCTTCATACTCCTCAAGCTGTATCTGCGCTATCTGATGATTTAAATCAGCGTTTTCCTTATCCTTTTCCAGATTGTCCAGAGTATTATGATAGCTTTTATCATTATCCAGAATAGATTGAATATACGTCTTTAATTCGTCGTCATAATCATCGATCTTTATTTCTGATAATTTTTCACCGTCCTTGATTTTAGTGTATATCTTCAGCTGAGCATCAAGTATCTTCTTCTGACTGTCAAGCTGCTCTGCATCTATATCCAAACTTTGCGTATCAAGCTCTATAAGAACATCGTCCTTTTCCACATAATCGCCCTCGGTAATATTAATGGCTTTTACTGACCCGTTTGCATATGACTGCACAACATTCAGGTTTCCGACTGGCTGTATGCTTCCGCTTGAAGTGATGACTACGTCGATTTCAGACAAACACGCCCATACGATAGCTGCGATCAGAAGTGTGAAAACTCCGAGAATAATAACCGTTCCTGCTTTATGTGCAGGACGTTCAATGATTTCCAGAAGTGACGGCATGAAGTCGTATTTCAGCTCTTTATCCTTTTTTCTGCTGTGTTTCAGTATGTACTCTGTCATTTTATTATCCATCAACGTCACCCCTCTGCTGTTGATTGTAAAGGTGGCAGTACAGTCCTTTTTGCCCCATAAGATTTTCGTGAGTGTCGTATTCCACCAAGCTGCCCTTATCGATAACCATGATTTTCTGAGCGTCCTTCAGAGTGGAAAGTCTGTGGGCAATAATCAGGACTGTTCTGCCCTTGCAGATCTCTTTGAGATTATTCTGAATAATGCTCTCAGATTCATAATCAAGTGCAGAAGTCGCCTCGTCAAAAATGAGTATCCTCGGATTGGCAAGAATAGCTCTTGCAATAGCAACTCGCTGTTTCTGTCCGCCTGACAGTCCCATTCCTTTTTCTCCGATAATTGTGTTGTAGCCGTTTGGAAGTTCAAGAATGAAATCATGGGCACCTGCAATTTTTGCACATTGTATGATCTGATCCATACTTGCAGTAGGGCAATGGATAGAAATATTCTCTGCAACCGTGCCGTTGAACATGAAATTTTCCTGTAAAACCACGCCTATCTGCTTTCTTAGCATTGCAGGATTTACAAGTGAAATGTCCATACCGTCAATGGATATCTTACCGCCCTCCGGAATGTACAATCTCTGAATCAGCTTGGAGATAGTACTTTTTCCCGAACCGCTTCGTCCCACAACGCCGACAATTGTTCCGGGTTCGATTTCAAAACTCATACCCTTGATTACTTCGCCGCCTTGTGGATTATATCTGAAATGCACCTTATCAAACACGATTTTTCCGTTAATTTTCGGCATTGCTGTCTGATTGGTATTAAGTATCGGTTCGGGAGCGGTATTGAAAATATCTCCAATTCGTTTTACAGACAATGAGGCTTGCTGATACTCCTGCCAGAGCTGAACAAGTCTGAGGACAGGTCCGCTTACTCTGCCTGAAAGCATACGAAACGCTACAAGCTGTCCGACTGTGAAATTGCCGTCCATTACTGCTTTTGCTCCGAAAAACAGAATAAGTAAATCAAACACTTTCTGAATAAACTGTCCTGTTGTTCCTGCGGTAGCAGATACCATTGACGTCTTATAGCTTGCCTTTACATAGTCAGACTGCAAGTCTCCCCATTTTTTCTCGAATTTCGGCTCTAATGCATAGGATTTTACAGTCTGAACGCCTGTGATAGATTCCACTAAAAATGACTGGGTATTTGCTCCTGTTTCAAATTTTTCGTCAAGCCTTTTCTTAAAAAGCGGAGTTACAATCGCCGAAAGTATTGCATATACGGGTATTGAACAGATAACGATGACTGTCAGCATTTTACTATAGAAAAACAACACCACGATGTACACGATAATAAAGATCAAATCTATCATTGATGACAGGGGAGTTCCTGTCAGAAAGTTTCTGATGCTGTCCAGTTCTCTTACTCGTGCAACCGTTTCACCTACTCTGCGAGATTCAAAGTATTTAAGCGGCAGTGCGAACAGATGCTTGAACAGCTTAAAACTCAGCATTACGTCTATTCTATTGGTGGTGTGAGTAAACACATAATTCTTTGCAAGTCCAAGTATCAATTCATATATGTAAACAATTCCTATACCTATCGCAAGCACGTTAAGAGTTGACATATTTTTGTGCACAAGCACCTTATCCACGACTACCTGAGTCATTACCGGAGTAAGTATCCCTAAGATCTGAATTGTAAAAACGGCTATAAGTACTTGAATGAACTCTTTTTTGAATTTCAAGATCGTGGGAATAAACCATTTAAAGCTGAAAACAGCCTCTCTGTCCATGATTCCTTTTTTGGTAATAAGGATCGCTGTTCCGTCCCATATTTGCGCAAGTTCTTCATGGGACTTTATCTCAGGCTGCGTTTTATCGGCAAAAAGAACCATAAATTTATCTTCTTTGGACTTTGCAATGATAAAGAATTCGTCGTTTTTATCCTTTGCTATAATGGGCGCAGTTACGCTTTTCAGCTTATTCAGTTTAAGCTTACACAGCTTAGCTCTCATTTTCAAGGCTTTTGCAGATTGTATTATTTCAATTTCTCCCGTTTTCTGCTCCGAATCAAGTACGGACAGATTCTCCGCCTGCTCCTTTGTTATCGGGATACCGTGAAATTTCATTACGATCATAAAGCAGGACAAGCCGCTGTCTTGCTTTTTCTCCATACTTCGACCTCCTTTTTCCAAAAATATGCAGCAGCAAAGATGCCGCTGCATTAATTAAAATTTATTTTACCGGATCTGAGAATCAACAAGCATCTGATTCATGACAGCTGTATCATTTGCAGGATCAAGAACGTTGATCCCATCTGAAATATTATCCTCGTTTACAAATGCTGACATGTTTTCAGTAAGTATCATTACCTGAAGGTCTGTCTGATCTGCAATTTCTTCCGTTTCATTTACCGATACTGCCGCTGAATCAAGAAGAGCCTTATTTTCCGAATCAGAGAAAATATCTGATTCAATACCGTCATCTGCATACAGGCTGCTAAGAATATCGGCGTTGGCCTGAATGGTATCAGCTTCGCTCTTTATTGGAACTTCTGCAAGAGCCGTATTATTTACAGTCTGAGTAAGTTCAAGTTCCCAGGTATCTTTATTGACTGTTCCTACTGCTCCGTCTGCAAACTCAAATGTATATCCGCCCTGATTCCACTTGTAGCCGTTGATTGTAAGCTTATCCTCTGTTCCGTTTACTGTCATTTCAAGTGTTGAATCCCAAAGATTTGTTATTGTCACATCGCCGGAGTTAACGTCCTTGAATTTAACTGTGCTGCTTCCGCCCCAATCTTCAATTGTATCGTTACCATATCCCTTACCGAAGATATATGTATCGTTTCCGTTTCCTCCATACAGCCAGTCATCGCCTGTTCCGCCGTCGAGTACGTCGTCGCCGTTACCTCCATAAAGCGTATCATTTCCGCCCTCTCCGTGGATAGTAACTCCTGAGTCACTCCATGCGGACATCCAGTCATTACTGTCAGAACCGTGAAGATCTGTAATAAGGTCATTTATCATTGTTCCATTGATATTAAAGTTTTGGAATCCGGCTCCGTCAAAATACTGCTTGATAATGATATTATCAGCTCCGAACGATATTTGCAAATCGCTTCCGTTTATTCTTGACATCACTGCGCTTTCAATTGAAAGTCCTGAAAGCAGGATCGTATTATGTCCTGCTGCGTCGGAGATAGTATCCGTACCGTAACCGGCTTTGAATATGATGGTATCGTCACCGTGATCATCTTGAATATAGTCATCGCCTTCGCCCGGATCAATATAGTCGTTGCCGCCTCCTGCATAAATAATGTCATTTCCTGTACCGCCGTAGATTTTACTTCCGTCGTTACCGTCGTAAATTACATCGTTGCCTTCACCGCCATAGATTTCATTTTCACCATTACCTCCGTAGAGATGATCGTCTCCGGTACCGCCGTCTATATAGTCCTTATCTTCTCCGCCGTAGATCCAATCATCACCCTCCTGACCGTACATTTCATTATATCCGTTACCGCCGTTCATAACGTCGTGTCCTGTACCGCCTTCTATGTAGTCATAGCCTTCACCGCCTGTGAAGTTATCGTCTCCTGACCCGCCGTACATATAGTTCGGTCCGTTTCCGCCGTAGAATGTGTCGTTACCTCCGTCGCCGTACATATAGTCGGTATCGTCTCCGCCTACAAGTGTATCGTCTCCTTCGCCGCCATGAAGATCGTTATTTCCGTTACCGCCTTCTAAATAGTCATTGCCGTTGCCGCCGTAAAGATGATCGTCGCCTTCTTCTCCAAACAGTTCATCATCATCTTCACCGCCATAGAGATAATCTTCTCCATCTCCGCCGAATAATTTGTCATTTCCGGCATCACCGAAAAGAGTGTCGCTTCCATTTTCACCGTAAAGCTCATCATCATCTTCACCGCCGTATAATGTGTCATCGCCGCCTTCACCGTACAATTTGTCATAACCATCATCGCCGTAAAGTGTATCATTATCCTCGCCGCCATGAATTTCATCATTTCCGCTTCCGCCATACAGCTCGTCTTCTCCGTCATCACCGTAAATCAAGTCGTTGCCGCCTTCACCGTAAGCTTCATCATTTCCGCCTTTACAGTGTATTTCGTTATCTCTTTCATCACCAACTAGTTCATCATCACCATTAGTTCCATAAATAATTTTTCCTGACAGTACACCATAAGCCCAACTGCAAAATTCACCTACATCTTCAACTAAATTATATAACATTAATGCAAGGTCTTCGCCTAAATCTCCGCCCAGTGTTATTATTGTTGTCGTAATTACTGAAAATGGTCCTAATTTACTCATTAAATCGAGCCCTGGTATTATTTCTAAAAGAGTATCAGTTACGTTTGAACCGATAAATCTGCCTATATATTTTACTAATTCTTCATCAGCTGCTTCTTTTCCTAAGGTTTCATAATTAACTTTATAATTATATATACCTACTACTCCGAGTACCAAATCTCCCAATGGCAGCTGTGTCATTACAGCGGCAAAATTATCATCAACATATGTACTTAATTCTGATATTTCTTCTGTTAACATTGATGCTTCCGTTATTTCATTAGATACAATTACAGAACCATTTTCATCATATTGTAGGAAACATGTATCGTGAATTGAACCATAATTGCCAAGTAAATTTAGCAATAATTCAGATTTCTTATCTTTGTCAATAGAGTCGTTCTTAACCACTTCAAGAATGTCACTAATAATTTTTTTAGGATAATATTCGCAATCTGCTAAAACTTGTTTACAATCTGAATTCGGAATCATATTTAACAAGCCGCCAACAACGCTCCATTGAAAATGTGTAATTTTGTCTCCGTTTTTTTCAATTTGATCACGATATCGCTCCAAGTATTCGTCTGAATTGCCAGGACCGTCAAAACTATATCCCTTAACAACATTCATATCATCAGGTGCAGTTAAAACGGCATGTGAAGATAAGTTTCCGCCAAGCGAATGTCCTGAGGTAACATAATCTGAATAATTGAATTTATTATTGATATACTCCATATATTCTGCTGCAGATGCTTGCTGAGCTGTTGATATTGAATTTAAAAGACCAAAATCCGCATATACCCAGTCATATTTTACTTGATCGTTAATACTTTCACTACCTCTGAATCCTATAACAGCGCTATCGGCGTCAGTTTCTATTGTCAAAGCATAAAAACCATTTTCTGAATTATTATCATTAACGTCAACAATTTTCCAATCTCTGTATTTTGAATCGGATTCCTTTAATGATTCAAGAAATTCTTCAGCGGCTGCCTTGCGTTCTCCTTTCATAGTGCCGTCTTCTCCATCTATTACTTTTTCCATATATTGCTTATAGATTTCATTATAGTAATTCTCATTATTAAAAATTTCTCCAATAGTCATACCATATAATTCTTTTTTAAAATCAATATATGCCAATTGTGTTACCACCTGCATATCCTTATCAGTATATTCCTCCGGTGTAATGTTTCTTAAATCTTCCATTTTAATTTACTTCCTTTCAAATTTATTGTTTTTGTTACTCCAATACACTTCGCATTTTTGAATAATCTTCTTGTGTAATAGGAGTTGATTCATTTTCACGTGAAAAAGGGTTGATATTTTCATCATAATCCATTCGTATGCATCTGTTTAGAGAACGATTTTCACCTAATGCGATATACTCAAAATTTGTATGAGGATATGCATTTTCACAAAAAAAGTCCACACTTTTTTGGTATACTTCAGATGGTAAAAAGTACAAAAAATACGTTAATTCAAAATTAACATTATATATATTGCCTAGTTGTTTAATATAATCCATAGCCTGATTTAAACGTTCATATTCTTCTTCATAAGTTGCTTGAATACCAGAATCAGTATTAATGCACACTCTAAAAGAAATTGGCAAGGATGAATCAGATTGAGTTTTCATGTATTTTAAAAATTCTTCCAATGAAAACGTACCTTCCGTAATTTTGGCAGCTGTAGCAGAATCATCTGCAATACCAAAATTATAACAATAAATATAATATTCTTGAAATATTCCACTTAATTGATCATATAGCTTATTTGCTAACTCCTTTGAGACTATCATGGAAGAATACTTATCATATGAGATGGTTCCATTACTGGAAAACAAAGTTTCAAATAACAACTCTCTATTATCTTTGGGATAACACACGCCAAAGTAAGATGAACCACCATTCGCCCATACATCTAGGCATACAAACTCTTCATCATATTTATCTTCCAAAGCATTTTCAAGTGTTTGTTTCAATTGATTTTCTGAATGAAATCCACAGCCGGATAAGCTTATTGTTGACATAAATACCACCGCCATTATAATAAATGAGATTAACTTTTTAACTTTCATATATAATCTCCTAACACCATATTTTTGGTTTTATTATATATTATACCATATTTTTACATATATTATAATATAAAAATAAATATTAAATCTGATTAAATTAATACCACCTGCATATCCTTATCTGTATATTCCTCCGGTGTAATACTTCTTAAATCTTCCATTTTAATTTACTTCCTTTCGTTGTTTAATATATTCTTCATGGGTAATTGTTGTATTTGTATCACCCTCGAATTCAAAACGAATACCTAAACTAAATTCGGACACCTTAACAGGATAATCCCTCACCATATCATCAAAGGTACTATTTGTATTTGCACAGTTTTCTAAATATTCTATACATTCTGAATATTTGTCTTTAGGCATAAATTTTAAATATACCCTAGGATTTATGTCATGATCTTTAATATTTCTACAAAAATCAGACATTATTTGGTATTCTCTCTCAAAACTTAACTTGTTAGGCTTTTCACTGTTTACAAGTATAATTAATGTTATACTTGTTCGCCATTCTCTTTTTTCTTTTACATAACTAACATACTCATCAATGTCGAATGATTCATTTTTAACATTTTCAGCATAAATGTCATTATTTTCACAGCTGTATAACGGAACGGTCATATACGAATGCAAATAAAAATCGTTAAAAACATTCTCTAATTCCTTTTGAACATCCTCCTCAATTTTTTCTGCAACGCAGGCAGCATAATAACCTTCTTCTGCTATATGACCATCAGCGCCAAATAAAGCTTCAAATCTTATATCATGATTTTTTTCAGGTGCACAAACACCCCAATATGAACTGCCGCCATTTCCCCATACATCTAGGCATACAAACTCTTCATCATATTTATCTTCCAAAGCATTTTCAAGTGTTTGTTTCAATTGATTTTCTGAATGAAATCCACAGCCGGATAAGCTTATTGTTGACATAAATACCACCGCCATTATAATAAATGAGATTAACTTTTTAACTTTCATATATAATCTCCAAACACTATATTTTTGATTTTATTATATATTATACCATATTTTTACAAATTTTGTAATATAAAAAATAATGGTTCATCACCTTTAGCTTCAAGTGCCGCAATTGCATTTGAATCGAATTCTGCTAATATAGAATAAATCGAATCACCTTTATTTATTTTAAATTCATCAATTCCAGAAGCTTTTGCAACATCTTCATTTAAATAAGTCAGATGTTCAATCATTAATAATTCCTCGTCTGTAATATTCATTTTTAATTTCCTCCTAATAAATGCTTATTTCTTTTCCTTCTTTTACACTGCAATGCAGTCGCAGCGTATATTGTTGTTTCCCTAAAAAATCATCATAACCATCTTTTTTAATATCAATATCATCTATAGAATGATTTTTATTAAGCAGAATTATATCGCCCTTACCCCAGTATTTATTTTTTTTACACCATTTACCATAGTCTTTAACGAATTCATTAAATTTCTGTTCAGAGCATATATCATAACTTAAAAATATCAAATTTACTCCATAAACATCTCCCTCCATTTTTTCTTCTGAAATATCATTAAAATCTTTAATGGAAGTTTTAGTAACTGTAGAAAATACTCTTATCTTATCCGAGCCAAAATAATTCTTGATATAATCAGTTATCATCTGCTCATAATAAGGTCTTACCGCAACATTTGGGTAATCATCCGTGAATGTTCCATCATCTTCACAGGTTACTGTAACAGTATCTGTTTTTTCATTTCCGCCTTTAGGAATAGCAGTTAAATGCTCATTTTCCAGTATCTGGGCTCTTACATAGCCTGTATATTCAAATTCAATTCCATACTTATCTTCAAGATACATAATCATCTCATAAATTCTCTTTACAGAATATTGCTGACCATCGTTAAGCTTTGAATAATCATTAGGCAATTCCTGTTCTTCAAGAAATTCTTTCAGCCATTCATTAAACATTTCTTGCTCCTTTGCAATATCGTTGCTATTCATTCCACAACCACCGCCTTCTATAATTAATATTGCTGTTATCAATATCAAAAAAGCTTTTTTAAACATATTATCCTCCCTCCTAATAAATTTATTTACAAATAAAGTACTTCTTATTACTCCATATATAATCTCCTGATATTTATTGGTTTTAATTGTTATTTATTAATATATAATAATATAGTAACATAATTTCACAAATTTAGCAATAGTTAAAATCATAATAAATTAAATATTAATTACTGAACTTGCTCACTGATCAACATTTGATTTATTGCGCCCTGCAAGCTTGGTTCTCGTTACTCCCCCGATGGTATTCATGGCTTCGATCACCTCTCCGCTGAACACTGAAGCTCTGTCCTGAAGTATTGATTCGGTAAGAACATTTCCATATGTACCACATACATATCTCCAACCGTTTTCGTAAGCCTGAATTGCCCAACTGTTATGCTCATAGCTTTTCTTTCCAACAAAAAACTGACCGTTTTTCAACAGTCAGTTCTTATATAAATATTCTATTTTAATTTAATAGATATAATTGATATTAAGCATTGAATATTTTTCTTCCCGATCCAACTTCAAAATGATACATAACAATACCGAGATCAACCTTTGAATAAAAGCCGCCTGTTGACTTTGCCGAAAGCTTATTACCGTTTAGCGAAAATAAAAACTTCTGCTGATTCATGGCGGTAGGAGCAAGCATTGCACACTCAATTCCTTTTTTAAACCATTCGGGCATCTCACCTTTTACATCACAAAGCTGTTCAATCGATTTGCTCTTATGTGCGGTTCCCTGCGTTTGGCCGTATCCCAGAGACAGTACACACACAAGCTTTTCTCCCTTATCAACAACGCATTTGCTTTTTCTCTTGCTGAATGTCATAGCAACCCAACAAGTGTTAAGTCCAAGCTGCTGTGCCTTTATTGCAATTCGTTCCCCATAGTAACCAAGTTTTTCATCAAGGTCTGGAGATTTTTTTCCAATCAGTGCAATATAATTTTTTACACCGCTGAATTTCCCGTAATGAGCCATGAAACCGCTGAATGCTTCCGGTTCTTCTGAAACAAGCTGAATATGCAATCCGCTTTCTTTATTGCATTCCGAAATTTCCGATTTAATTTCATTAATAGTGTCATTCGGTATGGGTTTATCCAAATAGCTTCTGACCGAGTGACGATTTCTGATTGCTTCATTAATATCCATGTTAATTACTCCTTATTGTATTTATATTTTATTAACCATAATCATTATAATTCCAAGTATAGTCAAAACTGCTCCTGTAGCACGATTTAAAGTTTTAGGCTCTGCTTTATTAGCAAATTTAGCTGCGATTCTTGCCCATAGTAACGTAGACAGAACACAAAAAACAAGAATTGAAATATCAGGTATTCCGCCTATTACAAAATGAGATACAGCCCCCGTAAGTGCAGTAAACGCCATAATAAACACACTTGTGCCGACTGCGGTTTTCAGCTCATAACCCAATACAGTTGTAAGAATGAGAAGCATCATCATTCCTCCTCCTGCACCTACAAAGCCGCAAATAAGTCCTATTATGATTCCGCATATAATAGATTGTGCAATTCTCTTTTTTGCTGATACTTCCTGCATTTTTTCTTTGGTTGTCATAACCGGCTTCACAATAAACTTTATGCCTAGTAGCAAAGTCATTACCATTGAAAATGTTCCCATAGTTGCCGACGGCAGCAAACTTGCCAGCATGCTTCCGACAAAAGTGAAAATCAGCACTGTAAACATCATTACAAGACCGTTTTTAATATCCAGATTTTTATTCTTATGATAGGTATAAGCTGATACTCCGCTTGCAAGAACATCACTTGCCAATGCAATTCCTACCGCCTGATAAGCAGGAACATCAAGAAAAGTTATAAGCATAGGACTTATTACTGCCGCAGCACTCATTCCCGCAAATCCTGTTCCCAATCCTGCACCTATTCCGGCAATAAAGCAAATTAAAAATTCAAACAGCATATTTCCTCCCTAATGTCATAAGCATAGTTTTCATTCTTCACCAATTCCTAAATGGTTATCAGGATAGTTTTCATCAGCCGCATGATGAATTATTTCGTCAATATGATTTACCAGTCTTTTTAATTTTGACCATTCAATTTCATCTGAACTCATATAATAAAAGTTCTTTGTTCCCTTACGCCGCATAGCTATGATTCCGGCATCCTTTAAGATTTGAATATGATGTGAAACCGCAGGACGAGACAAGTGTGTTTTCTCGGTTATCTCACCTACACGAAGTCCGACTTTATCACTGGTCAGTAAAGTCATTATTATACCCTGCCTTGTTTCATCACCCAATGCAATGATGACTTTTCTGCATTCTAAAAATTCATTGGCAAGCGTTTTTCGTTCTTCTGAACACCTATCCATGATATTTCTCCGTTCTATAGTTTATTCACTTGAACTATTATACCATACTTTTAGAAAAAATGTGCAATGGTAAAGAAAATAAAGACGAATATTTTTATCTTCCTCCTGCCTTACCGAACAGCTTAGCCTTATAAGCTGTAGAACTGTCCTGAACTTCCAGTACCTGATTGTTTGATTCTCCCTAACAATTTATCAGTCGGATTTTTCAGCGATGCAAGCCATATTAAAATAAATATACTGCTGATATCAAATCCTGAGAAATGGCATCTCATGCAGTTGTTTTGGATTTTGTAAGCTCTGTAATCTTGTATGATGTCTTGGCAGTGTCCGAATATTTAATACCAAAACGCCTAAAATAAAAATATCGTGTACGGTTTTATTCTCGTACACGAATGTATCTTTATTGTTCGCAAGGTAAATACCGTTATTGTAACAAGCTTTGATTTGGTATTTGCTCTTGCGTTTGTATTTTTGAGAATGGTATAAAAAAGCGGACAAATAAATTGTCCGCTTTAAAATATCAATAATAAGATCAAGCACCAAACTTAGCAGTTGAAACCGGAACACCTACGCCCATAGTAGATGTAACTGTACAGGACTTAATATAAGTACCCTTAGCAGCAGCCGGCTTAGCCTTAACAACAGCTTCCATAAGTGTAGAAAAGTTTTCATCAAGCTTAGCAGCACCGAATGAAGCCTTACCGATTGGGCAGTGAATGATATTTGTCTTATCAAGACGATACTCGATCTTACCTGCCTTAGCTTCTGTTACAGCCTTAGCTACATCAGGAGTTACAGTACCAGCCTTAGGGTTAGGCATAAGTCCTCTAGGACCAAGCACCTTACCAAGACGACCAACAAGACCCATCATATCAGGAGAAGCAACAACTACGTCAAAATCCATCCAATTTTCTTTCATGATCTTGTCTACTAAATCCATACCGCCTACAAATTCAGCGCCGGCTTCCTTAGCAGCATCATACTTATCTTCTTTACAGAATACGCATACTCTTACGTTCTTACCTGTACCGTTAGGAAGAACAACTGCACCTCTTACCTGCTGGTCAGCATGTCTTGAGTCAACGCCAAGACGGATATGCGCTTCAATTGTTTCATCAAATTTAGCCTTTGCATTCTTGCAAACCAAATCAAGAGCTTCAGCAGCATCATACTGCTTTGTGCTGTCAACAGCTTTAGCACTGTCCATATATTTCTTACCGTGTTTCATTATAAATCCTCCATTTAAAGTGGTAATACCAAATAGCTTGAACGCTTATCCGGTTAGCGGAATTTTCCTCCCACCATTTTAGAAGACGGTAAAGTTTAACAACTTTTCGTCATCCGTCAAGTATTAATCAACTACAACAATACCCATTGAACGAGCTGTTCCTGCGATCATGCTCATAGCAGCTTCCAAGGAACCAGCATTTAAATCAGGCATTTTCTGTTCAGCAATTTTCTGAACCTGTTCTTTTGTAATATTTGCAACCTTGTTCTTATTTGGAACACCGGACGCTGTTTCAATACCGCAAGCCTTCTTGATAAGAACTGCTGCCGGCGGTGTCTTTGTAATGAATGAGAATGAACGATCTGCATAAACTGTAATAACTACAGGAATGATCATACCGATATCGTTCTTTGTTCTTTCGTTAAATTCTTTTGTGAATGCCATAATATTAACACCGTGCTGACCTAATGCAGGACCAACCGGCGGAGCAGGTGTTGCCTTACCTGCTGGAATCTGAAGCTTTATATAGCCGACTACTTTCTGTGCCATGCTTTTCGCACCTCCATAATTGTGGTAACACCGAGATAATGAAAAATTTTTATCTCTCCCACTTTAAGCAATTGCATAGTTTTTTTATTTTAATCATCAAGCCTTCTGACCTGATTAAGAGCCAGAGTAGCCTGAGTGTCACGACCGAACATTGATACCAAAACATCAACTGTTCCGTCTTCAATATTAATTTTCTGGACTATTCCGATAAATCCGTCCATAGCAGTTCCGTTTACCTGAACCTGATCTCCAACTTCAAAGTTCACCTGAACGGAATTGATTTCAACTCCCAGAGCTTTGACTTCCTCTTCCGAAAGAGGAGTAGGTTCCGACGCAGGTCCGACAAAGCCGGTAACGCCCCTGGTATTTCTGACAACATACCATGAATCATCGGTATAAACCATTTTCAGCAAAACATATCCGGGATAGGTTTTTCTTTCCACCTCTTTAGTTTTGCCGTCGGTAATTTCAGTTACCTTTTCTGTAGGAACCTTTACTTCAAGGATAAGATCGTGAAGCTTTCTGTTTTCCACAACTCTTTCAATATTCTCCGCAACTTTATTTTCATAGCCGGAATATGTGTGAATAACGTACCATTTAGCTGCTTCTGACATTTATAATCCTCCTTATAAGTACCGGTTTAAGCATCATCCTAGATTAAGCACAAAGCTGAAAAGCTTGAGCAGACCGAAATCAAGTCCTCCTACAAATACGCTTGCGATCACCAATACAACCAGAACGACGAACGTATTATTAAAAACTTTTTTTCTGCTTGGCCATACTACCTTTTTAAATTCGCTTTTCAAGTCCTTAAACCACTTAACAATTCTGTTTGGTTTTTTCTTTTTGGACTTGTCCGAGGTCTTTTTTTCTTTAGTCTTTGATTCTTTTGACATATTCAAGACCTCCGTTACTTTGTTTCTCTGTGAAGAGTGTGTTTCTTACAGAACTTGCAATGCTTGTTCATTTCAAGTCTGTCAGGATCATTCTTCTTATTCTTCTTCGTACAATAATTGCGCTGCTTGCATTCTGTGCAAGCTAAAGTCACCTTTACTCTCATATCGGCACCTCCTGACGAAATTCTTCCGTAAAACATACGGAATATTGAATAGTTTGCCTCCCTCAGGTTAGGGAAATATTTTATTAACAAAAAAATAGACCCCTAAAAGAGGTATTACTATTATATCATGCAAAAATGTAAAAGTCAAGCGTTTTATGAATAAATTTCCGGAATCTTTTTTGGAATACTGCAATATAATAGTATAAGCTTGTAAAAATTAATTATGTATATAATTTTTATGGACTAAAGCCAAAAAACACTTGCAGTTTATTGTGAAATATGTTAAAATATATTGATACATAATTTGATTTTTTGATAATCAACGGACATTAAAGGAGATGTAAACATGTCAAAAACCAAAGTGGTAGTTATTTTCGGAGGCGCTTCAAGCGAACATGATATTTCATTAGTTTCCGCAACTAACGTTATTGAAAACATGCCAAAAGACAAATATGAGGTTATCTGCATCGGAATTACCAAAAAAGGCCGCTGGCTTTACTATCCCGGAGACGTCAGCAATATTGCTTCAGGAGAATGGGAAAAGGATCCGGACTGTTCTTCAGCCGTTATTTCTCCCGATCCTCTTCACAAAGGTATTATCACTATTGAAAACGGTGAAGCTTCAATAAAAAAAGTAGATGTTGTCTTTCCTGTTCTTCACGGAAAAAACGGTGAGGACGGTACTATTCAGGGACTTCTAGACATGTCCCGTATCCCATATGTGGGCTGCGGACTGCTGGCGTCCGCTTCCTGTATGGATAAAGCTCATACTCATTCCATACTTGACTACAATAATATAAGAACTGCAAAATGGAGAATGCTTACTCACAGAAATCTAAATCATCTTGATAAAGAATGCGAAGATATTGCCGATGATCTGGGATTTCCGCTCTTCGTAAAGCCTGCAAACTGCGGTTCTTCTATAGGCATCAACAAAGCCGAGGATTTTGATTCCCTTAAGGAAGCGGTAAAAATCGCATTTTCCCACGACAATAAAGTTATTATTGAAGAATTCATAAAAGGTCAGGAACTTGAAGTAGCCGTATTCGGATACGACTCTCCTTTTGCGTCATTTATCGGCGAGATCGGCAAGAACAATGACTTTTATGACTATGAATCAAAATATATAAATAATTCAGTAAATCTTATTATCCCCGCAAATATCCCGGACGAAAGCGCTAAAGAAATAAGGCAAATCGCAGTTGACGCTTATAAAGCCATGGGCTGCAAGGGACTTTCAAGAGTTGATTTCTTTCTTACAGAACAAAATGAAATAATTCTTAACGAGATAAATACCATGCCGGGATTTACTCCTATCAGCATGTACCCCAAGCTTATGGAAGATTTAGGCATGACTTACGGCTATCTTATCGATAAGCTTATTGAACAGGCTATCGACAATGCTGACAAAAATTATTAAAACTCTCATATTCTTATTTACCGGAGGAGCACTATGAACAATGACGCTATCGGAGTATTTGATTCAGGCATAGGCGGTCTTACAGCAGTCAAGGAGCTGAACAAGCTCCTGCCAAACGAAAATATAATATATTTCGGCGACACTGCCCGTGTTCCCTACGGCAGCAGAAGCCGTGAGACAGTAATGAAATATGCCAGACAGGACGTTGAATTTTTAAGAAAACATAAAATAAAAATGATAATTGCCGCATGCGGTACGGTAAGCTCGGTCATCGGTACAAAACCGCTTGTTGACGACATGCCGTTTACAGGAGTAATTCTTCCGGCAGTACAGGCGGCATGCAGCGCAACCAAAAACGGAAGAATCGGCGTTATAGGCACTCCCGCAACAATTAAAAGCGGAAGCTTCGGAAAAGCTGTAAAAAGTATAAACTCGCATATATTTGTGGTAGGAAATCCGTGTCCTTTATTTGTTCATCTGGTTGAAAACGGATATACGGACAGAAACAACAAAATAACACGGCTCGTAGCTGAAGAATACCTTGCTCCTATTAAGGCAGAGGGCGTGGACACATTGATTCTCGGCTGTACTCACTACCCCGTTATTAAGGATATTATTTCCGATATTATGGGAAATGACATTACGCTTATTTCTCCCGGAGCAGAAGCGGCAAAATATGCACAGAGCAGTCTTATGGAAAAGGATATGCTCAGCAGCAGAACAGAATCAGGCAAAAATACTTACTATGTAAGTGACAGTACGGAACTCTTTGAAGAAAATGCAAAACATTTTCTTGAACACGCCGTTCAGGGAGAAGTTTTCAGCTGCAGTTTAGGAGATTAAAATTGACAGATAATGTAATGATACAAATGAAAAGTATTCAATCCATATACGATGAAAAAACCGAAACGGAATTGATTACTCAGGGAAAATTCAGTAAAAAAAATAATTCCTACCATATTTCATATGAAGATTCCGAAGCGACAGGCTTCAAAGGCTCTGTAACAGAAATTTTAGTTACAGAAAACAAATTTGCTTCAATAATCAGAACAGGCAGCACAAGCTCGGATCTGATTATTGAACCAGGCAAAAAGCATCACTGCCACTATGAAACTCCATACGGTTCAATGGATATCGGTATTTACACTCACTCCATAAAAAATAATCTTATGGACGACGGCGGAGATCTATATTTAAAATATACTATAGATATTAACGCAAGTTATATGTCTGATAATGAAATTATAATGAATATAAAAAAAGCATAAGTAGAAAGGTATGATTTAATTCATGGCAAACTTGACTAGACTTGCATCATCACAAATAAGAGAAATTGTTTTAGCTTCTCTGGGCAGACTGGTGACTTCCGGAAAAGCTCCTTCTGAACCTCTTCCCGATTTCAGAGTAGAAATTCCGGCAGACAAAAGCCACGGAGATTTTGCGGTAAATACTGCTATGGTATGCGCAAAAGCTTTTAAGCTCCCTCCAAGAAAAATTGCTGAAATGATATGCGACGAACTTGTTCTTGACGGAACTTATTTTGAAAGAACAGAAATTGCAGGTCCGGGGTTTATCAACTTTTTCCTCGGCAGAAGATGGTTCTCTGAAATTGTTGACACCGTTATAAAGGAAGGCAGTGAATACGGTAAAACTGAAACCGGATCCGGTAAAAAGGTACTGGTTGAATTTGTATCTGCCAATCCCACAGGTCCTATGCATATCGGTAATGCCAGAGGAGGCGCTATAGGCGACTGCCTTGCTGAAATTATGAAATGGGCAGGATACGATGTTCAGCGTGAATTCTATGTAAACGATGCAGGAAATCAGATTGAAAAATTCGGAAAGTCTCTGAATCTCAGATTCATGCAGATATGCAATGGTAAAGGACAAGCCGTAATTGAAAAATGCAGCGGAAATATTCAAGATATATGCGAAACTATCTATAACGATACTGAAAATTTCCCAATGCCTGAAGATGTTTACCTTGGAATGGATATTATTGAACATGCATACAACTACTTCAAAGAAAACGGCTCATCACTTTCCAACGAAAGCGAAGATATCCGCAAAAAAACACTTACGGCTTTCGCTCTTCCTAAAAATATTGCCGGACTGGAACGTGACCTTGCAAAATACCGCATTACATATGATAACTGGTTTAAGGAAAGTACTCTTCACAATGACGGTTCAGTCAATGAAATTATCCAAAAACTCAAGGCAAGCGGATATACATATGAACAAGACGGCGCTTTATGGTTCAAATCATCTCAGCTAGGAGATGAAAAAGACAGAGTACTGATTCGTGCAAACGGCGTTGTTACTTACTTTGTTCCGGATATTGCCTACCATTACAACAAGCTGGTAACAAGAGGATATGACAAGGCAATTGATATTTTCGGCGCTGACCACCATGGATATATACCACGTATGAAAGCTGCTCTTACCGCACTGGGAGTGGATGCAAATAAACTCGATATTGTTATAATGCAGATGGTAAATCTTGTAAGAAACGGAGAAAAGTACAAGCTATCTAAACGTTCCGGCAAAGCTATTACCCTGTCAACTCTGCTTGAAGAAATTCCTATAGACGCCGCAAGATTTTTCTTTAATCTTCGTGAACCTAATTCACATTTCGATTTCGATCTGGATCTTGCAGTAGAAAAATCATCGCAGAATCCTGTTTATTACGTTCAGTATGCACATGCTAGAATTTGCAGTCTGATAACCAACCTCAAAGCAGAAGGATTTGAAGCGGAAGATTACAGTATTGAAAATCTCAGCGTACTGGACAAGCCGCAGGAAATCGAACTTATAAGGCAGCTTGCCGCTCTGCCGAACGAAATTGACAATGCGGCCAAAACTTATGATCCGGCAAAAATCACTAAATATTCAGTAGAACTTGCAACTCTTTTCCATAAGTTCTACGACGTATGCAGCGTAAAAAACGCTGAAAGCGAAGAATTGAAAAAAGCTCGTCTTGTACTGTGCAAAGCAGTTCTTCAGGCGCTCAGAAATTCTCTGACAATTATGAAAATTGAGTGTCCGGAAAAAATGTAATTTGCATTTGCGTTACATTTTTATTACAAAAAAATTAACCATTTGTTTATTTTAAACAATTTTCAACATAGCTTCTTTGTTGAAAATTTCTTCCAAATATTAATTGTTAACAATTTGTTAACAAATTCGGCTTTAAAATGTGTTACAATTTGTAATATATTAAGGCATTATAGAAGCATTGAATTAAAAACACAAAACAGAAAGGAATGCTGACATGTCCAACAGATTATTTCAAGGTCTAGTACATCAGATGAGAGATGCTGTTAATGCTGTAATAGGAGTTGTTGATGAAACGGCAACAATTATCGCCTGCAGTGACCTTACAAAAGTAGGAACTACAAATGAATTCGTTTCTCTTGATCTTAGCGATTCTCATGATATTTTTATAAGAGACGGATATACCTACAAGCCTTTCGGCTCAAGGGTTAAACCGGAATATGCCGTATTTGTGGAAGGCGTTGACGATAATGCCGCTAAATATGCGAGTATTATGGCAATAAGCTTATCTAACATTAAACAGTATTATGACGAAAAATATGACAGAAACAACTTTATTAAAAACGTTGTTCTGGATAATGTTCTCCCCGGAGATATCGTTATAAAAGCAAGAGAACTTCATTTCAATGCTGAAATCAGCAGAGTTGTCTTCCTTATAAGAATCGTTTCTGCAAACGATATTTCAGCATATGATGTCATACAGAATCTTTTCCCTGACAAAAACAAGGATTTTGTTTTCAATATTGCAGAAAGTGATATCGTTCTTGTTAAGGAAATTAAAAATACTGTTGATTCAAACGACCTTGAAAAGCTTGCACGTTCCATTGCAGATACCTTAAGCAGCGAATTCTATACTAGAGTTAATGTTGGTATAGGTACTGCGGTTATTGGTGTAAAGGATCTGGCACGTTCATTCAAAGAAGCTCAAATGGCTCTTGAAGTCGGCAAGGTTTTTGATACCGATAAAAACATCGTAAGCTATGATAATCTGGGTATTGCAAGACTTATTTATCATCTGCCTACAACTCTATGTGAAACATTTCTTCATGAAGTGTTCAAAAGAGGAAGTATAGATTCTCTGGATCATGAAACTTTATTTACTATCCAGAAGTTTTTTGAAAATAACCTGAATGTTTCTGAAACATCAAGAAAACTTTTCGTTCACAGAAATACCCTGGTTTACCGTCTTGAAAAAATCAAAAAGCTTACTGGTCTTGATCTGAGAGAATTTGACCACGCAATAATATTTAAAATTGCTTTAATGGTAAAGAAATATTTATCAGCTAATCCGATCAAATTCTGATTGAGTTTACACGTGGTCAACTGATTTTATCACCGTTTTATACGGTGGAAAGAAGGTGTCCCTTTGGTAGAACTGAAAAATGTCTCAGTTACCTATTCAACCGGCGTAGATGCGCTGAATAACATCAGCCTGAGAATTAACGACGGCGATTTTGCTTTTGTCGTAGGTTCGTCAGGCGCAGGTAAAAGTACGCTTATTAAGCTGATACTCAAAGAAATTGACGCTACCAGCGGTATTGTTATGGTCAACGACTATAACTTAAGTAAGCTGCAAAAGAAAAAAATCCCTGAATTCCGAAGAACCATTGGTTTTGTATTTCAGGATTTCAGGCTGATTCCGTCAATGACCGTATACGAAAACGTTGCTTTCGTACTCCGTGTTATTGATGCACCAAGAAAGTATATACGAAAAAGAGTTCCTTATGTTATAAGCCTTGTGGGACTTCAGGATAAGGCAAATTCCTATCCCAATCAGCTTTCCGGCGGCGAGCAGCAGCGTGTTGCCATTGCCAGAGCGCTGGTAAACGATCCCCAGCTTATTATTGCGGACGAACCTACGGGAAATATCGATCCTGAGCTTTCTTATGAAATTGTTGAACTTCTAAAAGGTATAAACGAATGCGGTACAACTATTCTCATGGTCACTCATGAACATGATCTTGTCCGGCACTTCGGAGGACGAATCATTAACATTAACTCCGGAGAAATTGTCTTTGACGAAGTGATTGGAGGCAATAATGAAGCTTAGCGGTATCAGATATTTAGGACGTCAGGGACTTGATAACATCTGGAAAAACAGAATGATGGCATTTGCATCATTTTGCGTTCTGCTTGTTTCACTTCTTCTGGTCGGTATTTCAATTCTTTTCTACATAAATCTGAATTCAATTATCGGAGGAATTGAAAATAAAAATGAAGTAATCGTTTTCCTTGACGAAAATATCACTGAAAATCAGATGAAAGATGTCAAGGCAAGACTGGAACAAATTGAAAACATTGATGATATTTCCTTTTATTCAAAAGACGATGCCTTTGAATCTATGAAAAAAAGCATGGCTGAATATGAAAAAGTATTCGATTCCCTGGGAGATGACAATCCATTGCTTGATTCATACAGAATTAAAATCAAGGATATTTCATTAACATCGGAAACAGTTACTTTAATTGAAGAGCTTGATCATGTTTACTCAATAAGAGCCCCTTATGATTTTGTTAATATACTTACAGAAATGAGAAAAATTGTCACATGGGTAGCTTCCGCTATAATTATTGCTCTTGCTATAGTATCAATGGTTATCATATCAAATACTACTAAGGCAAGCGTGTTTGCAAGACGAAATGAAATAAGTATTATGAAATATGTAGGAGCTACTAATGCGTTCATACGAGTTCCTTTTTTTGTAGAAGGAATGGTAACAGGAATCGCTGCCGGTTTGGTAGCTACAGTTATAACATGGTTCGGTTATGACGCCGTTGTTGAACTGCTTACTAAAGAGGTTAATATATTAAATATCATAGGTATGGGAAGTATTATACCTTTCAATGATATTATATTCAAGGTTGCAGGAATTTATATTCTGGCAGGAGGCTGTATCGGCGCTCTGGGAAGCGTCCTCAGCACACGTAAACATCTGAATGTATAAAAAAGATTGGTGGTGTAAATGCCGGATTATCCGGCTTTAAACATGAAATTAAAAATAAGAAAATTAAAAATTGCGGCGGTGCTTATATGCGCATTTGTTGCCGCAGGCAGTCTTACATATGTTAATAATCATGATCACGTTGCAGTACAAGCGAAAACAATTTCTGATCTTGAAGATGAAAAAGCGGCTAATGAAGCTGAAATCAAACGTCTTCAGGAAGAAATGGACAGTATTGACAGCGATATTTCTCAGGCTGAAAAAGATCAGGAACTTCTTCAGGAAAAAATTAATCTCCAAAATGAAAATATTGAAATTGTAAATACCAAAATCAATGACATCAACAATAAAATAGCTGAAAAAGAAGAAAAAATAAATCAGCTTGAAATTGATATCGAAAATAAACAAAAAGATATAGACACCGGTCTTGAAGAATTTAAAAGTCGTCTGAGAGCAATGTATATTTCAGGAAATGACAGTTTAGCGTCTGCATTAGTAGGAGCTACCGACTTTTATGATATGCTTTCAAAAATAGAGATTATTTCTCAAGTTTCAAAGCATGACAATGAATTGGTAAATTCTCTGATGACTCAGCTTGAACAATTTGAAGAAGCCCAGACTCAACTTGATATTGAAAAAACAGAACTTAATGCTAATCTGGCTGAACAAGAAGAATGCAAAAAAGAACTTAATGCTGCAATCATTGAACTTAACAACGATTATCAGGAATCACAGGATTATATTGACCGACAACAAGCAGAAATAGCGTCAAGACAGGCTGATATTGACCAATACGAAGCTGATAATAACGCTATGGACGCTGAAATTGCCGAAATTAATGAAATAGCAAGACAACAGGCTGAAGCTGCTGCCGCTGCCGCCGCTACGTCGCAGCAAAGCAGCAATGAAGAAAACAGCAATAATTCCTATAGCGAAGATAATAGTGAAAATGACAGTTCGGACGATTCAGCTGCAGGCGGCGGGGATAACTCCGGCGATGGAGAAATCGGAGGTTCAAGCGGAACCGGAAGCTACAGCGGCGCTTTAACATGGCCTGTCCCCGGATTTTATAGTATTTCCAGCGGATATGGCTACAGATGGGGTTCGCTTCATGCAGGTATTGATATTGCCGGCGGCGGAATTCACGGAGCTTCAATAGTATCTGCCGGAAGCGGTACAGTTACACTTGTAAAATCAGGCTGTTCTCATGACTACGGCAAAGACAGCAGCTGTGGCTGTAACGGCGGTTACGGTAATTATGTAATGGTTGACCATGGAAACGGTATATCCACCCTTTACGCTCACTGCTCAGCCGTTTATGTTTCAGTAGGACAGTCAGTATCCGCCGGAGAAACAATTGCTTCAGTAGGTTCAACCGGATGGTCTACAGGAAATCATTGTCATTTTGAAGTCAGAGTTAACGGTTCAACAGTTGACCCAACCGGATACTTATACTAAAATAAATTAATATGGGGCAAGTTTATACTTCTTGTCCCTGTTTTTTTAAACAAAAGAAGGCGATAAAATGAATAATAAATTAAGCAAAGCCAAAACCTTTCTTGCCGCCTTGATATCATCTGTAATAACAGGCGCTGTAGTTTTTGGTCTATGCAATAAACATTTTTCTGATTTAAAAGAAAAGGAAAATATTATTCAGGAAATTTTTGAAGTAAAAGATTATATTGACGAATTCTTTTATGAAGATGCTGACGATGAAACGTTAGTTACAAGTGCATTAAAAGGACTTGTAGACGGACTTGACGACGACTATGCGGCATATATGACGCCTGACGAATATAAACAGTCAGTAATAAACTCTCAGGGTTCACTTACCGGAATCGGCATAACCGTAATTCAAAACGATGCAAAAAAGATTGAAATTGTAAGCGTTACAGAAAACTCCCCGGCTTCTGAATACGATATTAAAGAAGGTGATATTCTGACAGCTGTCGACGGTATTGATGCAGAAAATGTTGAATATGATAACTTAATTAGTCTAGTCAGAGGCAAGGAAGGAACAGACGTTACAATCACTCTTGACCGAAACGGAAAAAAATTAGAATACACAATAACCAGAAAGAAAATTGACACTATAACCGTTACCTATGATATGCTTGAAAATAATATAGCATATATAAAAATTACCGGTTTTAAAGAAACCACTGTTAAACAATATGAAGAAGCCCTTGACAATGCATTGAAAAATAATGCAAAGGGTATAATTTTTGATCTCAGAGACAACGGAGGCGGTCTGCTTACTTCATGCTCATCATGTCTTGATCCGCTTCTTCCGGAAGGTGTAGTTGCCACAGCTGAATTTAAAAACGGAAAAACTGAAGTAATATGCGAATCTGACGCTGAAGAACTCGACTTACCAATGGCAGTACTGGTAAATGAAAATACCGCCAGTGCGGCAGAGCTTTTTGCCTCTGCTCTAAGAGATTTCGACAAGGCAAAGCTTGTAGGGAAAAAAACATTCGGCAAAGGAATCATGCAAAATACAGTTGAACTGAAAAACGGCGGCGGCTTGAAAATTACTGTTGCTACATATAAAACGGCAAAATCCGAATGCTACCATAAAATAGGTCTTTTACCAGATTATGAAGTTGACCTTCCGGAAGATACTGATATAAGCAATCCTGATCCTGAAACAGATACACAGTTAAAAAAAGCACTGGAAATTTTAAAATAAATCAGAAAAACTGTTGACAAACATTTAAAACCGTGATATAATATTAAAGTTGTTAAAACAAATCGTATTCTTAAGACAGTTGGTGGCGAAAGCCATAAGTCCAGCCGAGGAATGTGCATTAAATATGATTTATTTATGCCCTTTTCCTCTGGAAAAGGGTTTTTTGCATTATTCTTTTGATACGATTATACAAATAATCGGAGGTGAAACTATAATGCCAAGCGAAAAGGTTTTAGAAGCTAAGAAGGCTAAGGTTGAACAGCTTACAGAAACACTCAAGAATGCAGTTTCATTCGTTATCGTTGACTACAAGGGCATCACAGTTGAAGAGGATACAAAGCTCAGACGTGATCTCCGTGCTGAAAACGTTAAGTATTCTGTAGAAAAAAATTCACTTCTGCGTTTTGCTCTTAAAAATGCAGGAATCGAAGGTCTTGACGACGTTCTTGAAGGAACAACTGCTATTGCTGTTTCAAACGAGGATCAGACAGCTCCTGCAAGAGTTTTAGGTAAGTACGCTTCAGAAATGGACGGTAAATTTAATCTGAAAGCCGGTATGGTTGACGGTGAAATTTATGATGAAAAGGGCGTTGTTGCTCTTTCAAAAATTCCAGCAAAAGACGTTCTTCTTGCACAGCTTGTTGGTTCGTTACAGGGTCCTATTCAGGGACTGGCTGCTATTCTCAAGGCTGTTGCAGACAGCAAGTCAGAAGACGCTGCTTAATTTTTACGCTGACAGTTTTATCTGTCTCAATTAATTACATTATTATAAAAGGAGATTATTAATCATGGCTTCAGAAAAGATTTTAAAGTTTATTGAAGATATTAAAGCTCTTTCAGTTCTGGAACTGGCTGAACTGGTTGACGCTATTCAGGAAGAATTTGGTGTAACAGCTGCTGTTGCTGCTGCTCCTGCTGCAGGCGGCGCTGCTGCTGCTGAAGAAAAGACAGAATTCGACGTAGTTCTGACTTCATTCGGCGACGCTAAGATGCCTGTTATCAAGGCTGTTAAGGACGCTCTCGGTCTTGGTCTTAAGGAAGCTAAGGAAGTTGTTGAATCAGCTCCTAAGGCTCTCAAGGAAGGCGTTTCTAAGGCAGAAGCAGAAGAACTTAAGACAAAGCTTGAAGAAGCTGGCGCTACAATCGAAATCAAGTAATTTGTTACAGGAATTTCAAAAAACTTCGTCTTATTAGTCGGAAGTTAATAAAAAAATTTATTAAGTCACTTTTGATAGTTTTTATCAAAAGTGACTTTGTGTATAAATAATGTAAAATCAATTTTAAGGGGACAAATACATGAAAAAAATTAACAAATTTCTCACCTGCTTGCTCTGCACAGCAATTTCGATAGCTTCTTTTACTGTATTTAATGTTTCTGCTTCTGAAAAAAGCTGGCAGGAAGCATATCTTGAAGCAATGGATGAATTTTCACAAAATCCGAAAGAATACTGTGAATGCCGTCTTTTATATCTTAATGAAGATGAAATACCTGAACTTTACATAGGCGACCCAATGGGTTTTTGGTATGGAGGACTTTATAGTTATTCTAATGGTGATTTAATCAAGCTTAAGAATTTTGGTTTCAAGGATTTCTTCTCAGCATATTCCGAAAAGAACGGAATTTTTAGAAACGACTACTTTATTGAAAGAGCCGGTTCAAAAATTGGAATTAATTTTATAAAAATGGAAGATTTTTCTCTAACAGTAATTGATGAACTTTCTCATGATATTGTCAATGATATATATGAAGTAAACGGTGAAACAGTCGATAAGGAAACATATGACAACAAAATATCTGAATATTCTTTTACACATGTAAATACAGCAGACCTTTTTGATTCATCAGAATATAAATACTCTTTTACAGATATAACTTCAAATTATATGACTTATGATGAAATGAAACAGTATCTGATTGATTCTATGGAAGCTGCAAATACAGACGATACCACCCCCACTGAAAGTGTATCAGAGTCAGAAAATTTAACTACTACTTCAGCAAATATTGATAATACAACTATCAGCAATACAACATTATCTACAGAAACAACTGTTAAAACTTCCGCTACAACAACTAATACAAAATCCGGTTCTCCAAAAACAGGAGACAATGGTATTACAGCAGCTTTCCTAACAGGGATAGCAGCAATCGGAACTGCGCTTATAATACGTAACAAAAAAACATTATAAAAGCAAATTTACTGCCGAAATAAGTATTACTCCCGGTACGCCAAGCACAAGAGAAATCATAGTATTAAAAAGATTCAGGGGCGGAGAAAATCCTATATGACTTCCAAAATAGTGCATAAGCACAAGTACCGTACCGCCTGACAGCATACCGAAAAAAGCTGATTTTACAGTGTGTTTTCTTTTGGCATAATACCTCAGCATAATAATTCCCAACAACACCCATATTCCTTTAAAAATTACATCATTCATAATAATTCTCCCTATATTTTACATCAGTATATATCCCAGCGCAATAAGTAATTTTAAGTCTGCGCCTTCTTTTGCAAGAATAAAAATCAAAGCTATTATAATTATTTTATCATTATCGATCTTGCCGTCTGTAAAAAAACCTGACAGCAGTCCGTTCAGCGGATTGCTGTTATTTTTATATACAGCTGATGCATTTTCTTTCCGTTCATTTTCATTAATTTTAAACTGTTCCGAGGAAATCGGTGGGCTTTCCTTAGCTTGTACATTGTTTTTGCTGTAACCGGAACGGCTGTGCATTTCACGGGTACGCCTTAAAGCGTCCTGCCGCATATGATTAATATCTGACTGACTGTAATCCATATAGTTCCTCCTTTCTTCAGAACAAATCGTTTAACAATCCGCTGTCCTTAAGTACTGTCCATACTGTAAAAAGCTTAAGCATTTTAACTGCTTTATCTACCTTGGATTGTCGTTCTTCCCTTAAAAGAGGTTTCAGCGCCAAAAGAAACTCAGCATTTTTGTCATTAGAGGCTTTATTCATAATTTCCTGTACTTTCAGAATTTTTGTAAAATCAAAATCACCCATACCGAGACCTGCAATACCGCCCGGAAGTCCGTTTCCGTTGTTATCAGGCTTTGACGGCGATTCACTTGATTTTGTTTCAGTATTATCAGAGGAGGAGAACATCTGCGCCAATTCACTTATCTGCTTCATACTTTCTTCGTCTGACAGCATCTCCTGAATTTTACCCATTAAATCGTCCATTTTAAATTGTTCCCTCCTCCTTAAACCAATTTATTTTTCTCCGGTTATTTTTTTGTAAAGCGCCTGTGCCTGAGGAGTAGAAATAATTTTTTCTACAAGCTTCGGATTATTCATAACCTGTTTAAATTTTGCAGACTCGCTGCTGCTCATATTATTAAGCGCAGCGTCAAATTTTCCTTCTTCAAGCTGCTTTTTTAACGTATCTGCCGGAACATTCAGTTTTTTACTTACAACCTTTAAAAGTTCGTCGGCATTTTTAGGATCAATTTTAGACATAAGTAAAACCTCTTTCCAAAATAAATTATGTTTTCTTTTGTGAAACGCCCTAAAAACCATTGTAATTATTCTATATTTATGTTATAATTTTTTTATATATAACCTCTGCAAACAAATTTTAAGGAGTATTCAATGAAAATTATAGTTATGTCTGATTCGCATAATAATTATTTTGCATTAAACAAAATCGTACAGGACTTTTATGCCGATTTATATATACATTTAGGAGACGGTGAAAGAGAGCTTAACCGTATTTACACTCAATATCCTGATAAAAAATTTATTCACATAGCAGGAAACTGCGATTTTGCAAGTCTGAGCGAAAAAGAACTTCTTTTCACTCCTGATGACCAAAACTGTATCTTTGCTGTTCACGGTCATCAATACGGCGTAAAATCCTCTGTTGAACCCCTAAAAAAGATTGCCAGAGAAAAAGGTGCGAATATACTGCTATACGGGCATACACATGCAAGATTCAACGAATATGATAACGGTCTTTACACAATGAATCCCGGAAGCGTTTCCTGTCCCAGAGACGGAAATCGACCTTCTTTCGGAATAATTGATATTGCAAAAAACGGCATTGTTACTAATATCGTTGACCTCTGATTTATTATATTCAAAATATATAGAAATGTTACAGACAATAAAAGAAAGGACAAGCAAAATAATATGAATACAAGTATACTTGTTAATTCCCGTAAGGAAGAAAAATACTTCAGAGCATTTATAATCGGATTTTTATCGCTGTTTCTTGTAATACTTCCGATAATGATATATACCGGAGGATATTACCTGTATTACGGAGATTATAACTCCCAGCAAATACCATTTTACATTCATGCACAGGATTTTATAAAAAACGAAGGTCTGGGTTGGGACTGGGGTACTGATCTTGGTTCAAACTTTTTAGGTTCGTATTCATTCTATCTTCTGGGAAGTCCGTTTTTTTGGCTGACCGTTCCCCTTCCGAATAATCTTGTAGTATTTGCAATGCCTGTTTTACTTGCCGTTAAACACGGCGTAGCTACCCTTACCGCATATGCATTTATAAGAAGATTTGTAAGAAATAAAAATGCCGCACTTATCGGCGGTCTGCTTTACGCTTTCTCAGGATTCCAGCTGTTCAATATCTTTTTTAATCATTTTCAGGACGTAACAGCGCTGTTCCCTCTGATGCTTATTGCATTGGAAGAAAGGATCAATAACAACAGAAGAGGGGTATTTGCAGCGTCTGTAGCGCTTATGGGAATAATAAACTATTTCTTCTTTACCGGTCAGGCTGTTTTCGTAATACTTTATATTCTTGTCAGACTTAAATCCCCTGATTTTAATATTACATGGAAAAAATTTTTCGGACTGGTAATTGAAGCGGTAATCGGCGTTATGATAGCCATGTTTATGCTTCTTCCTTCAGCTCTGGCAATTCTGGGAAATTACAGAATAAATGAAAGACTTTACGGTCTGGATCTGGTTGCATACAGTGACAAAACACGTATTTTAAGAATCATACAGAGCTTCTTTATGATTCCCGACGTTCCGGCACGACCTAATCTGTTCAGCTCTGACGGAGCAAAATGGGCGTCGATCGGCGGTTATCTGCCTATGTTTTCTATGGCAGGCGTAATAGCCTTTTCAAAATCAAAGAAAAAACACTGGTCTGTCAGACTTGTAATAATATGCATGATATGCGCATTTATTCCGATTTTAAACAGCGCTTTCTATACATTTAACAGTTCTTACTATGCAAGATGGTTCTACATGCCTATTCTTATTATGGCAATGATGACCGCTCAGGCTCTTGACGACAAATCAATAGATCTAAGAAGCGGAATAAAAGTCTGCGGCATTGTAATGGCAGGACTTGCGGTTATTTCTATTCTTCCCAAAAAGACAGACGACGAGGTATCATGGTTTGAATTTGCAAATTATCCTGCTTACTTTGCATTAATTCTTTTCATTTCCATTGCAGGACTTGCCTTGCTTTACTTTATTGACCGTCTTAAAAAGAAAGGCAGAACCTATATAACCTCTGCTCTTGTTTCAACGATTGTCTGCTGCATAGTATGCACATCATCGGTAGTATATTTCGGAGTTACTCTTGGATCGTATCCGTCAACTTATATCAACAATGGTATTAACGGAAAAGAAAATATTACTCTTGATGAAGAAGAAAATCAGTACTTCAGAATCGATATTTCTGAAAATTACGATAACTATCCTATGTTCTGGGGATATTCTTCAATGAGAGCATTCCAGAGTATTGTTCCGGGAAGCATAATGGAATTTTACCCGCAAATCAGTGTAACAAGAGACGTGGCTTCAAGAGCCCCTCTTGAAAAATATACTATAAGAGGACTTTTCTCTGTTAAATATTTCTTTGATAAAGTATACTCAGACAAAGAAGAAACATATACCTATATCTGCGATCTTCCCGGATTTGAATATAAAAACACCCAAAACGGATTTTACGTATATGAAAATAAATACTACCTTCCTATGGGATTTACTTTTGATAATTATATAACGGAAGAATCTGCTGCCAATCACTCAGAACAGACAAGAGAGCGTCTGCTGCTGCGTGCTTTAATACTCAGTGACGAACAGGCTGAAAAATATTCGGACATTATTTCTAAACTGCCTTCCGAAAAAACTCTCGGTCTTAACGATTCAACCTACATTCAAGATTGCATAGAACGCAGAAAAGAAGTATGTTCGGAATTCACATATGATTCAGACGGCTTTGACGCTGAAATCAATCTTGAAAAATCGAAGCTGGTATTTTTCAGCGTACCTTATGACAAAGGCTGGACTGCTTATGTAAACGGAAAACCTGCCGACATTGAAAAAGTAAGCTATGGATTCATGGCGGTAAAGGCAGACGCCGGAGAAAATACCATTGAATTCAGGTATGAAACCCCAGGACTGAAAATCGGCATTGTAATTTCAATAATCGGACTGATATGTCTTGGCGCATATATAGTCGTATTCAGAAAGAAAAAGAATAATGAATCAGGATTTTCACACTGTTATGATTACAGTAAGGATTATTCATGCAGTATGGAAGAACAGTATTTAAATAAAAAATCAGCAAACTGCAAAACGGAGGAATAAAAATGCATCTTGAAGAAAAGACAGTAAATAGTGAAAGTATATATAAGGGAAGAATTTTTGAGGTAACCAAAGATACAGCCCTGCTTGAAAACGGAAAAGAAGTACTCAGAGACGTCGTTCACCATTCCGGAGGAGTTACCGTTATTCCTATAACGGACAATAACGAGATCCTCATGGTAAGACAGTACCGATATCCGCACCACAAGGCTATTCTTGAAATACCTGCCGGCAAAATCGAACCCGGCGAAAAACATTATGACTGCGGAAAAAGAGAACTTTTGGAAGAAACAGGCTGTACCTGCAAATCATATGAATATCTGGGGGAGATACTTCCTACTCCCGCCTATGTAAGCGAGGTTATTCACCTTTATATAGCTAAGGGACTTGAATTTTCCAGACAGCGTCTGGACGAGGACGAATTTCTCGATGTTGAAAAAATCCCTATGGAAAAAGCTGTAGAAATGGTAATGAACGGGAAAATTACCGATTCCAAAACTCAAATCGGCGTTCTAAAGGCATGGTATCTTTCAAAAAAATAACCTGCCGTAAATACGACAGGTAAAAGCATTTAAACCGCCTGAGCTTCTGCTTCGGATATTGCTAAATGACGTTTATAGGCATCTAAAATCTGATCTTCAATCAACTGTCTCGCACTCGGTGAAATAGGATGTACAATATCTCGGAATACTCCGCTTTCATCTTTCCGGCTTGGCATTGCCACAAAAAGTCTTTCATCACCCTGAACGATTTTAATGTCGTGTACTGCCAGAGTATCCTCGATAGTTATTGAAACAATTGCCCTGAGCCTTCCCTCAGTAATTGTTTTCCTGATTTTAATATCCGAAATATCCATAAAATTATGCCTCCTTGAAATGTTTACACTAAATTCAAAACTTTTTATTGGTTTAGTATATGGATATTATTGAACGCAGACGGAAAAAATATGCATATAATATAGAAATAAAATTGCTAAAGATAGGATTTGATAATATGAACAAAGATATTTTAAAGGACAAAAAGCATATACATTTCATCGGAATCGGAGGTTCCGGAATGTATCCGCTGGCGCAGATCCTTCATTCTCAGGGATATTACCTTACAGGTTCTGACAACAATGAAACAGAAACTCTTGAAGCTGTCAGAAAAATGGGGATTCCCGTTTTTATGGGACAACGTGCTGAAAACATTGAAGGCGCCGACCTAATAGTTCACACTGCCGCTATAATGGCAGATAATCCGGAACTAATTGCAGCTAAAGCATCAAATGCTCCTGTACTGGAAAGAAGCGAGCTTTTAGGTATAGTGACCGGATGGTACGACAATGCCATATGCGTTTCCGGTACTCACGGAAAAACTACCACAACCTCTATGATCACTCAAATTCTTTTTACCGCCGGAGTGGATCTGTCTGCATTTATCGGCGGAAAGCTTCCATGTATCGGAGGAAGCGGACGTGCGGGAAAAAGTGATATAATGGTATGCGAAGCATGTGAATTTGTTGATACGTTTTTAAAACTTTATCCTGACGTTGCAGTAATTCTGAATATTGATGAGGATCATCTTGACTACTTTAAAAACCTTGAAAATATTATAAAGTCTTTCCGCAAATTCAGTGAAATGGCAACAAAAGCGCTGATAATCAACGGTGATGACGCCAATACGCTTAAAGCTGTTGACGGCATTACCGGAAAGGAATTTATAACATTTGGTCTGGATTCAAAAAATGACTATTATGCAGCCGATATAAAAAAAATTTCCGGTATGGAAACTGAATATACACTCATGTATAAGGGTAAAGCTCTGGGAAAAATCAATCTTCACGTTGCCGGAGTACACAACATATTAAATTCTCTTGCTGCCGCAGCAGCCTCTTTTTACGCTAACGTATCATTTGAAAGTATACAAAAAGGACTCTCCGACTTCAGAGGTGCGGGCAGACGTTTTGAGCTTATCGGCAAAGAAAAAGGAATTACAATTGTTGACGATTATGCTCATCATCCCACCGAGCTTTCCGTAACACTTAAAGCTGCAATGGACATGGGTTATAACAAAGTATGGGCAGTGTTTCAGCCATTTACCTTTTCAAGAACCGCAATACTGCTTGACGATTTTGCCAAGGCTCTTTCTATTCCCGATAATGCAGTACTGACAGATATTATGGGTTCCAGAGAAAAGAATACTTATAATATCTATACCAGAAATCTTGCTGAAAAAATAGACGGCTGTATTTATTTCCCTCAAGACGAAAACGCTGAATACACTGATGAAAGAAAATATGAAAACTTCGGTCAGGTTTGCGACTATATATGTGAAAACGCCAATGACGGCGATCTGGTTATTACGCTGGGCTGCGGAGACGTATACAAGGTTGCAAAAATGATATATAAAAAATTGAAAGGTCAGGAATAATATGCTTAACGAAAAAGCTAAAGCTATTTACGAATTTATAAAAGATTCAATTAACAGCGGATTTCCCCCTACCGTCCGGGAAATCTGCAACGCTTTGGATATAAAATCCACTTCAACCGTTCATAAATATATAAACCTACTGGTTTCAGAAGGTTATCTGGAAAAAATGGACAACCACAACCGTGCAATTAAGCTAAAAGGCGGGAATAATGTATCGGTTCCTCTTGTGGGAGACGTCGCTGCAGGTCAGCCTATACTTGCAATTGAAAATATTACCGAGTATATTAATTTTAATACTGATAAAAATTACAGTAACTCCTTGTTCGCACTAAAAATAAAGGGAGACAGTATGATAAATATTGGTATTTTCAATGAAGATATCGTTATAGTCGAGCAAACAGACTATGCTGAAAACGGCGAAGTGGTAGTTGCGCTCGTAGATGATGAAAGTGCAACCGTAAAAACATTTTTTAAGGAAGAAAACCACTACAGACTTCAGCCAGAAAATGACAATATGAATCCTATTATTTCAGATAATGTAAAAATCCTCGGAAAAGTTACCGCACTAATAAGATATTTCTGAAAATTTCAAAAAAATTTTATTTAGGTATTTTCAATTTCGATAAAATATATTATAATAAAAGATGAAGAAAATTTACTGCGGAATTTTTCCGCCTGAAAGGATAAATTTAAATGCTTAACAGATTAAAAGTTATGATATGCGGCAAAGAATACATGCTTCAAACTGAAGAACCGCCCAGCTACGTTTACGGTCTGGCAAAAATGCTTGAAAAAAGACTTAACGATATGTGTTCGGGAAACAGTTCCATTTCACCATATTCCGCCGCAGTTATGGTAGCTCTTTCAACCCTTGACGACTTAAGCAAGGCTCAGGGAAATGTTGACAATATAAGAATGCAGGCAAAGGAATATGTAGACGAGGCAGGAAAAGCACGCATTGAACGGGACGCTGCTTTAAAAGAAATTGAAGTATTAAAAGCCAAAATTGAACAGCTTGAAAGCAATCAGCAGCTTAAAAAGCTTAAAGACAGTATATAATGTCAGGTACTGAAATACTCGCTCCTGCCGGAAGTCTTGAATCACTGAAAGCTGCCGTAAACTGCGGCGCCGACGCTGTTTACATCGGCGGCAAACAATTCTCAGCCAGACAAAATGCCGCAAATTTTGACAATGCGGAGCTTAAACAAGCAGCAGATTTATGTCATCTTCACAACATAAAAATTTATCTTACCGTTAATACGATTATTTTTGATAATCAGGTAAATGAATTTGCCGAATTTATAAAAAATGCCGCAAATGCAGGAATTGACGCTTTTATTGTACAGGATTTTGGTGCGGCGGAAATTATCAGAAATATTGTGCCTGACGCAAATATCCACGGTTCTACGCAAATGACTATACATTCAGTCAAAGGTGCTCAGCTTCTTAAAGAATTGGGATTCAAACGTGTTGTCATTTCACGGGAGCTAACTGAAAAACAAATTCAAGAAATATGTTCAACGGGAATTGAAACAGAAGTATTCGTTCATGGAGCATTGTGTATGTGCATGTCAGGACAATGCTATTTGTCCTCACTGATAGGTCAGAGAAGCGCTAACCGCGGATTCTGCGCACAGCCTTGCCGTCTTCCCTATTCAGTGTACAAAAATCCGCAATTCAACGGTTTATCTCTGAAGGATCTGTCATTGGTCAATCATCTTCAGAAATTGTCAGATATTGGAGTTTTTTCGCTAAAAATCGAAGGAAGAATGAAACGTCCGGAATATGTCGCAGCAGCAGTATGTGCATGCAGACAGTCCTTGAACGGTCAAACTCCGGATATGGCGCTTCTTAGATCCATATTCTCCAGAAGCGGATTCACAGACGGATATTTCACCGGTAAATTTTCAAATATGTTTGGAAGCCGTGAAAAAGAAGATGTAATTGCTGCCAAAGATATTTTGCCGGATATAAGAAAAAAGTACAGTCACGAAAAGAAATCCGGAAAGCTTGATTTTTATGCTGAAATAAAAAAAGACAATCCGGTAAAACTTACCGTTTCCGATGACTGTGATTCAGTAACTGTAACAGGAGAAATCCCTGAAACTGCTATAAAAAAACCAATCGACTTTACATATCTGGAACGTCAGCTTTCAAAGCTCGGCGGAACAATTTATCAGTTCGGCAATTTAAACGCCGATATAGATGACGGTCTTTCACTCAGCGCAAAAACTATCAATGCTTTGAGAAGAAATGCCGTTGAAGCGCTTAACCTTAAATCTATAAAAAGAAACACACCTGAATATATCTGCGTTCCTCTTGATATTGGTCTGGAAAATAAAATTGAAAGTCTGAAAGAAATCCGTGTGCGAATTTCAAACCAAAATCAGCTTGATGCAGTTTCTGAAGCCGACCGTATAATTATTCCAACAAATGTTTTCCTGAATAACAGATATGAAAATATTTCAAAAATTATTATTGAACCTCCAAGATTTATATATAATGAAGCGGAAATATTCGGTGTACTGAAAAAATGCAAAAGTTTAGGCGCAGAACATTTAATGTGCAGCAATCCCGCTTACATAAAAATCGGAAAGGAACTCGGCTTTAAGCTGCATGGGGATTTCGGTCTCAATACAGCTAATTCATACAGTCTGAATTTTTTGAAAAAAATGAATTTTGAAGATACTGTTTTATCATTTGAAATGAAACTTAAGCAGATATCTTCGTTAAGAAAAGCTATTTCTACTGGAATTATTGCTTACGGATATCTTCCGGTTATGCTTACCAAAAATTGTCCCATAAAAAATGAAGTCGGATGTGAAAAGTGTAAAAAAATTATATTTGACCGTACAGGACGTGCTAATAAAATCGTTTGTCACGGAAATTATACGGAAATTTTAAATGCACAGGCGCTTTACCTGGCTGACAGATTGGAGGATTTAAAAAACATCAGTTTCATTACCCTTTATTTTACAGATGAAGGTCCTGATGAAATAAAAAAAATAATTGATGAATACCGTTTCGGCTATTCATCCAAAGACAATATCACAAGAGGACTCTATTACAGAGGAGTTATTTAATAAAGGAGATTTTTATGAATCATATTCTTAAAATAAAGAAACTCAATGAAAATGCCGTTGTTCCTGCACAGGCAACCGCCGGCAGCGCCGGTATGGATCTGTCGTCATGTCTGGATAATGACGTTATAATCGCACCGGGAGAAATTAAGCTTATCCCAACAGGACTTGCCGCCGCTCCCGATACCGATCAATGTGCGCTTCTTATTTATCCCCGCTCGGGTCTTGCGTCAAAACACGGCATTTCACTTGCCAACTGCGTAGGCGTAGTTGACAGCGATTACAGAGGCGAAATAAAAATACCCTTAATAAATAACAGTCATGAAAGCTTTACTGTTACAAACGGAATGAGAATAGCACAAATGATAATGACTCCGGTCATTATTCCGAGAATCGAAGCTGCCGATAGTTTGGACGAAACACAAAGAAGCTCAGGCGGTTTCGGCTCTACAGGACAATAATTAACAGACGGAAAGGATACATAAAATGAAAAATAAAATTCTTTTAATAGCCTTGCTGATCGCAGGAGCAATAGTCGGGGCTATTGCCGGTTCGGGAGCCGAGCATGTAGACGCACTGCATTGGCTGGCATATTCCAAAAGCATAAGCATTTCTCCCAGTGAAATTAATCTTGTTATCATAAAGCTGACCTTTGGATTTGATTTTTCAATGAGTGTATCACAGATTCTTTTCATGATTCTGGCTATTGCTCTTTATCCGAAATTTTCAAAAATGATAGGCTGATAAGTAAATTTTTTTACCGTCAGCAAAATATATAAAAAATATATAAACATAATTCACAATTTTTCTAGCCGGTATTGTTGTTAAAGGTACTGTTTGGTGGTATAATAAGTTTATAGCTTAATACCGCAGTAAAAATCGGATAATTATATAAAAAGAACATAAAGGAGAAATGCAAAAAATGTTTACAAAGGACATTGGAATAGATCTGGGCACCGCTAACACTCTTGTTTTTATGAGAGGCAAAGGCATTATCATACGCGAGCCTTCTGTTGTTGCAGTGGATACCCGAACTGATAAGGCTAAATATGTAGGCAAAAAGGCAAAAGAAGTAATCGGAAGAACTCCGGGTTCTATTATTGCCGTCAGACCCCTTAAGGACGGAGTTATTGCTGATTTTGACATAACCACTACCCTGCTACAGGAATTTATAAGAAAGGCTCTGAGAGGTACATTTTTTACAAAAGCAAGAGTTATAATATGCATTCCGTCGGGAGTTACAGCCGTAGAAAAACGCGCTGTTAAAGAAGCTGCGGAAAATGCCGGAGCTAAAAGAGTATTCATTGTTGAAGAACCTATGTCAGCCGCTATAGGGGCAGGTCTACCAGTTGCGGAACCAACCGGTAGTATGATTGTCGATATAGGCGGCGGAACAAGCGAGGTAGCCGTTATTTCACTCCGTGGAATTGTTACCTCACGTTCAGTAAGAGTTGCAGGAGATGAATTTGACCGTTCTATAATAAATTTTATCAAAAAGAAATATAATTTACTGATCGGTGAAAGAACTGCTGAAAATATAAAAATTGAAATAGGTTCCGCATATCCAAGCGAAAACGAAAGAACAATGGAAATAAAGGGAAGAAACTTATTAAACGGTCTTCCGGAAAACATAACTGTTACTTCTACCGAAATAAGAGACGCTCTTACAGAACCTCTTGCAAGAGTTATTGAAGCCATAAAAACTACTCTGGAAAAAACTCCGCCGGAACTGTCCTCAGATATTATCGATCAGGGAATTACTCTTGCCGGAGGCGGAGCGCTGCTCAGAGGACTGGATAAGCTAATAAGCCGTGAAACGGGAATGCCCGTATATATTGCAGAATATCCTCTCGACTGCGTAGCAGAAGGAACAGGTAAAATACTTGAGGATCTTGACAAATTTGAGGACGCATTAACTGACGACGTTCACTACTATTAAGGCAGGATAACCTGCCTTTAAGCAGAGCATATCTGAAAACTTCATAATCTTACCAGATTTCATATACGCCCTGAAAGATCAGAAAGGAGAAAACATAAAGTGAACCAGTTTTTTAAAAGCTTCAAATTTAAGGTAATAGTCTGTATAACAGCTTTTTTCCTGGGAATTGGGCTGTATTCGGTAACAAAGAACGGAAAAACCCCTGAAGGCTCTCAGCTGATCGGTACGGTCCTTAATCCTGTGAAACGTTTCTCCAATGTCATTTCCGATAAGGTTTCACTGGTTATTGACCTGTTCGTAAATTCAGAAGAATACGTTGAAGAAAACCGTAAGCTACGAGAACAAATTGCCGATTTAAACAACCGTCTTATTGACTATGAAGATATAAAATCTGAAAATGAGGATTTAAGAAAATTTATTGGCATTAAAGAAGAAAATGAAGATTTTGTTCTATCGCCGCCATGTACGGTAATTTCCAGAATGACAAATGATCCATACGGAACTTTTGTCATTGACCGAGGCTCAAACGACGGAATCAAACTTTATGATCCGGTCGTTACCTCTGAAGGACTAGTAGGGGTAATCGTAGAAGTCGCCAACTCATACGCAACGGTCAGAACACTGCTCCACCCTGATCTTTCCATTGGAGGACTTTGTGTTGAAAGCCGTGATACAGGTATTATAGAAGGCAGCCTTACTTACGCCTCCAGCGGCAAGTGCAAAATGATTTATCTTGATAAAAATAACAAAATCAAAAAAGGCGATCTTATTATTACATCCGGCAACAGCGGACAGTTCCCTCAGGGATACGTGATCGGAAACGTAACTGAAACCGGTATTGAAGAAAGCGGACTTACTGCTTATGCAATAATCGAGCCTGCTGTAAATCCTAATAAAATAAATAATGTAATGGTTATTACAGATTTCGATAAAACAGAAGCTGAAAAACAGATTCCAACAGGAAATATTGGAGAAGAAACTACTGAAAACACTACCGATACTACCGAACCGGACAGTACTGATAATACAAACGCTACTGAAAATACAGAAGAAACAACTGAAAGCGGTGAAGAGTAATGTCTATCAAACCAATGACAAGAATACAGAAAATCAGATATTATGCCATTATCCGCTGGGCTTTATACATATTTCTTATATTTGTATCGGCAATATTGATAAATATAGGAAAAGGTGTCAAACCTATATATTTCATTCCTCTGTGCGTATGTATATGTATGAATGAAGGGGAATATCCTGCCGCCTTTCTGGGAGGAATCTGCGGACTGCTTTTTGATGAAGCAAGCGGACGTTTTTTTGGTTACAGCAGTGTAACGTTTATCATTTTTTGTGTTACTACAACAATTCTGTTCAGACATCTGCTGTTCCAGAATGTAATTAACGTCATAACACTGACAGCTGTTTATACAACAGTCTATCAGCTGCTTGACTATTTCTTTTACTATGCAATGTGGGATTATGAAGGTTCGGGGTATGTTTTTTCAAAAATCTCAATTCCGTGTATTTTATACACAATCATTATTTCTCCGATAGTTTATCTTATTGTAAAACCAATTGTCAGAAGATTTTATCCGAAAAAAGCAAAGACAATCGAAGAAGCTATGAAAGTATAACGGAATATTGTAAAGGAAAGGATAACAATGAAAGAAATACTTGATAGACTCAGAACTGCCTTTCTGGCAATTCTGGTAGTAATTGCTGTAGCTCTCGGCTGCATAAAGCTTATGACAATTCAGATCGTCAACGGAGACGCCTATCTTCAGGAATCTGAATACACATCCCTATATACTCAGACAATAAAGGCCACAAGAGGACAAATTGTTGACAGCAAAGGCAATCCCATAATTGAAAATAAAGTCGGATTCAACGTTATAATTGATGCTTCTCTGTTTCCGTCCGATAATAAAGAAGCAAATGAAATTATAATTCAGACCGTTGAAATACTCAAAGAAAATAAACTGGAATGGAATGAAACTATTCCAATTTCGGACAGTAAACCTTACGAATTTAAAAAGGATCGGGACAGCGATATTGAAAAACTTAAAAGTCTTGTAGGCGTAAATGTTTACGCTACAGCTGAAAACTGCATTGATAAGCTTCTTGACGACTACGAAATATCAGATAAAGATTATACTGAACAAGAGCAGCGTATAATAGCTGGCATACGCTACGAAATGCTACTGAGAGACTTTTCACTTGGCAATACATTTACTCTCTGTGAAGATGTTCCTGTAGACGTAGTAACACAACTCAAAGAACTCGGCGTAAAGCTCAAAGGAATCGACGTTGTTGAAGACGCTGTTCGTATAATTTCACAGGGAGACGTAATTCCTCACGAAATTGGTACTGTCGGTCCTATTTTTGCTGAAGAATACGATGAACTTAAAGAAAAAGGATATGCCATGAACGATTCAGTCGGTAAAGACGGTATCGAAAAGGCAATGGAAGATACATTAAAGGGAAAAGACGGCACAAAAACAATTACTGTAACAAACGGTTCGGTTGTTTCTTCCAATATAACCGAAGAACCCAAAGGCGGCAATACCGTAAAGCTTACGATAAACAGTGATTATCAACGGGATGTACAGGAAATCCTCGAAAATTTTACAGCTTACCTGAGAAGTTCAAGCAACGAATATAAAGACGTAAAATGCGGCTCCATAGTAGTTCTTGACGTAAAAGACAATGCAGTGCTTGCCATGGCAACTGCACCTACATTTGATCTCAATGATTATAAATCAAAATACGATGAACTTTCTGATGATGAAGATAATCCTCTTTTCAACAGAGCAACCTGCGGTCTTTACAGACCAGGTTCTACATTCAAAACTATAACCGCTACCGCCGGACTTAACGAAGGAATCGTTACCGGATACAGCACATTTAACTGTGCTCAAAGAATGACTTTCTACGATCAAACATACGGATGTACAGGATATCATAACGATATTGCAGTCTCTGAAGCTCTCAGAGTTTCATGTAATATTTATTTTTATGAGCTAAGCCGCCGACTTGGCATTGACAAGCTTTCTGAATACGCTTCAATGTACGGCTTCGGTCAGCACACAGGTTTGGAAACCGGCGACTACGCAGGAGCGTTTGCTACCCCTGAAAGATTTGATGAAATCGGTCTCGACTGGACCGTCGGTCAAGTTTTGCAGGCAGGTATCGGACAGTCAGAAATGCAGGTAACGCCGCTCCAGATGGCAGTTCAGGCATCAACAATTGCAAATAAAGGCGTCAGATATACGCCTCATCTTGTAGACAGTATTTATGACTACTCGATGACTGAAAAGGTCAAGGATCATGAACCTGAAATTGCAGAACAAATAAATCTTAACTATGATTACGTCTATGATTTTATTACTCAAGGTATGATTCTGGCTTCGGGCAATAACTTTCCGGCTGAATATTCTCTGTCAAACTTAGGCTTTGATGTTGCAATAAAAACAGGTACTCCTCAGAACTGGCGAAACGGTGAGGAACTGACAGATACCGCTTTCATTGGATTTGCACCGGCAGATAATCCTCAAATCGCATTTGCAGGAATAGTTGAAGGAGGCGAATACTCCAAATATATGATAAGAAGCATTATTCAGGCATACTATAAAAACTTCCCTGAAAACGGCAGCGCAAACGGTTCTGATAATATCAATTTCTTAACTCCTAAAACTACTGCTTCTACTTCCGTTACAGATGAAAACGGAAATACAGTTACTGCATCCGAAACAACGACTACTGTAATAACCACACAAATTGAAGAATAATTAAAAGCAGGAAAAATTTCCTGCTTTTTTATATTTCGTCAAAATACACAAATGCTAACATCTTAAATCATTCAACTTAAACGATTTTAATAAATGGTACAAATTTTTCTTTGACAATTGCTCGTTTTATGGTATAATATATTATGAATTAGTAAACAAAAAATCAGACAGTTTATATAAATGTCAAGTTTTATAACACAGTATACGCTGAATTATTTCATTTTTATCTGCTGATTCCAGAAATTATTTACTAATGATATTACGGTAAACTGTACTGTAAATTTAATTGCGCAAAATTTTTATTGTGTATTACTTAATGTGTAATAGAAAGGACCCTGAAATGACAATAGCTTTAATAGCCCACGATTCAAAAAAAGAACTTATGGTTCAATTTTGCACCGCTTACTGCGGTATACTGTCAAAATACAATTTATGTGCAACAGGAACTACCGGTAAACTAGTAAGCGAAGCCACCGGACTGGAAATAGTCCGTTATCTCGGCGGAACTCAAGGCGGAGGTCAGCAAATCGGCGCAAGGATCTCATGCAATGAAATTGACGTACTGCTTTTCTTCAGAGATCCGATCAATCCTAAGGCTAATGAACCTAATGATATTAATCTTCTGAGATTGTGCGATGTTCACAATGTGCCGGTAGCAACTAACATTGCAACAGCTGAAGCTCTTATACTTTCTCTTGAACGAGGAGATCTTGACTGGCGTGAAATCGGCAGTCCCAATATATAAAAACAATTAAATCGTTCCTTCGGGGACGATTTAAATAATGCTGTCATGTCAAATAATAGTATGAACCTGAAATATACGTCAGCCGCACGTAATTTCTTTAAAAATACTTTTGCGGCAGATTGGAGATTTTTATGGCGTTAAATATAAAAAGACCAAACGGTACTGAAGATGTGATCCCCAAAAATATAAATAAATGGCATACTGTAGAAAATATCGCAAAAGACGTTGCTTCTATGTACGGCTTCAAGGAAATCCGTATTCCGACCTTTGAAAATACTGAATTATTTCAGCGTTCCGTAGGTGAAACGACAGACGTAGTTCAAAAAGAAATGTACACAGTTATTGCAAAGGAAACAAAATTTACTCTCCGTCCGGAAGGCACTGCCGGAACAATCAGAGCTATGATGCAAAACGGTCTTTTAAACGAGGCTATGCCACAAAAGGTTTTTTACATACTTTCCTGTTTTCGTCATGAACGTCCTCAGGCGGGACGTCTGAGAGAATTTCATCAGTTCGGCGTTGAAATGGCTGGAAGCTCTTTGCCGTCCGCTGACGCCGACATTATTTCAATGGCAAACGATATTATCAATATGCTTGAAATAAAAAATGTTGAACTAAGAATCAATTCTATCGGCTGTCCTAAATGCAGAGCGGAATATCATAAAGCTCTTAAAGCTTATTTTGAAAATAAAAAAGACAAGCTTTGTGATACATGTCTTTCAAGACTGGAAAAAAATCCTATGCGAATTCTAGACTGTAAGAGTCCTGTGTGCTCCGAAATTGCCAAAGACGCTCCTTTGATTCTTGATTATCTTTGTGAAGAATGCTCCGATCACTTTGAAAAATTAAAATTTTATCTTGATAATCTGGATATTAAATATACGGTTGACCCGAAAATAGTAAGAGGTCTTGATTACTACACAAAAACCGTATTTGAATTTGTCACAACAGACATCGGCGCACAGGGAACTATCTGCGGCGGCGGACGCTATGACGGTCTTATTGAACAGATGGGAGGGCAAAAAACTCCCGCTTTAGGTTTTGCTATGGGACTGGAACGTCTGATCCTTACTATGGAAAATCAGGGAATATCTTTTGCTGAGGACATGGGATGCAGTCTTTACATTGCACCTATGGACGAATCCGCAGTACCTTATTCTATGAAGCTTGCAGCAGAGCTGAGAAGCTCAGGTCTGTGGGTTGAATACGATACCGTAGGAAGAGGCCTCAAAGCGCAAATGAAATATTCTGATAAGCTGGGTGCAGCATTTACAATGGTTCTTGGAGAAAATGAACTCAATGAAAATAAAGCAAAGCTTAAAAATATGAAAACCGGTGAAGAAACCGAAATTATGCTTGACTCTTCTTTTGGTGAACATTTTTCCGATATCGCAATCGGAGAAATGTTCGGAGAGGTACTTGAAAATATATAATGAATAAATTACTAAAAAATATTCTGCTTGCCGGATTATCAGCTTTACTATTTACTGCAATAGCTATATATACTGTTTTAATACTTAAATCAAGTTACTTCCCTGCTGTTACTAAAATAATATTTGCAGTTCCTCTTACAATTTCTATGGCTCTCATAGTCTACATATTTATTAATAGAATAAAAATACTTATAACTGAAAATTCCGGTAAAGAATCAGATAAATAAAAATTAGTTTGCTGTATCAAAGCGTATTATGTTGCGTTGTGTACAGCAGAATGGAGATCATTATGGCTGATAATATGAATGGCTTAAAGCGTACTCACTACTGCGGAGAAGTAATACAGGAGGGAATAGACGTTACAGTAGGCGGATTTGTTCAGAAGATTCGCGATCTGGGAAATCTTATTTTTATTGACTTAAGAGACAAAACCGGAATCGTACAGCTTGCTTTTAACGATACTACGGACAAAACTATATTTGAAAAAGCCGCTTCATGCAGAAGCGAATTTGTTCTTATGGCAAAAGGCGTTACTGCAAAGCGTGCAAGTGTTAATAAAGAAATTAAAACGGGAGAAATAGAAATTATCGTTTCAGACCTGCGTATACTGGCAAAGGCTCAGACTCCTCCGTTTGAAATCACAAATGAAACAAAAGTAAATGAGGAATTAAGATTAAAATATCGTTACCTTGACCTTAGAAGACAGCCATTGCAGCAGAATCTGATAATGCGTCATAAAATTGCCAAGGCAGCAAGAGAATACTTCTATGCAAATGACTTTACCGAAATTGAAACTCCTATGATGATGAAATCAACTCCAGAAGGCGCAAGAGATTATCTTATACCTTCAAGAGTTCATAACGGTAAATTCTATGCGCTTCCTCAGTCCCCTCAGATATACAAACAGCTCCTTATGGTTGCAGGTATGGACAGATACATTCAGCTTGCAAGATGTTTCCGTGATGAAGACTTAAGAGCAGACCGTCAGCCGGAATTTACCCAAATAGACCTTGAAATGTCATTTGTAGACGTTGAAGACATACTTTCCATGACTGAGGGATTTATATCATACCTATTTAAAAGCGTACTTGATATGGAAATCTGTACTCCCCTGCCACGCTTAAGCTATAATGAAGCAATGGAACGTTACGGTTCGGACAAGCCTGATACACGCTTTGACATGGAAATTCAGGACTTCTCTGATTTAGTTTCTGACTGCGGATTCGGCGTGTTTGCTGACGCCGTTAAAAACGGAGGAAGCGTCAGAGCCATTGTCGCTAAAAATTCAGCATCCGTCCTTACAAGAAAGGAAATTGACAAGCTCACTGAAATGGTAAGAGGAATCGGCGCCAAAGGTCTTGCTTACGCAAGATGGGTTGACGAAAAACCGTCATGCTCCTTTGCTAAATTTTTCAGTGAAGAAGAACTGAATGCTATTCTTGCAAAAATCGGCTGTGAAAAAGGCGATACTGCTCTTATCATTGCCGATAAAAACAAGGTTACTCTGCCTGTACTTGGCGCTCTGAGACTTCATGTAGCTAAAAAGCTTGACATTATTCCGGAAGATAAATTCAATTTCCTTTGGATCACAGAATTTCCATTCTTTGAATATGATGAAGAAACCAACAGCTATGTCGCTATGCACCACCCTTTCACAATGCCCAATGACGAGTGTATTCAGTACCTTGAATCTGCTCCGGAAAAGGTTTATGCAAAGGCATTCGATTTAGTACTCAACGGTACAGAGCTTTCCTCCGGTTCAATACGTATCACCGACTATGAACTTCAGCAGAAAATGTTTCAGGCTTTAGGTCTTACAGATGAAGAAATCGAAGCTAAATTTGGTTTCCTTGTTGAAGCTTATAAGTACGGTGCGCCTCCTCACGGCGGTCTCGGTATTGGTCTGGACAGACTTGCAATGGTAATGCTTCATGCTGAAAGTCTGAGAGACGTTACCGCATTTCCGAAAGTACAAAACGCAAGCGAACTTATGTCCGAATGCCCGTCTCCTGTTGATAAGGAAAGTCTTGACGTACTGGGAATTGACGTTGTTAAAAAGGAGACAAATGAAAAATAAAATATGTTTCTGTCTTCTTTTTACTGTACTGTTTTTATGCGGCTGTACGGAAAATACAAATATAACTGTCTCCTCTGAAAATAAAGTTTATGAAACTTTTTCCACAGAGGAGACAGTTTCATTAGTCACAGAAAAAACAACAGCAACAACTGCAAAGAAAACTGATCCCGCCGCCGGTCACAGACTTAGTACAGAAGAAATTACATGTGATTTTGTTCAGTTTTGCAAAGACGAAAATGAAATTTATGCTGACGACGGAGCCTTATTAGCTCCTGTGACTGTAAAATATCCGCAGATTTCAACTGAAAATAAAGAAGTCAACGAAAAAATCAATAATGCCTATATTGATTTTAAAGATTCAGTTTTACAGGGTAACACACCTTTTTTTAGTACTGAAAAATTATTTGATAATTATGATGAATATGGCATAACATGGAATGGTATTGATTGCTGTTCTGAATTGAAGTACTATGATGAAAAATATATTAGTTTTTATGATTTTAATTTAAATATGGCTGCTAATGCTGCACACCCTATTCATGCTTATACAGCCCATACATTTTCTTTTGAAACAGGCGAACTATTGACCATTGACGATATATTCAATAATAAATTTGCTAATTTTGCAGAAAAGTACATTTCAAACGACCTTGAGTCTATTAATCAAAGAGATGATGGACACCTGTTTTTTGGCAAAAGCAGAGACGATATAGCAAAAAAACTAAAAAATAATGAGTGGTATTTAACCCCCGATGGATTTACCGTTATTTTTGCTCATGATGAGTTAACCAGTTATGCTTTGGGAACTATTACGTCAACAATACCGTGGAATATTGCCGAAGAATATTTAAAATAACAAAATAAACGCACAGTCTTATTCATTTTACTGATAGACTGTGCTTTATTATTACAATGTCGATTAAAAAAGAAATATATGTATTAGCAGCATAATATTTTAAATTTAAATGAAATAAAAAAACATACTTAAATATGCACAAAAAACTTAATAAATTTTATTGCAAATAGTAGAAAAATGAAATAATTTCCAATAATTATCTGGAAACTATTGTAAATATTTTCGTTATACTGTATAATTATATTTAACATTTAATGTTTTTTTTATTTATTATATATTTTAAGGAGGACATAATATGAACAAGAAAAAATTATTGCTGCTTTAGCAGCGGGTGTGGTCATGTTCAGTACACCGTTAGTTTCAATCAAAAGCGCAATTCCATCATTGTTACTGACTGCACAAGCGGTTAATTATGGAAACTGGTTTTATGTTAAAGTGATTAATTAAACGAAAGGGGTTTTATTTATGAAAAAATTATTTAAACGTACTCTAAGCATTATGACACTAAGTGTATTAGCTTCTTCACTGATTTCCGGTTCTATTACGGTAAATGCAGATATTGCCGACAGCGGAAATGATATTGTTTCTGAATGTACACAAATTGATAACTTAAAATCCGCTGCATTAAGCGAATATTCAGCCGGCAGTTATACTAACTCAAGCATTCCAGCAGATTACAAGGTTTTATTTATTGAATGTAAAAGTATTAAAACAAGTACAAAAACTTATAATACAACATCCGTTGAAGATACAATTTTTAATGAAGCCGTCAAAAATTTTGAGGATTCTGTAGAATCATTTTCAAAATATAATGTAAATATTATTACTGATAAAAAGTATATCACTGACACTATTAACTGTACCGGTTCATACGTTATGTATGAAGATATCAAAGATTATCTTGCCGACCTTGCACCTTATGGGTATTATAACGCTGTTTTAGTATGCGGAGCAGTAAGCGAATTTACACTTGGTGTAACAAGTAAGGGACAATTTAACGGAGAAACAGGATATGGTTATACTTACGTTACAATCTGTACATCTAATGACCAAAATAATGTAAACAAAGGTACCAATACATCATATCCTTATTTAACAACTACAAACGTAGCTATTCACGAATGGCTGCACACACTTGAATCATACAGGGATTTAGGAATTTCATACCCAAATACTCACGGTTATCTGGAAAATTATACAGAAGCATCAGCCGCATCATATTCAGCTTTATCTGAAAACGATGATCACGATTGTTACTATTGTGATTATGAAGATATATTCGGACATTCATCTGAAGATATCAGTACACATTCTGAAGATAATATTACAGCTTATGCAAGCAGCAGTAATTATTCAAATAATTATTACAGATGGCCGGTTTATCAGACTACAGGTATAGAAGTAAGATTAACAAACTTTTATAAAGCTGTTCTAAGAGGAGAAGTTTATGATATAAGTGATTCAAGAAATGTTGGTATGTTTCCGAAACTATGGAAACTCAATCCCGGAAAAATGTTTTTAGGAACATATACTCTTAAGCTGAATAATAATAATACGTACTTTATCAATAATAACGGCTCACTTTCTTATACTACAGCTTATACAAATGACATAAAATTCCAATGGAATCTGGTTTATGACTTTAAACATGGCAATGTTGCTATTATATCAAATTCGGATTATAGAAGATTTGATATCGGTAACCTTTATGTTTCTCCTACATGCCTAAATCTATGGTACAGCACAGGATATAACACTGCTCAAACCTTTAAACCTGTTTTAAATTCAGACGGTACATATAAATTCCAGTGTATCATTCCGGGTTACAGTTCATATTACATAAGATTATACGGATCATCAATGGGTGTCAGCAATGTTAATTCCTATAATAATTGGGTATTGACAAAGGTAAATGCATATGAAGGCGAATATTATATTAAAAACGTATCAGAAAATAAGTATTTAACGGCAAATGACAATACTATGTCTTTATCAGGATTTGCTGCTTCTGATAATCAGAAATGGAAATTAAGATATTATAAAGATGGTTTTTATAAAATTTCACCATCTTCCAATCTGTCTTTATATTTTGATGTAAATAATAATAGTAATACGGAAGGCAGACTGGTAGGACTTCATATCTGGACAGGCTATCCTACAGCCCAGACATGGCAGCTAAGGTACAATTCTGACGGTTCTTACTATATTGTTCCTTCAGTCAGCACTACACGTGGTCTAACATATAATGACGGCTTTTCTTTAACAACGCTTAACAATAATAACAATCAAAAATGGATAGTTGAAAAAGTAAACGGCGGCAAAGAATTATTTGAAGGAAAGTATAAAATAAAAAACAGCAGCAATAAATATTTAGGATATTCCGGAAATACGCTTAACCTTGGTAATACAGGAGCAACATGGAATTTTACATCTTATGGAGATAATTATTATTTTATATCTCCTGTCGGCTCTACTTCTACATTATATTGGGACGTCAACAATAATTATGATTTAGAGGATAATCTGGTTAAACTATACCCTCGCACAGGATACGATACTGCACAAACATGGAAGGTTGTAATGCAGGATAACGGTTCAGTAGTGCTAATTCCAATGATCTCATTAACAAGAGGTTTAACGTTTAAAAATTCCACATCAGTGTTATCCTCATCATACGATTACTGGTACTTAGAAAAGGTTAATTAAAAAATTAAATTAATAAAGTATTATACAAAAAAGGTCCGTATCTTACCATAGATACGGACTTTTCTCTTATTATTCTGATGCTGAACTTTCAGAATCAGCTTTTGATTCCTTTGAATCTGAATTTTCTGATACAGATTCAGAATTATCTATTAAAGTGGTTACTATAAATCCATCGGTATTATTTCCGGTTATTGTATACTCCTTTTCTGACGGAACAGCGAGCATAGTAAAATCAAGTTCTGTTACCTCAGGATCAGCCGAACCATTAGTATCTTTTGGATAATAATAAACTTCATATTTCTTGCCGTCAAAATTTTCAAATTCAAGATGGGAATCATTATAATTATATGTCTTTAGCTTTTCAACATATTCTTCAAGGCAAAGATTATTCTGTTTCATATAATAAGCATGAGGAATACCTACATACCTAAAATGCCATGGCCGATAATCAAGACCTGTCTGCTGGGTTTTATCCTCAGGAAATCTTACAACATAACCGTATTTATAACCATTCTCAGCAAACCACTTGTAGTCCCCAGTACCGTCAAAATCAAGACTATTACCCTCTTCATCCACAACATTTAAATCTACCGAATATCCGGTATGATAATCACTGAATCCAGGCTTTGCAGCAGTGTCTTTATCCTCAGTACTATCATAAATTTCCTGTTGATACTTTACAGAACGATAACCGCTGTCAACCTGAATGTCCTTATGACCTGTTTCCTCATTAAATGCTTTAAGCATATTATTAAGGGCTTCTGCCGCTTCTTTTCTTACCTTTACATCTTTATCCAATACAGTGTAATAATCAGCATTAGCCTTTTCTCTTACATCATATATACTTACAAGATCATCCTCATTGCCCTTATATTCTATTTTATCATTGACAACAATCAAAGAACCTGAATAAACCTTTTCATTATCAGTTATTTCTGAAACATAAATTCCGGAAGCATCAGAGGGTTTATTTTTATCAGAAGTACTTACAATAGATTCATCATTTTTGTTTTTAGTATCAATATTTTTAAAATCCTTTGTAATAGTTCTAATACCAAATATTGCAGCAGAAGCTAAAATTACAGCCAATCCAATATCTATGAGCCGCTTAATTATATAAATATTTTTTCCTTCCTGTTTTGTTGTTCCCATATATAACTGCCCTTTCATAATAATCATGTTTTTTTCATTATACCATATTTTCTCCCAAAAATAAATACCTTTTCTTTTATTTTCAGCAATCCATCACATTTCTTTCGGCAAAAATATTTAATAATTGATATTTTTTATAATATTTCTATTGAAATTGACAAAAAAATATGTTATAATAAATTTGTTAATTATTTTTCAGGAGGTTTTTGTTGTGGATAAAAAAAATAAATCCGGAATTTCAACCATTTTAAATGAATTTAAACAATTTATTTCCAAGGGAAATGTAATTGACCTTGCTGTGGGTGTTATTGTCGGAGGTGCATTTACTTCAATTGTATCTTCATTGGTTGACGACATGCTAATGCCTATTATTGGCATGATTCTTGCCGGTATAAATTTCAAATATTTTGGTATTACTATTCCATGGGGAAATGAACCATTTATCAATATTGGTAATTTTATTCAGGCAATAATTACTTTTCTCCTTACAGCAATATGCGTATTTGCAATTGTCAAAATTATCAATCTGTTTTATAAAAAAGCTGAAAAACCTGCGCCCAAGCCTACAAAGGAAGAAGAATTGCTTACTGAAATACGTGATTTACTTAAAGCACAAAATGGCGTTACAACTGAATCAACTGCCATTACTGACACAAATCAATCAGAATAAAATTATACATAAAGAGCAGTTAATACTGCTCTTTATATTTGTAATATAAAAGCAGCAGTATTGAACTGCTGCTTTAAATATTTGATTAATTAAATGTTCCTTCAAAATCAGCGCCTTCTCCGCCGCCTACATACTCCAGAGCATCACTGTCAAACCCGAATCTGAATACACACGCTACAATACCAGGATTGTTTTTCATCTGGAATCTAACAGTTACTGTGTCTCCAGGTTTACCACTGACATTTTCAGCCATAATTTCAGGAGAACCGTCGTTTCTGAAAGAATTAGCCGCAGCTTCAGAACCTACTACTACTGCCCCGTCAGTACCGTTAAATGCAACACTTTTACCTTCCCAACATGAAAAGTCCAGCCATTCAATTGTAATTGGATATGTACCGTTAGGTGTTCCTTCTTTTATTTTAAAATCAGCTGTAATAAATTCACCGTCAAAGACATAATTCTGTTGTCTTGAAAGATCAAGCCACCATGCCTGCATTACTGACTTTTTACCTTTAATAGCATTGCTGTTATTATCATCACTAACGTTATCATTATTACTATCATCATCACCCGGCATTATTACAACATCAGTTGTATTCAAAAGGCTGGACGCATCAATTGATGGTGTAGAATTATCATTTACTGATGAATTATTATTATTGTTATTGTTGTTATTACTGTTGCTATTGTTATTACCGTCGTTATTTGAGTTATTTCCGGCCTGTGAATTATTATTTACATTGTTCTCTGATGAATCATTCGAATTACTATTCTCTACAGGATCCTCCTGATTATCAGAAGACTCATTAAACGGTGTAATAGTAAGATCCTGTTTTTCTAATGACTGAATTTCTTCAGATGACAATGTTGCCTGAACATCAGCTTTTACTTTTCCTTGACTTCCGCTTCCATTTTGATTTGTTTTATCAGAACATGCTGCAAAAGAGGATGCAATTGCACAAACAAGAGTAATTGCCAACAATTTTTTCTTTATATTCATTTTTAATATCTCCTTTTAAAAATAAATCCTTACTGATATTACATATTATACAATGATTTTTTAACAATGTCAACCCTTTAATTGTGAAAAATAGACGAAAATCAATCTTCAATCATATTATTTACAGCACTAACCAGTGCTTTCAGTGAAGAATCAATTATATCTGTAGCTATTCCCACACCCCAGAAATTTTTACCGTTATTGTCCTTTATTCCAACATACGAAACAGCTTTTGAAGTAGCTTTTTCCTCCATAGCATGCTCTGTATATGTATGGAGAACATACTCAATCCCCAGCATTTTTTTCATACATACGCTCACCGCATTAAGTCTGCCGTTTCCATGAGCTTTTTCATTTATAATTTCACCGTTATATTCAATAGTAACGTCTGCTTCAATACCGTCTTTCTGAACGTAATGAGCTTCTTTAAGAGAAACCGGTGATTGCTTATTAATAAAAGTTTTCTCAAACACATTATAAACCTCTGATGGCATAAGTTCTCTATGAGCATTATCCGAAACATTTTTTACCAGATATCCTACAGTTTCTCTCATATTCGGAGGCATAATAATACCGAACTGATTTTCCAGAATATATCCAATTCCGCCCTTACCTGACTGACTGTTAATTCTGATAACGTCAGCTTCATAAACTCTGCCAACATCTTCCGGATCAATAGGCAGATACGGAACTGTCCAGTGCTGACAGTTTTTCTCCTTACGCCATTTCATGCCCTTAGCAATAGCATCCTGATGAGAACCGCTGAATGCTGCAAATACCAGCTGTCCGCTGTAAGGCTGACGTTCATACACTTTCATACCGGTAATTTTTTCATAAATTTCTGTAATTTCCGGCAGATTTTCAAAATTCAGTTCCGGATCAACTCCCTGTGAAAACATATTCATAGCCAAAGTAACTATGTCAACATTACCTGTTCTTTCTCCGTTTCCAAACAGAGTACCTTCAATTCTGTCAGCACCTGCAAGCAGTCCCATTTCGCTGTCAGCTACGGCACAGCCTCTGTCATTATGGGGATGCAAAGAAATGATCAAATTTTCACGATCAATAAGATTATCACACATGTATTCAACCTGATTTGCATAAACATGAGGCATTGAATGAGAAACAGTAACCGGCAGATTGATTATGACTTTATTGTCTGGAGTTGGTTCCCATATTTCAATAACTTTATTGCAGATCTCAACAGCAAATTCCGGTTCTGTTCCGGTAAAGCTTTCCGGAGAATATTCAAAGCTATAGTTTCCTGATGCATTTTCTCTGTACTTTTTACACAGCTCTGCACCCATTACTGCAATATCAATAATCTCATTTTTTTCTTTTCTGAAAACCTGTTCTCTCTGCGCAACAGATGTTGAATTATAAAGATGAACTATAACATTTTTAGCGCCATCCAGTGCTTCAAAGGTTTTCTTGATAATATGTTCTCTTGATTGAGTCAAAACCTGAATTGTAACGTCATCAGGAATCAAATTTTTTTCGATCAGAGCACGGCAAAACTCATATTCAGTTTCAGACGCTGCCGGAAATCCAACTTCAATTTCTTTAAAACCAATCTTAACCAGATACTTAAAAAATTCCAATTTTTCTTCCAGAGTCATAGGATTTATAAGCGCCTGATTACCGTCCCTCAAATCAACGCTGCACCATATAGGCGCATGATCAATATAATCCTTTTCAGCCCATTTCATAGGTGCATTTTTTACTGGAAAATACTGTCTTGTGTACTTTTCAAAATTTTTCATTGTATATTTCTTCCTTTCTGTAACTATTGTCAGGAATGCAATTATAACAAAAAAGCTTCACCTCTTCTATACAAAGAGATGAAGCATAATACTCCACGGTACCACTCTTTTTGGCATACTATAATCTATGCCCACTCAGCTGCATCTGACAATGCATTTCTCTATAACGGGAGAACCCGTTTCAACCTAATAACTAAAGCGTTCAGCGAACTGCTCAGGGAGGAGTTATGACCATTTCGGAATACTGCCTTGCACCATACGGCAGCTCTCTGAAAATCCGTTCACGGCTTTATTTCCCGTCATTGCATTTACTCATATTATTATAATATAATATTTTTGCTATTTTGTCAAGTAGTTTTAAAAAATATTTAAAGAATTTTTTAGTAATCATTATCAGATAGTTAAATTAACTATCTGCTTTCTTATTAATTCTGGTAAAAATTATAATCCCAGCTATCAAATAAACTAAAAAAACTGCCGCTGATACGTATGAAATAATTATATCCCATTTTGTAATAATATCTCCGTCACTATGTTCAAAGCTATTATAAACAGCCAGCGCTCGTTCGCCTTTAAAATCAATGTTATCATCACGGGCATGACATCTGGAAAAGGTTATTGAATATCGGTAGTTACCGTTTACAGGTTCATCTAAAGACATTTGAATATTTATAGTATCAGGATATGGTCTGTTAGGAAGCGAATAATCAGAAATATAAATAATCTCTCCCCATGAATGATTATCGTAAGTCAGATATTTAAAAAAATAGGTTACTCCCCACACTGTACGGACAACTGCAAATATAAAAAGTAAAATTAAAAATCCCAAAACAACTATAAATGATTTACTTTTCTTTTTTTCATTCATCATTTCAACTCCACAATAGTAACTCCGTTTTCGCCCTCACCGTAAAGTCCCAGTCTGAAGCTCTTTACAGACTTCATGGATTTCAGTCTCTGATGAATTGCCGTTCTGAGAATACCAGTACCCTTACCGTGAATTATTGTAACCATATTAAGTCCGGAAAGAACGGCATTATCAATAAATGCTTCCATTTCATAAACGCCCTCGTCTGCACTCTTCCCTCTTATATCAAGTTCCATTGTACCACGGCGTTCCATTTTACTTTTAATATTTCTGGTAGAAACAGGTTTACTTTTATAGGTTACTTTCTGTTCTTCAATAAGCTTTAACTGCATAACTGAAACCTTTGTTTTCATGATTCCCATTTGAACATAAACATTTCCGCTATCATCCGGTTCACTGCATACAGTACCTTTCTTGTCTATGTCACGGACAAGTACTGTATCACCCTTTTTAAGCTTTCTGGGTAGTTTATAGCCGTCGTCACGCTTATCCAAAACAGGATTAGCACTGTCGTACATTTTATTAAATCTCTGCTTGCTTCTGCTTTTTGCATTTGCATATTTTTCTGAAAAGTCCTTTTTATCCTTTTCTTTCTTTATAGCTTCAAGTTCGTCAAGCAGACTATTAGATTCGGCTTTAACGCTCTCAATAATACTCATAGCCTGTAATCTGGTCTGTTCAAGCTGTTTCTCTTTGCTTTGTTCCAGAGCGTCCAGTTCTTCTTTAAGCTTCTGACGAGTTTCTTCGGCTTCCTGTTTTATAATACGCAGTTCCTCATTTTGACGTTCAAGCTCCACTCTGGATTGCTCAAGCTGCTCTACGACTTTTTCAAACCTTGTGTTTTCCTCGCTTACTAAGCCTTTCGCCTGTTCAATTACGTCCTCCGGCATACCCAATGAAGCTGAAATGGAAAATGCGTTTGATTTTCCCGGAGAACCTGTAATAAGCCTGTAGGTTGGTCTTAAAGTATCCAAATCAAATTCACAGCTTGCATTTTCAACATCGTTCTGTTCAATTGCATAAAGTTTCAATTCCTGATAATGTGTAGACACCATCATCTTAGCTCCCTGACATTTCAAACGCTCAATTACTGAAATTGCAAGGGCTGCACCCTCTACAGGGTCAGTACCAGAACCCAGCTCATCAAGAAGGATCAGTGAATGCTCATTGGCAACATTAATAATTTCAATTACTTTATTTGTATGAGATGAGAAAGTAGACAAACTCTGTTCAATACTTTGATTATCTCCGATATCCGCAAGAATATTTTCATAAACAGACACACTGCTTCCGTCGGACACCGGAATAAGCAATCCGCACATTACCATTGCAGACAGCAGTCCGGCAGTTTTAAGAGCAACTGTTTTACCTCCGGTATTAGGACCGGTAATGATCAGCGCCTGATAATCCTCACCAAGACTTATATCAATTGGCACTGCTTTTTTTGGGTCTAAAAGAGGATGCCTTGCCTTGTTCAAATGAAGCTTACCGTCACATGTAACCTCCGGAACAGACGCTTTCATTTTTGCTCCCAAATTTGCCTTTGCAAAATATAGATTCAGTTCTGTACAGACTTCATATCCTCCGATAATTTCTTCCGAAAATTCCCCGCACTCACGGCAAAGCTCTGTCAGGATTCTGTCGATTTCCTCCTGCTCCTGACTTTCAAGCATTCTTATATCATTATTAGCCTCCACAACTGCCATAGGCTCAATAAAAATAGTCTGACCTGTAGCGGAGGAGGAATGAATAAGTCCCTGTATTTTTCCTCTATGCTCGGCTTTTACAGGAAGAACATACCTGCCGTCTCTCATTGTAACTATATTTTCCTGCAATGCTTTCTGAACACTGTCGGATTTTATCATTTTATCAAGTGTATCACGAAGCTTAGAACCCGCACGGCTAATTTTTTTTCTGATAGCTGCTAGTTCAGGACTAGCAGCATCTGAAATTTCATCTTCCGATATAATAGAACGGTCAAGCTTTTCATAAAGATACTTGTTAGGTCTAAGCGAAGAGAACAGGTAATCAAGATCCGTCTGGATATTTTCACAATGTGAATACCAGTCAGATAAAGCAGTTATCTGTCCCAAAATACTTTTAATTTCAAGCAGTTCTTTAAGTGAAATTCTCGAACCTGAAGCCGCACGTCTGAGTGAAGCATTTACATCTTTTACATTATAAAACGGCGGTGTTCCAAAGCGTACTGCAAGATCAAATGCCTGAGCAGTTTTATCGATCTCACGGCACACCGTATCATATTCCGTACACGGCTCCAGCTCCAACGCCATTTGTTTAGTTTTTTCATTAGCCGCCAAATCGGCAAGCATTTTTAATACCTTATGTAGTTCTAATGTTTTATAATATTTATTCATAATTCTAATTTCCCAACGATTTATAAAATTCTAAAGTTTTAAATTCTCTTCCCAAATGTATCAGCAGATATTTTTCTGTCAATATCGAAAGCTTTTTCATGTTTTCATCAGACATTCTGAAATTGAACAGTCTGTTAAAATCTGCAAATACTATATGCCGCAAAGCATGTACCACAGATGCACTGATTCTTATCTGTGTATCGTCATAAGAGCCTTTAAAGCATCCGTGACAATAAAGCTTAGTACTAAGCATATCAAAGCACATATAATCAGCAGTATATGTCATACAAACGGGACAGCATACTATATCCGGCATCATACCGATTTCAGTCATAAACCTCATTTCAAAGACCGACTTTAAAAAACTGCATTCCCTTTCGCCGTTTGAAAGGAAATGCAGAGTATTCAAAACAAGTCTCATAACATCTTCCCTTTGCTCGTTTTGACCAGCAACATACGATACCACTTCTGCTATATAATCTGCCAAAGCAAGTCTGTCAAGATCCTCTCTGATTTTATAAAAAAATCTTATTGGCTCACAGCTGTCAAGATAATATCTGCCCTTATCAGAGCGTACTGAGAATACAGAATAAGCAAAAAGCTGAGTTCCGCCTGCATTTTTACTTATCATCTTTCTTCCGCCCCTGACAGAAATTTCAATTACTCCCCGTTCCTTTGTAAGGACATGAATAAACTTATCATTTTCACCTACCGGATATTCCCTTATAACTATACCCTTGAGGGTTATCATTTCCATTTATGTCCCCCTCCTTTACTTCACGGTCAGCTGCTTTATATTCCAAATAATCTTCTACTTTTCCGGTTGACATAAAAATGTTCCATTTTTCATCAGTCATAAAAAACTCCGTTCTTCCGTATGAAAATATTTTATACAGAAATTTATTTCCCTAAAATTATTTCCCAAACAGAGTATTTTTATATAATGTAATCAATGGAAATTGAAAAGTTATTTATTGATAAAACCAGTAACAATTTATTTACAGTTTTCCTTTTGAGCAGCCTTTTTCAAGTTTACGCTTTTTCTTAACTTTTCTTTTAAATTTCATCTTATTTATTTTTTCATTCAAACCAAATAAATCTAAAATGATTTCACCGAATACTTCTAATACGATCTCAGCTACAACTTCAAGCATACTTGTCCTACTTTTCCGTCAAGCCAAAAGATCTTATAAGTCCCTCACGGTTTCTCCAGTCCTCTTTCACCTTGACCCAGCACTGTAAGTTAACCTTAATCCCAAAAAAGCCTTCCAATTCCTGTCTGGCAAACATAGCTGCCTTTTTCAGCATTGCACCGCCTTTTCCGATAACAATTCCCTTATGAGATTCTCTTTCACAATATATAACAGCATCCACATCAAGAATATCCTTATCTTCACGTTCATGCATTCTTTCAACAGTAACGGCAATGCCGTGAGGTACCTCATCGTTCAGCAGATTAAGCAGCTTTTCCCTGACAATTTCAGCGGCGATTACTTTTTCAGGCTGATCAGTTATCATATCGTCCGGAAAGAAATGCGGACTTTCCGATGCAAGCTTCATAACTTCCTCTTCTACAATATCCACACCGTTATTTTCTGTAACGCTTATTGGTACAATAGCTTCAAGGCTGTACTTTCCGCTTAATTTTGCAATCATAGGTACAAGCTCGCTTTTATGTTCCAGAAGGTCTATTTTATTCAGCACAAATATTACCGGCATCTTTCCGGCAGACAAATCTGCAAGCATATTTTCTTCCTGTTCATTCATCGGCTTGGTACAGTCCGCCATAAATATTACAGCATCAATTTCCGCTACTGATTCTTTTACAGCATTGAGCATATGTGTACTCAACTTATTTTTCGGCTTGTGAAGCCCCGGAGTATCCATAAATACAAGCTGTGTTTCTTCGATTGTTTTAATTCCGGTGATCCTTGTTCTGGTTGTCTGAGACTTACTGCTTACCGAAGCAATTTTTTCTCCTATTATTGCATTAAGCAACGATGATTTACCGGCGTTTGTTCTGCCGATTATAGTTACAAAAACTGTTTTTGTCATATAAATTTCCTTTATTATTATAATTCTTCCGTCACAAAAGTAGCGTCCCTTGAAATACCTAAATTTCCAAGTACAGTCTCTTCCTTTTCTCTCATAATTCTCTCGTCCAGAGGACTTGTCTCATGGTCATATCCCAAAAGATGAAGCATTGAATGTACGGTAAGAAATCCTATCTCTCTTTCCAGAGAATGACCGTACATATTAGCCTGCTTTACAGCCATTTCAAGAGAAATAACTACGTCTCCCAGCAGTACTGCTCCGGTTTCAGCATTTATTTCAGTAGTGCCGTCTTCTCCGGTAAGAGGAAAGGACAGTACGTCTGTCTCTTTGTCTTTTGCCCTATAGGCCTTGTTAAGACTTCTTATTTCTTTGTTTGAGACAAATGAAACGCTTACTTCAGCGTCTTTATTAAAGCCTTCCGACGCAAGCACCGCCTGACAGCAGCGGCGAATGAGAAGTCTTATACCAACAGGTATTTTAACAGCATTCTGATTATTTTTTACATAAACCTTTAATTTTGACATAGTTATTTTCTCCTTTCATTATTATATTTCTCATATGCCTTTACAATATCCTGTACAAGCTTATGTCTTACTACGTCTTTTTCATTGAATTTATGAATATATATATCGTCTACATTTCTGAGAACTTTCATAGCTTCGATAAGTCCGGAGCTTTTGCTGTCCGGCAGATCGATCTGTGTAACGTCACCTGTAATGACCATTTTACTGTCGTTTCCCAGACGAGTTAAAAACATTTTTATCTGCTCGGAGGTAGTATTCTGGGCTTCGTCCAGTATAATAAACGAACCCTCAAGAGTACGTCCCCTCATATACGCAAGAGGCGCTACTTCAATTATTCCTTTTTCCATATATTTTGAAAAATTATCAGCACCGAACATTTCAAACAAAGCGTCGTAAAGCGGTCTGAGATAAGGATCAACCTTATCCTGAAGATCTCCCGGAAGGAATCCCAGTTTTTCACCGGCTTCAACCGCCGGACGTGTAAGAATAATTTTATTTACCTCATGTGCCTTGAACGCCTTTGCCGCCATAGCTACGGCAAGGTATGTCTTACCTGTTCCGGCAGGTCCTATACCCATTACGATAGTATTGTTTTTTATACCGTCTACATATTTTTTCTGTCCGACAGTTCTCGGCCTTACGATTTTTCCCGTAGCGGTAACGCATACTCCGTCCCCGATTAGCTCATTTACCTGTTCGGCGGCGCCGTCGGATACCATTGAAGCTACGTAACGGATTGTCTGTCCGGTAACTCTTTCACCGGTTTTGGAAATTTTCATTAAAGCTTCTATTGCCTGAGACGCTTTGGTCACATTTTCATCGCTGCCGGAAATCTTGATATCAGTTCCTCGGCTAAGTACGACAACGTCATACTGTCTCTGAATCATATTTATATTTTCATCATATGTTCCGAATAAATTAATAATCTGTTCTGTATCATTTACATTTATAATTCTTTCAGCCATCATAACACTCTTTTCTTATATTTTCGGATTTGCACCGGATTATTTTTCAATTATTTAATAATCAAAAGCAAATACTTATTTTGCAAATTATGCAAAAACGTATTTTTACAATACATGTTTAAAACTATTATACCATAAACTTATTTATTTTTAAATACTTATTTATAATTTTTTTCAAAAGTTTACATTTTTTTTAAAAATAAGTCATAAAATTATTAATTTAATTTACAATTTATTCCACATATATTTCATAATCCATTCCAATGGGTCCTTCAAGTGAATATGTTACAATATATTCCATATGATCTGAATTTATCTTCTTTTCAATATTTCGTTCAATAACCTTTATTTCTTTACTGTCATAAAAATTTTTTTCATAAAGCGCCGTTTTCTGCTGTAATTTTTTATCAGCTTCTTCATCACTATAGGTAATAGTATCGTACTCAAAAGGAGAATATGAACTGTGTACTATACCTAAAGGAATACTTTTTCCAAGAATCTGAAAATTATTTGTACTTTCACTGTAATCATATGTATCATAATCAACATCTTTAAAAAACAAAGGTATTCGGTAACCGAAAAAGTCAAAATATTTTTTAGTAACCTGACTTCCGGTATAAATTTGTCCGGATTCTTCAAAATCCTGTCTGAATGTCACCTCTGCCGTGTAAATTCCTGTAATTTTTCCCATTGCATGTTTTTTTATCAAATGCCCGTTTCCGGTATCTACCGTTCCGCTGACAATAATATCTCCCTTTTTTACACCGTCTCCGATTTTTTTAACAAGCTGTCCTGCATGCACCTCAATACCTGTAATCTGGGCGTCCTGTGCAGCCACAATATTACAAGGTATATCATCCCGCACCATTTCAGGCGGATCTACCGCTTCAGTTATATCTACAACTATCCTGCTTCCCGTATGTCTTATACCCGTCCATGCAATATCAGGTATACTGAGTCTCAGCTTCTGTTCGCAGCTTCTGAAATTTATATCCGGTATAAACCTTCCCTTATAAATCCCTATGTCAGTAAGCGCTGAGACGATCTGTTCTTCAGTAACTGCTGAATTTCCGCATACTTCTATTGAAACTACAATATTTGAAAGATAAAAAACAAATCCCAGCACAATTATAATTCCTAAAACAATACCAAACCGGAAGCGATACCCGCCGGCTTTAAACCGAAGTCCTCTTTTTTCAGTAATTTCAATATTGATGCCGTATTCTTCTGCAAGTTCAAAAATCCTATCCACGTCTCTCTTATAAACCTGACCGAAAAAAAAGCTATTCTTGCAATACTGAGAAGTACATACAATACTGCTTTCACGAATACCGTTTATAAATTTATAAATATTTTCTCCGCAAGCCTTAAAGCTTACTATACCTCTTATATTTTTCAGCATAGCTTTTCACCCGTTCTTAATCAGTTCAACCGACTGAATATTTCCGAAAATATAAATACCGTTTGAATTGAAATCACTGACCTTCAGACCGCTGCCCCATACCTGAATTATCATATCCCATGTTTTTACCTTTATAAATACATCATTATATTCAAGAATTTTTTTGCAGCCCTCAACTAATACTTCATGATTTCCGGTAATTTGTATCTGAGTATCCATATTGATAAATTTTTTTCCCTTTTGAATAATCTTTTCAGACATTGATACCACCTCATTTAATTATATTATCAAACATGCTGTAATATCCATAAAAAAATAAGCGTATATTTTACAGGTGATAAAAAATGAAAAAAATCAAAAATATTTTTTATGCGGCTTCTATAGTAACAGCAGTTTATTTTTGCCTTAAATATCCAATAGATATAGGTGAAAGCGTGGAAAATTCCATAAACAGATGTATGACGCTGATAATACCGTCCATGTTTATTTTTATGTGCATAACATCATTTATAACTAATTCCGGACTTCACAGATTTCTTGGCCGTCCTTTACGATTTATTTCTGAAAAACTTTTTCGTATTCCCGAGGAAGGTCTGGCAGTCTTTATTTTAAGTATGATCGCCGGTTATCCTGCCGGAACCAAGCTTGTAGCGGACAGCTTTAAAAACGGAGATATAAACGGCGAACAGGCAAAGCGTATGTACTGCTTTTGCTTTTCCAGCGGACCGGCTTTTATTTCCGGTACTGCAGCAGGAATACTGTATCCAAACTCCAATGCCGGATTGTTAATATTTCTGTCTGTAACTGCGGGAAATATTATCACAGCTCTTATTCTAAGTATAAACGCTCCGAAGGTCGCCAAAAAAAATAAGAGAAATATAACGTCTGTCAGCACTGGCTGTATAATACCGTCTGTAAAATCCGCCTCATCGGCAATGATACAGATGTGTATTATGATCGCGGCTTTTGGAGGCTTTTGCTGTATACTCAGACTTACCGGTATATTGCAGTATATTTCATTTTTTACAGGAAATATACTGAATAAAAATCCGGATGAAATTTACAATACTCTAATGACTATACTGGAAATCAGCAATATTGTAAATTTACCGCAAATGAACATTTCTCTTATGCCGGTCGCCGCATCGCTCTTATCCTTTGGAGGAATATGTGTTTTAATGCAGATTACTGCGCTTTCAGATAAAAATTTCAGTATTAAAATGTTTATCCGAACAAGACTAATTGCTGCGTTTATTTCAGGCACGGCATGCCGTTTTCTTCTGAGGTTTCTTAACATGCACAATGTTAAAGAAGCTGTTTCTTACAATATAATATCAGATAACAAATATTCTCCTCTTCCCACAATATTTCTGATCATCATGATGATAATGCTGCTTGGAACATTCAAAAATTCCGACAAAACAAAAGCGGACGTTTAAAAACGTCCGCTTAGCTTTATAATACTATTTTTTAATACTTTGTTCAGCCAGATATTTAGCAATTGCCGCCGCATCTGCCGCTGTAACTTTTCCATCACCATTAAAATCTGCATTAGGATATTTTTCAACAGTCAGTATTTCACCCCAAATAGATGCCTCTGCAAGTTTTCGTGCAATAAATGCCGCATCGCTTGCACGCACAACGCCATCTCTGTTGGCATCGCCCTTAAGAAGCCCCATATCTATAAAATTTCTGGAATATTTTTTCGCATAAGCTTGTGCAGTGGAATTTGAATAACCCCAAATTGCAGCGCTTGTCGGAAGTGTTAAAGCCTCATCATAAATTACGCAAGCAGAATTTTTTATAGTAACAGATTCTATCTTCGAATTATCAAAGGCACGTTGTCCAATTTTAACTACATTTTCAGGAATCGTTATTTTTACAAGACTATGGGTTTCTGCAAATGCCCTATATCTTATCTCTTTTACGCTGTTTGAAATATTAACGCTTGTTAAACCGGTACAATAATCAAAAGCACCGTCTTTTATTTCCTGAACACCATTCGGAATATCTATTTCCTTTAGATTTACACATTCACCAAATGTAAATTCCTGAATTTTCTTCAAGCTTAACGGCAGTTTGATCTCAGAAAATGCACATCTATAAAAAGCGCCGATACCAATACTTGTAATATTATCCGATAAAACAACCTTATTCAAAGCTTTACAAGAATCAAAAGCATTGTTTCCAATCGTCTTAACACTTGACGGCATTGTAACTGAAGTAATATTATTATTTTTTTTAAAAGAACCTTCACTTATATATGTTACTCCATTTGGAATAGTAACATTACCTTTTGCAGATTTTCCGTCTATTAAAATATTGTTGACCACAACAAGCGGGTCAGCAGTCCTTTTAGCTTCAAGCCACGGTGTATTTTCAAATGCCTCCTCAAGAACAGTTGTTACACTTTTAGGTATTTTAATATTAACAAGCTTTTCACAGCCATAAAAAGCTCTTGTTCCGATAGATGTTATTCCTTCAGGAATAATCATTCCGGTAATATTTTTCGAACCCCAAAATACATTTGTTCCTATACTGGTGACCTTTTTACCATTATATTCTGAGGGCAGCTGAACCCAACCTTCTGTAATCACATCGTTTCCTATAAATCCTTCGTGTCCTATAATTTCATAAGTATCGTCTTCTTTAAGTTTAAATTCACATGCAGAGGTCAGATCTGTGGTCTGTAAGTCTCCCGTATTCTGCAATTCTATATTTGCACCATAAGTGTTAAAAGGAATAACCGAAATAATCAATGCACATGAAAGTAAAGACGAAAAAATTTCTTTTAATTTCATATATATCTCCTACTAAATAAATTATAACATTTATAGACATTATTGTCAATAAATAAGAATTTCTTATTTATCTTTTCTGTACAATTACTCATTATTCTGATTATTCTCGTTTCCGGAATCTGTTGGAGCTTCAACAGTAGCACCTATGTAAGAACTTACATCAAATAATGCTCCGGCGTCTGAAGCAACTTTTGGCAATTCGCCGTTCCATTTGTCAATAAATTCCATCATTATTACCTTATCTGTCAGCTGTCCGTTTTTAAGGTTATACGCTTCCGCTTCAGCCTTTGCTTTTTCAATAGTCTGTTCAGCTTCAACTTTGATTCTTGCCAGATCCTGTTCAGCCTTTAAAGCTTCCTGCTGTGCGGTCTGCTTTGCTTCAATAGCTTTATTGAATTCTTCTGAAAAGTCAAAATTTACAATATTGAAAACCTCTATTGAAAGTCCGTAAGGATTTATTTTCTGGGAAATAGCGTCCTCCATTTCAGTTGATACTGTAGCACGATTAGTGATTAGCTGCTCCGCAGTATACTTTGCGGCAATGGATTTTACACATTCCTGTATTGCCGGATTTACTATTACATTTGTAAAATCAGTACCCACATTTTTGTAAATATCTGCCGAAGAAGATTTATTTACTCTGTAGTTAATTGATACTTTTGAGGAAATAGTCTGAAGATCCTTAGAAGCCGCATTTGATTCAACTTCCGTTTTCATAACTCTGTTGTCTATCTGAACTATCTGTGAAACAAAAGGCGCTTTAAAATGCAGCCCTTCCTCCAGAACGGTAGAGGATACCTTGCCCAGATTTACAACGACTCCGGTATGTCCGGGTTGTATTACGGTAAAACAACTTAATCCTGCAATAAGCAAAACCAGTATTACCACAGCTATGATTATAATTCTTTTGATAGATTTTGAACCTACGTTCACAACATTATTAGTATTCATTTCTATTTCTCCTTAATATTTAATTTTTAAATTATAACATATATCAATAAAAAAGTCAAAGTACTTGACAATATTTATTTAACTATGATAAAATAAAATTGTATATTTTTAATAAAGAAAGGAAAAGTTATGGACAAACAAATTGACAATTCTGAATTTAATGATTCTTCTGAAATTCAGGAATCATTAAATCTTCCGGTTGAAAATGAAACCGGACCTATTCCCGATCCTGAAGATTTAACTCTATCTAACGGAATAAACGACCCAGAAGAATTAACCGAAGAAGAACCTAAACCGCCCCTGAAGGAAATTGTTAAAGACCTTCTGATAAAACGAGGATATGAAGGAAGTATTGTAAGACTTCTTATAGCATGGCTATCCATTGCATTTTATGAAATTGTTACAGTAAAGGAAAGCTTCACCACTTTTGAATTCTTTACCGCAATTAGATTTCCTGTTTATATCATATATATAATAGGTATATTTATTATACTGAGCATTATAAACAAGCCCAAGCTTGACAAATGTCTGCTTATTCTGGTCACACTGGCTTACGGCTGCTATGCAATTGCTCAGGACGACAGCTTCTACTTTACAATAGGCGGATGCGTTATTATCGGTATTGTATGTACCTATTGTGTAGGCACATGGATAAAAGTAAGACTAAAAAAAGCTCCTACTATTATTATAATCGCTGTTTTAGGTCTGCTTTTTACTCTATTTACAGGAATACTTACTTCACTTAATCACTTAAGACACTGGTCAGCGTGCTACGATTTCGGCATTTTCTCACAAATGTATGAATATATGAAAGAAACCGGACTTCCGCTTACAACCTGTGAACGTGATGAGCTCTTAAGCCATTTTTCCGTACATTTCTCCCCTATATATTATATACTTCTTCCGATTTATATGATCTTCCCGACGCCTGTTACTTTACTTATGTGTCAGGCGGCAGTAATTGCCAGCGGACTTATTCCGCTTTATCTGCTTTGCAGAAAGTACAAACTTTCCAATCCTGCAATAATTCTCTTCTCATTATGCTATGTACTTCTCCCGTCTATGTCAAACGGCTGCTTTTTCTTTTTCCACGAAAATAAATTCTTAGCGCCACTGGTTCTATGGCTGGCATATGCACTTGAAAAAAATAAATGGATTCCCGTTATAGTCTGCGCTTTGCTCGTAATGTCGGTAAAAGAAGACGCTCCGGTCTATGTTGCAGTTCTCGGACTGTATTTTCTTCTTTCCAAACGTTCCCCCAAAAAAGGAATTGTTATTATGATACTGGCAATAATTTATTTCTTTACTGCAACCTACTGTATAAACAAATTCGGTTCCGGAACGCTTAATGACAGATTTAACAACTTCTTCTATGACGGTTCTGACAGCTTCTTAACCATTATAAAAGCTGTTATTATGAATCCTATGTATACTCTTTACGAATGCTTTAATGAAGACAGAATAAAATTCTTCCTGCAAATGCTTGTACCGCTGGGATTTATACCGTTTATGATAAAAAAACCGTCAAAACTTGTTCTTCTGATCCCGTTTATAATGTTCAATCTTATGGGTGATTATTCTTATCTTCACGACATAGGATATCAATATACCTATGGCAGCACAGCATTTTTAATTTATCTTATGGTTCTCAACTATGCTGAACTCAAACCCGGATTCAGAAATAAAGTACTTGCAATTGCCGCAGCTTCATCAATCTTTATGTTTATGGGCAATACCTACCATAGGACGGAAGATTTTAAACGATATAAAGACGACAAGCAAACAACAGAGAAAATTGACAATGCTCTGGAATTGATCCCTAAAGATTCATCAATTGCAGCTTCAACATTCCTTGTTCCGGCACTGTATGACTGCCGTGAGGTTTATGAATTAGACACTACAAAGCACAGAGATTCCGTTGAATATATTGTGATTGATTTAAGATATTCATCAGATTCATATTCCGCAGATAATTATATAAATGATCCAAATTATGAAATAGTTGCCAACGAGCCGGGCAGTGTTGTTATATTCAAAAATCTAACAATTAATTCATAATGATTTAAAAGTCCCTGAATAAATCTCAGGGACTTTTTTTGTTAGTTTTACACAAATTTTCAAAAAAATACATATAATTTTTTGATATTCTATTGACTGTTAAATCATATAATATTATAATAGTAATAGAACCTCAGCTAAAATAAAAAGAGGAGGAAAATTTAATGAAAAAAATTTTGTTTGCAGCGTCAGAATGCGTACCCTTTATCAAAACAGGCGGACTTGCAGATGTTGTAGGCGCATTGCCTAAAATGTTTAACAAGAACGAATTTGATGTAAGAGTTATTCTTCCAAGTTATACTTGTATTCCGTGGGAATTCAGAAGTAACTTTAAATATGTTCACCACTTCTACATGGATATGGGACAGATGAATTTTCGTCCTCATGTAGGAATAATGCAGTATGAATACGATGGAGTAACATATTATTTTGTAGATAATGAAGATTATTTTAAAAATGATGCTCCTTACGGCTCAACACTGTATGATATTGAAAAATTCATTTTTTTCTCTAAAGCAGTACTGGCAATTATGCCTGTTATTGATTTCAAACCGGATATTATTCATTGTCACGACTGGCAAACCGGTCTGATTCCCGTATTTTTAAAAACCTTGTATAAGGATAATCCCTTCTACTGGGGAACCAAAACAGTAATGACAATTCACAATCTAAAATTCCAGGGGATATGGGATATTAAAACCTTTAAAAAGTTTACAAATCTTCCGGCAGATGTTTTTACTCCGGATAAATTGGAATTTAAAAAAGACGCCAATATGTTAAAGGGCGGTCTTGTTTACGCAGATTACATTACAACAGTCAGCAATACTTATGCACATGAAATACAAACTCCTTACTATGGCGAAGGTCTGGACGGTCTGCTTCGCGCAAGACATCTCCAGCTGAGGGGAATTTTAAACGGTATTGACTACAATGTTTACAATCCGGAAACTGATGATAAGATTTTTCAAAAATATACAATTAAAAATTTTGAAATTAAAAAAGCTGAAAATAAGCTGAAACTTCAGGAAGAACTGGGTCTTCCTCAGGATAAAAATAAATTCATGATCGCAATAATTTCACGTCTTACAGATCAAAAAGGTCTTGACCTTGTAAACAACATGATTGAACGTATTGCAGATAAACATACGCAATTTGTTGTTTTAGGCACAGGTGAAGCTAAATATGAAAATACATTCAAACATTTCCAATGGAAATATCCTGATAGGGTTTCAGCAAATATTTACTTTTCCGATGAACGTGCACATAGAATATATGCAGCCGCAGACGCTATGCTAGTTCCTTCAAGATTTGAACCCTGCGGACTCACGCAGCTGATTGCTTTAAGATACGGAACAATACCAATTGTCAGAGAAACGGGCGGTCTTAAAGATACAGTTGTTCCATACAATGAATTTGAAAATTACGGTACCGGCTTCTCATTTACAAACTACAATGCAAATGATATGCTGAATGTAATTAACTACGCAAAATCTGTATATTTCAATTACCGTGAAAACTGGAATCAAATTATAAAAAGAGGCATGGAAACTGACTTTTCATGGGGTAGCTCCGCACTTCAATATGAAGGAATGTACAAGTGGCTCAGTCAATAAAGCATTAAGTTTTTATTTAATGTTCATTTTCTTTAAAGTTTTATCGAATATATGCTATGCAATAAAAAATAATTATTCTATACCGCCTCAGTTTGTGTTTTATACACAAACTGAGGCATTGCATATGTACAGGAAATTTATCTTTTTGACAACGTTATCTTAACTAATTTATATTTTCAGTGTAAAAACATAATATTCTTTACTATAATTATTGTAAAAATAAAAGCCTTGTAAACTACGTATTTACGCAATTTACAAGGCTTTTGGAGGCGCCACCCAGATTTGAACTGGGGATCAGGGTGTTGCAGACCCACGCCTTACCACTTGGCTATAGCGCCGTCACATGGAGCGGATTACGAGGCTCGAACTCGCTACCTCCACCTTGGCAAGGTGGCGCTC